>Ga0213828_1000005_pt1 | contig 636601 bp, 544 predicted proteins | sample MC6MC0897MG_FD_180664 | JGI IMG/M metagenome (GOLD analysis project Ga0213828, IMG submission 180664) | Enriched soil aggregate microbial communities from Iowa State University, Ames, United States - MC6-MC0897-MG | ecosystem: Environmental > Terrestrial > Soil > Unclassified | place: USA...
GAGCCGATGGTATTGCCGTAACAGGTGGGAGAGTAGGTCGGTGCCTTTTTTTATACAGAAGCCTTTGCTATACAGCAGAGGCTTTTTTGTGTTTATACCTTTTTTATGCTGTGAACATAGCTATTCCTGTTCTTTCGGCAGCTTTATATGACACCGCACTTTTTCATTGATTATTGCATAAATATTATCTGTTGCTCAGTTATTGGATTTTTCATTTCTGCTATGGCCTATTAGCTGCTTTGTATTAGGTTCAGTACTTTTTGTCCATATTGACACTTGCTGGTCATGACATTGAGGCCCTAGTTTATAATAATTGTACTCTTAAATCTAGTTTATCTCACGTTATAAGAATACTGGTATTAAACCATTTCTTCTTTTTTTATTATAGATCGGTAATCCTCGACGTCTACTTATATAAACACTTTCCTTACTTTACAAAATAGTGTACAGTATTTATATTAAATCGCTGTAAAAGATATTATATTTTTTAAAAATTTGGATATAGCCACTCATTCAGTTTGGTTATTTATCAACATTATTTTATTAAACTAATTATTTGAAATATGCAAAACTGGTCTGTAATTACTATTTCATTAATAAGAGAAGTGGTTTTTGCTTATGAGGCTATCCTAATTGTATCTTTGATATTTTTTAATGTGTTGATAATTATAGGTAAATATGGTATAGTAATTGATGCATTTTTTATAGTAAAGAGCAATTCCTGTTATTTGACCTAATGAAACAAGTATTGTGATGACAGCCATTTTTGCCATAAACTCTTTATTATTAGTGATTTTTTTCAAACCAACTCCACCTATTTTTTATACCAAATAACCATACAAACTGCATTACTATTTGTAAAAAGTAGTTGAAACTCATCATTTATGTTAAAACATTATTAATGTGATATAAATGTGTGACGAATGTTATTTTTTTTGGTTATCGCCATCATTCTAATGTCATAAAACAAGCTCTACTTTTGGTAAGGAAATCAATATTATAAGTATGCAGTTAGAGCAGTTTAATTATGACAATAAGATTGTCAGAAATTTCGGTATCGCTACCATTATTTGGGGGATAGTTGGTATGTCCATTGGACTACTTGTAGCTACTCAACTGGTGTGGCCTGCGATGAATTTTGGGATTCAATTTTCCACTTTTGGTCGGATCCGACCTGTACACACAAATGCAATAATCTTTGCATTTGTCGGAAATGCAATTTTTATGGGTGTTTATTATTCGCTACAACGTGTCTTAAGAGCGCGGATGTTCAGTGATATGCTCAGTAAAATTCATTTTTGGGGTTGGCAATTGGTGATTGTTGCGTCAGCAATTACATTACCACTTGGATTGACGACAAGCCATGAATATGCTGAGATGGAGTGGCCCATTGACCTTGGTATCACCTTAATTTGGGTGGTCTTTGGTATTAATATGTTTGGAACAATTATAAAACGTAGAGAGCGACATATGTATGTAGCAGTTTGGTTTTATATTGCAACGTTTGTTACCGTAGCAGTTCTCCATATTGTAAATTCTGTTCAATTACCGGTATCAGGTTGGAAAAGTTACTATGTTTACTCTGGTGTACAAGATGCTTTAGTACAATGGTGGTATGGTCATAATGCAGTTGCATTTTTCTTAACTACACCATTTTTAGGTATGATGTATTATTTCTTACCTAAAATGGCAAATCGCCCGGTATATTCTTATAAATTGAGTATTCTTCACTTCTGGTCATTGATCTTCATATATATCTGGGCTGGCCCACATCACTTACTTTATACTGCTCTTCCAGGATGGGTTCAATCATTGGGTGTTGCATTTTCAATTATGTTAATTGCTCCAAGCTGGGGTGGTATGATCAATGGTCTGCTTACGCTACGTGGTGCATGGGATAAAGTACGAACAGAACCTGTATTGAAATTTATGGTTGTTGCCTTGACTTGTTATGGTATGGCGACATTTGAAGGACCAATGCTATCGCTGAAACAAGTAAACGCAATTGCCCATTTTACGGATTGGATAGTGGCTCACGTACACGTTGGTGCTCTAGGATGGAATGGCTTTATGACTTTCGCGATTCTTTATTGGTTGATTCCTCGCATTTATAGAACTGAATTGTACTCTAAAAAAATGGCATCTGCTCACTTTTGGATCGGTACATTAGGAATTTTATTTTATGCAATTCCGATGTATTGGGCAGCTGTTGTGCAAGGGTTAATGTGGAAAGAATTTACACCAGAAGGTGTTTTGAAATATCCTAACTTCCTTGCGACTACGCTGGAAATTATTCCAATGCATATGATGCGTGCTGTCGGTGGTGCTCTTTATTTAAGTGGTGCTATTTTGATGACATACAATTTGGTAAAAACAATGCGTCAAGGTAAGTTATTGGCTAATGAGCCCGCGCAAGCACCTGCATTATTGCCTGTAACGACCAATGAGCAATCTACACATAGACGTTTAGAACGTAAACCTATTATGTTTATGGTGCTGGCGTTAATTGCTATTTTGATCGGTGGAATCGTGGAAATGATTCCAACATTTACAATATCTTCTAATATTCCAACAATTGCAAGTGTTAAGCCATATACTGCATTGGAATTACAAGGACGTGATCTGTATATCCGTGAGGGCTGTGTGAATTGTCATACGCAATCGATACGTCCTTTCCGCTCGGAGACTGCACGCTACGGGGAATATAGTAAAGCAGGTGAATATGTGTATGATCATCCATTCTTATGGGGCTCTAAACGAACAGGTCCTGACTTGCATCGTATAGGCGGGAAGTATCCTAATAAGTGGCATTTTGACCATTTACTCGATCCAACGATAACATCTCCTGGTAGTATTATGCCTACGTATCCTTGGCTAATTGATCAAGAATTGGATAATTCTTTATTGACCGCAAAATTGGAAGCAATGAAAACATTGGGTGTCCCTTATACGGATCAGGACATAGCACAAGCACAGGCTTCTTTGGATAAGCAAGCGCAAGAGATTGCGGCGGATTTGAAAAAGAACCAAGTTCATGTTTTACCAAACCGTGAAATCATAGCCATGATTGCTTATCTACAGCGATTGGGTACGGATATTAAAGCTGAACCAAAAGCTAAGGAAATAGTTGATGAACTAAATTAAAATAGAAGATTATGTTCAAACAAATAACAAATTTAAATGGTAGCGAGCTGTATTTGATCGCTTCATTATGGATATTTTTAGTATTCTTCATTATCGTAGGAATTATGTTGTTCAGAATGAATAAAGAACATATTACCTATATGAAGGAGCTTCCATTTCAAGAGGATGATATTAACAAAGGTGAATCATCAGATAGTCTATAAATATGAGTTTATTTTTAAATACAACAGTTGTAAATGCAGAAACTTGGAGCATAAGTTCTGGTAATATATATCAGAATATTTTAATCATTGTACTCATTGTAGTCATGCTTGCTTTATTGGCTTCGGCATTGATGGTGAACAAGGCGATGCGCTCAATTTTGCGTATCACGATGCCTGAGATTTTAAAAGAGGAGCAAGTTACTAAAATTAGAAAAAAAGAGTCACGTAAGGCTTCCTGGAATAAATTGCTAGGATTACGTCCTATTTCGGAAGAGAAGGATTTAATCATTGATCACGAATATGACGGTATTAAGGAATTAGATAATCCAATTCCAATTTGGTTCAATGCTTTATTCTATTCGACAATGACTTTTGCGGTTGTTTATATCTTAATTTATCATGTTTTTGGCTGGGGTCTAAATCAAAATCAAGAATATGCTCAGGAGATGGAGAAGGCTGAAATCGCAAAACAAGAATACCTAGCGCAAGCGGCTAATTTGATCGATGAATCCAGTGTGGTATACGATGAATCAAAAGTTGCAGCCGGTCATGCTGTTTTTCAAGCAAATTGTGTTGCTTGTCATGGTGGAGCTGGTGAAGGGGGAATAGGTCCTAATTTGGCTGATAAATTCTGGTTACATGGTGGGGAGATCAAGGATATTTTTAAAACGGTTAAGTATGGTGTTCCTGATAAGGGGATGGTGCCTTGGGAACAGACTTTGACTCCGGGACAGATTGCGGAGGTGAGTAGCTACATTATTTCGATCCGTGATACTAAGCCTGCAAATCCTAAAGAACCTCAAGGTACTGAGGTTACATACGCAACGGCTGATGCTAAAGCAACAATCGCCGATTCTACAAAAGTTCAATAAAAAAAGTATTTATGAAAGCAGTAGCAACAAATCTTCCTGACAACCAGAATAATAAAACAAAACGGGCCTGGATTTATGCAAAGAAACCTTCGGGACAATTGTATGCAATAAGGCAATGGGTCGGGTATGGGTTGCTGCTGTTTTTATTCGGAGCTCCTTTTATTAAAATTGGTGGTGAGCCATTATTGATGTTTAATATTCTTGAGCGAAAATTCAGTATTTTGGGAAGTATTTTTTATCCTCAAGATTTGCACATTTTTGTTTTCGGAATGCTTATCGTGATGGTTTGTGTCGTTCTATTTACAGTTGTTTTTGGTCGCATCTGGTGTGGCTGGACTTGTCCACAGACAATTTTTATGGAACTGATATTTCGTAAAATAGAATACTGGATTGAGGGGGACTGGCAACAGCAGAGAAAATTGAATGAAGGACCTAATACGGATGAGAAAAAGTTAAAAAAGGTATTAAAGCATAGTATATTTCTATTGATTTCATTTTTAATATCTAATATTTTTTTATCCTATATAATTGGTGTTGATGCACTTTATAAAATTGTAACCGACCCGATTGACCAACATTTAGGGGGGCTTTTAGCCATTACGATATTTACATTTGTTTTCTACGCAGTGTTTGCACATATCAGAGAAATCGTCTGTACAACAATATGTCCGTATGGACGGTTGCAAGGGGTATTGTTAGATGATCAAAGCATAACAGTTGCTTACGATCACCGCCGTGGTGAGCCACGCGGAAAACAGAAAAAAGATGTACAACAAGTAAAAGGAGATTGTATTGATTGCCAGTTATGTGTCCATGTCTGCCCTACAGGGATAGATATTCGAAATGGTCTGCAGATGGAGTGTGTCAGCTGTACTGCTTGTGTTGATGCTTGTGATGCCGTGATGGACAAAATAGGTAAGCCGAAAAAACTTATTGGTTTTTATACCATGGGTGAGATTCAAGGAACTATAACCAAAAGAAGCAATACTCGAGCTATTGCGTATTCTGTTGTATTGGTTGCATTAGTTTCTGTCTTTGTTTCGCTTATATTGATGCGATCTGATGTAGGTGCAACTTTGTTAAGGGCCAAAGGAAGTTCTTATCAATTACGAGATGATCATACAATCAGTAATTTGTATTCATTGGAGTTAGTGAATAAAAGTAGTGCTGAAATGCCTTTTACACTCGTGCCTCAAGATGAAAAACTAAAAATACAAGTTGTAAATCCGATCAAATCGTTGACAAAAGGAGGATCGGCTTCTTTAAGCTTTTTTCTCATCATCAATAAAGATGATGTAAAACGCTATAAAGAAGATGTGAAAGTTGATGTATATTCGGGAGATCGAAAAATAGAAACCTTGAAAACGACCTTCATTGCTCCTCCGGGGATGTGATAAAGGAAGGGTTAAATTATAAAGAGATAAAGGATGAATTGGGGTACTAAAATATTTTTAAGCTTGGGTGTATTTATGCTCTGTATCATAGGTGCTGGGATTTATATGGTCAGTCATGATACAGATACATTAGAAGATACAGATTATTATGAGCAAGGTCTAAATTATGATCAGGTTTATAATAAGAAATCAAATGTTGCCAAGCATAAAGCTGAACCTGTTATTAAAATTAATCATGATACTTTGTATATTCAGTTTGCCACTGTTGCAAATAGCGGTAATCTGATCTTTAAACGTCCTTCGGATCGCAGTATCGATTTGCAGTTACCATTTGAAACAAATACAGGTGTATATCAGTTACCGATTTCTACTTTAAAAAAAGGAGCCTGGAATCTGGAAATTGTTTGGAAGAGTGAAGGTTTAGAGTTTTTGACAGATCAGCAACTGCATTTATAAGATGAGTTACCAATATTTTGCTTTTTTTATGGGTTTGTTTGGTAGTGTACACTGTGCGGTGATGTGTGGTCCTTTGCTTTTTGCTGTGCAGGGTAATCATGAACTAACCTGGAAAATAGCGTTCAATAAGATATTATATCAGATAGGGCGGATATTGACCTATGGTGTTTATGGTCTTGCACTCGGTATGATTGGTAGAATTGCATCGATCCAGGGATGGCAAATGGGATTGAGCATTTTAACGGGATTGATACTACTTGTTATAGGTTTAGTGCAATTATTTAAATTTAAAAACCAGGATTTTATAAAATTGCAGACACGTCTTGTTCAACCGATAGCTAAACTTATGGGACGTTGGTTATACCGTCCAGGTGGAAGTTTTTTTGCGGGTGTATTGAATGGTATTTTACCTTGTGGCATGTTGTATATGGCCGCAGCTGCAGCAATGAATACAGAATCAAGTTTAACAAGTTTCTATTTTATGGTCATGTTCGGTTTGGGAACATTGCCACTGTTATTAATCTTCTCTTTTTTAGGCAACTTTATTCGGACATATTTTAAAATGAATTTTTCGAAATGGTTACCTTTTCTCTATATCTTGATGGGAATCTGGTTTCTGTTGCGTGGAGCAAATTTAGATATTCCTTATTTAAGTCCATTGCTCCATGTCGACGGAGCAATGAACTGTCATATTATTTAGTTTCTGCCCATCCACCTCCTAGGGATTTGTATAGTTCAACGAATGAATCCAGCTGGGATTGCTTTATGGAAACGAGGTTAAGTTCGGATGTCAAGGCATTGGATTGCGCTGTAATAACTTCGAGATAGGTTGCATATCCAGATTTAAACAATAAACTAGCATTTTTTACTGCCAAATGAGAATTTGCGACTCGGGCTTCTGCGAGTACCAATTGCTCTTTTAATTTCGCAAGTGATGTGAAGCTATTGGATACTTCGTTGACCGAACGTAATACTGTTTTCTGTAAGTTGATCTCTGCTTTTTCACGTTCTAATTTTGACACTTCAAAAGCTGTCTTTAGTTTTTTGTTTTTAAATATGGGAGTTGTAATATTTCCCAATGCGGAACCTAGCAATGATCCTGGAATATTAAACCAATTTTCAGGCAACATGGAGTTTAGACCCAGTGTACCTCCGAGCGTCAATGAAGGGTAGCGTAAAGCTTGATTAATATTAACTTGTGCATTTGATGCGATTAAACTTAATTCTGCTTCACGGATATCTGGTCTGTTGCGGATCAGATCTATAGGAGATCCCATTGAGATCTTAGATTCATCAATTAAATACTGTAGACTTTTGCCCCGTTCAATTTTATCGGGCATTCTACCGGTCAATTCTAAAAGTGAATTTTCTTGAATCTGTATTTCTTGTTCCAACTGCGGAACTAGTGATGCTGCGAGCAATCTTTGGGATTGCGTTTGCTGAATGGCTAATGAGGTGATTTCTCCGGCATCAAACTGTAATTGAATCATACGTAAAGTGCTATCATTGAGTTGTACATTACGTAAGGCCACTTCAATCTGAGCATCTAGCTTTAAAAGATTGAAATAACCCTTAGCAATATTTGCAATCAGACTAGTTTGAATCGCTTTTTTTGCTTCTGCAGTACCTAAATAGTTAGCGAGTGCTTCTTCTTTCTGGGCAGATATTTTACCCCAGATATCAATTTCCCAACTGAGGTTTAATTCCGTTAAATACTGAGATTGGGTTCTAAAAAGATTATTTTTTGCTTCTTTACCATTATAGATTTTGGAAGCAGGTCCTGCGTAATAATTTTTGGAACGCCATTCTTGGCCTACACCTGCAATCGTTGCATCCAATTCTGGTAGATAACCTGCTTTAGCCTGCGTTAATTGACGATTTGCGATTTGAATATTCAAGATAGCGCTACGCATATCATAGTTATTTGCCAATCCGGCATCAATTAATTTTATCAGGCTTGAATCTCTAAAGAAATCGCGCCAATTGACATAGGCGAGTGCCCCTACACTATCTTGATAGGTCGAATCTGCACGGTATTGATCTGGAAGATTATATTTTGGAGCAGTATAGCGTTGTCCAACTTTACAGGAAGAGAACAGAAGTAAGATAGCCCCGAATAGGAAGATATGGCGATTGATAAGATTCATATGTATCGGACTAATTTGATTTGAATTTAATTTTTAAACGTTCATCCAAGGTTTTGAAGATGATATAAAGTACTGGGATAATAAAGATCCCGAGCAATACACCGAAAAGCATACCACCAGCGGCACCAAAACTAATGGAATGATTTCCTTTTGCTGATGGTCCTGATGACCACATAAGGGGTATTAATCCTGCTACAAATGCAAATGACGTCATTAGGATAGGACGCAGACGTAATTTGGCTCCTGCAATAGCAGAGTCGTAAATGCTCAAACCTTTGTTTCTTTCCTGTACGGCAAATTCAATAATCAGAATGGCATTTTTGGCAAGCAACCCAATCAGCATGATGACACCAACCTGTACATAAATGTTATTTTCTAATCCTACGAGTAAGATGGTCGCATAAACGCCTACTAACCCAACTGGAATGGATAACAGAACGGCCCAAGGTAAGATGTAGCTTTCATATTGTGCCGATAATAGAAAGTATACAAAAACAATACTCATGATGAAAATCAGTATGGTTTGGGAACCTGATTCCGATTCTTCTAAGCTCATACCGGTCCATTCATAACTGTAGTTTCCAGGTAACTTTTCCAAAGCTAATTTCTCTATCGCCTTCATGGCATCACCTGTACTGTACCCTTCATTTGGATTGGCATTAATGGTAATTGCATTGTACAGATTATAACGAGTGATGGTTTCCGGTCCCACTACCTTTTTTAAGGTAAGTAATGTACTGATGGGGACCATCTCGTTGTTTTTGTTTCTGACAAAAATGGATTTAAAGGATTCGGGATCTGTTCGGTAATCGTAATCTGCCTGAATGTATACACGATATTGTCTGCCGAAACGACTAAAATCGCCGGCCTGTACACGGCCGTAGTAAGCTCGTATGGTAGACATCAAGGATTTAATATCGACTCCCAATGATTTTGCTTTAACAGCATCGATATCCACTTCATATTGTGGGAAGTTTGCTTTAAAGGAAGTGTATGCACTTTTAACTTCTGGTAATTGATTGATTTCATTGATGAAGTTGTCTGCAATACTGCTAAAATCCAAGATCTCTCCCCCTAATTTATCTTCTAAAACCAGCTGTATACCTGCGAAATCCCCAAAACCTTGAACAGTGGGACGAGGAAAGACATTGAAAGTGGCTTCATTGATTACTGATAAGTCCTGACGGATCGAATCCATAAAAGCTTCAATATCTTTAATTTTTTCTCTTTTATCGTAGCTTTTTAGGTTAATGTAACCAACTGCATATGCAGGACTTGTACTTCCATCTAATGCATTAAATCCTGAGATGGTGGTCATTCCTGCAATATCTGGATTTCTTTTTTGAAGAATACTATCTGCTTGTTTTAAAACTTCTGTAGTTCTTGCTAGTGAAGCACCTGGTTGCATGGCCAGCGAATAGGTCACAAAACTATCGTCTTCCGTAGGGATAAAACTTTTGGGTGCTAAAAGTAATAAGGTAAATCCGATTGCTGAAATACCGATCAATCCTGTAATGGCAATCTTCTTATTTCGGATCAGATATTTAACACCGACAATGTAACGTGAGGTTAAGCTATCAAATGAGGTGTTAAAGGCCGTGAAGAAGCGCTTTTTATATGCGGTAAATTTATTTTTTTCTTTCTGATCCGTCTGATCTTCATGTTCGGGTGCTTTTAGAATCAAGGCACATAAGGCCGGACTTAAAGTCAAGGCGGTTAGAGCAGAAATCAAAATTGCTGTTGCCAGGGTATAAGCAAATTGACGATAGAATATACCTGCTGGTCCCTCCATAAAACCGACCGGAATAAATACGGCCGCCATGACTAAGGTAATGGATACAATGGCTCCGGAGATCTCGGACATTGTAGAAAGCGTTGCCTCCCTGGCTTTCATACCTGTCTCATGCATTTTTAAGTGAATGGCTTCGACGACGACAATGGCATCATCAACAACAATACCTATCGATAGCACCAACGCAAACATGGTGAGCACATTGAGTGAGAAACCGAATAGATTGAGAAAGAAAAAGGTACCTATGAGGGAGACCGGAATTGCAATCGCTGGAATTATGGTTGATCTAAAATCCTGTAAAAAGATAAAAACAATAATAAATACCAAAATAAATGCTTCAAATAAAGTATGTTTTACTTGAGAGATCGATGCGTCAATCTGATCTCTTACAGAGTAGGAAACTTCATATTTAATGCCTTCTGGAAAAGTTTTGGATAACTCTTCCAATACTTTACGCACTTCGATATCAATATCGTGGGCATTGGAACCTGATGTCTGTGTGATATTTAAGGTTAATCCGGGTTTTCCATTTACTTTATTGTCCGAACCTAAGTTAGAAGAGCCAAACTCTATACGGGCTAAGTCTCGTAAATATAATACGGAACCATCTTCATTTGTTTTTATAACAATGTTTTCAAATTCCTCGGGTTGACTGAATCGTCCTTTATGCTTAATTACGGTTTCAAATACCTCATCGGATGTTTCACCAAATTTTCCGGGAGCAATTTCGAAATTCTGATCTTTAATGGCTGTTATGACATCGTCAGGAACTAGATTAAACAAAGCTAGCTTTTCAGGATTCAACCACATACGCATGGAGTAATCACGTGCTCCAACACGAGAAACTTGGGCAATGCCATCAACACGAAGTAATGGCCGGATGATATTGATTTGGGAATAGGCTTGAAGAAAAGTTTCATCAAACATACTTTCTTTGGAATCTGCAAAGAGGTTGATGGTCATGATTACCCCAGATTGACGAGGCATTACCGTGATACCGGCTTCATTGACTTCTGAAGGAATAGAACCTATTGCTTTCGATATTCTGGTTTGGACATTTACAGAAGCTATATCTGGATTAATACCTGTTTTAAAGAACACCTGAACAGATCCTGAGCCGGAATTACTGGCCGTTGAACGGATGTAAGTCATATCTTCTACACCATTTACGGCTTCTTCAATTGGAAGGAGAACAGATTTAGCAACGGTTTCGGCATTCGCGCCAGGGTAACTTAATGAAACGACCACAGACGGAGGAGCTATTTCTGGGAAACGGGATACAGGTAACATTTTTAGCCCCACAGCTCCTAATACTACTAAGAGCATGGAGACAACGGTAGCCAATACGGGTTTATTAACAAATGTTTTTAGCATTTATAGTGCGTTTAATTAAAAATTGGAAAAGTATTTTATTGGGTCTTGTTGATCGGAATGATGGTAGCTCCTTCCGAAATCTTGTCGAAACCGGACATTAAAATTCTGTCTCCTACAGCTAACCCTTCTGAGATGATATAGTTCGAATTGGATTTACCCTCAATTTTGATAGACCTGCGGTGAACCGTATTTTTGTTATCAACAACGTATACAAAGGTTTTATCTTGTAGCTCCGATGTTGATACTTGTGGGATTTGTATCACTCCTTTTTGCGTTTCCACAAATTTTAATGTACCGGTACTACCTGTTCGTAATATATTGTCAGTATTTGGGAAAGTGGCACGTAAAGAAATTGCACCAGTGGTTCTATTTACTTGACCATTTACGGCATCAACTCTTCCTTTTTGACTGTAGGCTTCTCCGTCTGCAAGTACCAATGATACTTCTGGAAAAGCAAGTTTTCGGATTTTTCCATCCGATTTATAGGATTCATCTTGCTGGTCTTGTTTTGCTTGTTTCTTTGTGAAATATAAGAAATCGGATTCGCTCATCGAAAAATATACATAGACTTCTTGCACATCGGATAGTACGGTAAGAGACTGGGAATCATTTTTAGTCACTAAATTTCCTACGCGTTTGGGAATACGGCCTATATAACCTGAAACAGGTGCTTTGATTGTTGTAAACTGTTTGTCAATATCGGCTGAACGTACCGCCGCGGATGCCTGTTGTAAGGATGCTTTTGCGACATCATATTCTGATTGCGCAGATTTTAAGCGTACTTCTGAAATGACCTCATTTTCTACTAAAGGACGGAGACGCTCTACTTCTAAACGTGCATTCTGTAATTTTGCTTTGGCTACATTTTCTGTCGCGACCATATTATTTAATATCTCATCATAGGCTGAGGCATTAATTTTAAATAATTTTTGATCAGCTTTCACAAAATCACCCTCATCGACATATATTTCTTCTAAAATCCCTTCAACTTGTGGGCGGATCTCAACATTGACTTTTCCTTCAATCGTACCAATATAATCTTTTATTGTATTCGCAGAACTTGTATCAATTGAGTATATTGGTAGTGCAATAGCGTTGTTTTTTTTGTCTAATTCTTTGGTTTTACCCGAGTTACAGCTAAAAAAGAGTACTCCGGTCGAGGCAAGGGCTAGGGTAAAAAGTGCGATTTTATTCATAAATATTATTTAGAGTTAATTGTTAATTAACTTTTGACTTTTAGATTATTATACATTAATACATAAATGTTGCCAATAAGTTCTGTATAGTATGATTTAACATTTGTTAACAAAATAAATTGATCAGATTTGACTTCATTTAGAGATACTTTATTTCCAAATGTATCTGATATGTTACAAATGTTAACGTTTGATAGGGCTATTTGTTACTTATAAGATTAAAATAAGTTGATTTTTATATGCAAAACTTCTTTAATGAGATTGAAATAGATTGGAACCAGTTGTGGCAATGGCTATTAAATTGGTATTGGCTTCCCTTATTTGTGTTATATTTTGGGGTAATAAGTACAATACTGATTGAAAATAGAAATCCAACGAAGACGATTTCATGGGTAATGGTTATTGTATTTCTTCCAGGTATTGGATTGGTTCTATATTATCTATTCGGACAAAAATTTAGAAAAGTTAGGCGACTGCAACATATTAATCGCGAGCAGAATACAAAACTGTTAGCAGCATGGCAGGAAAGTTTAATACGAATGGACGAGCAACTGGAAACAATTCATGAAAAAATAGGAACTTTATCCCGAGTTTTTGACTATCTGAAAAACCAAAAATTGTCGTTTTTCTCTTTAAATAATAGGGTCGAATTGTTTATCAATGGCGAGGAGAAATTTCCAGTTTTATTAAAAAGACTTCGAGAAGCAAAACATTCCATACACCTGGAATACTATATTTTTGAATTGGACAATATTGGTCGTCAGGTGCTTGAAATTTTGGAAGAAAAGGCAAAAGCGGGGGTAAAAGTGCGACTAATACTGGATAGTTTTGGTTCTCCTGATGTGATCAAATATTTAGTTAAAAATCCACCTGGTTATCCTTTTGTTGCATTTTTACCAGTCAATTTTACTTCTTTAGCAAATAGTAATTATCGAAATCACAGAAAGATTGTCGTGATTGATTGTCAATATGGTTTTGTGGGGGGAATTAATATTTCTGATCGATATATCAATACTCCGGATCAGATTGATTATTGGAGAGATACTGCAATGGCTGTAGAAGGAATAGCAGTTAATAATCTGCAGATCCAATTTTGGAACAGTTGGAATCAAACTGAAGGTGAACCCTTTTTATTGACTGATGAATATTTAAATTTTAGTGTACCGCACATTCCTGAGCGTGCCGCTGTTGCATTTTCTTCTAGTGATCCGGGGTCACTTGGTCCTTTTAATATGGAAGCTATCATATTGGCGATCAATGATGCGAAGGAAAGCATTCAATTGTGTACGCCTTATTTTATACCGAGTGAGCAGTTATCTACGGCTTTAGAGATAGCTGTTTCCTCTGGGGTAAGAGTGGAGCTGATGCTGCCAGAGAAAGCCGATTCTTATATTGTACAACATGCTTCTTTTTCCTTTTTGAAGCCTCTTTTGCAACGTGGTGTGCAGGTTTATCTGTATAAGAAAGGTTTTATCCATGCTAAGACAGTATGTATTGATGGTCAATTGGCTTTCGTAGGGACTGTAAACCTTGATATGCGGAGTTTCTACATCAATTATGAAATAGCAAGTATTGTTTCTGATGAGGCTTATTGTAAACGTCTTGAAAATCAATTTGAAATCGATAAGGAGGCGTCTGATCTGATTACTTTGTACATCTGGGCACATCGAAAAAAATGGAAAAGGGGTATTGATTCTTTATGCCGGCTTTTGGCACCTTTATTATAGCCTAAAAAAATGTTAAAAACTTGTGATACTTCCGATATCTAATTAAAATTGAATATATTTATCTATTCTATTTTAATTACCAATAGTATTAGATGAAGTATATAAAATTATTGACGCTTACGATGGGGGTTTGTGGAGTAAAGCATGCCGTTGCCCAGACAACCGAAGCTACACTACCTATCAATACAATAGTCGAAAGAGTACAAAAGTTATTTCAAGTATTTCCTGTTGAAAAAGTGCATCTTCACTTTGATAAACCATATTATGCGATAGGTGATACGTTGTGGTTTAACAGTTACTTATCACGCAATCTTGCGGAGTATGAACCGAGTAAGGTTACATATGTTGAGATTCTTAATAGCAGAGATTCACTGATTCAAACGTTAAGGATTCCGTTGGATAAGGGAGTGGGAGATGGTTATCTTGTTTTGGATCCGCAGTACCTGGCGCAGGACAATTATCGATTTCGAGCGTACACGAAATGGATGGGTAACTTTTCATCGGATTATTTTTATAATAAAGTGGTTCCTATTGGAGATGCTATTAGTAAAAAACTAATCACGGATATTACATTTGTTAACAATGATCAGAATGCTGCTAAAAGTCAGGCTGTTATTCAATTTAGAGATGCTGTTGGTAAGCTATTGATTAATTCGAAAGTGAGTTGGTCTATGATTTCTGGATGGGAAACCATTGCTGATGGCAAAGGTGAAACGGATAATATGGGTAAGGTCACTGTCAATTTAAGTGCTAAAGATAAAGAAATCCTGAAAAAGGCATATCTAGAAGTCTCACTTCAAGAGAATAAGAACGACAAGCCACTAAAGAGTACATTTTCCTTAAAAAATGCCTTGTGGGATGCCGATGTTCAATTCTTTCCTGAAGGGGGTGATCTATTAGCTGGAATCGCTAAAAACGTTGCTTTTAAGGCTGTTTCTGCAGATGGAAAAGGTATTGCTGTTAAAGGCCGTATCTTGGACGGTAAAGGAAAACAAGTCGCAGAATTTTCAGATTTAGGCTTAGGTATGGGATTTTTTAGTCTTTTACCTCTCCCAAATGAAAAATATGTAGCCTCGATTACATTTGCTAATGGTCAGGAACGAAAGTTTAAATTGCCGGAAGTGGTTCAGAATAAAGCGAATGTTGTTTTTGTAAAACAAGATGAAACAAATCTGAATATGGCGATTGTGACGAGTGAAGAAGATTTTGCTAAAAATCCAAATCAATCGTTCTATGTGCTGGTACAATCAAACGGTCATCTCGTATATGCGGCACAGGCGAACTTGAAAAGTGCAACAGCATTGATTACTATTCCGAAGGAACGTCTTCCTAATGGTATTGCTCAAGTAACCTTGATGACTCCCGCAGGTAAGGTGATCAGTGAACGTCTTACTTTTGTTAAAAGTGAGAAACTACTGGATATCAATTTAGCGGTCAATAAGGAACAGTTTAAAGCGAAGGAAAAGGTTAATCTGAAACTTTCTGTACTTAATAACGGTAAAAAATACCCGGGTAGTTATTCCATTTCTGTTATTGATGAATCTAAAGTTCCTTATGATGATAATCAGGATTTATCAATTGTCAGTAATTTCTTGTTGACTTCTGATCTGAAGGGATATATTGAAAGTCCAAATACGTATTTTGATGAAAAGAATGTGAATCGCGATAAAGCATTGGATGCTTTATTAATGACACAAGGATTCCGTCGATTTGATTATCAAGACCTGGTGGCTGAGAAACTTCCTGTACTATCATTTATGCCTGAACAGGGAATTGAGATTGGTGGAACGTTAAGACTGAACACGGGTAGAACTGTGCCGAATGGGGGCTTACTCTTATCTATTCCTTCTAAGAGTATTCGTAAAGATACTTATACAGATGATAAAGGGCGTTTCCTATTTAAAGATCTTGTATTTACAGATTCTTCAAAAGTTACTGTTAATGCCAGGGGAAATGATAATTACCGCAGTATGGTGATTAATATGGATCAGACTTATTTTCCGGAGATTGATAAAAACAATGCTTATAAGAATAATTTTGTCATGAATATTGATCGGGCAATGGTTCCGTATCTAGAAAATAGCAAAAAGGAATATCGTAAATCTATTCTTTTGGATGAGGTCGCGGTTACTGGTGTGCAGAAAAAGGTGATCACCAACAGAGATTTTCCTTCCATTTCAGGATTGTCGATGCCTGAACATCGTATTGATGCAGAGCGTTTATCAGGATGTAATGTATTGACGATGTGTCTGAACACATTGTTGACTGGTATTACTTACGATTCGCAGACGCAGAAATACTATGTTACACGATCTTATAATAGTGGAAGTCGGGTGCCCGTTCAATTTTTCTTAAATGGAATGGCAATCGATGAACCAGGATTAAATAGTATTAATGTGCCGGATATTGAGGGAATTGAGATTTTCCTAAAGGATGACCTCGGAACTGTTTCCAGAATGTACCAGAATAATGGGGTTGTGTCTATCTATACGAAGAAAGTAGAGAAAAAACCTAGAATGTCATTGACGGAAATTGAAAAATTATTACCAAAATCAAATGTGATTGATCTGTTTCCTTTGGGTTATATAAAAGAAAGAAAGTTTTATGAGCCAAAATATGAAACACCAGAAAGTAAAGCTGTGAATGATTTAAGGACAACAATTTATTGGAATCCAAAAGTTAAGGTTACTGAAACGGGTGAGGCTGCTTTAGAATTCTATAATGCTGATGGAAATGGACAATATAAAGTCATTGTGGAAGGTATGGATGAAACAGGTAATGTGGGTCGAAAAGTGATTCGTTATAACGTTACTCCATAAGGAAGTAATCAATATTATTTTAGAAGGGTGCATTTTGTTATAAAGTGCACCCTTTTTTTATTTTAGAACATGAAGAATTTCTCCTTCTTTGGAATCGGCTTCTTCGCCAACTTTTTTAATGCGTTCTGTCTGTTCGATAACAACAGCGAATGAGGAAGGTTCAATACCGCCACCTAATTTTTGAGCATAGAACTTGGTGAATTCAGCGCCAAAATATAAAATTGCTGCAGAGTAGTATATCCACAATAACATAACTATGATTGAACCTGCGGCGCCGTACAAACTTGCTGTAGAGGATAAAGTCAAGTATAGAGATATAAAATAGCGACCTAACATGAATAATAAAGCTGTAAAGATTGCTCCACCAAGTATATCTTTAAATTTCACCTTTGCATCTGGCAAAAATGAAAATATGAAGCCAAAGAGCGTCGTGATAATGATAAACGTGACACTGGTATTGATCCAGTCAATTAATGTAATCGGGATAAAAGGAAAATATTGTAGCACAAGATTTGTAACTGCTGCAATGACGCCATTGATCATTAATGAAGCGATAAGAAGGAAACCTAATGCAATAATAATCGAGAAGGAGATGAGCCTGTTAATGATTAATTTTAACCAGCCTTTTTTTGGTTTGGGTTTCACTTTCCAGATTTGATTAATAGAATCCTGAATGTCGACAAATATCGTTGTAGCACTAATAATAAGGGTTACAATACCAATAGTAATTCCTAAATTAGATTTATTTTCAAAGTTTATTTTTTCGATAAAGGATTGAATTTGTTTTGTAACATCTGCTCCGAATAAGACCATTAGCTCATCAAAAACTTCCTTCTGTCCAGTAGTTTCTTTACTCAAATGCTGTCCATAAAAGAAACCGATACACCAGATCACGATCATCAATAATGGACCAATAGAAAACACCGTGTAGTAGGCTAATGATGCACTTTTTTTCATGCAGTTGTCGTCCATAAAGCCATTAAAGGCATCATAAACTAATCTTAAAACTTGTTTCCAGTAGGTAGGGGTCAATAAATCTTTAAAGTATACTTCTTTCATAATATGATGGCGGATAAACAAATTTTATTTCAAAAATACCCTCTATTTTTTAGATAGAGGGTATTTTTTCTAATTTTCCTGATAGAGCTTCTCAATTTTCTCATCAAACTCTTTGAGAATGACTTTTCTTTTTAAGCTTAATTTGGGTGTTAACTGACCATCGTTGATGGTCCATTCTTTAGGAAGTAAGATAATTTTTTTGACTTTTTCCCAGTGACCGAATTCTGTAGATAACCTGTCGATTTCTTGATTATATTTTTCGATTACTTTTTGATTCGTAACGATCTCTTCTTTGGAACCTACAGGAATACCTTTATGTTTCATCCATTTTTCGATTTCTTCAAAAGCGGGAACGATTAAAGCTGATGGAAATTTTCTATTTTCTCCCACGACCATAATTTGTGCAATGAGGGTAGATTCCATTAGTTTTGTTTCAATAGGCTGTGGTGCGATGTACTTGCCACCTGCTGTTTTGAACATTTCTTTTTTGCGGTCTGTAATTTTCAGAAATCCATCAGCCGATATTTCGCCAATATCGCCTGTTTTAAAGAATCCGTTTTCATCAAATGATTCTTTTGTCGCTTCATCATTTTTGTAATAGCCAGAGGTGACACTTGGTCCTTTTACTAAGATCTCTCCATCTTGAGCTATTTTTACTTCTAAATTTTTCAGAGGCCGACCAACTGTTCCGAATTTGATACCCGTGTCAAAAAATGTGTTGACTGCTATAACTGGAGATGTTTCGGTTAGACCATACCCTTCTAATACTTTCATATCAGAAGCCCAGAATACACGCGCTAATCTTTCCTGAAGAGCTGCACCACCAGAAACAATAATTTTTATGTTACCACCAAGGGCTTCTTTCCATTTTGAAAAGATTAATTTTCGAGCAATGGCTAATTGAAAATTGTACCAAGCGCTGTTTTTTGTTGGCTCTTGGTAACGAAGGCCAAGGTTTAATGCCCACATGAACAGTGATTTTTTGATTCCAGTTAAGTCTTTTCCTTTCGCAACGATTTTATCATATACTTTTTCGAGTACCCGCGGTACAGTGGTAAAAAGATCCGGTTTAACTTCATTGATATCCACAACAACATTGTCCAGTGTTTCACAAAAATAGATCTCTATACCTTTTGAATAATACATGTATACAACCATCCGTTCAAAAATATGACATAAGGGTAAAAAGCTGATCGCTTTTTTAAAATCGGGTCTTATGAGATGGTAGCAGGCGAGTACATTACTTAAAATATTTTTATGGGATAAGTATACTCCTTTCGGTTTACCGGTGGTACCTGATGTGTAGATTAACGTGAGTAGATCATCTTCCTGTATAGCGTCATTGTAAGGCTTTAGATCTGTATCCAATGTGTCACCAATTTGATATAAGGATTCTAGATCTTTATGATGTTCAGTCTTCTCAAAAGTATAGAGCGGAATTGTTAATTGATGATCTTTTAATGCTGTGTCAACACGTGCAGCAAGCTCGGCATTACTGACGAATATCAATTTAGCTTCTGCATCATTGACAATATAGGATAGGTCCTGTGGAGCTAATGTAGGATACAGCGGTACAAGTGCAATACCCAATTGATTACAGGCAAAATCAATGATACTCCATTCAGGACGGTTTCCGGACATCAGCGCAACTCGATCTCCTTTTATTAAGCCGATACTTAGTAGCGCTCTGCTGAGACTGTTTATTTTATCAATGAATTCACTGGTCAAGTAGGTTTTCCAACGACCATTTTTATCGCGTCCAGCAATAATCGTTTTATCGGAGAACTCGGATTTATAATTTGTGATGAGGTCAAAAATTCTACTTTGTTGTGCCATAATGAAATATTTAAAATATTTGCTTAATTGGTTTATTACTAAGTATTCAAATACAATCTAATATATGAAAAATGTTTTGATGTACATTTTTTATATTTAAAATTGTTAATAACAATTTAGTATTTGCGTCGTTTAATTATTGATATTAACTTTGAACGAATAAATTGAAAAACAAATAGGCACGTTAAATATGAAAAAATTATCTTGGATCTTTGGAGTGACAGTTGGCTTATTGGGCGTATCGAACGAAGCTTCCGCGCAATTAGATTCAAAAGGGGCAATTGGGGCTCGTTTTGGTTCTGCTCAGGGAATTACCTATAGACATACACTTTCAAATGACCGAGCTTTCGAAGGGCTTTTGAGCATTCAGAGCAACTCAAATTATAGACGTTTTAGAGTCGTTGGATTGTACGAATATTATAAGCCTATATCAGGTGGTTTTAATTGGTATTATGGATTTGGTGGTGGCCTGGGGTCTTATAAGGAAAAAGACAAAACGATTGATGGAAAACGGGTTGAATATGATTCGGAGCTGGCGCTTAGTATTGATGGAATTATAGGGATTGAATATAATATTCCTGAAACTCCTTTCCAGGTTTCTTTGGATGTTAAACCTTATTTTGATTTCTTGCAATCGAGTACTATCAAGCTTATAGATCCAATCGGTTTTTCATTTCGATATAAATTTTAGATATCCTCTAATAAAACAAAAAAGGTCACTTGATAAATCGAGTGACCTTTTTGCATTTTTATGATAACCAGAATTCTGCTAATTGTTTTTGCTCTTCCGATTGTTCTTTGAGGGGTTGTATACGGAATAATTTTTTATTGGCCGCCCGTATCTCAATTTTCAGTTCTTTTATAATACCATCTCTTGCTATTAAAATATCTAATATATCTCCTTCATTGCTATGCTGCATAAAATAGTCGTATTCTTTATCTTTGAGGTCGAGTCTGATGCCATTGATGGCTATTAATTCATCACGGACATTTAATCCTCCATCCCAAGCTCCCGAACCTCGTTCTACTGCAGTAACGGTTTGAATCCCATCATTTTTTTGATGACTTATTCCAATTCCTAAAGTTTTGCTTTCGGCATTAATGTCTATGATCTCATAGCCTACTAGGTTGAAATATGCATTATAGTCAAGTTCACCATTTTCGTGTGCAGCTTTGAAGATATCGGAAACGGATATACCTGTAAATTCTTCTACGAGTTGCTGAAATTCATCTTCTTCAAAACCCCTGTTCTGATCTAAATAGAAATGGTTATATGCTTCTTTTAATACATGATCTAATTTTTTTGTTCCTTTTGAAGCTGCTATAATTTTTAAATCCAGCAACACCGTGAGCATAGCTCCTTTATTATAATAGGATATACTTGAATTAGGTGAATTTTCATCTTGTCTATAATATTTGATCCAGGCATCAAAGCTTGCTTCTGCGGCTGATTGTATGTGATGTCCAGGACGATTCAGTACTGTTGTAAAATCATTTGCTAGTAGATTCAGATATTCTAGTTCTGAGAAGAAACCACATCTTTTGATGATCAGGTTATCGTAGTATGAGGTAAAGCCCTCCATAATCCACAGCCCCGTGGTGTAATTTTCCTGATCATAGTTAAATGGTCCCAATGCTTTGGGACGAAGTCGTTTAACATTCCATAAATGGAAATACTCATGGGCAATTAGGCTGAGGTATGTCTTGTACGATCCTTCGTTACTATATGCTGTCCTTGATGCTCCCAGTACGGTCGAATTGAGATGTTCTAATCCTCCGCCTCCGGATTGGTAGTTATGGGTAATGAAGACGTATCTTTTATTGGGGTTAGAACCCCAGATGCGGGTTTCTTCTTCGACTATTTTTTTAACATCGGCACTTAATCGTTCTTTGTCATAAGTACCACCACCTACCATGGCAAATTCATGCTCTACGTTGGAAGCTTGAATGGTCCAAATATCTTGATTACCGACTTCAAAGGGTGAATCGTAAAGAATATCAAAATCGGGTGCATAAAAAGTATGCGTATCGATTTGTTCAAGACCTGTTGAAATACTGCTCCAGTTTTCAGCGGGTCTGATGGTAACAGTTACTGGGCTGTCAATGTTGCCGTCTATATGTAAAAAGGTTGCAGTCGGTACTATAAAGGCATGCTCGTCATTAATAAAATTAGTACGTACGGATGTTTCAAAACCATAGATATGGTAGTTGATAACAATTGAGCTTTTATTTTTGGTAAATATACGCCAAGTATTTTTGCTTATTTTTTCATATCCTACTTGATCTTCAACAGAGAATCGTTCTACTTGTTTAGAATATTCGCGTACTAGGTAGGATCCTGGGGACCAAACGGGCATTTTAACATCAATAAAATCAGACTGAATTTCTTTGATGGACATTTTTACGGCTGCGTAATGTGCTTGAGGCTCACTAAAGGAAACATCAAAATGTATTTTTGACGTATAATTACTTTTTTCAATCATTTTAAAGCGTTAAATAACTGATAGCTATACCAGTTCAAAATTTATTTGTGGTATGCAAAAGTACAAGGTTATGAGGGTTATACAAAATTATTTGACGTAATGTTTTGTAATGGTAGGCCATTTTATTTTATGGCTACATCTTTGGTTAATTTAAACTTGAAAATTTTGTATATTTGATACGCTCGATGTAGCATAATCTTATAATTTATGATTTTAGTCGTTGATAGCGGTTCTTCTAAGTCAGACTGGAAATTAGAGCTTCCAGATAGTCCACCTTTGTCTTTTTCGACAAATGGGCTTAATCCTTTTTTTGTAAATGATAAAGAAATAACCCGAGTAATTAAAGAAATACCTGAGATAATACCTTATGCGAATGAAATAACGGAACTTTATTTCTATGGCGCAGGTTGTATATCTCCAGATCGTAGGGAAATGGTTTCCAATGCGCTGACTCCTTTGTTTGAAAATGCTTTTATTTCGGTTGAGAACGATCTTGTAGGTAGTGCTTTAGCGACTTGTGGTACTAATAAAGGGTATATTGCCACATTGGGTACTGGCTCTGATATTAGTTTTTTTGATGGACAGGAGGTGCAACCCTCTAACCATGGAAATGGATATGTGCTGGGAGATGAGGGATCGGGTGCCTGGTTTGGCAAAAAGTTAATTACATTGTTTCTTTATGGTCGATTGCCTAAGGATCTGTCGGAGAATTTTGCAGAGAATTATCGCATAACAAAGGAGATCGTTATTAAGAATGTGTACCAAAAGGAGAGACCGAATGCTTATTTGGCTTCATTTGCGCCCTTTTTATCTGCGAATATTACGCATCCGTTTATAGATGAAATTATTCGTTCGGGTTTCGAGGAATATGTACAGACTTGTGTATTAACTTATCAGAATTATCAGGATTACGAGTGTCACTTTGTGGGATCAATTGCTTATTATCTGGATCTGATATTACGTGATGTCTGTAATGGATATAATATTAAAATTGGAAAAATATTGAAATCACCGATCAATGAATTGTTTGATTTTGTGATAGAAAGAGAAAAAAGTTCACTTATTAATTTTTAAAATAACATGATGATTTTATCAACGATTATTGCTTGTTTTTCCATGATATTTGGAAATCCTAGCATTTACGATTATAGTTTTAAAAGTCTCGATGGTAAAGATGTTAAAATGTCGTCTTTTAAAGGGAAGAAAATTTTAATAGTCAATACAGCCTCAAAATGTGGCTTTACTAAACAGTATAAAGATCTGCAAGCATTGTATTCGGAGTATGGAAATGATTTGGTGATCATTGGGTTTCCGGCGAACAATTTTGGGAATCAAGAACCTGGTACGAATGGAGATATTCAGGAATTTTGCGAACAAAACTATGGTGTAGAGTTTTTAATGGCAGAGAAGGTTGAAGTAAAAGGTGATCAGATTGATCCTTTATTTAAATACCTGACTTCGCAAGATAATCCGGATTTCAAAGGTGATATCAAGTGGAACTTTGAAAAGTTTCTAATCGATGAGAACGGAAAGCTGGTTCATCGCTATCGTTCGGCAGTTAATCCACTTGCAGATGAAATTGTCAATTGGGTGAAGAAATAGAAATTGAGAAACCAGGAAGTAAATCTTCTTGGTTTTTTTTGTGAAATTAGATTGTAAAAAAGAAAGTCCACCTTGGGAGGGTGGACTTTAACTAACCAATTATAAACCTAAATTATGAAAAGTATTTTGTAGCTATTACTAGCTGTTATTATCTTGTTATTATAGTTATACAAAGGTAATGCCAAAATATGCCATCATATATTAAGTAAATGTTAATAATTTGTTAAATTATAGTAACATCTCCTACATCTTGCTTCGTAAGCTTCTTTTTCACCCAAAAGGACTGTTTTTGTATCTGTAGAGGTCCTGAAAGAGTAATTTGCAGGCGCTCCGCATTGCATGCATACGGCATGTACTTTTGTTACATGTTCGGCAATTGCCATTATATGGGGTATAGGACCGAAAGGTTGTGCTTTAAAATCCATATCTAGACCTGCAACTATGACACGAATTCCTTTATTTGCCAAATTGACACATACCTCTGTCAAACCTTCATCAAAAAATTGCGCTTCATCTATACCGACAACCTGAGTATCATTGCTCAGCAATAAAATAGAAGATGAGTGTTCAACAGGGGTAGATGGTATACTGTTGCTGTCGTGCGAAACAACTAAACGATCATCATATCTTTTGTCTACTGCCGGTTTGAAAATTTCGACATGGAGTTTAGCATATTGTGCCCGTTTTAGTCTACGGATGAGTTCTTCGGTCTTACCGGAAAACATCGAACCGCATATCACTTCGATACTCCCGTATGCTGGGCCCCTTTGTGTGAAATTATGTTCAGAAAAAAGCATTTAAATGAATTAAAATCAATAAATTGAATATTACTTTCAATCAGTATTAAATCTGATTTTTTAAATAAAATAATACTACTTAAGTCCTGCTAATATCAGAATTTAATATTAAATTTGAGTCTATAAAAGCTACAATACTTAACAATAAAGTATAAATCAGTAAGTTGAAAATGAAGTTTTATTCCTTTTGTAAAATTTAGTGTTTTACTGGAATTACGAACAATGAAATGTATTAATTTATGGTTACGAAACAAAATTTATTTGATAAAATAGGAGATTTATTGCAGGAGCTGGAAGCGCAATATCTTGCGCTTTCAAAGGATGGCTTTGAAGATAAGAAAACTGATTTAGCTCTTTTTGAAGCTACCGCACAATATATTGCCGCTCAGATTGGTGTTTTAAAAGCACAGAATCTGTTGGGTATAGCTCAGAAAATTGAAAGAGCTGATGAACCTGCGGCTCCAAAAGTAGTGCATGACCGGATAGAAGAGGAGAAAGTTTCTTTTAATAACTACTTTACACCTCCTTCCAATTTGTTTCAAAGTGTTCCTGAAAAGAAAGAAGAACAACCTAATGTGGTAACGGAGGCGGTAGATGAAACAGCTGATATCAGTTTGAATACACCACAGAAAGAAGTTGCCCATGTCGAAGATTTAAATTTGAAAGAAGAGCCTGCTAAAGAAGAACTTACTCAAGAGGAGGTCATTCCTGAAGTAGAGAAAGTGACTTTTGACAACAGTATCCCTGAGCCTGTGTCTGCTACTACTCAAGAGGATAAACTACGAGATCGTGTAATTCCAACATATGAAAAAGAGGAGGCAAAGCCTCAACAGGTAGCCGTTAATCCGGTGGAACAAGAGAAGTTAGTTGTTAATGAAGTTATTGAAGAATCAAAACAAATCTTGATTGAAGAAGAGATTCGTCCAGATGTGGAGCAAGAGACTCCTTCAAGACCGTTAACGTTAAATGAAATTATTTCACAACAGAAAAAAGCTGGTGTACAAAACCGGGTTTATGAGATGAACAATGCCTCAGGAAATTCGGGGCAGGTGAAAGATATCAAATCGATCATTAATTTGAATGATAAGCTGCTGTTTATTAAGGATCTCTTTAATGGGTATAGTTTAGCTTATAGTGAAGCTGTTGAATTATTGAACAGATGTAACGATTATGCGGAAGCGGATGCTTTTCTGCAAACGAATTATGCGGTTAAAAATAGATGGGTTGAAAAACCACAATCGGTTGAAAAGCTGTATTTATTGATTCGTAAAAGATTTGCATAAAAAAAAGCTGACTTCAAGTCAGCTTTTTTTTATTGTAATTGAAACTGTATCCAGGTATTTCCCTCTAAGCCGTAAAAAAAATATTTGGGCTGCAGTATTTCCGCTAATGTTTCTAATTCTAAGCAATAGTCAGCTCCCGGAGTTTTTCCAAATTCCTCCTTATTGATTAAAAAAACTTGATTTAGCTTAACGGCATTACTATCAGACCAGTTTGTGTCAGATAATAGTGCGGGAATTTGTGCTATTGTTAATTCTTCTGAATTGATAATAATAACTTTATCTGCTTCCGAAATGGTGTAAGTAGGTATACCACCTGCTATTTTAATACACTCTTGTAAATAGTCACTGGTATTGATTACGGCAGGGTTGAGGCCATCTAAAAGAATTACTTTAGGGCGATCGCTTGCTGCAATAAATTTCAATTTATGGATGATGATATGAACTTCATCATCCAAAATTTCTAAAAGCTCTGCGGTTTTTTCATCCTTATTTAATAGTCTTCCAATAGACTCTGTATAATTTATAATATCATGACTCGTGACCAAATTACTGGATAGGGTATAGATTTGCTCTAAAATATCCGTTGGCAACTGCGTTTTGTCTACTTCATATTGATTCAGAATAGCTTCAACTAAAATTTCTTGATTGCTTTGCATGATGCAAATTTACAAATGATGATTTGATTTGCGAATTAAATTGAAAGGTTATTTTGTCATCTATGATTTGAATTCAAATGTGTAAATTGCATTATATTTAGAATTGTTCATTTAGATCATATATTATGTTTGATAAATTATTCCAAGCGCAACAAAAAGCACAAGAAATTAAACAAAGATTAGATAATATTTCTGTTTTTGGAGAAGCTGAAGGTGGATTGATAAAAGTAGTTGCAACTGCTAATAAAGAAATTAAAGAAATTACAATTGATCCGATCTTCTTGAGTAATGCGGATAAAGAGGAACTGGAAGAATTGCTTGTCGTGGCTTTAAATAAAGCGATGACCCAAGCTGAAAATGTGAGTCAATCTGAGATGTCTGCTGCTAGTCAGGATATGCTTGGTGGTTTAGGAGGCCTATTTAATCAATAGTTTTATGAAAGCGACATATTACGGACAATCTTGTGTTATGTTCAATTTTGATGGACACGAGGTATTAATGGATCCTTTTATCACTTATAATCCCTTGGCAAAGGGTGTAGACGTTAATGCTCTATTACCAGAATATATTTTTTTAAGTCACGGTCATCAGGATCACGTGGCAGATATGGCACAGATTCAAAAAAATAGCCAAGCAACTGTTGCAGCTATTGTAGAGACTGCAGCATGGGTTAGGAAACAAGGAGTTCCGGATGAAAAAGTAATTGAGTTCAATTTAGGAGGTACTATTGTGACTTCTTTTGGGACTGTGAAGATGGTGTATGCAATGCATACAAATAGTACTCCTGACGGACAATATGGTGGATTTCCTGTTGGTTTCATTCTGCATTCTGGTAACAAGAAAATTTATTTTGCAGGAGATACAGCGCTTACAATGGAAATGAAGCTTTTGGCAGATCTTGAATTGGATTGGGCATTTTTACCTATCGGTGGACATTATACCATGGATGTTGATGATGCGGTAAAGGCGGCAGAATTTATTAATTGTGATAAAATAGTGGGTGTGCATTACGATACATTTCCTCCTATTACCATTGATAAAGGTAATGCTTCTGAAAAATTCGCAAATTATGGTAAGACATTATACTTACCAGCAATTGGTGAATCAATTGAATTATAACAAATAAGGGGGATGCAAATCCCCCTTATTTGTTATATCGTTACCAGATTTTTTAGATCTTCTAAGGTGAATAGTGGTGTTTCTGTCAGCTTGTTTTTGAGAATGGATTCTTTATAATCTTCGTAATGAAATAATCGCCATTCGCCGTTATGATATTCTAAACTGCTTAAGTTTTCAACCCAATCACCTGAGTTCATGTAAGTCACTGTTCCTTTCCGGGTAATGACTTCTTTGATTTGTGGTTGATGGATGTGTCCACAGATCACATAGTCGTAATTTTTTTCAATAGCTAGTTCAGTGGCTGTTTCTTCAAAATCAGAAATGTATTTGACAGCTTTTTTAACACTGTTTTTTATTTTTTTTGATAATGAATATTTCTCACGCCCCATTTTAAGCAAGATCCAATTGATAATATGGTTTAATTGGATCAGTTTATCGTATCCCCAACCGCCTAATTTTGCTAACCATTTTGAATGATGGATGGAGGCATCAAATACGTCACCATGGAATATCCATGCTTTCTTATTGTTAAGGGATAGTAAGAGCTTGTTGGTTAATTTGATATTGCCAAGTTTTAAATCTGCAAATTTTCGGAGCATTTCATCATGATTACCGGTGATGTAATGCACTTCGGTGCCATTGGCACTGAGATCGATTATTTTTTTGATAACATGTAAATGCTCGGATGGGAAATAGCTTTTTTTGAATTGCCAAATATCGATTATATCGCCATTTAAAATCAGCATTTTTGGTGCGATCGATTCTAAATAATAGAGTAACTCTTTTGCGTGACTTCCATGTGTTCCGAGATGAATGTCTGATAATACTACGATATCGAGATTTCTTTTCATAACTTCCGTTTTTCAAAAGACGCATTTTATTATGATCTTTATATAAATGCTTTGTTATGAAATTATTAAAAATATAAAGGGTGAAGATACGATCTTCACCCTTTATATTTTTATTACTAAAATAGCTTGAAACTATTTTGACGCTCTATTGATGTGGAATTGAACTAAATCATCGATAGGTGAACGTAATATTTTGCCAACTTTCATGCCGTACTGTACTGCTTTTTCCTCCAAAACATTACGGAAATTATAGCCTACAGAACCGATACAGTTGAATGTATATTCTTGGTAGTTTGGATATTTACTAACTAAGTTTTTGAAAAATGCTTCGAAAGCATCATCTACAATAGCACGTGTATATTCAATATTCACATTGTTGTCGTAAACAAATTTGCTGAAACTTGCGCAGAAACGGTTCGCTAATGGCTTTGTGTAAACGGTATCCATGATTTCATCTGGAGTGATTTTGTAAGTGTCGTAAAATACTTTACGAACATCTTGAGGCATTAAATCACGGATGTAATCTGTTAATAATTTTTTACCGATATAACTTCCGCTACCTTCATCACCTAAGATGTAAGCACATGAGTCGATGTTATAGGTAATGTCATTTCCATCATAAATACAAGAATTGGTACCCGTTCCTAGAATGGCTGCAAAACCTGATTCAGTACCTAATAAAGCTCTTGCGGCAGCTAATAAATCGTGACCAACCTCAACTTGAGCTTGTTGGAAAACTTCTTGGATAGCTTTAATAACGATTTCTGCTTTTTCTTTATTATGAACGCCTGCACCGTAATAGTTAACCTCTTTAATTTCATCAAAAGGTAAATCATTTGGTAAGCCTTTTCTTAAAGAGTTAACGATGTATTCGCTATCTACAAAATATGGGTTATACCCTTCTGTATTGAAGTAAATTTTTTTGTTTGAATCATCCAACAAACACCAGTTTGTTTTCGTTGACCCGCCGTCAGCAATAATAATCATTATTGAGTAGTTTTAATTGAGTTTTTTCGTTTTAAAATTGGATCATTTGAATCCGATTTTCGAAAATACATTTTTTTATTTATAATTTATGTATGATCAAAGCACTAAAATGAAAAATTATTTCATCTACTTTACAGCAATTTGAAAAAAAAGGCCTTAAAATTGTATTTAAGGCCTTTTTTTTAAGATGCTATTAAATTGATTTAATAGTGTATTTTTTACAATTAGTTAGCTTTATCAATAAGCTTAATGTGATCCCTCTGCTTCGACATCATCAATATTAATTCCTTGTTTTTTGAGTACTGATTTTACTGCTATTGCAAAGAATACAATGTAGGCAAAACCTAACAATGGAAGTAGGTAAGAGTTGTGGATACCTATGATATCAGCTAATTTTCCTTGGATAGGGGGAATAACACCACCTCCTAAGATCATCATGACTAAGAATGCTGATCCTTGCGCTGTATATTTTCCAAGTCCTACGATTGAAAGGCTGAAAATTGATGACCACATGATGGAACAAGCTAATCCTCCTGCTAAGAAAGAGTAAATAGCTACTGTACCTGAAGATAATAAACCAACAGTCATAGCGATAATTCCGAATAGACCGAAAACGATTAATGTTCTAGCAGGTTTTTCTTTACTTAGGTAAAATGCTCCGATTTGTATAAGTATACAAACAACATAATAGTATAGGTGTGACATTTCAAAGCCCGCCATTGCATTAACGCCTATAATAATAGAAAATGCGACAAGTGGAACAATGATAAGTAATATGTTTTTAGTTGTTTTAGTTAGGTTAAACGCTGTAATCGCTCCAGCCCAACGACCAATCATCATACTACCCCAATACATAGAAACGTAAGGCGTAATTTGCGATGATTGTAGGCTTCCAAATTCTTTTAATGTAAGTAGTTCGCCTAAGTTACTTCCTATGGCTACTTCAACTCCAACGTATAAAAATAGGGCAATCATACCCAATACTAATTGAGGGTATCTCATAGCTCCCCATCCTTCTGGGTTTTTCTGCGCTTTTACATTTGCAAAAATCAATCCACCAACAACAACAATCAGTGCACCTGCTAACCACAGCATACGTTGTATTTCAAGTGGGTGAGCAATCTCTTTAATCTGAAGTTTTAATTGCTCAATACTTGCTGGATCAACTAAAGATTTTAATTGCGCCTGTAATTGATCTACCTGAATTGCTACTTCACTTTTGTAACTTAAAAATACAGGAGCGAACATGGCAAAAAGCAAGATGGTCATGATAACCAAAGTATTAAGGGCTTTATTAGCTTTTTCCATGGGTTCATTGCTTATTCCTGCAGGCACCTTTTTACTGAAGTAAAACAAACTTGCTGCTAGTAGGAACAATAAACCAACACCTATATATAGGAAAACGACTTTGTCTAAAGGTAAATTAGCAATTTCGGAATCGGATATTTTCTCAAATGTTCCGAATAACGCAAAACCGATAACTAAGGGTCCTATTGTTGTTCCGAAAGAATTGATACCACCGCCTAAATTGACACGTGAAGCACCAGTTTTGGGATCTCCTAATAAAACTGCAAATGGATTTGCGGCGGTCTGTTGTAATGAAAAACCTAAGGCAACAGTGAAAAGTCCAAGTAACATACCGATGTATACATTTACTTCTACTGCCACGATCATTGCTCCGGCACCTAATGCTGAGAATAATAGACCATAGACAATACTTTTTTTATAGCCCCATTTACCAACTAAATCTTTTCCTGAAAATGTGCTGAAAATAAAAAGTAATAATGCACCAAGATAATAAGCGGTGTAAAATGCAAAATCAATCAATTGTGACTGAAATTGGTCTAAGTGAAAGTAGTTTTTACAAAAGGGAATAAATACGCTATTTCCTGCTGCAATAAAACCCCAAAAGAAAAATACAATTATTAATGTATATAAGGCGGGATAATTTGTTTTAATGAGTTTATTTTCCATCTAAATCGTTTGCTTTGTTTTTTTTGCACCGCTAACTTACAAAAAAATATATCATATTTAAATATAATATTGTTGTTAATAACTACGTTTGATTTTTTAGTAAAACGTTTTAACAAGATATGATTTGTTATAAGTATGTTTTTTTTTACAAATAATTTTGAATTGTCAGATTTGTTTTTTTTCTTTGTGCAGGTTCTCATAATTTATTCCGCTTCAGGTATAGAAGAAATCACTTAGTTCTTAAATCCCTTTGTTTGTTAATCAAAATGATTAATGGAGTGTAATAAATTTCATTTTAAAATAAAATCCTAATATATCATAATAAAAATTTAATGGATATTAATGAATTAAATGCAAAACTCGTGTCTGAATTACGCGAAATTGCAAAATTAATAGGTATCGGTGACGCTGATAAGCTTAGAAAGCAAGAGTTAATTGAAAAAATAATCAGCACTGGTGATGAGTCCGAAAATACTTCTGAAAAAAAGGAAGAAAATCATGATGAGTCAACGGAGAGACCTCGAAAAAGAATAAGAACCGCAAAAGCGTCTGAGCCGGTTACTATCCGTAAAAAAGAAAATGAAGAAACAGATTCAGCTAGCGAAGTAGCAATCTCAGAATCTGAAGAAAATATAAAAGCAGCTCCCGCAATTAAGTCAGCACCTCCAAAAGTAGAAACAGCTTCATCAAATGCAGATTTTGACAATGTTATTGTCAATGAAGGTGTGTTGGAAATTATGCCTGATGGATATGGTTTTTTACGTTCTTCTGACTATAATTATCTTACATCTCCAGATGATATTTACGTTTCTCAGTCGCAAATCAAATTATTTGGTTTGAAAACTGGTGATACAGTCAGGGGTAGCATTAGACCTCCAAAAGAAGGTGAGAAATATTTTCCATTGGTACGTGTAGAAGCGATCAATGGTCAAAATCCTGCTGAAATTCGTGACCGAGTTCCTTTTGATTTCTTAACGCCATTATTCCCTAATGAACGTTTGAATTTGGATTTGGGTACAAGCAACTATTCGACTCGTATCATGGATTTGTTCACTCCTATAGGTAAAGGACAACGTGGTCTTATTGTAGCTCAACCTAAAACAGGTAAAACCAATTTGTTGAAAGAGGTTGCAAATGCTATCGCTAAAAACCATCCTGAAGTTTATTTGATTATCTTATTAATCGATGAGAGACCTGAGGAGGTGACAGATATGGCAAGAAGTGTACGTGCTGAAGTGGTTTCATCTACTTTTGATGAACCTGCAGAGCGTCATGTAAAAATTGCAAATATTGTTTTAGAGAAAGCAAAACGTATGGTCGAGTGTGGTCATGATGTCGTGATCTTGCTAGATTCAATTACACGTTTGGCTCGTGCTTATAATACAGTTGCCCCTGCATCTGGTAAAATATTATCAGGTGGTGTGGATGCAAATGCTTTACATAAACCAAAACGTTTCTTCGGTGCTGCGCGTAATATCGAGCACGGAGGTTCTTTAACTATTTTAGCAACAGCTCTTACAGAGACTGGTTCTAAAATGGATGAGGTTATTTTCGAAGAGTTTAAAGGTACTGGTAACATGGAGTTACAGTTGGATCGTAAATTGGCGAACAAACGTATTTTCCCTGCTATCGATTTAACAGCTTCAAGTACGCGTCGTGATGATTTATTAATGGATAAAGAATCGATTCGTCGTCTTTGGATATTACGCAATCACTTGGCGGATATGAATTCTAATGAGGCAATGGAGTTTTTATTAGCGCAAATGCGTGGTACTAAGTCTAATGAAGAGTTTTTGATTAGCATGAATGGGTAATTCCATTTGATTTTAATAATTTAGCCATCATTTATAAAAAATGATGGCTTTTTATTTATATTGAAAATATGAAAAAACATATTCCTAATACCATAACCTGTTTGAATCTATTTAGTGGATGTATCGGGGTGTTAATGGCACTTAAAGGTGATTATATGACAACAGCTTATTGTGTATTGGCTTCTGGTATATTTGATTTCTTCGATGGTATGGTAGCACGGCTTTTACATGTCAAATCCAACATCGGTAAGGAATTAGATTCACTGGCTGATATGGTTAGTTTTGGTTTCTTGCCAGGTGCTATCCTTTATATGTTATTGTCTGAGGTTTTTATTGAGCAACCCTTGTTTGCTTATTTAGGTTTTGTGGTAACAGTGTTTTCAGCGCTTCGATTGGCAAAATTTAATCTGGATGAACGGCAAACGACTGATTTTATAGGGTTAAATACACCTATGAATACTTTTTATGTCTTATCACTGCCTTTTATTGCTGAAAAATATCCAGATATTATATTAAATCCCTTCTTTCTCTTGATCAGCACTGCACTAACAAGTTTTTTATTGGTTAGTGAGATTAGATTGTTCTCTATGAAGCTATCGTCATTGGCTTGGTCTGAAAATAAATATAAATTTATTTTTGTGATTTTAGCGGTTGTCTTATTTGCTGTTTTGCAATTCGTGGCATTGCCAATTATTTTATTAAGCTATATCTTGCTTTCACTGTTACATTTTCAACGTTTGAAATAAAGATTAAATCGATTTTTCATACTGCTCTAATTCTGTAAATAATTCATCGAATTGTATTTTTAATAGGGAGCATTCCGATTCAATGTGATTGATGTCAGCGGTTTCTTTTGCTAATGATTCTATAAGCTGCAGCTGCTCTTTTAAATGTGGGGCTCCAATGTATTCCATAGTAGGTTTGATATGGTGTGCCGCATTATTAATCTCTTGATAGTCTTTCGCTGTTATTGCTACTGTTAATTTTTCAAAATCTAAAGGAGTTTGTGTTCGGTAAAGGGCGATAAACTCTTTTATCATGTCCTCATTATTAAACATACTTTGCTTGATAATATCTGGTTTTATGTGTTTATACATTTTTTTTGTAGATGTTTACGTCTAAGGGATCTGTGCATATTGCTAAGAGTTCCTTATTACTCTTTTTTAAAATCGGGTGTATATATTCTGGAGCGATCTGGACTAATGGAATTAGTGTAAATTTACGATCCTGTATATAGGGATGTGGAATTTGGAGGTTAGGCAAGTTAATCTGCTCATTTTCGTAATATAAAATGTCAATATCGATCACACGTGCTCCCCATTTTTCTGAACGAACTCTCCCTAATTGATTTTCTATACTTTGACAGATTTCAAGCGCCTCTATTGGGTTAAGAAATGTTTTGACTTCAATTACTTGGTTTAAGAAACTGGGTTGATCTTCTACCCCCCAAGCTTCGGTTTCGACAATAGCTGAAACTTTTGCAATGTTGCCCAAGGAATCCTCCAGAGCGCTTAATGCGCTGTTTAATTGCATTAAACGATCACCCAGGTTTGCTCCTAATAAAATGTAGATGCTTTTCACCTTATAAATATAGAATTTTAGTTAATTAAATAAAAGATTTAAAAATTTATTTGTAACATTTGTACTAAATTGGCAACTAATAAATCAATTGAACTTTAGATTATTCATTTTATGAAATCATTTTTTAAGTATGTACTTGCTACTGTCACGGGAATTGTGATATCATCGGTAGTTTTATTTATTATAATGTTAGGTATTATCGGCGCGTTAGTAACTTCTGCATCTTCGGAAAAAGAAGTTATGGTTAAGGATAATTCAATATTGTATCTTTCTTTTAATCATGAGATTACAGAACGTTCCATAGATAATCCTTTTGGTTCCTTGGATATTCCTGGTTATAATTTGAAAAATCTTGGTCTTGATGATATTCTGTTGAGAATAAGAACAGCTAAAGAAGATAGTAAGATTAAAGGGATCTTTATGGATGCAAGTACAATTGCTACTGGATTTGCTAGTCTTAAAGAGATTAGAGATGCTTTGGTAGACTTTAAGTCATCGGGTAAATTTATTGTGGCTTACAACGAGGGTTATTCTCAAAAAGCTTATTATGTCGCTAGTGTTGCAGATAAGGTGTATGTGAATCCAGAAGGAACTGTTGATTTTAAAGGATTGGCAAGCTCCACCATGTTTATGAAAGATGCTTTTGATAAATTTGGTGTGGATATGCAGGTTGTAAAAGTGGGAACTTTTAAGAGTGCTGTTGAACCTTATTTCTTAAACCAAATGAGTGAGGCGAACCGTTTACAGGTTAATTCTTATTTGGGAAGTATCTATGATTCATTTATTCAGGAAATTTCAACTTCAAGAAAAATGTCTGCCGACTCATTAAGGAGTATAGCTACAAATTATTTGGTTCGTAACGCTGATGATGCTGTAAGGTATAAATTGGCTGATGCTAAATTGTATAAAGATGAGCTGATTTTAGATTTAAAGAAAAGATTGAACGTAGCAACAAAAGATGATCTCTCTGTTGTATCCCTAATTGACTATAAATCGAAGATACCGAGTGGTTCTGAATCTAATCAGGTTGCTGTTTTGTATGCTGAAGGTGCTATTGTAGGAGGAGAGGGAACTAAAGGTGAGATTGGATCCGATAAAATTTCACGTGAGCTACGTTTGTTAAGACAAGATGATAATGTGAAAGCAGTTGTTTTCCGTGTTAATTCTCCTGGAGGTTCTGCTTTAGCATCTGATGTTATATGGAGAGAGGTTGAGTTGACAAAGCAAGTAAAACCGATCATAGTTTCTATGGGGGATTATGCGGCTTCGGGCGGTTACTATATTTCGGCGGCAGCAGATTCAATCTTTGCTGAGAATAATACGATTACAGGTTCAATCGGGGTGTTTGGGGTTATTCCAAATTTTAAGAATTTATTGAATAATAAAATAGGTGTTCATTTTGATGGTGTGAAAACTGGTAAATTCTCTGATTTAGGTATGGTTCCGGATCGTCCTTTAACTGCTGAAGAACGCGATATCATCCAGATGGAGGTTAATCGTGTTTATCAAACGTTTATGAAGCGTGTGTCTGATGGTCGTAAAATAACGGTTGCTCAGGTTGATACTATTGGTCAAGGCCGTGTGTGGACTGGTAAACAGGCTGTAGAGATTGGATTGGTAGATCGTATAGGTGGTATTGATGATGCTATTAAAGCAGCAGCAAAGAAAGCAAAAATAGGTCAATATGCAGTTAAGCAATATCCTGCCAAAGAGGATGCAATTTCAACTTTTTTAAATTCGTCTAAGGAAAAGGTTCAAATATGGATGGCACAACAGCAAATGGGAGAATTCTATAATTACTTTGATGTGATCAAAAAAGTTTCTGGACAATCTGGTATTATGGCGAAATTGCCGTATTCGATTGAAATACATTAATTATTTTTCATTTTATCAAAAAAAGCCTTTTATTATTCGGATAGTAAAAGGCTTTTTTTATATTTAGCTGTCCATTTGAATAGGTGGGTAAATACTTCATAATAAATAATAGAGATGAAAACAGTTGACAACTTAAACTTCGCTGACAAAAAAGCGCTAATACGTGTAGATTTTAATGTTCCTTTGGATGACAATTTTAATATTACAGATGATAATAGAATTCAAGGTGCGACACCCACGATTAAAAAAATATTAAATGATGGTGGATCTGTTATCTTGATGTCACACTTAGGTAGACCAAAAGATGGGCCTACAGATAAATATTCACTAAAGCACATTGTTTCACATTTATCTGGAGTGTTAGGGGTTGATGTTCAGTTTGCTGCTGATTGTATTGGTGAAGATGCGGTTGAAAAAGCAAAAAATCTGAAACCAGGTCAAGTTTTACTTTTGGAGAATCTTCGTTTTTACAAAGAGGAAGAAAAAGGTGATGTTGCATTTGCAGAGAAATTATCAAAATTGGGTGATGTGTATGTCAATGATGCTTTTGGTACAGCTCACCGTGCTCATGCTTCTACTGCTGTTATTGCTCAATTTTTCCCTGATGCGAAATATTTTGGGTATTTAATGGCTGCAGAAATTGGTAATGCAGAAAAAGTGTTGAATAAGGCTGAACGTCCATTTACTGCTATCATGGGAGGGGCGAAGGTTTCTGATAAATTAGAATTAATCGAAGCTTTGTTGGATCGTGTTGATAACCTGATTATAGGCGGAGGTATGGCTTATACTTTTATTAAAGCTCGTGGTGGAGAGATCGGTAAGTCATTAGTTGAGTTAGATAAGTTGGACTTGGCAACGGAATTGGTTAAGAAAGCAGCGGCAAAAGGCGTTAACCTGGTATTACCGACTGATGCTCAAATTGCGGATAAATTTTCAAATGATGCAACTGTTTATGATGGACCAAATGATCAGATCCCTGCGGAATTGGAAGGATTGGATATTGGTAAAGAATCTGGAGAAGCGTTTGCAAAAATAATTGAATCGTCTAAAACTATTCTTTGGAATGGTCCTATGGGCGTTTTTGAATTTGATACCTTTGCTAAAGGTACAAAAGCTGTTGCCGATGCGGTGGTCAATGCAACTGAAAAAGGTGCATTTTCATTGATCGGTGGTGGTGATTCTGCAGCTGCAGTTTCTAAATTTGGCATGACTGAACAGGTAAGTTATGTATCCACTGGTGGCGGTGCTTTGTTAGAATATATGGAAGGTAAAGTTTTACCTGGAGTAAAGGCTATCGAAGGGTAATAACTTTGAAATATAAAACAGGAAAAGGCATCGTTAGATGCCTTTTCCTGTTTTAAGATTTTAGTAGGTATAATTTAAACTAACGGTTGGTACAACTCTTTGTGTAGCGGTAACATCGTTGATATAAGTGAGTTTAAGAGCGGCTTCAAAATTGGGTAATGGGTATCTGAAAGCATTAAAATCTGCTGACACAGAAAGACCGAAAGTTTTTGGACTCATGTCGGACTGGTGATGGATATTTTGATAGTCGGCAAATACCCCTCCCTTAATTCGTTTGATGTACGTTATGCCTCCAATTGCCCAATCTGGATAGCTGATCGGGAATCTGTAGTTTAGTAATAAGGTGTTTTTAATTTTCTCGTACTTATAGTACCCGTAGCCGCTAATTGTTGGTATATCGTTGCTGTATTGATAGCGGCCTGATGCTTTTTGATAACCAAATCTAATTTGAAATCCATGATTACTGACAAACCCAGGAATATAGAATCCACTTCGAATGGAGAAAAGATTTCCTTCTTGATCTTCGAATGGAAGGTGGCGATAAGTCATACTAAAGTTTTGTCCCCATCGAGGTGTGATATCCATTTTTGACATCATGGCGTTTCTATTCCAATAAATTTGATAAGTTAAGGGGAACAATACCTTTGAGTCGAAGTTTTTAAGGTTTTTAATACTTGTGTTGTATCGTTGAAGGTATGATGTCGCAAAATTGAAACCTAAGCTATAGACATAATTGCTTTTATAGTAAGCCAATGGAATGGAGATCTGACCACTTATATCATGCTCTCTCCAATCGAAATTGATCGTGCTATCAGATTTACTATTGATTTTTGCTGTTCCTATCTGTCCTTTGTTTTCATATTTAAGTGTGAATTTGGGAAAATATTTATTGTAATTTAAGGTTGCAGAGTAAATAGATTTTTTAATATCGGTATCGTATTCGTAACCGAGTACAAATTGTGTTGTATTTAGAATATTGTTGGAAAGCCAAAATACACCTGGTTTGAAGTTGTCTAAGCTTTCGAAATTGGTGTTGCTAAGAGAAAGGCTGTGAAAATTAAATGTTCTAGATAGGCCTTTATAAGGACTTACATTGTAATCTGAAACACTTTCTGTGATGCTATCAATTTTGTTTTTTAAATTGTTACTAATAGTTTTTACGCTATATGGGTTCTTAAGAACTGTATCGGCGTCATTAAATGTTATTTTGGATATTTTATATCCATTGTACTGGTAATTATTAAAGAGAATTTCTTTTTTATTGACATCATAAGAGGGGTTGAAAGCTCCGAAAGTGGTATTTGTAAGCTTCGTTAATGCTTTTGATAGTTTATTATATTGATATAAATTATCGATACCTGAATATTGTGCTTTAAACAGAAAAAGGTGATCGTTTATGTATTGCGGTCTTTCAAATTGTTCATTGCTCCAGTCCTGAAGAAAAGTAATTTGGGAGGATTCTAATTCGATTTCTACTAAGTTTGTGCCTTTGTTTGAAATAGCAATAGCTACTATTTTTGAGCCCTCTTCATTAAATGAAGGCTGTTGAAGATAAATATCGGATGCTATCGGAATTCTTTTTAATATTTTTTTGGTTTTAATATCGAGCAATAGAATTGCTGTCTGATTACTTAAATCCACTTCAATTGTCAGTATTTCTGCTTTGGATGGGTGTAGTATGGGATAGAAATAGCGGCTTTTAAAACTAATCTGCTCTCGCTTTTTTGTTTCTAAATGGTAAAGGTTGATTACATTGTAGGATCTTTTGGTGTATCGGATATCTCTTTTAACTTCATCCCATACAATCATATTATTTCTGAAATCATAGTTTGGGACGATTTGATTTCCCAATTTTAACAATAATTCTATTTTATTGTTGTTATCTATTTTAACGATTTCAGCTGTTTTTTCTGGGGTCTGTAAAATAGATAGGGTGCTATTGTCGTGATTGTTTTTAGGCAATAACCAATCCTGGTAGTTTTTACTGGATGTTGGTTCAATTATCGGGTAGGATATCGTTGGACTTTCATGTTCTTCTTTTTTCCATTTAATATTCAGATCATCCATCGTATGTGCAAATAGACTCGTATTATTAAATCCAGTTGTTTTTTTTAGCGACCGACTAAAATTGTAGGGCATCAATATATTTTTGTTGATGTTTTGATACAGTTCGGGTTCAAAGTTCTCCTTTACGTTTTGTTTTAAATAATTGGTCATGAAATAACCAATGGTATAATAGCTCGGTATTTTATAACGATAAGAACCTAATAAATATTTCTCGAATTTATATTTTTTATCAGTTCTTTCATTAGCTTTTAGCGTCATTTCAAAAGAGGGGAGTCGACCTCTTCCTCCTTTGGAATAAAATGTTTCTGCCCAGACTGCATCACCTTCAAAATACCAGGAAGGCAACGTTAGACCGTATATAGCAAGGGCAAGCTGTTCTAAGAACGGTGCCTTTAATTTTCCGGTCAATTTATCAAATTGAGCAACGTGTCTAAGTTCGTGCAATGCTAGATTGGATAGCCATTCCTGATTATCTGGCTCAGGGGTTGGACTGCTGTACAGCTCCGATTTGCGCGGAGCAAGTTGGACAAAACCATTAGGACGAAGTTCGGTGTTTTGAAGAATTAAAGAAATTTTACGCGGTTTTACTTGTAAGTCTTTATGATTTGTTTTTAAATACTGTGTAATTTGACTGGCAAGCGTTGAAGCCTTTTTTTTCATTTCGACCGGAAAGATCAGTTTAAATTCTTTAGTGTCAATCTGATGCCATTTTTGCGATGGAGGTGCCTGACTGTCTTCAAAGATTTGGCAAATACCTTTATGAAATGTTAAAATCGATAGTATGAAGGAGAGTAGGTAGATTTTCATGTACTTAAGTTGCTGTTGCTAATTATTTTAGATCGATGGTTGTTTTTTTAACTTTCGAATAACTATATAGCTTGATCGTGAGGTGTTTATGTTTTGTAATTCGTTTAAATGTATTCAATAATTTGCAAATTAAATATAGGTTTTTTATTTCAATTTACTGAGTTACTTGTTCTTTATGTTGTAATGAATTGATAGTTAGTGTTGTTGTTATTTTCTTTGATTTAGATTGTCTTATTTGGAGATTTTATGAATTGGATTTAAGAAAAATAAGATCTAACTTTTTATAAATGACTGTTTTTTAGGGAGTTGTTTTTGTAAATTATTGTTGGAGACACTATCATTTATTTTTCTATAGATTAGATGTATCGATTATGATCACGATCTTTATTTTATGATCTAATACTGCATTAGAATATGTTTTTTATTGTTCTATTACCTATTGAAAATTTCTATTTTCAATAGGTAATAAATAAATTCTTATATTATTTTTAAAAAGACGATTTTTGCATAAAATTTTAAATACACCGATGTAGCATATTAGTAAAGAAAGGGAATTATGGAAGAATTGGAAATGCAGGTAGAACAAATCGAACAGTTCATTGAGTCGAAGGATAATGAGGGGTTACAAGCATATTTAAATGAGCTAAATATTTCGGATGTAGAGGCGTTGATCGATGAGCTACCCGAATATGGCCACATATTCATCGAAACATTAAATTTGAACCGTGCGGTTAATGTATTTCGTATTTTAGATTTCCCTACGCAAGAGCGTATTTTTAAGAAGCTTTCAGGTGCAAAAATTAGTGAATTAATTAATGAGATGCCTCCGGATGACCGGACATCATTTTTCAGTGAACTGAAGGATGGTGATGTCGTAAAACAATTGATTATTTTACTGCCACCTCAGGATCGTAAAGAAGCTCTTTCTTTATTAGGTTATCCTGAAGATAGTGTGGGGCGTCTGATGACCCCAGACTATATCACTGTAAAACCACATTGGAATATCATCCGAATTCTTGAGCATATTCGCCGTTATGGTAAAAATTCGGAAACAATTGATGTCTTATATGTCATTGATGCCGCAGGTAAATTAATAGACGATATTCGTATTAAAGATGTATTAATGGCAGATCCAAATGTTGTTGTTGGTGATCTTATTGACAATAGGCTTATTTCTCTACATGCGAATGACCCACAAGAAGAGGCTGTGAATATTTTCCGGATGAATAATCGAGTTGCTTTACCTGTTGTTGATGAGCAGGGAATAATGTTAGGTATTGTTACGATCGATGATATTCTTTGGGTGGCAAATGAAGAGTATACGGAGGATATGCAACGATTTGGGGGAACTGAAGCTTTAGATGAACCATATCTGGATGTGTCGATCGTTAATTTAGTTAAAAAACGTTCTGGGTGGTTAGTGGTCTTATTTTTCGGTCAACTGTTAACTGCGACAGTCATTGAGCATTTTGAACATCAATTGGCGAGTGCTATCATGCTCTTCGCATTGATGCCACTGATCATATCGAGCGGTGGTAACAGTGGCTCACAAGCATCTACCTTGATCATTCAAGCCATGGCATTGGGAGAGATTACGATAGGTGACTGGTGGCGTGTTATGAAGAGGGAGATCGTTTCTGGTTTTCTGCTTGGTTTAATATTAGGTATTTTAGGTTTCATCAGAATTATGACTTTTCAGGGGTTTTCTGATGCTTATGGTGAACATTGGGTTTTAGTGGGGCTTGTGGTTGGCTTTTCTTTAGTAGGAGTAGTGCTGTGGGGATCCTTAATGGGATCTATGCTTCCTTTTATTTTAAGAAAGCTTGGTGCTGATCCTGCTAGCTCTTCAGCTCCATTTGTATCGACTTTGGTTGATGTGACCGGCCTATTAATTTACTTCACATTTGCTGTTTTACTCTTGAAGGGTGTTTTGATCTAAATGAGATGAAAATTATTCTTGTTGGAAGCGAGGGAGTTGCAAAAAATGTTTTTAAAAGATTTGTAAGATTGCAATAATCTTCCGATAATTGCATCACCGAAACGGAAATGACGCTTCGGAAAATTAACCGGATTCCTGAATAGCTCAGCTGGTTAGAGCATCTGACTGTTAATCAGAGGGTCGCTGGTTCGAGCCCAGCTTCAGGAGCAAAACGATTTTAGATAGTAAAATCGTGATTCAATCGAAAGTCTAGATTGAATGTATTTAAGAGATAAGAATGCAAATTCTTAAATAACCAAAGAGCTATAGTAATATACTCTTGAATGATTCCTGAATAGCTCAGCTGGTTAGAGCATCTGACTGTTAATCAGAGGGTCGCTGGTTCGAGCCCAGCTTCAGGAGCAAATGAAAGCCTTTCCAGTTTGGAAAGGCTTTTTGCGTTTAGTGTGATTTGATTCTGTTTTCAATCATTCCTTTAAATTGAGGAGGAGAGAGCGCTTTTAATTTTTGAAGTTGGTTTGAACCCGATGTTTTACCGGAGAGCATAGATGTACTATTCGAAAAGTTTCCTGTTACGATGTAATCATATGCGGCTTTAAACGATTGTTCATTTAAATTGCCGAAAGGGTAGTAGGCGTCATCGTTACTTGATTTGTTAACGGATATACCGTTATAATAATCGCTTTCATTTGATGCATTTCGTGATTCAAACATACTGAAATAGACATCATAACCGCCGATTGTCAAAGGGAAAAAACCAATTGGTTTTCCATAGGTTTTTGCTCCCACGATTTTTACGGTTAGATGTGGTTTAAATATATTGATCAATAACTCACTTGCTGAGGCTGTATTTTCTGTTACGATAAATACAAGGGTATTGATATTTATATTACCTGTAGGGTTGAATTTGAATGTATTCCCCGAAATACTGTAATCTAAATCGATGTATCTGACCTTAACTTTCTCGCCCTTACTGTCTGTCGTTTCAAGGCTCAAGTTCTTTAAATATTTTGTTTTATTGTTTTGCATGGTACTGTTGAAGTTTTCAGTAAACATAACTTTCCCATTTAATGAATTTGGAGCTATTTTATTGGCAAGAAATTCGGCAGTATTGATATACCCACCTCCGTTGTAGCGCAAATCAATTATGAGATCTGTAATACCGGCATGCTGAAATTTATTAAAGGTTGCCGTTAAATCGGCTTGGGTGTGGCTTAGTTTGGAGAAGGAATTGAAAACAAAATAGCCAATCTTTTTTGTTTTATCTAAATATATACTGTCTTTAATGACTGATTTTGTTTGATATTTTATTTTGTTCAAGGTCATCTCAAATGGGGTACCGCTACTTTTTTTTCCTTTAATAATTGCAGATTGGCTTTCAAAAAGCGCGTTGCTTAAGGAGGGTACTTCATGATTGAAATTGGTGCCATACTTAACTCCATTGATTTCGGTGATGATATCTCCACGTTGTAATCCCGAAATTGCAGCTGGTGATCCAGGATAAGTCAATTGAACTAGGATCTTGTAATTCTGCTCGACCCCGTATAGACCTATCTTCAGACCTAAATCGTCTCCATTTCCTTCTAAATCGAGGTTTGACAATTCATTTTTTTTAATGAATGATTTACTTCCATCGTAGCTTTCTTTGTCGATGTAACTGTATTTTGTATCGTTATTATCGATTTCATTGTATTCATAGGGTTTTCCAGTAGCAGGGTTTGTACCATATCTAGTAATATTGAATAGTACTTTATTCAAGCTATTGAATTCGACGCTTCCTTTGCTAAATTGTCTCGGATTAAATACTTCATACGTGGGTAATTGGTCGTTCCAGAAATAAATGTCCTGTGCATAGTAGAATAGTGAGTCAGCTAATCGATCTACGCGACTGACTTTTTTTTCAGGTTCTGGTTCTACAACATTCTCCTTTGGCTTTTCTTCCTCTAGATTTTTTTTACTGCAACTGAACAGCATAGGAGCAAATAAAAGCAATGTGATTGTTTTTAAAAGTGGTTTATTCATGAAAATCGGTTATGTAAGAAATTTATAGTGATGGTTAAGCTATGTAATTGCCTTGTTTTCAATCGCTACAATTTGATAATCTAAATATGATGAATATTTAGATGAAAAAAAAGTAAAAAATCTTTAAAAAAGATTTGGAAATACGTTGGATTTAGCTATTTTTGTGGCATCAAAAGAGAAAGATATATAGTCATCTTTCTTATGAAGATTCCTGAATAGCTCAGCTGGTTAGAGCATCTGACTGTTAATCAGAGGGTCGCTGGTTCGAGCCCAGCTTCAGGAGCGTTAGGTGAAACCGGCTTTATAGCCGGTTTTTTTTTGTTTACAGTTATTTATTTATATACTATGAGTTTAGTAGTAATGGGCACGGTAGCATTCGACGCTATCGAAACGCCTTTTGGTAAAACAGATAAAATTGTTGGCGGAGCAGGTACTTTTGCAGCTCTTTCTGCGTCTTTTTTATATGACCAGGTGAAATTAGTAGGTGTAATCGGTGAAGATTTTGGTGATGATAACTTAAATATCATTACGAGTAAAGGTGTAAATGTTGAGGGGATTCAGATTATTGAAGGTGGAAAATCATTTTTCTGGGCAGGTAAGTATCATAATGATATGAATAGCCGTGATACAATCACTACAGAATTGAATGTATTAGCTGACTTTGATCCGATTATTCCTGAGAGCTACCAGGATTGTGAGTTCTTGCTATTAGGCAATGCTACTCCTCAGATTCAGATGACTACTTTAAATCGTCTAAAGAACAAACCTAAATTGGTTGTTTTGGATACCATGAACTTCTGGATGGATATCGCGATGGATGATTTGAAAGCGGTGTTGAAGCATGTTGATGTTTTGACAATCAACGATGGTGAAGCGCGTCAATTATCTGGTGAATATTCGTTGGTGAAAGCCGCCGCAACTATTCTTGAGATGGGACCTAAATATTTGATTATTAAAAAAGGTGAGCATGGTGCATTATTGTTTGGTGAAGGACAAATTTTCTCTGCACCAGCATTACCACTGGCAGAAGTATTCGATCCAACAGGTGCTGGTGATGCATTTGCTGGTGGCTTTATAGGATATCTGGCGAAGGTAAAAACGATTAACTTTACCAATATGAAAAATGCGGTTATCTATGGATCGGCGTTAGCATCATTCTGTGTTGAGAAATTCGGTACGGAGCGTTTGCAAACGTTAACGCAAGACGAGATTGAAGCTCGATTAAAAGCCTTTGTTGCTTTATCTAAATTTGATATTTAATTATCCGATCTTTCCTATTATAGGAAATTTCTTAAATACTTGATCTGAGTGAGGAGCTTCTGAAAGCTCCTCAGTTAGGTCTTGACCTGCCCAATGTTCGTAATGTTTTCCGGACCTCCATAATCGACTTTCTGTAACATCATATATAATGCCCTGAAACGCAACCCATATTTCAGGCTTATCTTGCCCATTTCTTAAAGCAAGTTTTGATTTAGAATATACCGTTAACTCCTCATGATTGTCCATAGGACAAAGTTATAAAAAACTTAGTCGATAAGTTTATATGTGGATAATGATTTCTTCATTACTTTGCGGGCGATATGTATCCGGGTTTTTACAGTACCAATTGGGATTGCTAAATATTCTGAAATTTCATGGTATTTATAGCCTTCGAAATACATGCTGAATGGAACGTAGTAGTCTTCCGATAATTTTGAAAGCGCATCATGAATGTCTTCCATGACAAATTTGTTTTCACCTTGATTTTTTGATGCTGATAAGATCAAGTTTGCATTTGAAATTTCTTCTTCTTTTGTTATGAAAGAATTCGTTTTAACAATTCTGCGGTAATTGTTAATGAATGTATTTTTCATAATAGTATATAACCATCCTTTAAGATTGGTTCCTTCTCTGAAGTTGTTGAAATATGTAACAGCCTTAAGCAGAGTGTCCTGCACTAAATCGTTAGCATCTTCGTTGTCATTTGTAAACTTCTTTGCATAGTGTTTTAGAGAGTCTGACTGCTCTACCACTAACGAGTTGAATTCATACTTAGTCATATCACTGAATTTTTATTCACTTTAAAATGAATGGTTTACAAAACACTGAGTGAGAAATTGAAATGTTGATTCCTCAGCGATTTTAATACGGTTCAGTTGACTAATCGCAAATAGTATGCTAATTATTGAGAATTGATATAAATTTAATAAATATTTAACAGGAAATTTCGTCTATAGAAATGTTATTTTGTGTAAAACGCCTAGCCAGAAGCTTTAAATGACCATTTTTATAAAGCTATTTTTAAAATATTTTTTTATTAAAAATCAAAAAATATTTACTTCACGTTCTAACTTTACATTGAATTTTTGATCAACATCGTTTATTATTTTAGACGATAATTCAAAAATTTCAGTTCCGCTTGCAGATTGTACATTTATTAGTACAAGTGCTTGATTTTTCCATACACCTGCCTGGCCGATTACTTTCCCTTTCCATCCGCATTGCTCTATTAACCAGCCTGCAGCTAACTTTACACCACCATCGGGCATGTTGTAACTGACTATATCTGGATAGAGTTCTTTTAATCCCTGATATTTATTTAATGAAATAATCGGGTTTTTAAAAAAGCTTCCGGCATTGCCTACCGTACTTGGATCAGGTAATTTTTCAACTCGAATAAAGGATACCACTTCCGCAATATCTTTTATGGTAGGATCACTTATATTTCTTTTTTTTAGTTCGGCACTTATGGCTCCATAAGAGGTATTTATTGATGGAGAAGAATTAACTTTGTAAGTAACCTCTGTAATTATATATCGTCCTTTTTGTTCTGATTTGAAAATACTATCCCGGTAAGAAAATTTGCAATCTTCATTATAGAATATTCTAAACACTCCTTCTAATGTGTCGAAAGCAATACAACTGTAAAAAATGTCCATAAGCTCGGTGCCGTATGCGCCTATGTTTTGAACTGGAGAAGCGCCCACTGTTCCAGGAATTAGAGCCATGTTTTCTAAACCACTATAATTGTTATTGACACAGAACCAAACGAGTTCATTCCATATTTCACCACCTGCAGCGGTGATAAAAATGTCGTTCTGATGCGGTTTTGCTGTAATCCCCTTAATATTGATTTTAATGATATAACCTGCGTATGGTTGGGTAAATAAAATATTGCTTCCACTTCCCAATGTCAAGAAATCTTTTTCAAATATTCCGGCTTCATAAGCGCTTAATAACTGAGTGGGTTCTGTTATTTCAATGAAATGTGAAGCAACTTCAGTAATGCCGAAGGTGTTATATTTTTTTAAAGAGATATCTGACTGTATATTTATACCCATTGTTGACTAGTTTTTTCAAAAATTCAAAAAAATAAATTATCTTTATATAATAGTTAGTAAAGATAGTACAAAGCAGTTATTATGTGTAATTAATTTTTGAATTGATGGCAAATGCAGATTTAAAGAGGACAAGGATTTTAGAGGCAGCAACGCGTAGATTTGCTCATTTTGGTATGGCCAAAACAACCATGTCCGAAATTGCAACTGATCTGAACTTTTCAAAAGCACTTCTTTATTATTATTTTCCAGATAAGAATAGTCTTTATTCTGCTGTATTCGAGTATGTGATTGATAAGATGGTGCAGGATATTAGAGAGAAGATCAACACCTGTGATGATTTTGAAGAAATCATGATGTATACCATCGATAAAAGAGTTGAACTAATTAATCAATATTATAATCTTTTTGAATATACGATCAATATGGTCAAAGAACTTCCTGAAGAACTGGAACGCGTTTTCAAAGAATCTTATGTAAGGGAGGTCGATCTTTTTGCTGAAATATTAGAAATAGGTGTTGAAACTGATAAAATCGAGGTAGAGGATGTTGAAGAGACTGCTCGCATTTTATTATATTCTTTGTTTGGAATGAGAATGGGAATATTGAAAGATATGAAGAATATGCTGTTTCCGACCAAGGATGAATTTGATGTGATATTAAGTTTGCAGAAGAAGATGATGCAAATATTTTTGAGAGGTTTAAGAAAGTAAATTATTCTCTCATTTCTTTCTTCTTGATATCTGCTAAAATTTGTTTTGCGTGTATTCGTGAATTTTCAATGAACCATAAATGAGTGTTTAAACCTCCGCAGACCACTCCTGCAAGATACAACCCATCAATATTTGTTTCCATACTATCAGGATCATGTTCAGGAAGACAGGGTGATTCGGAGGGAATATGAATACCGATTTTTTTAAGAAAGTTGAAATTTGGCTGATATCCTGTCAGGGCCAAAACAAAATCATTTTCTAGTATGATATCGCCTGTTGGGGTATGGACGTGTGCGTGCGAATCTGTGATCTCTTTTAATTTGCTATTATATAGTACACGTATTTCGCCGGAGGCGATTCTGTTTTCAATATCTGGTTTGACCCAATATTTTACTCTTGGACTAATTTCTTTCCCGCGAATCACGAGCGTAACGTCTGCGCCTTTTCTATAAGTCTCAAGTGCGGCATCAATTGATGAATTGCTTGCTCCAACTACAATTACTTTTTGATTGGCATAATAGTGCGGATCCTGATAATAATGTTTTACTTTTTCTAATTCCTCACCTGGAATATTAAGTAGCGTGGGGATGTCGTAAAACCCGGTAGCAATGATGACATTTTTCGAACTGTAGGTATTTTTTATCGTATTGATTTTGAAAAGGTGGTGATCTTTTGTTATTTCAGTTACTTCTTCGAATAGTCGGGTATTGAGCTTAAATTTCTGCTGGATGCGGCGATAATATTCTAATGCTTCTGCTCTTTTTGGTTTAGGTAAGGTGGTTACAAATGGGATGTCGCCAATTTCTAAGCGGTCGGAAGAGGAAAAGAAAGTCATATTTTGCGGATAATTATATAACGAGTTCACCAAACATCCTTTCTCCAGGATCAGGTATGTCTTGTTATTTAAAGATGCTTCTAAAGCACAGGCCAGTCCAATTGGTCCTCCGCCTACAATGATGATATCGTAATAATTATCGTGCATAGTTGCTTATTGTATGAAAATTAATGCATTTTATTGTTTAACATGGGGTCGATCTCAGCGCTTGTTTTTTCTTTTAATTGCTGTACCAATTTAGCTATGTCTGCAACAATTTTAGTAATAAATTGAAGTTGTTCGGTCATTAAAGTACTGTTTTCATCTGCCGTTTCATCAACTGATATTTGATTTTCTGGTATTTGAAAATCTACAGGTATAAATTGATTTTCTTCATTGGGGTTGGCCAATGCTTTGATAGCCGTTTCTAAGGAACTTAATATTTTACGGATCAATTTAATATGTTCTTTTGTTATTGTGTGGTTGACTCTTGAGGATGTAACCTGATTATGCAGGGTAACTGCAAACGAGGCTAAAACATGGTTAAAAATAACAAACTTGTTTACATCTTTTGTGTATTTCTGTTTATTTTTGGGTTCTGTTAACATGCGTTGAAAGGTTGATCCCATATTGGCTGTTTCAACGTAAAGTTTTTTTCTTACCAGTTTGTATTCTGTAATAGTGGGCTCATTTCCTGCGATTTCTTTTAAAGTTAGTGCTATATAGTGATAGCTTGCGATAAGTAGTTTTTGCATGGAGAATTTGACCTGCGTCGCTTCCCAATTGGGGAAAATGACATAACTGGACAAAAATGCTATCATGCCTCCTATGAAAGTATCTAAAATACGCTCTTTTGTTACCTCCATGGTATTTGTACTTACAAAACTTAGCATAATGAGTACGTAGGGCGTCATAAAAATAACAGCAACGATATAATTGACCCGAAAAAGACTGTATGCACTTAGGAAGAAAAAAATAAGCAAAACAAAGCGAATCGTTTCGTCGTGAACTACGAATAAAATAAGAGCGCCAATAAGACCGCCGATTACGGTTCCCATGAGACGCTGTATATTTCTTGATTTTGTTAAGCCAAAACCAGGTTTTAAAATCACCATAATCGTCAACAGTATCCAAAAGATATTTTCAGTTATATGAAATGATTTGGCTACAAAATAAGAAACAGACATGACAATAGCCATGCGTAATGCGTGTCTAAAATAAGTGGATTCTAGGGTTAAATTTTCTCTTATTTTTTTAAAATCAATGATCGAAGGTTCTATAAATTTTTTTGCTTCGTCAATTTCCATTTTATTAACTTCTGTAGATTTTAAATGGGAATAGCTGTAGATATCATTGATATGTCTGATGATATCTCGGACATTGATTAAAATCTTCCTTAAGGCAATCGTACTGTATTGAAGCTCTTTTTCAACAGTATCAATTTTTTTATGTAATAAATTGATCTCTTGATCAAAGTTGTACATAGGTTTCGGCATTCTGTTGGCATTGAGTTGATATGCAATGTGATCGAGCTCATTCGTCAGTTTTAAAATGATATGTTTGAATTCGTTCAAAATACCGGTATGACCAAATTTTTCACTGACGGTGTTATAGTCATAATGTGTCGCCATACTTTGTTCAAAAAGGTCAATGATATCATTGAAGACAAAGGTTAGATAGCGGCCCGTTTTGGTGGTATCTTTTATGGATCGCTTACTTTGAAAAAGTAAGTTTCTTACATTTTCCTGATGATCATTTACTTCTACTTGTTTTTCGATAAGTTTAAGGTAATTCTTATCATTATCTACATTGATATCATAAAAATTAGCCTTTAATCTGAGGTAGTCGGCAACATGACGAATGGATTCTGCGAGTTCCTGCTGTGTTAATCTGTATGGACGAATCTGCGTGATGGATAGGCTGATGATGATATACCAGAGGCATCCGATACTATAGTAAAATAGATATGATAGGGCACTAAATAGGGTAAATGGCGTATCGACATGTATCAACATCATTAGCATACACATTAATCCTACATTCGCAGCTCGGGCATTGAAAACTGCAAACATTGCGAAGATAAAACATAATGCCGCAATGAGTATGGTCAATAAATAGATATTAGCGTTTACGGAAACTGTAAGTATAAAGGTAATGATGGTTAATATACCTGCAAAATACATTCCGGTACGGCGATGGGAAGGGGCACCGGGCGTGTCTGATAATCCGACCAATAAGGCTCCTAATGACACATATGTACCATTTATGAATTGACCCATGGCGGCAAAAATAATGACAGGAACTATGCACCCAATGGTTATCCTAATACCATCTGCGAAATATTGGCTATAAAAAAAACTCTTTATCTCTTGTGTCTGCTTCATAATATCGAATACAAACAAATATACAAGATTGAATAGGAAAAGCTATGCTTTTTATTGTAAAAGCATAGCTTGCTAATATTTAAATACAAGAATCTAAATTCCAGTTATTTTGGTTTCTATATTTCCTTTGGTCGCCTTAGAATAAGGGCATACACGATGTGCTTTTTCGGCAAGCTTTTGAGCTTCTGATGCACTTAATGTGGGAATGTGCAAATCAATTTCAGCTGAGATAAAGAATGCATTGTTTTCTTCATTAAATGAAGCTCTTACGGTTACGGTAGCATCTTTCATGTCGACATGATCTTTTTCTCCTACTGCAGCTACGGCACCTAAAAAGCATGAACTCCATGCTGCCGCAAATAATTGCTCAGGGTTGGTGGCATTACCTTCACCTCCCATTGCTGTTGGTTTTTTAACGATTAAATCAATTATTCCATCTGAAGATTTCACTTCGCCATTACGTCCGCCTGTTGCGGTAACTTCTGCTGTATATAGTTTTCCCATTTCGCTATTTGTTGAATGATGTAAAATAGTATAACAAATGGCAAAAGGTTTTTGTTCTTAATAATATTGTAATATTACAATGTTATTATTATCTATTTTTCATTTAAATGATTATTTGAATATTAATTTTATATATTTGAATGTTTGATCTTATTCAAACATTCTCCATTAACGACAATTTGTTTTTTCTATAATATGAAATTGAGTACAAAAGAAGCCGTTTTTCAAAACGAAGTTTTGACGCGATTTGAACTTTTTAAAAGTCTATTTTTAACACTGCCCTTCCAGCAAGTGAAGGATACTGGTACCTTGTTACCTTTTTTTGCCCAACATTGTGAGAAGGGTGTTGAGAAACATCAAACTCCAGAGGAAATTATCAATTCTTTCTTTGTGCAGCATGAGCTTTATTCGGATGAACAAACTCAGGTCGATCTATTATTTCGATTTGTGCAATATATAGAAAGACAGGTGGTTCTTTTTGATGCTATTGAAGATTCTTCATTTAAAGCGATCGGCAAGACTGATCAATCTTCACAGCTTGGGTCTTTAATTAAATCTTCTGAAATAAATCCGGAATTAAAGCGTAAGATAGTTGGTAAATTGAAAGATTTTTCGGTTCGTCTTGTATTAACGGCTCATCCAACTCAGTTTTATCCTGGGACTGTTCTATCGATTATCAATGATTTAATTGGAGCGATTAAGGAGAATGATATTCACAATATTCATTTATTATTACAACAGTTAGGTAAAACACCATTTATTAATAACAATAAGCCAACTCCAGTTGATGAAGCAATTAGTTTAGCTTGGTTTTTGGAAAATGTTTTTTACAAGGTTGCTTCTGAAATCCAGACATATATTGATGATGAGCTAGGTATAGAGACGGAAGAGGTTAGGCAATTGATTGAACTGGGTTTCTGGCCGGGGGGAGATCGTGACGGTAACCCTAATGTAAGTGCTGAAAGTACTAAAAAGGTAGCGACACTTTTAAGAACAATCTTATTTCGCTGTTATTATAGGGATTTTAGAGTTGTAAAACGTCGCATTACATTTAGAGGGGTTGAAAAATATATGGATAATCTACAGGAACTGTTTTATGAAAATAGTTTTAACCCTGTTGAGAATCCTGTTGATGAAACAGCACAGATTGTTGAAAATCTAAAAGCTATTCAAGTTGTGCTTAAAGAGGACCATAATAATCTTTTTGTTGAGATTGTTGACGATTTGTTACGGAAAGTAATGACCTTCGGTTGTTTCTTTACCACGCTTGATATTCGTCAGGACAGTAGTATTCTGACTCAAACTTTTGAATATATCATTAAGAAATATCCGGAAGAAACTGGTATTTCAGCTGATTTCTCATCGTTATCTGAAGTAGATAAACAGACTGCTATTGATTTTAAAGAGTTAGATCTAGCGTTTGATGAAGAGGCTACCGCATTGGAAGTTGATACTTTACAAGTTATTCGTTTACTGAAAGATATTCAAAAATCAGGATCTGAGCGTGCTGCACAGCGATTTATCATCAGTAATTGTCAGCAAGCGAGCGACATTTTGGGATTACGACAGTTATTTCTCTGGTCTGGCTGGAAGAAAGATACTTTAACTATTGATTTTGTACCTCTATTTGAAACTGTTGATGATTTGACGCGTGCTGCTGATGTGATGAAATCACTTTATACGAATAAGGAGTATGCAAAGCATCTTAAATTGAGAGGAAATAAGCAAACAATTATGCTTGGTTATTCTGACAGTACTAAAGATGGTGGTTATTTGATGGCAAACTGGTCTATTTATAGTGCTAAAATTGAATTAACCGCTATTGCTCGAGAATATGATGTGGATCTCGTATTTTTTGATGGGCGTGGTGGCCCGCCTGCGAGAGGTGGGGGTAAAACGCAACGTTTCTATGCATCAATGGGTGAAGAAATTGCTAATGATCATATTCAGTTAACTATTCAGGGACAAACTATAAGTAGTCAATACGGTTCTTTAGATACAGCACGATTTAATATCGAACAATTACTTCATGCTGGGATTATTTCAGATCTTAAACAAAGGTCGGGTGATACTTTAACGCCGCATCAGAAAGGTATTGTGGATAAATTGGCAGATCTCAGCTATAATAAGTTTATGGATTTACGTAAGAATCCTTTATTCTTAAGCTATTTAGAAAATTTATCACCTTTAAAAGCGCTTTCCTCTATCAATATCAGTAGTCGTCCAGTTAAAAGAAATTCGGATAAGGAGCTGAAGCTTAAAGACCTTCGTGCTATCAGTTTCGTAACTGCCTGGAGTCAATTGAAACAAAATATACCAGGTTTTTATGGTGTCGGTACAGCATTAAAATGGGCTGAACAAAATAATCTTTGGAAAGATGTTCAACAGTTATATTTATCTTCTGGTTTCTTTCAGACTTTAATTGATAACTGTATGATGTCCATGACCAAATCGAACTTTGACATTACTTCTTATATGCAATATGATGAGAAATATGGTGAGTTTTGGAAGATGTTGCATGCCGAGTTTTTAATTACCAAAGAGTATTTATTAAAATTGAGCAATACATCGAAATTAATGGAAAATTACCCTATTGATCGTGAATCCATATTGGCACGTGAGAATATTGTGTTGCCATTATTAATTATTCAACACTATGCTATCAAGGTAATCAATGAGGGTAAATTGGATGAAAAGAAGCGAGAAGCTTATGCTAAATTAATTGCCAGAACAATTTATGGGGTTGTTAATGCCGGTAGAAATGTGGCATAAAGTTCAACTCTTTTTTAATTAGAGTTTTGAACCCCGTTTATTTTATTATTTTTGTGCTGTTAATATAATTGATATGAAATTTAATAAGTTATTTGTAGCGGTAGCAGTTTGTGGAAGTTCTTTATTAGCTTCTTGTAACTACCAAACAGGTTTGGATAACCAATATAAAAATTCGCGTGCTTCTTTGGCTGATGGTGATGCTTATGCCATGTTTAAGTTTGTGGGTGAGCAAGGGAACTATTTGATGAATTTGGCGAAATTTGCTGAGTCAAAATCTACTTCTGCAGAGACGAAAGCTTTATCTGCAAAAATTCAAGAGTCGTATAGTACTATTCTTCCGCAGTTGGATTCATTAGCATTGAGCCTTCATGTTAATGATGCGATGAGAGGTGTTCCTGCTTTTCAAGCTCCGGTTGCTTTAGGTGCGGACAGTACTGCAGCATTTAATGATAAAGCTTATACTCATCTTGTTGCTGAGATTCAAGCTGAAGTAAATAAAAAATTGACGAAAGAGTCTCACAATACAAATGCTGCTGTTAATCACTTTTCACATGAGAGCTTAGAAAAACTTCAAGAGGTTTATAAACTTGCTGGTGGTAAAGTAGATGAACATGCACATCACTAAATAAAATCTTATTTTAATGACTGTAAATAAAATAATTACAGGTGTTTTGTCGTATGGAATGTCCGGAAGGGTATTCCATACGCCATTTATAGCCAATAATGATCGCTTTGAATTGCGGGCAGTTGTAGAGCGATCAACTAAAAAAGCACAATTAGATTATCCTTCGATTATCAGTTATGATAGTGTTGAGGAGCTTCTCGCAGATGATGCAATTGAACTTGTCATTATCAATACACCAAACGATACCCATGTTTCTTTAGCTAAGCAAGCTTTGCTGGCAGGAAAACATGTTCTGATTGAAAAGCCATTTGCGCCTACGGTATCAGAAGCAAAGGAATTGTTTGATTTGGGACGAAAGGTTGGAAAGTTTGTATTACCTTATCATAACAGAAGATTTGATTCGGATTTTAATTCGCTAAAATCTGTTTTGGAATGTGGTAAAGTTGGTGAACCTGTTGAACTTCATTTACGATTTGATCGTTATCGTGCTGAGATTGGACAAAAGGTCTTTAAAGAAACTAAGCGTCCTGCCGCGGGAATTTTGTTTGATCTGGGATCTCACTTACTGGACCAGGTGATCTCTTTATTTGGCAAGCCATTAACTGCTGTCAAAAGAACATCTATACATCGTAAAGATTCTGAGGTTGATGATTTTGCTACACTTCTATTGACTTTTGATCATGGTCTTACCGTATTTATCACGGTCAGTATGATGGTCTTAGAATCACAGTACAGCTTTCTGCTCCATGGTACACAAGGAACCTTTGTGAAGGATCGTACGGACGTGCAAGAGAATCAACTGATTGATGGTATTAGTCCTATTGATGAGCATTATGGAGAAGAGAATGAACATGCCGAAGGATTGCTTACTTACTTAGAGCAAGGTAATATGGTCTCAGAACGATTAAAAGCTTTAAAAGGTAATTATATGCTGTTGTTTGATGCTGTTTACGATCAAATAAGAAACGATAAGGCTTATTTTGTTACGGAAGAACAGATTTATTGGCAATTGGAAATTTTGGAATAACCGACTTAGTGTTAAATTATTATCTTGTTCATAATTATTTAACACTAATTTCACTTCGTCTTCATTTATTATTTATATTTTCGAAACAATTAAAGAAGGCTTATTGTGAAGGAGTATTTTATCCATTCTCAGTAAGAAATCAATTTCATTTTTATTTACTTTAAATGTATTAATGTGAGGTATGCTGCGATAGATATCGGCTCCAATGCGGTTAGACTTTTAATTGCTGATATTGTTCAAGAAAAAGAAGGTTTTTCTTTTAAAAAGAATACCCTACTAAGGGTGCCGTTGCGTCTTGGTGATGACGCTTTCATCCATCAAAAATTATCGCCTAAAAAAGCGGATAATTTAGTAAAGACTATGCGTGCATTTCGTGAACTGATGGATGTGTATAATGTTGAAGATTATATGGCATGTGCTACATCGGCGATGCGTGATGTAACCAACGGTCCTGAGGTTGTGAAAAGGGTAAGTGAAATTGGTATTGATATCGCTATTATTGATGGAACCAAAGAAGCTGAGATAATTTACAATAGCCATCTGGAAGCGAAGATGGATATGGATAAAGTTTATTTGTATATCGATGTTGGCGGTGGAAGTACTGAATTATCGTTGTTTGCAAATGCCAAATTGGTGAATTCTAAATCTTTTAATTTAGGAACAATCCGTATTTTGGATAACAAAGATGAACAGGAGACCTGGGATGACCTTAAGGAATGGGTAACCACTAATACAAAAATGTATAAGCAGGTGTACGGTATAGGAACGGGCGGTAATATCAATAAGCTTTCTCGCTTGGCAAATGAAAAAGGTGATAAGCCTATTTCTTATGCAAAATTGAAGGCTCTTTATCATTATCTAACTTCGTATTCTTTAAAAGAACGCATTACTTTATTGGGATTAAATGATGATCGTGCCGACGTCATTATTCCAGCGACAGAAATTTTCATGACTATCATGAAGTATGGACACTTGAAGCAGATTATGGTACCTCGTGTAGGATTAGTTGACGGGGTTATCCATACTTTGATAAAAAAGAATTTGCTAAAATAAGAGGTAAAAATAAAAATGAATATACAGGTAAAAAATACTTGTAGAATTTAAAAAAACGTTTAAATTTGCGATACCATTTTGAAATTAGGCCCAGGTGGCGAAATTGGTAGACGCACCATCTTGAGGGGGTGGCGCCTGTATGGGTGTGGCAGTTCGAATCTGCTTCTGGGTACATCATATTGATGATAAAAAAAGGTCTGGATATTTTTCCAGACCTTTTTTTATATTCGATTAGCTCGTACCGTTATTTCGGCGATATCTAATACTTCTATTTCCGTTTCTTTGTCTTTAATTTTGACTCCATCTTTAAGCATAGTCATGCAGAATGGACAGGCGGCGGCAACAATCGTAGCTTGGCTGTCGATTACTTCCTCTATGCGCTCTATATTGACGTCTTTTGTGCCTTTCTCAGGTTCTTTAAACATTTGCCCGCCACCAGCTCCACAGCATAGTCCATTGCTTTTACATCTTTTTAATTCGATTAATTGTGCATCTAGACTTTCCAGTACTTTTCTGGGTGCTTCGTAAACTTCATTGGCACGCCCTAAGTAGCAGGGATCATGGTAAGTGATCTTTTTGCCTTGAAAAATATGACCGTCTGCAGGTTTCAGTTTTCCTTCATCAATTAGACTTTGAATCAATTGCGTGTGATGAATCAGTTCGTAGTTCCCCCCAAGTGCAGGATACTCGTTTTTAAGGGTGTTAAAACAATGTGGGCATGCTGTTACTATTTTTTTTACTTCATAGCCATCTAATACCTGAATATTCATCATGGCCTGCATTTGAAATAGAAATTCATTGCCAGCACGTTTTGCTGGATCACCGGTACAACTTTCTTCTGTTCCCAATATCGCGTATTTGATTCCGACATGCTGTAGGATACGGCAAATATCTCGGGTTATCTTTTGAGCCCTTTCATCAAAACTTCCGGCACAACCTACCCAAAATAGAATATCTGCTGTTTCACCTTTAGCCACTAACTCGGCCATCGTTGGGACGTGTAATTCTTTTTCCATCTTTATCGTTTTATAAAAAGCATTATTGTTGAGAAGTCCAGTTTGCACGATCCATTTGTGAATATTTCCAAGGTGCACCGTTATTTTCTACATTTCCAAACATTGTATTAATGCTTGCAGGTGCTTGTGATTCTTCCATCACAGAGAACCTTCTCAATTCAATAATTATTTCAAGGGGATTGATATTCACTGGACATTGCTCTACACATGCATTACAGCTTGTGCAGGCCCATAATTCTTCACGAGTTATATAAGTGTCTAATAAAGATTTTTGATCATCTACAAAGCTTCCATTGGCTTTAATATTTTTTCCGACTTCATCTAGACGATCGCGTGTGTCCATCATGATTTTTCTTGGAGATAGCAATTTGCCTGTTATATTTGCGGGACAAGAGGATGTGCATCGTCCGCATTCTGTACAGGTGTAGGCATCCAATAAATTTTTCCATGTTAAATCCTGAACATCTTTTGCACCAAAACGAATAGGTTGATCTGATACAGGAGGGGTGAAGGTTGGATCTAACATCGCTTTTACCTCATTGGTTACACTTTCCATATTCGTTAATTCTCCCTTGGGTTTTAAATTCGAAAAATAGGTGTTCGGGAATGCCAGCAAAATGTGCAGGTGTTTTGAATAGGGTAAATAATTAAGAAAAGCTAATACTCCAAGAATGTGGAACCACCAGCAGATCCGCTCAATCAATATCAGAGCAGATGGATCGGAAGGTAGGAATGAAATTATATATTGACTGATTGGAAATGAGCCGGCAATAATATAATGTGATTCGCCATAGAGCTGTAATTTTTGATCTGCGGCATTCATTAATAAAAACGCTGTCATTAACAGAATTTCTGTAATCAGAATAAGGTTTGCATCTGTTTTTGGCCAATTCTTTAATTCTGGGCTATTGAGGCGCTTTAAGTGAAGGACATTTCTGCGAATAAAGAAAATGATACAGCCCAACAGAACACCAAAAGCTAACCATTCAAATGAGGCAATCAAGAAATTATAAAATCCTCCTAAAAATGATAAAAAACGATGGGTACCAAATATGCCGTCTACTACGATCTCAATCATCTCTATATTGATAATACAAAAACCGATATAAACGAAAAGGTGAAGTATTGCGGGAATAATCCGCTTAAACATTTTTTTTTGACCAAATGCAACCAAAAGCATGGTTTTAAAACGTTCGGCAGGTTTGTCATTTCGATTAAGCGCTCTTCCTATTTTTATATTTTTATAAATCTGCCTAGCATTTTTTGCAAACAGAATAATTGCGCTAACAAAGCATAATGTAAATATAAGTTGGTTAATCATATCTTTTTATCACTGTATACACAAATATAATATAAATAATATATTATGCATGCATAATATATTATTTAGAATTTTTAAAAATTAATGACTTTTTTGAATAAATAAGTTTGGCATTGTGGTTTGGAGGTAGGGCTGGGATGTGTATTCAATTCTGACGATAGATATATTGTGTTAAGCAATCTTTATGATGGTATTTACTATTTTCAGTTTGCTATTGCTTATTAGCTACAAACGGTAAGGTAAGGTAAGGTAAGGTAAGGTAAGGTAAGGTAAGGTAAGGTAAGGTAAGGTAAGGTAAGGTAAGGTAAGGTAAGGTAAGGTAAGGTAAGGTAAGGTCATAAAAAAACAGCAGACCTTGAAGGGACTGCTGTTTTTTTATGACCTGAATTTATTTCAGGATTTAATTAATTATTTTTTTGCTGGAGTTGCAGGAGCAGCTGTTGCAGAAATACCTAATTTTGTTTTTAAAGCAGGTGTTAAATCATCTCCGCCTTGGAAATAAGGAATGTTTGTGCTTGAGATATCAAAAACATAAGCAAATCCTTTTTCTTTAGATACAGCAGTAAGTGCATCTGATACTTTTCTATGAATAGGAGAAATCAACTCTTCTTCTTTTTTGTTTAATTCTTCTTGAGCAACACGTTGGTTTTCGTTGATACGAGTTTCAATATCGCGTAGTTCAGTACCTAATTTTTGTAATTCAACATCAACAGTCTCTTTGTTTGCTTCGCTTCTGTTACGTGCTTTATCATTTGCTTCTTTTTGTTTCGTTTGATACATCGCATACATATCTTGAAGCTCTTTCGTTTTTCCGTCGCTTAAAGTTTTCAATTGGCCTTCCGCTGTTTTGAATTCTGGTGTTGCCTGAATTACTTCAGCTAAATTAACGTGACCAATTTTTTGTTGTGCCTGAGCTAACTGAGTAGCGAAAATAACTGCTACAAATGCAATAGCACCTTTAAATAAATTTCTCATTCTTTTCATTTTAATCTTAAATCGTCTCTTCAAATTATAATGAGACAAATTTTTGTGTTTCTAATTTAATACTTACTACTACTGGTATTTGTTCTCGCAATATTAATAAACTAATATTTAGTTTGCAAGTGCTGAATTAGGTTTTAATCCTAATTTAATAATGACGTCATTACTTTTATCCAATTTTGGATTTGCATATAGGAATGTTACTTCTTGACCTCTATCTAATACAAGATCGAATCCTTGCGTTTGTGCTATATCTTGAATTGCTTTGGACACGCGTTGTTGTATAGGTTGAACCAGTTGCTGACGTTGTTTAAATAACTCGCCTTCAAAACCAAATTTTTGTTTTTGATAATCTTTTACTTCTTTTTCTTTTTTCACGATTTCATCTTCGCGACGTCTGCGCATATCTTCATTTAGTAAAACTTGATCATTCTGATAAGCTTTATACATTTTTTCTATTTCAGCATATTGTTGATCTACCTCTTGTTGCCATTTTTGAGAAAGATCATCTAACTGTTTTTGTGCGGCTGTATATTCAGGGATATGCTTTAAAATATATTCTGAATTAACATAGGCAAAATTTTGTGCAAAAGTAGTTGATATGGTAACTACGACAAATGCTATTACTAAAACTATTTTTTTCATATTCTCTGAAAGTTTTATAGACTATAATATATTATTTAACACTAATTTACTTTAAGACCATGGATAAACCCAATAGTTTAATTTGGGAAAATCATCTCCAGTAAACTTACTGCCCAAAAATAATAAAAAAGAAGCAATCTATGCGATATTTTTCGGGTTTAACACTATTTAACTTGTTTGCCCTTTTTCCTTCATGTTATGAGTAGTATAGATTCTAGTGATTAATGATGATTTGATGAATTATCATTTTTTTTTGTTGGAACTTTTATTGAAATATTATCAATGATATGTAGCATTTAATGCGTGTTTTTTATTTGTTCCGTTAAATTAGTAGTATCACTTATAATCGTTTTTTATAGGAGCTTTTTCGAGGGGGTTATAATCGAGTTGATGGATGTGAGTATGGTATTTTATACTTTTGGCATAGGAGATGAAACGCGTTTTTAGAATAATTGAAAACTTAGTGTTTAAAGCAAGCTTCTCGACTTTTTAAGAAATCGGTGGTAAAAGGAAAGGCTTTCACAATGGTGAAAGCCTTTCCTTTTATTTTGATAGTACCTGAGGTTTGGGGTAATCCAGCGATTAAAAACCGCCCATATTTTGCATGATACTGAATGTGAAATTTTGCTTCCACTGGCTACTTTGTAAACCTGGTATCGGATCAAATGCGTGACCGTAATCGATACCTAGCATACCAAATATAGGTAAGAAGATACGTGCACCAACACCTGCTGCGCGTCTTACTTTAAATGGATTGTATTCAGAGAATTTGTTCCAAGTATTACCAGCTTCAGCAAAAGCTAATACAAAGACTGTTGCTTGTTCATTTAACATGACAGGATGTCTCAATTCCATTTGATACTTGGTGTAAATTGGACTACCTGAACGCATAGCGATATTAACGTTTTGTGTTCCTTCTGGAATAATGGAACCATTTGCATAGCCACGCATTGCTATGATTTCAGATCCCTGTAGGAAATCAAATCCTTGCATACCGTCACCACCTAGTTTGAAGCGCTCAAATGTAGAGATTCCGGTTTTGTTGGAGTAGCTACCTAAGAAACCGAACTGTGCCTGTGCTTTGAACACCAATTTACCAGCAATCTTTGCATACCATTGTGAATCAAATTTCCATTTGTGGTATTCAGTCCATTTGTATTTAACTTCCGGTGCAGATGTTTCGTAGTTAATTTTGTTAAACAATGAATATGGAGGCGTAAGTTGTACTGAAAACTTTAGATTGGACCCTGAAGTAGGGTAAATCGGTGCATCAATTGTATTACGGCTGATTTCCTGTGTTAAGTTAATGTTGTACGCAGTACCGTTGTCAAACAAGAAATAGTTTGAATAGTTCTGTAGTTTGTAACGTTGGAACGAAAGGGAAGTATTTACCTGGAACCAGTTGTCTGGCCATTGTACACGCTTACCTAATGTTGCGGTAACACCAGTCATCCAGATACGGTTAAGATCTGAATCTTTTACCATCTGCTCTCCTGTATAGTAGTTAAAACCTCCGTAAGAAGAGCTTGATGTATAGGCGCTAAGACCAAAATAAATTGGTTTTTTACCGCCTAACCAAGGTTCTGAGAATGAGAAACTATAAGATTGGTAACGTTTACCTGAAGTTTGTCCACGAACACTCAATTTTTGTCCATCACCGCGCGGTAGTGGTTTCCAAGAGCTCTTATCAAAGAAGTTACTTGTCGAGAAGTTATTGAACGTTAAACCTAAGGTACCGATAATTTGTCCAGCACCGTAACCACCTGATAGTTCAACTTGATCGGAAGGTTTTTCTGTAACGTTATAAACGATATCTACTGTTCCTTCAGCATGGTTAATATTTTCTGGAACTGGATTTGTTTTCTGTTCATCAAAATTACCCAACTGTGCAATTTCACGAACAGAAGTCATGATAGCTTCTTTTGAAAATTTTTGACCTGGTTTTGTACGAATAGATCTTAATACTACGCGATCATTGGTCACGTCATTTCCTTTTACTATAATATTGTTGATGGTGAACTGTGCACCTTCATATACGCGCAAATTTAAATCAATTGTATCGTTATAAATACGCGTTTGTTCAGGATCAATTGAGAATGTCAAATAACCATCATTCATATACAGAGAAGAAATATCATCACTATTTCTGCCTCCACCCATCAATTTAGTCGTTAATTTTTCTTCACTAAAAATATCACCTTTACGGATTCCTAAAATTCTATTTAGGACTGTGTCTGTATATTTTGCGTTTCCTGACCATTTAATATTACCAACATAATATTTAGGGCCTTCGTACACATCAATATTGACTAAGACATTTTTATCATCAACTTTAATTACGGAATCTTGGATAATTTCGGCATCGCGGAAACCTTTGTTTTGCATTTTCGCAACTAAAGTTTCTTTTGCTTCTTTATATTTTTCTTCTTTGAATTTTCCAGGTCCAAAAATACGGAACCAAGCTTTTTGCTTAACACCTTTTAAGTTCTTACGAAGCTGTTTTTGTGTGAATTCCTTATTTCCTGTAAATGTTATCTTTTTAACACGAACTTTATTTTTACGGTCAACATCAGCAATTAATATCTCATTATTAGCTTGAGTAGTATCTTTAATAGTACTAATCTTAATTTCTGGATATAAATAAGCTTTCTCTCTTAAAAAACGTTGAATTGTATTGCGTGTTGTATTGATCAAGTTTTCATTGACAACTTTACCTGCGTTATCTTTTAATCTTTTACGAACTTCCTCTGTTTGACTTTTACTTAAACCGTTAATGTCTATACGGGTTAATCGAGGTCTTTCGTTAACACGAATGTTTAGAAAAATAGTTTCACCTTCTATTTTTTCAGCCCATAATTGGACATCATCAAAAAGTCCTTGTGCCATCATCACTTTCACGACATTTGATGTGGCCTCACTAGGAACTTCAATATATTGGCCAACGACAAGTTTGGAGATGGTAATTAATACATTGTTGTCAAGATGCTGCGTTCCCGAAACAGTAACACCACCAATAATATAGTCTTTAGGGGATAAATAACTTATCTGGTCGGGGTCATTCAGGTTTATAGCAGTTCCATTCACTTGAGCTTGTGCGAATTGTGGTTGGGTACATGCTAAAAATAATATAACAAATAGTATGCGCTTCATTTATAAATTTTTATTGATGCTAAAGTACACCAATCAGTTGTTAATTTTTGTTAATTAAGAAAAATTTAAGAACCAGCAGATATGAAGGTTTAAAATCAGTCAGCAAAGTTACTAATAAAGATTAGATCTGTTCACTTGTTTTTCCAAATCTTCTTTCTCGCTTTTGATAGTCAAGAATTGCCTTAAAAAGGTCTTCTTGTTCAAATTCAGGCCACATCTTATCTAAGAAACAGAATTCAGCATAAGCAATCTGCCATAAAAGAAAATTACTAATTCGATATTCTCCGCTTGTTCGGATTAATAAATCTGGGTTTGGTAAGTTTGAAGTGTAGAGATTTTCCTGAAATACCTCGGTTGTTATATTCTCAATTTTCAGATCTCCTTTAACAACTTTTTCTGCTATTTTTTTTGTTGCTTGGACGATTTCCTCCTGCGAACTATAACTTAATGCTAATGTTAGTATACATTTATCATTGCCGGCAGTTAAATTCATTGTTTCCTGCAATTTTTCTTGACAATTTTTAGGGAGCTTAGATAGATCTCCAATTGCATTTAAACGAACACCGTTTTTTTGGAAAGTTTTCACTTCTTTTTTTAACGAAGATACCAGCAACTCCATTAACGCTATTACTTCTAGCTTGGGTCTATTCCAGTTTTCTGTTGAAAAAGCATACAAAGTCAGGTGTTTTACGCCAACCTGTAAAGTTGCTTCTAGTGCCTCTCTTACAGCTTTTACTCCGCTTTGATGACCAAAAATCCGTAATTTTCCTTTTTCTTTTGCCCATCTTCCATTGCCGTCCATAATAATAGCAATATGTTGAGGAAGATTGTTTTTGTCAATATGATCTATTATGCTCATTTTCTATTTCTTTACTTCTGCCTATCTCACGATTGGTAAAAACATTTATTTCTAAATATATGCTACAAGTGTATCGTTTTTTCGTAAGATAGTTGTTGAAATTGGCCTGATGCCTGTTTTAATTTCAATCGTGTATACTTATTTTAATTTCGTTGTATACAAACTACCACTGCAATTAAATTATTAAATTAGTGTGAAGTGCTACGTCAGATTTCCTTGTATCAGGTGTGATTTTCATTTGAAAAATGTAATTTCCTAATATCCTCAAGAAATTGCGCTTGCCATTAAGCAATTTTTTCTTCATTAATTTTTAAGTATTGCTGCATAAGGATAACTTATATTAACCAGATTCTTTAAAATATCGTGCGGTAAATATAAATCTTTTTGACGAATAGCGGATTACAAATTCATGTTAACGCTAATAATTTCTTACATCTAAGCCCCAAAGTAGTTTCTCCCGGAGTGTTTCAAAATAGCTTTCACCTTCTAATCTGATTAAATTAATATAGAATGGCGCTTTAGTTATTTTTAGTTTGACATTACTTTCTATTGTTTCATTTTTAGAATCACAGCTCAATATATATTTTTCGGAACGACTTTCAATTTCTAATGCTAATTCAAATTCAGATGATATAACTACTGGACGAACATTTAAATTGTGTGGTGAAATTGGGGTAATTACGAAATTGCCACTTCCAGGCATAATGATAGGTCCTCCGCAACTTAATGAATATGCCGTAGATCCTGTTGGTGTCGCGATAATTAGACCATCGGCCCAATAGGAGTTTAAAAGTTCGCCATTTAAGTACGCATTTACTGTGATCATTGCAGAACTATCATATCTAAAAACGGTAATATCATTCAAGGCATAATTACTGTTTCCGCCAAATAATTCTCTGTCAGGCGATTCTACGGCTAATAATGCTCTTTTTTGTATTTTATAGTTTTTAGCTAGAATTTGATCAATTGAAGGTTCAAAATCTGTTTTATTTATGGATGCTAAGAAACCTAATCTTCCGAAATTTATGCCTGCAATAGGGATTCCGGAATTATGGATTAGTGATACTGCTGATAACATAGTTCCATCACCACCCAGGCTTAACATAAAATCTGTGTCTTTTGGCAGATTCTCATTAGAGCTGTAAGTGGAGAAGGTTTTATTACAGTCAAATTGTTTTTGTAGAAAAGTATAAAAGCTGTCGTAGATCCAAATCTCAACATTTTTCCCATTTAAATATTCCAGTAAATGCTTTACATGGGGAATAACTGAAGGACTAAATTCTCTACCATAAATTGCTATTCTCATATTGTACAGTATTTTTTATTCTAGCAGTAATGATTGCATTATTTTGCCAAAGATGAGAAAAAACTAGCGTATTGCTAAATATTGATGTAATTCATGAGTTGTTGGTAACGATCTTCTAAATCATCAAATTCTTGCAGTGTATTGAAAGATGCAATGACTTTATAATTTTGTCGTGCGAAGGAAGATAGTAGAGAAGCGATGTTTGACTTATTTACTTTCATTGTCACAAGCAATGTCGCATTTTCAGGGACTGTTTTTGTTGAACAGTTTAAAATTTGAGCATTTTCTGCTTCAACTAGATGTGCTATTTTAGATAAAGAAAAATCATGTATTCCAATTTCTAAGGTAATAATTGCTCCTATATCATTTAGTGATTGCAATACTGAAATCGTTTTTACCAACTCTAAAGAAGTCAGTACTCCTTCAAATTTATTGTTTTCATCTAACACAGGTAAAGTACTTATGTTATAAGCTGTCATTAAACGGATCGCATCGTATGGATGTTGATTTGCCTTGATATAAATTGGGTCAGTTTTTAAATGAACAGAAGCAATTGTATTTTGATCATCAAGGGCATTCAGTAAATCATTTTGAGAAATAAATCCTAAATAATTATCACCATCAACAACAGGCAACAAATGAAATTGGAAATCTTCCATTCGATCTAAAGCAAAAGCAATTGTGTCAGATTGCTTTATCGTCGTGTTTTGTGAAAGAGGAATGTTCGCTACATACATATGGATAATTTATCTGTATACTATTGACCTTAAATTTAGTAAAATGTTTAAAGAAAACCTTTTTTATTAACAAAAAAGCTTTCTTGCATTAAAGGTCATTAAATTTTTACTTTAACTTTGCACAGTTTATATATTATTGATAATGGATTGTACAAATTTTATCTACTTTTACAAAAGTGCGATTTATATTTTGAATATATAATGAAGTTAAATCATAGTACTGAAATTTTATGAGTGAGGTTGCAAGTCGGAAATTTATTGAAGTTAGAGAAGTAATTCGCAAGAAAAGTCCCAAGTTGATAAAATGGATTCCATCTTTTTTATTAAAGTATTTGGAACGAACTATACATGAGGACGATATCAATGATATTATGACTCGGTTTTCGGACTTGAAAGGTTTGGATTTTGTTGATGCTTTAATTAAAGATCTAGGCGTTAATGTTGAGCTAAAAGGTGCGGTTAATATTCCGATTGATGAAAGCGTTATTTTTGCTTCAAATCATCCCTTAGGTGGCTTAGATGGAATTGCTTTTATGCATGCAATTGGTCAGTACCGTAAAGATGTTAAATTTTTAGTCAATGATATATTGATGAATGTCGGTAATCTTCAACCGCTATTTATACCTGTAAATAAATTAGGAGGACAGGGAAAAAGTGGGATCGCCGCCATAGAGGAAGCATACGCGTCTGATAGTGCTTTATTGGTATTTCCTGCGGGTTTAGTTTCTAGAAAACAGGGAGACGGAAGAATTGAAGATCTTGAATGGAAGAAAAGTTTTATAAATAAGGCAAAGAAATATAAAAAAGATATCGTACCTGTCTATATTGAGGGGAAAAACTCTAACTTTTTTTATAATTTTGCAAGGCTAAGACAGAAGATTGGCTTAAAGGCAAATTTGGAAATGCTTTATCTACCTGATGAAATGTTTTCTCAACGCAACCAAACTGTGACGATTGTTATTGGCAAAAAAATATCTTACACACATTTTGATCAATCTAAAGGCGAAAAAAAATGGGCTGAAGAGGTGAAGCGATTGGTTTACGGAATGTCTCAAGAAAAATAGAATTATGCAAGAAATTATTGCTCCTGTTGATAGAAAATTGTTAAAAGCAGAATTAGGTAAAGATGCTTTTATACGATATACCAACAATGGAAATAACGAAATATATTTGATTAACTATCATAATGCACCTAATGTGATGCGGGAGATAGGACGATTAAGAGAATTGACGTTTAGAGGTGCTGGTGGTGGAACTGGTTTATCAATTGATATTGATGAAAATGATACATGCGAAGATTGCTACGATCAATTGATTGCCTGGAATCCTGAAGAAGAAGAAGTTGTTGCAGGCTATCGTGTCATCAAATGTGCCAATGCTTCGGTAAAAGATGGTGTCCCAAATTTATCAACAGCTCATTATTTTCAGTTTTCCGAACGATTTAAAACGGATTATTTGCCCTATACAATTGAATTAGGCAGGTCTTTTGTCCAACCAAAATTTCAACCAGCAATTGATAACCGTAAAGGAATCTTTTCTTTGGATAATCTATGGGATGGATTAGGTGCTTTAGTGATGATTAATCCAGATATTAAGTATCTTTTTGGTAAAGTGACCATGTATCCGCATTATAATAAAGAAGCCCGTGATTTGTTGCTTTATTTCATGGAGTATCACTTCCCTGATCATGAAAATTTAGTTGTACCAATCCCAAGTTTAAATTGTGAAAATGATTTTTCTAAATTTGAAGGTATTTTCGATGGATTAGATTATAAGGAGTCTTATAAATTATTAAATAGTAAGGTTCGTGCGTTGGGTGAGAATATTCCTCCTCTGATTAACACTTATATGAATCTATCTCCAACGATGAAATCGTTTGGGACAGCAATTAACGATGAGTTTGGTGAAGTTGAAGAAACAGGGATTTTGATCATTATTGACGATGTTTATCCTGTGAAAAAAGAAAGACATATGAATACTTTCGAACGTGATCGGGAGTATGGTAATAAAAAACCAAAGAGAGGCTAAGCCTCTCTTTTTTTGTAATTATTTTTTTGCTTTAAGAATCTCTTCTTCTCGAAGAAGTTCTGTTTCTATTTTCAGATCTTGGACCGGATGACGTTCTTCTTCTATTTCCTCCAGGACTAGCGTTATTTGAACTTTGGCCATTTCTGGATGTAGATGATGGTCTGCCAGATTTCTTTGCTGTACCAGCTTTCTTTGGTGCTACACCTGAGATATGTAAAGCATAGGGATGCTTCTCAACTAAAGGGATCTCCATACGGATGGATTTTTGGATATCTAGTAAGAATGCATATTCTTCTTCGTCGCAGAATGAAATCGCTTGACCATCTTTACCTGCTCTACCTGTACGGCCTATTCGGTGTACATATGATTCTGGTATATTGGGTAAATCATAGTTGATTACAAATGCCAACTCATCTATATCAATACCACGTGCAGCGATATCGGTAGCAACCAGTACACGTAGTGTACGATCTTTGAAGTTTTTAAGGGCATTTTGACGGGCACTTTGAGATTTGTTTCCATGAATGGCCGCAGATTGAATATTCTTTTTTGCAAGATCTTTAACGATGCGATCTGCACCATGTTTAGTTTTAGAAAAAACTAACACGTGATTTATATTTTTCTCCTTTAAAACATGGATTAACAAATCTTTTTTATCGTTTTTCTTAACGTAATAAACTTCCTGTTGGATCTTTTCTGCAGTAGTAGATTCTGGAGTTACTTCAACCTTGATAGGATCAACAAGAATATGATTTGCTAATTTCTGAATCTCAGGTGGCATTGTTGCTGAGAAAAATAATGTTTGTCTTTTTTCAGGTATTATTTTAATTAGCTTCTTTACGTCATGGATAAATCCCATATCTAACATACGGTCAGCTTCATCTAAAACAAAAAATTCTAAATGTTTTAAATCGATATATCCTTGACCGTATAGATCTAGTAAGCGGCCTGGTGTAGCAATAAGCACATCAACACCTCTCTTCAAGGCATCACGTTGTGGTTGTTGTCCGACACCTCCAAAAACAACTAGACTTTTAAGTGGAAGATCTTTGGAGTATTGATTGAAATTTTCTTCAATTTGAATTGCTAGTTCACGTGTGGGTGTTAAAACTAATGCACGAATATTTTTTTTCGCAGTTTTAACTTTTGAATAACTTAACATTTGAAGTATAGGAATGGCAAAGGCAGCTGTTTTACCAGTACCTGTTTGAGCGCAACCTAATAAATCATTTTTTCTAAAAATAATAGGAATCGCCTGTTCCTGAATTGGGGTAGGAGTAGTATATCCAACAGCTTCCAATGCCTTAAGGATTGGTGCTATGAGTTTTAAATCTTGAAATTGCAATCTAATTTATTTATTTGTAAGCGACAAAGGTAGCTTAATTTTATGGATTGCAACTGAAATTTGTTGAAACATTTATTTTTAATATGAGCTAAAAATAAGATTAATACCTACTTATCCTCTTGAAATCCTTCAAAACTTGGGTCAACGATTTCTTTCCATTCTGGATGTTTTTTTATATACGCGTATACCAAAGGGCATAGTGGAAAAAGGGTGTAATGATGTTCTTTCAGGTATTGTAATGTTTTTTCAATGACAGCAGTTGCTACTCCTTGACCCGCTAATTGAGGGTCGGATTCGGTATGAATGAGCCAAACTTTACTAGGTCTTTCTTTGAATGCGATAAAGGCTTGGTATTCTCCTATATGAAGTTCAAAATGATTTAATTGATCATTTTTAGTTAAAGGTAAGTTGATAAATTCTTCTTTCATGGTTTGTTATATTTTATATGGATATAATATCAATTGCATGCATATTGTTTTGGCGGGTCGAATGATAATGGTGCTTCGGGTAGACAAATAATCTTATTTTTAGCATAAGAGTTTCCTGGTAGCACTACTGGCGATCTCAGTCTGTTATTCATCTTATTTTAGCATGCTTCTTCTAAACCCTTTATATTAATTTTTTTCATCTTGACCAAAGCTTCCATTGCTTTTGGATTTGAAATGAGCATATGAATTCTTTTAGGAATTATTTGCCAAGAAAAACCAAATTTGTCTTTTAGCCAGCCACACATATTTTCTTGACCTCCATTTGCGGTCAACATATTCCAATGGTGATCGATTTCTTGTTGATCTTCACATTCAACGACAAATGAGACAGCATCTGATGGTTTATATGATGGACCTCCGTTAAGTCCCATAAATCGAGTTTTGTTAATTTCAAAAATAACGACCAGAGAATTGGATGAGATGATTTTTCCATCTTTAAATACTGAACAGTAGAAGTTTGCTGCATCTTGGGCTTGACCATCAAACCATAAACAATTATAAATTGAATCTGTCATAACTATGGTTGGGTTAAAGTATTATATACCTAAAATACAAATTAATCATGAATAACAGATATTAAATAAAACAAAAAAGGTTAGAAATGAAAATTTCTAACCTTTTATTGTGAGTTGACTACGCGCTTATTGGTAGCCCAATAATTTCATAACCTGTTTTGAATTTTGTTCCTCACCAAAAACTTCGTAATTGAATGTTTCATCGCGGTTACGGCGAATCAGTACATGCTTTGGAGATGGTAATAAACAATGATGTATACCGCCATAACCACTCAATACATCTTGGTATGCTCCTGTATGGAAAAAACCTAGATATTGTAATTTACGGGTTTTAGGCATGAATACTGAACTAGTATGTGCTTCTTGATTGTAATAATCTTGGCCATCACAAGTAATACCACCTAGGTTTACCCGTTCATATTCAGAATCCCAATTGTTGATCGGAAGTAAGATATATTTTTGATTTAAAGCCCAAACATCTGGTAAGTTTGTAATAAATGAGCCATCGATCATAAACCATTTTTCACGATCATTTTGTAATTTACGACCTAAAACCTTGTAAAGGATACCTGATGCTTCGGCAACGGTATATTTACCAAATTCAGTAATAATATCCGGTTCCATTACTTCATGTTGTGCACAGATCTGCTTGATCCTGTTCACAATTTCATTGACCATGTACTCATAGTCAAAATCATGCACTAATGAATCTTTGAAAGGCATGCCTCCACCGATATCTAAAGTATCTAAGTCTGGGTTTACTTTTTTAAACTTACAGAACAATGTAACATATTTTTCTAGCTCATTCCAGTAATACGGGGTATCCGATATACCTGAATTGATAAAGAAATGTAACAGCTTTACTTTGAAGTTAGGATTGTTCGCAATTTTGTTGTTATAGAATTCTATAACTTCTTCGATACGAATACCTAGTCTTGAAGTGTAAAACTGTGAGTCTGGCTGTTCTTCCGATGCGATACGGATACCTAAAGCACATGGTTCATCCAATTCAATTTCATCATCATAGAGATTGAATTCCTCTTTGTTATCTAGGACGGGGATAATATTCTTATACCCATCATGGATCATGTCGATGATATACTGTTTGTATTGGTATGTCTTAAAACCATTACAAATCACTGTAATGTCTTTTTTTACTGTACCTTGACGTTCTAAGGAATCGATCATCGGCATATCAAATGCAGATGATGTTTCTAAGTGAATCTCATTCTTCAATGCCTCTTCAACAATATGTTTGAAGTGGGAAGATTTGGTACAATAACAATATTTGTAGGACCCTCTGTAGTTGTGTTTCAAAATTGCGGTTTGAAACAAAATTTTCGCTTGTTGAATTTTTTTGCTGACGATTGGCAAATAAGTAAAACGCAACGGCGTACCGTACGTTTCTATCATTTCCATTAAATTCAAATCGTGGAAATACAATTCGTCGTCGATGATTTCGAATCCGTCTTGCGGAAAACCAACACTTAGGTCAAGAAATTCCTGATAGCTCTGCATTTTTTATTATTTTTGCAAAGATATACTTTCAATATGAATACAAGAATAGCGAATGTGAATTATTTTTGTATTCTATTTCAGGGAGTTGCATATTTTACATAATCATTACATGGCGAATTCTATTCAAAACAGACTTATTGAAGTCACTGTTCAAGCTGTAAAACAGCTTTATAATGCAGATATTTCTGAAAATCAAATTGCTCTGCAAGAGACACGCAAAGAGTTTGAGGGGCAAATTACAATTGTAACTTTTCCTGTTACCCGATTTTCTAAGAAATCTCCTGAGCAGACTGGTACGGAAATAGGTGAGTATTTGAAAACTCATATCTCAGCTATTACTGATTTTAACGTTATTAAAGGGTTTCTAAATATTTGTCTTTCGGATGAATACTGGATTTCTCTTTTAAACGAGACTATCGTGAAATCTGATTTTGGGGTATTTCCTTCGAATGGTAAAAAATTAATGGTGGAGTATTCTTCTCCAAACACCAATAAGCCGCTTCACTTAGGCCATATTCGTAACAACCTATTAGGATATTCTGTTGCAGAGCTTTTAAAGGCTTATGGTTATGATGTCATAAAAGCCAATCTGGTAAATGATCGCGGTATTCATATCTGTAAATCTATGCTTGCATGGCAAAAATTCGGAAATGGAGAAACTCCTGAGTCTACGGGTATGAAAGGTGACCATTTGGTGGGTAAATATTATGTAGTTTTTGATAAAGAATATAAAAAAGAAATAGAAACACTCAAAGCTGAAGGTCAAACTGAAGATGAGGCTAAGAAGAATGCGCCATTGATTAAAGAAGCACAAGCGATGTTACAGCAATGGGAAGCTGGTGATGAGGCTGTGATTGATCTTTGGAAAACAATGAATACCTGGGTATATGCTGGTTTTGAAAAAACGTATAAGCAACTAGGTGTTAACTTTGATAAATATTATTATGAATCAAATACGTATTTGTTAGGAAAAGATATCATTCAAGAGGGTTTAGATAGTGGTGTTTTCTTTAAGAAAGAAGATAACTCTGTTTGGATTGACTTAACTGCCGACGGATTGGATGAAAAGCTTGTCCTGCGAGGCGATGGTACTTCTGTATATATTACTCAAGATTTAGGTACAGCTCAATTGAAATACGATGAGTTCAAGATGAATGATTCTATTTATGTGGTCGGTAACGAACAAGATTACCATTTTAAAGTATTGTTTTTGATCTTAAAAAAACTTGGTAAATCTTGGGCAGATGGCTTATTCCATTTATCTTACGGGATGGTCGATTTACCTTCTGGAAAGATGAAATCGCGTGAAGGTACAGTTGTAGATGCTGATGATTTGATGAGTGAGATGATCGAAACAGCGAAAGAGCGCACAGAGGAACTGGGTAAAACGGAGGGCTTGTCTGAAGAAAATAAAAATGCACTTTATAATACCATCGGTATGGGGGCTTTGAAATATTTCTTATTGAAAGTTGATCCCAAAAAACGTTTATTGTTCGATCCGAAAGAGTCTGTTGATTTTCAAGGAAATACAGGTCCTTTTATCCAATACACTTACGCTCGTATTAAGTCTGTTCTTTCTAAAGTAAATTTTGATGAACAGTCGAAAGTATCGGTGCCAGTATCCATATCGGCTTATGAGCGTGATTTGATTATGACTTTGGGTAATTTTCCAAGTATTATAGCAATCTCAGCTCAAGAATTCAGTCCAGCGCAGATGTCTAATTATATTTATGATGTAGCTAAATTGTACAATAAGTTTTATCATGAAGAGACTATTTTAAAGGCAGAAATTGAAGAAGTGAAGAATTTCCGTTTACACCTTTCGGCTTCTGCAGCAAAAGTTATTGCAAAAGGAATGAGTTTATTAGGAATTGAAGTTCCTGAACGTATGTAATTTATCTCATGATGGCTCAAAAAATCCGTGTTGGTTTAATTGGTTTTGGTATTTCAGGACAAGTATTTCATGCTCCTGTGATGCGATCTATTGCTGACCTAGAATTAGTAAAAATAACTGCTCGCAAAGCGGAGCAAAAATTAATTGTAAGTGAAAAGTATCCTACAGCGTCGGCTGTAGATCATGCTGACGAAATATTAAATGACGATTCCATTGATTTGGTGGTTATTGCTACCTCTAATGATATGCACTATCCTTTTGCTAAGCAGGCATTGCTAGCAGGGAAACATGTGGTAGTCGAAAAACCGTTTACCAATACATCTGAACAGGCTGATGAATTGATCGCATTGGCAAAAGAAAGTGGTAAAATTCTATCTGTATATCATAATTTAAGATTCAACTCAGATTTTAGAACGATCAAAGAGGTGATTAAGGATGAACGATTGGGGCAGATCAAGAATTTTGAAGTTCGTTACGATCGTTTCCGTAACCATCTTAGACCGGGTGCGTGGCGAGAAGATAATCTGCCTGGTTCAGGAATCTTTTATGATCTTGGAGCGCATTTAATTGACCAGACGCTACAACTCTTCGGTAGACCAAATGCTGTATTTGCAGATTTGACTATTCAAAGACCTGGAGCGGGGGCAATTGATAATTTTGAATTACTACTTTACTACCCGGAAATGCGTGTTTCTTTGAAAGGAGGGATGCTTGCTAAAGAGCCGACTCCGCGATACACTGTATTTGCATTAAACGGAAACTTCCTTAAAAATGGTGTTGATCCTCAAGAGGAATTATTACGTGCTGGTGCATTTCCTGATGAAGATCCAAATTGGGGCAAAGAAGATCCAGCTATTTATGGTAAATTAAATTTACTTTGGAATGGCGAAGATCTCGAAGAGACCGTTACTTCGAAATTAGGCAGCTATCCTGATTATTACCAAAATATAGCAGATGCTATTCTTGGGAAAACTCCTCTAATTGTTACAGCAGAACAAGGACGTGATGTTATTCGTATTATCGAACTGGGGATACAAAGTCAGGCGGAGCGCCGTGTCATTTCATTAGATAATGAACTAATAGGCTATTAATATATAAATATGAAGCAATATGATGCCATTATAGTTGGGGGAGGAGCGTGTGGGCTCATGTGTGCTGCTCAAGCTGGATTATTAGGTAAGCGAACTTTAGTGATTGAACGAAATGATAAAGTTGGAGCTAAGATTCTAATTTCGGGCGGAGGAAGGTGTAATTATACCAATTTGGGTACTGAAATCGATAATTTTGTGTCCGAGAATGCAGACTTTTTAAGATCTGCATTTAGTCAATGGACGGTAGATGATACATTAAGTTTTTTTGAGTCGCATGGTATATTTGGTGAGGAGAAAACGTTGGGACAATTATTTCCTTCTTCGAATAAGGCTAAAGATGTTGTAGCCGTTTTTACTAAGATCTTATTTGCAACGGATCAGGATATAAGATTAAACACGGTTGTTAAAGCTATAGAAAAGCTTGAGGATGACTTTGTCTTAACAGTGGAAAGTGAAAAGGGCATTCAGCAGTTAACGACAAAGAAAGTTGTTATGGCCAGCGGAGGTTTACCTGTCGCGAAGTTGGGAGCCTCTGATTTTGCTATTCGTACGGCTAAGAAATTTGACATGGCAATTGTCCCTACCGCACCTGCTTTAGTACCTCTAACTATTACAGGAAAGGAGGCTGAATGGTATGCTTCTTTAGCTGGTAATTCAGTTTTTTCTAGAGTTTATAATCATAAGATTAGTTTTGAAGAGAACATCCTTTTTACGCATTGGGGCTTAAGTGGTCCTGCGATTCTACAGATTTCATCTTATTGGCGTGCTGGAGAAGAGTTCTATATTGATCTTCTACCTCGGTTTCAATTGGATAAAATAATCAAAGATGAACGTAATGAAGGTGGAAAACGTTTGGTTTCGAGTATCTTGAACGATTACTTTACTAAACGTATGGTGGAGGCACTGGGTAAATTTCTTCCTTTAGAAACTAAAATAGCATCTTTAAGTAAAGCGGATGCAAAATTGATTATTGATACTATTCATAAATTTAAAGTCAAGGCTGCTGGAGATAAAGGGTACGATAAAGCAGAGGTAATGCGTGGTGGTGTTTCTACTGCAGAGCTGCATGCTAAGACTCTAGAAAGTAAGCGGGTAAGGGGATTGTTTTTTGGAGGAGAGGCTGTTGATGTCACCGGTTGGTTGGGAGGCTATAATTTTCAGTGGGCTTGGGCATCTGGTTATGCTATAGCACAAGCACTTTAAATTCAAAATTTCATTCTTTTCTTTATTTATAGGGAATAATTATCAATCTAAATCCTACCTTTGCAGAAGAAGCAAACTGGTTCTACCGCTGCTCCCTTGAGGAGGAGAGGAAAGTCCGGGCAACGCAGAGCAACACGCTTCCTAACGGGAAGGATGCTGTTACAGCAGACAGAAAGTGCCACAGAAAATATACCGCTTTTCGGAGTAAGGGTGAAAACGTGAGGTAAGAGCTCACGGTCTTGTATGGCGACATACATTGCGGTAAACCTCGTGTGTTGAAAGACCAAATAGGTTGCGAAATTCGAAGGCTGCTCGTCTTCTTTTAGTTTAGGCTAAGATTCGTAATGGGTAGGTTGATGGAGCTAGTTAGTGATGACTAGCCTAGATAAATGGTAGAAACTCCGATTTTTTCGGTTTACAGAACCCGGCTTATAAGGTTTGCTTCTTTTTTACTATATTACCAATAATTTAGATAACCTTTAAGGAAGAGTAATAATACTTTTATGAGTACAATATTAATTATTGATGACGAACGGGCAATCAGAAATTCACTAAGAGACATCTTAGAGTATGAAGATTATAATATACTAGATGTAGATAATGGTATTGAGGCCTTAGAGATCATTAAGAAGGAAAAAATTGATCTTGTTCTTTGTGATATTAAAATGAATAAGATGGATGGTATGGAGGTTTTGGCAACTGCCCAAAAAACAAATCCAGATCTTCCTTTTATTATGATTTCGGGTCATGGTACGATAGAAACTGCTGTCGAAGCCGCTAAAAAAGGTGCCTTTGATTTCTTAGAAAAGCCACTTGATTTAAATCGTTTACTTATCACGGTAAGGAATGGCTTAGAGAAGGTCTCATTAGTTACTGAAACTAAAGTTTTAAAGAAAAAGGTAACGAGCTATAAAACCAAAGAAATCTTAGGTAAATCTGAAGCGATTAGTCGTATTAAAGAAACAATTGATCGGGTTGCACCTACGGAGGCTCGCGTACTTATTACAGGTGCAAATGGTGCCGGAAAAGAACTTGTTGCACGTTGGTTGCATGAGAAATCTAATCGTGCAGAAGGTCCTTTAATTGAAGTTAACTGCGCAGCAATACCATCGGAATTAATTGAGTCTGAATTATTTGGTCACGAAAAGGGATCTTTTACTTCCGCTATTAAACAACGTCTTGGTAAATTTGAATTAGCTACCAATGGTACGCTTTTTCTGGATGAAATAGGTGATATGAGCCTTTCTGCCCAAGCTAAGGTGTTAAGGGCTTTACAAGAGCATAAGATAACCCGTGTAGGTGGTGATAAGGAAATTGATGTGAATGTTCGTGTTGTTGCAGCGACGAATAAGAATCTCTTTAAAGAGATTGATGAAGGGAATTTTAGAATGGATTTATACCATCGCCTTTCTGTAATTCTTATTCACGTACCTTCATTGACTGAACGTGTGGATGATATTCCTTTATTATCGAAGAATTTTTGTGAAGAAATTTGTAATGAATATGGGGTTCCAATAAAAGAAATTACACCTGCTGCATTAAAAGAGTTGAGTAATCTTCCTTGGACGGGTAATATTCGCGAATTACGTAACATGATTGAACGCTTAATTATTTTAAGTGATAAATCTATTACGGATAGGGATGTTATTGCATTTGCAAATCCTTCAAACACGGTGAATGCTATTTCTTCTCATGCACATACGGATAATGGATCTAGCCATACGACTCAAAATGGTGGAAAGGTTGATCTAGATAACTTTGCTTCTTTTCAAGATTTTAAGGATTTTGCAGAGAAGGAGTTTATCAAATATAAATTAGAGAAAAACACGTGGAATGTTTCTAAAACTGCTGATGATTTAGATATTCAGCGAAGTCATTTATATAGTAAGATCGAAAAATTCGGTCTTAAAAGAGATTAGAAAAAAGGGCTTGATAATTTTATCAAGCCCTTTTTAGTAATTCTAAAATCTTGTCAGTTGATATCTCCGTGTAGTCATTGATGTATGCATGACAGGTTGGAAGTTGATCTTTGGTGTGGGTAGATAATACTCCAACTACTGTCATTCCCGCATTCAGACCAGCTGTAATTCCTGAAAAAGAATCTTCAAAAACGACGCAATTTATAGGCTCTACCTCTAAATTATTAGCGGACGTTAGGTAAACTTCTGGATGTGGTTTATGATGACTAACATTTTCACTACATAAGATCGAACCCATTTTGGATCGGATATGAAGTGCATCTAAGATTAAATCCATATTTTCTTTAGGTGCAGAAGTGGCCACTCCAGTTTTTAAATCATTTCTCTTGAGGTCTTCTAAAAATTCTAAGTAACCTGCTATTGGTGTGATCTGATCTTTATAAATAATTCTAAAGAGTTCTTCTTTCTCAAACTCTAACTTGATCAATTCATCAGGAGCTATTGTTCTCTTGAAAAAATGTTGCATGATATAGCTATTGTGTTTACCATACATATGCTCCTGAAATTCTTCTTCACTACTTTCAATATTGTATTTTTTGAAAAATGCTTCAAAAGCTTTAGCGTGATAGGGATTGGTGTGACAGATAACACCATCCATATCAAAAATAACTGCGTAATTACTCATAGTGCTAAGGTACATTTTTGACATTAAAATATGATATTATCCTGGTTAAGTTTTGTCATTTGTAACTTAAAAAACTAGGAACAAAAAATAATTCGTATTTGTTTTGCTTGCTTAGCGGGAATTTTAAAGTGATTTATTGCTTTGTTAATGAGTTGTTGTTGTAGAAATGTTGCTATAATGGATAGTGTGAGAATAGCTATCCAATTTAAATACCAGTTTTCTAAATTGATCAAGAATAGAAATAATATATGCCATAGATAAATCCAAATTGTTGAAGAGCCTATGAAATTTAAAATAGGTTTGTTTAATTTTTGAATAGTTGGTTTTATACAAAATATAAGTGAGAAAATACTTACTGCATAAAAAATATAAAACGAATGTGGTGGATATTTCAATGCTCCAATATCAAATGGTATTCCCAGGTGGAATTTAAAATATATCAAGCCTCCAATACTTATCAAAGCACTTATGATAAATAATAGTGTTTTAGTTCTTACATCATAATTTCGGTATTGTGCTCCTAGCATGAAGAAAATGAGAAAACCTAAGCTATAGGTGCCAAATTGATTGAAGTATTTTTGTACGCCTGGTTGAAATAAATCAGTTGAAAACTGAACGACCATTTCATAAATGGCATAATAAATCAATAATTGCCATTTATTTTTAATGACTTTACTGAACAATGGCCCTAGGATGGCAATCATTAAAAAGATGCGTATAATCCAAACATAGCCAAAGCCATCTAATAGCAGATAGCTCGAAATCATAATATCTGGAAACTGTGTGTAATTGATCTTAAAGGATAAGGGGAAAAAGTACTGAATGATGTAAAATATCGATAAGAAAATCCATACGGGTACAACAAGACGGAAAAAGCGTTTCCATAGATAGGTTGTAAAATCGGTTATGGATTTAAAGGTTTGATTTTTGTTCCCAAATAAATATCCTGAGATAAATACCATTAAAGGAACATCAAAGTTTCTGATTTGAAAAATTGTAAAGGGTGGGTTTACATGTGCGAGAATAATGCACAATAAACCTACACTACGTATAATATCCAGTGAATTGTCCCTTTCTACCATCTTTTTTTTGCGAAGATAGTGAATAGGTGAAATTTGCAAAGGACTTATACGTATAATCGAAAAAAAATATTATTTCTTACTCTGGCTTCTTCAGTAGATCTTGAATTGTTGCGGAAATTATTGCAGGATCTTCACCATCTTCTAAAAGTGAAAAAGCAATATAGGTGGCATATATTTCAATACTGAAAGTTTCGTGTTTGTCAGCAATAAACCCATCAATTTGTTGTTCGTTACAGTCAAAACCAATTTGTTGTAATTCATTAAAAAGGTTTGTTGAAATCGTTGCATGATCTTCGCCACATGCGAATGCAACTAAAACATGAAATAGAAATTTATCGATGATTTCACTATCAGTTTCTTTGAATAAAGATAAAATATGTTTGTAATCAAACCTTGTTTTTGCACTGTTAACAATGCTGTCCCAAATTTCATATTCTAAAGTTGCTTCCATACTTCAGCTGTTTTTTATTTATAATCGGTAATCTAAATATACTGAAAAACAATTAGTAATGAAAGCTTTGTTAGAAAATTTTTATTCGTTATGAAATTCTTTTTTTTGCTTTTTACGTCAACAATTGATAAAAAGAAAAAAGAATCTCCCCAATAAAGCAACCCAGCAGTATTCCTAATATTATCGAACCAGTTACTTTAAACCAAGAGGGAGTTTGTATTAATTGTAATTTCATGATGCAAAACTCGTAATTAGATTGGTTTTCCTAATCAATTTTGGTTTCATTAGTTTTATTTGTAGTCGTTTACTGACGTTGTATTTTCAACCTATTAACCATTGAGAATTATATCTGATAATTTTTTAAGATTTAGCACTTTTTTTGAGTAATTTTAAGAGAGCAAGAATAAACTGACACATTTAATTTTAAAACCTTTTATTTATGACAATTAAGATTCTTTTATTTTTTTTAATGATCGGTTCTCATGCTTCAGCACAAGAATTGAATCTTCTTAAAATTCGTAAAGAGTATTCTTTAGCAGTGAAAGATGAAAGTATTTGTGAAAATAATCTGAATTTACTACGGGCTAAAGCGAAAGAAACGACTGATAGAGGTTATTTAGCTGTTTATGAAATGGTTTTTGCTAAACATATGGGTAATCCATTCCGGAAACTTGGTCAATTTAATAAAGGTAAAAATTTATTAGAGACCTTAATTAGGGAAGAACCCAGTAATGTTGAACTTCGTTTTATCAGGTGGAGTGTTCAAACTCATGCACCTTCTATTTTAAATTACAGCAATGATATCAAAAAGGATAAATCTTATATAATTGACCACCTATATAGTCTTCAACATCGGGATGTAAAAGAAATTATATATAAATATATCAAAGGTGCAAACTCTTTTAGTGAAGATGAATTGAAAGAATTGATGAAATAATGATTTTTAAATTAGATTTCTTTTATAGATATTTTTATAGGTTTAACTTTTATGTTTAAAAAGTCAGTAATGTGACTTTAACTTGATGAATGGTGTTTTATATATTTTTTTATAATTATTATTTTTGCAAAAGATAATCTGTAGCAATTTTATTAATAAATTAATTGTATGGCAAAGCGTAATTTTGTTTCAAATTCCACTGAATCTTCAAGGATGTTTAAAAGTGATTTTTTAGAATCATTGACAAAAGTCCATTGGAGTGTTCCTTTAATATTTTACTTACCAATAATTGGTTACTTTTCATGGACTGCTTTAGGTCCTGGAGATATGAGTATTCTTAGTTATATCCAGTATTTTGTCTTTGGACTTGCTTTCTGGACTTTATTCGAATATGCATTACACCGTTGGGTTTTTCATTATCATCCAACAACTAAGTGGGGTAAGAGAATAGCATTTATTTTTCACGGTGTACATCATGATTATCCAAAGGATAGATTAAGATTGGTTATGCCATTATCTGCGAGTATACCTTTGGCAGCATTGGTTTATTATTTGTTTACTTTCTTTTTTAGTTCAGATATTATATTGGCGTCTTTCTTTTCGGGTTTTATGATTGGTTATTTAATTTATGACGAATGCCACTACGCAATGCATCATGCTAACTTTAAGAGTGGAATTTTTAAACGAATTAAACAACACCATATGTTGCATCATTATTCTGATCCAGAACATGGATTCGGTGTAAGTTCAGCTTTGTGGGATGAGATCATGCGCTCCGGCTTTCCAAAAGAGGATGAAAAAGTAGAAAAAACAGAACGAATCAGTATGGATAAATAATACTTAAAAAACAACAAAAGCCCAACTTTGCAGTTGGGCTTTTTTATTGGGAGAGACTCAAAAGAGAGGCTCCATCACAAAATATAACCAATTGTTTTACTCATTTCCTTTGTTTTTTATAAAGCTTTATAAACTTCATAAAACAACAAAAGCCCAACTTTGCAGTTGGGCTTTATTTTTTGTTGGCGGAGAGCGAGGGATTCGAACCCCCGGACCTATGACAGTCAACAGTTTTCAAGACTGCCGCATTCGACCACTCTGCCAGCTCTCCGCCACAAAAGTAGAAAAATTCATTTAGTCGCCAAAACTTATTTTTTACACCATTGAAAATGAGGGAGATTAATTTTTTAAGCTATATTTTAGTTAAAAAAAAGGCTTAAATTACTTTTAGAAGGCTATGGAAGTAAGATTTCATAACAGTGTTTTTTGATGTTCTGTGCGATTTTATCAATCGGTAAATCATCACTATCTGTTCCGAAAGGTTCTTCAATGGATTCGCCAATTAATTCTAATGATGCAAGTACATAAAATATAAATGGTACTGCTGCAATCACAAAATAACCAATTGAAAAGACGTATCCGATGGGTAGTGTTGCTGTATAAAGGATGATGAACTTTTTTATGAATGCATTATAGGATAGCGGTATTGGTGTGTTTTTAATCCGTTCACATGCTCCACATACATTGGTGAAAGATTCAAGTTCATTGTTGATGATTCGAAATTGATCTCCTGTTATTTTTCCTTCTTTATAGAGGGAATTTGTTTTTTTAAAAATTAATGATGCTACCTGATTGGGACCATGTTTTTGATCATCCAGATTTTCTAATTCCGGATGTGACACTTCATCAAGCATGAATTTGGTGTAGTCCGAACGAAGAAAGGTATAGAGTGTTTCTGCATAAAGCGGAATTGCTTTCCTATAAAAGCTGCGGTTTACCTTATCATCACTTTCCAGAAATGCATTCATTTTATAGGATAAACTTCTACTGATGTTTGTTAGTGAACCCCATTGTTTTCTAGCTTCCCACCAACGGTCGTACGCAGTATTAGTTCTAAATACAAGCAAAAGGGAGAGTACGAATCCAAGTAAGCTATGAACTATTGTGATATTTTTAATCCAACTTTTTTCAGCTAGTTTTAAATATTCCAGTTCTAGGTACGCAATGCCCCAAGAATATAAAGATGCTAAGATAAGATATGGAAATAATTTACGGAAAGTATCCGTTTTATGGAGTTTGAGAGTTGAAGTAAGCCAATCTTTTGGGTTGTAAACAATCATAGACAAAAATACAAAATGTTTATTTTAATTTTGATTCTTTGTAAAAGATAGATTAAATTCATTGCCAAATGAAGAAAAAGAAAGTTCAGCGCAAGAAATCAGGCGAGATCACAGATGACAATGGTAAAAGATGGAAGTATATCGCATTTTCTGGAGCATTTATTCTTCTTGTTCTTTTAGCGTTTGCATGGCATTATCGTGCGGGAATTAGATATTACCTCAGTACTTTGGGGAAAGCTCGAGGAACTGCTCATAAAGAGGCTAAATATGATATTCGAAATGTGGAGATTATGTCGAGCCATTCAGATAAGATTTTTGGTTTAGATATATCGCAATATCAAGGTGATATTAACTGGATAGAAGTTAATACAATCAATGATCAATTTCCAATAGATTTTATTTTTGTAAGGGCAACGATGGGTGAAAGTAAGGTGGATGATCGATTTGATGATAATTGGAAAGCAGTTGCTACTAGAGCGAATTTAAGAGGGGCTTATCACTATTTTAGACCAAATGAAAATTCCGTTAAGCAGGCTAAAAATTTTATTAAGACTGTTAAACTTGAATCAGGAGATCTACCGCCTGTACTAGATATTGAGGAATTGCCTAAACATCAATCCATGGACAGTCTGAAAGTTGGTTTAAAACGGTGGCTGGACGAAGTTGAATCACATTATAGGGTAAAGCCTATTTTGTATTCAGGAGATAAATATTATACAGATTTTCTTCAAAAAGAATTTAGTAATTATATTTTATGGATTGCCAATTATAATTTTTGGGTCGAAGATCTTAAAGATCATTGGAATTTTTGGCAGTTTTCTGAGAAGGGGACTGTTAGAGGGATTAAGGGGAATGTTGATCTAAATATCTTCAATGGTACTATTGAAGAACTTGAAGAAATTACTATTCCTTTTAAAAATTGAAATTACATAATCTTGAGACAATAAATACAGAGGATGCTTAAGGGGGGATGTTCCTCTTTGAAACTTATAAACATACATCATTATTTTCTGGTGGAAGCGATCAGCATCGCACATCAATTCACAAAAGAACTTGAAAGTATCGGTTTTAATTGCTTTATCTTCTTTTAAAAATTAATACAGATGAAAAAAGAATATTTAACTTATATAGTTGGCGCGTGTGCAACAGTATTTTTTATTTTAACATTTACACAGATAGGTTTTGGAAAAGCAATATCGGAAAGTGAAAAGAGATCTCCTTCTATTTCGCTTACCTCTCCTGTTTCAGCTTTGAATTTAACGCAATTTATGTCATTGGAAGCAACAGGAGCATTGGTGTTAGATACCAGGTCGGTAAAAGATTTTGCAGCAGGTTATATTCCTAAGTCGGTGTTTATCGGTTGGAACGGACCATTTAAAGCTTGGGTTCCAAAAATATTAGCCAACAAAGACCAACCGATCATACTCCTTTCAGATCAGGAAACAGTAGCACAGGTATGTTTAACATTGGAAGAATTAGGCTATACGCATATATTAGGGTATCTTGAGGGAGGTGTGCGTAGTTATAAAAAGCAATACCTTTTAGATTCTATACCAGAGGTCGATGCTTCGACTTATTTAGATTTATCAAACGAAGGTCAAATAATAGATGTCCGGTCGGAAAAAGAGTTTGCCACAGGGCATATTGACAATGCTATGAATTTTCCATTAAAAGATTTAGGTAACTTTAATCTTGATTTACCAGACAATAAGAATTATTATGTCCAATGTCTTTCTGGATATCGCAGTATGATTGCTATGTCTATTTTGAAGAAAAAGGGCTTTGAGCATGTAATAAATATTAGAGGTGGATATCAGGCATTGAAACAATTAAAAGAGGAGAAATAATGGCTACATTCGATGAGATTATTAAATCAAATAATGTTGTACTGGTAGACTTCTTTGCAACTTGGTGTGGACCGTGTCAGACCATGGCACCCATATTACAAGATGTAAAAGAGTTTTATGATGAAAGTTTGTCAATTATAAAAATTGATGTGGATAAAAATCCTAAGATAGCATCCATTTATAAAGTAAGTGGAGTTCCTACTTTTGTATTATTTAAAAATGGTACTCAAGTATGGAGGCAAAGTGGAATGATTACTAAAACAGATCTACATAAGCTTATTGATGCTCACAAATAAAAAAGGAGATGATTAATCATCTCCTTTTTTTCTGAATGAAATTTTATCAATTCGATTACCATCCATATCCAGGACTTCAAATTTTATATTTTTGTACTGGACCTGTTCCCCTTCTTCAGGAACGTGGTCAAGGAGCAAAAATACAAGTCCACCTAAAGTGGTAATATTATTTATTTCATCTTCGTCTTCTTCAGAGAGACCAATTTCAAACTCTTCCATAAACTTATCCAGTTGGTATTGCCCATCTGCAATATAGGATCCGTCCTCACGTTTACGGATTCGAGGTCTGTCGATTGATTGATCTTCAGGTAAATTACCTACCAGGTCAGATAGAATATCCCGAAGGGTAATAACGCCTTGTGTAGAGCCATATTCATCAATTACGATAGCCTGGTGTATATGCGATGCTCTCAGGCTTGTTAAAATACTGTAAGCGGAGCTATGCTCGTTAACAAATTTAATAGGTTCTATCAAACTGTTTAAATCTATCGGTTTTTCTTTTAAATATTGTGACAGTAATTTTTTTACATGTACGACTCCTTTTATGTTATCAAGATTACCTTCGCAAATTGGGTACATGGTATGCTCCGTGTTCATAATGATATGTCGATGTTCTTCGAAACTATCTTCTAGGTCTAAAAAAGCAATATTACTTCTATGGGTCATTAGATTTATTGCTTTTTTATCGCCTAAGCTTAATAATCGGTCTACAATATCGTGTTCTATCCCCTCAATAGCTCCACTATCCACTCCTTCATCGACCAATGCTTTTATTTCTTCTTCTGTTACTGAATTGTGTGTGCTTTTGATATTAAATAATTTGACAATACAATCTGTTGAAATACTGAGTAGCCAGACAAAGGGACGAACTATTTTACTCAGTAGATTCATTGGGTAAGCGATGACCATGGCATACTTTTCTGGAATAGCCATACCGATTCTTTTTGGCACTAGTTCTCCAAGTACCAAAGAAAAAAAAGTGATGATAAAAACAACGATTACTACAGACAACTGTTCACTGTATGGTGCTAAAAATGAGATTTGAACAAATATCTGCTTCAGGTAGACTGCAATACTTCCGCCGCTAAAAAAACCTGTCAGAATCCCTATTAAAGTAATTCCTATTTGAACAGTGGATAAAAAATTGTTTGGAGATTCTTTTAAAGCTAAGGCTATTTTAGCTGCAGGGTTATTTTTGTCAGATGCTGCTTGCAGTCGGGCTTTTCTACTGGAGACGATTGCAATTTCTGATGCAGATAATACTCCATTTAGAATAATTAGAGCTAATATAATAAGGACTTCTGTGAGCATGTTTTTTTTATACTTAGGCTAAATGTAGTAAATTTTTAGAAATTTATATGTAAAAAAGATTGAGAGATCTCTTTTGTCAGGGCATTAGCCTTCGTCTATAACATAAAAAGGCTTCTATTTAGAAGCCTTTTTGTTATTTTACAATCCACTATCATCTAGCATGAATGTGTTTTTCTTTGTTTTCCATTTTCCGGAAGTAAAATCAGGAAATTCAACAGTTTTATTACCTTGTTTAATTGATTCTGTTGATAATGGGAATACTGCACTCATTGTAACAGAGTCGTAAACATCGAAAGGAGTTTGTTTTCCTTGTTTGGTAGCTTGGATAAAAGAGTTGAAGACAAACCAGTCCATTCCACCGTGACCTGAGCCTGTTGCTAATGTTTCATACTTTTTCCAAATTGGGTGATCGTATTTATCTACCCATTCCTTTGCAGGGTCCCAAGTATGAGGTTTTGATTTCCCTTCAATATGGATACCTTGTGCAACGTCCATCCAGATTCCCTCTGTACCTTGAACACGGAAACCGATTGAGTATGGTCTTGGCAAGTGCGTATCATGTGTTAACATGATAGTCTCTCCATTTTGACACTGAATCATTGTTTGGGTGATATCACCATTTTTATAATTCAATTTTGCATTTGGATGACCTGGAGATTGTTTTTCAACATATGCAGCCAAGCCTCTCGCTTTACTCGAATAAGACGTCAGGTGTGTAAAACGATTTCCAGCATTAATATTAACGAAAGGAAGAATTGGACCTAAACCGTGCGTCGGATATAAATCACCATCTTGTTCTACGTTATATTTTGTGCGCCATTGTGCCTCAGAAATTGCTTTAGGGCCAAATTCTACACCTTTACCGTAGTAGCTTTTTCCATCATTAAAAAGAACTTCACGTAAATCATGTTGGTAACCACCTTCTAAATGAAGTAATTCTCCAAATAATCCTTGGCGGTGCATGTTAAGAACAGCCAATACATCACGACGATATGCCACATTTTCTAAAGTCATGTAAGGTTTCCCTGTTTGTTCAGATGCTTTTACTACATCCCAGTGATCTTGTACTGTTAGTCCTGCAATAACTTCGCAACCTACATATAGGCCTGCCTTCATGGAGTCAATTGCTTGATCTTTGTGAAATTCCCAAGGAGTTGCAATGATTACAGCATCTAACTTTTCTTTACTTAACATTTTCTTGTAAGCATCGATACCGCCTGTGTATTCTTTCGGAAGTTTAATTCCTTTTTTATCAAATTGCTTACGACATTGTGATAAAGATTCTTCTTGTGTATCACAAATTGCAACAACTTCAACATCGTCGCGGTTTAATGCGATAGCAACATGGTTACGGCCTCTAAGTCCTACTCCAATAAATGCTAACCTAACTTTACCATCTTTTGCAAATAAATCTGTACTAGAAAGGATACCCAGTCCAGCAGTTGTAAGTGCTGTAGATTTTATGAAATTTCTTCTGTCCATAATTTTTGTTCTTTTATAATCAGGATATTAAATATCCCTTTTAAGTTATATTGTGAGTTTAGTGTGATATAACTTAATTCGCTATCAAACAAATATATAAAATTGGAAATACAAACTTAATGTGCAAACGTTTGTCTAAAATGAAAAAAAAGAACAAACGTTTGTGTTGATATTTTATTAGCACTTTTCACAACTATTTGGGATATTGCAGTCCAGTTAAAAACTTAATTATTTATAGTTAGTATAATTTTTAATGTCAAATTCGAATCAAATGAATGGTCTGAAAGCAGCAGCAGCGTTTTCTTTAAGTGAAGATATCATAAGTGTGGAAGCTTTTGGTTCAGGACATATCAACGATACATATCGTGTAACAACAAGAAATACCATTGGTAAAACCTTTTTATTACAAAGGATAAATCATCATATTTTTCAAAATGTTGATGGTCTCATGTTAAACATTAAACATGTCACCGATCATTTAAAAACTAAAATTGCGCATTTACCAATTGAAATTCAAGAGTCAAGGGTACTCACTATAATTCCGACTAAATCAAATGATTTATATCATCTTGATGAAGATGGAGATTATTGGCGGATGTTTATTCTTATTGATGGTACCAAAAGCTACGATGTTGTGGAGACGACAACGCAAGCTTCAGAGGGAGGGAAAGCTTTTGGTCAATTTCAATTACAGTTGGCAGATTTAGATGCTACTCAAATTGTTGAAGTATTGCCAAATTTCCATAACATCCAGTTTAGGTTGGATAATTTAAGGAAGGCAATTGCAGCTGATTCACAAGGACGTGTTGAGGGCGTAAAAGATATTTTAGAATTTATCTTCTCTAGAGAGGACCGTATGCGAACAATTCTTGATCTAGCTTCTAAAGGAGATCTTCCTTTACGTATTACTCATAATGATACAAAATTTAATAATGTATTATTGGATCAAAATGATCAGGCGCAGTGTGTGATTGATTTAGATACGGTCATGCCTGGATATGTAGCATATGATTTTGGAGATGCAATTCGTACGATTATTAATCCAGTGGAGGAAGATGAGAAAGACCTGTCTAAGATTGTTTTAAATATTCCTCTTTATGCAGCATACGCAGAAGGATATTTAAATGAAGCTAAAGAGTTTTTAACTGATATTGAGGTGCATTCTTTGTTAGAAGGCGTATTTTTACTGCCATATATGCAAGGTGTACGATTTTTAACAGATTATCTTGAAGGAGATCATTATTTTAAAACTAAGTATGATGATCATAATCTCGTTAGAACCAAAACGCAATTGAAATTGGTTGAAGAGATGGAAAGACAAGAAGAGGAGTTAAAAACTGCCATTAGTTCAGTTTTGCAAGATTAGTAATCAAATAGTAGAGAGCATTGATATTTCAATGCTCTCTTTTTGCTTTAATTTAGTATTATTGTATATGACAAATTCAATCATTATATCATCAATTAATCTGGAAAATAGTGATTTAAAGGGGTATCAATCTTTAAATGATTTATTACGTTCTACATCTTGGAATCATATAAATGTCGCGAACTGGAATGAAGATTACCCATATATTCCTCAAGCTAAGTTAAGGGTAGCGTATGATCAAAAGGCGATAATTATTCAGTATGAGATCGAGGAAGAAGTTATCAAGGCACAATATCATGTACACAATGATAATATCTGGGAAGATAGCTGTGTTGAATTCTTCATTTCATTTGATAACAAAGAGCACTATTACAATTTTGAGTTTAATCCTATTGGAGCAGGGTTGATTGGGTATGGCACTAATGTGAAGACTGAGCGCTCGCGATTAACAGAAGAGCAAATTGATCAAGTTGATGTATTTAGTACTATTGAGCGTACTCAAACAGGCTCTAAATGGAGCTTGATTCAGTACATTCCATTTACAGCTTTTACACATAATCAAATTACAAATTCCTTTTTAAAGGAAAATAAGATTTTTGCTAATTTTTATAAATGTGGAGATCATTTACCTCGACCTCACTTTTTATCTTGGAATAAAATAGATCATCCAACTCCTAATTTTCATTTACCTGAATTCTTTGGTGAATTGATTTTTGAATAAGAGTTGGATGACTCTTATTCAAATTATTTGTATAAACTTTCTTTCTTGAATTTCTTAACAAGCAGTGCATATACTAATGCACGGTATTTGTTGCGGTTTGATTTGCCAATTTGAGTAAAAACTTCTTCAATAGCCGCATCTAATTTTGCATCATCTGTAAGGCCTAATTTTTTGATTAAAAAATTGTTTTTTAATCTTTTAATTTCTTCAGGATCAGAAGATGCGATTGTTTCAGCATCTGCTTTGTAAATAGAAGGACCTAACCCTTTTGTAACAGATTCGATAAGAGAGTCTTCTAAGGATAGTTTTAATTTTTTTGCCTCTGCAATATATGCTGAGATTTTTTCATCTAATTTGCTCATAATGTGGTCTTGTTAAATTAAGTAGTTTCTAATTTATGTTTAAATTAAACAATATTCCTTAAATAAGGAATAAATATTATCTTTTTTTATGCTAAAATTGACTATATTTGCAGTAGGAGTAAAGGGTAAAAAATAAATACCTTATTTGGAATATTTGTTACGGAATATTCTTGCAAATAAGGTTTTAATAAATTATCTTTGCACCTCAATTATTGAATATACGTAATCATAAGATAAAAATGAAAAAAGATTTGCATCCTTCAAATTACAGATTAGTTGTGTTTAAAGATATGTCAAATGACTATTCTTTCATCACAAAATCATGTGTTGATACAAAAGAGACAATCACTTGGGAAGATGGTAATGAATATCCAGTTGTAAAATTGGAGATTTCTCATACTTCTCACCCTTTCTATACTGGTAAAATGAAATTGGTTGATACGGCTGGTCGTATTGATAAATTCCGTAGCCGTTATAACAAAAAGTAATTTTTGTTATCCTAAGGGTAGCACAATATTAAAACTCGATAATATCCATTATCGAGTTTTTTTTGTTATTTTTATAGGGTGATAGTTATCTTATTTGATCAGTCAACAGAGTCAAGGTACTTACAATGTTTTAATGGATTAGGGGATCTATTTAACTCTGATTCTTTGTGGCCCTTTACAGAAGTTAAACCTACCGCTTCGTTACGTATTGGAATACTTCCCTTGTTTGAAAAGTGGAAACATGCTTTAGATGCTGTTGTTTTATATGATTGCTTAGACAATTCTTTATCTATCGATGAACAGATTGCATTATCATCTTATGAAGCAGAGGAACTCTACTTTGTGTCTGTAAATGTTATTCCCAATGAATCCTTTCTTGAAAAATTAATTTCGTTGTCGAAGGGCCAGTTTCTTAAGTCTGGTAATGATCTACTTGCATTAAGGGCTGATTTTGACGAGCCTTCTAAAGTGAGGGTGGCCCATATACCTTTTGATGAGACCCTCATTCGTGTCCGATTTATAGAAGATCTGTATTTACATGTTGGTCCGGAGATTATACGTGATTTTGAGATCTTGACAAAACATTTTTCAGGTGCACTTTATTCTGAGAGCAATACGGTGATTGGTGATCAATTGTATATCGGTAATTTCGTTGAGATGGAATGTGTGACTCTGAATACAAAGACAGGTCCAATTTATATAGAAGAGGGTGCTGTCGTTATGGAAGGGGCTAATTTAAGAGGACCATTGTATATTGGAAAGCATGCTGTTGTTAAGATGGGGACAACGATTTACGGAAATGTTTCAATTGGTGAATGCGCAGTAGTAGGAGGGGAGATCGCGAACTCAAGTATCGGGGATTTTAGTGCAAAAGGGCATTACGGATATTTGGGTTGTTCGGTGATTGGTGATTGGTGTAACCTTGGTGCGGGCACAACAAATTCAAACTTGAAGAATAATTTATCTCCTGTTGAGCTTTATGATTATTTATCGAAAGGATTGCGTGATACAGGATTGATGAAGTGTGGTTTATATATGGGAGACTTCAGTCGATCTGGAATACAGTCAGCTTTTAACACCGGAACTGTTATTGGTACAGGATGTATGTTAGCATTGACGGATTTTTATCCTAAATTTGTTCCGTCATTTACTTGGCTATACGGGGACATAAAGGAAGCTTATCAACTTCAAAAGTTTATTTCTGATTTAGAAGTTGTATTTTTATCAAAAAATAAAAGATTAGACAAGAGACTAATTGAAAGAATTATAGAAATTAATCAATCAACATTTAAAAACTAAAGTATTATGCGTAAGAAAATTGTAGCAGGAAACTGGAAAATGAATTTGGATTATCAGGATGGAGTTAGCTTGTTCTCTGAAGTTGTGAATATGGCTAAAGATGAAATTGTTGGTGACCAACAAGTCGTTGTTTGTAGCCCATTTATTCATTTACATAGTATTGCGCAATTGGCAAAGACGGCTTCTCATGTTGCTGTAGGTGCACAAAATATCCACCAGGCTGAATCTGGAGCTTATACAGGAGAAATTTCTGCAAGTCAAGTTAAATCTGTAGGTGCTGATTATGTTATATTGGGACATTCGGAGCGTAGAGCTTATTTTGGAGAAACAAATGCCTTGTTAAGTGAGAAGGTTGATGCTGCGTTAAAGCATGGTTTGTTACCAATTTTCTGTATTGGTGAAACTAAAGAGGAAAGAGAGTCTGGAAAGTTTTTTGATATTATAAAAACACAATTGGCAGAAGGGGTGTTTCATCTATCCAAAGAGGAGTTTGCGAAAGTTGTGTTGGCTTATGAGCCAGTTTGGGCTATCGGTACTGGTTTAACAGCTTCTCCAGAGCAAGCTCAAGAAGTTCATGCTTTTATTCGTGCTACTGTAGCGGCTCATTATGATCAATCTGTTGCGGATGAGACTAGTATTTTATATGGAGGAAGCTGTAACCCTAAAAATGCAGGTGAATTGTTTGCACAACCTGATATTGATGGTGGATTGATCGGTGGAGCTTCTTTAAAATCAAGAGACTTCTTAGATATCGTTAAAGTTTTTAATAAGTAAAAATCTATTATGAAATATAGTGAGGTAATATTTACGCGAATAGTAGGGGAAGAGTGGCAACAGGATTTGTTTATTGCCGAGCTAGCTGATATAGGTTTTGATACTTTTGAAGATACTGAGACAGGGTTTGCAGCTTTTATTCCAACTGCAAACCTTGATCTTCAGGCATTGGAAACAGTTATTCTTCAACAAGAAGACGGTTTCGAGGTTCGTTATGAAGTGGTGGATATACAAGATCAAAATTGGAATAAGTTATGGGAAAGTAACTTTAGCCCGATTTTAATTGATAATGATTGTTATGTCAGAGCTAATTTTCATCCGGCTAAACCGGAAATTCGTTATGAAATAATAATAGATCCTAAGATGTCGTTTGGTACGGGGCATCATCAGACCACAACTATGATACTTCGTTATATCCTTGAAAATAACTTTCAGGATAAAGAAGTTTTGGATATGGGTTGCGGTACAGGTATATTGGCTATTTTAGCATCACAAAAAGAAGCAAGACATGTATTTGCTGTAGATTTTGATGATGTTTGTATCGCTAGTGTTGAGGAAAATAAGTTACTGAATAACGTTAGTAATATAGAATCAAAATTAGGTTCATATGAAACAATAATAGGTCGGGAATTTGACATCATTTTAGCTAATATAAACCGTAATATATTGTTAGAACAATTTCCGCAGTATAGCAAGTCTCTTCGATTAAACGGAGAGTTGTATATTAGTGGTTTTTTTGATGGGGAAGATTTATCAATTTTGAGAACGAGTGCAGAAGCTGTAGGTTTTGAGTTTGTTTCCAATAAAGTAATGGACAACTGGTGCTCGGCTAAGTTCGTGAAAGTAAAATAATAATATGCGCATACATTTTATTGCGATAGGAGGAAGTATCATGCATAACCTTGCTATTTCTTTGGAAAGGCAGGGGCATCAGGTCTCTGGGTCTGATGATCAGATTGTGGAACCTTCCCGTAGTCATCTCATTGATGCAGGTTTATTGCCTGAGCAACTAGGGTGGTTTGACGAAAAAATTACCGATGATATTGATGCTGTAATTTTAGGAGCTCATGCACTTATCAATAACCCTGAGCTTATAAAAGCGCAGGAGTTAGGGTTAAAGATTTATTCATTTCCCGAATTTATTCAAGAACTTTCTCAAGATAAAACGAGGGTGATCATAGCAGGTAGTTATGGTAAGACTACGATCATGAGTATGATCATGCATGTTTTAAAAACTCTTGAAAGACCTTTTGATTATTTAGTTGGAGCGCAACTTGAAGGTTTTGATAATTTGATCGAAATTACAAAAACAAACAAAATTATATTAATCGAGGGTGATGAAAATGTAGCTTCTAGCTTGAGCAATAAGTCAAAGTTTATGTTTTATAAACCAAATATTGCCTTGATTAGCGGTATAAATTGGAATGAATATAGCACGACAATAACTTTCGATAACTATTTAAAACAGTTTGAAGACTTTATTAATACGATAGAGTCTAAGGGAACTCTGATTTATAACAAAGAAGATAAATATCTGCAAAAGATTATAACAGATACTAAATCTTGTAAAATTAATCGGCATGGATATCAGATTCCTGAATATGCTATTAATAAAGGTACCACATATATTAAGTCTGTAAAAGGTGATATTCCTTTGCAGGTATTTGGGAAGCATAACCTTTCAAACATTGCTGGAGCATATACGGTTTGTGAGTGGCTTGGTATAAAGAAGGAGGATTTCTTTGACGCCATAAAAACTTTTAAGAGTTCAATTCGTTATCTGGAATTTGTAGCAAGTTTCGAGGGATCTGTTGTTTATCAGGATTTTGCTCATACTCCTAAGAAACTGAAAGCAAGTATTCATGCTATTAAAGAGCAATTTCCAAGTCAAAAGTTGGTTGCAATAATTGAATTAAACGCTTATGACAGTTTGGATGAGAAATTTGTCAGTCAATATAAAGATACGATGAATGAAGCGGATCTTCCGGTTGTTTTTATAAATATGGAATCAATTAAGGAGGTAAATAAGTGTACTACACATCTGTTGGAAGACATCCGAAACGCGTTCAATCGATCAGACGTGGACATTGTGACGAATTTAGGTGATCTCTACGATTTCCTTGAGAATTTTAAATCAAAAGGCAATAATTTATTGCTGATGAGTTCTGGCAATTACAGTGGGGTTAATTTGACCGAGTTGGCGGATCATTTTTTTAAGAATTATTAATAAAATTGCCTTAACACTTTGAATAAAAGATTTTTTATTTTATATTTGTTTTGTAAATAAAAAAATCTACCAAATGAATGCACTAGGAAAAAAAATTAGACTACTGAGACACCAAAAAGGGTGGAGCCAAGAGGATGTTGCAAAGAGATTAGATATCTCAATTCCAGCTTTTTCAAAAATTGAAACAGGAATTACAGATGTTAACCTTTCTCGCTTAAATCAAATTTCGAAATTATTTAATTTGTCAGTAGTTCAGCTTTTATCAACTTCCGATATGGAAGAGGATAAAGAAGCTATCAATGAATTGGCAGAATTAACTAAAAAATTGCAATCCCGTGAAACTGAAGTTATCGAGTTGCAAAAGAAAGTTATTGATCTTTACGAGCAATTGCATAAGAAATAGGTTTTATTCAATTTTGGGAATGAATAAAATAAAGGCTTGCAGATATTAATCTGCAAGCCTTCTTACTTTTTGACTGACAACGTAAGTTGTTTTCTATAGATCTTTGTGATTGATTTGGATTAAAATTCGTCTTCGTCTCCGAAATCGTCAAATTCTCCAATAGAGTCAATGTCTTCTAAATTAAAGTCATCTTCTAAGATATCATCAGAATCATCATCAGGTCCATTAAATGAACCAAATTTATCATCTTCTACATTCATAGATTCACTTTTCATCATTGCCGTGTTCATAAAATTATATTTTTTTTTGCTTATTTAATAATGTAAAATTATATAACAAAATTCGAACTTTAAACTTTTTTTGAAAAAAAATAATCAATCTAAAAGATTGATTATTAGTGTTATTCGTTGATTTGTAAATGCGGAGCAAAATTACTAATGTCGTTATTCGACGACCTCACCAATTTCATTGTCTACAGAAACGATATCTTTAAGTTGTGGTAAGTCTCTTACACCATTAATGCCGAAATGGTTCATAAATTGAGCACTTGTGCTGTACAGTAGAGGTTTTCCTATTGAATCTGACTTCCCAGCAATCTGAATTAGTTTTTTTTCTAAAAGTCGTTGAACGGAGTAGTCACAGCTCACCCCTCTTATCTGTTCGATTTCTAGCTTTGTAATAGGTTGTCTATATGCAATGATTGCTAAAGTTTCCAATGCCGCCTGACTTAACTTTTTCTTGTCCCGATGCAACTGTAATTGATTGATCGTTTCATGGTAAGTTGATTTTGTCAAAAATTGGTAGCTGTTATTAATCACTTTTAATTCCAACACTTCATCTTCGCTTTGATGCTTAATGATGATCTTATCTATTAAATTTTGCAATTCATCTTTTGAAATTTCGATCGCTAAAGCTTCTTGCAATACATGTTTGATATCTTGCGGCGTAATGCCGTCTTCCGAAGCATATATAATTGCTTCTATGTTACGAATAATATCCTTCACTGATTTTAGTAATTGATGACTTGTTCTACCATATGTTCAGGAAGCTCGCGGAACTCATAACGCTGCGTTCTCAGTTGGGGTTCAAATCCAGCTTCTTTGATCGCTTGTTGAATAGATTTTGCTGTAAATCTATGCGGAGCTCCAGCAGCTGATACTACATTTTCCTCGATCATGATGGAACCAAAATCATTAGCACCGGCGTGTAGGCATAATTGAGCAGTTCGTTTACCTACGGTCAACCAAGAAGCTTGAATGTTTTTAATATTTGGAAGCATGATTCTGCTTAAAGCAATCATACGGATATATTCTTCCCCAGTTACGTCATTTGTAATGCCTCTGAGCCTTTTTAGTAAAGTACCATCATCTTGAAATGGCCAAGGAATAAATGCTACAAAACCGAAGTGGTTTTCAGGCTTTTCAGTTTGAACTTCTCTAATCCAGACAAGATGCTCGAAACGTTCTTCAATTGTTTCGATATGACCAAACATCATTGTTGCTGAGGTTGGGAGATCAATTTGATGTGCTGCACGCATTACATCTAACCATTCTTTACCGCCACATTTCCCTTTTGATATAAGGCGTCGTACACGATCATTTAAGATTTCTGCACCAGCTCCTGGTAATGAATCTAATCCAGATTCCTTTAGGGCTTTTAATACTTCAATATGAGATAGATTCTCTAGTTTAGCAACATGGGCAATTTCTGGAGGACCTAAAGCATGGAGTTTTAATGTTGGATAGAGCTCCTTTAATTGTTTAAAAATAGTCGCATAAAATTCTAAACCAAGATCCGGGTGATGTCCCCCCTGTAACAATAATTGATCTCCCCCGTACATAAAGGTTTCCTCAATCTTCTGTTTGTATGTTTCAAGATCTGTGATGTAACTATCTTCATGGCCAGGTCTGCGAAAGAAATTACAGAATTTGCAGTTTGCAATACAAACATTTGTGGTATTTACATTACGATCGATTTGCCAAGTTACCTTTCCATGAGGTACTTGTATTTTACGTAATTCATTTGCAACATAGCTTAGATCAGCTGTGGCTGCATTATGATATAAATATATGCCTTCTTCTTTGGTTAAGAACTCAAATTTTAAGGCTTTTTCTAATAAATTGCTTACATTCATTAAGAACAAATATAAGGACCTTTTACTTTATATTTATTGATTGTCTGTAAGTTTTCATTAATACTCATACGAAATGTTTGAAGTAGCTGATCATTAATTAAGCAATGTTTTTTAGTGTAATAGCTTTCTGCTTGTTTTTATATTGAAAGCGAATGTTTACTTAGGTTAAATAATAATTGTTTGGCTGTTTCCTTCATGCTCATTTATGGCCATGAGGGAAATAAGTAAAACCAGTATTATGTCTCAATTTTCGTAGTTTTACAGGGATGGAATTTTTTAAGAGAATATTTATTGTTTTAATTTTAGTTATTAATATTTATAATGTTAATGCCCAGGTGTTTAGTGATGTTTACGCTAAATTGCAGCAATCTCAAATACTTAACGATCATTTTTTTGGATTTTCCTTATACGATTTAGACAGTAATCGTTATGTTGTTGATATTAATGGTCACAAGCATTTTACACCGGCTTCTAATACTAAGGTTTTTACACTTTATACAGCTCTAGAAATGCTTGGTGATTCAATTCCTGGGTTACAGTATGTTGAAAAAGGTGATTCGCTCTTATTTTGGGGAACAGGTGATCCGACTTTTTTACACAGTAAAATGGATTCACATGTTGTCTACAACTTTTTAAAGAAGACAGAAAAAAAGCTGTTCTTTATTCCAACTCCTATGCAGAATCGTTTTTTTGCTGCAGGTTGGACAATGGATGATTTTGATTCTTATTATCAACCCGAAATTGCAACATTTCCAATTTATGGAAATGTCGTTACTTTTAGGGAGAATTCGAACAATGGTCTGAAGCTTGTTCCATACTTGTTTCAGGAGAAGTTAACGATTGATCCTTCTTTAGATAAAGGTAAGTTTACATTAAGTAGATCATTTGTTGAAAATCAATTCTTACAATCTCGGGAAAAGGTACCTTCCAACTATGTTAACGAAATTCCTTTTAAATATTCGGATACTTTAGCCATTAGATTATTATCAGACACTTTAAATAAATCTATTCAGATCATTGAATATAGTAAACCAACTGAGGTAAAAACTCTTTACTCTAATGCTACCCGGTATGTTTTACGTGAAATGATGTTACCTAGTGACAATTACCTAGCTGAGCAAATTCTCATGATGATATCACTACAGAAATTTAAGATGTTTGATACTTATTTAGTCCGCAACTGGATGAAGGATCATTATTTTAAATATTACTCGGATGAAATTGTATTACATGATGGATCTGGGCTCTCTTCTTATAATAAGATAACGCCACAAAACATGATTGATGTTTTAGTGGCTATAAAAAATAAGCTTCCAGATGAATCTCAACGATTTAAACTTTTTTCTACAGGTGGCGTTGATGGTACATTAAAACGTTCATACAGTACTGACCGTGGTGTTCCATTTGTGTTTGCTAAAACAGGAACCATTACATCAGTTTACTGTCAAAGTGGATACTTAATAACCCGGTCTGGAAAAAAACTTGCTTTTTCTTTTTTAAATAATAATTTTATTGATGAAAGAAGCGCGATTATTAGAAAGGAAATGGTTAATATCATGACTTATATCAGGCAGAATTATTAATATTTCAGTTTATACTGCTTAATTATTATTTTTATCGACTAAACCTTCAGTATGTCTGTTATTAAAAAAGATAATAAAAAATTAATTCGTTCTTGGGCCATGTTTGATTGGGCTAATTCGGCCTACAATCTGGTTATTACATCAACGATTTTTCCTGTTTACTATACAACAATCACCAATACAAAAGAACATGGTGATGTGGTTAAGTTCTTTGGGTTTGAATTTGTTAATACGGCATTATCAAATTTTGCTTTAGCATTTGCTTATTTGGTCATGGCATTGACTTTACCTTTTATTTCTTCGTACGCAGATGCAAATGGCAAGAAGAAACAAATTATGAAGTTTTTTACTACTGCTGGAGCAGTCGCATGTATGGGACTCTTTTTCTTTAAGCTGGAAACTTTGGAAGTTGGTATTATTTGTTTTGTGATTGCGGCGATGGGGTATATAGGCGGTGTTCTATTTAACAATTCTTATCTTCCTCTTATCGCTTCTGTGGAACAGCAAGATAAGGTGAGTGCACAAGGTTTTTCCTATGGTTATGTGGGCTGTGTTACCTTACAGATTTTATGTTTTATCATTGTATTGAAACCTGATTGGTTTGGAATTACTGATCCTTCTTTACCGGCAAGGGTTTCCTTTTTAATGGTTGGAATTTGGTGGTTGGGATTTTCTCTTATTCCTTTCAAATATCTTCCTAACATTCCGGCTACCCGAAAAGGTGAGGGTTTGTCATTAATTAACAAGGTAAAAGCAGAAATTTCTTCAGTTTGGGGGCATATTCAGCAGATAGAGGAGATCAAAAAATTTCTTCCCGCATTTTTCTTTTACAGTATAGGGGTACAGACATTAATGATTGTCGCATCGGCATTTGGAGAGAAGGTATTGCATTTGGGCGCGACTAAATTAATTGGTACTATTTTATTGATTCAACTTGTTGCAATTGCAGGTGCATTTATTATGTCGGCTATTTCAGCTCGTATTGGAAATGTTCGAGTGTTGATGTTAGTTGTGGTTATTTGGATCAGTATCTGCATTTCTGCTTATTTTTTAACAACCGAAATTCAATTTTATATATTGGCAGCTTTGGTTGGATTGGTAATGGGAGGAATTCAATCGCTTTCAAGATCGACATTTTCTAAATTAATTCCTGAAGGTATACAGGATACAACGGCTTTTTTCTCTTTTTATGATGTTACAGAGAAATTAGCAATTGTGGTGGGTTTGTTTTCGTTTGCGCTGATTGAACAAATGACACATAATATTAGATATTCGGCATTATCCTTATCTTTATTTTTTGTAATTGGATTGTTACTGCTCGCTCGTCTGTTGCGGTTCAATAAATCCTAAATTTAAATTTTAGAATATTAACATATGAAAGTTGAACTTTTTGTTCCTTGCTTTATAGATCAGTTGTATCCGGAAACGGCTTTTAATACTATTCGACTGTTAGAGAAAGCAGGATGTGAAGTTACTTATAACGCAGAACAAACATGTTGTGGTCAACCTGCTTATAATGCCGGTTTTTGGGATGAGGCAACAGTTGTTGGGCAAAAATTTTTAAAAGATTTTAGTGCAGATCATTATATAGTTTCGCCATCTGCATCATGTACCGGAATGGTGAAGCATAGTTACAATGATTTATTCACGGGCTCTATTGAGCAGTCACACTGTCGTTCGATACAGAAAAATATATTTGAAATTTCTGATTTTTTAGTAAATGTCGTTAAGAAGGATTATTTTGGTGCTGAGTTAGAGGGGATTGCTGTTTATCATGATGCATGTTCAGCATTACGAGAGTGTAAAATCAAAGATGAACCGCGGCATTTATTAAGTAAAGTCCTTGGTCTAGAAATGGTAGAAGTAAAGGATAGTGAAGTTTGCTGTGGTTTTGGTGGGACATTTTCAGTAAAATTTGAAGGAATCTCTTCTGCTATGGCAGAGCAAAAAGTAAAAAATGCCATGGATATGCATGCTGATTACATTATTTCGACAGATGCCTCATGCTTACTTCAGTTACAAGCATATATCGATCAATATCGATTACCAATAAAAACTATTCACCTGGTTGATGTTTTAACAGCTGGTTGGGGTAATATTTAAAAATAAAGAACTTAAACTAAATACTATAATTATGAATTCAAGAAGAGATTTTCTCAAAAATTTGGGTTTAACGGCTGCCGGAGTGGCCTTAATGCCGAGCTTAGATTTGCTGGCAGCACCTAAAAACTGGTTCGATATTTCATTAGCTGAGTGGTCATTGCACAAAACATTATTTAAGGGAGATCTTAAAAATATCGATTTTCCTGAATTAGCGGCAAAAAAATTCGGAATTTATGGAGTTGAATACGTGAATGCTTTTTTTAAGGATAAAGCACAAGATATGACGTATTTGAAAGATCTTAATAATCGCGCTAAAGACAATGGTGTTCGTAACGTTTTGATTATGATCGATGGCGAGGGTAATTTAGGGGATGAAGATGCTACTAAACGTAAGCAAGCTGTTGAGAATCACTATAAATGGATTGATGCGGCAAACTTTTTGGGATGTCACGCAGTACGTGTAAATGCCGCTGGTAAAGGTACTCCAGAAGAAGTTAAAAAAGCTGTAGTAGAAAGTTTATCTACTTTGGCTGATTATGGTAAAAAATCAAAAATAAGTGTTATCGTTGAAAATCATGGTGGTATTTCATCACATGGCGATTGGTTAGCAGATACTTTAAAAACTGTAGGTAAAAAGAACTGTGGAAGTTTACCTGATTTGGGTAATTTTTATGAGTATGATCGTTATCAAGGTGTTCAGGATTTAATGCCGTATGCCAAAGGGGTGAGTGCTAAAACACATGATTTTGATGCAAATGGTAATGAAACTCAAATTGATTACGCACGCATGCTTAAAATAGTAAAAGATGCTAAATTTAAAGGTTATATCGGTATCGAATACGAAGGAAGCAATATCAGTGAAGAAGCAGGTATTTTTGCTTCAAAAAAATTATTGGAGCGTTTACGTCCAACAATTTAATACTTAAGTATAATAGCGTACAAAACTTTTAGATAGCTGAAACCCTTTATTTATGCATTTGCATAAATAAAGGGTTTTTTGTTGAATTTAAATCTCTATTAGACTTATCTGTGGGAATGATTATTTTTCTAAGCTGTGAAGAAACTGCGTGTCATTGTATTACTTTAAGACCATTTAGTAGCTGTCTCATGTCGCTAGCATGTTGAAGTATTACTTTTAAATGCTTAAGATAAGGCAAAAACAGTTTTATGAAAAATTCGATTGTTTATACGGCAACTGAATTAAATTAGTATTTTGCAACTCCTTATTTAAAGAAAAACAAATATTAAAACAAACCAAAAATATGAGTCAGGTAAAAGATGATGCTCTTGCCACGCATTTGCATCAGCTGCAAGTAGAAAACATTTTAGTAAAAGGTCATCCAGCGGGTTTATTTGTTTTATTTTTTACTGAAATGTGGGAACGTTTCAGTTATTACGGTATGCGCGCTTTGCTGACAATTTTCTTAATTAGTGAAATTTCAAGTGGGGGATGGGGATGGACGAATGCTGAAGCGATGAAGCTGTATGGTCTTTATACTGGTTTTGTGTTTTTAACTCCGCTCATCGGAGGAGTAATTGCTGATCGCCTGCTTGGATATAAAAATGCAATTTTAATTGGTGCCTTAACGATGACCATAGGTCACGCTTCCATGGCGTTGGAAGGAATAAATTCTAATTTTTTCTTTCTAGGATTAGTACTTATGATTTTAGGTAATGGAATGTTTAAACCCAATATTGCTTCGATGGTTGGAAAATTATATCCCGATTCTAGTAGTAAGAAAGATGCCGGTTACACTATTTTTTATATGGGTATCAACGGTGGTGCATTTTTGGGTATGATGTTATGCGGTTATATCGGGGAGAAAGTTGGTTGGCACTTTGGTTTTGGCTTAGCAGGTGTTTTCATGTTCTTGGGTATGTTGCAATTTTATTTTGCTCAAAAGATATTTGGAATTATAGGCGATTCGCCCCAATTGCAACAAGTTGATCCGGTAAAAGAAATAGATGATCCTAATGAGTTAAAAACACCTGCACATGTAACCCGTGACCGATTAATTGTTATCGGTATTTTTATGTTTGCGAGTATTATTTTTCATTTAGCTTTCGAGCAAGCTGGAGGGTCAATGACAATTTTTGCAAAGAATTACACTCAACGTGTTCTCGAGGGAAATACTGCGGTTATTTTTAAATGGGTCGATGCGGCTTTGACGGTATTTCCAATACTCGTCGTTTCCGCCGTTTTATTTGCGTTAGCAAAAAAGATCTGGTCCAAGTATCCACTTATTGTCATATGTTCGGCACTTTCATTTTTAATTATCTGGATACTTTGCGGTTGGAAATTATTTAGGGAATTCAATTCGTTGAGTTCTGAAGTTACTGTCTCTTGGTTTCCAATGCTAAACTCGTTTTTTATCATCACTTTAGCGACCTCTTTTAGTCGTATCTGGGAAAGAGTTTGGAATCCTTCGGGGCCTATAAAGCTTGCTTTAGGTTTAGCAATTGTTGGTTTAAGTTTTGCAGCGTTGGCCTATGGCAGTTTAGCTATCCCTCAAGGGGCTAAAACAGCTTCAGTGAGTATGATCTGGTTGGTATTGGCTTATTTTCTTCAGACAGTTGGAGAGCTCTGTTTATCACCAGTTGGTCTTTCTTATGTAAGTAAATTATCGCCTCAGAAAGTCATTGGTCTTCTATTTGGTATCTGGTATTGCGGAAATGCGATTGCCAATTTTATAGGAGGTTTTATAGGTTCTTACATAGATGATATTACGGCAACACACTCTATGTCTTATTTCTTTGGTATGTTTACCGTTGTTTCTTTTATATTTGCCTTAATATTGGTTTTGTGTAGTTCGGGGATTAAGAAAATGATGCACGGTATTCATTAATCCATAACTTTTTGTTAATTTGCTAAAATTTTAAACTTAGATAACCCTATTAATATATTATATGTATCAAGAAAGAGATGAAGCTCTTGTTATCCATTTGAAAAAACAAGGTGTGGACGATAAGATGGTAATTGGACATCCTGCGGGATTATTTGTCCTATTTTTTACCGAAATGTGGGAACGTTTTAGTTATTATGGCATGCGTGCTTTACTGACATTATTCTTAATCAGTTCTCTTGCTGATGAAGGATGGGGATGGAGTAATGAGGAAGCCATGAAGCTTTATGGACTTTATACTGGTTTGGTTTATTTGACACCATTAATTGGTGGAATGATAGCTGATAAGTTGACTGGATTTAAAAAAGCAATTTTAATTGGTGCATTGATTATGACCATGGGCCATTTATCTATGGCTTTTGAAGGGATAAACCAAAATTTCTTTTACGTTGGCCTTGGTTTAATGATTCTTGGTAATGGTATGTTCAAACCAAATATTTCCTCCATGGTTGGAAATCTTTATCCAGATGCTAGTGCTAAGAAAGATGCGGGATACACGATATTCTATATGGGTATTAATGCGGGATCTTTTCTTGGTATGTTACTCTGTGGTTATATTGGAGAGAAGGTTGGCTGGCACTACGGATTTGGTTTAGCTGGTGTTTTTATGTTTTTTGGAATGTTGCAATTCTACTTTGCCCAGAAGATTTTTGGTGTCATTGGTGAGTCTCCAAAAGCTACCAAAGCTTTTCATGACCAAAAGATAAAAAATCACGAAGAAGAACCTGAAGAAGTGATTCCTGCTCATGTGGTAAGAGACCGATTGATCGTAATTGCTATATTAATGATTGCGAGTATCGTTTTCTTTTTAGCATTTGAACAAGCGGGTGGATCAATGTCTATTTTTGCTAAGGATTATACACAACGTGTTCTTTCGGGAAACACAGCTACTACTTTTAAATGGATAGATACCATTTTAACCATTGCACCGATGGTTATTGTTAGTGTTGTCTTGTTTGCATTAGCAAAACGTATCTATAAGCAATACCCATTAACTATTATATTTACAGGAATTTCATTTGCAGTTATCTGGTGTTTAGGTTTATGGAAAGTTTTTAGAGAATTTGGCGCTACAGAAACAGAAGTAGCTGCTTCATGGTTCCAAATCTTGAATGCTTTTTTTATCATTTCATTAGCAAATTCATTTAGTAAGTTTTGGGAAAAGGTATGGAATCCATCAGGTCCAGTGAAATTTGCGTTAGGACTTGCTTTGGTAGGTGTCGGTTTTGCCGCTTTAGCTTACGGAGCGAGTGAAATACCTCAGGGAGCTAAGACTGCAACTGTGAGTATGATCTGGTTGATTATTGCTTATTTCTTTCACTCTACAGGAGAATTATGCTTATCGCCAGTTGGTCTATCTTATGTAAGTAAGCTATCTCCTAAGAAATTATTAGGTCTATTGTTTGGATTTTGGTTCTGTGCATCTGCAATTGCTAATTTTATAGGTGGTTACTTAGGTTCATATATTGATAAAATTACTGCTGAACATTCTATGTCATACTTCTTTATGATTTTTGCCATTGTTCCAGCAGCTACAGCTTTAATTTTATTAATTCTAAACCCAGTGTTAAAGAAAATGATGCACGGTATCAATTAATCTGTGCTATTATATAATATTTAGAAGAGGCGTTTCAGCAGAGACGTCTCTTTTTGTTTTTAAATGATGCCTTATAATAGAGATAATACAATTATTCAGTAAAAAATGCGATTGTTTTTTGTTTCTTTGTAGACTGTTAATACATTTTTTTAATACGCATAAATAGATTTAAATTATTGATATGAGTCAAGCATCTAAGGCTTCATTTTCAGGAGGGACGACTTCTGATTTTTATAAATCAAATGTTTTAGGACAACGATCGGGATTATTTGTCCTATTCTTTACCGAAATGTGGGAACGATTTTCGTTCTACGGTATGCGGGTATTGTTGATCCAGTTTTTGACTGCTGCAGTTCTAAAAGGAGGCTGGGCATGGAGTGCAGAACAAGCCGGTGCATTATACGGTACATATGCGATGATGCTGTATTTAACTCCAATTTTGGGTGGTATTATTGCCGACAAATATATTGGATCACGTAAAGCTGTAATTATTGGATCTATTATCATGACAATCGGTCATGCTTCAATGGCATTTGATACACAGATGATGTTTTTTATTGGTTTAGCCTGTTTGGTGATCGGTACAGGTTTCTTTAAGCCTAATATGCCATCTATATTAGGTGAAATGTATAAGGATCTACCTGAAAAGAAAGATGGCGCTTATACGATCTTTTATATGGGGGTCAATGCAGGGGCATTTTTTGGTATGATGCTTTGTGGTTATATTGCTGAAACACAAGGATGGCACTGGGGTTTTGGTTTAGCCGGAATTTTTATGCTTTTAGGGACATTACAATTTGTGTTTGCTAAACCTTTGATGGGTAATCTAGGGATATTAGGTAAAGCGAAAGACTTAAGTGCTGAAGATAAATTGTTAGAAGATGCTGACAAAAGAAATCCTTTTACTTCTCTTGATTACATCTTAATAGCTATTATCTCGATCATAGGATTTTTATATGCTTTTAATGATCCATTGTCTAAAAATGGTATTATAGATATGTTTAGTGCATTGGACTTACCTTTCCTGAGAGGTCAATACCTGATGATCTTTATTGCTTTAGTTCTTTTCATCTATTTAATTGCATCTCGTATAGGACGATATGATAAAGTTGTAAGGGATAGAATGATAGCTGTGGTATTTCTAGCATTCTTTTTAATATTCTTCTTTATGAGTTTTGAGCAGGGAGCTACTTCATTGGTTATAGTTGCTCGGGATTATATCGATAGAAGTTTAACTGGTGCTGCTTTGACTACTTTTAATATTGTAAATGCGTTATTAACGATTGTTCCTTTGGGACTTATATCTTGGGTATTAATCAAGTTAGCAAAAGCGACATGGAATAAAATTGCTTTATCTAATATCATTTTGATTATTTGTTTTGTACTTATTTGGGGTGCAGCAATCTGGATGTTGAAAAATGAGTTTTCTAAAGAAGCTTCGGAGATTACTGTTTCTTGGTTCTCAACATTAAATTCCTTTTTTATTATTGCTTTAGCTTCAACGGTTTCTAAACTATGGGAGTCTAAGTATAATCCTTCTGCCGCGATGAAATATGGTTACGGTTTAATTTTAGTAGCGATTGGATTTTTGGTCATTGGTTTAGGCTCATGGGGAATTGGTGAAGGTGTTAAAATCTCCATGATTTTTCTAATTCTTACTTATTTATTCCACACTTTGGGTGAGTTATTTATCTCTCCGGTAGGTCTTTCTTATGTTTCGAAACTTGTACCGGGCCGTATGCTGGCTTTTATGTTTGGTATCTGGTATTTAGCTATTGCAATTGCGCAAAAAGTTGCTGCCGTATTAGGTGGACAAGTGGAGACTATTCAGCAGGAATATTCCTTAAGTCACTTCTTCTTTTTGTTTACTGCTATTCCAGCAGCAGCAGGTTTGTTAGTAATGGTATTTAATCCCATTATTAAAAAATTGATGCACGGTGTTAAATAATGAAATCTGATAGAGCTTCCTAAAAAGGAAGCTCTTTTTAATAATAATCGAAATGTCAAAACAAGGACAACAAACATTAGAACAGGTTCAACATTTTGAAGGAAAATATCCAAAGCAGATTTGGAGTTTATTTTTCTCGGAAATGTGGGAACGCTTTTGCTTTTACGGTATGCGGGGTATGCTGGTTTTCTTTATGATCACGCAGCTTAATTTTGCAGAAAAGGAAGCAAATTTGCAATACGGAGCGACTCAGGCTTTTGTATATGCTTTTACTTTTATCGGTGGTTTATTTGCTGATAAAATATTAGGATTTAGAAAATCTCTTTTTTGGGGTGGTACTTTGATGATTGTAGGTAGTGCATTATTAGCAACAGATCCACATCAATTTTTCTTCTTCGGATTGGCATTTATCATTATCGGGACGGGTTTTTTTAAGCCAAATATTTCAACAATGGTTGGTGAATTATATCGCTCGGATGATAATCGAAGAGATGCGGGATTTTCATTATTCTATGCTGGGATTAACTTAGGTGCATTCCTAGGTGGGTACATTTGTGTTGCAATTGGAAAGGGGTATATGCTAGCTTCAGTAATTGATGAGGCACATCGTTGGAATGTTGCTTTTGGTCTAGCTGCTATCGGTATGCTGATCAGTCTCATTAATTTTCATTTTACCAAGTTTCACTTAGGACCTATCGGTTTAAAGCCAGGACATCCAGATGCTATTGTTAAAGTTAAGGCATTACCTAAGTGGGCAGAATATGCTGTTTATCTAGCGACTTTATTATTAATACCGTTAGTGCAGGTGATGGTTTCTAAAACGGAGTATACGGATATTTTTATGTACCTAATCGGTCCATTGACATTAATATACTTGTTCTATGAAATGACAAAATTGAATAGGGTCGAAAGAAATAAATTGATTGCCGCTTTGGTCTTTATCTTATTTTCTATCATTTTTTGGGGAATTTACGAACAGAGTGGTGGTTCATTGAGCATTTTTGCAGCAAAGAATTTGAATGACTCCATGTTAGGTGGATTATTTCATTTAGATCCTAATGGCGTTAATAATTCGGGAGGAGCATTTTTCATTATTATTTTGGCTCCAATTTTTGGACTATTATGGATTTGGCTGTCGAAAAGAAAGATGGAACCGAATACCATTATTAAATTTGGTTTAGGATTTATTTTTCTAGGTTTAGGTTATTACGTATTATTTGGAACTAAATTTTTCGCACAGGATGGAATCGCATCTTTAGATATCTTTACGTTAGCGCTTTTAGTGATCACTGTTGGTGAATTGTGTTTATCGCCTATTGGTTTATCTATTATGACTAAACTGTCGCCAGGGAAGCTGCAGGGCATTATGATGGGGATGTGGTTTTTAGCTAGTGCTTATGGTCAATATGTAGCGGGCTTAATAGGAGCTAGTATGGCTGAAGCTCGAGAAGGTGATTCTTTGGCGGATAAATTAATCACATATACGGATAGCTATAAGCAACTGGGGGTTTATTCATTAATAGCCGGGGTGGTTTTAATTGCTTTATCACCATTGGTGAAGAAATTAATGGGGGGAGTGAAATAATCTAGTTCTCCATAATTTTGTGAAATAATAAAAAAGCTCGATAATTTATTATCGAGCTTTTTTATTATTTCTGATCGTAGATCCATTTAAATTTATATTCCGTTTCTGGAACCTTCATTCTGTCTGCTAATCTAAGTAAGCGATCTGGTAATCTCATTAGATAATCTCTCGCTTTTTCTCCTTTTTCATTTAAACCGGTCACTTGATCAATTTTCCAATCAGCATTTAATTCTTTTAATATATCAACATAATCAATTGCTGTATAGATATTGAGACGTTGTGCTGCATCAGAAAAGTGCGCAAATGCTTCCCCTTGTGGTTCTCCAGACTCTCTTAAAAATTGAGCAGGCATAACAATTTTCTTACGCATCATATCTTCAAAAGCAATCATTACTTCACTAGGGTCAACGACTAATGCATGGGATATAAATGACATATATGCTTTGGCATGACGTGCTTCATCTGAAGCAATAACACCGCACATTTTTGCTAATAATTTATCACCGCTCTTTTTGGAGAGACCTGCGACGCGGCGGTGAGAAACATTGGTTGCTAATTCTTGGAAAGATGTGTAAATAAAGTTACGGTAAGGGTCTGCCCCGGTACCAATATCAAAACCATCTTTTATTAAATATTGTGTTGAGATCTCGAATTGACGCATATCAATTCTTCCTGATAAATATAGATACTTGTTCAGAAGGTCACCATGACGATTTTCTTCAGCAGTCCAAGCACGTACCCATCTCATCCAGCCACCTTGTTCATTTTTCTCTACATCCTCAACCATGGTTAACCACGATTCGTATGTAGGTAACGCTTCTTCTGTAATGGTATCACCAACTAATACAGCAACTAAATCATATGGAAGTTCTCTTGCACTCTCTTGTAAATCTCTAATTTCTTCAAAAAATGTATCTCTAGAAGCATCTGGTAGAAAATCTGCAGGTTGCCACATTTCGTCTACAGGCTTTAAATAATCGCTCATCTCGTTAAGCATGAACGGTTCCAAATAGCTCATAACTTCTTTTCGTGAGCCTTCGGGTAAATTTAGAGGTAATTCTTGCATATCAATACAAAGATAATTAAATAGGTTCAATATTAATTGTATTAGAAAAAAGATTATACGTTTATGTGATAAAAATCAAGTATAGAGGTGGATTAAAAAATTGGGACAAATGTACCGCTATATTTAAAAAGTAGATAACGAAGACATTTTTTCGCTAAAATACTGTTAACTTTGCTCATATCATGGAGCAAAACAAATTGAAAGATTTCGATGTAAGTAAGATAAGAGCAGACTTTCCAATACTTAGAAGGGAAGTCAATGGAAAGCCTTTAGTTTATTTAGATAATGGAGCGACGACTCAAAAGCCGCAGTCTGTTATTGATGCAATAACTCATTATTATTCAGATATGAATAGTAATGTTCACCGAGGAGTTCATTATTTAAGTCAAATTTCCACGGACGCTTTTGAAGTGACTAGAAGGAATATTCAGTCTTTTATAAATGCTAAGCATGAGCATGAAGTCATTATCACTACAGGTACTACCCATAGTATTAATATAATTGCGACTTGTTTTGGTAAAGCGAATATTGGTTCTGGTGATGAGATCATTATTTCTGCAATGGAGCATCATTCGAACATAGTTCCTTGGCAGATGATCTGTGAAGAGAAAGGTGCTATTTTAAAGGTTATTCCTATGAATGAGCAGGGGGAACTGGATATCGAAGCTTATAAAGGGTTGTTCTCTGAAAAAACTAAGATTGCATCTTTTACTTATGTTTCAAATTCATTAGGTACGATCAATCCTATTAAAGAGATGATTGCTATAGCACATGAACATCATGTTCCTGTTTTATTAGATGCAGCTCAAGCTATTCAACATATTAAAATTGATGTACAAGATCTAGATGTCGATTTTCTTGCTTTTTCTGGACATAAAATGTATGGCCCTACGGGTATTGGAGTCTTATATGGAAAAGAGGATGCTTTGAATGCTATCCCTCCTTACCAGGGTGGGGGAGATATGATTAAAGAAGTGACTTTTGAGAAGACAACGTATAATGAATTACCATTTAAGTTTGAGGCGGGGACACCAAATATTGAAGCAGGTATTTGTTTAAATGCTGCTATTGAGTACATTAATGCTATCGGTATTGATGAGATTGCTTCTTATGAGGAAGAATTATTGACTTACGCACAAGAGCAATTGGAAACTGTACCAGGAATCCGTTTTATTGGTACAGCGGCTCATAAGAGTTCGGTAATCTCTTTTCTGATTGATGGTACTCACCCTTATGATGTTGGGGTTATTTTAGATAAGTTAGGAATTGCAGTTCGTACAGGGCATCATTGTGCGCAGCCGGTTATGGACAAATTCGGTATTCCAGGTACAATAAGGGCTTCATTTGCCTTGTACAATACGAAACAAGAGGTGGATACTTTAGTTGCTGGTCTAAAGAGGGCTGCAAATATGTTAGTTTAAAAAATATAAATAGTAATGACTATTAACGAAATACAAGATGAGTTAATTGAGGATTTTTCTTTTTTTACAGATTGGATGGAGAAATATGAATATATCATTCAATTAGGAAAGGAAGTTCCATTAATAAGTGAAGAACATAAAAAAGATGATTACATCATTAAAGGATGCCAATCGAAAGTTTGGTTATTTCCTGAAGTGAAAGATGGAAAAGTTTATTTCACTGCTGATAGTGATGCAATCATTACAAAAGGCTTGGTGAGTTTGATGGTAAAGGTTTTGTCTGGTCATACAGCAAAAGAAATTGTGGATGCTGATTTATATTTTATTAATCAGATCGGTCTTAATGAACATCTTTCGCCGACTCGTGCCAATGGATTGCTATCCATGGTGAAACAAATGAAATTGTACGCCTTGGCTTTGCAGGCGAGAGCATAAATAAGAACACTATCAGGGTAAGGATTTAAGTTCTATTAAATAAAAAAATCCCGATGAGAATTATTCTCATCGGGATTTTTTTATTTAATAGCTTTTATTTGTTATTAAACTTCTAATAACAAACGAGCAGGATCCTCTAATAACTGTTTTACACGTACTAAGAAGCTTACAGACTCACGACCATCAATCACGCGGTGATCATATGAAAGTGCGATATACATCATTGGACGGATAACGACTTGACCATTCTCTGCAACTGGACGTTGGATGATGTTGTGCATACCTAGGATAGCAGATTGTGGAGCATTGATAATCGGAGTTGACATCATTGAACCAAATACGCCACCGTTCGTAATTGTAAATGTACCACCAGTCATTTCGTCGATCGTTAATTTGTTGTCACGTGCTTTTACAGCTAATGCGCCAATTCCTTTTTCGATTTCATGTAATGACATTGACTCTGCATTTCTAAGAACAGGAACTACTAATCCTTTAGGAGCAGAAACTGCGATTGAAATATCTGCAAAATCGGAATATACTAATTCATTTTCTTCAATTCTAGCGTTTACTGCAGGCCATTCTTTTAATGCTGTTGTAACAGCCTTAGTGAAGAATGACATGAAGCCTAGACCTACACCATGCTTTTCTTTGAAGGTATCTTTGTATTTAGCACGTAGATCCATGATCGGTTGCATGTTAACTTCATTGAAAGTTGTTAACATTGCTGTTTCATTTTTAACAGAAACTAAGCGTTTCGCAATTGTTTTACGCAATGAAGTCATTTTTTCACGACGTTCGTTACGTGAACCAGCTACAGCAACTGGAGCAGCAGCCTTTGGTGCTTCTTTAGCAGGAGCAGCTGCTTTAGGAGCTACTTGTGCTTTTTCAGCATCTTCTTTTGTAATACGGCCTTCTTTACCTGTACCCTTAATAGTAGCAGGATCAATTCCTTTTTCTCTTAAAATTTTAGCGGCAGCAGGAGAAGCAGTTCCAGCAGCATAAGAATCAGGATTCTCATCAGCAACATTAGCTGTTGCAGCAGGAGTGCTAGCTTTTTCTTCAGAAGCAGCAGCTGCAGGTTTTGCATCACCAGCAGGAGCACCACCTTCTTCGATAGTACATACTACAGCACCAATTTCTAAAGTATCACCTTCTTGAGCAATGATTCTTAAAATACCTGCTTTTTCTGCTGGTAATTCAAAAGTTGCTTTATCAGATTCCAATTCAGCGATGTTTTCGTCCATTTCGACGTAATCGCCATCTTGTTTCAACCATTGTGACAAGGTTACCTCAGTAATGGATTCACCTACGGTTGGTACTTTAATTTCTAAGCTCATATATAATGTTCTTTACAGACAATTGCGTCTTTTTGATAAAAGACGCAATTGGATAAAAATTGTTTTTATTCGAATGATTTATTTAAAATGCTAGCTTGTTGTGCTACGTGCTGTTTCATATAACCAGTAGCAGTACTACCGCTTTCCTTACGTGCTACAAATCCAGTGAATGCAATTTCAGTATTCATTAGTTTACGACAGTAGTAAGACCAAGCTCCCATGTTTTCGTTTTCTTCTTGAACCCAAATAAATTCTTTTGCTTTGTTGTATTTTTTACGGATAGCTTTCAATTGTTCCTCAGGAATAGGGAATAATTGTTCTAACCTCACAATTGCAATATCTTTACGTTTATCAGCTTCTTGTTTTTCTAATAAATCGTAGTATACTTTACCAGAGCAGAACAACACACGTTTTACATCTTTTGCATTTACATTTGCATCGTCAATTACCTCTTGGAAAGTGCTGGTCGTAAAATCTTTCAATGAAGAAACAACTTTAGGGTGGCGCAACAACGATTTTGGAGTAAACGCTACTAATGGTTTGCGGAATTCACGAACTTGTTGACGGCGTAATAAATGGAAGTAGTTTGCAGGTGTTGTACAGTTTGCTAAGATCAAGTTTTCGTCCGCACAAAGCTCTAAGAATCTTTCGATACGAGCTGAAGAGTGCTCAGGACCTTGACCTTCCATACCGTGAGGTAATAACATTACTAAACCATTAGAACGTTTCCATTTCGTTTCTGCAGATGATAAATACTGATCCACAATAATCTGTGCACCATTGTAGAAATCTCCAAATTGTGCTTCCCAAATTGTTAATGCATGTGGGTTAGCTGAAGCATAACCATATTCGAAACCTAATACTGCATACTCAGAAAGTAGGGAGTTGTAGATTGAGAATTTATCTCCACCATTGATATTTGCTAATGGTGTGTAAGTTTCTTCTGAATTTTCTAATGTTAATACAGCATGTCTGTGAGAGAATGTACCACGTTGTACATCTTGACCAGAAATACGTACGCGGCTTCCTTCATTTAATAATGTAGCATAAGCCATTAATTCTCCCATTGCCCAATCGTAAGAATCTTTTTCAATCATCTTTGCACGATCTTCGAATAAGCGAGAGATTTTACGGAAGAAGCTTTTATCTTTAGGAAGTGTTGTAATTTCTTTTGCTAACTGTAAGAATGTTTTATCCGATACATTAGTTTTTACAGGTTTGAAAGACTCACCTTTTTTAGCAGGACGAAGACCTTTCCAAGCGCCTGAGAACATTGGAGTTTCTTCTGTTAAGTTAACAACTTCTTTTGATTCTTCTAATTTCTCTTGTAGAATTGCTTTGAAGTCTTTTTCTATTTTTTTAGAATAAGCTTCATCTATACTACCCTCTTCGATTAATTTTTTAGCATAAACTTCCTTTGGATTAGGATGTTTTTCGATCAATTTGTAGAGTAATGGTTGCGTGAACTTAGGTTCATCAGCCTCATTATGACCAAATCTTCTGTAACATAATAAATCAATGAAAACGTCAGTTTTATATTTTTGACGGTATTCAACTGCCAATTTAATGGCATATACTAAAGCTTCAGCATCATCACCATTCACGTGGAACACAGGTGAAGAAGTAATTTTTGCAACATCTGTACAGTATGTACCTGAACGGGCGTCTTTATAATTTGTTGTGAAACCAATTTGGTTGTTAATGACAATGTGGATTGTACCACCTGTTTTATAACCATCCAATTTGGACATCTGTGTTACTTCATATACAACACCTTGACCAGCGATAGCAGCATCACCATGAATAGCAATAGGAGCGATTTTAGAAGAATCGCCTTCATATTTCATGTCAATTTTTGAACGAACTAAACCTTCAACAATTGGATCTACGGTTTCTAAGTGAGATGGGTTTGGAGCTAAACTCAAATGGATTGTTTTACCGTCATCTGTTTTAACATCTGTTGAATAGCCTAAGTGATATTTTACGTCACCACCAAAGTTAATTTCAGGGTCTTCGGCATAAGTTTTACCTTCAAATTCTGAAAAAACAGTTTTGTAAGGTTTACCCATGATATTTGTTAGTACATTTAAACGGCCACGGTGAGCCATTCCGATTACAAATTCTTGGATACCTAATTCAGAACCTTTTTCGATAACAGCATCTAAAGCTGGAATTAAACTTTCTGCACCTTCTAAAGAGAAACGTTTTTGACCTAAGAATTTTGTTCCTAAGAAACTTTCAAAAGCAACTGCATGGTTTAATTTGTCTAAGATTCTTTTTTTGATGTCTAAAGAATAGGTAGGCTTGTTACGATCAGCCTCCATACGATCTTGTAGCCATTTAATTTTTTCCGGGTTACGGATGTATTTGAATTCTGCACCAATTGAGCGACAATAAGTATCTTCAATTAATTGTCTAATATCTTTTAATTTGGCAGGACCTAAGCCAACTTCTACACCAGCATTAAAGATTGTGCTCATGTCAGCTTCAGAAAGACCAAATGTCTCTAATTCTTTTCCAGGATAATATTTGCGACGTTCACGTACCGGATTTGTTTGCGTAAATAAATGACCACGGTCTCTGTAGCCATTAATCATGTTCAAGACATTAATCTCTTTTAAAACATGATCTGGTGTTGCATCTCCAGAAACACCAACACTTTCGCCAGCATTTTGACCAAAGTCAAAACCTTCAAAAAATTTTTGCCATCCAAAATCTACGGATTCTGGATCTTGTTTGTACGCTTGATATAAGCCGTCGATATAGCTCGAATCAGCGTTACTCAAATATGTAAGTTTGTCCATCTATTTGAAAAAATATGAATGTGTCAAAGTTAGGAATAAAAATAGAGTTTTAGGTACTGTGATTGATTATTTTAGTAACGAATTTCAATTTTAATCTTGTTTTTATTGTGAATAAAAATTTGACTCTATATGATGATTTGTTATTTAATTATTCAAATAAGCCATTTTGTTATTAACCCCAATAATCCTCTGGTTCTTGAATTCCTTTTGGATAATGTGTATTAATTAACTTTTGCCAATCTATTGGTGTATTATCTTTTTCACTTGTGCCGACCCCTGCTATATGCGACCAATTGCCATAGTTGGTTGCGGGACTGTAATCGAATATATTTTGTTCAAACCAATATGCGCCTTTTAGCCAATTAATATTATATTCTTGCACAAGAAAGCTTGATACAATAATTCTAGCAAAGTAAGGGAGGTATCCAGTTTTTTGGAGTAAGATCATGCTTTGATTAACAAAATCATTTTCTGTTTCTCCAAATCTCCATTTATCAAAGAGTAATTGATCATTTTTACTCATTATTTGTTCTTTTTTAAATCCTTTCTCCTTAAAGAAAACATTTGGATATTTTTTTAACATGAATCTGAAATAGTCTCTCCAGAGTAACATATCTATGATTTTGTCAAAACGTTTGTTTTTCTTACCGTTTTCCCTTTTCTTAATTTCATGATATAGGTTTATCGGCGATAATGAGCCAAGAGCTATAAAAGGAGATAGTAATGTATAGTCATGTTCTGACCCTCTAGGATCATCCAGTACAGCCTGCATCATCTCAAGTGCTAGATCTTCTCCACCTTCGATGAATTTGTTTTTAACAAGTTCTATTTCTTCTTTGCTATAACCTAACTCTTCCAAAGTAGGTAGAGCTGTTTTTTCGAGATGAGGGGCTGTTACAAAATTAGTAGGGTAATCTGCTGATCTTCTTACAAAACTTTCCCGTTCTATTTTCTTTTTGAATGTTGCAAATGAATTTGGTATATCACGGATTGGAAAAGGTAAATCTTCCTTATGATAGAGGGTGTGACCGATGATATGCTTTAAATTAATTTTACTTTTCCAGAGTTCTTCTTCTACTTTTTCGGATATTGTAGTTTCTCTGTTAGCAACTTCACGATGATGATAGACTTCATCGACCTCATATTTTTGTGCAATGCGAGGAATAATATCTTCAGGATAGCCGACAAAAGTAATCAAATCACTTCCTAAGGACTGTAATTTTTCTTTGAGGGCTTTAACTGTTTCTAGTTGGAAAGCAGCTCTTATAACATTTGTATTTAAGAAGTCGTATTGGTTTTTAGCATAATATCTGGGATCAAAACAAAAGATAGGGATGATAAAGGAACTTTTTGAGGATGCTTCTAAAAACACTTCATTGTCATGAAGCCTCAAATCATTTCTAAACCAGATCAACGCGGCCCTTTTTTCCATACAGATATAATTTTTTTGTATTATTTTCCTCGAAAAAGCTTATAGGAAGTACAAATATATAAGGTTATTGTTTGTTTTATGGACATTATTTACATATTGACAATAAAAGGACAATAATTGTAAGTGTAAAAAAATGGTGGTAATTAAACCTTAGTGTTTTTTATTTGTTTAATCTCTAATTAAAGAAATTTGAATGGTTCATTCATGGAAGTATTAATTACTGGTTTAAACACGTATTTGGGTAGAAGGGCTGTCAGTCATCTAAATTCTGAGGAATTTAGAGTCACTGGATTGGTTCGTAATTTGGAACTTTTTAATAAACGATTAAATGAACCTGTAACCGCAGATTTAATTGAAATTGATTTATTTAAAACAAATACTTTGAGTAAAAATTTCTCTCTAGGAAATTTGCAGTTAGGGATTTACTTTACTCAGGTTCCGGGTTTGAATGACCAATTAAATATGCAAATGGAGCTTATTTCACTTCGAAATTTTATTCAAGTTTGCAAGGAAAACATGTGCAATAGAATTGTTTATGTTGCACAGTTGATGGATTCGTTCTACATTGACGCCATTCAGAGTTTATTTGAGGAACATCGAGTTAAATATACGGTTGTCCTTAAATGTAGTGCAGTAGGGAAGGGGACTATTATTAGTGATATATTCGGTCGCTTGGCCAAGAGTAAATTTATTCCTTACTGGAAGCTTATCGGCGATTTAAAATTTAAGCCTATCCCGCTATTGGATGTTTATCGTTGGATTAGGACAATTCCCTGGGAAGATAATTTTATTGGTGAGGTAATTTATTTGGGCGGGGAGGAGTCTTTAAACTATAAACAGCTTTTTAATCAATACATGGAAGTTTACCATCCTGATCGTGAGTATAAAACATTTTCGATCAAGAAATGGTTGGTAAAATTGGTATACACTCGTTTTTATCGAATTCATGAAGAGAATTTTGATGAATTTAGGAGAGTGATGAAATATGAAGCTGAAGTTGATAATACCAGCTGGTCTAGAAAAGTGCACTTCACTTTCACCACAATTAATCGTTGCTTTTTGCTTGATCAATAAATCAAGGTAAGTATTTTTAAAACTTTTTCCTCCCAATTATTCTGTTAATTTTGTAATAGAACAATAGAATGGAGCTATATGGGATATAGAAGTTTAGCGGAGTGTGTTAGCGATTTAGAGCAACATGGACATTTGATCCGAATTAAGGAAGAGGTAGATCCTTATTTAGAAATGGCAGCCATTCACATGCGTGTTTTCGACGTAGAGGGACCGGCTTTGTATTTTGAAAATATAAAAGGCACAGATTTTCCTGCAGTTTCTAATTTATTTGGGACTTTAGACCGTTCTAAATTTATGTTTAGGGATACATTAGATCATATTAAAAAGCTGGTTGATGTCAAGATGGACCCTACCGCAGTTTTAAAAAATCCGTTTAAATATTTAAGCTCTTCGGCTGTCGCATTAGGAGCTCTTCCTTGGAAAAAGAAATCTAATGCGCCTATTTTGTATGGTAAAACTGAAATTAGCAAATTGCCTCAAGTGGTAAATTGGCCTATGGACGGTGGTGCATTTGTAACCATGCCTCAAGTTTATACAGAGGATATTACTAAGCCGGGTATCATGCAGGCAAATCTAGGGATGTATCGTATACAACTCTCTGGTAATGATTATATTCAAGATAAAGAAATAGGACTTCATTATCAATTACATAGAGGTATTGGTATTCATCAACAAAAAGCAAATCAATTAGGGAAACCTTTGAAAGTTAGTATTTTTATCGGAGGGCCTCCTTCACATCCTCTCTCAGCAGTAATGCCCTTACCTGAAGGGTTGTCAGAAATGATTTTTGCCGGGGCTCTAGGAAATCGTCGATTTCGTTATTTTTATGATCATGAGGGATTTTGTATTTCAGCAGATGCTGATTTTGTGATAACAGGAACTGTGTATCCTAATGAAAATAAGCCTGAAGGTCCTTTTGGTGATCATATCGGTTATTATAGTTTAACCCATCCTTTTCCTTTAATGAAAGTTCATAATGTGTATCATAAAAAAGATCCGATTTGGTCTTTTACCGTTGTTGGTCGCCCTCCACAGGAAGATACAAGTTTTGGTAATTTGATTCATGAAATTACAGGTGCCGCAATTCCTAAGGAAATTAATGGTCTGCAGGCTGTTCATGCTGTTGATGCCGCTGGTGTGCATCCTTTATTGTTTGCTATAGGAAGAGAAAGCTACACGCCGTATCAAAAAGTGGATAGACCGCAGGAGATCTTGACGATAGCCAGCCAGGCATTGGGTAAAAATCAACTGAGTTTAGCGAAGTACTTATTTATTGCAGCGATTGAAGATGATCCTGATCTTAATATTTATGATATTGCAGGTTTTTTGCGTCATATGTTAGAAAGAATTGATCTTTCAAGAGATTTACATTTTCATACTAATACGACTATAGATACTCTCGATTATTCTGGTGATGGACTTAATGCCGGCTCTAAAGTTATTTTTGCAGCCGCAGGTTCAAAGAAAAGAATATTGAGTAATGAAATTCCTTTGGGATTATCGGTTTCTCGTCCTTTCAATCATGTTAAGATGGCGATGCCGGGTATCCTTGTTGTCGATGGTGCTGCATTTACATCTTATGAGCAAGAGGAAGTGATTTTGAAGGATTGGTGTGATGGAATGAAAGACGTTGATTTTACGGGGATACAGATGGTTGTTTTAGCTGATGACGCATCTTTTACTGCTGCAAATGAAAACAATTTTGTATGGGTAACCTTTACAAGATCGAATCCAGCATATGATATTTATGGTGTCAATAGCTTTACAAAATATAAACATTGGGGTTGTTATGGACCGGTTATTATCGATGCAAGACGTAAGCCGCACCATGCTCCTGACTTAATTAAAGATCCTGCTGTTGAAAAAAGAGTAGACGCAATGGGAGCAAAGGGGGGATCATTACACGGTATTATTTAGTGATCAAATATAACTTTTAATAGTTTTCGTCAAGGAGAGGGTTTAAATATGATTATTTATGCCCTCTTTTTTATTGCGTATATAAATAATATTCAATTACAATTTTCAGTAGTTTTACTACCACCACTTGAAACTATGTTTCAATAAACAAATAATTGTTACGATGATGATCTCAAAGTCCGTACTAGTCCGTGAAACTCCGTACTTGTCCGTGAAAGTGCAGACACCATTTGACATTGACTCGTTAAAGATAGTATATTCCTAGGGCAGTGTTTTGGAAATAATTTGTTATTTCTTCGCTGTATATTCAACTTTGTTTAGGTAGGGAGCTAAACTATAGTCAAAAGCATCTCGAGCAAATGTTGAATCATATACGTTCAAGTCCCGAAGGTTTTACGAACAATGCTCAAATAGAATTCATAGACCTATTTCCCTTTTAAAAAATCAGTTATACCGTTATTTAATTCTTTACCTACTGTTTATTGTTTTTTATGCGCTCTTTTTGTACCCTCAGTAAGCTTTGTTTACAAAGTTTACAAATTTGCTGCTAATCCATTACGAGGATCAAGATTTTTATTTGAGATTGGGAGTTTGAAGAGATTATATTTTAGGAATATTTTTTTCACCTAAAAGGGGGATGATATTCTAGTAATCTGTTTTTATTAGCTTGCTTGTATTTGTTGTTTTTTAGAGAATTCAATTTCGTTAAACGGAACGCTTCTAAATAGAAGTGAGATTGCGTAAAGTTAGTTCATTATCTCTAGTTTTGTATAGAAAACACATTAATAAAATAGATATGTCGAAGACGAAACTTACAATTAATAATAACGGATCAGTAAAAATTGAAGGCGATTTTGAAATCGTTGATAGAAATGGTGACACTTATGGTTTGCAGGGAAGAACAGTACTTTCGATTTGTCGTTGTGGATTATCCAAAAATAAACCTTTTTGCGATGGTGCTCACAATGGTCATTTTGAACATGAGGCTATTGCCTTTGATCTTCCTCCAAAGAAAGCATAGCCACTTCTGTAAGCAAATTTGATTACGAAATTAAAATAAATAATACCCATTTTGATGTCATTATGATGTCTAAATGGGTTTTTTGTTTTAATCTGAAATTGCTATTTTATGCATTTAAAATGAAAAGTCATTGCATAAAAAAACCTTCATCAAATGATGAAGGTTTTAGCGGAGAGCGAGGGATTCGAACCCCCGGACCTATGACAGTCAACAGTTTTCAAGACTGCCGCATTCGACCACTCTGCCAGCTCTCCGTCACAAAAGTACAAATTTTAAGCTCAATACCAAATTTATTTTGGCATTTAAAGCTGTTTTAATGTATTGTGAGCTGTATCATCCTGTTTTTTAGTTACTTTTATTTTGATTTTTTTCTTTAAATCTTTATCCCTAGTTTGCAATCATGGAGAAGGATTATACTTTATTACGATCGTCGTTAATGTCATCATGTAAATTACATGTTGAGGATCGCATTGCAAACTTAGAACTGGCATTGAAATCGGCTCACGAGGCAAGTACTGATGATACTAAAAGTAGTGCGGGTGATAAATATGAAACTACGCGCGAAATGATGCAACAGGATATCGCGAGATGTCAAATGCAGTTGGCAGAAGCAAAAAAGGATGAATTAATATTAACGGGGCTTCTTGAACCTAATCATTTGGATTTTGTACAGAATGGAAGTATAGTGGAAACAAATTTGGGTATTTATTTTATAGCAATTAGCATTGGTGTTGTGAAAATCGATCATGATAAGGTGTTTGTAATATCTAATCAATCGCCAATCGGAAAGTTGCTTTTACGAAAGAAAGTTGGGGAATCATTTGTCTTCAATAATGTAGAACAACGTCTACTTTCTATTAATTAGTTTGGGAATCGAAACTATTTACTCTGATAATTGTTTAGATTTAAGTGTCTATATTGGATGATTTAGGCTTTAAAAAAAATAAAAAACTGTGATTATGGAGTTAAAAAGAGTATTCCCAATGTTAATGATGGCGGGCACTTTAGCTGTTGCAATGCCTTCCTGTAAATCTAAATTTTCTGATGCTGATTTAAAAGCTAAAGTAGAAACGGTGATTACTAGCCATCAAGGTATAACGACATCGGTTAAGGATGGTGTCGTTACTTTGGAAGGTTTCGCATCTTCAGATGCAGAGAAGGCTCAGATTGAAACTGACGTCAAAGCTGCTGATAAGTCTATCAAGTCTGTTGTGAATAATATTATCGTGCAAGCTGTTCCTCCGGCAGAGATTTCTGTTAATACTGTGGATGAATCATTAGCTAAAGGTATTGTTGATGCTACAAAAGATTTTCCAACTGTACAGGCTACTGTTAAAGATGGAGTTATTTCAGTAACTGGAACTATTGAAAAAGCAAAGTTAGTAATACTAAAACAAGCTTTGGATAATTTACATCCCAAAAAAGTTGATCTGAGTGCGGTTGTCACTAAATAACTAATTCAAAAAACGAATATCATGGCTTTAGAAGAAAAATATAAAGTATTATTGGATACTGCGAGATCATCTGGTATTAATGATTTAAATTATGCCGAGCAGGATGGCGTATTGCAAATTAGGGGTACTGCCCCTTCTGCAGATGTTAAGAATAAATTATGGGAAATATATGGAAATATAGACCCAAATTTTGCAACAGGAGATGTGGTTATGGATGTAGAAGTAGCTACTGAGGTTCCAGGAAGTGAGGTCAGGGTTATTACTGATAGTTCAAATCTGAACATTCGTAAAGGACCTGGTACTGATCAGCCAATCGTTGGAAAAGCTGCAAAGGATGAAATCATCACATTGATTAGTAAAGCTAATGACCAGTGGTGGTTAGTTCGGACAAAAGATAATGAAGAGGGGTATTGTTTTGCACAGTATCTACAGACAGTTTAAGTCTTTCTTAACCTTTAATAGAGCCTAAAATTACATTATTTTAGGCTCTGTTCGTTTTATAAGGTTGTAGCGGGACCTTGACAATTAGGGTAGTTGTAATAACAAATTTCAATATCATTTGAAACATTGTTATCTTTGAGCTTTTGAGCAATTTCTTAATTATATTATGCGAAATTTAGTGCTTGTATATTTTTTGTTTATACTTTCCTTTTCATCTTGTCAAACAGATCCGCCCACATTTGGTGATATTTTAGCAAAGTCATTTGATCAAGAGATATTTAAAGATTTTGATAGTACGGCATATTTCTCTGCTATTGAGAAAGAATTAAAAGGTGATAACTCTCGTTTGTTTAACCCGAAATGGATGCGTGTATTAGCAGATTCCTCTCGTGGTTTTACCTGGATACCTAATCAGTTGTTTACGGGTGGTACAGATACTTTATTGTACTATCTAGAAAGATCTGAAGAACATGGTATTGATCCCTCAATTTTTCATACTGTAGAAATTAGCCGTGCTTTGAATCGGCTAAAAAGTAAGCAAATAACGGATTTAAATGAGGCTTACCAATTGTTGGCGAAAGTGGAAGTTCTTTCTTCAGATGCTTTGGTTGCCTATTTGAACGTATTGGAAAACGGTATTGTAAATCCTAAAAAACTTTACGGAAGGTATTTTGTCGGGCATAAACGATATTCGTTAGATAAGGCAAAGCACTTGTTGGATAGTGCTTTAAATGTTTCGGAGGTTGTGAACCATGCTCAACCTACAAATTCGATTTATAGAAAATTTCAGCATCTGTTGCTTGAAGGAGATCTTAATAAGGAAGAACGTGTCAAAGTTTTGATGACCATGGAACGGTTGCGGTGGATGGGGGAAGATTTTCCTGATAAATATGTTTTCGTGAATATTCCGGAAATGAAACTTCAGATGATCACAGCAGGGGCTGTTGAACAAACGATGAATGTTTGTGTGGGAGAGACTGAAAACAAAGCTTTTGCTAAAACAGGGGAAAATCACGAAACTCCTATGATGCGCGGTGTACTGGATAGAATGCAAGTTAATCCTGTATGGAATATACCTAAAAGTATTGTGAAAAAGGAACTGTTAAATAGTGTAAGAGCTAATCCAGGTTATCTTGAGAGTCGGAATATGGTGGTTTATAATCTAAAGGGGCAAATCGTTGATCCTTATACAATAAATTGGCAGGCAGATTCGGTAGAGAATTTTAAATTTAAGCAAAACCCTGGATTTGATAATTCATTAGGGAATATAAAGTTCATCTTTGCAAATCCTTATGCTATTTATCTTCACGATACTCCTGCTAAACAGAAATTTAAGGTGAGTAACCGTGCTTTGAGTCATGGATGTGTACGTGTAGAAGATCCTACCAGTTTAGCTGCTTTTTTAGTTAATAATGAGAAAGAGGCGGAAAAAATTGCAACAGAAATCAAAGATTCAGTTAATAATTCCAGATGGGTGAAAATGAAAGAGGGCATCCCTGTTTACCTATCTTATTACACGACTTGGTTAGATGGGGATGATAAAATTCAACAATTTCCTGATATCTATGGTTATGACGAACGATTGAAGGTGGCAATGAAGAAATATCTCAATTAATTTTTAGTATCCGAATAAAATAAAATCCCCTTTACAAAAGTAAAGGGGATTTTATTTTATTCGGATTTGCTTTTACTAGCTTTCTTTGTTTTTTTCTCAGCTCTTTTTTCTTTTAGCGTCTTTTCAGCTTTCTTTTTATCATTCTTTACCGCATTTTGTTCCTTTGCCATAACAGTTATGTTTAAGTGAATAATAATTCTTACTAAAGCTACTGATAATAAATAAGATTATTTCTGTCTTAACGTATTTAATTGTTTTTGAGATATAATAGTTTATTGGAATAGATATTGAAGTAAATATATATATTGCAGCATTGTTGAGATTAAACTTTGATCTTATATTTTAGTCTTAACGGGTGGTTTTTATAATTTAAGGACATGAAGAAACAATTTCTAGGTAAGGCTCTGGCTCTATTTGAAAGATTTAAAACACATAAAATTACGTCGGGGGATTTAGAGGAAGCTGAACAAAAGGCAAAAAATTTGGATGTTCGAAAGGAAGATTTTCAATTGTTGATAGCAATGTGTAAGGATACATTTTCGGGAAAATACAAAATGAATAAGTGGAATTTATCCGTTATCGTTGCGACCATAATATATGTGATATCGCCATTAGATGCTATTCCAGACGTTATTCCGGTGTTGGGATGGATAGATGATGTGACTATTATTGGATATGCTATCTCAAAACTCTCCGAAGAAATATTAAAATACAAGTTGTTTAGTAAACAATCTGTTGTGGTCGAATCTTAGGTCTAAAATATATTCATTTTTACAAAGCCCTTGTTATTCTAAATTTCAAGGGCTTTATTTTTGCATTGCGATTTGTTTTTTTTAGCAAAAATATGTTTAAATCTATATCTTAATTTTAGCTGTTTAAATAATATTTAAATTAATTTGTGATTATAACACGTTTATTTTCAAAGTATTATAAATGTGTAGTTTCAACAATAAGCTAAATTTTGTTTGTATCTATGTGTTATATTTAGCTAGATTTGAACAATATTTTAAAACAAAAGTATGACTTTATCAAAGATTAAACAGTTAGCTGCTTTGGGTATTCACCAGCCCAAGGAAGTATTTTGTCAATTGGATAGAAATGCTCTTATTGGACATGCTATTCAAAAAGGAGAAGCTTCATTGGCTGAAAATGGGGCTTTGAATATTTTGACCGGTAAATTTACGGGCAGATCTCCTAAGGATCGTTATCTCGTAAAGGATGAGATAACTGAAAACAGAGTTTTTTGGAATGAAGTTAACCAAGCAATTACTCCAGATGCATTTAATAAATTGTATGATTTGACTACTGAGTATCTATCGGCTAAGGAACTTTTTGTAAGAGATTGTCAGGTTGTATCGAGTGATGATTTATCGAAACATCTTTTAGTTGTCTCCACAAAAGCTACTCAGGATCTGTTTGCTTCCAATATGTTTATTGAAACAAACGGTATTGAATATACTGAGGTCGATTGGACTGTTCTTGTAGCTTCGGATCTTCAAGTTCCTAATTTTCAGGAGTTGGGTCTTAATGCTCCAAATTGTGTTGTTATTGATTTTAGTCGTTGTGTTGTCTTGGTCATTGGGACTGGTTATACTGGAGAAATTAAAAAAAGTATTTTTTCGATTTTGAATTTTATATTGCCCGTTGAGGATGGAGTTTTGTCCATGCATTGTTCTGCAAATGTTGGTAAAGATGGAGATACCGCTTTATTCTTTGGATTATCGGGTACGGGTAAAACGACACTTTCTGCGGATGTGAATCGTAATTTGGTTGGTGATGATGAACACGGCTGGTCTGACAATGGTGTGTTTAATTTTGAGGGTGGGTGCTACGCAAAGTGTTTAGGGTTAAATCCGCAACAAGAACCGGAGATCTGCGGAGCTATAAAATCGGGATCACTTTTGGAAAATATTAAATTTCACGAGGGTACAGCTGTTCCTAATTTTGAGGATGCAAGTATTACTGAGAATATGCGTGTTTCTTATCCTTTATCCTATATTTCTTCCTATAAAGATGTAAAGTTGGTTGATGCACCTAATAATATATTTTTCTTGTCAGCGGATGCTTTTGGAGTTTTGCCTCCAATATCAAAGTTAACTATAGAACAGGCCATGTATTATTTTATCAATGGCTATACTGCAAAGGTTGCTGGTACTGAAATGGGTGTTTCAAAACCAACGGCTACATTTTCAGCTTGCTTCGGGCAGGCATTTATGCCATTACATCCTATGGAGTATGCTGAGTTATTAAGAGATCGATTAAAAAAGAATCCAGATACTAAGGTTTGGTTAGTCAATACTGGCTGGATCGGAGGACCTTTTGGTGTGGGTAGACGCATCAAGCTCGCTTATACGCGTAGTTTAATTCAGGCCGCATTATCAGGAGAACTGGAGGAATATCCTATGGAAGTGCATCCGATCTTTAATTTAAAGTATCCCACATTTTGTCAAGAAGTTCCAGAGCAGATTCTAGGAGCCAAGCAATTGTGGGGCAATGATGATGCCTATGATGAACAGGCCATGGCTCTAAAATCACTTTTTGAGAATAACTTCAAAAAATATCAAGATACCTATTTTACTACCGTCTAATGTAAAGGCTAAATCATTGTGTATATATGAAAACGTTGGGTCAATTTATTATTGAAAAACAGGCTGATTTCCCTTTTGCAAAAGGAGAGTTATCCCGATTGTTAAGAGATATTGCTATCGCCGCAAAAGTGGTAAATCGTGAAGTTAATAAAGCGGGGTTAGCTGATCTTCTGGGTGCATGCGGGGATATGAATATACAGGGCGAGGTGCAACAGAAACTGGATGTCTATGCTGACGTTCAATTTACTTCCGCACTACAGAGGGGAGGAGAATGCTGTTATTTAGCTTCGGAGGAACATGAATTGGGCATTGACTTGTCGCATGATGTTGTTTCCAAGAATGCTAAGTACATGGTTTGTATTGATCCTCTAGATGGTTCTTCTAATATCGATGTGAATGTTTCAGTAGGAACAATTTTTTCAATATACAGAAGGGCGAACAATGAACCTGTTTCGATGGCTGATGAACTATTGCAACAGGGGCGGAAGCAGGTTGCGGCAGGATATATTATCTATGGTTCGTCGACTATGCTTGTATATACTACCGGAAATGGTGTGAATGGGTTTACTTTAGATCCTTCTATAGGAGAGTTCTGTTTATCTCATCCTAATATGAGAATTCCTGAAAGTGGGCAGATTTATTCTATCAATGAAGGAAATTATATTAAATTTCCACAAGCGGTCAAGAACTATATTAAATATTGCCAAATTGAAGATTCGGCTTCAAAACGTCCTTATACTTCCCGCTACATCGGGTCAATGGTTGCTGATATACATCGTAATATGATTCGTGGAGGTGTTTTTATATACCCTGAAACATTATCTTTTCCTACAGGAAAGTTGCGTTTGATGTATGAATGTAACCCTATGGCTTTTATTGTTGAGCAGGCAGGAGGCAAAGCTACTACTGGCAGTGAACGGATTTTGGATATTCAGCCTACTGAATTACATCAGCGTGTTCCTGTAGTTATAGGAAGTAAACTCATGGTTGAACAGGTGGAGTATTTTTATAGTATGGAGCTTGAATCGTCGTTGAATGTATAAAAACTCATGAATGCAGGTTTGTTTTAAGCTTTACTTTCCTTAAATTTGATTTTACATTTGAATAGAATTGTATGCGCAAGATTATAAGAGTTTTCACGTTATGCTTTGTTTTTTTTACTTTTCAGCAGGTTATTGCACAAACGAAGCCTGTAGGAGAAAAAGATACTTTATCATATCCTTATCATCCTGAAGCTAATGCACAAGAGGATTTAGATAAACTAATAGCTCAGGCTAATAAAGAGGATAAAAATATTATTATTCAAGCGGGAGGTAATTGGTGTATTTGGTGTTTGAGATTTAATGATTATATTCATAAAACTGCTGAGATTAATGATTATCTCCGTCATAACTATCTATACTACCATCTTAATTATTCCAAAGAGAATAAAAATGAGGCCATATTTAAAAAGTATGTACCTGATTCGTTAAAATTAGGATATCCTTTTTTTATTGTCATGAATAGTACAGGTGAGGTCCTTAAAATTCAGGAAAGTGGTAGTTTAGAATCTGGTAAAGGCTATGACAAAAATAAGGTCATGCAGTTTTTTAAAAGTTGGTCTAAAAAATAAATATTTATAACCTTCAAAAAGGGCTTTGGGAAATAACTCAAGGCCTTTTTTGTTTACAGAATAAATTCAATTGATCTTAAATATTTGGATTCTTTTATTGGGACTCATATTTTGAATTATTTTCTATTGACAATTGGTTAGTTTTGTAAACTTATTCTCTTAGCATTTTGTTTAAGAGATGACCTTACTCTCAAGGTGGATTTTTTTAAGGATTGAAATGGAAGAAAAATTAAGAATATTTGATTTAGCTGAACGGCAGTTAGGATTATATCCCGGTCTAGCCATGTTCTCCAGTAAAATAAATGGAGACTGGACTGATCTAAAGACTGATGAGTTTATTGGTCAGGTTAATGCGCTATCAAAAGGATTAATAGAATTGGGGGTCAAGCCTAATGAAAAAGTTGGTTTAATCGCCGAAAGTAGCGTGCAGTGGCATATTGTTGATTTTGCAATTCAACAAATTGGAGCTGTAGTTGTTGCTATTTATCCAAATATTACGGATGCTGATTATCAATATATTTTTAATGATGCCGAGATTCGGGTTGCTATAGTTAGTACAAGGAGTCTTTATCAAAGAATTGTTAATATTAAAAATTCCATCTATACGCTCAAGTATATTTTCTGTATGAGTTCGCATGATGAGGTACGGAATTGGAAAGAGATTGTTCAAATAGGAAGTCATATTGAGGATGGGCATCTTCAAAAACTGAAAAATGCAGTAAAATCTGATGATCTTGCAACTTTGATTTATACTTCAGGAACTACAGGAAAGCCTAAAGGTGTGATGTTGTCACATGATAATATCATAGCAAATGTTCGATCGGCCCGAGAGATTACCCCATGTAAGGCTTATGATCGCGGACTAACATTTTTACCTCCTTGTCATGCTTATGAAAGGATGGTTATATACACTTATTTTTATATCGGTATAACCGTTTACATTGCAGAGTCTTTTGATAAGATCGGTCAAAATCTAATAGAGGTAAAACCTAACATAATGACTGCTGTCCCTCGCATTTTGGAAAAAGTATATGAAAAGATCATTAAGAAGGGACATGACCTGCATGGTCTTAAACGTAAAATATTTGATTGGGCTGTATCGGTAGGGGAAAATTATGATCCCGATCCTCAAAAAAGAAGTTTTGCATATGATGTTAAATTAAACCTAGCTAGGAAACTGGTATTAAATAAATGGTATGAGGGACTTGGAGGTTCTTTACAGACAGTTGCTTCTGGCAGTGCTTCTTTGCAAAGTAAGTTGACACGTGTTTTTTTAGCTGCAGGTATTCCTATTTATGAGGGATATGGGATGACTGAAGCATCTCCACTTATATCTGTTAATCATTATTTAAGAGGCACTCGTGTAGGTACTGTTGGACTTGCGGTAAAGGATGTTCAGATAAAATTGGCCAGTGATGGTGAGGTTTTAGTGAAGGGGCCAAATATCATGATGGGATACTATAAAAATTCGGAAGAAACGAGTAAGACGATTATTGATGGGTGGTTGCATACAGGTGATATCGGAGTTTGGGAGGACGGTCTATTTTTAAAAATTATTGATCGAAAAAAAGAATTATTTAAGATCTCAGGAGGCAAATATGTGACTCCTCAGCCTATTGAAAAAAAATTAGTAGAGTCTAAGTTTATTGAACAGGCGATGGTGGTTGGTGATGGGATGAAATTTGCTTCTGCTTTTATAGTTCCTGATTATGGACATTTAATTGACTGGGCCAAATCTGAAAATCCTAATCTTCTAAAATTATCTAAGGCAGATTTTCTGAAGCAAGATCAGATTATTAAAAAAATAAATCAAGAGGTGCGTATGGCTAACCAACATTTTGGTAATTGGGAGCAGATCAAAAGACCTATAATCATTGCAGATGAATTTACAATTGAAGGGGGAGAACTTACTCCTACATTAAAGCTGAAACGTAAAGTGATTTTGCAGAAGTACAAGACAGAGTACGATCATCTTTATCAAAGTGCCATTGATTGAATTTGATAAAAGTCAAATATAGGAAATGGTGATTACAAAAAATATGTTTTAGCAAAGAGTAGATATTTTTGCGTTACGTTTTTTTGTCCACACGTAATTTCTAAAGCGAATTTGTTTGTTTTTTATTTAACAAGTGCGGTTTTATATTTTGTATTTATTGCCGATATGCTTGATGAATAGGGCTGAAGTCGATATTTGTGAAAATTAAATTCTTAATTATGAACGAAGTAAAAATTTATTGTAAAAAAAGATTAAAAACAGTTTCTAAATACCAATAATTGTTCTACTTTTGTAGCAACAAACACGGTAGATGTAGCTCAGTTGGTTAGAGCATCGGTTTGTGGTACCGAGGGTCGTGGGTTCGAGCCCCATCATTTACCCCAAGCCAGTACATAAGTACTGGCTTTTTTTATTCTCTCTTTTTATTTCGACAGGTTGTTCAAGTAGTATCCTATATTTTTATTAACTTCAAGCATACAACTTATCAATCAAAATGCATCGCTATCTTTTCTTTATCTTTATTTTTAGTCAAACCACCATTTTTGCTCAGCAAAAATTACCGAAAGGTTTTAGTTATGTTAAAGATATCATACCTGGAATAAATGTTGATCTACGTTATTATAGTTCACATAATTTTGTTGGTAAGAAAATCGACGGTTATAAATCGCCTGTCCTTATATGGAGTACTGCAGCGACAAATGCTTTGAAAAAAGTTGAGAAGGAATTAAATGCACAGGGAATGTCATTGAAAGTTTTTGATGCTTATCGCCCACAAAAAGCGGTTCAGCATTTTAAAAGATGGGCTCTACAAATTAATGACACTTTATCAAAAAGAGAATTCTATCCGAATCTAGATAAAAGAAATTTATTTAAATTAGGTTATATCGCAAGTAAATCGGGGCATAGTCGAGGTAGTACGATCGATCTAACGATAGTCACTCTTATTGATCATAAGGAATTGGATATGGGAAGTCCTTTTGATTTTTTTGGACCAATATCCCATTTTGATACTGAGGAAATTAATGCGACGCAGAAAAAGAATAGAATAATGTTGAAAAGCATCATGATGAAACATGGTTTTAAAGGCTATGCTAAAGAATGGTGGCATTTTACTCTAATTCATGAACCTTACCAAAAAACATACTTTGATTTTGATGTTTATTAAGTTGGTGCTGTTTTTTTGAAATTCAAGAAATTGAAAAACTAACTTTGTTATGTTAATTTTTTAGATCTATCAAAGCGGTAAGAAATGCCTTATTCATTCCTGTTATATGGTTTAAGTATATCGATAGACATGCGATAATGAAAAATTAACTATTCGTTTATGGAAAGCATTCTTTAAAAGCATATACATTCTATCTACGCTGGGTTTAACAGTTAAATCTTATTTTCTGGCTTCTTTTTAGTTTTTTATGGTCGCAAGTTTTAGGAAAAGCCTGTGACCAATTTGTGTAATACACCTGTTACTAGATACAATTGTCAGATCTGTTCTGGAAATGCCTTTATTTTAATTTGATAAAGTAATCTACATAACATGAATTTAGGAATTTATTTCGATTCGAGCTCTAAATAAAAATGTTGGAACTTTTATTTCAGATTAAGGATGTCTGAAGGTTCTGCTAGTTCCTTATAATCGTAGATATTTAGTTATTTTTGTCGAACTTGAATTTGATTGCACACATTCATCTTGAGTATCCTTTGTTTTTAATTTAAAGAATATTAAATGAAACCATCTAATTATATATTGATTTTGTTTTTATTGCTCTGCTTTAGTGATAAAAGTTTCGCTCAGATCGCTGTTGATACGATTAGCGCAAGGAAGAGCGAATACATTGTTAAAGCTTCTCGTAATAAGGAAAATCGTAGAGAAAATAGGATGCGACGCAATTTTGTAGATACTGTCGCTAGTTTGCAGTCGAATAATACTGTTGATAGTCTGCGGGCTGATCTATCAAAGATCAATGTAAAATACATTGCAAATATTCGTGCATACGCATTGGAAAGTGAGGCTATACATAAGCGTGATATACGGACTGAATTTATTGAGAAGGTGAATAATTTTTCTGGAACGCTTCCTCCAGATTCTGTCACTTCATGGACGCATTATGTTCGCACTCAAATCGCTGATTTAAATGCATTTCACAGTAGTTTAGAAAGTTACAACCGTAGTCTTAATTTGACTTTAAGTCAACTAAAAGGGTTTCGATCAAAGTATAGTCAAAGTGAAACTAATGAGCGGTTAAGCACTTATTTGACTACATCAGAACAAGATGTGCAACGTAAAATTGATTCTTTACAAGTGTCTGTAAGTATTACTAATGATAATTTGAAGGCTTATTATGGTTTATCCCATCATGTGAAGGAAACTGTCTCTAAGCAAACTAATGCAGGGAAGTCGGATACATCAGCTGTAAAAAGTTCATTATGGAAAGCTGGAGGTGCCGCAGTTACAAAAGAGAAAATTTTAAATAATTTAAAAGATAATTACAGAAAGAGTAAATCGCTAGATACTTATGTGAATAAGACTGAGTGGACGAGTCGGGTGTTATTGATTATTTTGGTATTTGCTTATCTCTATTGGATTGTTTCGACAGCTTATGTATTAAATAAGCATAACAATAGCCTATCTGCTACGAAATCATCTTTTAATTATTGGGTTCCTGTTGGAAAAGCATTTGTTCTATTTCTGACATTATTACCTATTGTTTCCATTGTTACTCCAACTTTGGTTATTCAAGGGATGCAATTGCTAATTATGGCCATATTTGGTCTTTTGTTAAGAAAGAAATTTACTGTAAAACATGGTAAAATTGTAGGATTTTTACTTCTTTTTTATATATGCGATGTCTTTGTCAATTCTGTTGTGAGCGAAGACCTTATTATGCGGATTGTTTGTATTTTATTTAATATAGTGGCTTTAGGAATAGGGTTTTATCTAAAAAAGAATATTAACGATCCTACTGCCGCGGGCTATATTCAACTTCCAGTTTTTATCATATTTGCCGTTTTAAATATTGGTGCAATTATTCTGAATATTTTAGGCTATGTTGATCACTCTCGTAGTTTTAGTATTGCTGGTGCGGTTGGTCTTGCACAATCTTTTACCTTGACTTTTTTCACGCAGATGATAAAAGAGGATGTTAGAAATCAGTTTTCAAGAAATCGTGTGAAGAGAGGATTTTGGTTGCGATTTAATGAAGAACGTGCTTTGAAGGCTACAGGGGATGCTTTGAAATTTGTTTGTCTTCTACTAGCCATTATTGTGCTGGCGAATAACCTTCAGTTTGCTGCTTCTTTAGCATCTTCGGTGTCTAAATTTTTGAGCAGTAATCATCAGCTCGGTGGAATTAATTTTAATTTTGGTAATTTATTGTTAGCGGTAATTATATTGGCTGCTGCTAATTGGTTTCAAAAGAATTTGAATTTATTGTTGATCGGTGGTGAAAATGGAACGTTGAGTACTGATTACGATCAGAAAATGACCCTTTTTCCCTTATTTAGGTTGATTATAATTGTTATAGGTTTTTTTATAGCTATTTCTGCTTTAGGTGTTAGTCTTGATAAGTTGACGGTAATCGTTGGAGCCTTAAGTGTTGGTATAGGTTTAGGAATGCAGAATATCATTAATAATTTTGTTTCGGGTATTATTTTAGCTTTTGATAAACCTTTTCGCGTTGGAGATCGCATTGAGTTGGCTGATAAAAAGGGTAGGGTAAAAGAGATTGGTATTCGCGCGAGCATCTTAAATACTGGAGATGGGGCCGAGGTTATTATCCCAAATGGTGATTTATTATCTGGACGTGTGGTCAATTGGACTTTATCTAATGATGATGCAAAAACAAGTTTTGTTATTCAGGTGGATCGTACAGCTGAACTTGATACTTTAAAATCATGGATTACAGAGGCTGTTGAGCATAGTACTTTTAGTAAACCTGAATTGGGTATTGGCATTAGCGTTCAAGATATAAGTGAAGAAATGATTTACCTTAGTATTAGTTGCTGGATTGATAATTCGGGTAATAGTGGTGGTTTTAAAAATGATGTCTTGATTGAATTGAATAATCGGTTCAAAAAAGAGGAACTGAAGTTTTACAGTATTGCCCCTTCAAATAAATAGTTGAACTTATATAATAATAGCAAAAGGTCAGAATTATAACTTAGTTCTGACCTTTTGTTATTTCATCTAAATGCTAATGCTATATAGCTGTTTCTGATAAGTAGAATTTGATTGAAGGAGTTACAAATTGATATGCACTTTAATTTAAATTGAAGAATAATGTATTTTAATAGATACAATCTTTTATTTTCAAATCTCTTTCCTACATTTACGGACCTATAAATACAGTTTTAAAACAAATTATTATTTAACGTCTAAACAGCTATAAATAAAATAAGAAAACACAAAATTGTAACATAATGTATAAACAACACAGAAAGGTGATGTTTGCTTTGGCATTTCCTTTAATGGTTAGTATTGCTCCTACGCAGGCCAATTTCAAGGGAGAGGCTTTGCAGAAGCAAATTAATCCAACGTTAACTATTGTGAGCGCAAAAAAAATAAATGCGACGACAATAGAGGTTTTATTTTCCGATAATCAACGATTAACATTTGATTTTTACGGAGGACATATTTTTCGTTTGTTTCAGGATAATACCGGAGGTATCATTCGTGATCCAGAAGCCAAACCTGCAGCTTCGATATTAGTTTCAAATCCCAGAAAGCCTGTTCATCTTTTAAATCTTAACGATTCAAATAATCAGATAACTATTGCTACAGATGAAATTTCTGTTGTTATTGATAAGTCAACTAATTTATTGACTATTGTTAATCAAAAAAATAAAGACAAGTCTATTGTTTTTACAAAACCTATTCAATTTGAAAAGGGAAAGGTAACTTTAAGTCTTCAGGAAAAACCGGAGGAGTATTTTTATGGGGGAGGTGTTCAGAATGGTCGTTTTTCTCATAAAGGAAAAGTAATCTCTATTGAAAATCAAAATAGCTGGACCGACGGTGGTGTTGCTTCGCCTACTCCTTATTACTGGTCATCCGGAGGATATGGTTTTATGTGGTATACTTTCAAGCCCGGTAAGTATGATTTTGGTTCAAAAGAAAAAGGACAAGTTCAATTGACACATGACAGCGACTATCTTGATGTCTTCTTCATGGTAAATGATGGCGCTGTTCCTTTGTTGAATGATTTCTATCAATTAACAGGAAATCCTATTTTACTTCCGAAGTTTGGTTTTTATCAAGGTCATCTGAATGCTTACAACCGAGATTTTTGGAAAGAGGATGAAAAGGGCATCTTGTTTGAAGATGGGAAGCGCTATAAGGAAGGTCAAAAAGATAATGGCGGTATAAAGGAGTCTTTAAATGGAGAATTGAATAATTACCAATTCTCGGCGCGTGCTGTTATTGATCGTTATAGGAAGCATGATATGCCTTTTGGCTGGTTGTTGCCTAATGATGGTTATGGAGCGGGTTACGGACAGACAGAAACTTTAGATGGTAATATTGCTAATTTAAAAAGTCTTGGTGATTACGCACGTAAGAATGGGGTTGAAATTGGATTGTGGACACAGTCTGATTTACATCCAAAACCTGAGATCAGTGCATTATTGCAACGTGATATCGTAAAAGAAGTGAGAGATGCTGGAGTTCGTGTTCTGAAAACGGATGTTGCCTGGGTAGGTGCTGGTTATTCTTTTGGATTGAATGGTGTGGCGGATGTTGGTCATATTATTCCTTATTATGGAAATGAAGCTCGACCGTTCACTATTTCATTAGACGGATGGGCAGGTACGCAACGTTATGCCGGCATTTGGTCTGGCGATCAAACTGGTGGTGTCTGGGAATATATCAGATTCCATATTCCGACATATTTAGGTTCAGGTTTATCTGGCCAGCCTAATATTACATCCGATATGGATGGTATTTTTGGAGGTAAAAATAATGCGGTCAATATTCGTGATTTTCAATGGAAAACTTTTACTCCAATGGAGTTGAATATGGACGGGTGGGGTGCGAATGAAAAATATCCACATGCACTGGGTGAGCCTGTTACCTCAATTAATCGTAATTATCTGAAATTAAAATCAGAGCTTATTCCTTATGCTTATAGTATTGCTAAAGAAGCAGTAGATGGTTTACCGATGATCAGAGCACTGTTCTTAGAGTACCCAAATGCTTATACACAAGGAACATCTACACAGTATCAATATTTATACGGTCCTTCCTTTTTAGTAGCTCCTATTTATCAGGCTACGAAATCTGATGATAAAGGTAATGATGTGCGTAATGGCATTTATTTACCAGAGGGTACTTGGGTAGATTATTTTACAGGTGATAAATTTACTGGAAATGTTATTCTCAATAATTTTGATTCGCCGATCTGGAAATTGCCCGTATTTGTAAAAAATGGTTCCATTATTCCCATGGCAAATCCAAACAATAACGTTCATGAAATAAATAAAGGACTTCGTATTTATGAAATCTATCCAGAAGGAAAAACGTCTTTTACGGAGTATGATGATGATGGGGTTTCTGAAGCTTATAAATTAGGTAAAGGATCTTCTACCTTAATTGAATCATCTTTAGACGGAAAAAATCGGTTAGCTGTTACGGTGAATTCTACAATTGGTGATTTTGATGGTTTCGTGAAAAATAAGCAAACAGAATTTAGAATAAACGTTACTTCAAAACCTAAAAAACTGACTGGACTGATTGGAAAACGCAAGGTTAAATTGGTTGAAGTAAATTCTTTAGGAGAATTGGCTAATCAAGAAAATGTTTATTTTTATGATGCTGCGCCTAACATGAATAAGTTTGCAACTAAAGGTAGTGAATTTGAGAAGCAGATTATTACTAAAAATCCTGTTGTACATATTAAATTGGCCTCTACAGATATTACAGCAAGTAATGTAAGCTTACTGTTGGAGGGATTTGAATTTAATCCACAGGATCGTTTCCGCATTTCTTCGGGTGCATTGATTGCGCCTCAAAATGCTATTGTTAGTGAAGATAATAAAGCTGCATATACATTGAAGCCGACATGGAGCAAGGTAGACCATGCTGATTATTATGAGATCGAATTTAAAGATATGCTTTATTCGACGATCAAGGAGAATGAATTGCTCTTTGATGGGTTAAGTCCAGAAACGGCGTATACTTTTAAGTTAAGAGCTGTCAATAAGAGTGGTTTTTCTGATTGGGTTGAAGTTAAGTCCGTGACGAAGTCAAATCCACTGGAGTTTGCTATTCATGATATTAAAGGCGAAACAACAGCTGAGAATCAAGATGGATCAGGAGTTGATAAATTGTTTGACTTTGACGAAGGTAATATGTGGCATACTGCATGGGGTAAAAATGCATTACCATTTGATATGATTTTAGATCTAAAGTCTGTTAATCAATTAGATAAGATTCACTATTTACCTCGTACAGGTCGTGGTAACGGTATTGTGCTGAAAGGTAAAGTTTATTATAGCGCAGATAAAGATAGCTGGACAGAAGCAGGTGCATTTAACTGGGCTAATAATGATGAACTGAAGATCTTCAATTTTGCTAATCAGCCTACAGCTCGTTATGTTAAGTTAGCAATTACTGAAGGAGTCGGCGGATTTGGTTCAGGTCGTGAAATGTATGTTTTTAAAGTTCCTGGTACAGAGAGTTACATTCCTGGTGATATCAACAACGATCGTTTGATAGATCGAAATGATTTGACTTCTTATACAAATTATACTGGTTTGAAAAGGGGTGATGCTGATTTTGAAGGCTATGTTAGTAACGGTGATATTAATAAAAATGATTTAATTGATGCTTATGATATTTCAGTTGTAGCTACTCAATTAGATGGTGGTATCAAAGATCCTAAAGTCGAAAAAGTTGCAGGTGAAATCAGCTTATCGATTCCGAAAGCAAGTTATAAGAAGGATGAGATCATTGAAATTATGGTTAAAGGTAAGGATCTTAAATCTGTTAATGCCATCAGTTTTGGATTACCATATCAGTCGCAAGATTACGAATTTATTTCAGTTCAGGCGTTAGCTGTTAAAGGGATGGATAACCTGACCAATGACCGACTTCATACTAGTGGTGAAAAAGTATTATACCCTACTTTTGTAAATATTGGCGATCAAAAAGCTTTAAATGGAAATGAAGATCTATTTGTTTTGAAACTTAGAGCAAAAAAAGATTTAAAATATACATTGAAAGCTGTTCAAGGGTTTTTAGTTGATAAAAATCTGAATACATTAAGATTTTAAATTCCTTTTATTTTTTATAAAAAACGGGCTTAGAGAAATATTTCTAAGCCCGTTTTGTTTTTGATTCTTATCCTAGTATTAGACGGTATTATTAACTTGAAATAATTATCTTTATATAAACAATTATAACCCAATGAGTGAATATTAAGTATTCATATTATGTTTCGTGGTTTTTATTTTTAATTGTATGCCTAGTTTTAGATTTGATGTATGAAAAGATCCATAAAAATTATCAAAAATAGATCTGATATAGGGGCTGGAACAAGAGGTTCCGATTTAGGAATTGATGCTATTGAGGTTGCTGCGATTAATAAGGGAAGCCAATACTTTCATAATTATCCTCATATTGATGTGGAAACTCGCAATGATGCAGTTTACGACCCGTCCTTCCATCCCTATGCTAAAAGAATTAAAGAAGTCTACGAGCAATGCCGTGAGGTTGCACTTGTCGTTGAAAGGACATTAAGAGAAGGTTTCTTTCCTTTAGTTTTTTCAGGGGACCATTCTTCTGCTATTGGAACTATTTCTGGAATAAAATCTGTTTACCCCGATCAATCATTAGGGGTAATTTGGATTGATGCTCATGCCGATATCCATTCTCCTTACACCACTCCTTCTGGTAATTTACATGGTATGCCTTTGGCAGCTACATTAGGCGTAGATAATTTATTGTGCACAGTTAATCGGCCTGATGAGGAGACGAAAAAATATTGGCAGAAGTTAAAGGGTATTGGTGGACATTTAGGGAAATTTCAGGCTCAGGATTTGATTTATTTTGGTGTACGTGATACTGAACCTCCTGAGGATATATTAATCAATGATTTAGAAATTAAGAATTATATTGTCGACGAGGTTCGTCAGTTATCTGTAAAGGGCTGTATACGTGAGGTGATGAAGAAACTCGCCGGTTGTGATCTGATTTATGTTTCTTTTGATGTTGATAGCATGGATAGCGAGTTAATTTCTGATGGAACTGGTACGCCTGTCCCTAAAGGTTTTTATGCTTCTGAAGTTATAGAATTGCTTGAAGGTATATTAAGCTCTAAGAAGGTTGTTTGCTTTGAGGTGGTAGAAGTAAATCCGTTATTGGATCACCAAGGGAATAAAATGGCTGAAGTGGCTTTTGAAATATTGGAAAAAGTAACTAAATCCATCGAAAGATAATCTATTATTCATGACTTTTAAAATTTGAATGGATTAAAAAGGCGAAGGATTATTTGATAAAAACAATCCTTCGACTTTTTAATTTTCTTTAAGTATCTATTGTGATTTTGGATACCTTTTTTTACTTTATCGTCTATTTGTTGGATATTGTGATTGAATCTTGCATCAATGATTCTTGATATAATTTTTTATCATCATTGTCCATATCTGTATCCAGATCATCTTCTTTATATTTCCCTAATTTTATTATTGGGTTTTGTGCATTACCAGTTATTCGCATTGGAACTCCAAAAATACCAAAAGGAGGGAGCCCTAATCGGAATCCAAGATTCATCTTACCATCCAGTGTGACCTGTCCTTCAAAACGAGGTCTGAAAAATCCCATTTTCATTTTAGTACGTGCAATAGTCATTACATTATTGGCTATGGATGTATTGATCTTTACTTTTTTGACCGATCCATCAGCTAGACTTTCTTTTGAAGTTTCTTTTGAAATGTTGTTCAATAGTTTAAACCCCATGAATTGGATCTGTTCAAGGGTCAAGGAACCACTTCCTTTTATTGAAGGCATTATTGGATTCATGTTGTTATCTAGAAGTCCTGATAATTGATACTCAAGCGATACCAGTCCATGGGCATTTTTCGCAGAAGAAACCATTTCTTTAAACATAGGGATTTCATGATAAGCACGCTGGATGTCAAAACTATCAGCTTTTACGAGGTAATCAAATCGAGCTTTATTGCTGTTCAATGCTTTATATTGACCATTCATAGCCACTTTTAATCCTGAAAGTTCAAATCCTGTATTTGAGAATGAAAGGTTTTCATTTTGAATTGATACTTTGCTCGTTAGTTGATTTAATGTAAGCTGATCATATTTCATTTTATTTACGATGCCATTAACTGAGATATCTAGATTTTTTGGTATTAAAATTACGCCTGAATTAGTACTTGTTGGGCTACTGTTTTCAGTTTCAGCAAAAAATGTAAAATCATTTACATTAATAATGGGGCTGCTTAATTGAAAATTACCTTTTAATGTCTGTGTTGTGTTTGTGAAGTATTGGATAAGATTATCTAAGTATCCTGTAATATTTAATTTGTTATGTCCATATGAAGATACGACATCGCTAAAAACTAACTTCTCTTTGGCAAAAGTGAAATGTCCTTTTTTGATATTAAAGGGTTTAGGAAATAATTCGGATTGTACTTGTATTTGCCCGATGTCTAATGTTCCATGGTTCTTTAATTTATGGTATTGCCCACTTGTAGCATCGCTTTGTAATCCGGCGAGATCCAGATCGGTTCTAATATAACCATTGACGTTTATCCCCTCTATGGCAAATATTTTATATAGGGGTTCTAAATTAAGCTTCCCTTGAGACTTAATTGCATAGCGGATATTTTTAAAGTTTTGCAAATCTGCTTGCAAAAAGAAAGGTTCGCCAGCTAAATTGAAAGATATCGGTAAAACTTTAACTTTTAAATCTTTTAAAGAACCTTTTTCACTGGATATGTAGGTTTCAATATTTATCTCCTCAATTGGAAGGGGATAATTTAGTGTTTTTAGAAATCCGTTTTTTAAAGTAACTGTTGTATTTGTTTGTGGAAAAGTACCTTTTTTTAGATCCATTTTACCATCAGCTACCATATTGACAAAGATTTTTCCCGATATTTCAAGGCTATCGACTGGATATACTTTTTTAATATCGGCCAATTGAATATCAGCCTGCATATTTGATTTGACATCTAATTTTAGCAAATCGTTGATATGTATAAATCCTTTTATGTAATTGTTCAGTGCTTTAATGTCAATATGATCTAATGCAATTTGAGCATTGGTGATTTTTGCATCATTACATGTTGCTTTTAAATCATACTCAATTTTTTCGATAGCTGCAGGTAAATTTGCGAGTTTGAAATACCCTTTGCGTAACGTATTGTGAATATCAAAATTAGGTATAGATGCAATGGTAGTATCTATTTTATTTCTTAATCCTGAGGTTTTAATAGCCGTTGCGTAGGTTCCATTAATAAAACCAGCTAACATCCAATTTCCTCTAAAGCTTAAGGTGGGCAAAGCTAGTGCATTACTGACAGCACTTAAGTCTAGATTACTTTTAAATTCAGTATTTACATATAAAGGATTTAGTCCTTTAACTATTCCTTTGCTGTTGAAATATCCGGAAGCAACCTTAAATTCAAATTGTTTTAATTCAATTAAAAGAGAATCTGGGTTTAATTGAGGAAGGTTAATCTTAAGTTTTGTCTGTAGATCTTCTATTGGGATTTTAGCCGTCTTATTGGAAAAGTATCCATCTGTAATATTTAAACCCACGGTAAGATCTGGCATTTTATGTTCTTCCACAATGTATTCCCCTACGAGATCTATGAATAGTTCTGAGTTACCTTTTATTTTTGTTTCGGCCAACCATTTCGAGTAGGAGGTCGGAACTAAAGATAGTAATTCAGATAAAGTACTTTTACTGGATTTTAATTTAAAATCCAGATGATAGCCATTTGTTAAGAAACCAAATTCACCTTTAAATTTAACAGGAAGTTTATTGATCCGAATGTCATTCCTTTCAAATATAAAAGCCAATGTATTGGTGTTTACTTTAGTCATGAGACTGGCATGTATCATTTTATCATCTACATATTTTTCTCCGTCGAAAGTTAGGCTTAATGATTGTATGTCTGCTTTGCTATCTAAATCAAAAAGTGAAGACATGAGATCACCATGACCTTCATAATCCATTTTTTTAGCTTCTAGGATGATTGGAACTGATAAATCCTCGTAATATACATCTACTTTTTGAAGTAAAATGCTTTTAAAGGCTAAGTCAATTGCGGTACTTGTTTCATCAGTATTTGTTATTTTATCATTCTTTTTTTTAACGATATTATAATTAGACTCACCATCTTTATTTACTTTAACATGGATTTTGCCATGATCGATATAGAATTGTTCAACGACAATTTTTGACTTTAAAAGGCTTAGAATATCGACTCCAAGACTTACCTGTTTTGCTTTTAATAGCTCAACATCTTTAAATGGAGCAGATCCTTTTAGGGAAAGGTCATGAAGGGAAGCTGTTAATGCAGGGAAGTGGTCGAAGAAAGATAAATGAATTTTACTGTAATTTAACTCGCCATCAATCTGATCATTAATAACCTCTTTAATTTTTGTATTTACTTGTTCCTGAAATAATAAAGGAATAGTAAAAATGAGTGCAATAAATAAAATACAAGCTGTAAAGATTATTTTACAAGTGAGTAAAAAGTAGGGTAGATATTTTTTTAACACAAATTCTTTTTTTGAATTTGCAAAGAACGTATAAATCTTTGTAAAACAATATTGAAAAATTACAATTTTCAATATTCCTATACAAAGTGATGGTAAAGAAATTCGGAGCCTTTATAAACTTGATCTTATGAAACGGATAGCAAATAGGGGGAAGATATTTTTATAAAATATACTAAAGGGATTAATAAATAGGATTATTAATCCCTTTAGTATACGTTTAATGAGCGTTGATGTCCACTTCAAATATCCCAAAGATATTGTTGTCCGGATCAGTAAAATATCCTTGATAACATTTTCCTATTACTGCAAACTTAGGTAAGGCAATCTTTCCGCCATTATGTAAAATGTTTGCTGATGTCTGATCAAAATCGTCAACTTCCATTGAACATGTAAATGCATTAGTACCACAATTTGACGGAGGAACTTCTGCTGGACGTTTTAATAATCCACCCATTATACCTGCTGTTTCTATTCGATAGTATTCAATTGGAAGGTTTTCTTCTTTAATAAATGTCCAACCAAAAAGTTGTTGATAGAATGAAGCAAGGTTTTTAGGATCAGTTGCTTGAATCTCAAAGTATACAACTGCATTTTTCATTATTGCATTTTTTTATTCCCTTCAAAATGAATCATCCACGAAATACCATATTTATCTTGGAATGACGAATATAGCTCAGCCCAGAATTGTTCTCCTAATGGCATTTCGATATTTTGTGCTTCTGCAGTGAGTTTTGCATATAAGTCTTTTGCTTCATCAGCTGTTTTTGTATCCAACATTAAATAAGCATTTGTTCCAGAAGTTGCTTTATGTCCGAAACCTTCGATACAATCGGATCCCATTAGCATGACAGAATCATTTATTTTAATTGCTGTATGCATTATTTTATCTCCTGCATCAGCAGGTAGTGGATAATTTGGATCGGCTGGCATATCCTTGAAGCGGTATATACCTAGTGATTCTGTATTAAAAACAGATTGGTAAAATTTGAAAGCTTCTTCGCAATTACCGTTAAAGTTTAAGTAAGCATGTAAAATAGCCATAATTTTCTTTTTTATATTTAAGTTATATCAAAGTTAGTTGTTGATTTGACAACTGTATGTCAGTAAATAAATTGGTAAAAAATATTTTTATTATTTAAGTTTTGTTTCTATTCATAAACCAGAATATAAAAGAACTGTTTTAAAGTCTTGACGATCTGTTGCTTTATTTATCTTACTCAAAAGTAAAGTAAACCCTAATCAATCGACTTCGCATAGGACAAGTAATTTTACTGCTCGGATAAATTATATTTCTTTTCGGATTCGACTTAACGATGTGTCTGTTATGCCTAGGTATGAAGCTATATATTTTAAAGCTGCTTGCTTAATTATTTGGGGTTTGGTACTGATTAAATTATGATAGCGTTCGGTAGCAGAAAGTGAAACCATATCTATAAAACGTTTTTTGTTAATGTGTAAAGCATAGGTCATCCATGATCGTCCCCATTCATTAAAAGCTGGAATGGTATGATACAAAGATTGAAAGGTATTAAAATCAATTTTCCAAACGCTACAGTCAGTTAAACATTGAAGATTTTCGGGAGAAGGAAATTGAAGAAAAAGTGAAGTGACTTCGATAACTACATCATGATCACCAAAGAAATCAGTTGTAATTTCATTTCCATTATAATCATGAATAAATGACCTTATGAGGCCACTTTCCAAAATATAGTATTCATGTGCCTTTTCGTCTTTGCGGAGTAAAAAATCATTTTTAGAAAAATGAAGAAGCTCATGTCCGGTCATTATTTTATTTAGGTCACTTTGTTTAATTGCTAGATTTTCATAATGATGAAGTAAAGCTTTCATAATGGGTGATTTATATTTTTTTTCTAGTATGAATTTATGCAAAAAATGCCAAATCTGGTTAGAAAATGAAACAAGTATATTTAGTAATGCATGTTTTATTGTTGATTATTAGAGGGTTCTTTATTTTTTATTTGGTACTGATTGAGTCATTTTAATGTATAAATGGTAAAGAACTTAGTTGTTTAATGTTAAATTTTTAATAAAATTTAAAAAACATTATGAATTTAATTATTTATTCCTTTAATTTGTGTCAATAATTCAATCAAAAGAAAGAAACAATAAAAAAACAATAATATGTGTGGTATCATCGGAGCATTTGATTTAAAGGAATCTGTCACATTAATCAGACCTCAAGTTTTAGAAATGTCTAAGCGTATACGTCATCGTGGACCAGATTGGTCAGGTATTTATAGTTCAGATCTGGCTATACTTGCGCATGAGCGACTAGCTATTGTAGATCCAAAATCGGGTAGTCAACCTTTATATAGTCCAGACGGGCAAGTTGTCTTAGCTGTTAATGGCGAAATTTACAATCATCAGGAATTGCGCGATAGTCTGCCAAATTATGATTTTGCTACACAATCTGACTCTGAGGTTGTACTCGCTTTATATTTAGAGAAAGGACCTCAATTTATAGAAGATTTAAACGGAATTTTTGGTTTTGCTCTTTATGACGCTCGCAATGATTCATTTTTTGTCGCTCGTGACCATATGGGTATTATACCTTTATACTATGGTACGGATGATAAGGGACAATTTTTTGTTGCTTCGGAATTGAAGTCCTTAGAAGGATTTTGCACTACTATGGATCAATTTCCTCCGGGACATTATATTTATAGCATTGAAAGTAAAGAGCCTAAGCGTTGGTATTCAAGACAATGGGAATCATATGAAGCAGTTAAGGATGCTGAAACAGATATAGCTAAATTGCGTGAAGCTTTAGAAGCTGCTGTTCACCGTCAATTGATGTCTGATGTCCCTTATGGTGTCTTATTATCCGGAGGTTTAGATTCATCAGTAATTGCTGCTGTAACAAAAAAATTTGCTTCCAAACGTATAGAATCTGGTGATGAAGAAGAGGCGTGGTATCCACAATTGCATTCTTTTGCTGTTGGATTAAAAGGTGCTCCAGATTTAATTGCTGCACAAAAAGCTGCAGACCATATTGGCACTATCCATCACGAGATTAACTTTACTATTCAGGAAGGGCTCGATGCTATCCGCGATGTTATTTACCATTTAGAAACTTATGATGTTACTACGATAAGAGCTTCTACACCGATGTATTTATTATCTCGTGTGATCAAATCTATGGGGATAAAAATGGTTCTTTCAGGAGAAGGTTCTGACGAGTTATTTGGAGGATATTTGTACTTTCATAAAGCACCGAATGCTAAAGAATTTCACGAAGAGACAGTTCGTAAATTGAAGAAATTGTATTTATATGACTGTTTGCGTGCTAATAAATCTTTAGCGGCATGGGGTGTGGAGGGACGTGTTCCATTTTTAGATAAGGAATTCATGGATGTTGCCATGACGATCAACCCAAAGGATAAAATGATTAAGGATGGTAAAATGGAAAAGTGGGTGTTACGTAAAGCATTTGAAGATTATTTACCAGAAAGTATTGCCTGGAGACAAAAAGAGCAATTTTCTGATGGTGTAGGTTATAGTTGGATCGATACTTTAAAAGAACAGGCTGAAAGTAAAGTAAGTGATGCCGTATTTGCAGGTGCGGCGGAAAGATTTCCTATCAATCCTCCTAAAAATAAGGAAGAGTTTTTATACCGTACGATCTTTGAATCACATTTCCCTTCAGAAGCGGCTGCTAAAACAGTGCCCTCTGTTAAGTCTGTTGCTTGCAGTACTCCTGAAGCTTTATTATGGGATGCATCATTTCAAAACTTAAATGATCCTTCGGGCAGAGCTGTTGCTGCGGTTCATAATGATAGTTATGTTAAAAAAGAGGTATTGGCTGATTAAGATCTAAATTACATCGATAAAATGGAAAGGCCTCATCTTTTAGTAGATGAGGCCTTTTTTATGTGACTTTAATGTGTGTAGCTTTAATTTTTTGACCGAAAAATATTTCTGCTTTTGATTCAAAATCAAGTGGATCATCGGTTGTATAAAATTGCATGCTTCCATTTTTAGAACTTTTGTATTCAATATCATGGTGCAGGTCCAAATATTTTTCTAAGCTTTTAGCGACGAGTGGTCCCTGTGAAATGATATTGATATGGCTGGGTACAAATTGCTTAATCACGGGTAGTAATAAGGGATAATGTGTACAGGCCAATATGATGGTATCAATATCAGGCGATTGTTTTAAAAGTTTCTCAATATCTTTTTCAACGAAATATTTTGCTCCTTCTGTATTGATTTCATTATTTTCAACTAAAGGTACCCAAAAAGGACAATCGTGTTGAAATACTTTTATTTCGGGATAAAATTTGTTGATTTCAATTTTGTAGGATTCCGATTTCACTGTCCCTGTTGTTGCTAGTATGCCCACCTGATTTGTTTTTGTGAATTCTTTTACAATTTCAGTTGTTGGACGAATGACACCCAGTACTTTTTTTCCAGGTGGAAGGTCATTTTGTTGGATTGAACGTAATGCTTTGGCAGAGGCTGTGTTACAAGCTAGAATAACAAGATTACATCCTAAATCAAATAACTTAAATACACATTGTTTTGTAAATTCATAGACGGTTTCGAATGAACGGGTTCCATAAGGAATGCGAGCATTATCGCCCAGGTAGATGTAATCGTATTGAGGCAATTGTTTTTTGATCTCTTTAAATACGGATAAACCACCATATCCAGAATCAAATATCCCTATTGGACCAATTTGTTTTTTTTCTTGCTCCATAAAAAAGTGCTATAAGTATTACCTTATAGCACTTTTATTACTATAGGGTAAACTATATTTGTTTAAGCAAAGATGGTTTTTCTTTATAAATTTTCCATATTAATTCTCCAAATAAAGTATTTTGCCATGCAAACCATTTTCTGGTAAAGTTTTTTGGATCGTCTTTATGAAAGGATTCGTGCATAAAACCTGTATCTCCATGTGTAGCAATCAACATTTTAACACATTCGATTACCTCTTTATCATTATTTGATGTAAAGGCACGCATCATGATAGACATTGGCCAAATGAAATCGCGACCAATATGTGGTCCACCGATACCTTCTCCAGCAGTACCTTTAAAGAAAAACGGATTGTTTTCTGATAGGATATATTGACGTGTACGTTGATATACGGGGTCTTCTACTTTTACAGCATCCAAATATGGTAATGAAAGTAAACTTGGAACGTTTGCATCATCCATCATTAAGAATGAGCCGAAGCCATCAACTTCAAAAGCATATACTTTTCCAAATTGTGGGTGATCTATTATTCCATGTTTTTGAACAGCTGCTTCCACTTCATTGGCTAGTGCTTCCATTTTAGTTGCTAAAGTATTGTTATTTTTGACTTTTCTTAAGATTTCTGCAGATTGTCTAAGGCTGACTACTGCAAAAAGATTAGAAGGAATCAAGAAAGAAAAAACAGTTGAATCATCTGAAGGTCTAAAGCTGGAGCAAATCAAACCAACAGGTTTAACGGGATATCCATAACCATCAACCTGCAGGGTGTCTGATCCTCTTGGCGTGGTACGCATAAATTTATATGGACCTAGATTTTCTTTACGTTGTTGCTCAATAAATGTCTGATAGATTTTTTCCTGTGCAGCTTCCCATTCTTCATTAAAAGGGCCTGCATCATTTGTTTCTTTCCAGTAGTGATAGGCGAGTCTGATGGGGTAACATAGCGAATCGATTTCCCATTTACGTTCGTGAATCCCTGGTTTCATGTCTGTATGGTCACTGAACCATTCACCTTTTTTTGTAGGATCATTGTAGAATGCATTAGCATAAGGATCTATGTTGATGCATTTACTCTGTTTATGTATTAATCCAGAAATCAGATTTTTCAAACTTTTATCATCTTTCATAAATGCGAGGTATGGCCATACCTGAGCGCTACTATCTCTTAACCACATCGCATCAATATCACCCGTAATTACATAGGTATAATTGCGATTATTTTCAACATATGGGAATACTGTAGTGTCTAAGGTATTTGGAAGACAGTTGCCAAATAACCAAGCCAATTCTTTATTACTTGTTGCTTTACCAAATGTTACAATTGCATTTTCAATAGCTTTACTTGAAAATAGACGTTTATCTGCAGGAATACGCACTGTTGGGAATGAAGTCTGATTCGAAGCAAAAGATACTTTGCTTGCAAATAATCCAGCACCCAATACGGCTGAATTTTGAATGAATGTTCTGCGTTTCATTGTTAAATTTCAAAAAGGTTATTTATTATCATACTGGTTTTCTCTGTATTGCAAGGTAATAAAAAATCGTTAAAATGGAAAGCAAATACGTTTTAGCATGTTTTTTTTGTAAATAGTAATCTTTATAAGTTTAAAAAAGCGTTATTTTGTTTTTTAGGAATAGATTTTGCTGTCCTATTTTACTGTATAAAAAAATCTCATGAAAGAAAAAGTGTCATTAAAATTTTTAGCATTTGCTGGAGTGCTTGCACTTGGTATGCTAAATCAGAACGAATTAAGCGCACAAATTAAAAATCAACCCTATTCCTATCAACTTTCTCAAAAAATGAACGATGTACTGTATTCGCCACATACGCGTTTACATACATCATCTAAACCATTTCTATTTACCGATGAATTATTGGCGAAGTTTGATTCTATAAAAACGAATCAGCCGGTAGCTTCGGATAATTGGTTTATGCGTAAGATATTTAATGAACATCTTATTGAGGTAGAGAAAGATGATTATACTTTTTATGCTGATTTATTGCCCGATATGATAATTGGGAAGGATATGATGGGAGATAAACGTCGTACTTGGATGAACTCTAGAGGTTTTCAAGCGGGAGTCACAGTGGGAGATAAATTTACATTTTACACCAGTGCAACGGAAAATCAGGCCGTTTTTCCAGAATATTTGTCGGATTATATCGATGATAGAAAAGTTATACCAGGAGAGGGGAATACAAAACATCAGTCTAATAATAAGAAAGACTGGATGAATGCAACTGCTAGTTTAACTTATGATTTTAGTAAGCATTTTCAGGCTACTGTAGCTTATGATAAGAATTTTATCGGTGATGGATACCGTTCGCTTTTATTGTCGGATTTTTCTTCTAATTATACACATTTAAAATTTACAGGTACGATTGGTAATGTTCAGTATACTTCAGTCTGGGCGTATATGAATGATCCAACCAATAAACGTTCTAATGCCTTAGGTGAGACTGAGCGATATGGTGACGGTAAGAAGTGGGGTGTTTTTCAGTATGTGGATTACAATGCTACGAATAGATTTTCGATTGGATTTTTCCAGGCCATCACCTGGGCAAATCGTGATGCCGCAGGTACTCGAGGTTTTGACTTTACTTATATTAACCCCGTGATGTTTTTACGTCCGGTCGAATCTAATAATTCAACATCTCCGGATAAGATGTTTTTAGGTTTGAATACAAAGTATAAAATTCTTAAGAACATAACAGCTTATGGCCAGTTCCTATTAGGTGAATTTACGGCAAAGGAGTTTTTTGCGGGTAAAGGTTATGTGCATAATAAATGGGGAGCTCAGTTTGGTGTAAGGGGATATGACATATTTGATGTAAAAAACTTAAACTTTTTAGTTGAATACAACACAGCCAGACCTTATACCTATGCCCACTTTGATTCTGGTTCAAACTACAGTAATAATGCTGAGCCATTGGCGCATCCTTTGGGAGCTAATTTTAGAGAGGTTGTTGGTATTGCTAACTATGCATGGAAAAGATTTGATTTTTCTGCGCAGCTGAATTATAATGAAAAGGGGTTAGATCTTGAGGATGGTTCAAATATGGGAGGTGATATTTTTCAGTCTTACCGTACTTTTGCTAACATGTATGGTAATCATATTGGGCAAGGGATAAAAAGTCAAGTCGTTTATGCAGATGCTAAAGCTGCTTATGTTCTGAATCCTAAGTATAATCTTAGATTCGAATTAGGTTATTCGCAACGTTATCAAAAGATACAATACGAGACCCCGCTAACGCATAAATCGGGTGTATTTAGTATTGGTCTTCGTTCAAGTTTTAGATCATTATATAGTGATTTTTAGTCTGTAAATTGTTTATAAGAAACCGAGCTTGGTTGCTCAAGAAGCTATTTATTTTAATGAAAAACATATTAATTCTCAATGGACCTAATCTTAATTTATTAGGAGTCAGAGAAAAATCAATTTATGGAGCACAAGATTTTGATAGTTATTTTTCAACTTTAAAAAATAACTATGAATCTGTTGAGTTGAGTTATTTTCAAAGTAATACTGAAGGATTTATTATAGATAAATTGCATGAGGTAGGTTTTGAATACGACGGTATTGTACTCAATGCAGGGGCTTATACGCATACTTCTGTTGCAATTGCTGATGCTATTGCGGCTATTAATACTCCGGTTGTAGAGGTCCATATTTCAAATGTTCATACACGGGAGGAATTTAGGCATCATTCGTATTTGTCAAAGAATTGTGTAGGAGTCATTTGTGGCTTTGGTTTAGATAGCTATCGATTAGGAGTTGAAGCACTTCTTGCCCGCTAGTATTGATATTATATAATAAAAAATCCCCTTGAGCGATCAAGGGGATTTTTTATTGTTTTTAATTATTCAAATCATTTATTTCTTTAAATGCAGGTCAAAGTATCTGGCAATTTTTTCATACATATGAATGCGATCTTTCCCAGAAACATTATGTTCATGAGTAGGGTATAGGAAATAATCAACCTGTTTTCCTGCTTTGATACATGCTTCTACAAACTCCATACTGTGCTGTTGTACCACTACAGGGTCTTGAGCTCCGTGAATGATTAATAAGTCGCCCTTCAGCTGATCTGCTTTATCGATTAGTGTAGTCAATTTATAGCCTTCTGGATTTTCTTGAGGCATATCCATATAACGTTCTCCGTACATGACTTCATAGTATTTCCAATCCATTACTGGACCACCTGCTACTGCTGCTTTAAAGATGTCGTTATGGTGTATCATAAATGATGTTGTCATAAATCCACCGAAACTCCAGCCGAATATACCCATCTTGTTTTGATCAACAAACGATTTGGATTTCAAAAACTCGATACCTTTCATTTGATCAGCCATCTCTGCTTGTCCTAATTGACGGTGTGTTGCTGTTGCAAATGCTCTTCCACGAGCGTCTGTTCCTCTATTGTCCATTGTGAATACAATGTAACCTTGTTGCGCCATGTACATATCAAAATAACCCGCACCGCCTAACCATTTATTGTTTACTAATTGTGAATGAGATCCTCCATAAAGGTAATACATCACGGGATATTTTTTATTTGTGTCAAAATCACTTGGATAAATGATACGGCCAGTTAAAGGTGTTGCTCCATCTGCAGATGTCAACGTGATAAATTCTATTTTAGGAGGATTGATCTTTCCTAAAAACGGATTTGTTGATTCCACTATCTTTTCTGTTTTACCGGATTTTGTAGCTTTTATCTGAACAATATTTGGAGTTGTCAGATTACTGAATTGGTCTAAAATATAAGAGCCATCACTGTTTAATTTGGCATTGTGTGTTCCTGTACCCTGTGTTAATTGTATTGTTTTACCGGTTTTAAGGTCTACTGAAAATAGCTGACGATCTAAGCCATCATTAGTGACACCTGTATAATAAATTAAATCTCCTTTTGGCGAAAAGTCGCCTAGCTGCTGTACAATAAGATTTTGATGTCCTAATTTTTTGATCAATTTACCATCAGTATTATACAGGTAAAGTTGATTGAAACCTTCTCTGTCTGATTGATATAGAAATTGTTTTGGGTTATTTGGTAAAAACAATAAATCATTTTGAGGTTCTACCCATGTCGAAGCTGTTTCTTCAAATAATGTTTTGATTAGACGACCATCTTGTGCATTATATTGGTTAAGTTTTAGATGATTTTGTTCACGATTTAATACCCCAACATAAACTGATTGTCCAGAAGGATCCCATGTTACCGCTGTTAAAAACTGTTCTTTTGGTTCTCCCGTCGCAAGGGTAATTTTTTGTTTTGTTTTCGTATCATAAATGACCAAGGTAACTTCTTCACTTTTCATACCCGCCATCGGGTAGCGAATATCTTTGACTGAAGCTACACGCGTGTCCCATTGGATAAGCGGGTACTTAGTAACCATCGTCTCGTCTTTGCGGTAGTACAATAATTTGTCATTTTGCGGGTTCCACCACATACCTTTTTTGATACCAAATTCTTGTCTATGCGTATAGTCACTTCCACTAAGAATACCGTCTACTGTATCTGCAGTAACAACAGTTAATTGCCCAGTATTGTCTTTAATTTGTATATTATTACCAATTAAAAAAGCTACTTTACTGTAATCTGTTGTATATTCTTGATTTGTTGCCTCCAACTTTGTTTCCAACAGATGAACTATTTCTTTATTCTTTACGTTAACAGCGATATGATAATGAGCTTGTTTCGTATAGAGTATAAAGCTGATCGTATTTGCATCCTCCCATTTATAATCACTAGGAAAGATCTGCAAATTAATCTGCTCATTCGGAATTCTTGTTTTTAAAGCATTTTGTAAGTCATTTTTGCTCAGTATTATTTCCTCAGACCCTGTGTTCGTAGCACTTTTCTGAACTAAATTTTGATATCCCTTATCCAAATAACTAATGTTATTGCTGTTGGGTATCCAATTGCTGCTAATAAGGGCAGTCGGGGCATATGTACGAGGTCCAAAGACTGTTTCTTCTATATTCAAGTTGCGCTGACCATAAGCCATTGAACTTGCTAATAACAAAAGTAGCGTGAGTTTTTTCATGCATTTAAAGATTTTTAGTGCCTAAAATTATTGTTTTCTTTTGACTATTTCTCATTTGTGTTACTAAAGAAGGTCTTTTTTTTAAAATAAAATATTGATTTTTGATGTAAAACAATATTTTATGAATGTTTTATGGTTATATGTGAACTTTATAGGAGATGAAAATTTCTTTTTGTAGTATTTAATTTGGTACTTTTGCAAAAGTTAAATGATTAGCATATGCATAGTCTTTTATCGATATATTTCCACATTAATAATATAACCTACATTGCGTGATCATTTAGAAATAGTATGGCAAAAGGCACGGTTCTTTATCAATAGTCAACCGTTTCATGAAGGATTAAAAATTACGGTGGCAGTGCTAATTCCGGTTGTAATATTTGCTTGTTTCGGCCATTTGCACAATGGTGTAACCTTAGGAATAGGTAGCATTATTGCAAGTACTCCAGATCTGGTTGGTCCTTACCGGGAACGCCGTCAGTCCTTGTTTATCAATGTTGCTGTTATTTTCGCAATGAGTATGCTTACGCGTATACTTCCTTTTTCAGATGTGTTCCTTGGTTTGTTTATTGCTTTTTTCTCTTTTGCAGCTTGCATGCTCAGTGTTTTTGGTATCAGAGCTATGGGAATCGGAGCTTCTTGTTTATTGGCTCTATTTTTTAGTTTGACATTGACACATGAAAGCAGTCATCCTATAACAGAGGCTTTATTGATGACTGGAGGTGCAGTCTGGTATATGATTTTTGTGTTAGCAGTACGCTACATGAGACCTTATCGGGTCAGTCAACAGGTTCTGGCGGAGTGTGCCTATAAGATCGGTACTTTATTGCGTATAAAAGCTTGCTTCTTTGATGTTCATACTGCGATTGCAAAGACTCATAAACGTGTTATTCAGATCAATGTAATATTGAATCAACGACAGGAAAATGTACGTGAAGTTTTATTTTCTGCGGCTACTGAGAAGCAATTTGCAAGTTACCAATATAAACAGCTTACTTTTATTTTCGCGACCTTGATGGAACTGTTTGAAAGAATAAATGCTTCTCATCATGATTATTATCAGATTCGTGAAAAATATGGACATACAAAGGTTTATCAGGTCATACCTGAATTGTTAATTAGCTGTGCTCAAGAATTGGAGCGACTGACGACTCCAATCAGTTTATTGAAGCCACCGAAGACAGCTATTCAATTTACAGGACAGTGGGATAAAGCCTATGCTGAGGTTATCGCTTTAGAGAGCCGAGAGCAAGGAACGACAATCGTATTGAAGAAAATCCTTGTTAATATCCGTTATGTCATGCAGAAAATAAGAGAGGTTCATCGTATTTTATCTAAATCTGAGGAAGTTCATGATCACTCTGAGTTACTTGCACACAAAGAACGTTTCTTTAAACAAAGAACCTTTACGTGGCCAGCATTACAGGCACATTTAAATTTAAAGTCACCAATTTTTAGACACTCACTTCGTGTCGCTATTGTTATGTTGGTTGCTTTTGTTATTACTAAAACACTTCCTGTTTTTTTTCCAGAATACATTGCTTTGACAAAACATAGTTTTTGGATTTATATTACCATAATTGTTATTCTGCGTCCTGGTTTCAGTTTAAGCAAACAACGAAGTATTGATCGATTGAAAGGATCATTTCTGGGGGGGATGTTGGGATTATCAAGTATTTTCTTGATCACAAATATTTATGTACTCCTAGGTCTCATGTTAGTTTATATGCTATTGACTTTTACTTTTTTAAGAAGTAAATATGTTTATGGTTCATTTTTTCTAACTGCCTTTTTTCTAATTGCTTATTATTTCTTTACAGGAGTAGATGATTTTGGCGTTCTTTTATTGAAGGAACGTCTATTGGATACTGTAATTGGCTGTGTGCTTTCATTTTTATCTTTTCATTTCATATTTCCTACTTGGGAAAGTGATTCAGTAAAGACGTATTTGAAAAATGTGATACAGGCGAATGTACATTTCTTATCTGTTAGTTTTCGTAAGTTATCGGGTGATAAAGTCGATATTGCGGATTATAAATTGGCTAGGAAAGAAATTTATCTCAGTTTAGCGGAATTGAATGCACTAAATGAACGTATATTGAATGAACCTATATTTCAACGCCCGTTCACAAAGGAATTAAATGACTTTTCTATTTTTACGCATCAATTGATTTCCTATGCTATGGCCTTTACAAATATGCTGGACCATAGTTCCGGTTTAGCCTTTCATGAGGAGCATGAACGGCTGATGAACAAGATTCTTTCGAAATTAAAAAAGACCTATACTTTGTTTGCCACTGATTCATTAGAAATTCTTGCCTTGAAAACAGCTGTTTCAAAAGTGCATATAAGTGATCAGAGTGACGAGCTATTAATTACAGAGCAATTAGAATTAATGGATGGTCTTGTGGATAAATTGTCTCATAATTCTTTAGATATTTCCTTACTGGCTAAGCGGTCGCTATAGGTAATTTCAGAAAAATAAAAAGGTAGCTTTTGATTTAAGCTACCTTTTTTTATATGTATTTTATGCCAGCGGGTTTACTTGATCTGCAACTGGAAACTCTTGCCCAGTATTTCCGATTAGTTTGTTGAGTTCAAATCGGGCATTATCTGTCATATCTTCACCTCCAGCCAATTTAGCTTTGTCTAATAAGTCTAAGGCAAGTTTCTCTTCTTCACGTTGTTCATTAACAAGCCATTGAAGGAAATTCCATGTTGCCCAATCACCTTCTTGCATACTTAAATTTACTATTTTATAGATAGATTCTGTATTTTCTATTTCTTGTTGCAGTACCATTTCAAAGCATTCTAGAATGTTTTTAGGTTCTGGTTCTGGTTTCTTTATTGCATCAATTTTTACAGATCCACCTCTTTCTTGAATATATTCTATTATTTTGGCCATATGTACGCGCTCTTCTTGGGAATGCTTCATAAGAAACGAATTGACACCATCTAACATATTCTGATCAGCCCAACAAGCTAACATTAAATATACTTGAGCAGAATATGCTTCTAATGTAATTTGATCATTCAAAGCTTTACTAAGAGTCTGTGATAATCTATTGGTTGTTATTGCCATTTTTTTGCGATTTATGCACCACGAATTCGTATAGGTTTATTCGGGTGTTTGTTAAAAAATTGTATACCTGTGTCACATATGTTAATGTGTACTTTATTAGAATCAACAGCCAGGAGACGAAAATGTTTGCAGATATTCTTTTTAGGGATGAGTAAAATGAGCCAATTCTTTTTATTATATATAGTTGAAAATGGGTTATTCGGTGATTTTTGTGATGTTGTTTCTATTGATCACCTTGTTTATCTTCAGATTAGAACTGTGTGTATATATTATATCTTAGTTGTCTATATTATATCTTATCATCTTGATCTTATATGTCTATAACAAAGCAAAATTTTGCTTGTCATATCGATAATAATTTAATTTTTATATCTTTAACATAAGATTATTAACCAATGAAATTTAATTCATATTTATTTTTTTTATTCTTTATAGCGGTTTTGTTTAATAGCCATGTTCTGGCTAATAACAAACTTAATAAAGCTCCTGTTCCAACTTGGGTTAGAGCGAATAAACTTTCACCTTCAAAAATTGATATTAAAGATATAGGACAAGGGTATTATTATGATTTGATTGAATATCAGGTTAATATAGGGGAGCAAATTAAGTTTTTTAGAGATGTTAAAGTTTTATTTGATAGTAACGGTGCTGAAAATGCAGGTCAAATTTCAATAAACTTTGATCCAAAGTATCAGCAGGTTACTCTTCATGAATTGAAAGTAATTAGGGATGGGAAAACTATTGATAAGCTTGATGTCGGTAAATTTACCTTAGTTGCTACTGAGACCGATTTATCTCGATTTATCTATAATGGAACTTATTCTGCTTATTATATATTGGATGATTTAAGAAAAGACGATAAGATTATCGTTTCATATAGTTTGAAGGGATTTAATCCTGTTTTTGAAAATAAGTTTTTTGACAAATATTATCTGCAATCTTATGAACCTATCGGTTTGGCAGTAGTTAATTATATTGTTCCGAAAAATAGGAAGTTAAATTTTAAATCGCATAACAATGCTAGTAAACCGCTTATAGAAGAAGGTAGTAATCACGTTTCTTATAGCTGGGAAGAGCAGTCGTTTCCTGCCGTTGAATTTGATGAATATGCGCCTGCATGGTATACAAATCTACAATGGATAGAGTGTACAGAATTTAATTCTTGGTCAGAAGTAGGGGGCTGGATGGCGCGGACTAATCCAACTGTAGATTTTAAAGACGGTTCTCCGCTAGCACTTCTAGTTGATAGATATTGGGATGATTCTCAGGGAGATTCGATGAAATTTCTGAAAAAGGTAACACACTTTGTGCAGAATGATATTCGTTATATGGGAGTTGAGCTGGGGGAATTTTCTCATCGTGCTAACACACCGGAAAAAATTTTTAATCAGCGATACGGTGATTGTAAAGATAAATCGTTGCTGATGATTTCCATGTTAAAACGGAAAGGAATAAAAGGATCTTTGGTTTTAGCGAATTCGTACCTTACATATGGTATGGAAGATTATCTACCATCGCCAGGTGCTTTTAATCATGTTGTGGCTGCTATTGAGATTGGAGACAGACAACAGTATATTGACCCTACCATCACTAATCAAGGTGGCGGGATTACAGATTTATATTTCCCTTACTATGGTAGAGTTTTAAAAATCGATGATTCGAAGCATTTGACATCTGTTGATAAAAATGTCAATGGATTAACAAAAATTTCAGAAACTTATTTGCTAGATAGTAAGGGCGGAGCAATTTTAGAGGTTAAAACGAGCTATAGCGCCTCTAGTGCAGACTTTATAAGAACTTCATTTAAAGAAAGTGCAAAAAATCAGATACAAAAGAGTTATTTGGATTACTACAAAAAAATGTATCCCAAAATTTCCATTAAAGAGTCACTAAAATTTGAAGATGAGTTTGATAAAAATATTATTCATGTAACAGAGAGGTATTATATTGAGAAAATTGGTGAAAAAGATGAGGCGTCAAATAAAAATATCTTTGGCATATATGCGAGTCAAATTAATAATAATTTACCTGAACTTAATTCATCAGAAGGTTTAGCGCCTCTTGGTTTGTATTTTCCGTATTGCTTAGAATATGATATTCGCATCGTAAATCATGGCGGGGTTGAATTTAATCCAGAAAGAGAGAGCTCTTTCATTGATCGTGATTCTTATTATTTTGGTAAAACTGTTAAAACGTCAAAGGACACGCTTATTATCAGCTACAATTTTGGATTCCACAATCCTTTCGTAGCATCGAGTGATAAAAAACAATATGTTGATGATTTTAAAAACAGAGATGTTTTATTGTACAATGCATATTATATTGAGGATAATGGAATAATCGTCGGCTCTAATATTTCAGGTAAAATCAATATGCTTACAATTTTTGGATGTGTTTGCATTATTTTAATCTGTGTTATTTTTATACTTCGCTATAATAAAACAGCATCATCTTCAATGATTCAATTATACGAGGAGCCCGAATACCATTCAGTTGGGGGATGGTTGATTTTATTAATTATTTCGATGGTAATTACTACTCTAAGAGTTGCGTATAATTTTTTTGAGTCTGGGTATCTAACTCAGGAGATCTGGGAGAGTTATAGGTATACTAGTTATTTTCCGGACTATGTTCATAAAATATTTGTTGCGAGTGAAATTTTATTAAATATCATTCTCTTAATGGGTTTTATATACTGCATCTATTTATTTAGTAAAAAAAGAGATCTTTTCCCACAAACTATGATTGTTGTGCTCGCTGTGATGTTTCTTTCAAATGTTGTTTTTACTTTTTTTAATTATTTTTATATGAGTAATATTTTAGCTCCCGATGTAATTTCTACAAATGTGAAGAATATCATCTACAGTGTGCTATGGGGGATGTATCTTTATAATTCAGAACGTGTGAAAGGAACTTTTGTAAACGCTTATAATCAAGAATTAGCGATTGATAAATATACTGCACTGTCGGAATAGATATGACTACTATATTTTTATTTGCCAGTTTTATGTATGAGTTTTTAAATTAGATCATGATGTTGTATAAAATTTTTGTATTCTTTTGTTTAATCTTAACTAATTTCACTTCTTCAGCGCAGGGTTATAAATTGTTGCAAGATATTTCTTATGTAGAAAAGTCTGAAAAAGATATGTATAAACAAGAGCGCTGTAAGTTAGATTTGTATTTTCCGGAGGACAAATCGAGTTTTGCTACAGTCGTATGGTTTCATGGCGGAGGATTAGAGGAAGGAGAAAAATATGTACCATTGGAGCTTAAGGAAAAGGGGATTGCTGTAATTGCTGTTAATTATAGATTGAGTCCCAAAGTAAAGGGGCCAGATTATATTGATGATGCTGCTGCCGCTGTTGCCTGGGCGTTCAATAACATCACAAAGTATGGTGGTGATCCTACTAAAATATATGTATCTGGGCATTCGGCTGGAGGTTATCTAGCATTGATGGTCGGATTGGATGTGAGCTATCTGAAGAAATACCATATAGATGCTAACCAGATCAAAGGTATAGCACCTATCAGCGGACAAACAAATACCCATTACACTATCAAGAAGGAACGTAAACAGTCAATGGAAATACCCATTATTGATCAGTATGCACCTATTCATTTTGCTAGAAAGGATGCTCCTCCGACTTTGTTGATTACAGGTGATGCTAGATTAGAATTACCTGCCAGATATGAGGAGAATGCACATCTGGCCAAAGTGCTCGAAAACTTAAAACATTCTAAAACGGAGTTATTCCAATTACAGGGTTTTGATCACGGTGCTGTGTATGCCCCAGGTTGTTTGTTGTTATTAAGATGGATGGAGAAATTAGACCGAAATTAATAATGAAAATTTAGGAATAGATTAAGATACCTTGATCTTGTTGATTTTTAATCTATTCTGATTTTTACGGTTTATAATCTTCTTTCAGATTTTGAATTGAATTCATCGTCATATTATTTTTTGTGGTTTATAGTAAATGAATGAGAATATTGCTTAAAGTGTTAGGAAATTAGCAATTGTACGAACTATTTAGGTAATTTAATGTTATTGATTATACTAAACTATGCCAATTATGAAAAACGAAAAGATCAATATGGATGCGCGTATTTTACAATATAATCTGCATTATGGTTTTATGGAAAATCCTATGATGTTCAATTTTGAATATAATCCTCACAGACTTATTGTAAGAAATTATGCGCTTAGGAATAATCACATAGAGGTATATAAAGGTTATCTGCTTAACTTTTTTCCAGATAGGGCCACTAAAGAATTGGAGCAGTTTGGTGTAGATATCTTACATTTAAAATACTTTAATAAAGACGAAGCATCAAAGTGGCTAATGACTCAAGATGTTAAAGTTTTACAATCTGATATTAATGCAGATGATCAAGATGCTGTGTTTAATATTGTTTATTTATCAGATCAAGATGATATTAACCCTTATCTGAATGAGGACAATGATGATTTCATCTTGCGTCATTCTTGTCCAAATCAAGTACTTAAATCAAGAGAAAAAATATGGTTAGATACGAGAGTTGATGGAATTGGTTTGCAATTCTTATAATTTAATTGATCCGTTTCTGACCTTCTTCTATTTTATTTATTTCGTGCTGAAAACACCAAAGTATAATAAGGTATTTCACTTTTTATTTTCTAGCATGGTCTCTGGTTTCATATTCTTTGCTCCGATATGTCTTCAAATTTGTGTGTGAGTTACCAAAAGCTTATTTTTATCTTTTGAAGGAATTAAAAGGTAATCAGATATCATGTCATGAATATAGAGCAACAAAAAATTATCTTGGTAGAAGACGAACAAGATGTAGCTGATTTGATTGTTCAGGGCTTGGAAGAGGACGGTTATCAGGTAATTCATTTAAATAAAGCAAATTTATTGCAGGAGCTGCTTAGCAATCATGATATATCTCTCGTACTGTTGGATATATTGTTACCAGGTACCAATGGGCTGGAGATTTGTAGACAAATCCGGTTTTGGGGTTATACTGATTTACCTGTGATGATGCTAACTGCCTTGGGAACTCCCGAAAATGTTGTTCTGGGTTTGGACAACGGGGCTGATGACTATCTTTCTAAACCTTTTAAACTGATTGAACTTAAAGCAAGAATTCGTTCTTTGATTCGACGCAAGCATTCCATACTTCAGGCTACACAGCGGGATCAGGAACCAGTCCATGAGATATATAAATACGGTTTTTTTGAAATCGATGATTATAAAAAAATAGCTTATTGTGAAAAACAAGAATTAACGCTTACGAGTACAGAATATCGATTGCTTTTATTGTTTATCCAAAATCCCAAAAAAGTATTTGAGCGTAGCGAACTGCTTGATCGGGTATGGGGAATAAACTTTGATATTGGTTCTAATGTAGTGGATGTGTATGTTAACTATCTCCGCAAGAAAATAGAAAAAGTATCATCCAAAAAAGCTATACATACAGTGATCGGTATGGGATATGTTTTAAAAGTCGAAGATTAAGATTTTATGCATAATTATAATAAAAAGCTTATTTACCTCATTACCATTCTGGTTATCTATGTCTGTTGTTTTGTTGGTTTTATTTTTTATTCTATTTCCAATTTTGCGTTTCGCGATTTTTATAAACGGTTAGATTTGAGACGGAATATAGCAGCTGAGAAGTTTTTAAATAATGGTAGCGCAGATCAAAATAACCAATGGAGCTTAGAATTTATTGAGAATCTTGATAATCAGCACGAATTTCTTGTCGAGTTTGATGCCGCTGGGAATATTGTTAAGAGTCGCGGTTTTAATCGAAAGCTATGGAGTAAGATCGATAAAAAAGGTGTTTCTAATTTTAAATCCGATAGTCAGTTTTATTCGACCAAATTTTTTGAAAAGGATGGACGGAGGTATATAATTGGAGCTTCTGCTGAGAACTACTTTTATACGCATCATCTTGCATATCTTCGAAATCTGCTGATAATTAGTTTAATCTTGGGTATACTTTTTATTTTGGTAGTTTCCGTTTTTATGAAACGTTCTTTTTTGAAGCCTATCTTAACAATGATGAAGGAGGTGCAACAAATAGGTTCTGAAAATTTACATAAAAGATTGGATGAAGTTAAATATAAAGGGGAACTTAAGGATCTTGCCAGCACTTTTAATAATATGTTAACAAGATTAGAGACATCATTTGAAACTCAGAAAAATTTTATCAGTAATGCTTCACATGAATTGAATACTCCTTTGACTTCCATAATAGGGCAGGCAGATCTGGCGCTATCAAAAGAGCGAAGTAAAGAAGATTATCAAAAAACTCTTTTGAAAATTATTTCATCTGCTGAGCATTTAGAAAAAAAAACAAAGGCACTTTTGTTGTTGGCACGTACTGGTTTTGTCAGTAATTCATCTTCTTTTAGTCCTGTTCGTATTGATCAAATTATAATGGATGCAGAGTTGACAATCAAAGCTATTAATGATAAGTTTCGTATTGTTACTGATTTTGACTTATTGCCAGATGACAGTATGCGTCTTAAAATTAATGGAAATGCTATTTTACTTCAATTGGCTTTGTCCAATATTATTAGTAATGCCTGTAAGTACTCATCTAATAGGACTGCCTATATTGCTTTAGGTGCTTTGGATAATAAGGTGTTTATTTTGATCAAAGATGAGGGCATAGGTATCCCTTCAGAAGATTTGGAACATATTTATGATCCTTATTTTAGGGCTTCAAATACCGATGGTATTGACGGTTATGGTATTGGCTTGCCTTTGGCTCGCAATATCATTAAATTACACGAGGGGACGTTAAAAGTTAAATCTTCTGTAGGAAAAGGAACAACAGTTGAAATAGAGCTCCCTACTTATCTTAAATTTTAATCCTATTCTAATCTTTTCATTTGTTTTAATCTCATTTTAATTTCAGCTTTGAAATTCTAATAGAAAGCTAATTTCAGCTTCATTCCATTGCAATCTCTCGGTGTTAACTTTGTATCAAAAGTAATTTGATATGAAGAAACGTATATTGATTCCTAGTGATTTTACAATAGATTCCCTTTTATTTGTGATCCAAAGTCTCGAACATTCGAAGGCGAAAGAAGTGGAGGTCGTATTGGTATATGGCAACCGCAGTAGTACGTCTATCAGTGAATTGCTAGGTATTAAACTGGAGGATCAACTGTCAGATCTTCATTCGGAAGATTTTATTAAAGCTTGCCAGATGATCTGTAATCGCTATGAAGATCGGAAGTTGGTCATATATACGGATATCATCGGTACCGACAATTCAAATTACTTACATAATTATTTATTAGGCGCAAAGATTGATGAAATCAGAGTGCCATCAAATTATGCATTTGAAAAAAGAACTAAGCATTTTTTTGATGTAGGAAAGGTTTTACTGCGGTTGAACGCGCGTAAACTGGGGCAAGTCGGAATTATACAGAAACCCAGTACTGAGAAATTTGAGTGTAATGTTTTATCTGATTTATTCTTTAAAAAAAAATGGGATGTCAATTATTAAAATAAATCTGCTGGTTAAATTCAACTTTATCTTACTTGCTTTGCTTCTTTTTTTAGCATCAACTATGGTGATGTTTTATGAAAGTCCAGAGCGTATGTTGGAAGGAGAATGGGTCGAACAAGGATGGTATTTTGAAAAAGTGGATAATATGCCATCTTTTCAAAAGCAATCGACGATTCATGAAGAAATTAAAAATACTCTGATTGCACATTTACCGCCTCTTCAAGACGGTTTGTGGCACTTTGAAAGAAAAGGAAGCCGCAGTTATATTGCCCATCATCATGATAATAGATATAATTGGTTTTTAAAGGGAAGAGGTCATATTTTGGAGCTACGGAAAGACGATAAACTTGTGGAAAGTTTTGTGATACATGAACTTAGTGATACCAGATTAATACTACATCTTAATTTAGATCTACAGGCTAAGGGAATTGCACGAATTGTGTTGGAGAAAGGAGAAAAAATAAATTATGCTAAGAAAATATAGTAATCATCGCACGATACAAGACAATATTAAATTGGGATCCTTGACTGCTTTTTCAGCAGGTATGGTCAATGTCGCATCGGTCATCGTTTTTTTTTCATTTACCTCAAATGTAACGGGGTATTATGCCATTTTTGCTCAAGAGATTGCTAAGGGTAACTGGTATCAGGGGGCTGTAGTTTTATTCTGGATATTATTATTTTTAATCGGCAGTATGCTTTCGAATATGATTATTATTCATGGAAAGGGGCGTTTTAGTGCTTTTCTTACTCATTCTATACCTTTAGTTCTTGAAATATTAAGCATATTATTTGTCGGCATTTATCTGGATTTTTTTTATAAAGATTCTTTACAGGAAACAGAAATCTTGGTGGGGGCGTTGTTATTCGCTATGGGGCTACAAAATGGATTGACTGCCAGTATTTCAAACTCAGTAGTAAAAACGACTCATTTGACTGGGCTTACAACAGATCTGGCTATTCTGATTTCTATGTTTACAAAGGAATCTAACAGACATAATAAAGCACTTGTTGATAAGTTTAATTTATTGTTGAGTATAGTAATGGCTTATGTTGCGGGCGGGCTGTTAAGTGGTTTATCATTTGCTTTTTTGACCAATAAGACATTTTACGTAGTATGTTTTGTCCTATTGATCATAGGCTCTTATGATTACTATAAGCTATATATTATCAAAAAACAATATGTGCAGCGACACCGCCAATCATTAGTTTCCTAGCTTTTTATATATTTTTTATCATTTCAAGTTGAGACACATTATTTTCAAGACTTAAACTTTTAAAAAATCCAGTGCTTTCTGAAGAACTATTGTCGATATTAAAGGCATATAGTTCTTTTGATCCGGTTGATTGTGTCATCGCATTTATCAATTGTGTTGCTATACCTTTCCGTCTATGGATTGTAGGAACTGCAATTTGTTGTATTCTTTTTGTCTGAGCATTATAGATTATATATCCGGCCAATTCGTCTTCTAAATACGCGCAGAGGATAGTAATCTTATCTTTGCTTTTTTCTAAAGTTGTTATGGAATTTTGCCAAGATGGTTTAATTGACCAAAAAGATATAAAATCATCCCATTTAAAATTTTCTACTTGTTTAATAGATAAAAAACTGGATTTCTTATCTGATTCAAAAGATCCTTTAAAACAATCTAGCGTTCTATTAACCCGATAATTCATTTTCTCATAGGCGCGTATTGCACGTTGGTTACCGACAATAACTTCCAGTACCATATGATCTACATCAAGATCTCTTAGTTTTGGGATTAAGTAATTATACATTTTACCTACCAAACCTTGTCCTCGAAAATCAGGAATGACTCCAGTAGCAGCATTATAAGCGACCAATTTTTCACCAGTATGATTTAAGGCATGAAGCATAAAACCAACTAATTTACCTGAATAAAAAACTCCTAAAGATAAATCAAGCCGGATATTTTCGGTGAAAATTTTATATTCCAACTGCTGAGAAGTAAGTTGAAATGGAACGATATAATCAGAAAATGATTGGTTCAAAATTTCTGTAATGTAATCAATTCTGATATTTTCTAAAGTTGTAATTTCCATTTTTTATTTTTTATTACAGAATGCTTTCTTATTATTTTTGAGTAAGATGAGTGAACTATTCTATTCACTTTACTAAGGTATAACTTTCTTAAGTGCTAGAAGTTTTACTGTTTTAGTGTACCTGGAGAAATGCCAAATTTCTTTTTAAATGCTGTTATAAAATGTTGGGGATTCTGATAACCGATGTGGTCTGCCACTTCATTTACATATTTATCCTCTTCTAACAACAGCCTTTTTGCTTCTTCCATTTTCAGATCTTTGATGTAGCTGTGTACTGTCATTCCAAAAAGCTCTTTAAAGCTTAGCATAAGTTTCCGTTTGTTCATGCCAATAAGTTGAGCCAGTTGTGTGATGGTTAGGAATTGGTCCATGTGCTGCTCGATTAGTTGCTTCGCATGAAAGAGTTTATCTCTATCCATTTTTCCAAAAGAGAGAGATTTTTGGTGGGGATGATTATTGGATTTTTGTAATTGCAGTAGGAAAAGTTCTGTCATTTTTGCTTCCATATATAGCCCGCGCATCTTTTGATTGTAAGGGTTAATTTGAATCTGAGCAATTGTATTACGCATTGCTGGAGTAGTGGTCATCACAGTTCCTGAGAATAGATTTGATGTGTCAGAAACAAAATCACTTAATAATTTTTCAAAATGAGATTGGCCTATCCTAATTTCCAAAAAACTTCCTGTTTCAGTTGGAGACATCACAATATCTTGTCTATAATCTTCTAAATATGTTATAGTATTGCTTCCTTTTATAAGATTCAATGGTTGTCCGGAACGATAAGCTCCACTAGATCCATCTAATCTGAAGTGCATTTCAAGAGCTTCTTTTTCAATATTAATCTGGAGTTGCTCTTCTTTAATTAATGTGTAATTGCACTGGATAAATTGTAACGAATCAAAGGTCGTTTCGTGAAAAAAAAACGCACCACCTGATTTTGTTTTTATATTATGTTTCTTTTCCGAATAAGCAGAAAACTTTTCGCTTTTTAGACTATTGCGTTGGATAATAGTTAATTCCTGATTTTGCATCATTGCGTAGGTTTTAATCTCTATTGCGTTATCTTCTCTCGATATGTAATGATAATATTTGTACAAAGGTAAGCAAATAAGTTTTTATGTATTGTTTTGGAATGAACTCGATATACAATTTGCTTTATTCCTTCATAAGTTGAATTTTTTTAAGACAGTTTAAAATGAAAGTTGAAAAAATACAGGATGTTATTGTTGTCGGAGCTGGGCAAGCTGGACTGGCCATAAGCTATTATCTTAAAAACCATAGAATAAAACATATCGTATTGGAGCAGCATTTTATTGGTTATTCGTGGAAAGAGCATCGCTGGGATTCATTCAAAATGAATACACCGAACTGGATGACCACTCTTCCTGGTATGGATATTCCGATTAATAAAAGGGAATATTTTATGACTAAAGAAGAATTTGTAATGTATTTGAAAAAGTATGTTCGAACATTTAACCTACCTATATTAGAAAACCATAAAGTAATCGGAATTGAAAAAACTGACATAGGTTTTGCTGTTAATATAGAGAAGGAGGGTGTATTTTATACATTTTTATCAAAAGCAGTTGTAATCGCTTCGGGTATTATGAATAAGATTTCATTGCCCAAGCTATGGAAAAACGTACCTGCTCATGTAAAACAATTTCACGCTTCCGAATATAAGAATGTGAAACAAATGCCTACTGGAAATATATTGGTTGTGGGAGGTGGGCAATCAGGTTGTCAGATTGCTGAAGAACTGGCTCTGGCAAAGAGAAAAGTATATTTAGCTGGAAGTAAAGTCGCAAGAGCACCACGCCGCTATAAAGGGAAAGATATCATGGAATGGATGGATCGGATGGGGATGATGGATATGTCCAGTAAGTTGTTAAAAGAAAAATCTCATTTACTTGCTGTGCAACCTCAAGTTTCAGGTCTAGGTTTGTTAGGACATACGGTAAGTTATCAATCATTGTATAGTATAGGGGTCACAATTCTTGGTGGTTTAAAAGGCGTAGATGATGAAAATCTATATTTTGACGATAATGCTAAAAGTAATATCCATTATGCAGATGAAACCTCGGTTTTTATTAAGAGTCAAGTAGATGCTTACCTTGAAAAGCATTCTGCATTTATTTCAGAAGAAGAGGAGGATCTTTCAGATTGTCCTGATAATAACTATGTTTCAGCTTCCGATTTACGTATACTTTGTTTAAGAGACTTTGATATAGCTACAATAATTTGGGCTACAGGGTTTGGCTATGACTTTAGTTATCTAAATGCATCTTTAGTTGATGATAAGGGAAGACCTGAGCATGTAGATGGTGAAATGCTAACGGAGGGTTTTTATTGCATAGGCTTTCCCTGGTTACGGAAGAAAAAATCAGGACTTGTTTTTGGAGTAAGTGATGATGCAAAAGCAATTGTAGAAAAAATTATGCAAAATTTGAATAAGAACCAATGAATTGAAGTGTAATTTTTATCCCTTTTGAGCAAGAAGCTATTGTGAATAAAATGTCTATTTCGACATAAAAGACTGCTATCTGCATAAAAAGATAGCAATCTTTAATGGTCTGATCTATTATGAGTTGTTTAGTGACTCATAAATACTATTGATTAATGTCCGTATTTGAGAAATATTTTGATTAGAAAATGAAAATTCATCTGAGAATCTATTTGCCCCTTTCAAAAATTCTCTCAATTCCTGACCGTGCTGAATGTTATCTTCGTTTATGAATCTGTCTTTGTAGTTATTGAGATAGTTTAGATATGCTTGAATAGTGGTTTTATTTGCGGCTTCTTTTTCTATTAGTTGCAATAACTTTAGATAATCATTTTTTATTTTCTCTGAACTTACCATGATAATGGAATTTGTATTACTAATTTTTTAAAAGCATCGTCTCTAACTGCTGGAGGGATGAATAACTGCAGTTCTCCTCCAGGTAGGTGTGGATTAATTACACCTGCTGCAATAGGTTGTTTTGCGGTAATTCCCTGCCAAACTTTTAAAGTCTGCTTTTGTGGAACTTCATATTCGTAGCATTTACTAAAATCGTTCCAAGCGGGCTGAACGGCAGTACCACCAATAACAGCTCCAACAGATTTTGGTTTTTCCTTTGTCCAGTATCCTCCTGCAGGATTACCTCCGGTTACCCGGTAAATTTTTGTTCCGGAAGGTAGAACCGTTGCTGTTGCATCAACAAAGTTGGCGGCCTCAATAGCTGGTAGATCTAAAGCTGGATCATTCCAATCCGGATGGTTAATACCTGCCAATAAACCATTTGATTTATAATCAGATTTTGCGATTCCTGGAATATTGTTCCAATCTTCTATATGAACTCTTTGGTGATAAATGCTGATTGCAGTTTCAAGTTTAGTCATTAAACCAGCTTTATCACTCGTTTTAGAGAAAGCTTCTTTTAGCTTCGTATTATCTAATCCTTTTTCTACCCAATTATTTAATTTGGCCTTAGTACCTGTACCAAGTGATCTTTCCAGATCATCCATCCATCCGGTTGGGTTTTCAATTTCTTCATTAATTGGATCATTGTCTGAAGAACAGTTAATAACAAGTTGACTTGTGAAAATCAACAGAATTAACATCATTTTTTGTGTAAATCTAGTCATAAGAATCTTACGGGTTTAGGTTTTTGATAAAAATATATTTAATAAAAATTAATGAGTTTAGATTTGAATGGTATTTTTTAAAACTAATTTTGTTCTATTAGGGAATTAAATTCATTTTTTATTTTATTTCTTATTTATAATTCATCAATTTTAATCATAATTAATTAACCCTGCAATAGGAAAATTAAAATAACTTTACATAATTAGGATGTGATTCTATTTTTATGGAATTTGCGGTGTAGCATTTTTATTATAAGCAGGTAAAAATTTAATTTTTACGAGCGATTCTGCTATAACAACATTTTTTTGTATTCTTTTGGTTGTCAGCTGAAACAAAAACATCATTGCTAAAGGGGGGATAGCAAGTGCTGGAAATCAAGATTTATGTGATACGTAAATCGAATGTTCTGAAATTTGGATATTATAATTTCAGAAGGGGAACGCGTAAGAGTTTATCAGAGGCAGTTATATATAGATATCCATCTCCACCGAAATTACAGTTTGCCGTTGCAATTCCGAGTTTAATTCTACCTATTACATCTCCTTTATCGTTCAGTATGATAATTCCGCTTCCAGCAGCGGCAAAAACATATCCGTCAGGATGTACTTTAATACCATCGGCAGCCATTGGTTCTGATGGAAACTTTAATTTGAAATCAACAAAAACCTCTGGTTTTCCCACTTCTAATTTATTATTTAAAGAATATTCCATAATAAATGGGTGCTTGTGATCACTAATGGAGACATACACTTTATCTTGTTTTGTTGAAAGTGCTATACCATTAGGTCTTGTTAAATTAGAGATTATTTGGATCGCGTTTCCAAAGGAATCTAGTCGATATACACCATTACTAATGATCTCTCTATTTATAGTATCCACTTCCCGGTTAGGGAGTCCGTAAGGAGGGTCAGTGAAAAAGTAATCTCCATGATCATGTTGACAGATATCATTAGGGGAATTAAATCTGAGCTGTTTCCAGTGTGTACTTAATGGTGTAAATTTTCGTTTATTGAGATCGATCTGAACAATTTGTCTATTCCCATGATCACATGCAACGAGATATCCTTCTTTGTTGATCACGAGCCCATTAGTACCTGGTTCTTCACTGTAGATCTCAGTTCCTTGGTATCCTGCAGGTTGTATAAATTTCTCTACTCCATTTTTTGAGGACCACTTATATATGGTGTTCAGCCTTGTGTCGCTAAACAAGAGATAGTTACCTTTTTGAACCCATACCGGTCCCTCTGTCCACTGGAAACCTTCTGCTAGTAACTCAATTTTTATAAGAGGGTCAATTATTTTTTTAAAATCGGGGTGAAATAGCTCTATTTTAGCTTGATCATAGAATTTTGAAGGAGTTTGTCCGAATACAGGTGATGAAAATATTATAGTCAATATAGCTACTGTCAATTTTATGTTTCTATGAATAGTCATTATTAAAATTTTGATTGTGGTTTAAATTGAGTATGGTTTTGAATAGATCAGCATTTCTATAAAGTTTTATCCTTTTATAAAACACAAAAATTTAAAAACTATTGGTACTCAGTTATTAATAAAGATAGTAATATTTATCGTTTACTAAAAATAATCAATTCTTCTTATCCAGAAACTTAACTATATGTATGTTTAAGGTTATTTCATGGTTGTATATATTAACCTTTGTTTAGGTTAGATGGCAGAGGAGAAGATCAAAATAGCAGTAGCTCCCGTTTATTATTTCAGATTGGAAGATGAATTTTTATCGGTTAGGGTAACTGAAGTTTTATGATAAAAAAACTCCTGCAAACTTTATGTTGTGCAGGAGTTCCTTTTTTTGTTAGCTATAATTTAGTTTATTTTAAAACGAATTTGAATCCCAATGAGAAACTTGATGGATCAAAGTTAACATCATGAGAAATATTCCACCAAGGTTTCCAATCAAAATGCATCGCCAATGGAGCGGAAGGAATTCTAAATTCTAAACCGAGCGCTGGTCTTATTGCAAAATCTACATGCGTATCATCACCATCTTTCCAATGATACTTTTTGTACCCTTTATCATAATCGATAAACGATACTTGCGGACCAACACCAATATACCAGGAAAGACCACGAGCTCCTGGAATTCTTTTGTTATAGGAATAGTCAACGCCTAGCACTGTGATATTATCCCCAAATAATACCTGTGCATTTACAGCGTCATTTCCGCCAAAGTTATGTTTTATTTGTGGACCAAATAAAGTTTCGCCATCACCTAAATCTATCCCTAAACCAATGGCCGTACGATAAGGTGTTTGTGCATTTGCCTTCTGATGAGCGGCAAATAATAAAGTAAAAAGAGTAAGAAAAGGTAGAATTACTTTTTTCATGATAATTATAAAAAATATTAGTTTAAGTTTTCAAAAGGAAAACTTTCGCTGTTATAACAAATAGTTTGCCAATCCCCTCTAATTTAAATGTTGAAAAAGTCATCATTTTGCTAATGAGGTAGTTATTTTGTTGTTTAATATTTCTTAAAGCTAGATCACTTTACAATTTAATTTTCTGATTCTATTTGCCTTATTTTTTTTATTTTGCTTCTATCTTCCATTCATTCGAGTAAAATCCTGCATCTATTATATTCTCTGGACCATTTTTTAACATATCTAAATTGAAGAACATATAATCTGGAAAACCACTAGCTCCTGCAAAATATTGATTTGCTCCTGTGGCCTGCATTCCTTTAAGTCCAGTTCCTGTAATCACGCCAACACCTCTGGTTTCGGTTCCTGGTTTTTTCCAGTAAAAGTAACCGCCTAAATCATTGCCTTTATAAGTTTGTTTATCTATTTTAATTTGATCAGACGTTACCGTAATTGGGCAGTCACTAAGCAGTTTGTTCCAAGCACTATTTGTTTTTGCATTACCAATTAATATAATATTGCGATCAATGTATTTTTCTGCATCAAAGTCGCGGTCAGCTATCACATCAAATGTTCCATTACCTCTGTAATACCATGCTTCAGCATCATGGAGTACTTTTTCTAAAGCCCATTTATTTTCGTCTTTAGTTCCGGTTGTACCATAAACATACACCATACTGTGGTTAAAGGCCTCTTTAAAAGAACCGTTCCGATGAGGGCCTTTTTGATCTAGCTTTGGTCTTTCAACAACTAACCAACCTTGGGTTTCTCTTTTGAGGTACACTACAGATTGTTCAATTGTATTCCATTGATAGGTAATTGTATTGGAGCTGTCGATATCAATCGTGATGGGTTCATTTTTCTGAAAACCTTCCAAATTTAATTTCAATATCTGTACATTATCTGTTTTACCGATTAGTGTTCTTTTCTCCAGATTTCTAGTAAGTACAATTTGTGAATAATCAAGTGGCTTAATCTGTTGATAGATCGTACTCCAGTAGTATGTCGCTGAGATACCAGGATTTGCTGTTTTAAAATCAATATGATCGACTTCGTTTGTTGTTTTTCTTTGATGTATTTTAAAGTAATCAAATAAAGGTTTCCAGTCGACACTTTCATTACTGTACCAATGTGATCCACCTGGATATTCGTAATAGCTAAAATCCGGATGAAAAGTTCCGAGTAATTTACGCATTTGACGTGCATATTCAACAGATACTGTTCGATCAGCATCACCATGGAGTACATATATTCCTAAAGGTTTGTAGTTGCTTGCATATGCAATTACATCACTTTGATTTCCTGACTTTAATAGTATGTCTTCATACATATTTCGGCCTTTTTCTGGTATCAGCCCATCAGCAGATCCGTAGCCTTTTAAAGTTGGATATCCTGCACAAGGTGCTATTGCTGCCCACTTTTCTGGATAAGTAGCGCCTAGGAACCAGGTGCCGTGTCCGCCCATGGAATGACCAGTTAAGTAAATTTTTTGGCTGTCTGGCTTTAACGTTTGCTGGGCAAGGTCGAGCACTTCTAAAGCGTCCATTCTGCCCCAATCCTCCCAGTTGAACCCGCGGGGGCGACGATTGGTCGGTGCGACAAGTGTTCCCCAATCCTTTGCTTGATAAGCCTGTGCTTGCCCTAAGGCTTCTACACCGGCACCATGTACTGAAAAGAAAAGTGCATCTCCTGCTTTTTCTCCTCCTAAGGCTGGATTTACGGCATAATATTGTAAACTATTATCTATTTTGCTGATGAATGTGATTCGATAGGGAGTATTTCCCGATACACTTCTCAGTGGTATTTTTTTCGTCTCGATCAACTTTTCTTTATCCCAGATAGCGATATCAGTTTGTACTTCACCTAAACTATTTATTGCAGATGCATCAATAGGAACGATAATTTTCCGTGTACTATTGGCCATAAGAACAGGTGCTGTTGAAATTACTTTTCTCCCTCCAGTATTGCTCTGAATTTTTATATTATGAATATTTTTATTACTTGTATTAATCAGAACTAGGCCGATAAGGAGATTCTGATTTTGTTTACCCTGTACGATATCTGGAAGTGTCAGGTCTTCGGTTGCTATCTGTATTTTGTTTTTTGGAAAACTGAGTGTCGCAGCTATAAATGAACCTCTTACATAAAATTCGTTTAAGCCTTTCTTCAACTGGACGGGAATATATAGCCAGCCCATACGATAGGGGTCGCCAGTATGCATTTCACCATTAATAAGAACTGCGCTATTCCCTCTGATATTGAGTAGAGCGGCCTGTTCTTTATTTGAATGGTAAGTAAGATAAAGATAGCTCGGGCGCGGCCCTCTATATGTTGATGCGGCAGATGTTGTGTTCTGACTTTGCTGTGCAATACGACCTGGTCCTGGTGGATTATTGGGTTGCTGTAAGTTGGTCGCTGTATTTTGTTGACGTCTAAAGAAGCCACTAGTATCGGCTTTTACAATAGTCCATAAAGCTTTATCATCTTTGCCATCTAAAGTTGTTCCTGCCACAGGGGTGGATAATTTATGCTGGTAAAAATACCAGAGTAGTTCGTCTGTATATATGGCTTCCCTTCCATAGGTAAAGGATGCTTCTATGCTAAGCCCTTCTGTAAAGCGATGTATGTTTTGTGCCGAAGAAGGTATGATTATTAAACTTAAAAACAAGATTATGAAAATCGATTTTATATTTAAGAGTGATTGCTGGTATTGCATGTTGAAAAAGGTTTAGTAAATCTAATATACATATCTTTATTGAGCTCCTCTTCATTCTTGATGTGAATTCAATGTTTTTGCGTCTGAGTGGATCAATGTCGTCTTATAAATAAATATTATTCGGGTTATTTTTTGCAATGGCGAAACCTATTATTTGTCGTAAATTTGTATCATTACTTTGTTGCAATCTATTGATAAAGTAATGTTTTATACTATTTAGTAGTATCATAGACGTAGGTCACTTAGCTTTTACTGTACTCGTAAATTGCTAATTTATCTGAATATGTTAAAGTAAAGTTGAAGTGAAGGAAGTAGAAAATAAAGGAACTTATTGGGTGATGTGCCGGGAATGCTTGGGACGCGGAAAAAAAAGACGTAAGCTTAGTAAGAAAGTACGGTTAAATTACCAGCTTGCATGCGATCAATTTGAAACAATGAAAGGTGAGGGCAATGTACCTGTTCGCCCTAAAGGTCATCAATATACTTGTTTGCACTGTAATGGTTCGGGCTTGATTCTGTCTAACGAACCAGTTATACCTGACGAAGAGCATTATCCACATGTTGCTATTATTGGTGCGGGTATTGGTGGTATTGCGCTAGCGGTGGCGTGTATGCACCGTGGTATTCCTTTTACGCTTTATGAACGCGATCGTGACTTTAGCACTAGGTCTCAGGGTTATGGACTTACTTTGCAACAGGCTAGTAAAGCTATTTCTTCATTAGGTATTTTAACTTTGGACGAAGGTGTGGTTTCCACAAAGCATGTGGTTCATACAACTGCAGGTGAAGTGATAGGTGAGTGGGGGATGAGGAAATGGTTGTCTTCGGATGTTGAGATGGTTGCGAAACGTTCGAATGTACATATAGCCCGTCAATCACTACGGCAGGCACTTTTACAGCAGCTTGGTGGAAATGATAGAATTAAGTGGGCACATCAATTGGTGAATTTTAAGCAAGACGAGAACGGGAGGGCTGTCTTAGATTTCCAAGTGAACGGTGAAATCATAACTTCGAAAGCCGATTTAGTAGTTGGTGCAGATGGTATTCGAAGTTCTGTCCGCAAGTTATTGCTTGGTGATGATGTGAATCCTTTACGTTATCTTGATTGTATGGTGATATTGGGTATTTGTTCTTTGAGTGCGCTCAATAATATCACAAGCACTTTATTGGACGGTGCGACGGTTTTTCAAACAGCTAATGGAAATGATCGTATTTATATCATGCCCTATACTTCAGATTCTGTTATGTGGCAACTTAGTTTTCCTGTCTCTGAAAATGAAGCAAAAGCTTTAAGTTCACAGGGACCGCAGGCCCTTAAAGAGGAGGCATGCCGCAAGGCGCCATGGCACGATCCTATTCCTCAGATTCTAGCTGCTACCGAGGTTGATCTTATTTCAGGTTATCCTGTGTATGATCGAGCGTTACTTGAAGCGGGGCTTATGGATAATGGGAAGCAGGTAACATTAATCGGAGATGCGGCCCATCCTATGAGTCCCTTTAAAGGACAAGGGGCAAATCAAGCCTTACTGGACGCATTGGCATTAGCGCGGGGTATTTCAAAAGGATGTGGATCATCTCATTGGAAAAAAACTGGAATAAGGGAATCCGTGTTGATGGAGTATGAGTCAGAAATGATAACACGGAGTGCTGTCAAAGTGAAGGATTCTGCAGATGCTGCGAAATTTCTGCATTCAGAAATGGTACTTTTTGAAAGTGATGCGCCTAGAGGGAGCTGTGTAAAGAAAATTGAATAGGATTTAATTTAGTTTTCTTTAATATGAGTTTTCTGTGATTTAATGAACGTTTTCCTATCTCAACATTAGTAAAAAACAATTCTCAAGGTTATAATCAATATGCTTTTCAATCAATTTGATTGATTAACTCCTATTTTATCTAAGAGTAATTTGATCAGATCAAATTCTGCTTGCCATACATTCTGTTTGGCTTTATGATAGGAGAGAATTGATTGATTGTAATCTGATAACATGGAGCGTCCCTCTCGATATCGTGATTCTTGTTCTTTTTTTTCTTGTGCTGCCAATTGTTCAATATTATGAAAGCGGAAGAGTTTTTGTTGTGCAGTCTTAATTTTAACAATTTGCTGTTGCGCATTGATCTGGTCGATTTGCTGTTCCTGATGTAATTGTAATTCCAATACACCTGAATTTAATATTTCTTTTTTCAAGGTTGGCTGTGCGGTAAAATAAGCGGATAAGGGTATGCGAAGCACTAGATTGATGTACCTATTTCCATACCACGAATGGCCTCTATCCAAGCGGAATTCATTACTAAAATACTGTTTCCCTAGGTAGGCGTTTGTTGATAGGGTCGGCAACAGCTGTTTTTTGACACCTTGCATCTGTAATTTGTTGATCTGTTGATCTAATTCTAATGACTTAATGGTATAATTTTCCTGTTGCAAATTTTTGACGAAAGAACAGATTTCCTCGATATTTGAATTTAAGGATTGTGTTTGAGCGAGATCGGTATACTTTCTTAACTCTAAGTCAGCATCTTCTAGAACCGACCAAGCATCGTATAGTCCGATCAGATGCTGTTCATATTCTTGTTGCGCATTTAAATACTGACTAGATGGGAGACGTCCAGCTTCATAACGAGCTTTGCTAATTTTCAAAATTTCATTATAAGAAGCAGAATCCTGTAATGCGAGCTCATACTGTTGTGTTGCAAGTACAACAGAAGCATAAGCTAGTGTAGCATTTTTTTTCCACTCTTGTATATGTTGCTCTTTGTTGATATCTTCTTTTTGTATTTCAAATGATTTTTGTTTCTCATCGAGCTGTCGTTTTGGATCAAATAAATTCCATTCCATCTGTATTCCCGCTTTGGAAGACCATTTTGTGGCAAATTTTAAAGGAAGTATAGCACCTTCCAATGCATTCGGATCAAATGCAATTGCCGGGACTGGCGTGGTCGGGATAATAAGATTCCGTTGCAGGTTAGCATCTATGTAAAATACCGGAATACGAGTATTTCTTAATTCTTTTAATTCCTGTATTTTAATTCCTCTTTTTAAAAGATCTTGTTGGTATATGAGGTTTTTATCAACCTCTTTCCATAGTTGTGCAATGCTCAATTTTTGTGCTTGAACGAAGATTGGAAAAATTGTTAGTATAGTAAATAGGATCTTCTTCATGTTAAAAAACAGATGCCGGTTCTAATTTGGTTATTTTTCTAACTGCAAATAATGAACCGCCAATTGAAATAAGCAATGTAATGAATAGTAGAAACAAGGCAAAAAGTGGGGAAATATCAATTACTAATCCAGCACCGGCAACACCGAATTTAAATCCTGCCAATAAAAACATGGCAATAAGATAGCCAATGACAGCATATAAAAATGCTTGAGCAATAATAAGTTTATTTACATAGCTTTTTTTTGCTCCGATCGCTTTTAGCGTCCCATAATCTTTAATTCTATCTAAAGCAGATGAATATAAGGTAAGTCCGATAATGAAAAAGCCACTAATCATAGCGAAAAGGACAAGAGTTCCAAAGCTCATTCCCATATTGGAGGTAATCAAGATTTCTTTGATTGTAGACTGTTGCAATTTCTTGGCATCCCAAGCACGGAGCTGTGGAAATAATTGCTGAATATCGTTGCGTACCTTTTCCTTATCTGTTCCGGGCTTTAATCTTGCAATAATGATGTTGACTTTAAAAGGAGATACATTTCCCAGAAATATGGCATTTTCCATAGAGGTATACATTAAACTTGCTCCGAAAGCTTGCGCTTGCTTTGTTATTACACTAATTTTGGCACTTTGACCATTGATTTCTATGGCTTTATCGACAAATAAATTTGTATTCCATGTTTTTGAACTGAAAAACTCGGCCGACACTGTACTTGGAGTTGTTAATGAAGATAAATTTCCTTCCTTTATCCTTTCGGTCTTAGGGCCCATAACAAAGTCTGGAGCATCGGCACCAATTAGCGTTACTGAAGCCGTTTTTCCATCTAAAAAAGTTGCTCGTGCTGGTGCTAATATTACAGGATAGGTATGCTCAATATCGTTTAAGCTCCCTATTTGCTGAACCAGTCGCTTATCGATACTATTTACAGCATTTATATTGTTACTCTGTGCTTCAATAATCCATAGATCATTTTCTTGAACAGGAGCATTGCCCACTAGATTTCCCATTAGCCCCATCAGAAAAAAAAGGAGCCCGAGCTGTTGTCCGATTAGAAAGATACTGATGACAATTGCCGTAATGATTCCTACACTTTTTGCGCGATCATATTTGATGAATTTAAAAGCTAATGCTAACATGCTATTTCATCTTTATTGTACATTCTACCTTGGCATTGATAGGTAGTTGATTATTGTTATTTACCTGTATTTTTATTTTTCGAACACGGCGGTCTTCTCCTTCATTTGCGGTTTCATATAGAATCGATTTGTTCGATAAGATGGGGCTTATGTAGAAGATCTGTCCCGTAGTAGGATTATCTTTTCTGCCTACTGGCAGGATAGTTACCGATTGACCAATTTTAACATCCTGAGCAAATAATTCATCGACTTCGGCTTCAATAATTGGGTTTGAAACATTTACTATTTTTCCAAGCTCATTTGCATTGCCGACACTTTGACCAACTTTGGCAGTTAGATCCATAATAATTCCTGATTTACGTGCCTTTATGTTGAAATCATTCTCCTGATTCTGTATTTTTTGAATCTGTAAATATTGTTCATGTTCTTTTATCTGCTGCGCTCTGCGCTTTTCTTGAAGACCTTTTAACGTTAATTCTTGTTGTCGCCAACTGGTAAGATCCGTTTCCATTACCTCTTTTGACTCTGCATTTTGGGCAAACAGACGTTTAGAAGTTTCGTATTTAGCTTGCAATTCTTTTAGATTTAAGTTTGCTTTTTCAATATCCTCAACTGTAGTTCTGTTTTCGGTGACTGCCGCATTTAACTTTGTTTGCTCTTGCTCGATATCTAATGTAATATTGCCTTTATCAAGTAGGACAAGAAGCTCTCCTGCCTGAACTGTATCTCCCTCTTTAATCAGTACCTGTTTAATAATTGCAGCGGTTGTGCTAGCAATAATGGCCCAATCTTCTGAAGGAATTATCTTACCAATCGCTTTTATTTCGGTTATATCTTGTAAGATTTGTTTATTAGTATGTGATGTTTTCGGCTTCTTATCCGAAGTGCAGGCCATTGTCATCATTACAATAGCTATAGTTATCGCGATTCTATTTGTAATCTTGTTCATTATTAATCACATCTGAAACTTTTCCTTCTTCTACATATATTACTTTATCTGCATATTTGCGCAGACGTAAATCATGGGTAACAATAATGACTGCCTTGTTTTTGGAAGCTAGTGTTTTTAGTTCTTGCATAATGCTTGTGGCACTTTTAGCATCAAGCGATGCGGTTGGTTCGTCACATAGGATCATTGCAGGATTAGTCACCAAAGCACGTGCAATTGCTACCCGTTGTTTCTGTCCCCCACTTAATCTTTTCGGAAGTGTCTTCATTTTAGTTGATAATCCTACTTCATCCAAAGCTCTGCTTGCACGGACGATAGCTTCCTTTTTTGTAATGCCTTGCAAAATGAGTGGTTGGATTACATTTTCTAAAGCATTTAATGGTTCTATAAGATTAAACTGTTGAAATACAAAACCGATTTCATGTAACCGTAATTGTGCTAAATCGGATTCCTTTAAGTTGTTAACATGTGTTTCTTTATAAAAAACATCACCAGCGGTAGGATAGATCACAAAGCCTAAAATTGATAATAGTGTTGTCTTTCCACTACCCGAAGGCCCCATTATTAAAGTCAATTTATTTGTCTCAAAACTAACATTGGTAGTATCTAATGCAGTTATAACAGAATCGCCTGTCTTGTAAATTTTTTTAACGTTTTTTAGTGTGACGATTCCTTGTTGCATGTCGAATTTTTATTAAAACAAGTGTTAAGAGGCAATGTTTGCACCGACTTACACGAATATCGATAAAATTTTATAGAAAGTGATAGATAAACGATCATTTAACTGGGATACCCGAACTTAAAATTTTGGAAGTAATGAACTTTGATATTTTTTTGTGATCATAAGGATAGACTTTCTAAGCTTGTGTTTCTTAAAAAGGATTGTTATAATTTTTTAAGATTATAATGATGTGTGTATCAAGATGTTTTTCTTGTAATATTGATAAATAATAACCAAATTAGTTTCATAATACAACCAACAAAAATCATATAGGAAGTAGTTCAAGATCAAAAGAAAATATTGCTTGAGAGAAGATATATGAGTATAAACCTGATAATCTAAAATGATATTATGCAGTACCGAAATCGTATAGAGACAACCAGCCCATAACATGAGTTTTCCGTTATTGGTATTGTGTTACGAATTTTCATTGCGAATATTTAAAGATGTTGTTAAATAGATTCTTGGTTGTGTAGGCTTATGTATCCTAAAAAACTGGAATAAATACCATGTTGTTAATTAAATTTATATTTAAATGAATACAGTAAAAAGATATGCTTTAGTTGGAATTGTCACAGTGACGTTATTTTCCTTTTCTGCTTATGGCCAATTAGCGTATCCGCCAGAGGTACAGAAATGGGATGCTGATGCATTGGGAAATCATCGAGCGATAGTGAGGGTAAATAGTCAAGAAAAAGAGGTACAGGTCGTTTTGCCTTGGCGTAACCGTTGGATGGAACCTAAGCAGCAACTTATCATGGTAGATAGTGCAAGTAACAAAAAGTTAGTTCCCAATACTTATTTGTGGATCAATGCTGAATCGGGGGCTTTTCGCTTTAATCCTTTAGCAAATCATGGAACATACTACATTTATTATTTACCCTATAAAATGGGTGGACGCAGTGCTAATTACCCTGATGCCATCTACCTCAAGAATCCTATTGCAGCACCTTCGGATGCAAAACCTGAAATTCAAAATTCGAAAGGTGTTTCATTTGATCGTTTCGAATCGGTGGATCACTATAATAGTAATGATCCTATGGAAATTCTTGCAACTCAGAAAGAGATCGAAGCATTTGTTTCCCATAATGCTAAGAAATCCTATTATGTATTTCCGGAGTTAAGGGAATTTCCTGTAAAAATGGAAAAACAATTACCCCAGCGCTGGATAGGCATTGACAGACCTCGTGATCGTATTTATGGACACGCAAAACGAGGTGAATATTATGCTTTTCAAGTTGCTCTTTGGTCTTCTAAGCATGATTTAAGGGATGTAAAGATTTCATTTTCAGACTTTAAATCTAAGGATGGATCGTTGATCACTGCAGAGAACTTGAACTGTCTAAATACGCAAGGTATTGATTATACTGGACAACCGATGAAATTAAAAGTTTCTGTTCCGATAAATAATATCCAGTCGCTTTGGTGTGGTATTCAAGTTCCTGAAAATATAGGTGCTGGAGTGTATGAAGGAACAGTAAAAGTAAAACCAGCCAATGCTGAGGAACAAGTGATAAACGTTATTGTAGAAGTTACAGCCGATCTGATTCAGGATCATGGTGTGGATGAACCTTGGAATATGACACGCCTTCCGTGGTTGAACTCTATTTTAGCACAAAAGAATACACTTATCGCGCCATATACAGCACTGCAGATGAAAGCTGATTCTACTTTACAAATATTGGGGAGAGCGGTTAAATTGAGTGCATCGGGATTACCCGGACAGATCAGCACGTTTTTTACACCGGAATTAACGGAAATTTCAGATAAACCAAATAATCTTCTAGATGGACCTATGCAGTTTAATCTTTATGGAGCCATTGATGGAAGAGCTATAAAAATGAATAATAGTGGAATTAAGTTTGTCGAAAGAAATGAAGGCCAATATTGTTGGACAGCAATGAATAGTTCTCCACAACTTAACATGGAAGTAAATGGACGTCTGGAATTTGATGGTTACTTACATTACGAAGTTAAGCTAACTGCTCAGGAGGATGTTTCATTAAAAGATATCCAGATGCATATTCCGATGCAGTCCCAATATGCAACCTATTTTATGGGTTTGGGAGAAAAAGGAGGGAAAAGGCCTAATAAACTGACTTGGAAATGGGATGTGGCCAATAAAAATCAGGATGGTGGCTGGATAGGAGCTGTTCATGCCGGAATACAGTTTTCACTTCGTGACGAACATTATTCAAGACCGCTCAATACTAATTTTTACCTGCAAAAACCATTGGTATTACCAAAATCTTGGGGTAACGACAATAAAGGTGGAATCAATATTATAGAAGAAGGAAACTCAGTTGTAGTAAATAATTATAGTGGTGAACGAATATTGAAAAAAGGAGATATTCTCTATTATAATTTTAATTTACTGATTACCCCTTTTCATCCTTTGAATACCGAAGCCCAATGGAACGAACGTTATTATCATGCTTATAAACCTGTGGATTCGGTTGTACAGAGTGGATCTAATGTGATTAATATACATCATGCTAATGAAATAAATCCCTACATCAATTATCCTTTTATTGCTACTAAGGAAATGAAGCATTATGTAGATGAAGCCCATCAAGCAGGATTGAAAGTGAAAATATATAATACGGTTAGGGAAGTTTCCAACAGAGTTTATGAACTGTATCCGTTAAGAAGCTTAGGGCATGAGGTATTCTCCTCTGGTAAAGGACAGGGATATTCATGGCTACAGGAACATTTGGGAAGTGATTATATTGCTGCTTGGTATGTGCCTCAATTTAAGGATGCTGCAATCATCAACAGTGGAATGAATAGATGGCATAACTACTATGTTGAAGGTATGAACTGGTTGGTCGATCGTATTGGTATTGATGGTATTTATCTCGATGACGTTGCATTTGATCGGATCACGATGAAACGCATAAAAAGGGTACTAACTAAAAATGGTAAAGCTGGATTAATTGATCTACACTCCGCTAATCAGTTTAATAAGAGTGATGGTTTTAATAACAGTGCAAATCTTTATTTGGAACATTTTCCTTATCTCAATAGACTGTGGTTTGGTGAATATTTTGATTATGAAAACAATCAACCGGACTTTTTTTTAACAGAGGTGAGCGGTATTCCATTTGGATTGATGGGGGAAATGTTACAGGACGGTGGAAATCCTTGGCGAGGCATGATCTATGGTATGACTAACCGTATGCCTTATCAAAAATTAACACCTGCCGGACTGTGGAAAGCATGGGATGATTTTGGTATCAAAGGAAGTAAAATGATCGGTTACTGGTCTCCAAATATCCCTATAAAAACGAATAAAGAGAATGTTTTGACTACTGTTTTTCAAAAAAGAAATAAAACTATGCTGGCAATCGCGAGCTGGGCTCCGGAAAATACCGCAGTTAAATTGGAGATTGATTGGAGTAAATTGGGCGTAAATCCACAGAAAGCAAATATATATGCTCCAGCAATACCTCTTTTTCAAGTTGAGGGAAGATATAAAGCTGATGACCTAATTATGATCGAAAAAGGCAAGGGTATGATCCTCATTATTGAGGAATCTACTGAAAGGTAGTCGTTTTCAATTGCAACAGGTAAAAAATCAAATTAAATCTAGAAATATATATGAGAAACTTTTACAGCAGATAGCCGCAGAAAAGTTAGGAGAGAACATAACAATTTTAAGCAATGTTGTGTCAGAAAGAGCATGTAAGATGGAACAGCAGATTCGAGAAGGGCGATTGGAGAGGTACTGGCCAGAGCTCATACGTGCTGTGTATTTTTCATTAGATGATAGGATGTTTTAGTATTATTGATTCTGACATAAAAAAAGTGTAACAAAATTGATAAAGATGCGACTAATACAAAAATAACTTTATTAATTATGAAGCAGATTCTTTATGCAATTGTATTTGTAATTTTGGGTATGTCAAATACGCAAGCACAGATCAAAGGCGATTGGACCGGTACATTGGATTACCAAGGTACTGCAATTGCCATTATTTTTCACTTAACCGAGACCGACGGTAAAGTTCAGGGTACTATGGATGTTCCACTTCAGGGGGCTGTTGGAATTCCCCTGTCTGTTGTCACTTTCGAAAACAAGCAACTTGTTTTGAGTATTGAGCAAGCAGGAATTAAGTATAGTGGTAAATTGGAAAATGGAAAAATCACAGGTACATATACACAAGGTGAAGCCAAGCTACCTTTAATTTTGGAAAATAAAGTAATCACTAAGCCTGGCGATACTACATTGGTATCTACCAAAGAACAGTTAGCAACACTTATTGCATTGGACAAAGGTAATTTTAAATATCAGGTTGAAGATTATTTTGCGAAACCAAAGCTATCCGGTTTTCAGTTATCTCCAAATGGTAAATATATCTCATATCGCGAGAAGGATGATAAGAATAAACGCCATGTAATGGTAAAAGAAGTCGCTACTGGTAAAGTTATTCGGGCTATTGAAGAAAAAAATGAGCTGATCCGCGGTATGGGTTGGATTAATGATGATCGTTTAGTGTACGTCATGGATCAGGGTGGTAACGAGAATTACCATCTTTATGCAATAAATATTGATGGAACTAATAATATTGACTTGACACCTTTTGAAAATATTCAAGCATCGATTTTGAATATGTTGAAGGAACAAAAGGATTTTATTATTATCCAGATGAATAAAGATAATAAACAGGTATTCGAACCTTATAAAGTTAATATTCAAACTGGGGTAATGGAAAAACTATTTACGAATGAAGATCCTGCAAATGCAATAGTTGGTTATGAATTTGATAAGGATGGTAACCTTCGTGGATATGCAAAGATGCAGAATGGTATAAATAGTCAATTTTTTTATAAGCCTCAAGGTGCCACAAATTTTGAACTTTTCCATACGACTAAGTGGGATGAAACATTTAGTGTTGTATCGTTTAACTATGCTTCTAAGAATTCCGATGAAGCTTATGTCTTAACTAATTTGGATTCCGACAAATCTCGAATTGTTTTGTACGATCTTAAAAATAAAAAGATATTAAGAGAAATCTACGCCAATGAAGAATATGATGTGAATCTAATTTCTCTTTCAAGAAAGCGCAATTGGGAAATTGACTTTGTGGGATATGAAGGAGAAAAGGTAATTATAAAACCGGTCAGCGAGACTTTTAAGAAAATTTATAAAAATCTGGAAAGCCAATTTAAAGGTTATGAGTTCTCGATTGCTGGTAAAACAGACAATGAAGATCAATTGTTAGTTGTTGTTCAAAGCGACAAACTTTATGGGCGTTATTATCATTATGATACCAAAAGTGGTAAAGCGACTCTATTAGTGGATTTGATGCCACAATTGAAAGAAGAGGATATGGCAGTGATGCGTCCAATTACTTTTAAATCCCGTGATGGAATGACTATTCATGGATATATCACATTGCCTAAAGTAGCTCTTGATGGTAAAAAAGTTCCTTTGATCGTAAACCCACATGGTGGTCCTCAGGGAATACGCGATAGCTGGGGCTTTAATCCCGAAACACAATTGTTCGCAAGCCGAGGATATGCAACCCTTCAAGTGAATTTCCGTATATCTGGTGGATATGGAAAAGAATTCCTTCGTGCCGGTTTTAAGCAAATAGGTCGTAAAGCGATGGATGATGTTGAAGATGGTGTACAATATGCTATTGAGCAAGGTTGGGTTGATAAAAGTAATGTCGCGATCTATGGAGCTAGTCATGGTGGATACGCTGTACTAAGAGGTTTAGAAAAGACACCTGATCTGTATAAAGCGGGAGTTGATTATGTTGGTGTTTCTAATATTTTTACACTTATGAGTTCGATTCCTGAGTATTGGAAACCTTATAAAGAAATGTTATATGAAATATGGTATGATCTGGATAAAGAAGATGAAGCTGCAATCGCGAAAGAAGTATCACCAATTTTTCATATTGATGCAATCAAATCACCTTTATTTGTCGTACAAGGAGCAAATGACCCACGCGTTAAAATTGCTGAAGCTGATCAGATTGTAAAAGCTTTGCGGGATAAGGGTGTTGATGTACCCTATATGGTTAAATATGATGAAGGACATGGTTTTGGTAAAGAAGAAAATCAGATCGAGTTTTATAAAGCGATGATGGGATTCTTTAGTAAACATCTTCACTAATCAGAATCAAGATTATTTTATTAGAAAGCTGTCTTCTTTTATAAGGAAGACAGCTTTTTTATGTTAAAGCCGAGAGCCGATATTCGTTTGGACTAAGGCCTACATTCTTCTTGAAAAACCTTGAAAAATGTTGAGGATATTTAAATCCTAATTCATATGCAATTTCATTGATTGATTTACTTCGGTTGTAAATTTTATTTTTAGCTTCATCAATGATCTTATCCTTTATATATTCCTGTGCTGATTTGCCAGCTTCTTTTTTGATTAGGTCTCCAAAATAATTGGGCGATATGTTTAGTTTATCTGCAAAATACGCCACGGAAGGAATACCGTTTTCAATTAAATTATCACACTTGAAATAATGATTTAATAGCTGTTTAAAATTCTTTACCATCCCCCGATTAATATGATCTGGAACGCTGAATTGACGATCATAGAATCTTTCACAATAATTTAAAAACAACTCGACATTCGAGATTAATAGTTTTTTGCTGTGCTTGTCTATGGGTTGACTTAATTCATATTCGATTTTTGCGAAACAGTCAGATACGATCTTACATTCATTTGGAGTTAATAGCAATACTTGATGACTGTTATTTTGAAAAAAATGATAAACATTTAAATGTTCAGTAAGTGCTGTTCCTGCAATCAGATCCGGATGAAATACTAAGGCATGCCCTTTTCTAAAAACCTGATCGGCCGTATTTTCGATTCCGATCGTGTTGCCCGGAGCAATAAAAGAAAGCTTGCCTTCATGATTATCAAGTATAGATAGTGCAATACAATATAAATCCAAATGGACATTGCAATCTGGACGTAAGGTTGCTTTAGACCAGTCAACGATATTAACTAACGGATGGCGCACTTCAAAATGATTGAAAATGTTGAATGCATAAACGCTATTTAGATGAGTGATTTTTTTCATATTACTTACATTTATGATTTGATCAATTTTTGCCATTTAAGATAGGTTCCTGATCTCCATAACCATTCGATCGGACCGTAACGAAATTTCTGTAGCCACATATGACTTAACTGAATCTGGAGCATAGTATAGCCTAAACAGATCATAACGCTTAGAAATATACCAAGATCATATAGACCAAAGCCATATCCATAGAATATAAATACACCTAAGATCGACTGTACCATATAATTGGTCAGCCCCATTCGACCATAGCTTTCAAGTTTTGAAAGTTTCTTTTGCATCGTTTCTTTACTGTAAATAACTATGATGACAGCTAACCATAAATATGCTGCTAATAGGTTAATGAGATTATCTAAGGGAATTACTAGCCATTCAGCAATTGGATTACCATGTTGTGCCGGTAAGATCGGTTTTATAATATAAAGTAATATAACGGCACCTAAGGCCATCCAAGCTAAGCGATAAATCTGATTTTTGTATTTTTCAAGTTTTTCAAATAAACGTAAACGACCTGCCAATAATCCAAGAATAAAAAAGCCCATTGTCATATAGCCTCGTCCATATTCCCCAAATTGGAAGTTGAATTTAAAATGTAACTGTTCACTAAGGTTGTGCTGTATGTTTGTTAAAATCGATCCATTGAAAAATATTTCTTGCCAACGGCCTCTTCTTTCAGTCATCGTTTCAGTAATAGTTGATAGAATCTCTGGAGCAATTGATTTGTAAACAATGTTAGATAGCTGTGCACCGCCCAATAAAAAGAAAATCGAGATCGCAATCAACCATTTGTTGGATAATTTATACATAAAGATCAGCGGTACACCCAATAGCGCATAGATGATCAAGATATCATTTCGAAAAAGAGCGCTATGTATAAGACCGATGATAAATAGGATAATAAGACGCCAGAAAAATCGACCACGAAAATCAATACCTTTCTTAGCAGCATTATCCATTTGTATAAAGAAACTCAAGCCGAATAAAAAAGAAAAGATAATAAAGAATTTCCCCATGATGAAATACTGTAATATCCAGCTTAAGATCGAGTCCATTGTACCGATCCAGGGCAATGGTGGTGGGGCAGTACTAGTGAATGCACCGAAATGCTGTAAGGCATGTGTCATACAAATACCGATTAGAGTAATACCCCTAATAGCATCTATGACAGTTATTCTATTGTTTGTAATTGCTTGTTTTGCTACTGGTTCCATAAACTATCTTGTAATAGGTAGTCGCAAAAATGTGGAAATTTATTAATGCCTATATGTAGGGATGGAACAAAGCGAAATATTGATTACTGAATACGAAAAATCTGAAACATAAACGACGATGGTTTTACATATTTACCATCCATTCTTTAAAATCTGAAGCTTTATTTTTACTGACATAAATGCGTTCAGGGGTTTCTGTATCAAGTGTAATAAGTAAGCGGTTATCAAACCAGATGGTGATGCTCTCGACTGAATTTCTTGCAATAATGAACTGTTTGTTAGCACGATAAAAGTTCTTAGGATTTAAAGTAATATAGAGTTGCTCGAGTGTTCTTGAATAAGGATATTTACTGCCATCTTTGAGATAGATATGGGTACTTTTATCTGTTGTGTAAAAAAAAGAAACAGTCTGTAGGTCAATTGGAATTAATCTGTCTTGAACAGGAATTAAGATTTTATCTTTATACTGTTTGGCAGGAGCTAATTGCGTAATCTTTGAGATATAGGCTACTAGATCTGATTGTGTAAAACGTTTAAATTTTTGCAACGCGCGGTCAAGATCATTTTTCTTTATTGGTTTTAGCAAATAATCAATACTGTTGACCTTGAAGGCTTCAATAGCATATTCATCATAAGCAGTAGTAAAGATTATAGGAACTTCCACCTCAACATGATTGAAGATTAGAAATGCCGCACCATCAGAAAGATGAATATCCATTAAAATGAGATCCGGCGGTGGATTTGTAGTTAACCAGTTAATGGTCTGGCTGACACTTTCTGTATTACCTGATACCTGAATAGTGGGATCAATTTCTTTTAATATCTCAACTAAGCTTTCATAAGCTGCAGTTTCGTCTTCAACAATTAATACCTGCATCAATAATTACTTTAAGGGTAAATAAACTGTAAATGTTTTGCCATTATCTTCAATATGTATCGGTTTTTCCAGTAATAATATAAATCTACTTTCTAGATTTTTAAGACCTGTTCCGTTACTGACGGGTGCGACCAATTTAGGGTAAATAGGATTTGAAACAACAAGTTCATTGCGGTCATTGAAGTAAATATCAATGATCATTTTATGATCGCTGTCAATGATATTATGTACAACAATGTTATCCAATAAAGGGAGGATAGATAACACTGGTAATTTATAGTCCAATACTTCATCACTTATATCAACGTTATAGGTCAATTTATTGGCAAAGCGAACTTCCATCATATATTTAAAAGCATCTACGAAAGCAAGCTCTTCTCTCAAAGTAACCAGACCTTTTTTGTCACTCTGCAGAATGTATCGGAATACATCAGATAATTTGTTAACATAAGTTAAAGTGACTTCATCATTCTTTTTTCGAATTAAAGAAGTTAGACCATTTAGGGAATTAAAAAAGAAATGTGGGTTGATCTGATTGGTAAGTGCATCATAGCGGCTCTGTAGATTTTTCATGGTTAGCTCCTCAATCTGCTGTTCTTTTTTTCTCTTATCGCGATAGAGCTGTATAATGTACCCCACGAGCGAACTCAGGATAGAAACAACAAAGAATTGAAAGAGTACAAGACTTCCAAAATGCCTTACTTTGGTAAATAGTAAAAATGAAATACCGCCATATACAACGTAGCCGCTAGCTGATATCAAAAGATTGTAAGCGATCCGTTTTTTTAAGGTTGAAGATCGAAGATAAGTCAGATTGCTTTTAATCAAAATAAAAACCAATGAGACAAAGAACAGGTAGCGAAATAAGAAAAAGATGATATGCTGCATTTTTCTTGTTTCTTCTAATCCTCTTAATTCAAAAGGTAACCAGGTGATATCCGGGTATATAATAAATGTTGCGGCAGCGATACTGATTAATAAGACCTGCCATGAACTGTATTTTGCTAACAATATTTTTTTGATTTTGTACAACAATAAATAGTACTATTTATAAAGATACAACCTTCTGTTTCGAAAATAAATACCTGACCCGACTAAAACGAAAAATAAAGGATGAAGACGAAAGTATATTTTGTAATACACCATTCCCTTAAGCATGTAAATAGAGTTATGCTGTTTATTTTTATAAATATCCATCAGTCCTTACATGATTTTTATAAACAAAATCATGTACAATGATGTCTGTTTAATAGAGAATGAATAAGCATCGGTAATAATGGTAAGTGAAACCGTAATCTGTATACACGACTATTCAATACCATAGCTGAACTTTGCATTGTAATACCTGTTTAAGATCTTAAAAGAAAAAGTAGCGATTGTAAAAAATACTTATTGTCAGTATAAAAATATTAAATCATGGAAAAAAGGAATTTAGGAAATAATAAACTTGAAGTATCAGCTTTGGGTTTGGGTTGCATGGGGTTAAGTTTTGGTTATGGACCTGCTACAGATAAGCAAGAGGCTATTAGCTTAATTCATGAAGCGTATGAAGCAGGGGTAACATTTTTTGATACCGCAGAGTGTTATGGTCCCTTTATTAATGAAGAGCTACTAGGGGAAGCCTTGGTCCCTTTTCGCGACCAAGTAGTAATTGCAACCAAATTTGGGTTTCAGGAAGGTGATTCAAAAAAAGGATTGGATAGTAGTCCATCACGCATAAGAGCGGTAGCGGAAGCATCCATGAAAAGGCTTAAAACAGATTATATTGATTTATTTTATCAGCATAGAGTGGATCCGAATGTTCCGATTGAAGACGTTGCAGGAACTATTCGTGATCTGATAAATGAAGGAAAAATTAGACATTGGGGGCTTTCAGAAGCGGGTGCGGAGACGATTCGTAAAGCACATGCAGAGCAACCAGTAACTGCATTACAAAGTGAGTATTCGTTATTCTATCGGGATCCTGAAAAGGAAATTATACCTACTCTTGAAGAATTGGGTATAGGTTTTGTTCCTTTCAGCCCATTAGGAAAAGGATTTTTAACAGGTGCTATCAATGAATTAACACAGTTTGATCCCACAGATTTCAGAAATATAGTGCCTCGGTTTTCACAAGAGAATAGAAAAGCTAATGAAGCCTTGGTTGATTTGTTGAAAGTAATCGCTATTGATAAGGAGGCTACTCCGGCACAAATAGCATTAGCTTGGTTATTGGGACAAAAGTCATGGATAGTACCTATTCCAGGGACAACAAAAATCCATCGATTACAGGAGAATATCAGCGCATCTTATATCAGATTATCGGCTGCAGATATGGAACAGATTGAACAAGCTACTTCAAAAATTACGATCCAAGGAGCGCGGTATCCAGAAGCTTTACAAAATCGAGTAGGGAAATAAGTAATAAGGGTAGTTTTTTCCGTAATCCGTATACTAAAATAAAAACTGACGGTTTGATATTTGTCTAATAAATTGATTAATAATGAAAGCATTAACAAAATATGGATTACTATTAAGTGTAGCTTTATTATTGCTATTATCCTGTTCTCAGGCTAAAGAACCGATAAAAGAGCAGTCTAGCTCTGCTCCAATAACAGACAAACCGCTTCATGATAAAAAGATATTAATCGTGTACTTATCGCGTACAAACAATACAAAGGCAGTTGCTCAGATCATCCACAAAGAAATAGGAGGTGATCTGGTGCCGATCGAATTAATGACAGCTTATCCACTGGATTATCAAAGTGTAGTAGATCAGGTTGCACGTGAAAATCAAGGAGGCTATTTGCCTCCTTTAAAAACGCAAATTGAGAATATAAAACAATATGATGTAATTTTTGTCGGGTTTCCTACTTGGGGAATGCAACTTCCTCCTCCAATCAAAAGCTTTTTGTCCCAAAATGATTTAAGTGGGAAAACGATTGTTCCTTTTAACACGAATGGCGGTTATGGTATTGGTAGCAGTTTTGAAACGTTAAGGCAATTATGTGCTAATAGTACCGTTTTAACAGGCTATTCTACTACAGGCGGAAAGGAAAAAGAAGGACTTTTTTTGGTGATGAAAGGTGCAAAAGAAGAGCAGGTTAAAGCGGATATAAAGAAATGGCTAGCAACGATTAAGATAGATAATTAAAGATTAGGGGAGCTGGTCTAAGTATATGCTATTTATAATTATTAAATAGGAGAAGTATTTATCTGTAAGAATATAATCTGTAAATTAGTTTTGATATTTCAATAAATTATGAATTTTCAGCTGTCAGATAACAGTTAAATATGGTTGTAAGGTGATGGATAAGAGCATAGGCTATGGCGTTTTTTTACCGAATAAATCCCTTTGCGATTATGTAGAAAGCTTTTGGTTTTTGCATAATCAATCTGATCAGGAAAAAGAAACAGTTGGTTTACCAGATGGACGAATTGATCTGATATTTTCTAAATCACCGGAAAATCCTTTTCAAATCATATTATTGGGACTTGGTACACAACATAAACCGGCGACTATTCCCGCACGTATAAAGATGTTTGTGGTAAGTTTTAAATTACTTGCTGTCGACTATATTTTGAAACAACCTATTTCCGATCTAGTGGATTCAGGCAAAGTGCTTCCAAGTGATTTTTGGGATTTTTCTGAAGATGATCTGCAAGATTTTAATTGTTTTATGAATAAAGCAACACTGACAATGGAGTCCTTAATTCCCCATCAAATCGATAAACGGAAACAGCACTTATTTGATTTAATTTATGCCTCGAAGGGATCCGTGAGTGTAAAAGAATTAGCAGAAAAAGTGATATGGAGCAGCCGTCAGATCAATAGGTATTTCAATCAGCAATTTGGTCTATCCCTGAAGGCATACTGCAATGTCTTACGCTTTCGAGCATCTCTGGATCATGTTGCACAGGGAAAATTGTTTCCTGAAGAGAATTTTTTTGATCAGACCCATTTTATAAAAGATATAAAAAAATTTTCTGGCGTAGTACCGAAAGAATTATTGAAGAATAAAAACGACCGATTTATACTATTATCTTCTCTTAACTCTGAATAATTTTACCACATCGTGTTAAAAGAAAAAGAATGTTAGTAGAAAATAAGAAAATTGCTATCGTCGGAGGTGGCGTTGGCGGGTTAACTTTAGCTCGTCTTTTACAGATGCAAAATGTGGAAGTAAATGTGTACGAAAGGGATATTAATCGTGAAGTGCGCGTGCAAGGATCTACGTTGGATCTTCATGAAGGTACTGGATTAGAAGCGATGAAGCGTGCAGGTCTTCTTCAAGAGTTTTATAAACATCACCGACCCACTGCAAGTAAATTGTTGCTTGTCGATCAGGATCTTAACATTCACATGGATGATCATGATCGTGAAATTGGGAAAGGAGAAGACCGACCTGAAATAGACCGCGGACCATTGCGTGATATTCTGTTAAATTCATTAAAACCCGATACTGTCATTTGGGACAGCCAATTTGTGTCCATGGAATCACATCAAGATGGATGGTATTTAAATTTTAAAAATGGCACAACTGCATATGCAGATTTGGTAATTGCTGCCGATGGAGCTAATTCAAAAATTCGTCCGCTCATTAGTACTATTAAGCCTATATATTCTGGTATCACCTTGATTGAAGGTAATATCTATGATGCCGCTATTCATGCTCCAAAACTTGTTGAATTTGCGAAAGATGGAAAGGTGATGGCTTTTGGGCAGGGGCAATTTGTGGGATACGGATCTAAAGGTGATGGTTCGATTATGTTTGTTGCGAGCTTTAAATGTCCAGAACATTGGTTCAAAGAAAATGGAATAGATTTGAAAGACAAGCAGCAAGCGGATCAATGGTTCAGACAGGAGTTTGTGGAATGGAGTACAGCATGGTCTGAATTTTTTAGAAATGAGCATGTTCAGTTAATTTTACGTCCACAATACTACTTTCCGCTTGATCAATCTTGGGAAGCAAATCATAACCTGACTATGATTGGAGATGCGGCTCATCGGATGCCGCCCTTTGCTGGTGAAGGTGCCAATGTTGCGATGCAAGATGCATTTGAATTGGCATCATGTCTTACCAGAGATAAATTTACTGATTTAAAGAGTGCTATAGCATTTTTTGAAGCAGATATGATCAAGAGAGGTGCAGAGGCTACAGCAGATACTTTAAAGAATAGTGAAATTATGCATGCCAATAATGCATTAGAGCAAATGCTTACATTTTTTAATCTTACACATGAAGATTAGTAATATTGTATTTAAATGAGCAGGAAATAGTTTCTGCTTATTTAAATTTCGTGGGTGAGACGCCTATATATAGTTTGAAATCTTTTAAAAAATGGTTGTAATCATAATAACCAGATAAGAAAGAGTTCGACATGAAATCCTTTTGATAGTTGCTCTGCCACTCGCCATATATATAAATGAAGCGTTGTAAAGAAATGTATTTTTTAGGAGAAATTCCCATGTATTTTACAAAACTTCTCTGTAGCCATTTACGATTTATTTTTCCTCCCAAACCATGGATTATATCTGCTACAGATATATTTCCTTTTTTCTGTTCAATTTTATTTAAAGCTTCTTGAAGCAGAGAAGGTAGGTTTTCTGCTGGAGTATATGTGCGCATGGTGTTTTCCAGTAATTGCATACGATCTGCAACAGTTTTATTTTGATACAGTTTATCGATTAGCAATTTTGATTTTTCACTTATGATGTCAGTTAGGCTACAGACGGGATGTGAAAGAAAGAATTCTGGTGCTACATCAAAAATTTGATAAAAGGATGAAGGATGAAAACGTAATACAATAATATATTCAAGATCTTGAGGTAGTTGCCAGTAAGTATTCTGTATTGTCCCACAACATACCCATGCCGCATTTAATTTGATTGTTTGATCAGCCTTTTTAATATGAACGATATCCGTTTTATTAGGCATAAAAATTAAAGTAGGAAGACCGTCATTGAATAGTGCCTGGTTGCCTTCTAAGTCTTTGCATGAAAATACATATGCACCTAAGATGCATTCTGATTTAAAAAATAAATTAGAATCCCTCCAGTATCTTGTTGATTCTCCTATTATGGAATCAGATGGTTTAATATCTCCAAAAAAATTAATGGGCATAGTTTTACAAAAGTACTTAAAATATATTCAGTGCTATGTCGAATTATTGTCCAATTTTTACTTTTCTAGTTGTATTATGGTCATTAAATTTGTTTCAAACTATTACTTAATCAGTAGATTAGATGGATGTGTGCTCATTTAGAATCTTGATCCTGGTGAAGTGATATTTATTGGCTAAAAGCCTGATTGTAACAGATTGTAATAAAAATAAATGATATGATTTATAAGACAGAAGAAGAAGTAGCATTAATGCAAATAAGTGCAAAATTGACAAGTCAAACATTGGCTGCTATTGCATCGATTATTAGACCAGGTATCACAACACTTGATATCGATCGTTTTGCAAATGAATTTATTCGTGATCATGGTGCAATTCCTTCGTTTCATAATTTTGGTGGATTTCCATTCCATATCTGTGCTTCAGTAAATGATGCTATCGTGCATGGATTTCCAAATCATAATCCTTTGAAAGAGGGTGATTTAGTTTCCATAGATGTTGGAGCATTTAAAAACGGATTTCACGGAGATCAGGCATATACATTTATCATTGGTGAAGTTGCTCAAGAAGTAATTCAATTAGTCAAAATCACAAAGGAATCATTGATTAAAGGTATCGAGCAAGCTGTGCATGGTAATCGTATTGGCGATATAGGTTATGCAATAGCCTCTCATATTTCACCATATGGATATGGTTTAGTACGCGACTTGGTCGGTCATGGATTAGGACGTGATTTGCACGAAGGACCAGATATTCCTAACTATGGACAACGTGGTAAAGGTAAGGTCTTGAAAGAAAACTTAGTGATAGCAATTGAACCGATGATTAATTTAGGAACGGATGATAATTATACAGAGGAGGACGGTTGGACTATTCGGACTGCAGATGGTAAACCTTCAGTCCATTTTGAACAGGATGTATGTATTAAGAAAAACTTTCCTCTAATTCTGACAGATATCAAAATTATTGAAAAAGCGGAAAAAGAAAACAATAACTTAAACTCTTCTTACTACTAATTTGAGGAGTCTTACCGTGCTATTATCATGAGAAAGTGATCGATTTAAGATCATTTTCTCATGATTATTATAACAACCAAACCGCCCGTCTCCTTATTTTCAGGATCAGTGTAAATTAAGGTGTGATGCTAAGATATATAGGAGAGTACGATTATCTTCCATTTACGTGTTAATATGGTTTTTAAAATCAATTGTAGATGAGTACTCATGTTTTTAGAATTGATATTGCCTATCGATTATTTAGCTTAAAAACATAAAATACTTCAATATTAATCATTAAATTTGATGACTGCTCTGACATATAATCTTTTGTGTAGGATAAACTTATTAACCTAATTATTAAAGAGAATGCGCTTTTTGAATATATCTATACTGCTGACCATATTTCTTTTTGTTTCTGACGCATATTCAAAAGTGTTGGCACAAGATAGTGCAAAGCAAGATTTCGTTTCACGTACCGAGATTTTCTTTAAAGAATCGGCGAAAAAAAGTCTTCAAGATATAGAGACAGATAAAGCGGCCATACGACAAAATCAAGTCATTGAAGAAATCGAAGTGCTGTCGAGGCAAGCCCGCTCTTTTTTGAAAAAAGGTTTTGATACTGTAGCCCTTATTCGCGATCTGAATCAAGTTTCCCAATGGCATAATATTTCCAAAGATGGTGTCTTTGAAAATAAGGGTACAACTCAAACCTCGCGCAACCTGACCACAACTTATCATATTCTTGATGCTCTTCATGCAGAGGTTTCTATCTATAAGAAACGGGTTGATCGTTATTTAGACCAGCTGGTTCGTTATAGATTTCAGATTGATTCGTTATGTAATGATAAATCACTATTTATATTATCTAAAGACTCAACGGAACTCAATCAATATATTCACAAACTGAAAGTTGTAGCTGTGGAAATAACTCCTGTCACAACTTTATTAAAAGATAATATTAATACTATACAGACCATACAGAATCAAGTTAATTTTGAGTTGCTTCAACTTCAAACTGGAATGGAAGAAATTGAATACGATCAACAGCAAATTTCAGATAAAACATTTCAACAAGAATTTTTAAATCTTTGGGAAGAAAGTAATTTTGATCGGCCGATCCACGAAGTGCTTTACTTTTCCGCACTAAAAGCAAAGCTGGTATTCTTTTATTACCTAAAGGGGCATTGGGGAAAGATTATTCTTTCTGTTTTATTGTTACTTCTCGTAACGACCTATCTTCATTCTTTACGATCTGGAATTAGAAATATAAATAATAAAGAAGAAGTGAAAAGTATGCTACTAAGCTCTCCATTTCTATCAGGAATAGTGATTACGCTCAGTGTAGCTCAGTTTTTATTTCCTAATCCACCATTTATTTTTACTGCGGGAATTGTATTAGTATCTGCTTTGATGATCACTATTATATTTAGAAAAGAAATTTCTAAATATTGGTTGGGTATCTGGGTTATTTTTGTCGTTTTGTTTGCCTTTGTAGCTGTAGATAATCTTGTATTGCAGGCTTCTAGGCCAGAAAGATGGTTAATGGTTATTCTTGCCATGATAAGTTTTGTTACTGGTATCTTTATTCTTTTTAATAAAGAGCGTCATCAAGAATTGCGTGAGCGTTGGATTCTTATACCGATCTTTCTTATGACCATAATGGAACTTTTTTCGATTTTGTTTAATGTATTGGGGCGCTTCAATATTGCTAAAATTTTGATGGTTGCAGGTTTGATGAATGTCGTTGTTGCGATTGTTTTTCTTTGGGTGATTAGGCTGGTTAATGAGGGATTGACTTATGCCTCTAATCTTTATAAAAAGCAGGAAAGAAGACTTTTTTACATTAATTATAATCGAGTTGGTAAGCGTGCCCCATTCTTTTTTTACGCTATTTTAATTGTTGGCTGGTTCGTATTATTTGGACGAAATTTTTATGAGTTTAGGCTTTTGTCAGAACCATTAAAAAGTTTTTTTCAGGAAGAACATCAGTTAGGAAGTTATACCTTTTCGATATATAACTTGCTTATTTTTATGCTTATTATGATCGGAGCCACCGTACTTTCCAAAATAGTATCTTTTTTTGCGTCAGACTCCCAATGGAATTCCAACGATGATAAGCAGGAGAAAAAGTTCCGTTTGGGAAGCTGGATTCTGCTCATTCGTATCAGTATTATCTCAATCGGTTTTTTCCTAGCCTTCGCCGCTGCCGGAATTCCCGTAGATCAAATCATGTTAGTGATTGGTGCTTTGGGTGTAGGAATTGGTTTTGGCTTACAATCACTAGTCAATAATCTAGTCAGTGGATTGATTATAGCTTTTGAAAAACCGGTTAACGTAGATGATCTAATCGAAATTGACGGACATGCCGGTAAGGTTAAATCTATTGGTTTTCGTAGCAGTGTAATTGCGACACTAGATGGTGCTGATCTCATTATGCCTAATGGTGATCTTTTGAATTCCAATGTATTAAATTGGACTGTCGGTGGTTTTAAAAAACGAATACATATTCAGATAGAGGTAAAATATGGGTCAGATCTGGATAAAGTAAAAATGTTAATCGTAGATGTTTTACATAAGAATGATCAGATATTCGCTACTCCTGCTGTATCCGTGCAATTTGGAAGTCTGTCAGCACAATCTATAATGATAGAAATTTACTTCTGGGTGAAAACTTTAAAAGACACGGGTCAGGTAAGAAGCGATGTGATTAAAACCATCCAATCTGTATTTCAGGAGAATGGAGTTGATCTGGCCTTACCGAAACAAGAGCTACTGTGGAAAAATGAACCTGAGTCAAATAATACGATTGACTAATCAAATGAGAATGGTTTACGTAATTAATAAATACTAATCAAGGAACGATGAGAAAACGGCTTTTTGCCACGCTATTTCTATGCATAGTGCTTATGCAAGGCTGTATTAAGGATGCTCCGCAAAACCCTGAGGCAGATATTGAATCCGTTACTGTTGATCCACATTTACTAACTGGTAATGTGTTTATAGATCAGATAAATCGGACAATAACATTAAACCTTACAAACGAAGCCTATGATTCGGGAATCTCTCCGGTGCTGACGTTATCTAGGGGTGCTTCTGTAAAACCAGCAAGTGGAACACTGATCAAGTTTGACGGTGATCAAGAAATTGTATATGATGTCACTTCAGAATCAGGAGAAAACACCAAACGGTATACGGTTAAAGTTGTGAATATTGGTCATTGGGATTTTGCTTTTCAAAATTGGGCTAGTCATCCTACAGATAAATATGAGTATCCGGTAGAGGATGCTGGATTACAGCTCTGGTCCTCCGGCAATCCGGGAGTTGCGCTATCGGGTGTTCCTGCGCGCAGTGACGCATACCCGACGCGATCCACTACAGATGGTTACCTTGGTACGAAGGCTGCAGAACTGGTTACGATTAAAGGTACACCTTTATCAGAACTTATTGGTATTCGACTGTATGCAGGTTCTTTGTTTTTAGGAAATTTTAATGCTTCTCAGGCTATGCTTAATCCGTTGGCAGCGACAGAATTTGGAGAACCTTATAAGGGGCTTCCTAAATCTTTTACAGGTTATTATAAATATAGTGCAGGACCTGATTTTATAAATAAGGCAGGACAGGTTCAGCCAGGAGTGAAAGACAAATGTAGTATCTATGCTGTTTTATTTAACGGTCCGGATAGACTTAATGCGACTAATATTATGAATTCGGACCGGATAATTGCGCGTGCGGATCTTCAGGATGGATCTGACAAATCAAGTTTCACAAGATTTGATATTCCTTTTGTTTATAAACAGAATGCAGTCATAAGTAAGAATTTGATGATGGCTATTGTGACGTCATCCAGCGCTGAAGGGGATCAATATAGGGGAGCGATAGGATCCCGATTGGTGGTAGATAGTTTAAGAATCGTACCTTTATTATGAAGAAACATATAGCGTTATCCATTTATTGTTGTCTAGTGGTGGGATCAGGTATCCTGTACGCACAAGATAAACAGCGAAAGTTTTTATTTGATCAGATTAAGCATTCAATTACATTAGGTTATAATATTGGTGCTACGGCTCCTTTTTCTTTTCCTAATACCATTCGTCAGATCAATAGTTATGCACCGATATTTTCACCTTCTTTTGGCTATCAGGCTACATATGATCTTTCATCAAAGTGGTTTGTAGGTACTGGATTAAGCGTAGATGTTAAAGGAATGAAAGTAACTGACAGTGTCCAGTACTTTCATACTATTATTTCTGTGGATAATGGTAATGGTGAAAAAGGCTCTTTTGAAGGAGATTTTACAGGAACAAACGCCACGACATCCCGAAATGTGTATTTAACGCTACCTGTTTTTGCAGGTTACCGTCAGGGAGAATGGGATTTTAAATTAGGGATGTATTTCGCTTGTTTATTATCGGCTGAATTCAAAGGAACTGTGTCAGATGGTTATATTAGAAAAGGTAATTCATTAGGTGAAAAAGTATTGATTGAAAGTGCTGATTTTGACTTTTCAAGAGAGGTGAGATCCTTTGATATTGGAGCTCATTTAGGAGTTTCAAGGCATTTTGGTCAACGTTGGGTGGCAGATCTGACAGGACAATTAGGCTTAAATCCGGTTTTCCCTTCATCTTTCCGTGGAGTAGGATATAATTTGCATAATATTTATCTAACACTTGGTGTAGCATACAAACTTTGGTAATATAAACTTGAATAGGTTGGCTATTTTTGATAGTTCTGATATTTAAAAACAAGCTCTATTTCAGAGCTTGTTTTATTTGCTTAAATCAAGATACAAGCGCAGCATATTTATATAACTAATTGTTTTTTTTAAGAGATGTTCTCTTTATTTGGTTCATGGTGTAGTGATCTAATCAAAGAAATTATAGCTTTCTTATCATATCCGTATAATGCATGAAGTTGATTTTGGGTTCCCTGTGTCGCAAATGTATCAGGTAACCCCAGACGTTTTAAAATGGAATGATATCCATTATCTACCATAAATTCCATTACTGCACTACCTATCTCGCCTATGATACTACCATCTTCTATAGTAATCACGACTGAAAATTGACTAAAGACATCGTGCAGTAATGTTTCATCAATAGGTTTAAAGAACCGGAGGTCGTAATGGGCTACATCAATGTGATCATCCAAAAGTTCTTGACAGGCTTCTACTGCAAATTGACCTATCGGACCGAGCGATAATATGGCTATTCTTTTTCCAGATTTGATTTTTCGTCCCTTTCCGAGAGGTATTTTGCAAAACTTACTTTTGAGCTCACCAGAGCCTACGCTTTTTGGATAGCGTATCGCGAAAGGACCATTTAACGTATCGCATTGTGCTGTGAAAAGCAGATTTTTAAAATCATCCAAATCCATGGGAGATGCACCTGTTATGTTGGGTATACATCTAAGAAAGGAAATGTCAAATGCGCCGTGATGTGTTGGCCCATCTGTGCCAACAACACCTGCACGATCTATGCAGAATACAACAGGTAACTTTTGCAAAGCGACATCATGTATGAGCTGATCGTAGGCGCGCTGTAGGAATGTTGAATATATTGCGCAAAATGGCAACAGGCCGTCAGCGGCAAGTCCAGCACAAAAAGTAACGGAATGTTGTTCGGCAATACCGACATCAAAAACTCGGTCAGGCATTTCTGATTTCATCTTCGATAACGAGCTACCCGATAACATGGCTGGACTGACTGCTATGATGCGGTCATTGGTTTTTGCTAGTGTAAGTAGCGTATTTCCAAAAACCTCCTGAAAAGTGGGACTGCGATTAACTGTACTCAACTTCGATCCCGTTGATTTATTAAAAGTTCCTGGAGCATGCCATTTTTTAGGATCGGCCAGAGCGGGAGCAAATCCCTTTCCTTTGATAGTAACACAATGAAGTAATTTTGGTCCTGGTATGTGCTTTAGTTTTTCGAACAAACCAATCATTTTTTTTAGATCATGTCCATCTACAGGACCAAAATATCGTATGTTTAATGCTTCGAAAAGATTACTATACTGCATAAATCCTCCCTTAATGATTTTATCAAATTTTCGCAGCGTATCTGAAGGCCATTTTGTGGATGAATTTTCTGATGAAAGGAGATTTTTGAGATGTAACTTTAACGTATTGTAATATTTAGCGGTAGTGAGATCTGTCAAATAATTTTGTAGTGCACCGGTATTGCTATCGATAGACATATTATTATCATTGAGTATAATAAGCATGTTTGGTTGTTCATATCCCGCATTGTTCATTGCTTCAAAGGCTTGTCCTGCTGTCATCGCCCCATCTCCAATAACAGCAATATGCTGCCGGTTGAGTTCTCCGCGATATTTGGCTGCGATAGCCATACCTAGGATGGCCGAAATGGAGGTAGAAGAATGACCAGTTCCAAATGCATCAAATTCGCTTTCGTCCCTACAGGGGAAACCGCTTATACCTCCTAGTACTCGGTTAGAGTAAAAAGATTTTCTTCTTCCTGTGAGTAATTTATGAGGATAAGCTTGATGTCCTACATCCCAGATCAGTTTGTCTATAGGCGTATTAAAAACATAATGTAAGGCCACAGTAAGTTCAACAACACCTAAACTAGAACTGAAATGACCTCCGTTTACGGCAACATGATCGATAATAAACGATCGTAAGTCTTCGCATACAACTTGTAAAGAGGAAAAGGATAAATTGCGTAGATCTACTGGACTACTTATGAAATTATTAGGGGACATAGTATTTTTTTTCTCAAAGGTAAATTACTTAGATTTGCGATATAGGTGTAGATTTTGTAAAACTTACCAGTACAGATATGAAGGCGTATAAATTCGAACTATTTACCAGTACTATAGAAAAAAATATCAAAGATGGTATTTTCAAGCCAGGTCATAAACTGCCTTCCGTTCGTGAGTTGAAAGAACAGTTTAAGATCAGTGTCAGTACAATACAAAATGGGTACGAATATCTGATGATTCATGGTTTAGTGGAAAGTATTCCTAAATCGGGTTATTATGTAAGTTATCAAACAAAAAAAAATGTAGAAGAGTTAAAAAGTGACCGTATTCCAGTCATTAGGGATGCTATATTTAAGGATCATCTTGGACTTACAACTTCTGCGGGAGCAGGAAAGACATTTTCTGAGTTTAATGTAGCTGCTCCTGGAGATTTGCTTGTGCCACAAAAGTTAGTGTTGCGGACAATGCAACAGGTGATCCGGGAGCAGGGGGCAGGTCTGCTTCGGTATTATCCTTCAAATGGTTCTGTTGAGTTAAAAGAACATATTATCACACGTGCGGCAGCTTATCGTACTGTCATTCATATGGATGAGCTAATTATTACAGATGGTGCATTGCAGGCTTTATATATTGCTCTGGCTACAGTTTGTTCTTCGGGCGATGTTGTAGCAGTGGAAAGTCCCTGTGTATTTTCGGTACTTGAAGTAATAAGGGTATTGAACCTGAAAGTTATCGAGATTTCTGTAGATCCGGTTTTGGGATTTGATATTAATTTTTTCAGAGAGGCATGCCTTCACAATCCGGTTAAAGCGGCGATTGTAACTTCAAATTTTCATAACCCGACAGGGATATTAATGTCAGATGAACAAAAGCTTGCCTTAGTTACTGTAGCACAATACTATAATGTTGCGCTTATTGAAAATGATATTTATGGTGATCTGAATTTTCATGGACAGCGACCGACTACTTTGAGAAGTTTTGATGTAAGTGGTCTAGTTCTTACTTATTCGTCCTATTCGAAAACTTTGGCTCCCGGTATAAGACTAGGTTGGTTGGCGGCTGGAAAATTTATGCAACGGGCAGAGCAGATTAAATTTTCATTGGGAAGTACCGTTTCTCCTTTATATCAGGAGACGCTAAATAAACTGATGACAGGAAGTAGTTACGATCGTCATATACGTTCCTTTAGAATGCAATTGGCTAAGAATGCCTATAGTACTGTACACTTGCTTTCTGCTAATTTTCCGGACAGTACTTCTATTTTAATGCCAGCAGGAGGCTATAATATTTGGGTAAAGATGCCTGACGGGACAGACATGCTTAAATTTTATAGACAATGTGAGCAAATAGGAGTGAGATTTACTCCTGGGTATACTTTTTCATTTTCGGGGGCGTTCGCAAATTACTTTCGAGTAGTATTTGCAGACAAATTTTCTGTTAAGAAGATAGAAGCGATTATGCTTGCTGGTCAACTAATGCGATAACAACTGTACTGCTTCATGTTGCATAAGCTGTTCTCTTTATTCTTTTGAAAGACTTATACATTTGTGCACACACATTTATGATATCAGTATGAAAATAATAATCAAATTTACTATAGCTACAGAAGAAGGATTGGCAGCTCTTTTAACATTAACGCATGCGATAGCGATAGAAAAGTTTTCAAAACATCTAGAGCTTTCGTTCGTAGAGAAATATATACATGAAAATTTTAGTGATAGCAATTTGGTTGAAGAATTAAATAGCATGTCAAATCAATGGCTCATCGCATACGTCGATAATATACCGGCAGGATTCGTCCAAATTACGTCAAAGGGCGTTAGACCTTCGAGTTTAGACCGTAAACGGGCTATCCGTATTGCCAATTTTGGGATCTTAAAAAAATATTTTAATCTGGGTGTAGAAGAAGCATTACTGGAAAAAAGTTTATCCGTCTGCAGGCCATATGAAGCGGTATGGATCCACGAGTATATTCAAAATCCCTTTATCGGACTTTTTGAAAGTAAGGGATTTGTTAAACAGTCGGAGATAAATCAACTTGATGAATTGCCTTTGAATGCAGTATATTTAATTGCATAATTTATTTAAGAGAATGTTCTTGAAATCTTAAAGGCAGACGTTAAGTTTTGTCTTCTGATTTTATTGACAAGGAAAAAGTATATATCTAATCGCGATCATATACATTAATCACTATTTTTTAGTACCTTATATTACGTAAAATTGCATCTATTCATGTGATTATAAATTTCTTGAATACGATTTGAAAAAAAATGTCCCGAATTACGATCCTCATTTGTCATTAAAATAAATAGTATATTTATTAACCTTAATTAAGAAAAGATGAAAGAGTTTTTATTGTTGATTCGTGAGTCTTCGACTTATGGCAACCTATCGGTAGAAGATATGCAGGCTGATATTCAGGAACATATCAATTGGGTAGAGGAACTGGTTGCAAATGGACATTTTCTAGAAGGAAATCCACTAGAAGCTAATGGAGTTACATTAAAGAAGGATATGATTTCAGATGGTCCATACATCGAGACAAAAGAATGTGTTAGCGGTTACTACAAATTAAGTGTGAAAAGTTTGGAAGAAGCAACACAGCTTGCTAAAAGTTGTCCTGATTTAAAGAATGGTGCAACTTTAGAAATACGGGAGATTATCATTACCGATGAGCAATAAGGACATTGACAAATTAACAGATCATCTTTTCAGGGAATACCATGGAAAGATGATTTCGTTTTTGTCTGCAAAATTTGGATATCAGCAGATCGATAATATTGTTGATGCAGTTCAGGAAGCATTTGAAATTGCCCTAAGTGAATGGAGATATAAAGGAACTCCCAAAAATTGTTTCGGATGGTTAATTTATGTTTCTCAAAATAAATTAATCAATAAAATCAATCGAGATTCGGTTGGAAGCAAGATTCTTAATCGAATTTCGTACGAGGAAGAAGAATCAATTGCGTCACATGAAGCCGAAGATAGTTTACTTCAATTGTTGATCTTCTTTTCTAAAATCAATGTCTCTGACAGAAATAAGTTGATTATATCTTTGTTTTATTTATGTGGATTTGGCTATTCTGAAATATCAAGAGCCATAATGTTACCCGTTGAAACTATTAAAAAGATCATCTTACGAAGTCAGGTTTTAATAAAAAAAATTGCTATTCAATATGAGAAATGTGAATTCGAAAGCTTGCATAATGAGATGCCCCATCTGCTTCATGTATTGTATTTGATGTTTAATGAAGGCTTCAAATCTGCTCAAAAACGAGAATCAATAAAAAAGGATTTATGTTTTGAAGCGATTCGTCTAAGTGTTTTAGTCAAAAAATATCAGGAGGATCATTGTGAATTAAATGCTCTTTTAGCTTTATTTTTCTTTCATGTTTCTCGATTTCCTGCAAGGATTCAAGAAAATGGATGGATATCTATTCAATTTCAAAATCGGACGCTTTGGGATAAAAATTTGATAAGCGAGGGATATGCTTATCTTAATAAAATAGATTTAAGTAAAAATAGGCTGAATAAATATCATTTAGAGGCTTTAATTGCTTCAGTGCATTGTTCTTCACCTAATTATGAAAAAACAGATTGGAGATTGATATCTACCTTGTATTCTCAATTAGAATTTTTAGAGCCTAATGCTATAGCAGTAAAAATAAATAGGGTTATTGCTGAGAGTAATTACTTGCCAATAACTCCATTGATTGAGAAAATGTTTGATTTGGAACCTATGTTAAATGACTTTCTTAAATTTCCATTTTATAGCACTTTAGCATTTCTTTATGAAAAGGGGGAAAAGAAGGAAATGGCCTGCCATTACTATTGGTGTTCTTTATCATATACCAACAATCAATTTGATAACGAATACATAAACCTGAAATTAAGCCTTCTCCATTCGTGATCATAAAAAAAGCCCAACTTCGCTATTGGGCCTAATTTATAATTACTGTAAATATTATGTTTAGATTTGCCAGCTGGTCATATGATTGTACCGCTCTTCGAGATAAAGTCTTTTTTCACACGATCGTATCTTTCCAGATCTATTGGTTTAGATGCACCCGCTATAATACTCGATTTAAAACCTAAATCTAAAGCATCATTTGCAGTGTAATATACGCAGTAATCAGCAGCCACTCCACAGACAGCTACTTCTGTAACACCTCTACCTTTAAGATAATCACCCATTCCTGTAGATTTTTTTCTACCATTATCAAAAAAACCACTATAGCTATCAATTTCTTTATCCATTCCTTTTCTAAAAATAGCTTCAATTGCATTTGTTGAAAGTCCAGAGACGAATTCAGCGCCTTTAGTTCCTTGTATGCAATGCTCTGGCCAAAGTACCTGATCTAATCCATTTAACTTTATTTCTTCAAATGGCTCTTTGCCAGGATGCGAGGTATAAAAACTTTTGTGCCCCCTTGGATGCCAATCTTGTGTGGCTACCACAAGATCATACTGTGTCTGTAGCTCGTTAATTGTGTGCACGATTTCATCACCATGATTAACAGCTAAAGCACCTCCTGGTAAAAAATCATACTGTACATCGATTATAATTAAAGCTTTCATAAAGAAAAGTTAAATGTTAGTAAGGATACCTTGATATGTAATATTTTCCCTAATATAAGAAAAATGTTAGTAATTGCTGTTGTTGCTTTATTAAAAGGAAAAAAATAATTATTTCGGATTGTTTTATATGGTAAAGCATTCGTTTATGACTCTTTTTTACACCATCACTCCATGTACTCAGATCTTAAAGTTGTTAACTTTATTAGTATATTCCTTGTTTAAAAATTAGGATGAATGTTATAGCATATGTGTTTTAATTTTGAAAATATAGCGTATTTATCAAAACTATAAACGCGGCATTATTTAGAAATATTAAATCCATCATTATATTCATGGCATTCTCATTTTGTATCTTTAGAAGATTGTTTAGAAAAAAGAATTGATATGGATCATATTATAAACCACTTTAACCAGTATCTGCCCCTTGATAGCGAGGAGATCGCGGTCTTAACAAACCATATTACGAAGAGAACTATAAAAAGAAAACAGTTTCTTTTACACCAAGGGGATGTATGTAAGTCTTTTACCTACATACAGAGTGGTTGTTTTAAAATGTACGGTATAGATGATAAGGGGGCTGAACATAATCTTGTCTTCGCAGCTGAAGACGATTGGATTTCGGACATAGGTAGTTTACATCGTGAAACTCCTTCGAAGTTATATATAGAAGCAATAGAACCTTCAGTAGTGTTACAGATTTCCAAAGGTGATTTATGGTATTTATACACTAATTATCCAAAGTTTGACCGTAATTTCCGTGTGATTATTGAAAATAAATATATTGAACTTCAAAATCGATTATTACAAATGTTTAGTTCTACCGCTATTGATAGGTACGAAAGTTTTATTAATCAATATCCCAATTTAGCAAATAGGCTACCTAATACACAAATCGCCTCTTATTTAGGTATAACTGCAGAATTTTTGAGTAAAATAAAGAACGATAGATTTAGAAAATAACTATACTCTTAAACTAGATTAAGGGTATTTCTTATTATAGCTTATAGGTGTAGGTTGACTATTCATCGCAATTTTGTATTGTCAATAATGACAAACAAATTTTTAACATATAAAACGATGAATACAGTAAATCAACAAGTAAAAGTAGCCGTTATTGGTTTGGGTAATATTGGTAAAGCCATAGCCACTAATCTTGTAAAAGGAAATCACCCGGTTATCCTTTCTTCTAGAGCATTTGAGAAGGCAAGCAATCTGGCGGACAAATTTGGAAATCTTGCCACAGCAGAGGAGATATCCCATGCGATTCATAAAGCTGATGTAATCATTCCAGCGATTTACTTTGATAAGATTAAAGAATTTTTGGTGCAGTATGCGACGGAGCTAAAAGGAAAAATTATTGTAGATGTTTCAAATCCAATTGCTCCAGATGGCAATGGAGGTTTTAGAAAAATTATTGATCAACATAATTCTGCAGGTCAGACTCTATTAGCTTTGGTACCTAAAGAAACCAGTTTTGTTAAAGCATTTGGAACTCTAGGTGTACATTCATTATCAGAAGAGGCTTTCGTTACCCCTCAAAATAAAGTGTTATTTTATGCATCGGATAATACTAATAGTAATCAATTTGTTGAAGAATTAATCAAAGCCAGTGGTTTTGAACCTCTTCATATTGGAGGTATCAATCAATCTATTCGCATAGAAGTATTTGGCGATCTTCATGAGTTCGGAGCACTGGGAAAAACAGTGGTACTTGATGAAGCAAAGGATATTATTGGTCAACATAAAATCTAAAATCGTATGATAAAAGCCATGGTGGCGGCAGTGTTTTTTTTTATGTTATTAGCCTGTCAAAATGAAACAAATCAGCGGAATGATTATGCACATATTTCTAAACTTGAAAACTCAACAGTAATGAATAAACAAACAATAAAAGCGGAAATCGAAGATGCTTTGACTATTTATTTTGAGGCCCTGAATAAATCAAATGTCGAGCAGGCCGTCGGTCAATATACGGCTGACGGTATATTTATGCCAACAGGGTTGCCCACAGCAACAGGAACACATGAACTTACAATAGCTTATCAAAATGTTTTTAAAGCAATCCTGCTTAATGTATCCTTTAAAATGGAGGAAGCAGTTATACTTGAAGATAGTGTAGTATTTGTTCGAACTCAATCAAACGGAAGTCAATTGATCCGTGCTAGTGGACAAAAATCTAACGAGTTAAATCGAGAGTTTTTTTTAATGAAAAAAGAAAATAACAAATGGAAGATCGCTCGGTACATGTTTAACCAACCAAAATAGGTACTAGATAGAAAATCGTAATTTAAAATAAAAATCAAAACCCTGTAAATTTTCTGATTTATAGGGTTTTGATTTTATGTAATATGGTAAACCGGCGGATTTTTTTTAAAATAATTTTAGCATTTTTTATTTGACTATTTATATAATTGAATTGAGAGCCCCTGACTAATTCCATTTTTTAAATATATTTGAAACAAACTAATTGAAGTCGGCACTTCTGTAACCTTATTTATTTTTACATATAGTATAAGTTTCGGACAATCTTGTTCTTTAAATATCGACAAGATCGTTTCGAATATTGGTTGAACTATAGCGAATATCGAAAATGGTTTATATTAGTTGTTTTAAAAAATGATTTTTATAGGGATGAAAGAATATTGTCTAAAAATTGGTCGCTTGCTGAAATTGAATAGAATTTGGAGCATAATTTTCTGCATTTATTTTTTAACCATATTTGTAAGCTGTGACTCCAGTCAGAAGCCAACAATTTCTAAACATGCAGATTTGACTTTGGACAGTGTTGCAAAGCATCATTTGTTAAGTTCGATTATAAATTCAACACAGGATAATAATCGGATCAGAGATAGTCTATTTGTCGAGTATGAAAAATCACCCAATTTTAAGCAGAATATTTATTATTGGGCACTCAAAGCACTTAATTTACCCTTTGGTTTCAAAGATGATTCACTGATAAATAGTGTGAATAACATATATATATTACCTAAGCAGGTGGATGAGTGGGCTTTAAAGAAATATTTGCTCTTAAAAAGTAAAGCCGACCATACAGATATTAATAGCTCAGAAGTGACTAAGGAGCTTATGAATACGAGAAGTCTGGTGGAGAAATCTAAGTCTGTATTCTTATTTTTATATGACAACATGTTGGCCATGATTTTTTACACTAATCAGGACTCCGAGAATTCTTTACGGTATATTAAATTGTTCAGACAAAATCATCCCTATGCAACATCTGCACGCTTCCTTCAAATGTACTATGATATTCGTTTTATGATCTCCTTAGATCTTGATGGAACTCCTGGGGCTGAGACATATCTGGATAGCTGTCAAGCATTGGCTAGAGAATTGGATGATACATTGGCCTTAATGCGTTCGATTGACTTTGAATCACAATGGCTGAAAAAACAGGGGAAGACAAAAGAAGCTGTTGATCGACATAGGATATATTTTAACTATCTCACCAAAACGAAAGAGAATACGGCGTTAAAACAGTACAATAATTTTGCCGACCTATTCCTTGCTAACAATCAACCTGATTCGGCTATTCTATATGTAAAGAGGGGGATGGAAATCGCTCGTAAAAACAAAAAGGAAACCAAAGATATGACTTCGGTATTGGATATCTTAAGCAAATCTTATGAAAAAAAGGGTGATTATAAACAAGCTTACCTGTATGGTAGAAAACAATATGAAGCATATCTACAGGCCACTGAGGTGATGCAAAAGACAGCAATAGCTGACATTACTGCACGTTATGATGCTCAGAAGAAAGATGAAGCAATTCGATCTCTTCAGGAAAATAATGATTTAAACAGTAAATTTATTACCCAACAGCGATGGACCTTTATAATTTTCATTATATTGACGATTTTTATTGTCTTTTTTGTTTTCAGCTCCTACAAACAAAAACTCTTCAAGGCTGAACATGATAAATTGTTATTACAACATAAACAACTTGTCTTAGAACAAAAAAATAGACAAAATCAGCTAAATCCTCATTTTATATATAATTCTATTGCCAACTTGCAGGGCTTGATCAGTACCGATAAAAAATTGGAAGCAAATAAGTATTTGGTTACTCTGACAAAAGTTATCCGCGATATGTTAGAGTTAAATAGAAAAGATTTTATACCGTTAGAAAAAGAAATATATAGTCTTAATAACTACGTCAATCTTCAACAAATGCGTTTTAATCACTCTTTTGAATATCATGTCGAAACAGGCGATTTAGACTTAGATAATACACTTATTCCTCCGATGTTGGTCCAGCCCTTTTTAGAAAATGCGATAGAACATGGTCTTATGAGCCTGGAGGATAAAGGTTGTCTACAAGTTAGGTTTTACCAAACTAAAGGTACGCTACATATTGAGATTACTGATAATGGAGTGGGAGTGGCGGAAAACTCACAGATAAATAAAAAGAAAGAATCTTTATCTCAGGTAATAACCGAGGAGCGTATTGAACTGCTATTTGGAAAGGATAAGCATGTTGCAGGTATGCGGAAACATCCGAATTTTAAACAGGACGGAACAGGTTATCAAGTTGAAATATATTTCCCATTAACTCTGAATTTTGATTAGATTATGTTAAAGATTTATGTACTCGAAGACGAGGCGAATATACTTCGTTATATCCAATCCATTTTGGATGAAATACCCTATGTGCGGATGGTTGGAAGCTCGTCTAATATCAAAAAGGCCGAGATCGAAATTCCGAGAGAATTACCGGACCTTATCTTATCAGATATACAGTTAAAAGATGGTCTCAGCTTAGCATTATTAGCCAATCTTAATTTAGATGCTAATATTATATTTATAACTGCTTTTAACCAATATGCTATTGAAGCGCTTAATCTTGGCGCTATTGGTTATCTGACAAAACCGATCGATCCAAGTTTACTCATGGAGAAGATTGAACAATGCTATAAAAAGACGACAGAATTTACGCTAAACCAATTACAGCTCAAGATTGCAGAAAGTCATCTTAAACATCCGGCTACTCCAAAAAAAATAGCACTTCGAACCTTTGAATTTACACAGATTGTTGATGTAGAGGATATTTTATACTGTTTTAGTGATAAAGGATATACTACTTTTCATTTAAAAGATGGGGTCAATTTAATGGTTTCTAAAGTAATAAAGCATTTTGAAGCGATGTTGCCTCAAGAACAGTTTATACGTTGTCACCAATCTTATCTTATTAATTCCCATTATATCCATAAGTATTTTAAAGACGGGCAACTGGAAATGAAGGATGGCAGGATGATTCCTATTTCAAATCGAAAGCGAGAAATGATTATGCAGTTTATCGAAGGATTGGGATAATTTTATTTTTTGAAGAGGTTTAAAATTTAATGTCACCTGTACTTAGATAATGGATTAAAATTTGTGTAAATAGCATATTGTATTTAGTTTGAATCAGCTCACTCTCTGTCGTGAGCAGGTTCGAACGCGATGTATTTAAGTCGTATATACTGATTCTACCTGCCTCGTAACTTTTTAAACTTAAATCAAAAGCCTTTTTAGTGACTTCCAGAACATTAGTTGCTAGTTTATATTGTTTTTGATAATTATCCAGATCAAGTAATTGTTTTGTTAGCTCCTGCTTGATAGTAAGCTGTTCTAATTGTATTTGTTTTGCATTTTCAGCCTGTTGAATCTTATTCTTTTGAACAGCTGTCTTAACCGTATTTTTGTTGAATATTGGTACATTGATGGTCAGACCTATCTGTTGAGAAAAATTATTTTGAAGCTGATGAAATAAAGGAAGTCTTCCAAAACCTGTAGTCAAATTGTTGAAATAAAAACTACCCAATGTCAGACTCGCATCAATCGTGGGGTAAACCTGGGCTTTTATAGCTTTTTGATCAAATTGAAGTGCCTCACTTAACAATGCATATTTTTTTAATCCAGGGTGTTGTTTTAAATAGGAACTGTATAAATCCGAAGATTCAGAACTTGATTGCTGTAACGGTGAAAAAGCCTTAGTTTCCGTATTAATTTCAAAATTTTGATCTGGTTCAATAGCCATTATTTGTTTAAGTTCCAATATAGCTTTATCTATAGTGTAGTGCGCCTGTCTATTCTTTTCGTTCTCACGTTCATAATTAGCCTTTGCTTCGTATAATATAGTAAGCGAAGTGGCTCCGAGGTCAGTTGACTTTTGTACTTTTAAAAGTTGGCTCTCTGCAAAAAATAGAGCTGTATCTACTGATTTGCAGATCTCTTTTTGCAACAATACGTTTAGGTAAGCCTGGATAGTTTTTAGTGTTATTTCTCTTTTGAGTAAAGCTAAGTCTTGTCGGCTTGCTTCCATTTCTCTCTCTGATTTCTTAATGAAATTTTTCAGTTTGCCATTGTTTAAGATCGAATAGGAGGAAGATAAACCTAATGTACTGTTGAAGTTGTCATTTCGTGCATTGTTACCAAAAATATCTTGAGATTGTCCAAAATTGTTGTATAAATTTGTAAATCCATTTAGATTAGGTAGACGTTCATTTTTGTAATTTTTTATATCTAGATTTTTGTCTTCAAGAACTAATTTCGCTTTGTCTAAAGTGATATTCTTTTCAAGTGCAACGGCAATGCATTGGTGTAAGTCAAAAGTCTGTTGTGCGAACAAAACTTTGCCTGTAATGCATGTGATGCCAAGCGTTAGTAATATATATCGAAATAACACAATCATTAATTATCTTGATATCTAAGTAAACTCCTTAATTGACTCAATATTCTTTCAGCAAGTGTTAATTCTTCTGTAACAATATCAGCCGTTCCGCTCAATTCCTTGTCAAATACAATTGTTTTATGATAAGAAGTCTGTAATCCATTGGGCAGTGCTACTTCTATATAGTATTTACTGTCTTTATCTTGAACTAAAGCAATGGATTTGATTTTCCCTTGTACTATACCATATTCCTGGTACTTATAATTATCAAGCTTGATCAATACCTTTTGATTTATTTTTATTTTACCTTGATTCTGCGCTCCTATATGCATTTGTCCTATTGTTATCTGTCTATTGTTTGGCAGTATACTGAGCAGGGTACTGCCCGCTTTCACAAATTGTTTCTCTCCTAAAAATTGGAGATAACTTAATGTTCCATCTATAGAAGCATAGACGAGATAAGTTTTTTCCCATTGTCGTAGTGCTTTTTTGAGCTTTTCAAGTAATAAGATAGAAGCAGATGAATAGGAAGTTTTTTCTTTAACAATATTTACATCTGCACCTGATTTTATTTTTTTAAAGTTTAAAATAGTTTCTTCCAATTGCGCAATTGATATTTCTGTATTTTTGAAATTCCTTTGCGCTTCCAATAATTTTACTTTTTCATTTTCAAGTTCTAAAGCAGCTATCACACCTTCACGATGTAATGATTCGGAACGCTTGTAGTTTTTTTCGGTCAATTGTAACTTACTTGATTCTAATATATGTTGTTGCCTAAGATTTGCAACACGTTCTTTATAATCTGTAATACCTTTAAGGGCCGTTACCTCTTCTGCAGCATAAGGCTGTAGATTGGTAAATAATATCTCTTCCTCCAGCGCCTTGGCAAAGGCATTGTAATCTTCCTGTACTTCACCCAATCTAAAGCTGGAAACAAGTTGTAATGGAAATTTACTAAGTTGTTTCGTCGATAGAGAATCGAGAATCTTCTTTAATTGATATATATCTTGATCATCGGCTGACGACTCCAAAACCATCAGTAAGTCTCCTTTTTTTACTGTTTTTTGATCTTTTGCGATCAACTTTTCAATCCGTGAATCGATCCTAACCTCAATTTTCTCTGGTGGATTTTGAGATGATATAATAATAGTAGATGAAATGAATTCTGGATATTTAATAATGCATGCCAGTAAAAAAAATAAAAGTATTATACCTAACATCACTAGGCTTCCCCAACGGATAAGCCAATTTGGCGGTGTTTCTAAAACCTCCTGTACCTGCTCTGAACGCAGATTGATATTGTCCAATATGTTGTCTTTAGTTGCCAAGTTCTAATTGATTTTTTACTAATCGATAATATTCTCCTTTTAAGGATACAAGCTGTTCATGGGTGCCTTCCTCGACCACTTTACCTTTATCCAGTACGATTATTTTGTTTGCATTTTTTACAGTAGATAAGCGATGTGCGATAATCACTGCCGTTCGCCCCTTTAGGAACTGATTCAAATTATCTGTTATAACTTTTTCTGTATTTGCGTCAAGGGCAGAAGTTGCTTCGTCGAAAAATACATATTGTGGAGATTTATAGACTGCACGCGCTATTAACATCCGTTGGCGTTGCCCCCCGCTGATACCTAATCCTTCATAGCCAATTTTTGTATTGTAACTTACTGGCAATGATTCAATAAAATCTTTTATATGTGCGATTTCTACCGCGTGCTTTAATTTTTGCTTATCTACACTAATATTACCCATTGCAATATTATTTGCTATACTTTCATTGAAAATGTAACCATCCTGCATAACAACGCCACAGGATGCACGCCACATACTGGGGGCGATATGGCGTATGTCGGTCTTCCCAATCTTAATTTCGCCTTCATCTGCATCGTAAAACTTTGTTAATAGTTTCATTAAAGTCGTTTTCCCAGATCCACTGGCGCCTACAATAGCGGTCGTTTTTTCATAGGGAATCAATAGATTCAAATTTTCAAATACAGCATGAGTTGATCCTTTATAGCGAAATGTTAAGTTCGTTACTGAAATATTTTGTTCTGGAATTTCAGACGCATAGTTATTATCCAGACTTTCCTCATCGTCCTTTCCGTGGATTTCATTCAATCGCTCCAGTGCAATTTTAGCATCCTGCGTTTGTCTGATGAAGTTCATAAATTGGATTAATGGACTATTTAGCTGTCCTATGATGTATTGCACAGAAAGCATCATTCCTAATGTCAATTGACCTTCTACCACCAGGCTTGCCGCGATAAAACTGATGAATACATCTTTAAGTTGATTGATAATATTTCCACCTATAGTCTGTATCTGTTCAAGCTTAAGTGCTCTAATTTTAATTCTGAAAACTTTAATCTGAATACCTTCCCATTGCCAACGTTTATTGGTTTCGGCATTATTCATTTTGATTTCTTGCATACCATTGATCAATTCCATGACCTGGCCTTGTTCTTCTGCTAGCTGGGAGAACTGTTTGTAATCTAATTCTCTTCTCTTCTTTAAAAAAAATGCGATCCAAAAGAAATAAAGAACAGCACCTACCAGATAAATAATAAAAAGCTTATAGCTGTAAAATAGAAGAACAACACCAAAAACCAAAAAATTGATCAATGAAAAGAGTGTCTGTAGAGAGTTGTTGGTAAGTAATTGTTCGATTCGACCATGATCAGCGATTCGTTGCATGATATCGGCCGTTACCCTTGAATCAAAAAAGCTAATAGGCAAACGCATCAATTTAATGAAGAAATCAGATACAATAGATATATTGATGCGTGATGATAGGTGCAGTAAAATCCATCCTCGGATCACTTCTATGCCCATTTGTCCAATATAAAGCATAATTTGGGCAAATAACACTAAATAGATAAAATTTAAATCTTGATTCTGAATCCCTATATCAACGATACTTTGTGTCAGAAACGGAAAAACCAAGGACAGTAAACTTCCTCCTATCAACCCTAAAGCCAATTGAATAATAAAGGATTTATATTTAAAAAAATAATGTTTCAGATAGTTTTTGATAGAAAAGGATCTGTCTGAAATGTCTTCTTGTTGATCAAAACGTGCTGTTGTTTCTAGAACGAGTACAATACCTTCTTCTGTTGTATCGGTAGCACCTTTTCCTATCCAGTTCTGTAGAAATTCTTCTTCTGAATAGCTAATTAAGCCGTAACTTGGATCTGAAATATAGATTCGGTAACCCTGACGTTTTTTTTGAATTTTATAGACAACAACGTAATGTTGTTTCATCCAAAACACTACACAGGGAAGTGGTGCGTCTTCAACAAGTGTCTTGAAATCTATTTTTACAGAAAGTGATTTAAATCCTATAGATTCGGCAGCTTTACTTAATCCCAAAAGACTTGATCCTTCGCGTGTTGTCTCGGACAAATCACGGAGCATCTGGAGGGGTAATATTTTTCCGTAATATTTACTGATAATGCGGAGACAGGTAGGTCCACAGTCTTTGGAATCCGGTTGTTTATAGAATGGAAATTTTGCCATATTTAATTTTTCGGAGCCAATTGTTCAAAACCATAGTACGTTATCGCTTGTTGTTTTAGCGGATTCATAGACCATTCCGACCATTCATTGCTATAGGGGTCATAGCCACATTTTAAGGGTTTGGAAATATCCAAACCTTTTTTATTGTATTGGGAACGTTCTGTAAAAGCCCTGCAATCGGTGCATACATTTCTAAATTCACAATCTTTACAAACCATTATTTCTTCTTTTGTCAGATGCCAATATTCCTGAACCGAATTTTGCTGTAATACTTCTTCTAAAGTCATCTCTTTTATGTTACCAAAAGATTGTGGCATTGCTGGACAGTTCTTGATATTACCATTTATATCGATTCCAATCTTTTTGTGAAGGCAAGAATTATGATTTATAGCCTCTAGAACTTTGGGCATATTTGTATTGAAATAATCTGTGTTTACTTTTCCGCAGGAATTAATAGATAGTGCATCTTCAGTAAAATCAACCATAAATCTGAAACTGGAATTCGATAGCACAGGGACTTTTTCACATTGATAAAATACAAGATGATAAATCCGCTGACTTCGATCATGAACAGCTTGAAGAAAAGCTTCGTTAAGAGCAGTAGAATAGGCTGTAAATATTTCTAAACCTTCTAAAGGTGTATTTTCAAAAGCACGGTCAAAATCGATGATTTCTTGTGAAGATGCTGAACTTCTGCAAAAAACAACCACATGTTTAATATTTAAATTGGTTATAGATTTTATTAATGTTTCTGGTACGGATAGTTTTTCAATTTCTATGAATAAATTGGAAACCAATTGATAGTCATGGTACTCGTAAGATAATGGGGGGAAATTTCTATCCCAATCGTTTTCCGTAATAAAACCATATTCCTTTTCCAATAAATAATCGAGATATTCTTGGACAATCTTTTTGGATTCTGGATCATAATTGTCAAGTACCGATTCAATGGAACTCGATTTTAATTCTTCAATAAGCTCATACAATTCTAACGGATATAATTTGGAAACATTTCTCCCTAAATCGGATATTAGTATACGATTATATCCCTTTGTTATAAAGATGTCAGTGTACAAATTAAAAAATCTCATATCAGTCTTGTCAATCGTTTAAATGGTTTTGTCCGTAACAAATAATCTGTTTGATACGTTGAACATTTTAGATAAAGCGATGAACCTGAACTGGAATCTAAATTATTCGAACTTTTACCATCATACAATTCCATGTATTCAAATGTCAGAGGAAGCTTATTCTCTTCTTTTATAATCAGGTCTTTTACTTTTTCTTCCATATTATAGATATGTTGCTATTTCTCTTTCTAATCCATAGTTGCAGGCATTGGACATTCCTAAAAATTGACCAATGGCATTAATTTCTAAAAAATAAAACTTATCGCCAGATTTAATAAAATCTAAAGACCCTGAATTTAGATCTAATGCCTGCATCAATACCGTAATTTTTTGCTCTACTTCCAGAGGTAGGTTATACCGGACATTTCTATTGGGAATTTTGCTGTTGTATCTTCTATGATCAATCTTTGTTCTTTCATCATTTTGTGATATAATGGCTGTAGAATAAATTTTTCCATTTAAGTAGAAACTTCGTATCTCGAAATCTTTTTCGATCTTATCTTGAAAAAAAGAAATAAAGAAATTGGATTCTTTCTTTTGCTCGATGACCGATGTGTACATAATGCCATTCTGATTTTCATGAACCATATCTATTATCGGCGTACCAGAAATGGGTTTCACAATGGTTTGATTGATGATAACATCCTTCATATCTTCAGCCAAAAAATAAGGAGGTACATCCAATCCTACTTCTTTTGCTTTTTCTAAAACCAATAGTTTGTTAACATGACTATTACTTTCCTTATTGATGTGTTTTTTTCCTTCCAAAGATTTGATTACATAATCTGTTAACCAGTGCTGCACTTCAAACATATAGCGATTTATAGCTTGATTCTCGTACTTTAATGTATCAAATGCGATATTTCCTCGTCGATACCATACAGCAGTTATTTCATCAAGAAAAAATTGATTTCGCGTGCTTTTTAAAAGAATTCTTTTTTCTGCAGTTTTGATTTCAAATACCTCGTTTTCATGAATACGGATAAATTCCTTCTTCATAGCAATAAGCCACTTTATGACCGTTGTGGTCGTGATTTCATTGTTTTTAGAGATGATTAAAATCATAAATTTGAGTAGTGTATTATTTTTAAGTATAACAGTCTTTTTAAAAACATAAGCTGCTTTTGCAAACAAAAGCAGCTTATGTTTTAGAAATATATTTCGATTAAAACTGAAATTTAGTTTAATCTAGGTGAGGAAATCGGCCATCTTTGATCCATACTCTTGACAGGTATATACCGCCATTTCCATCATAAACATCTACATCAGAGCAACCATGTGCATCGACGAAGTTTGAACGTATTTCATAAACACCACCAGACATGGCTAATCCGCCTACAGTATTTATATCGATTTTCTTCTTTTCCAAAGCAGAAAAATCCTTCATTCCAGTTAATTTCTTCATAACCTTAAAATTGAAATATTAACAACCTGAACAATCATAAAATCTAGCACGCCATTTACCTCCATGATAGTAATCTACATCCTGACATCCATTTTCATCTAAGAAATTAGATCTGATATACTGAGGCCCACCAGCCAAACTACCTAACACAGCTTTAGAATTATCTAAGTCTAGTTTTTTGTTTTCTAAAGAAGAGAAATTCTTCATTCCATTTAATTTTTTCATTTTTTTAAAATTTATAATTAACAAATTCAATGTACAATTGCTTGTGTTCTTTAAAATCAATCAGTAAGTCAATGGGACTCGGGCAACATACATATTCGCCAGGTAATCAATGTTCTTTTGAATAATGTTAGATGTACACGATGTGATGAATCGATTCAGTTCTTACCAAGAAACGTCACAATCTGACATATCCCATCCTCTTCCAACAAATCTACTACCGATGTACATATCATAATCTTGAGCACCGTCTGCATTTAAAAAGTTAGAAGAAACTTGGGTGAAACGTTCCTGAGATATACGACCTCCAGTAACACCTTCCACATTTTCTAAGTCTAATTTTTTGTTTTCTAAAGAAGAGAAACTCTTCATTCCATTTAATTTTTTCATTTTTTTAAATTTTATAATTAACAAAGGCCATGCACCATGTATGTATTCTTTAAAAATAATCAATTTAAAAGAGGTCTTTTTAGGCAATAAATATTCGGTTGGTATTTATGTATTTTCGAATGCTTTGGGTAAATATTCGGTTGATTAATAATTTTATACGGTACGTTTTACATCATTAAATTTCAAAAAAAATACATGTAAAAAATGAGAAAGCCCAGCTTTGTAGCTGGGCTTTTTAGTAGTTTAGGGAGGGAGTGTTATCGTTAGTCACCTATGTAGACGCTTTAAGCGATAGATAATCACGCCCATCATTTATTCTTTATACTACAATTATTTCTTAGTCTTTTGTCTCAAATTCAATATGATCGTGGTATGCGATTATCGCACATAAAGTATCTGTAAGTTTCTCTCCTAATTCGCTTCTGCTTTTAGAAAATTTTGTCCAAACAATTTTTACAGATGTCGCATAATCGTAAACACCAAAACCGCCACAAAGTAGGTCATTAAACGCGTCTAGATTATGCCCCGTTTGCCAATCAAGATCTTTCGTCAAGACTTGGTCGACTTCATGATAGAAACTTTCTAAATCAGAAAAATTGTCTCCGTTTATTATGATTGTCAGTTTGTCCATTTTAATCTTACATTATTATGTTCGCTCCTAATGGTTCAGCAAAACCAATCTACAAAAAAAGTAGGAATGATACCTATGCTGCAGGAAGACTTTATCTAAAAATAAAACCATTCGCTATGCTTATTCACCTTGTCGTGTAAGCGTGTGTTTTTTTATTTCAAAATTCAATTTACTCTTTTGAGTATAAACTGTCAAGATATTCAACGACTGGTCACGTAATGACCTTGTTTGTTTTATATCTAAGAGTTCATTTCAGCGAGACCCTAGATAACCATCTTTTAGAGTCTCGCTAGGGTGTCGTTGAAAATGAGAAGTATTGAAAAAAACGATATGGCGTATAAAAGAAAAACCCTACAAATTGTACAATTTGTAGGGTTTTAATACATTTTCCTTGTTAGGATGCGGAGAGGGCGGGATTCGAACCCGCGGTACCGTTAAGTACACACGCTTTCCAAGCGTGCTCGATCGACCACTCTGACACCTCTCCGGAGTCTGTTGGCAAAAATAGAAGTATAATTCTATTTTCCAAAACAAATTTTATTAAAATGTGTTATTTCCGCATTAATAAAAAAACTACCTTTACTCAAGGTGTTTGAAATAAGAAAATTATGGTCAATAAAAAATTATGGGCAATATTACCGATTGCAGCTCTAGCATTTGGTTGCCAATCCAATAAAAGTTCGGATCAGAAACAAGCAGATCGAACTGTATTTTTAGATGTATCCGGTATGGATACGACAGTTCATCCAGGAGATAACTTCTTTATGTATGCCAATGGACAATGGTTGAAGAAAACGGTTATTCCTCCATCAGAGTCTGGCTGGGGATCATTTTATACCTTGAATGATGAGAACTTACAAAAGCTTCATGGTATTTTAGATAAGGCCGCTCAGTCCAATAGTAAAAAAGGTACGGATCAACAAAAGGTTGGCGATTTCTATTCCAGTGGAATGGATACCCTGACGATAGAAAAGCTTGGAATTTCACCTATTCAGGCTCAGCTGAAGAAAATTGATGATTTAAAATCCATCGAAGAACTGATTGCTTATAGTGCCGACGGTTTTAAAGAGGGGGAGGGAGATCTTTTCTCATTTTATATCGCTGCCGATGAACGTATGAGTAATAAAAATGCCGCTACTTTTGTACAGGGGGGACTTAATCTTCCTGAAGCAAGTTATTATTTGGATCAGGATGAAAAGGCAAAGAAAATACGTGAAGCTTATACGAATTATCTTAGTAAGCTGTTTACCCTTGCTGGTCAACAGGCTACAGCTAAAGCGGATGCCGAATCTGTCCTTAAGATTGAAACTGCAATTGCGAAATCTCATCTTAATCCAGTTGAATTACGTGATCCGATTAAAAACTATAATAAAGTTGCGGTAGCAGCTTTTCAAAAGGAGACACCTAATCTGAACTGGAATGATATCTTGGGCAGATTAGCAATTAAAACAGATACTTTATTGGTACAGCAACCGAAGTTTTATGTTGCTCTAAATAATTTGTTAAAATCTGAACCGCTACCAGTATGGAAACTAAAATTGAAGGCGGATCTGTTGAATTCATCAGCAACAGCATTGACAAAAGACTTCCGTAATGCACAGTTTGAACTGTATGGTAAAACTTTGCAGGGGCAGAAAGAGCAAAAGGAACGCTGGAAACTTATGGTCAGTACGGTCGATGATAACTTAGGAGAAGTACTTGGAAAATTGTTTACCGAAGAATACTTTAAACCTGAGGCTAAGAAAAGAATGTTGGAGTTAGTTAATAATTTAGAAATCTCATATCGTGATCGTATTGAAAAGTTAGATTGGATGACTCCTGAAACCAAGAAAAAAGCGATCGAAAAACTGCAAGCTTTTACTAAAAAGATCGGATATCCAGATAAATGGAAAGATTATTCTGATGTAGAAATCAATAAGGATACTTATTATGCCAATTTACAAGCTGCATCACGTCATGCTTATAAGGAAATGATCGAAAAAATGGGCAAACCAGTTGACAAGACTGAGTGGTTGATGACAACACCTACTGTCAATGCATACTACAACCCACCTTATAATGAAATTGTATTTCCTGCAGGAATACTACAGTTTCCATTTTTTGATGCAAATGCGGACGATGCAATCAACTATGGTGCTATAGGAGCTGTAATCGGACATGAAATGACGCATGGTTTTGATGATCAAGGTCGTCAATATGATAAAGAAGGAAATCTAAAAGATTGGTGGACTCCAGAAGATGCAACTAAGTTTACGACAAAAGCTAATCAGGTAGCCTCCTTATACGACGGTTTTACTTTACTGGATAAACAACATGTGAATGGAAAATTGACATTAGGAGAAAATTTAGCGGATATCGGAGGTCTTAATATTGCATTCGATGCTTTCAAAAAAACAAAGCAAGGACAAGATGCAACTAAAATAGATGGATTTACACCAGACCAACGTTTCTTTTTAAGTTTTGCTCAAGTTTGGCGTATTAAAAATAGTGATGAGCGAATGAGCATGCGTTTGAAAGTCGATCCGCATAGCCCTGAAGAATTCCGTGTCAATGGTCCAGTCTATAATATGGAAGCTTTTTATCAAGCATTCCAGATTCCAAAAACTGCGAAGATGTATGTAGCACCAGAGAAACGTGTTGCTGTTTGGTAGTGGTAAATAAAAAGTGTAATATATTTTTAGAATTGAATAATAATTGCTAATTTTGCCGTTCATTAACAATAAACACATTTAATTAATTTATTAACAATGTACGCAATAGTAAATATAGCAGGACAGCAATTCAAGGTTGCAAAAGACCAATTTCTTTTTGTGCACCGCTTACAAGGAGAAGAAGGCGCTAGTATTGAATTTGACAATGTATTGTTAGCAGAAGATGGTGGTAAATTCACAATCGGTACTCCGAACGTGGCAGGTGCTAAAATTTCGGCTAAAATTTTGTCTCATTTAAAAGGTGATAAAGTTATCGTTTTCAAGAAAAAACGTCGTAAAGGCTACAAAAAGAAAAACGGTCACCGTCAACAATTCACTAAAATCCAGATCACTGGTATTACATTATAATTGAATTTTTAATCAGACATTAGTCTTAAATTGAGATAAAGAAATGGCACATAAAAAAGGTGCGGGTAGTTCTAAGAACGGCCGTGAGTCACATTCGAAACGTTTAGGTATCAAAATCTTCGGTGGTCAAGCTGCTATCGCTGGTAACATCATCGTTCGCCAACGTGGTACTAAACACAATCCTGACTTAAATGTTGGTATTGGTAAAGATCATACATTGTTTGCTTTAGTTGATGGAAAAGTACTTTTCCGCAAAAAAGCTAACAATAAATCTTATGTTTCTATTATTCCTGCAGAAGTTTCTGTAGTTCCTGTAGAGAAGGCATAAGTTTTTTTGCTACACAATATTTGTAAAAGGCGTTAAGTTTACTTAACGCCTTTTTTATGTTTTAAAGCTTAAGTAAGAGCTTCTTAATAAAATTGTATACATTTATTTCTTCAAGAATCTAAGTTTGGTACAATTTTATACAGGAATTGCAGTTTATAGATAATATTAAACGTTCATGATTTATAAAAGTCTACCTTACAGTATTCCAGCAGTTGTGTTATTGTTGTTGTCATCTTGTAGTTCGATGTATATGCCCAATGTGCCAGCCGCGCCAATGTTTAAAGATGCTGGTGAAGTATATGTTTCCGGAAATATTAATTTAAAGGGAAATATTTCTGCCAGTGGAGGAGTCGCCGTTTCAGATCATATTGGAGTGATTGCAAATGGTTCTTATGTGGACCGAAAAGATAGTCCTACAGATTTTGCTCAAAAAATGGGTGAGCTGGGTATTGGCTATTTTACGACTTTTGGTCAACGGCGCAATCGTATTCTCGAAGTATATGCCGGTTATGGGATGGGTGTTGTAAATGAACTAGATACAAGGACATCAACGGCGGGGCCGGCAGTGGTAGAAAGCCGAGATATGGATTTTAATAAAATATTTGTCCAAGTCAATTACTCTTCCACAAAACGTGAGAAAATTCGTTTGTTTGGTGGAGATCGCGCCTTGAACTATGGTACAATTTTACGATTGTCACATGTAAATATGACAGATTTTAAAATAAACCAGCTTAATGCAAATAAAGAACAGAATGTTTTGATAGAACCTGTATTCTATACCCGTATGGAAGTAGGGCGTGGCTGGCAGATACAATATATGACTGGCATGAATTTCGGTTTGATGAGCAATGATTATTTGAAAGCAGGGCATCCGATAAATAGTTTGGGAATTCTTTATAAATTTGGAGGGAAAAATTAAATTATGATAAAAGTATTGAAAAAGAACTGGCTATTGATGTTAATGAGCGTGGCATTTTTGAGTAGCTGCGGGATCAGTAGGCAAAAAGCCCAGATTGAAAATCTTGGTAAGTGTAAGTTTGATATACAGTCTGTTGATAGCATTCGTGTAGCGGGAACTTCCATTCAAAAAATAGTGAAAGCAGATGGTATTGATCTATCGGCACTACCGAGTGTAGCTTTGGGAATGTTGCGTAAAAATATTCCTTTGGATGCCGTAATTCGCTTGAAAATTGAAAATCCGACTTTAAAGAAAGCTGCAATTAATCAGTTTCAATATATTATTCTGTTTGAAAAAAAGCAATTAGCAGAGGGGATTGTTAATCAGTCGATTTCTTTAGACCCTGGACAATCTACGGTAGCCTCGGTAAGATTAAATACTAATATTTATGAATTGATCAATAATGGTGATTTAGCAGGATTTATAGGATCTAATTCAAACACTAAAAAAGGTTTGTTTACAATAAAGATTAAACCTTCGATAAATGTCGCCGGTAAATCAATTTTTTATCCCGGATATATAACGATTGATCGTGAAGTTAGCCGTAATATTTTATTATAAAGGATACTTGTAATTTTCAAATAGGGTCTGTAAAACATTGTCTTACAGACCCTATTTTTTTTATTCAATTGTCATTTTTTATCTGTGTAATAAAAAAGTTATGATACTTATTGTTTAAATTACACAATGAAATTAATATCTTAGACAAATAATATATCTGGATTAGTGGTGGGTGATGACCAATTATTTATAGAAAAAAATAGAAATGCGTAAAAGTTTACTTGCTCTTATCTTGTCAGGAATGTCCAGCTCGTTGTTTGCACAGCAAAAGGTGGAAAGCTATGTACAAGAAATAAAAGGGACAAAATTGAAGTTTGACATGGTTGCGATTCCAGCTGGCGTATATAAACAAGGTGGGATTGTTAAAGCAGATGAAAAGCCTATTCATGAGGTAAAAATAGCTCCCTTCTGGATAGGGAAATATGAGGTAACCTGGAACTTGTTTGAACCTTTCTTGTATAAAGATTATGAGTTGACTCAAAGTATAGATGGCAAGATCACTCCCGAAGTGGATGCAGTAACACGTCCTACAAAACCATATTTAGATATGACCTTTGGTATGGGTAAAGAAGGTCACCCAGCTTTGGCCATGACCCATTATAATGCAATTCAGTTCTGCAAGTGGCTGTACGTACGTACAGGAGTTTTTTATAGATTGCCAACAGAAGCGGAATGGGAGTATGCTTGTCGCGCCGGAAGTGATAAAGCATATAGTTTTGGAGATGATGCCGCTTTATTGGATCAATATGCTTGGCATAAAGGCAATAGTGACGGTTCAACACATCTTGTTGGAACTAAGAAGCCAAATGCTTGGGGTTTATTTGATATGCATGGAAATGTTTCAGAATGGACTTTTGATCAATATATCGAAGATTATTACCAGCAGTTTGACGGTAAAGTAGCTGATAACCCCGTTGCAATACCTACTAAATTATATCCCAATAGTGTAAGAGGCGGTGCCTTTGATAGTGAAGCTGTAGATTTAAGAAGTGCATCTCGGGTAGCTTCAGATCCATTCTGGAAACAACTAGATCCACAAATTCCTAAAAGTAACTGGTGGTTCCCTGAAGCTCCATTTGTAGGAATGCGCTTAGTAAGACCTGTGACACCTCCTTCGCATGAAGAAATAATGGCCTATTATGATAAGGCTCCAATTAAAGATTATTAATTATAACCAAAAAACCTAAAATATGGAAAATTTTGAACGTCGTGATTTTTTAAAAACGACAGCAGCTATCGCAGGCGGGACAGTTTTAAGTTCAGTGCCATTGGTAGGAGCATTTGCCGCGGGAAGCGATGTAATTAAAGTTGCATTGATCGGTTGTGGTGGACGCGGAACAGGTGCAACTTTTGACGCCCTAAGCTCAGGATTTAATATTAAAGTAGTTGCATTAGCTGATGCTTTCAAAGATAATTTGGACAGCACATATAAAACATTAAAAGATAAATGGCAGGATAAAATTGATGTTCCTGAAAAAAATAAATTCGTTGGATTTGATGCCTATAAAGAAGCTATTAAATTAGCCGATGTGGTGATCTTAACAACTCCTCCTGGATTTCGTCCAATTCATTTTGAAGAAGCTGTGCGCCAAGGTAAACATGTATTTATGGAAAAACCTGTTGCCACAGATATCCCAGGGATCCGTAAAGTTTTGGCAGCTGCTGAAATTGCTAAGAAGAAAAAACTGAATGTAGTGGTGGGTCTTCAACGTAGGTATCAAACAAACTATAGAGAAGCCATTAAAAGAATTCACGAGGGGGCAATCGGTGATGTTGTTTCTGGACAGGTATACTGGAATAGTGGTGGTGTTTGGGTAAGACCACGTAAGCCGGGACAGACAGAAATGGATTATCAGATGCGCAACTGGTATTATTTTAACTGGTTATGTGGTGATCATATCGTAGAGCAGCACGTTCACAATATTGATATTGCCAATTGGGTCAAAGGTGCATACCCGGTACGTATTCAAGGTACTGGTAGCCGCGCGCATAGAACAGGTAAAGAATATGGTGAGATCTATGACAACTTTGCATTAGAGTTAACTTATCCTGATAATTCAGTTGTATACAGTCAGTGTGCGCACTTCGAAGGGGTTACAAACCGTGTCGACGAACAGTTTCAAGCAACTAAAGGTAGAGCCTACCTGTCAGCAAATGGACAAGCAGTACTTTGGGATGCTAAAGGAAATGAAATCTATCGTCATGAACCAAAAGGAAATCCAAATCCTTATCAACAAGAGCATAAAGAATTGTTTGAAGCAATTTCAAAAGGTGAATATAAATTTGATAATGCAGAATATGGTGCATATAGTACTTTAACAGGTATTATTGGTCGTATCGCATGTTATACAGGAAAAGTAATTAAATGGGATGCTGCATTAAAGTCGGAAATCGATATTATGCCTACAAATTATGCATGGGATGCTTTACCTAAGATATTACCAAAAGAAGATGGTTCGTACCCGGTAGCTATACCAGGTCAGAATACAAATTTATACATTTAATAAGAGGATGCATTCATGTATTTTAAATCATGGATACTGCTCTCAATTAGTTTTTTTGGCTTGTGCAGCATAACAGCTGCACGAGCTGAACAAGCTTCTTATTCTTTAAAATCTCTCCGAAAAACTGTTTTATCTGGCCCTGCGCAGGGTACTTCTTATCATATTACGTATTTTGATACACAGGAGTTGGTTTCAAAAAATGATATCGATAGTGTTTTGAAAGTCATTGATTTGTCAATGTCGATTTATAACCCATCCTCTACAATAAGTCTATTTAATAAAGAGGAGAGAAGTGCTGTCAAGTTAGATCGTCATTTTCAAAAGGTGGTTGATGCATCATTCCGCTATAATCGCATCACGAAAGGTATTTTTGATATTACGGTAGCACCACTTGTCCAATTGTGGGGGTTTGGACCTAAACAGATTAAACATTTTCCAGACTCAAATGAAATCAATGCAACCCTAGCGTCTGTGGGAATGGATAAGTTAATTTGGAAAGCTCCTTATCTTAAAAAAAGCAAACCTAACGTCAGTATTGATGTCAATGGTATTGCACAGGGGTATTCAGTAGATGTCTTGGCTAAATTTCTTGAAAGTAAGCATATCAAAAATTATATTGTGGAGTTAGGTGGGGAAATGCGTGTTAAGGGAAGAAATCAGGCAGGTGAATTTTTTAAAATTGGTGTTGAAAGACCAGCCTCTAGCCACAATCAATTACTGAAAACCGAAGTTGTGCATATCAAATCTGGAGCATTGACGACTGCTGGAAATTTTGAAAAGTACATGATGAATGGAAAACAGAAGATTAGTCATCATGTCAATCCTTTGACGGGATATATGTTTTCTAGTCCAGTAGTCAGTGTTACGGTATATGCAAAAACTGCAATGGAAGCAGATGCCTTGGACAATTATTTTATGGCCCTTACACCAGATGAGATACTTGATTTTGTGAAGAAGAGAAAGAATTTAGAAGTTTATATTATATTTAACAATGAAAAGGGAGAAATAGAAGAAAAGTACTCGAAAGGGTTTTCCAACTTTTTTCTAAAAAAAACAATATAAATGAAATTATGAAAAGATCTGAATTTTTAAAAAACACCTTATTGGTTGCAGGTTCCGCTGTGAGCTTGAATACTTTAGCGGGTGAACAACAACAGAAAAAAAATAAGGCAGGAGCAGTATTTAACTTAGATTATGCACCGCATCAGGGCATGTTCAGTGCAACTGCTGGTAAAAATTTTGTTGATGAAATAAAATATATGCATGAACTGGGATTCAGAAGTATCGAAGATAACGGTATGACAGGACGCAGTATCGATGAACAAAAGAAAATAGGTGAAACGTTGGCATCTCTTGGGATGCGTATGGGCGTTTTTGTTGTTCCAAAGGGCGGGAACGGTGCCAATACTTTAGCGGCAGGTAAACAAGAGTACATTGATATCTTTCTAAAAGGCTGTAAAGAGTCTGTGGAAGTAGCAAAACGTGTCAATGCAAAATGGGTAACGGTTGTTCCTGGCGATTACGAACGTAATCTATCTATCGGGGTACAAACTGGTAATGTGATTGAGGCATTGAAGAGAGGGGCAGAAATTTTTGAACCACATGGCATAACGATGGTACTGGAGCCTTTAAGTGACAGTCCTGATTTATTTCTTAGATATTCAGATCAGACCTATGAAATATGCAAAGGTGTGGGAAGTCCTTCATGTAAATTATTATATGATGCGTATCATATGCAAAAAAATGAAGGTAATCTCATTCATAAAATGAATGAGTGCTGGAATGAGATCGCTTATATTCAAGTAGGAGATAATCCAGGAAGAAGGGAACCTACTACAGGTGAAGTTAACTACAAAAATGTGTTTAAATGGCTTCACGAGAAGGGATTTAAAGGCGTGGTCGGTATGGAGCATGGTATGTCCAAAAGTGGCAAGATCGGCGAAGAAACTTTGGTCAACGCTTACAGAGAAGTAGATAATTTCTTAGTGTAACTTGTACAATTGTTTTTTTTATGCTAGATTGTCATTTTAAAAACCAAATTCTTGATAGAAATCTCTTATTATAAAATAAACTAAAACATATAATGTCCACATCTATTAGATTTAAATTATCCTTCATGATGTTCCTGGAATTCTTTATCTGGGGCGCATGGTTCGTTACATTGGGTACATACCTGAGTAAAAATTTACAAGCACAGCCGCTTGAAATTGCGAATGTTTTTTCAACCCAATCATTAGGTGCTATTATTGCTCCTTTTATTATCGGTATGATTGCCGATCGTTACTTTAACGCGGAACGTATATTAGGCGTATTGCATATCATCGGTGCGGTATTGATGTATCAAATGTATAATGCAACTGAAATTTCTTCTTTTTACCCTTATGTATTGGCTTATATGGTTTTATATATGCCGACACTATCATTGGTAAATTCGGTATCATTCAGACAGTTGACCAATCCTGAGAAACAGTTCTCTAATATCCGTATTTGGGGAACTATCGGTTGGATCATTGCTGGTCTTTCAATCAGTTATTTGTTTAAATGGGATGCTGCAGAAGCTTCATCTGCTGGAGCTTTGAAAAATACTTTTTTAATGGGGGCTATTGCTTCTTTGGTGTTAGGTTTATTCTCATTTACATTGCCTAAAACGCCACCTGTTAAAATTGAGTCAGATCAGAAACCATCATTCTCATCGATCATCGGATTGGATGCAATCAAATTATTGAAAGACCGTAATTTCTTGATTTTCTTCGTTTCATCGATTTTAATCTGTATTCCTTTAGCATTTTACTATCAAAATGCCAATCCATTTTTAGATCAAATAGGAATGGAAAATCCTACTGGAAAAATGACAATTGGTCAGATTTCAGAAGTATTATTCTTATTGGCATTACCTGTTTTCTTTTCTAAATTCGGCTTCAAGAAAACGATTTTGGTTGGTATGCTTGCTTGGGCATTAAGATATATCTTATTTGCATATGGTAATGCGGGCGATCTTTCTTTCATGTTGATATTAGGTATTGCTTTACACGGTATCTGTTACGATTTCTTCTTCGTTTCTGGACAAATTTATACCGATAGTAAAGCTGGAATCAAATATAAAAGTGCTGCACAGGGTTTGATTACATTAGCGACTTATGGGGTAGGTCAGCTTATTGGATTCTGGGTTGCGGGTTTTATCGGTGAGAAATATGCATACTTGCAACAAGCTAATGTTGCTGATTTTTGGAAACAAACATGGATTATTCCAGCAGGAATAGCATTCGTAGTCTTTGTTATCTTTTTAGTTGCTTTTAAAGATGAGAAGGTCGAGAATAAAGCGGTTGCTGAGTAAAATTAATAAAAGAACTAAAACTAAACAATAAAATAAAATGGCTGAAAATAACACTTATGATGCTATTGTCATTGGTTCAGGAATCAGTGGTGGATGGGCAGCAAAAGAATTAACAGAAAAGGGTTTAAAAACCCTTATGTTAGAACGTGGTCGTAATATCGAGCACGTAAAAGATTATCCGTCGCCGAATAAGAATCCTTGGGATTTCCCACATGCCGGAGGACGTACGCAAGAGATGATCAAAGAACGTCCAGTTTTGAGCAGGGATTATCCGTTAAATGAAAAAAACTTAGATTATTGGGTAAATGAACAAGAAAGTCCCTACACCGAAACTAAACGTTTTGACTGGTATAGAGGTTATCACGTAGGTGGTCGTTCATTGATGTGGGGAAGACAATCTTACCGACTTGGCGATTTAGATTTTGAAGCAAATTTAAAAGATGGACACGGTGTAGATTGGCCGATCCGTTATAAAGATATTGCTCCTTGGTACAGCTATGCAGAGAAATTTGCTGGTATCAGCGGTAACCGTGATGGTTTGGATGTATTGCCTGATGGTGATTTTATGCCTGCTATGGCGATGAATATCGTGGAAAAGGATCTTGCAGCACGTTTGAAAAAAGAATACGGTGGTAATCGCCATTTTATTATGGGAAGAACAGCAAACATTACTGTTCCTCATCATAACCGTATCAACTGTCAATATCAAAACCAATGTTGGTTAGGTTGTAATTTTGGTGCTTATTTTAGTACACAATCGGCAACATTACCAGCAGCAGTAGCAACTGGCAATTTGACATTACGTCCATTCTCAATTGTTACGAAAATCATTTACGATAAAAATACCAAGAAAGCAAAAGGTGTTGAAATTGTAGATGCGGAAACAAATCAAACGTATGAGTTTTTCGCTAAAGTGATCTTCGTTAATGCATCTGCATTTAACTCAACTTGGGTACTGATGAACTCAGCTACAGATGTTTGGGAAGGTGGACTTGGAAGTAGCAGTGGAGAATTGGGACATAACGTAATGGATCACCATTTCCGTTGTGGAGCAGGAGGTAATGTAGAAGGATATTTAGATAGCTATGTATTTGGTCGTAGACCAACAGGATTATATGTGCCACGTTTTGTTAACGTTGCTGGAGATGACAAGAAACGTGATTATGTCCGTGGTTTTGGTTATCAAGGAGCTGCAGGCCGTGGTCGCTGGTCTGGGGAGGTCGCAGAAATGAGTGTAGGTGGAGCATGGAAAGATGCTCTTACCGAAGCTGGTGATTGGAACGTAGGTTTTACTGCTTTCGGTGAGATTTTGCCATACCATGAAAACAAAATTAGCTTAGACAAAACTAAAAAAGATAAATGGGGTCTTCCTGTATTATCAATGGACGTTGAAATCAAGGATAATGAGTTGAAGATGCGTGGTGATATGCAAAACGAGATGAAAGAGATGTTGGAGAAAATTGGTGTTAAGGACACATATACTTATGATAACGTGTATGGTTTTGGTCAAGGTATCCATGAAATGGGAACTGCTCGTATGGGTAGAGATCCTAAAACATCTGTTTTAAATGGTAACAACCAGGTTTGGGATGCACTTAACGTTTTTGTAACTGATGGTGCAGCGATGACATCTGCAGGCTGTGTCAATCCTTCATTAACGTATATGGCATTAACAGCAAGAGCGGTTGATTTTGCTGTAAGTGAGTTGAAAAAAGGTAATCTTTAATCAGTTATAAATCTAAATTATGGAAAAGAATAATTCATCAAGAAGAGACTTTCTGAAAAAAGCTGCCTTATTTGGCGCTGGAGTGACTATACTGCCCCGCCATGTATTGGGTGGAGTAGGTTTTACAGCACCGAGTGATATGTTGAATGTTGCATCTGTAGGTGTCGGTGGTATGGGGGGATCAGACGTATCGCGATTTGCAGCAAGTGGAAAAGCAAATATTGCTTACCTATGTGATGTAGATACGCGTCGTGCGGCAGATTCTGTGAAAAAGTTTCCGAAGGCAAAATTTTATAAGGACTTCCGTGATATGCTCGATAAAGAGCATAAACATATTGATGCAGTTTCAGTATCAACACCAGATCATCAGCATGCTATTGTAGCTTTGGCAGCAATGCAATTGGGTAAGCACGTTTATGTGCAAAAACCATTAGCTCATGATGTTTGGGAAGCACGTGTTTTGACACAAGCAGCCAAGAAATATAAAGTTGTGACGCAAATGGGTAATCAAGGAGCATCAGGTGATGGTGTGAGACAGATGCGCGAATGGGTTGACGCAGGGATGATTGGAGATCTGAAAGAGATCTTCTGTTGGACCGATCGCCCTGTATGGCCTCAAGGTATCCAATGGCCTACACAACAAGCTCCGGTTCCACAAGAATTGGATTGGGATCTTTGGTTAGGTACTGCTCCAAAAAAAGACTATGTTGAAAAATTGATTCCTTTCAACTGGAGAGGATGGTGGGATTATGGAACAGGTGCATTAGGTGATATGGGATGCCATAACATGGAAGCGCCTTTTAGTATCTATGGCCTTCAATATGTGAAAGATGTACAGGCAACTGTTGGATCTGTATATGTTGACGAATTTAAAAGAGGATATTTCCCAGAAAGCTGTCCGCCGTCAAGCTATGCCGTAATGACATTCCCGAAAACGGATAAAACAGCAGGAGATGTTAAGCTACATTGGATGGATGGTGGAATTCAACCCCCAAGACCAGATGAACTAGGTCCTAATGAGGCTTTTGGCGACGGTGGAAATGGTATTTTATTTATCGGTACGAAAGGTAAAATATTGGCCGATACTTACGCTGCAAATCCGAGATTATTGCCTACAACTGCTTCTTATACGACTCCAAAACAAAAGTATGCACGTGTTAAAGGTGGTGCGGATGGTCACTGGGCGCAATGGGTTGAAGGTTGTATTGCTGGTTATGGTAATATGCAGATGTCTTCTCCTTTTGAAATTGCTGGACCATTGACAGAAGCTTTACTGATGGCAAACTTGGCTATTCGTGGATCGGATTTGAAAGTTGATAATAAATATCCAGGAAGAAACTTACGCTTATTATGGGATAATAATAATATGCGTGTGACGAATTTTGATGAAGTAAACCAGTTCGTGAAGCGTAACTATCGTCCAGGCTGGGAAGTTAATTATACAATTTAAGTATTAAAAGAGATTGATTATGAATAGAAGAGAAGCAATTCAACGTGTCGCAATGTTGATGGGAGGCGTGGTCATTGGTTCAAGCCTTTTTCTTGAAGGTTGTTCACGCTCTGCTACTAAACAGGTAGAAGTTTTATTCGAACCTAAGACAACCGATTTATTGGGAGACTTAGCCGAAGCAATATTACCGAAAACCTCTACTCCTGGAGCTAAAGAAGCAGGCGTGGGAAGCTTTATCCCAGTGATGGTAAGAGATTGTTATACCGATGAACAACAAACTGTTTTCATGGATGGAATTAACAACTTAGATAAAAAAGCACAAGAGTTAATGAAGAAAAATTTCTTAGATCTTTCTGCTGAAGAACGTACAAGTTTTGTAAACTTACTAGACAAAGAAGCTGGTGAGTTTAATAAAAAACAAGATGAGGCGACAAAAGAAGAACGTGAGAAAAATGCTGTAAAACAAAATGAATTATATAGAGAAGTGGAAAATAAACCACCTCATTGGTTTACAATGTTTAAGCAGTTGACCTTAACAGGATACTTTAATTCGGAACTGGGATTAACTAAAGCATTGCGCTATGTGAAGATTCCAGGAAAATTCGATGGAAATTACCCTTATAAAAAAGGTGATAAAGCTTTTGCAGGTTAATGTAAAAACATAAAGAATAAAAAGGGGGTACTTCAAGCGAAGTACTCCCTTTTTATTTAGTCTCGATTTCTAAGGCGAATGAAACACGTTCTTGCTTTGTGACCGTCATGAAATAGCCCTTATCTGTTGAGTTACCACTAATTTCTACACGGTCATTATAACGGAGTTCTCGTAGGTAATTCATTTCTATGGATACAATTTGATTTGTTAGCACTAATTCCATCGGTAATCTATCCATACACCAATCTAAATATTTGACATTATTAGCATGATTGACAATATCCAGATCCGATATTTTAACCGTATAGTTTTCGATTAGTTTTACGGTCTGTGCTAGATTTAGTTTTGAAAAAGGCTTTTGCGTACTGTGACGCTCTGGAAATGTTTTAAAATCGCCAAGTGCTATTGCCAGTTCCTCAGGTCCTCTTTTTACAGTATTGATAACCGCCCAATAACTTGTAGCAGTCACATAAAGTTGGTTATTGACATACACCTCAAAATTACGGGTTGATTTAGCCCCTTCTAAGTGCTGAATCCAGGTTTTTATGGTCACTATATCCATCCATTTTGGCAAGCGGTTTATTTCAAACCGGATACGGCTTAACACCCAGGTCTGATTATTTTTGGCCATTTCCCTAAAACCAAAACCTGCAATAGTCGCATGTTCACCAGCTGTGAGTTGCAGTAAATTGGAAAGATCAGAATAACGGATTCTGGCATTTGAATAGCATTGTGTAAAATTGATTTCCCAGTTTTTTTCAAATGTTGAATTGTCCATTTTTGATAAATTTCAACAAATTTAGGCATTATTATGCTGTAGAATAAGGCATTTTGTAAAATAAATGTTAAAATCGAAATAGTATTGGTATTTTATCGAGGATTCCTTACATTTAAATAAGGTTAAGTATATGTTATAACAATTAGGAGCGTTATAAATGAAATGTCTTACTTAATCAAAGTGTCAATTATAAATTATTAGTAGTATGATCGGAGAATTGATAGAAAAAGAACAAATCTCTTCATTCAAAATAGTCGCGGCGAATGAAGATAAAAGTCAAACATTTTTAGAAACTTTAAAAGGAGCTTTGCGATTGGGGAATGAATTTAAGTCGAAGACTACAATAGCCTTTCAAACAGAAGTAGGTCCTAAAAGAATAGAAACAACGGTTTGGTCGTTAACGGATAAGTATCTCCAAATAAAAAGCGGTGTATTGATTCCTCTGAGATCAATTTTAGCAATAGAATATTAAACAAAAATAATTACTCAAAAAAAGAAAAGTGCTGTTGTATCAGCACTTTTCTTTTTTTTCCTCAGCTAATTCCCGATCTTCCTGATCTAAATCTAATGTATTGTCTTCTTGTTCTGCATCCGCGGATTTTTCGTATTGTAATACGGTCAGAATTGGGAAGTGATCTGAATCAAAATTATTCAGTCTTTTCATTTTCTTTAATTTGAAGTCTGTACTACAGAAAATATGATCTAAAGGAAAGCGCATAAAGAAATGATGTGCATGAAAAGTATTCAGAAAGAACCGGCCTCTTCTCGGATCAAGTAATTGACTTGTCTTTAAAAATAATTCAGTGGTATAGCTCCAGGCGACGTCATTCAGGTCACCGCAAACTATCACTGGTATTTTTGATGCTAAAGCTTTATCTGCAATCAGAAGGAGTTCCTTATCACGTTCTGTTGACCTTGGGTTTTCACCTGGTACAGGAGGAGTCGGATGTACCGCATATAATTGAATGACCTGCCCATTTCGTAAAATTACTTTAGTATGAATGGAAGGGATATCATCCTCCACAAGAAATTTGACTTCACTTTCCTTCAATTCCAATTTAGAGTACAGCAACATACCATAAGTGTTATCTATCGGTTTCTCTATACGATAAGGATAGGCATCTGTGGCTTCCTTAAGCTGTTCCATCCATTCATGACTGGTTTCCAGTAGCAGTACCAGGTCAGCATCAGTCTTTTTAATTTCCGCAATGCAGCCTTTGTAATTGGTATTATCTTCAAACACATTTGATATCATAATACTGATGGTTTGATCGGGTACTTCCTGTTTTACTCTTAAAATCTGCTTTTTTCCAAGAGGAGTAAAGGGAATGATCTGTTTTAATAGGTATAAAATAGTCCCTGAAAGTAAGGTTACATAAATATAGAAAGTTAACGTTCTGTTAGAGAATATTAAAAGGAGCGCCAGTGACAGGGCTGTTAATACAAGCTTTTGTAGTCTTGGATACTCAAAAATTCGGAACGTCCAATAATCATTTTTTATTAATGGAATAAAACTTATAATGATTAGGATGGAAGAAAAAATATATAGAGCTGTGTGCATATGTAATCTATTTGTGCGATAAAAATAGAAAAATAATCAAGAAAAGATGATTCGGGCACAATAAAATGAGAATTGGAAGATAGCAGAAGCAGGCTATAAGGGCATCATGTATGGGGAATCGTTAAAAATGCATACACCATTATATAAACTTTTTGCTGGAGTTTATATAATGGTGTAACAATGGATCAGCTATTATTCTTCGTATAAGCGCTCAACGGCAAAACCATTTTGTTTCAGACGTAGTGCTATTTCAAACGCTTGAATATTTAGAGCTTCCAATTTTAATATTAATCCGTTACTGAATCTGTTAATATTAATGGTGATGATGTTGGGAATCTTCTTTAAAGTTTCCTCTAATTGATGAATTTTGTCTTCATTAATTAGCATGGTTTCAAAAATGTATTTTTCCATAACAATAAATATTAAGGTTTTAAAATCAATGTACTCGGTAATTTTTTCGTCCATTGCTCTTTCTCAAAAGAAATCTGTTTCCAAGCAATGAAACTTATCAGTATAATATCGAATGAAGAATAATCAATATCTTTAGTCTTGGGTTCCTCTATAGTATTGATTTGATTAGGTGCCGCATAATCTAACGAACGAATAGCCTCTTTGAGCTCTACAGAGGTTTTAATGACCTCATCTTCGTCTAAGAAACTTATTTTTACATCGTTGTTCTGTACAAGTTTGTGCACATATATTAATAAGAAACTATCACTAAGTGTTTTGATAGGAACCAATATGTTTTTCACCTCTTCAGGAAGACCCCTATCGACTAAAATTCCACAAGGAATATGAACAGCTTTTAAAAGCGCTGTCGTTTTATCTTCAAATCCGCTATGATTAAATAAACTTTCTTTACCTGTTAATGAACCTAACAATCTTTCCGGATTAACGACTTTACTTGTAAACCCGATGATACTTCCTAAAACAGATCCTTCATAGACAGATTGACCGATACCTGTCAACAGTAAGTCGAAATCTTCTTCATTGGCCATTTTTGCAATGTCGTCGTTGATATTGTCGGTACCTCTAAAAATACCAGTGTACGGTTGCTCTATTTTTTCACTTTCATCATTTAATACTGAAAAATTATCTCTTTCGTATTCGATCGAATTATAAGTATTGAGTTCATTCCCGATCGAAAGATGTAATGCCGTTACCGTACTATTTTCTTTTGATTTTTTAATCAGCATATTGGCAATACGGAGTAAAATTTTTCCAGAATTTGGGTTGCCAAATGAAATCAGAATATTGTATTTATTTTTCTTCGAAATGAGATCGCCATTATTTTCGATTTCAGGCTTAAAAAATTTATTAATTAAATCTAATGCAGGCCCCGTCATAAATGTTGTGATCAAAGCCATAAGAACCAGTATTGCGAACATTTCATCAGTAAGGACTCCTAAATCATAACCTATGTTTAGAGCGACTAGTTCCATCAAACCTCTAGTATTCATCAAAGCTCCTATGGTAAGGCTACTGTGCCAGTTTTGCCCCACAAATCTTGCCGATAAAGCACTTCCAATAAATTTACCCACTACAGCAATTGTAACCACCCAGAAACAGGTTTGCCAATGTTCGGCCTCATTGAGTAATCCAATCTGTGTTCTTAGGCCTGTAAAGACAAAAAATAGCGGTAAAAGAAGTACTTGCGCTACATCTTCCACTTTTTCAATAAAGATACTTCGAAAACTTGTGTTGGTTGGCATGATTACACCAGCCATAAAAGCTCCAAATAGGGCGTGGATACCGATAACTTCGGTGGTCCATGAAGAAATCAGCAATGTTAGAAAAAAGATACCTACAATCGATTTGCCTAACCGTTCTTTAGTGGAGTGAAGGTCACCGATACGTTGGAGAAATGGTTTTACGAACCGGACCATCAATAAGACATAGCCGGCCGCGAAAGCGATCGTGTAAACTGCACTGACTACAGATCCTGCTTTTACAACCGCAATAACAGCTGCCAAAAGACACCAAGCAGTGATATCATCTGCCGCTGCACAGGTGATGGCAATCGAACCTAGTCGTGTTTTGCTCATACCCCTTTCCTGTACGATCCTTGCTAAAACAGGAAATGCAGTAATACTCATGGATATTCCAATAAAGAGCGCATATGATAAAAATGAAATACCTTCAGGTGCTGTTGTCTGAAAGATCACATAGGCGAGCCCCATTCCTAGAAGAAAAGGAAAGATAATGCTTACATGACTGATAACTATGGCATCTTGAGCTTTGTTTTTCAATATTTTCAAATCTAGCTCCATGCCGACGACAAACATAAATAGCACTAAACCTATTTGACTCAATACCCCCAGATTTCCCAAAGAACTGACTGGAAATAAAAATGTGGATATTTCTGGAAAGTAATTCCCTAGTAGGGAGGGCCCTAGTGCAATACCCGCTACGATTTCTCCAATAACAGAGGGTTGACCAATTTTTCTGAATAATATACCAAATATTCGCGCTACAAATATGATTGTTATGATCTGCAACATGAGTATTGCTAGCGGGTAGGAAAGATTTTCATGCAAATGATCTAAGAAATGTGACCATGCTGAGTTGAGTGGTACATCTGCAGTTGTATGTGGTTGATTTTCAAATTGGGAGCCCTGATGGATAATAAAATAGCCTAAAGCTATCCCAATAATTAAAATGGCTAGATAAAAAAAGGTGGAGCGGTACTTACTTTTAAACATATTTCGTCGGATTGTAAAGAGCAAGTATAATAGCTAAAGTTTTTTCTACAAAACGAATTCGTGTTTTTTGTACCAGACCAGAAAAAAAATGTACTAAACATTTAAGCTGTTTACAAAATGATCTTTGTAGGGTGCCGATAAGGTAAGTTGTTTCAGGTCAGGCATATCTTTTATTTTACACGCGACATACTGTGCTGTGTAAGACGAGACCACAGCTAATGCAACAACATTTCGTCTGTTGATCCTACAGAATTTTCCAGAAGGTAGGATCGCCAAAATTTCATCTAAACTGATGTTTTTCGCAAGAATATTTTGACCGTCTTTCATATAGATGTATTTATCCCGCCTATCATGATCGGCCACCTCAATGTAGGCAATTTGATCTATTCTTATCCTTGTTTTTCCTTGATTACTGTTTAACTCTATAACCTCTAAACCTGTTTCCTTTGTTGAGTTAAGCCACTTCGAGGCTTTATCAAAAGCAGTCTGTAATCGATCAGCCTGATAAGGTTTTCGTATATAATCCACAGCATTGAGATCAAATGCATCAGCAGCATATTCCTTATGAGCTGTTGAAAAGATAATTGCTTTGTCAGAAAGTATCCGGGCGACCTCTAGTCCGTTCATACCTGGCATATGAATATCTAGAATACAGGTGTTAAAATCAAGTCTGTCAATCTGTGCTAAAAACTTTTGGGGATTATTGAAACTTTTCACGATTTCTACGTCCTTAAAATTTTCACATAAAGCTTGAATGTAACTTAGTGAAGGAAGTTCATCATCCAATAAAATACATTTAATCATTTTGATAAAGTTTTATTTTTACGGTTACCGTGTATATATTTTCTTTTTGCTCAGTATTCAAGCTGTATTCAGTACCGTAAATATTTTTCAACCGTTTCGAAAAAGTTTTATTGCCCAATCCACCTAGGCTTGAGTCTATTTTTTGTTTTTGCATGACCCGATTAGAAACGGTGAGGTGAAAATAATCGTCGATAACCTCAAACACCACAGAGATAAAACTGTTTTCATTTTGAACATCAGCATGTTTGAAAGCATTTTCAATTGGGTTGATGGTCATAAATGGAGCAATAAGCATTTCTCCAGCTTCGGCACTAATTTTTTTTCGTATATGTAGATCAAATAAAGGACTTATTTTAAGTTTATTGATCTCTATTAGATTTTGCGCAAAAGCGATCTCATCTTTTAGCTTTACGAACGTGCCATCTGTTTCATAAAGAATATAATCTAGTACATTGGATAATTTATCAAGTGCATGATAACTTTGGTAGGCATGAGACTGAATAGCGTTTAATGCATTTTTTAGTAAGTGTGGGTCCAACTTATAATAATTCGTTTCATCAGGAAGAGAAATGCTATTTAAATCTCGATTTTGTCGAATTAATAGTTTATTTTGACGTTTTAAAATACGAATCTTCCAGTAGAGGAAGACCGCTAATAAAACAAGAATAAAGAACACAAGAAATAATAAACTATAATAAAAAGTAGACATACTGACTTTGTTTTACTTCGAATATAGCAATTTTCTAAAAAGGCAATGGAATTTTATGATTTCAATAGGAAATGGGAATCTATAGATCGACTATAATAAAATACAAAAACTGATCCCAAAGCTAAACTTTTTCTATTTCTAAAGATGATCATTTTTTTTATCAAGGAAAATATATATACAAACAGACTAATATACTTACCGGAATTGTTAAGTTATCATAGCCATCTTTGCTAAATGCCTCTGCTAATGTAGCAGTAAGAGCAATTGTGGCTATTACTATAAATTCCTCCGAATCTAAATTAGAATTATAAACGGATCTCCATGTTAAAAACATAACGATCATAGCACATATAAAGAAAACAGTAGATCCCATTAAAGTTTTTTTTGCACCAAAGATCTTATATTGCGCTAAAGGCCATTTCTTGCCGGATAGTGCGGCCATAGGATCGCAAATAGCTAAGGTAACTAAAGGTAAATAATAATATATATAGCATTCATCTAAAGATGTCTGGATTAAGAAGCACAGATAAACTGCCACTGGATATACAATACTACCTACGGATTTTCTGTCAACTGCATTGATGGATTTTAATAAATTAAATTTTAAGGATAGGAGTAAAATCACAGCAAATAATCCACAAAGAAATAGGACTGACCAATGATTTTTCAATAATATTGGAAAGAGCAAACAAATTAATCCCGTACCAATATGTACAAGTTTTCTTGTCAATTCTACCTTAATCTTGTATTGATGGTATAAAAATTCAGAAAGAGCAAATAAAAGCAAGAATGTCAATGCCAGTAAAAGCAGGTTTAACAAATCGTTTTTCATTATAATATTTCTTTAAATAAATCAGCTAACCAATACATAGCTCCAGAAAATATAAAGCTGTCAAAGCGATCTAATATCCCACCATGACCTGGAATTAGCTTACTATAATCTTTAATTTGATATTTACGTTTCAGCAATGAAGCTAATAAATCTCCAGTGAGTGCTGTAAAACAAATAGAAATTGCTGTCGCTATGGTTTGGCCAATTGAAAAATCGATGTATTGGAAAAAGAAAAAGCTGCTCGATGTTGTTAGTATTAAACCTCCAAGTAAACCTTCAAAAGTTTTATTGGGACTAATCTGAGGCAGAAGTTTTCTTTTACCAAATAATTGACCAGTAAGTTGGCTGAATCCATCAAAAGTGACCACAGTAAAGTATACAAAGCATACGTTTTCTGTTAAAGTATTGTCACTGAATTTGATAAATGCAAATAGGATCGTAAGGTAAATAAATACAGAAAAAAAGAAAAATATAATCCGTTTATTGGAAAATATATGAGCTTTTGAAATTTCAAAAAGACCTATTATTCCAATGCAAATAGCTAGAGATACTGTTAATTCAAAATAGATACACGAAAATACCATGATCAGAATTACAAAGTACAACACGAGTTTTAACCAACGTTCATTAGCTTGTTGCACCTTACTCTGTTTATTGATATACTGTGTAACTAAACTGCCTATTCCAAAAAACAGGAACAATATAGAACCAATAATTAAGTACATGATTAATTTCTTTTTTGTTGCTGTATAAGAAATATGCTCTTTAAATTAGAGTGTAGTTTTGGTAGCGTAATAACTAAGATTAATTCCTCTAGGTACGCTAGACAACTAACAATTAACATCAAGTGAAAATAGAATGCACTAAAGCCAAATACGAAGTAGCTGAAAATAAATATGCCCTGTAAGTAGCCAGTTATTTTATAAGACCATAAATGAAAGCTAGGGAATCTTTGAAATCTGATAAGCGCGCATAACTGTGGAATTAACCACATCGCAATTAAGATTATAAATTCTATTTTGTATGTTGCTACGAATACTTTTTCTAAACTAATCATTCCCATGAACGCCATAATATAAGTCCCGATGTCTGCAATCGAATCTAGTTTTGCACCAAACTCTGTTTGAAGGTTAAACAGTCTTGCGATTAATCCGTCAAGTATATCAGTTACTAGGTTTATGGACAGCAACAATATAAAGGACTCTCTATTTGCTGTAATTATAGTATAAATGATAAAAGGTAATGCCAATAAACGGTATAGTGAAAGTGCATTTGGCACATTCCATCTGTTTTCTTTTTTAGTTTCCATATTACAGTGATTTTTTTCTACCGAACTTTTGATGAGCCTGCGTAAATTGACCTGCTGACAGCGCCGCGGCAATCGATAACTCGCCGGCAAGAACAAGAGCAGCAGCTATCTCGGCATATTTTATTGAATTTCCTTCTCCATAGCAGTCCATCATCTCCAGACACTCTCTTTGAGTAGGTAGATTGGTTCCTCCACCTACCGTTCCTACGATCAGATTTGGCAATGTAACACAGGCGTAGAGCGATCCATCACTATTTAATTCCATTCTTGTAATTCCTGTTGCCGCTTCTGCTACGCAGGCCACATCTTGACCGGTAGCTATAAATAATGCTGTAAGCCCATTTGCATAATGACCTTGTGCGCCTATTGCACCGCTCTGGATCACTCCCATTGTAGAAGTACGCCAATACCTATCCATGAGTGCAGATGACGTTTTAAGTACCTCTGATACAATTTTAGCGGATAATTCAATTTCCGCTGTGACTTTCTTACCCCTAACGTTATTAAAGGAATATGCTGTTGCTTTTTTGTCTCCTGAACTATTTCCTTCTATAAACCAATGGCTAGGTTTAACGGGACATTGATCAATCATAAATCGACAGATCGCATCTGTACATATCGTGACCATATTTTGTCCCGATGCATCTGCTGTAAAGTATTCAAAAGATATAGTGAGATGGTTCCCTTCAATCTGAATCTTTGTATCTGTTAGCTTAGCAAATCTGCTTGTATTTTTAACAATATCGTGGAGACTTTCTTTTTTAGCAAGAAACCAAGAGATAAAAAGGCTTAAATCATTTAAATTTTCAAATTTGAATACAGGACTTCTCTGGATACCTTCCTTTAGACATATCGAAGTAATTCCTCCAGCTAGTAAGCATGCTCTCGCTCCACGATGATATGAAGCCACCAGCGCGCCTTCACTGGTAGCTAATGGAACATAGTAAGCTCCATTAGCTGCTGTACCATGAACTTTTAGCGGGCCAATGACCCCCGTAGGAATTTGACTTATCCCAATAAAATTTTCAATATTTCCATTTAATAGCGATAAGTTGATGTTACTGTCAGTAAGTATTGGAAATTGTTTATTCGTTTTTTTGGTGAGATAATCACACAGTTTCGCTATCTCTGTTTGGCTGATTTCTGAAGAAAATGGTAAAGCGCATGCGTCTTCAGTATGAACGTCATATGCTTCTGTTTTTTTTAATAATGTTTTCATAATGAGCTTTTAATAAATGGACTGTTTGTTTCGTATTCCAAAGTTATTGTGATAATTGCATTTAAAATTGTGACAAACAATAAAAAATATTTTTAATTTTGTGATTATCGCAAATAATTAAACCAATGTATCAAGAAAAGCTAATCCAAGAAATATATAAAAAAATCGACGCTACTAAGTCTATTATAGAAGCCATTGCAAATGCGCTTGATATTAGTTATGATGCGGCACATCGAAGAATTTCGATGAAAAGTAAATTTTCGATAGAGGAGACAGTTCAGCTGGCTAATCACTTTGCAATTTCTTTAGATAAGATGTTTCAAAAGAGTGATCATGTTTTAGTAAAAAAAACGACAGAAATCCGGACACCACATGACCTTTCAACTTATCTGGAAAATTCCTTTAAGTCTTTAACAGAATTCAATCCTGATCTTGGTACGTCCCTCTACTATTCCGCTAAGGATATTCCAATTTTCTATACCATAAATACAGGATTACTGTCAAGCTTTAAAAGATACGTCTGGCTCAACTTATTGAGTTTTGAGGGGCTGGAAGTATCATTCGAATCTTTTTTATCGAAAAACCCATTAGACAATGGCGGAAAAAAATTGAACGATTATTATTCCTCCATCAGAGTAAAAGAAATTTGGAATGATACAACTATCAATAGTACGTTACAGCAGATCATGTATTTTTCACAAACTGGTTTATTGACCGCAGCGCACGGGACGATTCTCTGCGATCAGGTCAAAGAGCTTTTGTTTTCGCTGGAGAATAAATGTGTTCCGAATAATGACCAATACCAACTGTATTATCATGAACTGTTGATATTAAACAATAATGTTCTTGTTTCGAACAAAGATAGAAGGGCTTTATTTGTCCCCCATACCATGTTGGGATATTTTATCACACACGATACTGACACCTGTCAGCACGTTTCAAATTTTTATCAGCACCAGCTTAAGAATTCCAGGTTGTTAAACACAGCAGGAACAAGGGATAAGAAAATGTTTTTTAATAAGGCTTATCAAAAAATTGATCTGTATAAGGCAAGAGTAAGCGCGATGGATGAAATTTGATTTAATGCTAATGGGTCGTTTATATAACTGCAGTTTACAGTTTCGATCAGGTGTTGCTTTTAGTATGAAAATCTAGTATTTAATAAAAATATTTTAGACGGCATAGAAAACAAGAAAAGCTCATCTTTTGGATGAGCTTTCTTGTACCTAGGGCGGGAATCGAACCCGCACTTCCTTAACGGAAACAGGATTTTAAGTCCTGCGTGTCTACCAGTTCCACCACCTAGGCAGGTGATATTAATGTGGAGCGAAAAACGAGATTCGAACTCGCGACCCCAACCTTGGCAAGGTTGTGCTCTACCAGCTGAGCTATTTTCGCATTGCTAACAGTTAACAAGTTGTTTTCTGTTTTGGTGATGCAAATATACGGCGATTTTTATAAAATCAAAATTTGAAACCATCATTTTTTTAATATTTAATGTAATGACCTCAAATATTGGCTCTTATTTTTTAGATTGAAATGAATAACAGAAAAACACATTGATCTGAAACTGGAGTATAGATGTTTTTTCAAAATTTTGCACCTATTATACGATGCACTATTTGTACATGTTTCAAGTAAAATGACAGCCTTTCTAAGCCGTCATTTTAAAATGTTCATTTATAAATTTTCTAAAAGTAGCCGAGATCTAGTGCTATATTTTTTTGAATATGGAACAAGCGATATGACCACCAAAACCAAAAGTATTGCTCATGGCTATATTTACTTTTTTATGCTTTGCTTTTCCGAGAGTTAAATCCAATTTATCAGCAAATTCTGGTTCTATTTCTTTAGAGTTTATCGTAGGCGGAACAATATCTTCTTGAACCGCCTTAATACAAGCAATAGCTTCGATAGCTCCAGCAGCTCCCAGTAAGTGCCCTGTCATTGATTTTGTAGCGCTAATAGATACCTCGTTGTTAAAACCAAACATTCTTCCCATAGCTTTCAGTTCACTTTGATCGCCCATAGGAGTAGAAGTTGCGTGCGCATTGACATAGTCTATATCTTTTGCAGCGATATTCGCATCCTCCAAAGCAAGTTTCATTCCCAGAAATGCCCCGTCTCCTTCAGGATGTGTGCCCGTAATATGATAAGCATCCGCCGCTAAACTTCCTCCAATTATTTCAGCAATAATCGGGGCATTTCTTTTAATCGCACTTTCATAGCTTTCCAATACGATAGCCCCAGCACCTTCTCCTAATACAAAACCGTTACGATGAATATCAAAAGGGCGGGAGGCACCCAAATAATCTTCATTACTTGTTGATAAGGCTTTAGATGCATTAAATCCACCGATGGAACTTTCGGTTATAGACGCTTCAGAACCTCCGGTAATAATCATATCTGCTTTGCCCCAGCGGATATAATTAAAGGCATCAACAATCGCAGTATTACTTGCAGAACAAGCAGAGGCGGTCGTATAATTTACTCCTCTAAGTCCATATTTAATGGAGATAACACCTGAAGCAATGTTTAAAATACGCTTAGAAATAAAGAACGGACTGAAGCGTGGTATTCCATTTCCTTGCTTAAACTCCGCTATTTGTTGCTCAAATGTTGAAACCCCGCCATCTCCTGAAGCCCAGATAACACCTATCCGATCTTTGTCCAGTAGATTGAAATCAATCTCAGCGTGGTGAATAGCCTCATGAACGCTAGCTAATGCATATTGCGTAAAAAGATCTAATTTTCGTAATTCTGATTTTTCCATGAATTGTAAAGGATCGAAATCTCTTACTTCACATGCGAATTTTGTTTTAAAGTTTGTCGCATCAAATTTAGTAATCATTTTTGCGCCACTTTGTCCCATAATCAGTGCATTCCAAAATTTATCTACGGTATTTCCTAAAGGCGTAATCGCTCCAATACCTGTTATAACAACTCTTTTCATCATTTAATCGTTTTTAATTAAATCTTCTTTAATAATTTTTTGTATGAGAGTGAAATCTTCATCACCGGTCAGTCTAGTAATTTGTACACTTGCAATCATCGTGGAAATAAGTAAGACGGCTTTTGTTCTAGGCTCACCTTTAAAATGAAAAGTACCCTGTTCTTGACCATATTTAAGCCATGCAATCACCCAATTTAACACCTGTTCGGAAAAAATCTTTAGATGTTCAATTATACCTATATCTAAAGTATTGTAATCAGTAGATAGCGATCCAACGATACATATTTTATTGTCATTTTTAATATTCCTGTATATAGAGAGGAACTTGTCTAGTTTTTGTAGTGGAGACTTATCTTCAAAATCCTTTTTCATTTTGTGAAAGTTTTCAATATGATAATCTATAACTGCAATTCCCAAATCTATCTTTTGTGGAAAATGATAATGAATAGAAGCTTTTTTTATTCCAACGGCATTAGATATATCAAAAAAGCTAAAGGCATTGTAACCCTTATCCCGAATCAGGCTATCAGCAACTCGTATGATTTGTTCTTTTGTTGACATCAATTATTTTTTTGTAAATATACAAACCTACCAGTTGGTAGGCAAGGGTTGCTGATATTTATTTGAGATCAGTGGTGTGGTTGGATTTTTCCGCATGATCAGGCCTACCTGATTATGCAAGAACTTTTTTGAAGGGAGCGGATGTATTATCGCTGGGGTTATTGTATTTTGAAATACATGATGATCAGGATTTAAAATCCGAAATTTAAGTTTTAAGGGATATCTTGGTCAATTACATGTAAAGGGAGGCAATTCGAAATATTTAAAATAAACAAGAAAAGCTCATCTTTTGGATGAGCTTTCTTGTACCTAGGGCGGGAATCGAACCCGCACTTCCTTAACGGAAACAGGATTTTAAGTCCTGCGTGTCTACCAGTTCCACCACCTAGGCAGGTGATTTAATGTGGAGCGAAAAACGAGATTCGAACTCGCGACCCCAACCTTGGCAAGGTTGTGCTCTACCAGCTGAGCTATTTTCGCTTTTGATACTGCAAATATAGGGAGATTATAGATACTACAAAATGTTTTTTTATAGCTTAAGCGTAATTCCCTCAAATGAAGCGAGATAATTTTTATCCCGCTTCAAAATACGATGTGTTTAAATTTGAATTCACCACCTTGCTAGATATGTAGGGGAACTAATACAAGCTTTCATAGTAGTCAAAACTTAAAATGAGAGCGTAGTGAATCTCCAGTGGTAAGTATCAACTAGCGTCAGTTTGTCGGAATCAACAGGTAGATCTGTTATAATTTTTAATACCTGCATGGCCATCATACTTCCCATGATTCCAGGCAGAGGGCCTAATACCCCATATTGATCACAGCTAGGAACGTCTTTTGGATGTGGAGGCTCTGGAAATAAATCACGCAATTGTTTACTGCCCATGTAATTGAAAACAGCCATTTGACCTTCGAAAGCAAGAATACTTCCATACACCAAAACTTTGTTGGAACGTACGCAAGAATCGTTGACCAGATAGCGTGTAGTAAAGTTATCAGAACCATCTACAACAATGTCATATCCCGCTAGGGTAACATCAACATTCTCCGAAGTGATTTTTGTCGCAATGCTGTCGACTTGGATGGATGAATTGAGTTCGCGGATATATACTGCCGCACTTTTTACTTTTTGTAGATGTACACTTTTTTCATTGTGTATAATTTGTCTGTTGAGATTATGAATTTCTACATGATCAAAATCAACAATCCCTAAATGACCTACTCCAGCAGCAGCGAGATATTGAAGAACAGGCGAACCTAGTCCACCTGCTCCAATTACAAGGACTTTTGCCGCCATAATTTTCTGTTGCCCTTCAACACCAATTTCATTAATAAAAACTTGGCGGGAGTATCGATCAAAAGCACTGTGCTGTTGCATAAATACGATAATTTGTGTTATAATTATTATTGCCTACCAGAGTAGCTTATGTCCCAGTCTTTCATAATGGGATCGTATCCAGCCTTTCTGATGATACCTTGGATAGTTTCCATACTGCGCTCATCACTGATCTCAAATTGTTCAAGCGACTGTGGATCGACCACATAGCCACCTGGATTTGTCTTCGAAGCGGCGCTCATGGTCGTGACACCGATAGGAATGATATGGTCTCTAAATTTCTCGCGTTCACGAGTTGATATGGATATTTCTAGATTTTCATTCCATAAACGATAAGCGCAGATCAATTGCAGTAAATCACGATCTTCCATAATAAAATTCGGTGTGGATACACCTTCCGCAGGTCGTAATCGAGGAAATGAAACTGAATATTTTGTACGCCAATAATGCTTCTCAAGATAATCAATATGTAACGCATTGAAAAAGCTATCGACACGCCAGTCTTCTAGACCTAAAAGAACACCAAGACCAATTTTATGAATTCCGGCTTGACCTATACGGTCTGGTGTATTCAGCCGATACTCAAAATTTGACTTTTTGCCTTTTGGATGATATGTTTTATAAACCTCTTGATGATAGGTTTCCTGATAGACAAGCACAGTATTAACCCCTTCTTCCTGCAGAATACGGTATTCTTCTAAAAGCAGAGGTTGTACTTCAATGGATATCTGCGCGAAGTGGGGCTTCAGCAATGCAATCGCATTTTTAAAGTAATTGATCTCAACTGTTTTATTGGCTTCTCCGCTTACCAATAATACATGACTGATACCCATAGATTTTAGCGCCATGGCTTCTAGCAGTAATTCTGTATTCGAAAGTGTTTTGCGCTTGATCTTATTGTCCATACTAAAACCGCAATAGGTGCAGATATTCTGACATTCATTGCTTAGATATAAAGGAGCATATAACTGGATTGTCTTACCAAATCGACGTTGTGTGATCTGTTGCGTTAATTGGGCCATTTCTTCTATTTCAGTAATGGCCGCAGGAGAAAGGAAGGTTAGAAAATCAGTTAAATTTCTTTTTTCTTTACGGAGACTTCTTCTGACATCCTCAACTGTGGTATTATATATCTTTTCCTTGATTTCCTGCCAGCTGTATAGTGTAAATAGTTCCTGAAAAGTTTGCATAAAACGTTCTTAATCGATTAAAAATGAAGTTAGCGGACTAGAAGCGATAGCACGATTTTCTGATATACCTAATCCTGCCTGATAAGCTTTGCGACCTGCTATTACAGCTTCTTTAAATGCCGTCGCCATCTGTATCGGATATTTTGCGGATGCAATAGCTGTATTGACTAAAACAGCATCAGCACCGATTTCCATTGCCTTTGCAGCATCGGAAGGAGCACCAATTCCAGCATCAATAATAACAGGAACTTGGCTTTGGGCGATGATCATTTCTAAAAAGTCCAATGTTCGAAGTCCTTTATTACTTCCTATGGGTGCAGCTAAAGGCATTACTGCCGACGTTCCAGCTTCTTCTAGTCTTTTACAGAGCACTGGATCTGCATGCATATAAGGGAGCACAATAAAACCGAGTTTTGCAAGTTGCTCTGTAGCCAACAATGTTTCGATCGGATCGGGCATCAGGTAGCGTGAATCTGGATGAATTTCGAGTTTTACCCAGTTCGTTTCCAGGGCTTCACGAGCAAGTTGTGCGGCCAAGACTGCTTCTTTTGCATTACGTGCTCCAGAGGTATTGGGGAGTAAATTTACGCCAGGGATTTGTAAAGACTCGAGAAATGTGTCTGAGGAAGACTGATGGTCCAAACGCTTTAAAGCCATCGTGACCAATTCAGAACCCGATGCGACGATAGATTCCTTCATTTGTTGCAGACTTCCGAACTTTCCTGTTCCTAAGAATAGTCTCGATTGAAATATCTGATCGGCTATTTTTAATGTATCCATTGTAGTTTATTTTTAAGTTCTTGAATGTAGTGAGGGTGTATGGTGATTAAACTTGACAGTGCTATCCCATAAATGCCAATATCTTGTAGGGGAACGATATCATCAAGTGTTATACCGCCAATAGCGTAAATCGGCGGATAGTTTTGACCGTTGTTTTTTAAATGATAAACGATGTCTTGATATCCTGTTAAGCCTAATATTGGACTTAAATTGTTTTTAGTTGCGGTGAACCGTAAAGGGCCAAGACCGATGTAATCGCAGTTTTCTGTGATGCGTTGCTGTACGTCAGAAATATTATTTGCTGTACCACCAATTATTTTGTGCGGTCCTAATACATGTCGGGCCTCTTGTATGTCAGTATCTGTTAATCCCAGATGAACTCCGGCAGCATCAATGGTTTTGGCTATGTGCAGATAATCATTGATAATAAGCGTAGCACTATGTTGCAAGCAATGCTGTTTAATACGACGTGCTAATGCGAGCACTTCATCTTTAGTGCCTTGTTTCCAGCGTAGCTGAATCCAATCTGCACCCGCTTGTAGTGCATTATTAATGTTAGTCTCCTGTTCAATAGCCGTATCTCCCTGCGAGATATACTGTATCTTACTGAACGTGATATTTTTGGGGTATGCTGTCATTGCTATTTCAATTTTTTTACTATCGCATTTTTCTGCTCAGTATAATCCGGTTTGGGTATTTCCTTCTAATCATCTGTAAAGGAATGAATTACCTGTAAGAGCAATTGTTACAGGCAATATGCATGATCTTTTATAAGACAATTTTTAAAACTTTTTACAGGTTGTGCACTCTTCCAGATTGTTCCTAATAAAGCTACACCATCGACGCCGGCGTCATATGCAAGGCCTAGGTTTTCGGAATGGATACCAGCAAGCCCAATTAATTTAACTTGCTGATTATTCCGAAGTTTTAGCTGATCTTTGATAGTATGCTCCTTACCATGACCTGGTTTTGAAATACTTGAAAACATCGGACTAAACAGTGCATATGACCATTGGTTATCCAGTTGATTAAAATCTATCATACTGTGTACAGATGTTGATCGGATTACGGTGTGACTATACTGACTTTGTTTTTTTGATTTTCGATCATATTCATTAAAATGTAACCGGTTTAAGTTTAACTTTTCGGCTAGATGATGATGGCTATGCATGACAAGACGATTTCGATATTGCGGATCTATTCCATAAATAAATTGACACATATCATCATCCGAAAAATTATATTTTCGGATATGTAATAGTTCCAATCCTGCATCCAGTATACTGTTGATGGTCTGGAGTTCGTTATCAATATCATGCTCGGCTGTCAAGACGATGATCATAAGTACAATTCTTTACCTTGTTCGATAAACTCTTTTGACATATCGATCATGCCTTGTTCTGCAGAATCCCGGATTTCCTGTGTGATCTTCATCGAGCAGAATTTAGGGCCGCACATCGAACAGAAGTGAGCAACTTTAGCGCCGTCTGCAGGTAAAGTTTCATCATGAAATTCTCGGGCTGTGTCAGGATCTAAGGAAAGGTTAAACTGATCTTCCCAACGGAACTCAAACCTCGCTTTACTTAGAGCATTGTCTCGGTATTGTGCACCAGGATGTCCTTTAGCCAAATCTGCCGCATGTGCAGCCAGTTTGTAGGTGATCACGCCATCCTTTACATCTTTTCGGTTAGGTAAACCGAGGTGTTCTTTTGGGGTAACATAACAAAGCATGGCACAGCCGAACCAGCCAATCATTGCCGCGCCAATTGCTGAGGTGATGTGATCATAACCCGGAGCAATATCTGTTGTCAATGGGCCTAAAGTGTAAAATGGTGCTTCGTCACAAACCTCAAGCTGTTTGTCCATGTTTTCTTTGATCATGTGCATAGGTACATGACCTGGACCTTCGATCATAACCTGTACATCATGTTTCCATGCTATTTTGGTCAACTCACCCAAGGTTTCTAATTCAGCAAATTGTGCAGCATCGTTAGCATCAGCTATAGAACCTGGTCGCAGTCCATCCCCTAGTGAAAAAGCAACATCATATTCCTTCATAATCTGACAGATCTCTTCAAAATGCGTGTAGAGGAAGTTTTCTTTATGATGGAACAGACACCATTTTGCCATAATCGAGCCACCTCGGGAAACAATACCTGTTACACGTTGTGCTGTTAAATGGATATAACGTAAAAGTACTCCTGCATGGATGGTGAAATAAGAAACCCCTTGTTCGGCTTGTTCAATTAGTGTATCTCTGAATATTTCCCATGTCAGATCTTCTGCAACGCCTTTTACTTTTTCCAAAGCTTGATATATAGGAACTGTACCAATTGGCACCGGAGAATTACGGATGATCCATTCGCGTGTTTCATGAATATTTTTACCTGTTGAAAGATCCATAATTGTATCAGCACCCCATCGGCATGCCCAGACAGCTTTATCAACTTCTTCTTCAATGCTTGAGGTAACGGCACTATTACCAATATTAGCGTTGATCTTTACCAAAAAGTTGCGACCGATGATCATCGGTTCGCTTTCTGGATGATTAATGTTGTTTGGAATAATTGCTCTTCCGGCGGCAATTTCTTCTCTTACAAATTCAGGGGTAATTAATTTCTTTGGAGTACGGGCACCAAAACTGTGACCGGTGTGCTGATGATCCATACCTTTAGTTGCTGCTTCGATTTGCTCAATACGCTGATTTTCGCGAATGGCTACATACTCCATCTCTGGAGTTATGATTCCTTTTCTTGCATAGTGCAGTTGACTTACATTTTTACCCGCTAATGCTTTTTTAGGTCTATGGCTGTATTCAAAACGGAGTTCATCCAGGTCCGAGTCTGCCAATCTTTCTTTTCCATAATCTGAACTGATTTGTGATAAAACTTGAACATCTTTTCTGTCCAATATCCAATTTTCACGAGTTCTAGGAAGGCCTTTGCGGATATCAATCTGTGCTTGTTCATCCGTATACGGACCAGAAGTGTCATAAATAGTGACTGGAGGATTGATTTCTATTCCACCCTTGCTAAGTTTGGTCGGACTTAATGTAATTTCACGCATGGCAACCTGAATAGGATAGAGCTGACCTGAAATATAGACTTTTTTTGAATTTGGAAATGGGGTCTGGGTAATGTTTTGTTCTAACATGATGGTATAGTAATAGGTATAAGAGATTTATCCGCCCTGTGTTGCAGCGATAATTAGAATTGAGTCCTGATGCTGTAGTTTGGTTGTTGCCCAAGCCGTTTTGGGTATAACCTGGTTATTAATAGCGACAGCAATGCCCTTGCTTTTTTCTGGGAATTCCAAAAGCATCAAACCTTCCAAAGAGGAGGGGGGCTGTTCAAAAAAACGTAATTGGTGATTAATTTTGAGTTCCATTCCTTTTAAAATTTTTAAATAAAAAACTTTAGGAATGGCCACAGTTGTGCCGGTATATGCACAATGAAGACATCTACTTTTCCCTACGCCAGTATGATCCGGATCAGGTTCTAAGGGTAAAATCTCAGCCTGCAAATTTTGCAGACACCCCTAAAGTTTCCACTAAACTAGGTAAAAAATCTCAATAAACGAAAATAGGTAGATTTATTTTAGTCTGTCCATCTTTTTGTGACAGAACCATATACTTTAAGAAGTGAAGTGTTTTATTGATGGGGACTGCTGGTATAGCGAATAATGATTCTCCCTGGCAGAGGTGGAGTTATGGGCAGGGAGAATCAATGGCAAATACTATAAAATATGCTGGAGTTTAATATATTGAAGCAGCATAATGGTTTTGGCATCTTTGATTTCGCCATTATCAACCATTTGCATCGCTTCTTTTATAGGCAATTCCAAAACTTCAATATTTTCTTCCTCCTGTTCTAGCCCACCACCTTCACTGACTTTCATTTCTTTAGCATATTCGGCTATAAAGAAATACAGAATTTCTGTGACAGATCCAGGGGACATATAAGCTTCAAATATTTTACGTACATCTGTAATTTTATAACCCGTTTCTTCTTCAGTTTCTCTTCTGATGCAATCCTCGGCATTATCTTTATCCAACAAACCTGCACAAGCTTCAATCATCATACCGCTCTCATTTCCATTGACAAATGTAGGTAGACGAAATTGACGGGTAAGGATAACTGTTTTCTGTTCTTTGTTGTACAATAAAATAGTGGCACCGTTTCCTCTGTCGTATGCTTCCCTGCTTTGACTCATAATGGTGCCGTCCTTTTTCAAATATTCGTAAGTGATCTTTCGCAAGACGTACCAATTGTCTGATAAGACCTTGGTTTCTGTGATTTTGATGTTATCTATCATGATTGAGGTATTTCAAATTCGCATTATTAATAATTGTCATATGCATATTTTTCAGTTCTTTTATACTTTTTTTCTAAAATACGGTGGACTTTTAAAAGTAAGTTGTCGATGGCTAAAGGTATATAAATTTATAAACTCCTAAAATTGTTCATATGGGAAAAATCGATCGTGTTGAAGGAAATTTTATTCAGTAGCGATTGCCTTATGAGCTGATATAAAATGATGAAGATCATGTAGAGGACAGGTTAAAAAGTACTTGAGATCTTAGATACATTTTATTGTGTATTTATAGAGGGTTTATAGAGATATACCTCTATGAACCCTCTATAAAACCTCTATAATATCACTATCACCTATCTAGAAATATACAAGATGGAAACAATAAAATGCAATGGTAAATCTATTGATATCAATAAAAAAATCAAAGGTCTATAAACAAGAAAAGCTCATCTTTTGGATGAGCTTTCTTGTACCTAGGGCGGGAATCGAACCCGCACTTCCTTAACGGAAACAGGATTTTAAGTCCTGCGTGTCTACCAGTTCCACCACCTAGGCAGGTGATATTAATGTGGAGCGAAAAACGAGATTCGAACTCGCGACCCCAACCTTGGCAAGGTTGTGCTCTACCAGCTGAGCTATTTTCGCATTGCTAACAGTTAACAAGTTGTTTTCTGTTTTGGTGATGCAAATATAGAGCTAATAATTAAAAAAACAAATTTTAATATAAGCTTTATTGTCTTTTTTTTATAAGCCCTTTTCTTTCAGGAGAGAAGAAATGAGATCACTTTCGAAACCTCTTGATAAAGCATATTGAAATAACTTGTTTTTTAGAATATAGACATCTTTATCTTTCAATGATAGTTGCTTTTTATCTAAAAGATCATGGAGTTTATCTTCATACTCATCTAAATCAATTTTTGAAAATGCAATTTTGATTAAAGGGTCGGATACCCTTTTGAGTTTTAAGGACTGCTTAATCTTAATCTTTCCCCAACTTTTTATTCTAAGCTTACCTAGAGTATAGGCTATAGCAAAGCGTTCTTCATTTAGAAAATTGTCCGATATCAATTGTGAAATGATTTCCTCTACATCTTCTTGATGCAAGCCCCATTCGTATAATTTATCCCGGACTTCTTGTTGTGCCCGTTCTTGATAAGCACAATAACTGGCAGCCTTAAGCAATGCTTGCTTAGGTGTGTATATTTTTTTTCTCGTTTTCTCTTCGTCAAACATCTTTACAAATTTCAAAAATATATTGAACTTATTGAAAAATTGTGGAGCTTTGATTGAATAAATATTTTAAAAAATGTATACCATATCGGATATTTCAGAGATTGTTGTTCCTAAAAGATCAATTATTGTTCATCATAAATCTATCATTCAAAATCTGATTTATGATACACGTAAGATCGTAAATGCTGAAACAGGATTATTCTTTGCCTTGATCAATCGTCGTGATGGACATGAGTTTATCATGGATGCCTATAGTAAAGGGATTAGAAATTTTGTGTTACAAAATGACTTTCAGCAAGAACTGATATTGCCAGATGCTAATGTTTTATGGGTCGCAGATACTTTTTTAGCATTACAGGCAGTAGCAGAAACACAGCGCATGAAATTTAAATCTCCTGTATTGGGTATTACAGGGAGCAACGGTAAGACTATCGTCAAAGAATGGTTGTTTCAACTGCTATCTCCAGAATATAAAATCTATCGCAGTCCTAAAAGCTATAATTCACAGCTGGGTGTTGCTTTATCACTATGGGAACTAAATGAACAATATAATTTCGCCATCATAGAAGCTGGAATAAGTGAGGTCGGTGAAATGGAGAAACTCCAAAAAATGATTAAACCCACGCATGGTGTATTAACCAATATCGGGGTAGCCCATAAAGAAGGGTTTCAATCGAAAGAGGAAAAAATTGCGCAGAAGCTGAAACTTTTTACAGATGCTGAGGTATTGGTCTATCCTAAAAAGTATCTTGAACAGATCTATATGCCGTCTCAGATTTACAAATTTGCCTGGGGAGAGGATGAATCGTGTCAATTAGAGGTTTATTCACTTAAGAAGGAAGGTGATCAAGCTACATTGGTAAGTTTATGTTTTTCCCGTCAGTTTTTTACGGTTAAAATTCCTTTTGTTGATCAAGCATCAATTGAGAACGCGATTTCATGTATTGCAGTGATGATTACTTTTGGTTATGATTTTAAAACTATAGCCGATCGTATTGCCACGTTGCAACCGATGGAGATGCGTCTTGAATTGAAAAAAGGAAAACATAATACTTCCATTATTGATGATTCATATAGTAATGATCTGGTAGCGCTACAGATTGCATTGGATTTTTTAAAGCAACAAAAGCAAAATTCTCGTAAGGTCCTAATCTTATCCGATATTCCTGGTGTACAGTTGCATGATGAGAAGAGTATCAGTAAACTAAAGCGTTTGGTCGCAGCTAGTGGATTAACTGATTTGATTTTTATCGGACCTATTTTGAGTCAGTTGGAAGCACAGTTTTCATTACCCACGGCCAGCTACTCGGATACAAAATCATTTATAGATGGTTTTAAGCATATTGATTATAGCAATTCAACGATCTTGATAAAAGGTGCACGTGATTATCATTTTGAACAGATCAGTAAACGATTGGTTGCTAAATCACATGATACGATATTAGAGATTAATTTAAATGCATTGGAACATAACCTCAATGTATATCGGGGTCTGTTGCCTGCAGGTGTTAAATTGATGGCTATGGTGAAAGCTTTTTCTTATGGAAGTGGAAGTTTTGAAATTGCTAATTTACTACAGTTTAATCATGTGGATTATTTGACGGTTGCTTTTGCTGATGAAGGTGTTGATCTGAGAAATGGAGGCATAACACTTCCAATAGTGGTAATGAGTCCTGATGAAAATGCCTTTGATGCTATTGTACATCATAAGTTGGAACCAGAGATCTATAGTTTTAGAGTATTAAATTCATTTCTCCGCTATCTCTTACAGCAAGGACTAAAAGATTTTCCAGTCCATATTAAAGTTGATACCGGGATGCATCGTCTTGGTTTTATTCCAGAGGAAGTTGATGAACTGCTAGCGATATTGAAAAATCAGGATGCGATGAAAGTGCAGTCTGTTTTTTCACATTTAGCTTCGGCAGGAAATGCTGTTGATAATGATTTTACTGAGAGTCAGATTCATCTTTTAGATGTTTTCACTACAAAACTTAAGGAGGAATTAGGGTATTCTTTTATCAGACATATTGCTGCGACATCGGGTATTGATCTGTGGCCAAGTGCTTATTTCGATATGGTACGCTTAGGGATTGGTCTTTATGGAATTGATATGGATCGAGATGATCTGCCGGTGAGAGAAGTTAGTGTTCTGAAGACCAATGTTACCCAGATAAAAGAGCTTGCGGCTAATGAAACAGTAGGATACAATCGCGCTGGTATGTTGCAACGTGCGAGCAGAACCGCAACCATCAAGATCGGTTATGCAGACGGTTATGATCGAAGGTTCGGTAATGGAGTAGGTAAAATGTCGATCAACGGGCAACTGGTTTCTACCATTGGAAATATCTGTATGGATATGTGTATGTTGGATGTGACAGATATTAATGTTAATGAAGAAGACGAAGTCATTGTTTATCCTGATATCAAGGAAGCGGCATTGGCTATAGGAACCATCCCGTATGAATTGTTGGTCAATATCTCACAACGGGTGAAAAGAGTTTATTTTTATGAGTAATTCGAGGCTTATTTCGCATCTTTGTAGGGTCTTTTAGGTACAAGTGATATGTTATCAAAATTAATTAGAGCTTTTTTAAATTATCTTATCAAAGGAACTTTGGTCGTTGTTCCTTTAGCTGGTGCGGTTTTTTTAATTGTTTGGATTGTTGCTTCAGTCGATTCGGCGCTTAACCTTACAGGGTTATTCCTGGAGGATGAGACAGGGCATCCTTTATATATTCCCGGAATTGGTATTTTAACAGTCATTTTATTTTTGGTTGTAGCAGGGATTGTTTTTACCAATTTTGTGACAGATCCAATTAAACACTGGCTGAATAATCAGATTAACCGTATTCCTTTGTTGAATACGCTATATTCATCCATTAAAGATTTTACTGAAGCCTTTGTAGGTGATGCCAAAAAATTTAATGTTCCTGTTCTAGTTAAAGTGAATGAAATAGGTGTTAGTAAAATTGGTTTTCTGACACAATCAGATCTATCAAAAATTAAGCTTACAGATGAAGTGGTGGTTTATTTTCCCTATTCATATTCATTTGCAGGTCAGGTGGTCGTTGTAAAATCATCCTTGGTAACCAAATTAGATATGTCTGCTACAGACGCGATGAAGCTCGTTGTTTCAGGTGGTGTCAGTGGTTTAGAATAAGATACAAATACATACGTTTATATAAAACAAAAGGGAATCATTGGTAAAATGGTTCCCTTTTGTTTACATTTATCTTGAACTTTAAATCATAATTAGTGATGAATGTTGAATTTAAAACAGTAGAAGAGTATATTGCTTCTTTTCCAAAAGAAGTGCAGGAGATCTTGTTGCAGGTCCGTGATACAATTCTGCAGCATGCTCCTCAAGCTACTGAAGGAATAGCTTATGGCATGCCTGCTTATAAATTAAAAGGAAAACCGCTTGTTTATTTCGGTGGTTATCAAAAGCATATCGGATTTTATGCAACGCCGACTGGTCATTCAAAATTCGAAATAGAACTTGCTTCATATAAGCAAGGTAAAGGTTCGGTGCAGTTTCCGTTACGGCGGCCGATCCCATTTGAACTCATCGGAAGAATTGTTGAATTTAGGGTTTCAGAGACATTAGATAAGTTTAAATAGGTTATTAGGATTTTAAATTAAAGGTGGTGATGGATCGATTATGGAATCGTTTATGGAGCAGTAAAGTTCCTGAAAACTTACACGAACAATGGAAAGATAAGGCAAAACTTTCTTTTGTAAACAGTCAGTTTGATGTAGAACTTATACGAGGTTGCTTGGATAAAATTAAGGATGATCCAAAGAATACCTTATTTTTACAAGCTTTTCTAGCTTATCAGGATATTGTTTCGCAATTGGAAACTCAGAATAGTGCTGAAGCAGAAATTGATTTTATGGAAAGATATGTTTCTTTATTTAGTCAGATTTCTGCTGTAGACCTTTCCGTTGTTTGGACTAAAAAGATCGAATATCCCACTTTGTCTGTACCGAGGTTTATCTTATTGCCATTGGTTCAGAATGCTTTGTGGCAAGGATATCATGCAGCAGAAAAATATCCAATGAAAATCAAGATTTCAGTATTTGAAAAAATCATTTCATTGGATATTACAAATCATGTTAATCACCATATTGTAGATCAAAAAGTTAATGACTCTGTGGAGAATTATCAGGCTCGTCTACAGTATGAATTTGGTGATCAACATACACTTATTATGAATAGCAATGCACATACATTTCGCGCAAATCTAACTTTGAGGTTTTAGATAACCTCAAAATGTGCTAGAGCATTGTATATACCGTCACTGTCTACATCATCTGTAATATAGTCTGCAATAGCTTTTACCTCAGGATTGGCATTACCCATAGCAATTCCGTAGGCCGTATGTTTCAACATGGTGATATCGTTTCCACCGTCACCAAAAGACATGGTTTCCTTGATGTCGATATTAAAGTGTTTGATGAAAATATCGATACCAATTTGTTTGCTTTGACCTAAAGGATTCACATCTGCAAATAGCGGGGTCCAACGGCTGGCCACAGAATTAGGCATTACATTGTTCATGAATTCTTCCTGTTCCTCCGGTTGAATGAAGATATTGGTTTGAAGCACAGATCCCATATCAAAGTCTGCGTACGATCTTTGAGGCGGGACAGGTAAATTTAAGAGTGCATACATGGAAGCGATCTCCGGTGTTACTTGAAAAATACTGATTTCTTGTTCTGACATCAGAGAGAAGCTTACTTCATTTTTTGCCGCATGGTCAATCAAAGATTGAATATCAGTGGCGTGAATACCTTTTCTGAAAAGTACATCACCCTCTTTCGTGATGCAATAACCACCGTTAAAAGTGATAAATCCGTCAAAGTCAAGGTATTTGATGTGATCTAAACTATTGATAGACCTTCCTGTAGAAACAATTACTTTTATACCTTTTGATTTTAATTCTTGAATGGCTTTTTCGGTTGAAGCGGGGACTTTGTGGGTGTCGAAACTAAGAAGAGTACCGTCGATGTCAAAAAAAACTGCTTTAATCATGCTACTTTATAAATGTTTGTGATACAAAGGTAAACATTAGAAGATTGCTTTTTGCCCCTTTGATGTCATAATGAAGATGTATTATGGGTATTTTGCTATATTTTATCCATCAAAAAGTATTGAATTTAAAATAAGATTATTTGATTTGCAATTCATGGAACAGCTTCTATGTTAAGTAAATCTTTTCAAGAACGCAGGAGATTGCTTCCGGTGATTTTAAGATGCGTTCATGACCGACACCATTCAAGTCTATCGCCTCTGTCGGGGGATGAACTTTAAAAAATGATTGCAGATAGGTATAGGGCGCAATTTTGTCCTGTTGATCATAGAGTACAAGATGCTGTTGGCTATTATCAAAATCGTATAAACTGTTTAAATGAAAGTAAGCGGTTTTCATATTGAATTTTTCTTCAAAATTCAGAAAAAAGTGCTCTTGAACATCTTTTGGTACAGCTACGAAATCCATACTAGCTGCGAAATTTGCTTTTAAATCTATTAGTGGAGTAAGGCTAATGATCCAGTTCGGAGTATGTCTAATTTTTGCTAATGCTGCGATATTAGCCATGGCACCGAGAGAATGACCGATGACTATTGCAGGTAAACCATAGGTATTAATAATAGTTTGAACAGCTTCAATGTATAAAATTAAATTGGATAATTCTCCTTCAGCTCCTCCATTTCCAGGTGCGTCAAATGCGATTATCGTTAAATCTGGATTTTCCAATAGTTTATCAATAAGCATCGAAAAATCTGCGGCTTTTGATCCCCAACCATGCGTCAACAAAACTAAATCTTTGCCCGATCCCCAACGGTAGACAGGAAAAGATAATAGGTGACCACTGAAAAATTCATCCTTTACTGCTAATTCATCTTTTGAAGCTAACTGTATTAGTAGCTCTTGATGATGTCGCAATGGCATTTTAGGGGAATAGCAGATATACGACCAAATATCATCTAAATTAGCCGTTATAGAAATATGTTCTAAAGATTTCAGATATTCAATGCTTTGCTTTAGTTTTTTCATCAGGATAATTATTTAAAAATGTATGTTTTAAGGGCATAGATGAGCTCTTTACATTCGCTTTGTATGTAGCAATTCGATTTATTGAAATAAGCTCAGTAGGCGTTCTTTATTCATAAAGTCTGCAATCGGATTATAAGTACTGGAAATGATGTTATCTGCTATTGCTGTTTTATTGGCTTGCAGTTTCATGATTTTATCCTCCACAGTATCCGGGCAGATTAAGCGTATCGCGGTGACATCTTTTGCTTGACCTATTCGAAAGGCGCGGTCGATAGCTTGCGCTTCAACTGCAGGATTCCACCAAGGATCAACCAAATATACTAAGCTCGCCGCTGTAAGATTTAAGCCCGTTCCACCTGCTTTTAAACTTATCAGTATGACTCGCTGTGCTTCATTTTCTTGAAATTGCGTTACAATATGTTGTCTATCTCTTGTCTGTCCTGTTAATTTTAGCACTTTGATATTATGTTTGGCTAAAGCTGTTTCGATTAGATTTAGCATGCTCACAAATTGGGAAAAGATGATGATTTTCTGATATGGACTTTTGTCGAGTACTTGTTCGATAAGCATTTCAATCTTGCATGCATCTTGTTCTACACTTAGATCATCTGTTTTTAGCAATTTTGTTGAATTGCAGATCTGACGTAATTTGGTCAATCCTTTTAATACATGCATAGGACTCTTGCGTATTTCATCTCCATCTTTGACCGAGATAAATTCCCGAAATTCCTTTTCGTAAGTATCGTAGATATGTCTTTGAGCAGGCTTCATTTCGCAATAAAGTACGATTTCATTTTTTGCTGGCAACTCTTTGGCAACGTCCGTTTTTGTACGTCGCAAAATAAAAGGTTTTACTTTGCGTTGCAATTCTTCCAATCTTTTTTTATTGCTGAATCCATCAATAGGCGTAGTATAGACATCTTTAAAATATTTTTTCGAACCTAATAATCCGGGATTGGCGAACGACAGTTGCGCAAACAAATCCATGGTGCTGTTCTCGATCGGTGTACCTGTAATTACAATACGATTACGAGAACTGAGTTTGGTAACAGCTTGGTAACGTTGTGATTCGGGGTTTTTAATCTGCTGTGACTCATCTAGGAAAATATAATTGAAAGTGTGTTTTTTTAAGTGATTAATATCGGTCAATAAATTATGGTAAGAAACTAGTATCAGGTCATATTGATCGAATCCAAAGGTGTTTTTTTGACGATCTGCACCTTGTAATATAAGTACCTTAATGGAAGGAGCAAATTTCTCCAATTCGTTTTTCCAATTGAAAATTAGCGTGGTTGGAAGTACCAGTAAATTGCAATTGTTTTTTACTTTTTTACGTTGATCTAAAATAAAAGCAATGACCTGAATGGTTTTTCCGAGTCCCATATCGTCCGCTAAGCAACCACCAAAATTGAATTCATCTAAGAAATTTAGCCAATTCAATCCATCATGTTGGTAATTACGGAGTTCGCCGATAAAATCTTTTGATAATATTACGGGTTTGACCTGATCGATGTTGCGTATTTTACTTTTAATTTCTTCCAAACGTTCTTTTGCTATTTGGGATAACCATTGTTCCTCAAAATATTGATCAATGGCTGTATAATTTGTTTCTGCAATCTGTAAGTGGCTGTCATCAATGATTTCGCCTGCTAAAAAGAACTGTTCAAATTTATTCAGCCATTCTTCGGGCAATATACCTTGCGTACCATCATCTAGTGTAATGAATTTTGATTTATTACGAATAGCTTTTTGAAGGTTTTTAAGCGAACCTTTACTTTTACCAAACTGCAGATCCACATTTACATTAAACCAATTCTGTCCACTGAGCACATGAATTGCTATTTTACCTTTAAATGAGTTGAATTTATTTGCTTTTATTTCGTTAAATCCGATGATGGAAATATGATGATTGCGCCAATCTTCAAACACATTTAAGAACCAGTCCAGTTCAAGGAAATGTTTACGATGCAGATAGAAGTGCTGAAAATCTTCATCAAGTTGCTCCTGGAAATAGGGATGTTGCTTAATGATCAAGCTGATGATCTTGAGTTCTGCTTCGAGATCCCGTTTCACTAAAAATTTTTGTCCATTTTTATCAAATCCGAAGATAGATCTTCTGCTTCGAACAGGAACTTCTACATCCGCATATCGCATGGTCGGAATGAGATTGATATAATCACCAGATTCTTCAAGATAGATAATCGATTCGGTGTCGTTATAAAACTGTTGTTCTTTGATTTGTTTACTATTTGCTTTGGGAATATGTAGATAGTTGACTTCTACAATCTCCTCCATTGCTACTAAAAAATCCTTGTTAAAACCTTCGAATTTGGACTGATGTACGATAAGGTGATCTGCTGTCGTGTTGAAAAGTTTGAACAGGGCAAGGATTTGTGCATGCTCTATAAAATAGAAATGTTGCTGTAACTGAATGAAATAATCAAAGACTACAGGAAGCTGCTGTAAAGCGTAATCTTGTCCAGCGATTTGAATTGAGCTTCTAACAGTGAAAAATCTCCCGACGCGATCGATGTCAATTCGGATTGTTTTGGGTAGTTCTCTTAATGTGATCTGCGTCAGACTATTTGCCCCGATAGTTTGCGATAAGGATTTATCATGTTGATAGATTTCCAGTCCTAGTGGATTTTTAATCAGCTTTTTAAAGGCGGTGATCTGTTGTTTGCTTTCTTCTATTGTGTTCTGCCCTAAAAAATGAAGTGCGGTAAAAAATTGACTTTCTGTAATATCTTTACTTTTCCAGATCATTTCCTCACATGAAAGTTGCTGTACTGGGTTTTTTAGCGAACCATTTTTAGCGCGGGCTGCACGATAGAGTAACACCTGAGGGTGTTTATAGTATTTATGCTCTTTAAGTACTAGAATGTTGTTTAGCTGTTCTAATTCCTTATTGTTGCGTTTTAAATCAGGATTTGTTGCGGTGTTAAGAATATCTTGAGATAAATCTAGTAAATTATCCTGTTTTTTGATGGTTTTTAGAACACCGTCTGTGCATTGAATTTCGAAATAATCCTCGAGTTGCTGTTCATCTTCTATCCCATATTTAACTGCTATTTTAGTTAGATAATTCTGATAAGCATGATCGGAGAAAAATAAATATACCTGATCATTTTTAAAGATTTCATTCAGAACTAGCTTTTGATGGATACAGAATTCTTCGCTTTCAGAGCAATTGCACAGTAATGAGAGTACGGGAGTGTCATAAACGACAATGATATCGTAGGAAATACCTAGGGAGAGGATAGAGAAATGGCCTTCATTTTTCTTTAGTGTCAATATGCGGATTGGAGCGTTGCTATCGGATAAGTTTGACATCCAAGAATAAAAGCTGTATCGATTTTCATTGTTAAAATGAATATCTGAGAATCGAAACTGGTGAAAATCATCTGAACCCTGTGGCAAAACGTCTTTTGTATACATGCTACTCAAACTTAGATAAATTTGTTTTATTTACAATTTTAATTCCGTCATATAAAACCAATTTTATTCTTCAATATTTATGGTCAGAGTCTTTAAAACTGTTATATCAGTATGAATATAAGCGCAACGATGTAAATTCGTTTTCCAAAAATATTTTTTGCTAAAAGACTAAAAAAGCATTTTTTAAAATTTATAGTGCTAAGTTGTAACATTTGATGATCGGTCTGCATCTAATGAGAAAAATATAAATTATGGAAAAGGAAACAATGGGTGCGATTATGTTCGTATCATTTTTTAGTACAATTTTCTTCACGCTTTATTACTATTTTCAAGCAAGAAATAAAGAGCGTATGGCCTTGATCGAAGCAGGGCTGGACTTATCTCAATTTTATAAAAAACAAGTTCGAATTTCACACTGGTTACGTTTAGGTGTATTTATAGTAGGAATTGGCATCGGGCTGTTGATAGTTGGTTTAATTTCGCAATATCAGACCGAAAATATTGTCGGTGTACTTAAAGTTTCGATTATTGTACTTTGTGGCGGTATTGCCATGATTGTTGCTAATTATGTAGATAAACCTAAGCAGGATAGGGATTGATGGATCAACAGTATATTGATAAAGTTTTAGCGGGAGATCGCGATTCCTTTCGATATTTTTTACAAAAATATCAGGATATGGTCTTTTCTGTTGCAATGAGTATTGTGAAAAACGAATCGCTTGCAGAAGAAGTCGCGCAGGATGCTTTTGTCAAATGTTACCATAAACTCGACACGTTTAATCAGCAGTCCAAATTTAGCAGTTGGTTATATCGAATTGTCGTCAATACAGCCTTTATGCAATTGCGAAAGATTAAGATTGAAGTCTTAGATTTTCAGTCAGATTATGATAAAGAGGTGATCGATGAAAGTGACCTGACTTTATTGGAGGAAGAAGAACGGAGTCAGATGATCAATGAAGCACTTTGTCTATTACCGGCAAATGAAAGTTTGGCTTTAAGGTTATTTTATCTGGAGGAAGAAAGTATCAAAGAGGTTTCGATAATAACGGGCTGGACTGATGCAAATACAAGAGTCATCTTGCACCGGGGCCGTAAACGAATGTACGCCATATTGAAGGAATTAATGAATAAAGCAAATGTGTAGCATGGAAAATAATGATGAATTAATGAAGACATTAATGCAGAGCAGTAAACTTAAAATGCCTTTTTCTGATTTTGAAAGTCGCGTAATGCAAACAATCGAACAGGATGAAAAAAAAGCGGTTGCTGTTTTAGAGGATCGTAAGAGAGGAATTTATTTTTTCTTAGCAGGAATGATATTTGGGCTTGGACTGAACTATCTACTCAGCAAGTCATGGAAAGACCTCCAATTCAATTTACCGCAGCAGGAAAATGCCTTGTTAGTTTCTCAGATCATCTATGCGATATTGATCCTGTTTTTTATAGAAAGGCTTGTTAAGCTATATCACTTGAACCGTCAGATTAAAGGTTTATAAAATAGAAAAGGAGAATACATCTTGTATTCTCCTTTTCTATTTTATCCTCTTTCGCGCTCTAGTAAGATCATCATCATAAAACAAAGAATAAGTCTTGTTTCATCCTTTGGATTGATATCCGCGAGTTTGTCCAATGTAAATTTTCGGCCGAAAAAAGAAGGTTTTTTCTTGAGCTGTAATATTTTATTTCCTTCTTTATTATACATGGTGTATGAGGGGTTGAATACATAGCCGGTAAGAATATTGAGTATCGGTATTTCTCCTAAAAAGCTGTCGCCAACTTTTACCCAGCCATTGTCTTCTTTGATGGTATAATCTTCAAGACCATCTATGTCTAAAGCATTGTAATTAGCTTTCCATATCGATCTCATTCCTTTTCGGCCTACTTTACCAATCGTTTCAGTAGTTCTGGTATCTGTAAAAGTATAATTTGCATTAAAATCTAACCAACGGTCTGCTTTTATACCATACTGCTGTTCTGATCTACTTTCGTCTGAAAAGATCATAATTTCATCTTTAAGCTTGAACAGTTTTTGACGAACATAAAAGAGTGTACGATCCTCACTATCCTTTATGGTGAAGTCATTATGAAAAGTCGAAATTTTAAATAGAAAGTTTAATGGATAATTGAAATTGCTCATGGTATCTAAATGCTCTTTTTGTAAAGCTATTATTTTTAAAGGTATGTATAATTATTTATATTGTGTTGCAGGTAGTTTAATCTGTATTCGTTTTTAAACGGTATGCAAAGACAAGCATGTGCTTCATCTGCAGTCCGTTCTCTATAATAGGGTCAGCATAATTTTCCATAAAGAAGTTATGACGGATGTGATTCATTTCAAAACCATTGCGCATATAGAATCGATGCTGTTGAAAGCCTACATCCGCAGTACCAACCCAGATATGCAGTAAATTTTCTTCCTGTGCATGGGATTTTAAGAAAGACAGCATGTCGCTGCCCAGACCTTGCGCTTGGTACTGTGCTGTGATCGCAATATTTTTTAGTTCAACCGTATCTGAATTTATTTGTTTTACTGCCATGACTCCAACAATTTCGTTAGTTATTCGATGTACTAATGTAAAGATGGTACAGGTCGAAATATACTTGTCGATAGCTGCTTTCGTCTCATCTGCCAATAACAGTAAATCGTAAGGTATAGGTTCATCAGTTGAATGTTTTCTGATGATATAGTCTCGTTTCATTTAATAACTTAGTTTTAGTCCAGCGAAAAAATTTCGTGTTGGTGCGGCATTGTAATATCTATTCCCAAATGCATTAATGTCATTTCCTAAACTGTATTTTTCATTCAGTAGGTTATCGACTCCGAGGTATACATTTGCCATGAATTTAGTTGAAAATTTGAATCCCCATTGGATCTTTGCCTGAACCAGATGATAGGAATCTGCAAATGTTGTATTTGCATCATTTAGCGGAATTTTTGACGTATAATTATGTTGCACATGGAGACCAAGTTGATGGGCAAAATCTAGGTTTAAAGCATGAACAATAATCCAGTCCGGTATTGCAGTAAGTTTATTATCATCATAATTGTTATTCCCTATCTCATAATCTTTAAATCGGTAATGATTGTAGGTCACGCTCGAATTGATGTACAGCGCCTGCACCAACTTTTCCGAAGAAGGCTTTATAATGTACCCCATAATGGAACTCTCAATTCCACTTTGGTTTACCTTTCCAGCATTTTGGTAATATTCTACCGCATTTGCATTTAACTGGCGAATAATGGCATTATTCATTTTGTACTGATAGTAGGAAATATCGGTAATAAAACGACGGTTCATCCATTCCCATCGTAATCCGATCTCTTTGTTGTAACCAGATTCAGGTTTCAGAGCTGTGTTGATGATATTGTCCGATGATCGGACTTCAGCAATTGTAGGAGCTGAGAATCCAGAGGAAATGGAACCTCGGATGGCTAGTTTTGGTGTAAGCAGATAGGATGCCGCAAACTTCGGCATCCACGTTGTTCCAAAAGAGATTCGTTCTTTTTGTTGCGAGGTTTGAGGATATACTTGTCTATAAGCAATTTGATTCTGGTTCAACCCAAGAGCACCCTCCACGGTCAATTTTTCTGCAAGAATAATTTTACCCCTTACAAAATAGAAATTCTGCCAATTTTCCAATTTATCTTCTGCTTGAGGATCTGTGGAAACTCCGTTTTTATTATCATAATTAGCAATATCATACCAACCTTTTTGACCTTCTGTACCAATTTGCAATTGCCAATTCAATTGATCCTGCGATTCGTAAGAAAAATAGCTTCGGTACCCTAAGTTTTGTTCATCTCGATATTCATAATTACTGATAAATGGATTTTCTATTTTTGATGATGAGCCAAAAATAGTGGTCGTATTGGATAGTTTATTACTGATGTTGATTTTATGGGATATTCCTCCGAAAAAGGTTTTATTATCAATCGCCGCTTTTTGTTGTTTAGCCGATGGTGTGGCTGGAGTAGCGGGACGTGCCATACGTGGGTTTTCCTGATATTGTTCTAGCGTAAGTCCTCCTGGTGTTTGATAATTCAAATCACTATAAAGGGCAAAGACTTTAAGACTTGCTTGTGGATGATAGTTCCATAGGTGTGCTGTTTGAATAGTTTTTTTATTTAAAGCCGAATTTTCTCGATAACCATCGGATCTTGTAAAACTTTGATCAAGGGAAAATTGATATTTTTGGTTGATCTGCTGTAGTATCGAAAGTTGTTGTTGTGCGAATCCAAAAGATCCACCAGCAAGGTTAAGTGAGGTTTTCGATAACGGACTATGTTGAAAGCCATTAGGTTTAATCATGAGTACACCTCCCGAGTTCGGTCCGAAAATAGATCCATCAGGACCTTTTAAAACTTCAATTTGCGAAATGGAAGCCGGATCAATAAGATTGAGGTAAGTATTCCCACCTGCGTCTGTTATTGGAAATTCATCGACATATATTTTCACATTACGGATACCAAAAGGAGAACGGATTAAACTACCACGAAGGGCCAAACGGTAGCTTCCTGGTGAGCGTTCTTCCATCCGTAAGCCCGGAACGGTATTCAAACTCGGTAATAAAGTAGCTCCATTTTGACTAAGAATTGCTTTCTGCCCGACTATAGAAACAGATCCTGGTGTTGTTAATAGGGGCTGTTCTGTAAAATAGCCAGACACTTTTGCTGTTTCTAATTGATAGGATGTAATGGTATCTTTACTAACCTCCTGTGCATATAGAGAAGGTGAAAATAGTATTAATGCGTAGAAAGCAGATTTAAAAACAGACATATGATATTGGGGCTCAAAAACAATTTGCCCCTAAAATAATGAAAAACTTCAATTAAGCCTGCTTTTTAAAAGGTTTCATTTAATCCAAGGAATAGACCTCTTTGATGATACCCACCAAAAGCATAATCAATACATAAATTAGTGCGTGTGGCTTTATTAAACAGAATACGTAATCCTGCTCCTCCAGCAGCTCTCCAAGATTGAAATAATTTGCTGTCCATATCGTTATTGGTCGATTGGATATTAAAAAAGGTTGCTCCACTGATAAATTTATTACGAAGTATCGGGAACCGGTATTCTGCCTCATTATAGAAGTAAGATAAGCCTTTGAAAAACCCAAGCGTATAACCGCGCCCTGACCGTGCATAACTATCTTTGGCAGTTCCTGGTAGATCAAGATAAGGTAGTCTTCCTGCTATACGGTAAGATCCATAATTCCATAATGCAAGTACATGTTCAGGGTTTTCTTCAGAAAGACTAATGTATTTTCTAAAATCTGTGGTAAGCTGAATTGCATTCTTACTACTGCCCATCCACTCCTGGTTCATACGAATTCCAATATCCGAATAAATTCCTTTATACGCACGATTTGGATTATCACGTGTCATATACTGAACATTAAACAGAAGACCATTTGAATTGAATTTTTCAGGATCAAAACCATAACGTTTACTATAGACGTAATTTGGATTGTCATTGTTTTCGGTTGATGCTTTGATATTTCTGCGAATGTCAAATGCAAAACCAGCACCCAGAAAAAGATTATCTGAAACCCGTTTATAGAGCTTTTCATTGATGCTAAAGGATGTATACTTGTAGACAAACATGTTTTTGTCTGGGTTAGCAAGAATATCATCATCATTTTGTCCAGAAAAAGTTTTAGTCATTCCTAAGCCGGCATCTGGATTGACCATTTTTACAATAGCCCATCCTCCCTGGATATTCCATTTATTCTCTCTGGTATAGATGTTATGGCTTACGTAAAAAACCATAATACCTTTTGTTGTTACTGAAGCTGTTGATGCCGCTGTAGACATTGTGGTATTCGATTTATCTCCCAGTACAATGCCTGCAACTCCCTTTATTCCGATTTGAGCTCCAATAGTGGGATTTAAGGCCACACCAGGCATCAGGGTAATTCCAGAACGTTTTTTATTTGGGTTTCGCTCTCTTTTTGGATGAAGAATGTTGCGAAATAAATCGGATATATCATATTGATAAGAAGCGTTAGAATCAATTTTATGCTGCATATAGGTGGATTTTGATTCTAATCTAGAAGAGTCCGATACAATAGTGACCTGAGCAAGAACTGGGGTGATATGAGTTGCGAACAAAAGTAATAAGGAAACTAAAGTTATGTTAACAGCTTTAAAATGAGGTAAAGATCTTTTCATGTATCAAGTTTATATTGCAACATATGAGTATAAAATTTAACGTTTTAGTCATATAGATAGTATGCAAACTTAGATAAATTTGTTTGTATTTTTTTTATTTGGCACTCATGATTCTTATACAATTATCGATATCTCTTTGGTCTCAAGAATTATTTTATTGAGGAAATACGGTTAAAAGTAAGACTTGCGATATTTTTTAGCCAGTAATTTTTAATATACGACACATCTCCTTGTTGTACGACGTTTAGGAACTGCTTATCTTTAGCAAAAAAAAGTACATGAAAATAAAGATTCTCTTCAGTCTGGTTTACATTGTCGTCTGTAACATATTCCTGCACGCTCAGGAATTATATACTCCTCGTCATATTAAGCAGGCTTATAAAAATGAAACGCGAAGTTTAACCGGTGCACCAGGTGCAAAATATTGGCAAAACAGAGCGCAATATCACATACAGGTAACGGTAAACCCAGAAACAAAAATTGTTTCTGGAAAAGAACGTATTCAATATGAGAACAATAGTCCTAATGCATTAAAAGATCTTGTTATTCATTTTGCTAATAATGTACATAAACCTACAGCCGCAAGAGCTGCGGACGTCAGTACAGATTTTCTCACTTCGGGACTGAAGTTGAAGTCGTTTAAAATAGATAATAAAGTGTATGTTATCGATAGTAAGGACTGGACTACCGCCAATCGCATTAAGTTGAATAAACCTGTTGATCCCAAATCTTCTGTCACAGTCGAAATGGAATGGGAATATCCATTGTCATTATCCAGTGACCGTGAGGGGCAGATTGATCCTGGCACCTATTTCTGTGCGTATGCATACCCGCGTATAGCAGTTTATGATGATTATAATGGATGGGATGTCTTGGAACATAACGGCCGTCAGGAATTTTATAATGATTTCAATGATTATAAAGTTGAAATCCGCGTTCCAAAAAATTATGTAGTATGGGCTACAGGAAGTTTTCTAAACCCTGAAGAGGTACTGCAAACTGAAACATTAGACCGTTTTAAAAAATCTTTGATTTCGGACCAAGTGATTACGGTTGCAAATTTAAAAGAAATGGAGACACAAAAGGTGACAAAACAGCATGACTGGAACATCTGGAAGTTTGAAGCAGATCATATCGTTGATTTTTGTTTTGCTTTGAGTGATCATTATGTGTGGGATGCTTCTAGTGTTCAATTGAAAAGTAAAAGAGTAAGTGTTCAGGCGGCTTATCTGAATGGGACTAAGGATTTCGAGCAATATGTAGGTTGGGAGCGTTACTGTATTGACTGGTTCTCTAAAAATTGGCCAGGAGTAGAATATCCATTTCCAACGATGACTGCAATTCAAGGATTTGCGGATATGGAATACCCGATGATGGTCAATGATAGCAGTGTGCCGGATAACTTGATGGATGCTAGACAAACTGTAGACCATGAAATTGCCCATACTTATTTTCCTTTTTATATGGGAACTAATGAAACCCGTTATGCTTTTATGGATGAAGGTTGGGCTACAGCTTTGGAATTGCTTATTGGAATGGATGAAAATGGAGAGGAAGCTGCTAAGCAATTGTTTAAAGAATTTCGGGTAAAAGGATGGATTCAGGATCCTGCTACTGAACAAGATCAGCCATTGATTTCTTTGTCATCACAATTGAGCGGTAAGGGTTATGGTAATAATGCCTATATCAAATCGGCATTATCTTATTTGGCACTGAAAGATTATCTAGGGGACGAAGCATTCAGAAAAGCTTTACATCATTATATGGATAATTGGAACGGGAAGCATCCGACTCCTTGGGATTATTTTTATTCCTTCAATACAGGATCTGGAAAAAATCTCAATTGGTTCTGGAATAACTGGTATTTTAGTAATCATTATATCGATCTGAAGGTGTCTAAGGTCAGTCAAAAAAATAAAACCATTAGTTTAGAGATTGAAAATAATGGTGGATTTGCAATTCCATTTGATGTGATATTGACTTATGTGGACGGTGAAAAAGAAAAAATTCATTTTACACCACAAGTTTGGGAGAGTAATCAGGCTGTTACTACATTAAAACTGAAAACTAAAGCAAAGGTGAAAGAAGTTGAGCTTGATAATGATATATTTATGGATTATACCAGTGATGATAATCGAGTAACACTTTAATGTTACTGTTTTGTAATCTCTGAGAAGATTTTGCATCTTACGGTTTGGGGCTGTTATTTCTCTTAAAAGCGGGAATAATAGTGCTCAAACCGTTTTTTTTTTGCTCTTATTTTCGATAAGGTTCTGAGATTTTTAGGGAAGAGAGCTGCTGCCTTTTATTGAAAAAGTAGACTATTAAGGTATTTGTAGATGACTAGGTATTTTTTTTCGATTTTCTTCTGGTGTTCTTAAATATCATACGGCGTAACTGAAAGAAACCCAGTGTCATTTTATGATTTGACCGAAGATAAGGTATGCTCATAATTACCAGTAATGATATGCACGCTGAAGTACCTAATGCACCGCCAAAACCATCAAAAAATTTACTGGTGTTGATATAGATCAGGCTGTATACAAGACCTGAAAGTGAAACTCCGATAAATGTAGACAATTGATTGCTCGAAACCATACCAACAAAAGAAGAACCTATAAAAATCAGTGGAATATGATTGACTAATTCTTTTGGAATATAAGAAGGAAAAAAGTGGACAAATCCAGCCACAATGCTGGTCAATAGGGATGAGGATAATACACCTCCAAGTTTCAGCTTATTGTTAAAATAATAAGTGAGTAAACTTCCGAAAATTCCTGTAAATATGAGAATCGCTGTAAATATCATTATCTAGAAAATAAAAATAGAATCAAGTAGGTAATGGTAACTCCGGCAAAAGCCAATGTTCCAAGTTTTCCGCCAATTCCGTTCAACAAACTTTTTGATATGATCAGCAGAATAGCCGTACAGATACTGGCTGCGAGAATGAAATAAATATCATGAGCTACTTTGGTATTGGACATACCTACGAATGCACCGCAATAAATAGCAGGAGGTAGATGGGGCAGATAACTTGACTTTTTGTTTAGGTACGGAATTAAGGCGCCGGTGAGCCCTACTAAACTTGCTGAAAATACCGAACCTAATCCAAATGCGTGATTTAAAAAATAACAACTTATTGCACCAATTGGAACCCATACGGCAATATAAACTTTTTCAAACGCTAATTTATTATGATGAACTGGCGACTTAAAAAAGGAGAAAAGTAATAAGAATGAAATTAGAATGATGAAGAATGATAGGGCAATAGTTGAGTTATTTTCCTTAAAGATTGCTAATAAAAATAATAATTGTATTACGAAAAGTAATAATAAAGAGGTATAACGAATAACTCTATTTGATGAGATTTTTGACATTATTGTGCAAAATTACAAAGAAAATTGGGAAAAAAACATAAAAATTGAACTATTTTGAGATGAGTGAAATTGATTATATAAGTTTTCTGTCGGTTTTTTTATGTGATTGTGCAATAAATATTTCTATATTTAGCCTCACATTTTTATATCAAAATCTAATTAATCTTAACTAATGAATACTATTTTAAGTACGAAGGATTATATTGTATTTTTTGTATACTTTATAATTGTTGCTTCATATGGTTTGTGGATCTACTACAAAAAGAAGTCAGCGTCAGAAGGAGCAAAGGATTATTTCTTGGCTGAAGGATCATTGACATGGTGGGCTATTGGTGCCTCCTTGATCGCTTCAAATATTTCTGCCGAACAATTCATTGGAATGAGCGGTTCGGGCTTTAAAATGGGACTTGCAATCGCAGCATATGAATGGATGGCCTCCATAACCCTGATTGTTGTAGCCATATTCTTTATGCCGGTCTATCTTAAGAATAAGATTTTTACCATGCCTCAGTTTTTAAACCAACGCTATAATAGTACTGTAGCGATGATCATGGCTGTATTTTGGTTAATGCTTTATATCGTGGTCAACTTAATGTCGATCTTATATCTTGGAGCTGTCGCTATCAGTGGTATTTCTGGTTTAGATTTGACTTTATGTATTATGTTATTGGCTGTTTTTGCTATCATCATCACATTAGGTGGTATGAAAGTTATTGGGTATACAGACGTTATTCAGGTATTTTTCTTAGTATTAGGAGGTTTGGTAGCTACCTACTTAGCACTTAATATCATTTCAGATGGTAATGGTGTTTTAGCTGGTTTTACCACTTTGCATAATGATGCTCCTGAACATTTCCATATGATATTCAAAACCGACAACCCTAATTATATGGACTTACCTGGTATCAGTGTTCTGATCGGAGGTATGTGGATAGCCAATTTAAGCTACTGGGGATGTAATCAGTATATTACACAGCGTGCGTTGGGAGCTTCTTTGCCAACAGCAAGAAATGGTCTATTGTTTGCTGCATTTTTAAAACTCTTGATGCCAGTGATTGTTGTGATCCCAGGAATTGCTGTTTACTATATTGTAAATAAAAATTTAGGTGCTATTGATGCATCAAGCTTATTGACCTCAACTGGAGCACAGGATCCAAATAAAGCCTATCCAGCGCTCTTAACTCTTTTGCCTGCAGGCTTAAAAGGTCTTTCATTTGCCGCATTGACTGCTGCAATCGTCGCTTCTTTAGCGGGGAAAGCAAACAGTATTGCGACCATTTTTACGTTAGATATTTACCAAAAAGCAATTAATAAAACTGCTTCTGAAAAGAATTTGGTTAATGTTGGAAAAATAGCTGTTATTGTTTCCATGATTTTAGGAACAGGATTGGCACTTATTTTAGGTGAATCGCTAATGGGAGAAGGAAAACAGGGATTCCAATACATTCAAGAGTATACAGGATTCGTTTCTCCGGGTATTTTTGCGATGTTTATTCTCGGGTTCTTTTGGAAAAAAACAACATCAAATGCAGCGATGTTCGCAACGATTGGAGGCTTTATTTTATCTGTACTATTCAAAAAGTTGCCAGATATGATGGACCTTTCTTTCTTATCAAGCACCGGATTCTCTGTGCTGAATCCAACAACAGGTATTTATGAAATTCCATTTATAGACAGGATGAGTTTTGTATTTATCATCTGTGTGATCTTCATGGTAATCATTAGTTTGATTGATAACAAACGTGGTATTGTCCCTAAAGGATTAGAAATTGATGCAAAAATGTTTAAATCTCATAATGGTTTTGTTATTGGATCATTATTAGTACTCATGATTGTGGTTGCCCTATATTCAATTTATTGGTAAGAACTACGTGTGCACTATAATACAAGAAAAGGCACCCAATAGGGTGCCTTTTCTTGTATGCATTATTTTTTATTAATTTATAGCAATCGAGAAATCTTAATAGTAGTGGGATTGAAGCCATGTAGACATTTCATTTGATCGCATTTTTTTACATGCACTATTTATATAAAATGCATGCTATATTAAAATTTGTTAGATAATGACATTTTAAAAAAAAATATAAGTCTAGTCGTCAACTTTCACAACATGTTGTCAACTTCATGTTGTCTGTTTTTCATATTTGTAACGGCTTATGTAAAGATGGTGAACGGCTAGTATCTTATGATTTTTCCGACCTACTTGTCTGGCAAGTAGCACTGATAGAGAAATCTTCATGACTAATTTATTCTTGATACAATAAATTTAAGTGAGTTTTTTTGCTCTATGATAGATGCATGTTCTTGTTTATTTGTGAATGTAGTAGGTCGGTTTTTTATTTTCAATTTTTTATAGGGAAGTCAAGTGATTTGGGAACATACTTAGTATAGCTAAAGCTTTTAATTACACGAAAAACTTATAAACATATAATACGAATGAAAACATTAAGGCAAGATCGTTTTAAAACTCGTGTCATGAAGGAGTTTCAAACTCATAATCGGGAACAACCTTTAAAAAGCATTTTAAAAGTAAAACCTCCGGAACAATACTATGCACAGTTTACATCTCCTTTAAAAGGACTTGATTCTTACAGTGCTGTTGTGCGCGATGAAAAAGCCGATATACTTCGAATCTCATTAGTCAATATGGCGATTTATGAATTTTACTTGTTTGCGTTTGGTTTATCGGCAAATTTTCCTGTCTCACGTATTTTTATCTATGATGATAATCGGTGTCAGTATTTACATACTCAGGATTGTGGAGACTCCGCATTATGGAGGGAGAAGTATTTGTATTGCTATGAAATTACTTTACCTGCGGCAACTGAAAGAGAGGAGTATCAGCAGCGTATTTTAAATGATTTGGACAGTATGTTTCAGCTGGAGGTGAAAATCGAAAAAGAGCATGTTGTATCTGATATTTATTATAATGAAAAACTGGGTTGTCCAGTAGCAACAAGCTGGCATGAACAGACTGTGATGACAATAAAACCTAAGAACGTATTATGTTCATGATTCTTTAATGAAGTCTGTTTTATGATGAAAAAATTACGTGAATAAAAAAAGCACATAGATGAATATGTGCTTTTTTTATACGGTGTAAAAATCTGTTTTTATCTCTGACCAGGTAAATAGATTTGGAATCCAAGTCCTACTCCTAAACCAGAAGACTTCTCACCTAAGTTAACGTTCGATTTGGTATAGTTATAACCGACAGTAGCCTCAAGTGCAACTGTTCTTGTAATAAAGTGTGCATAACCAAGATTTGCTCCTAAAGCTAAGGAAGCACCTTTTCCAACTGAACTACCTGCGATACCAATATCACCTTGTCCGAAGAAACGTCCTGACGAAGATGAACCTTCTGGGAAATAATATCTGACAAAAGGTGCAATACCATAATTCCATTCGTTATCATGATCTTTTACAGCAATAAATCCTAAGTTAGCTTGAGCTCCGATCGCGATACCATCAGAAACAAAATAACCTGCTCGAGGTTGTACGTTGATATTAAATGCTTTTCCTTCAAAACTATAACCAAGATTTGCTAAGGAACCACCAACCATCCAGTTACCTTTTTTTATTGGGGCAGTTCCAACATCTGCTGAACTTTGTGGAACAGTTTCGATTTTTTGTGCATTTGCGCCGAAAGCTATTCCCCCCATAATTGTAAGTAGTAATGCTAATTTCTTCATGATTCGTAAGTTTTCTATATAATTAACGATTGTTGTTTATTATATAACAGTAAACGAAATCAAAAGTTTTCTTTTTTTTGCTTGTAACTTACAATTAAGATCAGAAATTAATTATTTTTAATTTTTAGCTGTTAAATTTTCTGTTTTAAATTGCTCTTAAAAGAGCAGCAACGAATTTAAGTGGTTATTGTATTATTGTTTTTACGATTTGAGAAATGTGGGTAACACTTGGAGGAAGTTCAATTAATTGAAAATTTCTAAAATGTATTTCCGAACCTTCAGATTCAAGACATAGGTATCCTTTCTTGATAGTCGAATTGCGAATACCATTGACAAATTTTCCGTTCACAGCTAGTTTAATTGTACCGTCCACGCAGATGATCGTATATTTATTCCATTCCCCTTTCCCTTTAGCCCGATTCTCTATCGCTTTACTTCTTGTACCGCGTGGATTATCTGGTATTGTTTCCACACCGCCCACACCAAATAATTCGCCATGAACGTAAGCGATTGGCGGAACAACACCGTCTTTGGTATTCTGTTTTACCCAATCCAATTCCAGCATCTGCACTTCAACTCCTCCTGGAAGTCTTCCTATGGAATCGGGCTCTGCATCCGACCATACAAAGATACCCGAGTTACCTCCTGCATAGATATGCTTCCATTCGACATGGATAATAAAGTTTTCATATAGTTTTTCAGACCGCATGACACCGATAGGAAGACCTGTACATATTAGTGATTTTCTATTTAAACGCCAAGTATCTTTGGCTGTGTTTACATTTAGCCAGTTGATTGAATTTTTCGTGGGCTTTTTTGATAAAAGTAGATCCTCAAGTTGTACTTCTTCGCCAAAAGATAAGGTTATTTTTTGAGCGTAGTTATGCTGAGATAAAGCGAGCAAAAGAAAAAATAAACCGATAGTTTTAAGGTTCATATTGATGTAGTGAAACGGTTTGAAAAAGGTTAAATAAGGGTTATGATTAAAATACTGCGTACAAGCAAACTTAAATAAATTTGTAATAATAAGCAATATAATTATAGCCAATTCTATTGCTCATCATCTGACCCAGTGGATATGCAGGTTGTCTCAGTATTTAGCCTTTTTAATTATTTTATTGATGTTTTTTTTATTATAAAACTTTTGATAATCAATATTTTGGAGGGTGTTGTTGAGAGTGTGTATTTTGAACATTTACATGAAAAATGATCATTAAAGATGGTGATCACGACCATTATTTTTCTTATCTTTAGCAATAAGGGAACTTTTTTCAGTACGATAATATAGGAGAAAATTTCTTGGACATTAAACAATAAAAAGTTTAATGCATCTGCTCGGCTATCGGGCTCATTTATAATATCCAATTATATGATAAAAACTCCAGGGCTTCTTTTCAGAGAAGCGATGCAACAGGAAAAACCATTACAGGTGGTTGGAACTATCAACGCGAACCATGCTCTGCTAGCTCAGCAAGCAGGTTTTCAGGCCATTTATTTATCGGGAGGAGGAGTTGCCGCGGGTTCTTTGGGAATTCCTGATCTTGGTATTACCACGCTTGAAGATGTACTGGTTGATGTGCAGCGTATTACGAACGTTTGTCCAGTCCCTTTATTGGTCGATATCGATACCGGATTCGGACCCTCGGCATTTAATATAGCACGTACGATTCAGTCTTTGATCAAGGCTGGTGCCGCAGCTGTTCACATGGAGGACCAGGTGGGAGCAAAACGTTGTGGACATCGACCAGGAAAAGAATTGGTATCTAAGACAGAGATGGTGGACCGTATTAAAGCAGCTGTGGATGCACGTACGGATAATACATTTGTAGTCGGCGCCCGTACAGATGCTTTAGCATCCGAAGGTTTAGAGGCGGCTTTAGATCGAGCTATCGCATATAAGGAGGCTGGAGCTGATTTTATTTTTGCAGAGGCTGTTCATGAACTGGACCAATATAGACGATTTCGTGATGCAACCCAATTGCCTGTTTTAGCAAATATTACAGAGTTTGGTCAAACGCCAATGTTTACTCGAGATGAATTACATCAAGTAGGAGTTTCAATAATTTTATATCCGCTCTCTGCTTTTCGAGCAGCTAATAAAGCGGCTGAAAATGTATATCAGCATATTCGAAAAGATGGTACGCAAGCTGGCGTTCTGGTAGGTATGCAAACCCGTGAAGAACTTTATCGTAGCATTAATTATTATGCATATGAAAATAAACTAGATCAATTGTTCAATACTAAGCATGATGACAGAAACAAATGAAATGGGTTTTAAACCCAAGAAAAGCGTCGCATTATCTGGTGTTGCCGCAGGCAATACAGCATTAAGCACCGTCGGAAAAAGTGGTAATGACTTACATTATCGAGGTTATGATATTTTGGAACTTGCAGATCAGGCTAGTTTTGAAGAAGTAGCCTATTTATTGATCTATGGAAATTTACCGACTAAATCGCAATTGACCACTTATCAGGCACAATTAATAAGTCAACGTGGATTACCGATCGCGATACAGAAAGTTTTAAAACAATTGCCGACAACTGCTCATGCAATGGATGTTCTTCGAACTTATGTTTCAGTATTTGGGAGTATTCAACCTGAAAAGGAAAGTCATCCAAGTGCTGGTGCGCGCGATATTGCCAACCGTTTAATGGCCTCTATGGCTTCTGCTTTGTTGTATTGGTATCATTTTAGCCAACATGGCCGAGAAATTGATGTCGAAACTACCGATGGAACTTTGGGTGCGCATTTTTTACACTTGTTGCATGGCACGCCGCCATCTGCATCTTGGATAAGAGCCATGCAGGTGTCTCTTAATCTGTATGCTGAACATGAGTTTAACGCATCTACTTTTGCCGCCCGTGTTATTGCAGGTACTGGATCGGATCTTTATTCTTGTATTGCAGGAGCTATTGGTGCCCTGCGGGGACCAAAACATGGTGGTGCTAATGAAGTAGCCTTTGAAATACAGAGTCGTTATGCCAATGCTGATGAAGCGGAGGCTGATATTCGTAAGCGGTTAGCGAATAAAGAGGTTATTATTGGATTTGGTCATCCTGTTTATACCATTTCAGATCCGCGTAACCAGGTTATTAAGCGTATTGCTAGGGAGCTATCGGAGGAAGCGGGCGATATGACACTATATTCCATTGCCGAGCGTTTGGAATCTGTGATGTGGGAAGAAAAGAAAATGTTTCCCAATTTAGACTGGTATTCGGCCGTTTCATATCATATAATGGGTATCCCGACAGAAATGTTTACCCCTTTATTTGTGCTGTCACGGATAACAGGATGGTCGGCACATGTATTTGAACAGCGTCAGGACGGGAAGATTATTCGACCTAGTGCTCACTATATCGGACCAGAAAATAGACCTTATATTCCTATTTCTGAAAGGTAATGTGAGAAAATATACAAATGAACACAACAATTGAAATTTAATATTTACGAATAGTTTTTTAGAAAAAATGGCATCACAAATTTCGAATGAACGACCACCGGTTGATCAGGTCTTGGCTGATATTGCAGATTATGTACTTCAATATAAGATTGAAAGCAAAGTTGCATGGAGAACTGCATTTTACTGTTTTTTGGATACATTAGGATGCGGTTTTGAAGCGCTCACTTACCCTGCCTGTACAAAATTGTTAGGTCCGGTGGTATCTGGTACCATTGTGCCAAACGGTGCGAAAATTCCTGGAACAAACTACCAATTAGATCCGATACAGGCTGCTTTTAATATCGGTACAATTGTGCGCTGGTTGGATTTTAATGATACTTGGCTTGCGGCAGAATGGGGACATCCTTCGGATAACTTAGGAGGTATTTTAGCAACGGCTGATTGGTTGAGTAGAACCCGTATTGCTATGGGTGAAAAACCTTTAAAAGCAAGGGAAGTCTTAGAAGCAATGATCATGGCACATGAGATTCAGGGTGTTCTTGCTTTGGAAAATTCTTTTAATAAAGTAGGCTTAGATCACGTCATTCTTGTTAAAGTAGCTTCCACAGCTGTGGTTGGTAAATTGTTGGGATTAAGTCGTGATGAATTGATCAATGCTGTTTCACTGGCATTTGTTGATGGGCAGGCACTGCGAACATATCGTCATGCACCCAATACAGGTAGCCGTAAATCTTGGGCAGCAGGCGATGCAACCTCACGTGCTGTAAAGTTAGCATTGATAGCCAAGACAGGGGAAATGGGATATCCTTCCGTATTAACGGCTCCAGTGTGGGGATTTTATGATGTTTCGTTCAAAGGAAAGGAATTCCAATTTCAGCGAGCTTATGGTTCTTATGTGATGGAAAATGTTTTATTTAAGATTTCTTTTCCTGCTGAATTCCATTCTCAGACAGCTGTTGAGGCCGCCATGTTGCTGCATGATCAACTTAAAGCAATAGGGAAAACTGTTGAATCTATTAAGCATATAGAAATTAGGACCCATGAAGCTGCTATTCGCATTATTGATAAAAAGGGGCCACTTCATAATCCTGCTGATAGAGATCATTGTATACAATATATGATTGCGGTATCTTTGATCTATGGCCGATTGACAGCAGAAGATTATGAAGATCGGATAGCTATGGATCCTCGAATTGATGTTTTGCGTGATAAAATGAATTGTATCGAAGATTTTAAATTAACAGAAGATTATCATGATCCTGAAAAAAGGGCAATTGCAAATGGATTGACGATTACATTAAATGATGGAACAAAGCTCTCTGAAATTTTGGTTGAATATCCAATAGGGCATCCACGCCGCCGCGATGAAGGTATTCCTAAACTGATTGAAAAATACAGGATTAATTTGGCCCGCATATTTGCAGATAAACAACAGAAACAAATCTTAAATGCAACATTGGATTACGATACTTTTATCGATATGGATGTTAATCAGTTAGTTGATTTGATGGTGAAATAAAGTTAGTTAGTTAGTTAGTTAGTTAGTTAGTTAGTTAGTTAGTTAGTTAGTTAGTTAGTTAGTTAGTTAGTTAGTTAGTTAGTTAGTTAGTTAGTTAGTTAGTTAGTTAGTTAGTTAGTTAGAGAAGGTTTTCATAAAGGTTTTTTTTAAAACTTTTATGAAAACCTTTTTTGAATTTATAAATTTTGTTTTTGGATAGGCCAGTTGGATTGAAGGCCTAAATAAAAGGTGAAATTTTCTGCGGCGAGCTGATGTAATGAGGTTGGAATCATCCATTGTTCACCTAGTCGCTCAAAACGCTGACAGTCTTTTACAAATTTTTGGAGTCCAACTTGGTCTATATGACCAAAGACACCGCCAGTATGAATGGGATAGCCAATCCCTAAGGTAGCGCCGATATCGCCATCGATCGGCCTGTCGAGTATCCCTTCTATTAAGCATCGGTAACTATCCAATGCCATAACATGTAATAATCGATCCTGAATGTTGATGGTTTCGGGCAATTTAGTTAAGGTCGGTAAATTCGAATCTTGCCAAATTGCTTTTTTTCCAGATGCAATTTCATAGTCATAAAAACCTCGATTGGATTTTCGTCCATTTCGGCCACTATCCACAAGTTTTTTTAAGTAATCATAACATCGCCTCTGGCTTGGATGTAGATGGGGGAACTGGTCGTATACATGCAGCATAAGCGATAGCGAAATTTCATCAAGAACTGCCAAAGGACCAACAGCAAACCCCGCATTTCTTGCCTGTTCATCAATGAGAGATGCAGGATTACCTTCCAACAGCATCGTCACTGCTTCCAGTAGGTAGTTGAAAAAAATACGTGAAGTAAAGAATGCAGGGCCATCATGTACAACAATTGGAATCTTTCCAAGTTGACGGACTACTTTTAGAGCTTTAGACAGGGTTTGTTCGCTAGTTTGTTTCCCGCGTATGATTTCTACTAAAGCCATTCGATCTACAGGTGAAAAAAAATGCATTCCAATAAAGTTTTCTGGTTTCGGACTTACTAAAGCCAATTCACTGATGGGTAATGATGTGGTATTGGAAGCAAAAAAACCATTATTATTTAGGAAAGGAAGTGTTTCAGTACTGACAGCCGCCTTAAGATTTTTGTCTTCAAACACAGCTTCGATAATGAGATCAACTTCTCCAAAATCTTTTGTCTGATCTGTAGGGGAGATTCGGGAGAGGAGAGCCTGTCTTTTTTCTTCATTCATTTTTCCCAGTTCCACCCATTTTGCTGATACTTTTTCTGCATATTTTTTTCCTTGCTCTGCTTGTTGTAAAGTCACATCTTTCAAGATAACATCAATTCCTGAGCGAGCAGCTTCGAATGCAATTCCAGACCCCATCATACCAGCTCCTAATATTGCCATCCTTTGTAACTCGAAAGGGGTATGGACTAATGGATCTGTAGCTTTTGTAGCTTCATTTATACCGAAGTATTGGGTCCGGATGATACTGCAGGTAATAGGATCGCGCAGGGTCTGGATAAAATACGCTATTTCAATACGGAGTGCTTCTTGTTTTGAAAGATTGTGTTTTTGATAAATAACTGCCATACAGTTGTCTATGTTTGGCTTAATTCCTAAGTTACGTTTTTTGATGGGTACGGTAAGATTATCCCATTGTGCTTCATCCCATGGTGGAGTTGGTTTCCGAGCCTGTTCATGCACATGTTCTAAGATCCATGTTTTGGCAAGAAAGATTGCATGATCTATATTTGAAGAAATGAGATCGATTAAACCTATTTCTTTAGCTTTTTGTGCTGTGATTATTTTAGCCTGTAGCACCAATGGAAGAGCATCTTGTGCATCAAGTATCTCTGTTATTTGTATCGTGGCACCAAAACCTGGAAATAATCCATAGTTGACTTCTGGAAATCCTATTTTTATCTGCTCAAGGGCAATCCGGCAGTGTGCCCATAGTTGTGTAGAAAGCTGTAAACTTATACAGTCGCTGTCCATTAGACCGACGATGGGTTTCTTTTGTTGGTTAAGATCATTAAAATTTGACAGGAGTGATTTCAAACGTAGCTTAAATGAATTTTCATCTAATGCTTGTTTAAGTAAAATATCATAGTTAATAGCTTGGCCTATAAGTGGATTTTTGAATATTATTCCTTTTACTTCATTGAGATTAATCTGATCACGGATGATGGTCACAAATTCTTCTAATCGCTCTAAGTCATTTCCATGGATAGTTTCTGTAGAAATTAAGGGGTTAATCAATACGACTCCCTGTTCATCTCTTTCACTTAAGAAATAAGTAAAATATATAGGATTAATTTTATCCATTTTTTTTAGGTGTTATATTCCCTTATGGGGAATTGCAGTATAGAGTTTAATTAATTTGAAGAAATTGTTTTATCGGACTTGGATTGATAATTGACTTTATCAATTGTCATTTTAGCAATAATTTCCAACATGATTTCAGATGTTCCCCCGATAATGGTACCGACTCTTATATCACGGTAGAGACGAGCTATTTTGAAATCTTCTGTAAAGGCATAACCACCAAAAAGTTGAAAACATTGGCTTACAATACGGACCGCAAGCTCACTCGCCTGTAATTTCGCAATCGAACATTCTTTAACTGCATATTTTCCAAGTTGTTGCAAATCGCAACAAGCATATATAAATGCTTTTGTTGTAGCGATATCTGCAACCATTTGTGCGACGCGATGTCTTACTACTTGGAAATCTTGCAGTTTATGCTTAAATACTTCACGTTTGTTAATATATTCTAGGGTATACTGTAAGGCAGAATCTGCTGTAGCAATGCTATGGATTGCTGCGGTCAGGCGTTCCAGTTGTAGTCCGTCCATCAGGTAACTAAAACCCGCACCTTCTTCACCTATTAAATGTGAAATGGGGACTTTTACCTGATCAAAACCTAATTCTGCTGTATCAGAAGCATGCCAGCCCATTTTATTGATTTTGGTTGCTGTTACTCCTGAAGCATGACGGTCGATCAAGAGCAAACTGATACCTTTACTACCTTTGGTCGGATCGGTTTTAACAGCAGTAATAAAAAAATCGCCATAGTAACCATTGGTGATAAAGGTTTTCGAACCGTTAACAATATAATGATCACCTTCCCGGATAGCAGTTGTTTGGATTTTTTGTACATCAGATCCAGCACCTGGTTCCGTAATAGCTACTGCACTGACCAAATCTCCAGCAATAACACCTTTTAAATATTTTTCTTTTAATTCTTCAGAGGCATATTTGAGTAAGTATGGGGCTGACATATATTGAATAACTAATGCTGTTATCGTAAATCCTCCCGAAAAGCACTGAGAGAGCTCTTCGCACAGAATCATGGAATAATAAAAATCAAGGTCGAGCCCACCATAAACTTCTGGATAGTTAAGACCTGTAAAGCCCATGTCGCCCATTTTTTTCCAAATGGCACGATCTATTTTACCTTCTTCTTCCCACTGATCAATATGAGGCAGGATCTCTTTACGGATAAATGCTTTTAAACTTTCGCGAAATACGTGGTGCTCAACTGTCAATTGTGTTGCTTGCATATGCTATCAAGTTTTATTGGTTATATTTTCTCTTTTGGATTTGGTGATCCAAATAAGTTGAAGCTAATTTAAATTAAAAAGCTGACGTTTCCATTTATTTGAAAGTTAATTTTTATGATAACTTATTTTTATGGGAGAGTGTTCGCTTGATTTAAGTGTTTTAGGCTCATTTATAAGCTTATTAAAGATTTCTGTTTAACCGATTCATTTACTGTTTACTATTTTTTTGTACCTTTAAATATAACTTTATGATAACGCTCTACTGTTTGTTTTCTTTGTATGTCAATTGGGATTCGTAGTTCGGGGGAAACCGGATCTGACGTTTTGATTAAGCAAGGTAGTAGCATAGATAACCAAAATAATAAACGATGACTAAGAAAGTATTTATTGTCGCGGCGCAACGTACCGCAATAGGAAGCTTTGGAGGAGGATTATCCACTTTTAGCGCGACAGAATTAGGTGCTCAGGCTGTTAATGCAGTTTTGAAACAAGTTGCTATTGATGGAAGCGAAGTGGATGAATTATTGATGGGATGTGTTCTGCAAGCCGATTTGGGACAAGCTCCCGCTCGCCAAGTTTTAAAATATGCAAGTTTACCTGATGATATTCCTGCGACCACTATTAATAAGGTTTGTGCAAGTGGAATGAAAGCGGTAGCACTAGGTGCACAGGCTATTTTACTAGGTGATGCTCATGTCGTACTTGTTGGCGGTATGGAAAGTATGAGCCGTGTGCCTTATTATGCACCTACAGTACGTTGGGGAGCGAAGTATGGTCATCAAAGTTTAGTAGATGGAGTACAGAAAGATGGACTGAGTGACGCTTATTCGCAAGACGCAATGGGTGTTTTTGGAGAATTATGTGCGATTAAATATGACATTAACCGGGAGGAGCAGGATGCCTATGCGGTATCGTCCTATACCAGAAGCCGTGATGCTTGGCAACAGGGGAAATTTGATAAGGAAGTGGCTCCGATAGCAGTTTCTACCCTAAAAGGAGAAGTTGTTGTCAAGCAAGATGAAGAATTTACGCAGGTCAATTTTGAGAAAATTTATACTTTGAAACCAGCTTTTCAAAAAGACGGAACGATTACTGCAGCAAATGCTTCTACTTTAAGTGATGGAGCTGCGGCATTATTACTGATGTCCGGTGAGAAAATGGAAGCATTGGGTTTAGAACCTTTAGCTGAAATCATTGCATATGCTGATGCGGAACAGGAACCGGAATGGTTTACAACGACGCCTAGTCTCGCAGTGAAAAAAGTATTAGCAAAAGCAGATCTAGAATTGTCTGATATTGACTTTTTTGAATTTAATGAAGCTTTTTCTGTTGTAGCATTAGTAAATGCCCGTTTGTTGGATATTTCATTGGAAAGGATGAATGTTTATGGGGGGGCAGTATCTTTAGGTCACCCTCTGGGGTGTTCGGGTGCCAGAATTTTAGTAACCTTAACAAGTGTGCTGGAGCAGGAGAGAGGACAGTATGGGTTAGCAGCAATTTGTAATGGTGGCGGTGGTGCTTCTGCAATGATTATTAAAAGATGTAATGTATAGCAGCGATCACGTTAGATATATTATCATACATACATATGGGCTGAAGGTTATACTACTGAGTTTAGAGAATATTGTTAAGTGACAGTACTCATTTACATGAAAGGTTCCTGTCTTTAACAAAACTTCTCCACCGAAAGTAAAAGACCGTTTTTCTTATATAGAGAAACGGTCTTTTGTTTGCACCTAATTTGTTCGGCATAATTACTACTTATAACGATCGCTAATCTTTTCAATATAATCTTAGAAATCAAAAGGGTAGGCTTCTTATTTCTGATATAATATTTAAAATTTTTTGTGTTTTCTTTTATTTCTTTAATAAAAAGTACAAAATAATTTGCATTCTTATTTTTCCTTTCTATATTAGTGTATTAATTAAATAATACAGTAGTATGATAACTATTAAAAACCTAAATTTCAGCTACAGCAAATCGCGACCATTATTTAAAAATATGGATCTTCATTTACAGGAAGGGCATATTTATGGTCTATTGGGGAAAAATGGTGCAGGCAAGTCGACGTTACTGAAGAATATGGCCGGTTTGGTCTATCCTGTAAGTGGTACGATTGAAGTGTTACAGCATGATCCTTGTAAACGCGAACCTGCTCTGCTTCAGGAAATCAGTTTTATTCCTGAGGAATTTCACTTACCAGCAGTGAAATCCGCAACTTTTGTAAAAGCGAATGCCGTTTTTTATCCAAAGTTTGATCATGCATATTTTCAAGAACTGATCAGAGAGTTTGAAATTCCGATCGAACAGAAGCTTGCAGATATGAGTTATGGGCAAAAGAAGAAATATATCATATCATTTGGTTTGGCTTCCAATACCAAAATCATGATTATGGATGAACCTACTAATGGTCTAGATATTCCTTCTAAAGTGCAATTTCGCAAAATTATGGCCTCGGCTATTGCTGACGACCGCTGTGTTATTATTTCGACACATCAAGTACGTGATCTCGATAACCTGATTGATGCGGTTATTCTATTGAATGAACATCGGGTGGTATTAAATGCTAATGTTAATCGTATTACGGATCATATCAGCTTTAAAAAAGTACGTGAGTTGAACGATGATGTGCTTTATTCAGAACCTGCGTTAGGAGGTTTTAATACCATACAGTTGAATACGATGGGTGAAGACTCGAAATTAGATCTGGAACTGTTGTTTAATGCTGTTTTACAGAAAAAAGAATTGATTACAAACCTTTTAAATGTTACTGAAGATGTCGAACGTATTTAATGTTAATCGCTTGTGTGCATTGATTCGCCGGCAGTGGATTTCTGTCGGACGCATTTATTTGATGTCACTAATTATTATTGCTGGAGTTTTTATAGCTTTTTATGGGGTTGCAATCTTTAAAAATTATGAAGATATAAGGACAAGCTCTAATATAGGGCAAGATGTTCTTAATTTTAGAATACCGTTATTTTTTATTTTGGGATTATTTTTTATTACAGTTGTATCAAGCAGTTATTTTTCTGATTTAGGTCAAAAAACAAAGGCGATTTTTGAGTTGATGACTCCAGCTTCTTCCTTAGAGAAATTTTTAACTTCTATTTTTTATACTATTATTGTAAGCTTGTGTGCCTATTTCTTATTATTCTTTTTAGTTGATCTTGCTTTCGTATCCTATTTAAGAAGTATAGGATCTTCTATTACAACTTTTGAAACCGAACAAGAAGGAAAAGTAGTGATTGATAATTGGATGTATTTCTTCAAGCTGGAAAAATCTGAATTTTTGCCCTATTTCTATTTTTTACCCTTTATATTGAATGCCTTATTTTTATTAGGTTCTATTGCCTATAAGAATTATCAATATATTAAAACAGCTATCACCATGATTATATATGTAGCCATATGGATAATCACATTTATCTATGTCATGAAATTACGAACAGATAATACAATTGGCCTTGATAACGGTAATTATTTCGATGATAAGGTTCATGGACTTCAACTTGCTCTAGCAATTGGTATATTTTTAACATTAATTTTTTGGGGATTAGCATTCTTGAGATTAAAAGAAAAGGAGGTTTAGTATGGATTTTAATGCTAACAAAGCCATTTATCTTCAGATAGCAGCATACGTATGCGATCATATTCTATTGGGGACTTGGAAAGTGGAGGATAAGCTACCTTCGGTCCGTGAACTTGCTGTACAATTGGAAGTGAATCCAAATACCGTGATGCGTACCTATGACTTGTTGCAACAAAAAGAAATTGTTGTCAATAAACGAGGAGTTGGATTTTTTGTGACTGATACGTCAGTAGGAAATGTAAAGGAATATCGCAAAGCTGTCTTTTTGGAAGAGGATCTTAATCCTTTTTTTAGAAATATCTATCTTTTGGAAATTAGTTTAGATGAACTAAAGCAACGGTATCAATCTTTTATCGAACAAAATTTTAAAAATAAAGAATTATGAAACTGAGTAGTAAAATATTGATAGGCTTGGGGATAGCATTATTTATTATTCCTATAGTCACCACTTCTTATATTGTAGGAAATAATCGGGTTGATACAAAAGTGTATGAGGAGATGCTTCGTAAGGAAGGTAGTGAACCAGATAGTAAGGATACTTATTTGAAAACATATAAAACTAAAAGTTTTACAAATTTGAATATTATCGGAAATGATAAAGGATCCATAGGACTTTTTATTGTGAAAAGTGATAAATATGCTGTGAAAGTGGATAAAAATAGTGAAGGTGAAATTTCAATTGATGTTGATGGAAACGGTCAATTGAATATTGAGCTGAAGGATAATGCAAAATCCTACTATAAACGGATATATATATTTACTCCCGATATCAAGCAGATTGAATTTTCAGCAATTCATGTGAGTAGTTTTTCAGGTCAATATGATCAACTGGAGATCGTAGGAGATAAGGTTGAAGATTTTACGTTCAATTCAGATGTAATTGTTAATGATTTGTCATTACGATTAAAAAGCTCCCATATTAGTGGCGATCGTCAGGAGTCTTTTAAACTTAATCAGCTGACATTGGATTTGGATAGCAGTGATGTGAATTTTGCAAAACAAGATTATGAACATGTTTTTATTCAAGCGAAGGATTCTAAAGTAAATTTTAAGGGAGATAACCCTGATTTGAAATTGAAGCTTCTGAATCTAAAAACAGTTGGACATACATCAATTGATTTAAATGATTTTCAAGTAGAAAATGCCCAAGGAGAGTTGTCTGAAGAAACCAAAACAGATTTTCCAGTTTCTTTATTAAGGAAGATTTTAAAATAAAATTTAAGATTTTAGATCCTTAACAAAAAACGCTCTTCAAATTTAATTGAAGAGCGTTTTTTTAATTTTTATATTGCGTTTAACTATTTCGTTTTTTTTAGAGGAACCTCAGCGGCTTGGTAAGTTTCAGGCTCAGCTTTGTAAATTTTGAATTTTACTTCATAGCCCTCTGGTGCGTAAATAACGATTGGCATTCTTCCATTGTAATCGGTTATAACAGATTTCGCCTGTACAAAGCTGTTCTTTTTTTCACCCTGGCAAAGCATTTGAGTCGAAGCTACATTTCCATTTGTTTTGAAAACATAGTAATTATATCCCCATCCCTTCAGATCTTTTTTCTCAAAATCACCGGATAAGAAGTAACTGTTACACGCGTCGGTCTCCATATATTTGCCAGCAAAAAACTCAATCTTTTTATTATTATCACCATCGATTCCTGCGTGAGGGACTTCAATTACATATTTTACCATCCCTTTTTCTGGTGCTGGAAATACATTTACGTCTTGTTTAAGTAATGTCTGTGCCATAGCGGATATCGAAATTAATAAAGTAGAAACGATCATACCTGTTTTTAACATTAACTTTTTCATATATATTATTTTTACATGTGTATTATTATCAGGTTAGAGTGATCTGTAGACGATAAGTTTAATCTGTTGACGATTTTTTTTATCATGAAAAGTTTTGGAAGTCGTTCTTAATTATGCTATTTTCTTGATAGACAATTTATTGTGTCGTGTTTTTCTTGTGAATTTTTCTCTTGATTTTAAGACTAAAAGGCTTTAAAAATATCATTTTATACTTTATAATGGTAAATAGCTCGCTTTTACAGTAATGTTTGCAGTCTTTTTTCGAGATGTTGTATTGAATGCACCACCATAAGAAAATTCTTCGTTATCATTTTGACCAGTTATCTGAAAAACGCCCAAATCAGCTTTTACCAATTGACCTAAAGTGGAGGAAGATTCGGTAGCAATATTCTGTGCACGTTGGTGTGCATTTTTAGAAGCCTGAGAAATGAGTTCTAATTTTAAATCTTCCAATTTAGAATAATAGTAATTCGGTGTGCTCGAACTTAATTCAAGCCCTTGCGAGATTAACGTTGATATTTCGCGAGATGCATTATCGACTTTGTTAAGATCTTTTGATTCCACTCCAACAGTTTGCGATAAGGTATATCCAGAAAACGTATTATAGCTACTGCCTTTACCATCTGTGTGGTATTCAAATTCTTTATTAATATTAACAGCTTCAAATCTTATCTCTTCAGCTTTTAGACCCTGTGCGATCAAGAAATTGCGAACCAGCTCACGATCCTCAGCTAATTGATCTGATGCGCCTTTTAAATCGAAATTTTTACGACTGTAACTGGCATTCCATTTTACTAAATCAGATTCAAAATCTTTTTTAGCATTTCCATTAACGGTAATCGTTTGTGAAGATTTGAATTTGTAACGGTATGCATTGCTAAAAAGGCATGCACTTGCAATAATAACAATACCTGCAATAAGTGCAATTATAATTGGATTGTATTTCATAATCATTATTCTAATCAGGTTATTTAACGTTTTATCGACTTACTATGTAGCAATCATGATACCAAAAAAAACTGTTATTTTTGAATTTAAATAGATAATTTGCAGTTTTTGAATCAATTTGTTGATATAAGTAATAAATAATGAATAAAAAAATCATTCTTATAGGGTTGTTAGCAATGCATGGAGCCGTTTTATTCGCTCAAAAGCAACCGCTTAACCATACGGTTTATGATGGATGGCAAAGTTTGAATGCAAGTGAAATAAGTGGTAGTGGAAAATACATCACATTTCAAGTACTGCCACAGGAGGGAGATGGAGCCTTATATGTCAAGGATAATTTAAACAAATCCATACTTGAATTACCAAGGGGATATAATGCCCGTTTGACCAATAATGAAACGCATGTCATTTCATTGATAAAGCCTAAGTTTGCCGATACACGCCAAGCGAAAATTAAGAAAAAGAAACCGGAAGAAATGCCGAAAGACTCCCTTGCTATTTTTACGGTAGCAACTGGAAAGCTTTTAAAGTATGCAGAAGTTAAATCCTATAAATTGGCTGAGGAAGCTAATGGTTACTTTGGATTCTTAACGGATGATAAAGGGATAGCTCCTACAGACACCGCGACGTCAAAGACTAAAAAAGCAACTAAAATCAGCACATTGCATGTATATGATCTAGCAACAGGTGATACGGTTAATTTTCAGCAGGTAGATCAATATGACTTTAATAAAGCGGGAAACAAGCTGGTTTTTACCAAAAAAACTGAAGCGAAAGATTCTACATCAAATATTGCCGGTGTTTATTTATATGATTTAACCAATAAAACATTAAAAAAGATTACAAATGGCCGCGGAACGTATAAAAACTTCACTTTTGACGATCTTGGCAATCAATTGGTCTATTTAGGAGATAAAACTGCTGAAAAATCTTTATTAAAAGAGTTTAATCTTTATTATTATACTGCACAGCTTGATTCAGCACGCATTGCTGTTCAAAAAAATACTTCAGGAGTACCTGCAAATTGGGCTGTAAGTGGAGATGGAGAGTTAAAATTCAGTAAAAATGGACAGAAATTATTTTTAGGATTGGCACCTATACCTAGAGTTAAGGATACGACATTAGTGGATTTTGAGCATGCGAAAGTAGACGTTTGGCATTGGCAGGATGATTACTTACAGCCACAGCAATTAGTCAATCTTAAAAAAGATCTTGCTCAAAGCTATCTGAGTGTATTTTATCCGCAACAGAATAATGGTGTGATTCCTCTAGTTGATGAGAAATTTAATCCAGTACGTACAACTATTGAAGCCGACCAAGAATATGTTTTGGCAACCACTGATTATGGGCGTAGAGTATCTACGCAGTGGGATTATCGGAGCAAACAGGATGTACATGTCATCTCTACCGTTTCTGGTACTCGTCAGTTGGTAGTTGAAAATTTATCAGGACAAGCTGTTTTGTCTCCAGATGGTCAGTATGTGCTGTATTTTAATCAGGATAATGGCAATTGGTATTCGTATCAAATTGCCTCTAAAAAAGTGTCGATATTAAATGATGGTCTTCCTGTATCCTTTGTCGATGAGGATAATGATATGCCGGCAAAACCAGAAGGCTATGGTATGGCCGCTTGGGGAGCCGACAATAAAGGAGTATATGTTTATGATAAATATGATATCTGGTATTTCGCTTTAGATGGATCGGATAAATATTTAGCCACAAATGGATATGGAAGAGTATCCAGTACCGTATTGCGTTATAAGAACTTAACACATCCGCGAAATAGCAAGTGGAAATCTAATACACTTGATGAGCGTCAACGTATTTTGCTAACTGCTTTTAATGAAAAGACCAAAGAGAATGGTTTTTATGAATTGAGAGGTAAGCGCAAAGATCCGAAAGAGATCTTGATGGCACCAAAGGTTTTTAGAAATTTACAAGCTTCCGAAGATCAGAAATATCTGATTTATTCAAAAGAAGATTATGTCAATAGTCCTGATTTATATGTAAACATCAATACGTTTAAAAAGGAAGAAAAATTGAGTGAGTTGAATCTGCAGCAAGCGAATTACAATTGGGGAACCGCGGAATTGGTACAGTGGACTACACCTGCTGGTCATGCTGCAGAAGGTATTCTGTACAAACCGGAAGATTTTGATCCGAATAAGAAATATCCAATTATTGCTTATTTCTATGAAAAATTATCAGATGGACTATATAGTTACCAAGCACCTGCGCCCACACCGTCTCGTTTGAACATACCTTATTTTGTGAGCAATGGTTATTTGGTTTTTGCACCGGATATTTCGTATGTCACAGGTGAGCCTGGTAAATCTGCGGAAGAATATATTAATTCAGGAATGAAGCATCTGGCGCAGAATAATTGGGTAGATTCATCTAAAATGGGTATTCAGGGACAAAGCTGGGGAGGCTACCAAGTAGCGCATTTAATAACAGCTACCAATATGTATGCGGCTGCGTGGGCAGGGGCACCGGTTGTAAATATGACTTCAGCTTATGGAGGTATTCGTTGGCAGACAGGTATGTCAAGACAGTTTCAGTATGAAAATACACAAAGTAGAATCGGTAAGACTCTATGGGAGGGACAGGATGCTTATTTAGCTAATTCACCTTTGTTCCATCTGAATAAAGTAACAACTCCGGTAGTGATCATGGCTAACGATAATGATGGAGCGGTGCCATGGTATCAAGGTATCGAAATGTTTACGGCATTAAGACGTTTGCAAAAACCTGTCTGGATGCTTAATTACAATGGTGACGAACATAATTTGTTGCTCAGACAGAATAGAAAAGATATTCAAATACGAGAGCAGCAGTTTTTTGATCATTATTTAAAAGGAGCACCAGCACCTAAATGGTTAAAATCTGGAGTTTCAGCAAAAGAAAAAGGAATCGACTGGGGTTTTTCGGTGGAATAGTTTTTAAAAAGAGCTTATTTGTTACAAATAAGCTCTTTTTTTATACCTAATTATAATTGTTTTGGCTTTTTTATAAAAAAATTAAAAAAAATTTCAATTTTTATTGAAAACAACATACTTTTACAAAGTAATTTGATGGAAAGATCAAAAACAGGGTATAAAAAACTTAAAATCTCAATCACATAATGTCTAACTTAAGATTTAAATCTGTCGAAGCAGCTGTATCTCGCAAAAATGCTTCTTTAAAAGTAGAAACTAAAAAAGCTACCGATATTTACGGTAAGAATGTTTTTTCAATTGCGAAGATGAAAGATTATCTTCCTAAAAACTCTTACAAGGAGTTAGCACAGGCAATCGAAGATGGGAGTGCTATTTCTCGTGATTTAGCGGAACATATTTCACAGGCGATGAAGAGTTGGTCACTATCTAATGGTGCTACGCATTATACGCACTGGTTCCAACCCTTGACAGGATCTACTGCTGAAAAGCATGATGCTTTCTTCGAGCCGGATGATAACGGCGAAGCTATTGAGAAGTTTACAGCTGATGCCTTGGTACAGCAAGAGCCTGATGCATCAAGTTTTCCGAATGGGGGTATCCGTAATACATTCGAAGCACGTGGTTACACAGCTTGGGATACTTCATCACCAGCTTTCCTTTATGAAACAGGTTCAGGTAAAACATTGTGTATCCCAACAGTTTTTGTTTCGTATACAGGAGAGGCATTAGATTATAAAGCACCTCTGTTAAAAGCTGTTAGTGCTATTGACAAAGCTTCTACTGAGGTGGCACAATACTTTGATAAACAAATTACTAAAGTAAATGCTTCTTTGGGTATTGAGCAAGAGTATTTTTTAGTTGATCTTTCTTTATATAATGCACGTCCAGATTTACAATTAACAGGACGTACTTTATTCGGTCATATGTCCGCAAAAGGACAACAATTGGATGATCATTATTTCGGAGCGATTCCAGAACGTGTTTTAGCGTACATGGTCGACTTGGAAAATGAAGCTTTGAAATTAGGTATTCCATTAAAAACTCGTCACAACGAGGTTGCTCCTTCTCAATTTGAGTGTGCGCCTATGTACGAGGAAATAAACTTAGCAATTGATCATAACCAATTGTTACAGAATTTAATGGACCAAGTGGCAATGCGTCACCATTTCAAAGTATTATTACATGAGAAACCTTATAGCGGTGTCAACGGTTCTGGTAAACATAATAACTGGTCATTAATTACCAATACAGGTGTCAACTTATTGTCTCCTGGTAAGACTCCTAAAAATAACCTCATGTTCTTGACATTCTTTGTTAATACCATTAAGGCTGTTTATGAGCATGCGGATTTATTACGCGCATCGATTGCCAGTGCAAGTAACGATCACCGTTTAGGCGCAAATGAGGCTCCTCCTGCTATTATTTCAATTTTCTTAGGTTCACAGTTAGATGATCTTTTAGAGGAAGTTGAATCGGCACGTGTTGCTAAAAAGGTGAAATCTGAAGCGAACTTATGGCATGGTATTCCGAAAGTTCCTGAATTGAGATTGGATAATACTGATCGTAACCGTACTTCTCCATTTGCTTTTACAGGTAATAAGTTTGAATTTAGAGCTGTAGGTTCTTCTGCAAACTCTGCTTTACCAATGACTGTGTTAAATGTAATTGTTGCTAATCAGTTGATTGAATTTAAGATCGAAGTTGATAAACAAATTAAAAAAGGCATCAAGAAAGATTTAGCTCTATTGAATGTTGTTCGTAAATATATCAAAGATTCTAAATCAATTCGTTTTGAAGGTAATGGCTACAGCGATGAGTGGGAGAAAGAAGCAGAAGCTAGAGGCTTGTCTAATATCAAATCTACGCCTAAAGCTTTAGATGTTTATGTAAAAGAGGAGTCTATCGAATTATTTGAGAGATTAGGCATCTATACAAAACGTGAAAGTGAAGCCCGTCATGAAATTTTGTTGGAGAACTTCTACAAAAAACTTCAAATTGAGGCACGTGTTATTGAAGATATCGTAAATAATCAGATTGCTCCTGCATGTTTGATCTATCAAAACGAATTGATCAAGAATGTCCAAGGCTTGAAAGATCTTGGATTTGGAAAAGAAGCATATAGTTCTCAGTTTAACTTCTTAGAGCGTATTTCATCACATGTTAATACTGTTCTTGAGAAAACAGAAGCTATGCGTAAAGAGCGAAAAAAAGCAAATCAAATTGAAGATATGCGCGAAAAATCAATCGCTTATGATGAGGTTGTTAAACCTTATTTTGATGAGATTCGTTACCATGTCAATAAATTGGAGAAAATTGTTGATGATCAAAAATGGCCATTACCAAAACTTCGCGAACTGTTATTCATTAGCTAAGAATAGGTAAACTAGGTATCCCTTCAAGTTGGTACATCATGAAAGCGCTCGATATTTTATCGAGCGCTTTCTTTTTACATCTAATCGGGCTAGAGAAGAAAGCTTAAATTGTAACAATCTACTGTATTGTCATATTAATTTCATTTTATCATAGGTTATTCGTTGTTCTTTTTTTACATTTAGTTATTAAAAGAAGAAGAAGAAAAATGAAGAAGTTTAATTTTAAATACAGGAAAATATCCTTAGTTACTGCAGTGATTGCAACTGCGATGACTTTAAGTGCTTTTATTCCGAGTCAGGAAAAACCAAAGGAAGAAAAGTTTAGCAATCTTAAAGTACTCCCTAAAAATACAACTCCGGAGCAATTGAAAGAGGTAATGCATGATTTCAATGCTTCTTTGGGTGTGAAATGCGGGTTTTGTCATGCTCCTTCGAAAGATGATCCTAAAAAAATGGATTTTGCAAGCGATGAGAATAACCATAAAAATATAGCGCGTGATATGATGAAAATGACTGCTAAGATCAATAAAAAATATTTCCATAAAGGAAGTAAAGAAGGTGAAATCAAAGCTATTTCATGTAAAACCTGTCATAATGGACAGAAGCATCCTGAAATGAAAATTGCGAGTTTATAGCATTGCTCTATAAGGTAGGTCAAGCTTACTATTACCATTTGGCTTGATTGAGAATCAATATCTGTTAGAGATTATAAACCTGCCGATATTTGTGATCTTTATTTTTTAAATGAAAAAAATAAAGTCGTTCATAATCAGTTATTTTCTTGTTTAGGTGCATTTTTATTTTGCATATATCAAAAGAATATCTACCTTTGCATCACTCCAAACAACGAAATACTTGTTTGAACGGACCGCCCGGATGGCGGAATTGGTAGACGCGCTAGTCTCAAACACTAGTGGGAAACCGTGCCGGTTCGATCCCGGCTCCGGGTACCGAAAAAGGATCTGAAGTTAATTCTTCAGATCCTTTTCTTTTATAAAACCTACTCCTTTGTTTCACACAAGTCTTTATTTTTTATCAAAAGGGTACCCTAATGAGGTATTTGTCACTTTAAAAAGAGTTTAAACATGCTGAACGACTTACTTTGTGGATAGTATGTTCTAGAATTGGAGCTTCTTTTTTTATACTTTATTTGATTTAAATCATTTATATTTACTTTTATAATCATTTGCTATTGCAACTGCTTACCCTATTTCTGTTACTATAAAAACTACTTTTTAATGTACTGAGAATAGAAGAAATGCAACCTAAATTCTAAAAAATAAAAAAATGAAACAATACTTGCTAGTCGGTATCCTTTTCTTGTTCACAGCAACATTGTATGCAAAAATTCGTCTTCCTAATATTGTAGGGAGTAATATGGTATTGCAACAAAAATCAACCACCAAGTTATGGGGATGGGCAGAGCCGGGTGAAAAGATTAAAATCACTACTTCGTGGGATAATAAACTTATTGAAAGTGTAACGGATGGTAATGCAAGGTGGCAGATCGATATCCAGACGCCACAAGCAGGCGGACCTTACAGTATTACGTTTCAAGGAAATAATAAAATAGTCCTTGAAAATATATTGATCGGAGAGGTATGGGTCTGTAGTGGTCAATCTAATATGGAATGGTCATACAATCAAGGTATCACAAGTATAAAGGATGAGTTTGCCCAACTAAACACACGTAATATTCGATTGTTCAATATCCCTAAAACAACTTCTCAAACACCACAGGATAATAATGAAGGTAATTGGTCAGTTTGTGACAGTAACACCATAAAGAATTTTAGCGCAGTAGGTTATTATTTTGGTAAACATCTCAACGAAGATTTAGATGTTCCCATTGGATTGATCGGTAGCAATTGGGGCGGTACGCCAGCTGAAGTGTGGACTCCCGAAGAGCTGGTGGATAATAATTCGGTTCTGAAAGAAGCAGCAACCAACAATAAACCTACAGCGTGGTGGCCAGTATCGCCTGGCTATGCATACAATGCCATGATTGCTCCACTTGTCAATTATAAAATAGCAGGTACCATCTGGTATCAGGGTGAAAGTAATAAAGAGACAGCATCTACTTATACGGAATTGATCAATACGATGGTTGGATCATGGCGTAAGGCATGGAATAAAGAATTTCCATTTTATTATGTACAGATTGCACCATTTCGTTATGAAAGACATGGTGTCGGAGCTTTATTGAGAGAAGCGCAGGCTAAAAACCTTACTACAAAAAATACAGGAATGGTGGTAATTTCAGATTTAGTCACAGATACGTTAAATATTCACCCTACAAATAAAAAAGATGTAGGTCTAAGGTTGGCAAACCTCGCTTTAGTAGAAACCTATGGACTTAAGAAAGATGCGCACAAAAGCCCGATGTTTAAATCATTAACAATAAAAGATAAAGAAGCTATCCTCGATTTTAATTATGCTTCATCAGGATTGATTTTAAAAGGAGATCAGCCAAAAGAGATTTTTATTGCTGGAGCGGATAAAGTATTCTATCCTGCAACGGTAAAAATAAAAGGAAATCAACTCATTGTCTCCAATAAACAAGTGAAGGCTCCTGTAGCGGTACGCTATCAGTTTAGTAACGCTGGAATCGGAAATATTTTTACAAAAAATAATCTTCCCATGGCGCCATTTAGAACAGATAATTGGGAAATTGATACAAGCCCCTTGAAATAATTAAATAGATTTCTGATGGTTGCATGTTAGCATCAGAAATCTATTTGTACAGCTACTTCTTTAGATTAGAATTTCATTAGATATTCATATTTCTGCTTAATTTCCTCTAACCTTTCTTTAAATTTGTGAATTAAAGTAAATTACTATGCAGATATTAGTTGTGGAGGATGATAAACGGATAAGTGATTTTCTAATTAAAGGATTAGAAGAAAATGGCTATTTGGTTACGTTATGTCGGTCCGCAGAAGAAGTCATTGCTAATTACCTAAATATAGCATGGGATCTCTTGATTATTGATATTATGCTTCCGGGAATGGACGGTAGGCAATTAGTTAGTACTTTGCGCTATAAAGACTGTCACGCACCTGTCTTAATGTTGAGTGCATTAAACACGGTACAAGATAAGGTCGATTCTCTAGATATTGGAGCTGATGATTACTTGACCAAGCCATTTCATTTTGATGAGTTATTATCTCGGATTAAAGCGCTGACGAGGCGGAGTCAAATTGGTTTTGATGTTAAAAAAAGCCAATGCATACAGGTCGGATCACTCACGATTGATAAAGATCAGTATAAAGTTTTTGATGCAGGGCAGGAGGTGGAATTATCACCACGGGAATTCAAACTCTTAATGTACCTGCTGGAAAATCAGAATAAAGCGGTTAGTAGAATTCAGATTTTAAATGCGGTTTGGGGAATCAATTTTGATAATCAAACCAATGTCGTTGATGTTTATATTTCTTATGTCCGCAATAAAATCGAGAAACATCAAAAATATATTTTTACAGTAAAAGGAGTAGGGTATCTATTTAAATTAGAGCAATGAATTTAAAGAACCGACTTTCTGTATATGCGGCTTTTATCTTTGGGGTGATTATTTTGATTGCCTCGACGATCATTTATGTGTCTTTTTATACCAAGATGGAAAGCCAGGAATTTAGGAACCTGGAGAGTAAAACGCTCTTGTCAGCATTGTTTTATCTGGAGAAAGATGAGGTTTCGTTTATTGAACATGAATCGATCAAAAATCAGCTCCAGAAGAATATTTCCAAACGTAATATACTGGTTGTTGACTCGCTCAATCGGCGTTATGATGGGCTTATGGAAGATGAAGCTCCAATTTCTGCCGATTTTTTTGATTTAGTGCGTCAGCAGGATGTGGCACAACTAAAAACAGATGCTTTTTTTTATAATGGACTTTTTTATCATGATAATGAAGGTGATTTTGTTATTGTAACTCGTGCATCAACAGTAGAATTTCAAGATCAGATGAAACTATTGCTACATATCTTGCTGGCTGTTTCATTAATCGGATTGATTTTGATCCTGATTTTTTCTCAGTTTCTTGGAAATATTGCTTATGATCCGATCCTCAAGATGATCAGTCAGATTAAGAAAAAAGACAATCAAAATTTCAATGAACCCATTGTATTAAATAAATCCTACCAAGAAGTTCAGGAATTGGTTGATACCTATAATCACTTTGTTGAAAAATTAAGCCAGACCTTTTCTATTCAAAAAAATTTTATCGATTACGTATCGCATGAATTGCGAACACCCCTTGCCGCGATTTTAGGCACATTGGAAGTAAGTAAACAGAAGCCGCGAACAGTAGAAGAGCATGAGCTCGTTAATTTACAATTGAAACGTTATACCGAAGATCTTCGTGATACGATCGATCATATGATGATTCTATCGGGCGCAAAGACTAATTTCGAGACTAAGATCATACGTATTGATGAAGTACTTTGGGAAATTATTGAGCAACTAACCTTAGTACATGGGGCCCAGATCAGTGTTGATTTCCAGGTTGCAGATACCGATATATTAAAAATCGATGCGAATGATAAGCTGTTACAGCTTGCTGTTCAAAATATAATTTTAAATGCTGTCAAGTATTCCAATAACCAACCTATTGTTGTGAATCTGAAATCCCATAATGATAAATTGCTTGTTGAAATCATCGACCAAGGAATAGGTATTTTGCCAGAAGAACTTATTCGTGTGACCGAAAATTTTTACAGAGGTGAAAATGCACATGGTTATACGGGTAAAGGGATTGGCTTATCGTTAGCGAATGTTATTTTTAAACTCCATCACATTCGTATGGATATCAGTTCTAGTATAAAAGGGACAACCGTCTCGCTATATTTCTAATCAAATTCTAATCTACTTCGAAATTCCTGTTAATCTTCTAAACCTAGCTTTGCTAAAAATAATAAATAGTGAAGATATATTGGTTTATAGGTGTTTTTCTATTGACAGTTGGTCAATCGCGAGCACAGACGTATTCATTACAGTCATTGAAGGATATGCTCCTGCAGAACAATGGACAACTTATTGCTCAAAAGTATCAAATAGCTGCTTCAGATGCATTAATCGTACAGGAAAAATTATGGTCTAACCCTACTTTAAGTATTAGTGAAGTCAATCTTTGGAAAAATGGTACTGCGGAGACTTTACCTTATATTTTTGGTAAATATGGTCAGCAGCAACAGGTGGCCGCAGCATTAGAACAGCTGATTGAAACTGCCGGAAAACGCAAAAAAAGAATCAATCTTAAATCTTTAGAAAAGAAAGATGCATTGCTTGATTATGAAGAGTTACTTCGTGAATTACAATTTGAACTAGATGAAGCATATTGGAATTATATGGCCGTCTCTCAAAAAGAGTCGCTCGTAGATTCTATCGTAAATCTGTATCAAAATTTAGAAAACCAATACAAACGCCAATCCGAGCTCAATAATATTCCTAAATCTGATTATCTCCGTATTCAAGCTGCGCTTATCAATTTTGAAAAAGATCGTGTGGAACTTTATGCCGATAAAAATAATTGGTTGACAAAGATTAAAATTTTGACTCAAAATGAAACGATTGAAAACCTGCAGCTTGAAAAAGGTGAAGTACAGTTAAATTTATCACAAAAAATACCTCTTGATATAGAGCATCAACTATTAGATCAAAACATTGGTTATCAAAAACAAATCAACGAACGTGATAAGGCAAAGCAACAGCTTTTGATCGAAAAAGCTGATAGAACACCTAATATAACATTTCAATTAAGTTATGATCGTGGTGGAAATATTATGCGTGACTTTGTAGGTGCCGGCATTAGCATGGACATCCCTATTTGGAATCGAAATAAGGGAAATATCAAAGCGGCTGAAAATATGGCTAAACATGCTGAATCCCAACAGCATGCATTGATCAGTCAATTGAAAGGACAGCTTAAGGATTTACAGTATCAAGTTGCACTGTATGAAGTGACTTTATTAAAATCAAAAAATATAGCTTCCGAAGAACGCAAAACAATGATTGTAAACTACCAGAAGCATTTACAGAAGAAACAGATCACTTTATTGGAGTTTATTGATTTTATAGAAGCTTATCAAGAAACAGAAACGGGAATTGTTGATATGACTTTGGCTTATCAAATGGCACATGCGCAGCTACAATATTTAACCGGACAAAAATTTTAAAAAGATGACGATGAAAACCAAACTTATATATTTACCGATGGTCGTTTTGATACAATTGCTATCCGGATGCAGTGCTGATGCAACTTCAAATACAGCTGAAGGGATAGCCGATACGACCAAGTTCTGTCTGAGTGAACAGATGAAAAAAACAACGACCATAAGCCCGATCAATTTATTACCGATTACGGAACAGTTATCCCTTTCTGGCAAAATTGATTATAATGAAAATGATTTAGTTGCCTTTAGAAGTTTATTGGAAGGGACGGTTGAAGGTGTTGGATTTGAATTGGGAGATTATGTTAAAACAGGACAAATATTGGCGACTATTAAATCGACACATGTTCAGGAACTCTTTCAGGAACAGCGTAATTTACAAAATCAAATTGTAATGGCTACTAAGCAATTGCAGACAAAAAAGGAACTGTTGCAAGATGGTATGGTAGCAGGAACAGAGGTTCTGACCAGCGAACATGAATTAGCCAGTTTAAAAATTGAATTGGATAAAGTGCAGCAGATATTAAAAATGTATCGCGCAAAAGGACAGGGATCATTTGAAATTGTAGCGCCTAAGAATGGTTATATTATTCAAAAAGCAGTAAGTGTTGGACAAAGTATTTCAACAGACCAGGATCCGCTTTTTTCGATTTCTAATCTGAAACAAGTTTGGGTGATGGTTAATATTTATGCAAACAATTTAAAATATATTAAAGAAGGTGATGCGGTAAAGGTAAAAACCATCGCACAGCCCGATATTTTTTATGCTGGAAAAATTGATAAAATATATCATGTGTTTGATGATAATGAGCATGTATTAAAAGCTCGTGTGGTACTGGAGAATCAAAATCTACAATTGATGCCAGGTCTAGCGGCTGATATCATTATTGATAAATCCAATGCAGGTGCACAGGCTTATGCTGTACCAAATGCCGCCATTGTCTTCCACAACAATAAGGAATATGTTGTTATTTATAAAAATGACTGTGCTATTTCTACAAAACGTATTACAACAATCTCTTCTAATGAGCAATATACATTTGTTCAAGAAAAATTTGATCAGGGCGAACAGATCATCAGTAAAAATGCCTTGTTATTATTTGAACAGTTAAATCCATAAGGCATGCAAAAATTAGTTCAAAATATCGTGACTTTTTCGTTGCGAAATACCACTTTTATTCTTTTTGCAACCCTGGCTTTACTGTTTGGTGGTGTTTATGCACTGCGACATACAGCCATTGAAGCTTTTCCTGATGTGACTAGCACCAGAGGCAGGATCATCACCCAATGGCCAGGAAGAAGTGCTGAAGAGATGGAAAAACTTGTCACCTTACCTATATCGAAGGTGATGAACAGTATACCGCATAAATCTAACATTAGGTCTATCTCCTTATTTGGGCTGTCGGTTGTAACTGTTCAATTTGAAGATGGAGTTGATGATTTTTATGCGCAACAATACATCTCGAATAAATTAAGCGGAGTCAATCTACCCGAAGGAGCAAGTGCCGAGATTGAACCACCTTCTGGTGCAACAGGAGAAATTTTCAGGTATGTGATTAAAAGTGATCTTCCTTTAAAAGAAATTACAGCGATACAGGACTGGGTGATTGAACGTGAATTGCTTTCTGTTTCTGGAGTTGCCGATGTTGTTAGCTTTGGGGGCGAAGAGAAGACGTATGAAATCAAGATAAACCCGACAGAACTCAAGAATTTTGATCTTTCCCCATTAGATGTTTATGAGGCTGTGTCGAAGTCAAATGTGAATGTTGGCGGTGATGTCATTGAACAAGGTAGTCAAGCTTATGTAGTGCGCGGAGTAGGTCTATTAGATAAGATTGAAGATATTGGCAATATCACAATCAAATTAAACGGTTCTACGCCGATCTTGATCAAGAATGTTGCTGAAGTTGTTGTCTCTCATAAACCTCGTCTGGGGCAGGTAGGATATAACGAGAACAGTGACATGGTTGAGGGAATTGTCGTTATGCTGCGCGGAGAAAATCCCTCAGCTGTTATTGAAAATCTGAGAGCAAAAATCACGGAACTTAATGAACGTACTTTGCCCGATAATGTGAAGATTGAAACTGTTATTGACAGAACTAAGTTGGTGGATAATACGGTAAAAACTGTTTCTAAAAATTTGGTCGAGGGAATTCTGCTGGTTTCACTCATTGTTTTTATCTTTTTGTACAATTGGAAGTCAACCTTTATAGTGGCCTCGGTCATCCCGCTCGCGTTCCTGTTTGCTATCATCATGCTGAAAATACAAGGCCTGCCGGCTAACTTGATTTCGATGGGTTCTTTAGATTTTGGTTTACTGCTTGAAGGGACTCTTGTTATTGTAGAGACTGTATTTGTAGCCATGGCTACCTTGTCACACAGAGTAGGACCAGAGCGTTTTGCTAAAATGAGTAAGCTAGGAGTGATTAAGAAAAGTGCCGGTAGTGTAGCTTCTTACATCTTCTTTGCATTGATTATTCTAATTGTTGCACTACTGCCTATCTTTTCTTTCCAAAAAGTTGAAGGAAAGATGTTTACTCCTTTAGCATTTACGCTCGGTTACGCTTTACTTGGATCTTTGATCTTAAGTTTGACCTATGTTCCAGCGATGTGCAAATTATTATTTACCAAAAATATCGATGAGAAGGAAAATGTGATCACGCGATTTTTTCAAAAAACAATTTTTGGAATGTATGCTGCTGCATTTCGTTATAAAAGAACAACCATTGGACTATTTTTGGGTATTTTAGCTTTATGTCTTTTCAAATTTATGCATTATGGATCTGAATTTTTACCTAAGCTCAATGAGGGTGCTATATACATCCGAGCAACATTGCCCAATAGTGTCAATTTGAAAGAATCTACCCGTTTGACGTCTGAAATGAAAAACTTGATGCAAAAGGACTGTGAAGAAATCGATTTTATTTTGACACAAACAGGCCGACCAAATGACGGGACAGATCCAACGGGGTTCTTCAATATCGAGTTCAATGTCCAGCTAAAAGATGCTGGCGAATGGAAAAGAAAAGTAACTAAAGAAGATATTATTCAGGAAATGCGCACCAAATTACATCATTATCCCGGTATTACATTTGGATTTAGTCAGCCGATTCAAGATAATGTAGAGGAATATGTAGCAGGAGTTAAGAGTTCTTTGGTTATTAAAATCTTTGGTGACGATCTCTACGATCTGGAGAAATATGCTAATAAAGTAGCCGCATCTATTGCAAAAGTTAAGGGTATAGCCGATATCAATGTGTATAAAAATATTGGACTGCCAGAACTCAAGATTCAGTTGCACGATTCGAAGATGGCAAAATATGGAATTCAGACGCGAGATGTGCAGGCTGTTATTGAAATGACTATCGGCGGACAGGCTGCCACTACCTTTTATGAAGGGGACCGACAATTTGATGTCATCCTTCGTTTTCAAGAGGCATATCGCGATACGCCAACTAAGATTGGTAATATCTTAATACCGACCAGCAATGGACAGAATATACCCTTACAGGAGATTGCGAGTATCAATTACCAAACGGGGCCAGCATTTATATATCGTGAAGGCAATAGCCGTTATATCGGTGTCGGATTTAGTATCGACGGCCGTGACTTGGGAAGTACGATTGCAGAAGCGAAGCAGGTTGTAGCAGCAGAGGTCAATTTACCAAAAGAAAACCATATGGAATGGGCAGGAGAGTTTGAAAGTAAAGAGCGTGCCGCTAAACAGTTAGCTTTAGTAGTTCCTATCTCTTTAGTGCTGATTTTATTGTTACTGTACGCCAATTTTGGAAATATTAAAGATACAGCTATTGCTTCTCTCACATTACCTTTTGCTTTTATTGGAGGGTTTATTTCACTATGGGCTACAGGTACCATCTTTGGAATATCAGCAGGTATCGGTTTCATCATTTTATTTGGAGTGGCTACGATTGATGGTATTGTACTTATTGGTGTTATCAGAGATAACCTCAAACATAAAATGAAGTTGAAAGATTCTATTATACAAGGTGTCCGAAGCCGGATCAGACCTGTTGTCATGATTGCTTTAATGGGGTCAATGGGTTTATTGCCCGCAGCTTTATCAACAGGTATGGGTTCTGAAATCCAGAAACCACTTGCCATTATGATTGTAGGTGGACTGCTGATCTGTCTTGTACTGTCATTTACTATTTTACCAGTTGTTTTTTATCTGGCTTATCGCAAAGAGAAGGTCTAAGAGCAATTAGCTTTTTAACTAAAAGATCTCCAATAGTTTCGTGCTTTTTGGAGATCTTTTTTATTAGAATATGGTGATGCAGATTCATCTGAAAGGCTTATCTCTTACCTTGAAGCCCTATCTTTTTTCTTTCTTTTGGAAGAGGTTCTTCTATTTTATCTTGGAGACGGTCAATGTATTCGAAAATAAGGTCAATATTTTTATTATGACCCTCCTGTTTTTTAGAAATTCTTTCTACAGTATATTTGATCTGTGGAATTTCAAGGTGTTAGTCAGTGTGATCGGCTATGTGCTGTCTGATTTTTGTATTGCTTGTTTTTAGAATCTGACAAAAGGAATTGTTCATTTAAATTGTTTTATGCCTATTCAAGTATACAATTTTTGGTAAATTAGCGTAATACTGAATGTAGTTCCTATGTAAATAATAGGCAAATATGGCTAGAGAAATGTCACACCACTATACGTGTGATATCTCTAATCTATTTTTTGAAAGGAAATTGAAATGATAGATAAAAAGACTAAAATAGCCTGTTATGGCGAAGTATTGTGGGACATATTTCCTGGAGGAGATAAAAGAGCAGGTGGGGCACCCTTTAATGTTGCTTATCACCTTTCCAAGATGGGTGTTGCAGTCAATATGATAAGTAGCGTCGGAGATGACGAATTAGGTCGTGAATTGCTGCAGAAAATAGAAGGTTGGAAAATCTCTACAGCTGGTATACAGGTAAGGAGTAACTATCCAACAAGTACTGTCGTTGCAACAATTGATGAACATAATGATGCGCATTATGATATTGTTCGTGATGTTGCCTGGGATTATATTGAAGTGAATACTATAAATCAAGCAATGGTTAATGAATCGGATGCATTGGTTTTTGGTACATTAGCCACTCGTAATAACCAGTCTAGGGATACATTATTTGCGTTGCTTGAAAATAGTTCTTACAATGTATTTGATATCAATCTGCGTGCGCCACACTATGATATACATGTAATAAAAGATCTGTTACATAAAACGCAGCTAGCAAAATTTAATAAAGCTGAGTTACGGATGATGATTGACTTTATGGGTAAGTCCTATACGACAGAAGAGGATTGTGTAAGTTTCCTACAGGATAGTTTTGGGATGAAAGAAGTTATTGTATCCAAAGGAAGTAAAGGAGCACTCTACGCTGATCATCATGATTTTTATTCCATATCGACGATCCCTATTGAAGTAAAAGATACTGTTGGTAGTGGAGACTCCTTTTTGGCGGGATTTTTATCAAAAAGGTTCGAAAAAGGCAGTTCAGCAATTGAAATTATGAATCAAGCTGTTTCACTGGGAGCATTTGTTACTGCTCGAGAGGGAGCATGCCCAGATTATTCTAAGGCAGATTTTATTGCTTTTCAAAAAGAATCAGCACATAAAGATTAGAGGTTAAACTATTATTTTAATGCAGGCCTGTGTTTATGTGGTTCATCAATACAGGCCTGTATGTTTAGTTTATTCTGACCAAACTGCCAGCTCATTGCCATCTGGATCTATAAATTGAAATCGTCTCCCACCAGGGAAGCTGAAGATTTCTTTTGTTATTATACCACCAGCTTTAATTACTTTTTCAAGAGTTGTTTCAAGAGCTTTAGAGTAAAGGATAATTAATATACTTCCCTTTACAGGAGTTCCTAAAGTAAAACCACCATCAATATATTCACCTTCAAATGAAGTGTAGTGAGGCCCATAATCGGTAAAAGTCCAACTGAAACATGCTGTATAAAAATTTTTGATCTGTTGAAGATCTTGAGATAAAAATTCAATATATTGGATCTGTTCGTGCTTGAGTTTTTGTGTAGGTGTATCTTTCATAATTTTTTTGATTATAGATACAAATATAATGTACTATACCTAATTTAGTTCTGAAAAAACGACGATGATTGCACTTCTTCCTAAGTGATCAATAATTCTATGTAATTTACGCGATGATTTTAGAATAAAGAATATTTATCGAACAAGTTAATCTGATTAAGCTTTCCTACTATGTGGTATCGAAAGGGGCACATATAAATTCATTTTAAGAATTCTTTACGACAGTTTAATATTCTTCAAGTTGTCTGATTAGTATAACTTTTTTTTATTTTAATGGAAACGCCACGAATTGTAAGTGATGGTTTACAAATTGTAAATGCTTTACGTTTTAGTCTTGTCGATTTTTATTTTTGGCCAATAAATTGTTATCAGTGAAATAGTAATTTGAATACTAGAAATACAACCGAAAATAAGATGGATCGAACCAATTCTAACTCAAGTCAATTTCATAGCTCGGATAATTTGCCGGAACCGAAATCTAAATCAAATAAAAAAACGATTTTTTGGGTAGTTCTCATCATTGCCTTACTCGCGATAGTATGTTTTATTGCTTTTCAATTTGGAGTTTATAAACAGCGTCAGGAAGTTTATACAGAAGAGATAGCATATCCCGCTGACAGTGTTTTTGTGAATGGATGGGCTAGTCAAGAAGATTATGCATATTGGAAAAATGCGGTTTTTACAATACCTGAATATAACGATATTCCTGTTCCATTTCAAAGGGCTATCGTAAAGATTTTTATGGACAATAAGTTCATGCAAAATGAAGATAACAATCAATATTTTTTTACAAAAATTAAAGATCGAGCACCTAAAGTAATTGCATATGGCAATTTTACTGGTCAAGGGGATAAAGAAATGGCTTTTCTACTTGAAAAACAAGATTTTGCCAGTAGTGCCATTTTCATTATAACGGATCAAGGTAATCTCCTGTACTGGAAAGATTTAAGTTCCGAGTTGCCGACCATCAAACAATTTGCAAAAGGCGCACTAATATATTTGAATGATATGAAGCTTGTTCCTGCACCAACTGATGGTATAATAAAGCAAAACAAAAACTCAAAATATGTGCTGATTTATAATCGTGAGACGAAAACCTTTGATGAACATTATCAATATACAGATGAGGATGTTAAAAATTCAAAACAAGAAATGGAAGGTGATGAGGAAACTGTAGAAGAGGTCGATACTGCTGTTGTCGAATAGCCTTAGTGTTTTAATGTATTTTTATAAAAAGCCATGATTAGAATTAGCTACTAGCCGAGCTCTTTCTGGAGATTTAAAAATTCTTTCTCAAATTTTTTCGCATAATTATATCCGAATTCATATATCTGATTCACTCTACTCGTGTCAAATGTTTTAAACTGATTGATTTCCTCGGGCTGTATAAATATATCGCAGTCGCCAGGAGCTTCAGCCTTAATGTTTGAGGTGGTAATTCGGATAATACGTTCCACAATCTGCTTATAGTTCAGTCGTCCTTCGGAACGGTTGACCGGATTCACATTGATGCCGATACTTTTATTGCATGTTGCTTTAATCTGCTCCACCGGGAAGTTATTTAATATTCCGCCATCACATAAGTAACGGTTGTTTTTATAAGCTACCGGCTGAAATACCAGAGGAAAACAGCAGGAAGATTTAATAGCAAAAGATAGTGAGCCTTGGTTGAAGATAAGAGACTCCGCATTGGTTAAATCTGTAACAGCCACATATAAGGGCATTTTCAAGCTTTCGAAACTGTCGTGCGGAATATATTTTTTAATGATTTTTTCAAAAATATCTGCACTGAACAGGCCATCAGTTCTAATCGAGAAGTCGGAATAGGTGAAGAATTTTTCCTGTTTTACCAGCTCCAATATCTCTAGCGGAGCGTATCCTTCAGCGATAAACGCACCGACCAGAGCTCCTGCACTCGCTCCTGAAATAGCATGAAGCTGTATGTTCAGTTCCTGAAGATATTGGAGTATGCCCAAATGGGCGATTCCTCTAAAGCCACCACCGGAAAGCGTAATTCCTATTTTGTTGTTTACAATCATTTAAATTTTATTGTAAGAATTCCTAATACTAATAAAAAAGCAACGATCTATATTCTCTAATTATTGAATGTAGTTTGTTGTCAGATTTTAAGTAGGTTTTTCCCGGCTGTATTTAATTATTAAATTACTCTTATCATTGATTTTTACAATTACCAAGGATATCTTGACATATAAAACTAGCAATTAAAATCATACGATCAAAAAGCTGTTGTGATAATGCTTGCTGTTTTACAATATGACAGGTCTATTTTTACTTTGCATCGATGTCTGTTATATAAGCATAAGGTTAATCATCACTGTACAACGACAAAAGATGAAGAGTTAAGGGGGGCTGCATTAGCTACGCCTTCTTTATACTTGGTCCCTTCTCTTAGAAGTACTTATTTCAAATGAAGGTCTTTAAGCGATTATATTTTTTAAGAGTGGGTTACGGTTTTTGTTGTGCTAATTGTGCATATCTTTTGAAACAGTTCTTTAATGAATGGTGGAGACTAGTTGATGCAATTGGTTCCAACAGCTTTTACTTTCCAATTTATATATTCTATATAAATGGCCAACAGAGATTATCACTAAACTGCCATAAAGAGATCACTAAATATTAATAATTTTACATGTAAATACATGTGGTGTAATTTTATTTATCAAGAAATCAATTGTTTGTGTATTTGTTTTGTGATTTAGCCAGATGAATATTTGTTAATTACGAATATTTCGTAAGTTTACAAATAAATCGTAAAATTATGAAGAAAATATTATTGACCACATTAATTTCATTCAGCCTGTTCACTCTTCAGGCACAAGAAAAGGCAATTGCTAAAATACATTACATCTTTAAGCATGTTAATGATACCACACAAAAAGACAAGCATATACGTGATGAAGTTGCTACTTACCTTGGTAAACAAGCTAGTTATTACACTAGTTATTCTAGTACTAGAATGCAAGAACAGACTTCAAAAATACTATCATCTCCGGATTTTGATGGTAATTTAGTGATTTCCAGATCGACTAGTGGTATCAAGGAATCTTACCTTTTAGAACCTTCGAAATCCAAGATGGTAGAAGTAAAACGTGTTGCATCTGATGAGTTTTTATTAGAGACCACTTATCCTAAGCAGGATTGGGATATAGAAGATGAAACCAAAGTAATTGGTGGATATACTTGTCAAAAAGCAACTACAACTTTTGCTGGTCGTCATTACACCGCTTGGTTTACAACAGATATTCCTTTTTCTTTTGGACCTTGGAAATTGCATGGCTTACCGGGACTGATATTATCGGTAAAGGATGATAAGAGTGAGGTAGAATTTGAATATTCTGGTTTTGATAAATTAACTGATGATGTACAAGTGACAATTGGAACTCCTGCAAATGCAATTTTATCTAAAAAAGATGAAGTAGAAAAATTAGAGCAGGCATTTAAGGCAAATCCCAGTGCCTATATGCAAACGAGATCTAGCCGCAGATCTACAGGGGCTGGTGTTTTTGTGAGCATTAGTGGCGCTAGTTCATCAGCTCCAGCTATGGATGCATCAAAAATTAAATCGATGACTATTAAGAATGATGATGATTATAAGCCTTCTTCGGTCACTAATAATCCTTTAGAATTAAAATCGTATTAAAAACTCTAAAATTATTCGAATACGAATCATACTAGTTTGGCTTTGTTACGCCTTATTCTTAATTCAACTGTTTTAGACCAAAAAATGAAAAGAAATCTATTCATCGTATTGATGTTATTAACGGGGTTCACTGTTAAGGCTCAAGAAAAGGCAATTGCTAAAGTTCACTACCTCTTTAAACATGTTAATGATACAACACAACGAGATAAATATCGGAGAGATGAAGTCGTAACTTATTTAAGTCCCCAAACAAGCTATTACACAAGTTATTCATCTACTAGAACACAAGAACAATCTGCGCAACAGATGGATGCTCTAAATTTTGATGGTCATATTATTGTTTCGAAATCCACTAGCGGAATAAGAGAATCTTATCTTTTAGAATCCTCTAAATCCAATATGATAGAAGTGAAACGTGTAGCATCCGATGAGTTCTTGTTGGATGCAGTATATCCTAAACAAGACTGGGATATTCATGATGATACTAAAGTAATAGGCGGATATACTTGTCAAAAAGCGACAACGACTTTTGGCGGTCGCCATTACACAACTTGGTTTACAACAGATCTTTCTTTTTCTTTTGGACCATGGAAATTACACGGCTTACCAGGATTAATTTTGGAAGCCAAGGATGATAAAAGTGAAGTTGAGTTTGAGTATTCTGGTTTTGATAAACTTGCTGATAGTGTTCAGATTACGATTGGTGCTCCGGTCGATGTTATTTTATCAGCACCTGAGGAGGTAGAAAAATTGTACAGGGCTTTTAAAACCAATCCAAAGGCGTATATGCAGACAAAATCGGGTGGATCTTCCTCTATAAAAAAGAGTGGAGTTTTTGTAACGAGCGACGTACCATTTTCAACTATCGACCCTAATAAAATTAAATCGATATCTATTAAAAATGATTATAATTATAAACCTTCTTCGGTCACTAATAATACTTTAGAATTAAAACCATAATATGTTATTAAGATCTCTTACTGTAATTTGCTATATACTTTGTAGTGCATGGGTTTTTGGGCAGCAGGTTGCCATTGAAGGGGTATTAGTAGATAAGGCGTCGGGAAAACCGTTAAATTATATTCATGTGGTACTGAAGTCAAGTGACCATAAATTGTTAACCTTTAAAGAAACAAATGAGAATGGGGCTTTTTCTTTAACTACATTGAAAGGTGTGGATGGAGCATATCTCGAGATCAACCACTTAGGGTATCATAAAAAAATAATTCCATTGACAGATCTTCGTACTAAAAAAACGATTGAACTTGAACAGAAAGCTGTTTTATTGGATGATGTTGAGGTCAAAAGTAGACCGAAGATCCGTCGAATCGGGGATACATTGTCTTATGATGTTTCGACGTTTGCAAAGGAAGAGGATCGTAGCATTGGTGAGGTATTAAAACGGATGCCGGGTATAGAGGTAGGAGATAATGGAAGTATTAAGTATCAGGGAAAAGCGATTTCGAAGTTCTATATTGATGGTGATGATTTATTGGACGATCGTTACGCGATTGGCACAAAAACGGTACCACATAAGATGGTGAAAGATATACAGGTACTGACCAACCACGAACATATGAAAGTGTTGAAAAATAAGCGTTTTACAGATGATGTGGCGATAAATCTGGTTATTAAAGACGACGCTAAGCTCAAGTTAACCGGTCAGGCTAAACTGGGTGGGGGACTGCCCAAACAATATGATGCAGAAGTCAATACAATCTTGTTCAATAAAAAATATAAGGTATTGAATGTGTTGCAGGGAAATAATATAGGTAATGACTTGACTGGTGATTTTACTGGATTTAATCAAAGTTCCGTGTTTGCACAAATGGGGTATTCTCCTATTAATAATTTGCTTGCTGTAGGGACTGTTGGTGGTCCTCCTGTAGCAAAATCAAATTATTTTATGAATAATACAGTGGCTTTAAATGCAAATAATCTATTGAATATAAGGAACGGTTTGCAACTGAAGTCGAATGTACAGCTCTTGTATGATAAGAACAATACCACTTTTGAAGGAAAAACGAGCTATTTTTCTGAAGGGGGTGATCTTGTATTTGATGAAAATCAATATACAAAAACAGCGGAATGGCTAGCAGCATTACGGTTGTCATTGAACAAGAACATGGAAAAGCGTTATATCAATAATACGTTTTCGTTCGAATACGAAAAAGAAGATCGGCGCGCCACAATAGGGAGTAATGGGAATACTATTTTTGGGAATTTGAACCATAAAATTAGCGGTTTTTCAAATCAATTGGAATGGGTTCCCCAACTTAAAAATGGAGATGTTGTACAGATAAATTGGTATCTGAATTACGCCAATAAACCACAGACCTTAGCTTTTTCTCCTGGTCTTTTTCCGGATATCTTTGCTTCAGGAATATCATATGAACAAACAGTGCAACATGTTGAAGTTCCCACAATTTTTACGAATGGTAGTATCGGATATAGGCTTCCCAAAGGAAAGATCAAACAATACTATACGCTAGGGGCAATGATGGAAGATCAAAAACTCAAATCGGGTATTGATCTCAATAAAGAAGGAATTGTAAAGGCTACAGATCTTGATTCTACGGAGAATAATATGCACTGGAATCGTTCATCGTTTTCTGTCAATGCAGACTATGAATGGAGTATTAATAGACTAGCCACAAAGTTGAGTTTGCCTTTATCATGGCAACGCACCAGTTATATTGACGAAGGTTTTAGTATCGATAAAAACCTGAGTAATCTTTTGTTTAATCCTTCATTTTCAGCTCGTTTACAGGTTCACCAGGAGGAAGAACTTAGTTTTTCTTATCAGAGAGGCAATACTTTTGGAACTATCGAAAATGTGTATCGAGGTTTACTGATTAGAAATTACCGGACTTTATCGACTAATAGTGGTGAAATCAATGAAAATAGGAGCAATAATTTTGGATTAAACTATAAGATAGGTAAAACAATAAAACTGCTATTTTTCAACTTTGGATTGGATTACAACCAATCCATATCAAGTACGATGCTTTCTAACGTCGTCAATGAGGAGTCGACTCAAACACAGCTGATCGCCCAAGAAAATGAGGTGAAGTCCTATAGTGCTTCTGCTGGGATTGATAAATATATTTTTGCCTTATCAAGTAATGTGAAAATTGCTGCATCTTGGTCTTTGTCGGACTATAATCAGTTATTCAATGAGCAGATACTTCCATTTCAGAATACAAGTTATACCTTGAGGCCTAACATGGAATTTAAAATTTGGAAGCAGGTTAATCTTTCTTATAATGGACAATTATCTTGGGTAAGTACGAAACAAAAGGAGGGATCTGATGGATTAAATAGAAATACATTTAATGCCTCACATCAAATAAGTTTACCGATAAATCTATTTTCAAGTGTTCATTTGCGTTTGAGTGCTAGAAATACGTATTCGCATCAACCTGGATTAAAAGATTTTAATTATGTTTTCTTTGATACATTTTTACGCTATCGTCACAAGAAGTTGAAAACGGATTTTGAACTAAATTTGACGAATTTGGCAAATGTGAAGAAATTTGAAACCTATTATATATCGGCGAATATGCAGACTCATAATCAGTATGAACTACGGGGCAGGATGGCTGTTTTAAAAGCGGTGTTTAATTTTAAATAATAGTTGATGTACAGGAAGTTTTACCCGTGACGGTCATTTTTATCCAACCTCGAACGCAGTAAGGTTAAAAGCTGTTGTTCTGAGATCGCTAAGACATCAACATCGATCCAAAGTAAATCTGGTTTTGACCTAAAAAGGCGACCTATTGTATTTAAGGCAGTTAAGTATGTAGTACGTTTAACTTGGTCATATTTTTTTTCGTTCCTAACTTTGATAAAGATTTGATTTTGGGCACGAAAAAAGCCAGATTCAAAACTTTGAATTTCTTCCCAAGGAATAAAAATGGCTGTATCAGCGGTGTTATTTAATATACCTAGTTGCTCTATGCTTAATCCTGGCCGGCCATTTTTATGATCGATCCAGAATTTTATCTTGTGAAAATATAAAATATGTAAAGTTATGCATATTAAAAATATAAGTATGGGGGCATAGCTATTGGACGATGTATAAAAGATGAAAAGTAATAGTACAATAAATGCAGTACAAAGGAAAATGCCTGTAATAATGTTACTTTTCTTAAATTGTATATCTACCATAAGGAACTCTTGTAAATATTAAAATTATCTGTTTTATTTGATGCCCAATAAGGTGAAAAACTCCTCCTTTTTGTTGACAGCGATCGCTATTGATTTGCCATTGGTTAACTCGATCATATTTCCGGTAACTGTTTTTACAGCTTCTATGTTGAGGATAAACGACCGCTGAATACGAAAAAATAGTTGCTTATCAAGGATTTCTTCCATGGATTTGAGCGTAGCTTGCGTGGTATATGTTTTCTCGTATACAACGATTTTTAGATAATCTCCCTGGGATTCAATATACAGGATTTCGTGCAATAAAATTTTCACTAATCTTCCTTCTGATTTTATAAATATACGATCAGGTCTTGCCTCTTGTATCTTTGGAGTTTTAACGGCTAATACACTTTCTTTAGCTCTATTTACTGCTTTTAAAAAACGATCGAATCGAACGGGCTTAACTAAGTAATCTGTTACCCCAGCATCAAAACTATCCAATGCGAAATCACGATGTGCGGTAATAAAAATAATAACAGGTGGATTGACCAAGGCATTTACCAACTCCATGCCGTTTATTTTCGGCATCTGGATATCGCTAAACATGATGTCAACAACATTGTTTTGTAAGTACAGCAACGCTTCGACAGGATCTCCAAATGAGCCGACAAGTGTAAGGAAAGGTATTTCTTTTACAAAAGATTCTATAATTTCTCTACCAAGTGGTTCATCATCGGTGACGATACAGGTGAATTTATCCATGAGTTGCTAAATCTATTTTTAAGTTGACGATAAATTTATTTTCCAAATGCTCCATTTTGAGTTCGTGTTTATTGGGGTATAACAATTGAAGTCTCTTTTGTAAATTAGATAGACCGATACCACCAAAGTTTTTTGTCGAAACAAAGTCTTCAACATCATTCTCAAGATGAAAGTAAAAATGATGATCCTTTACTTTTATCGTCAAATATATAAACTGTTCTTTATTATTTTTAAGACCGTACTTAAAAGCATTTTCAATACATGTAAATGTTAAGAGAGGAGCGATGTATAACCCTAATAATGCACTTTCTTCAGGAAGATCAAATTGGATCTTTTTATCTACCGGGTATCGCATTTTTTCGAGTTCACCATAGTTTTTTATAAATTCCAATTCTTTCTGCAAGGATACTTTTTCCGTGTTGGACTCATAAAGGGTATAACTCATAATATCCGAAAGATTTACAATCACCTCTGGCGTAGCTGGATCTTTTTTAATCGCAAGACCGTATAGATTATTTAAAGTATTGAATAGGAAATGAGGATTTAGCTGGGCTTTTAAAAAGTTTTTTTCAATATTGATATTCTCAATTTCTAGTGAAGCTTTTTCATTTTGAATTTTTAAAGTTTTACTGTATAATTTTGAAATTTCAAATAGAATTTTGACAAAAAAGAAAGGCGATAGAATTGAAATGACAATGAATGCTTGTGAAATCATACGTTTTAAAGATACGGCTTGTACGAAGGTCTGATCGGCACTCATCTTAATAGCATTCTTTAGTTCTCCATTTTCTATTTCAAAGCCCAGCGAATGGTAGAATAGGGAGAAAAAATAGGTGGTAGCAATCCAGATAAATAACAATATCGGCAAACTAATGACTAGAAGTAAAATGATCTTATTCTTGCTACCGGATAAAATCTTGGGAAGTAAGACATAAAAGAACAGATAGAAAACGAGCATATTAACGCTTGTCATCCTAATGGTTAGGATGGTAGCATTGAAAAAAGAGAGTTTATATGCAAGTATGTAGCTCAACAGCAATAAGATCGAAAATGTGAACCACATGCAGACATGAAGTAAAATTCGACTGGTTTTGCTGTATAAACTATCAAAATCAAATTCAGCTATTTTACTTGTTAAATAACTAGAGAAAATTCTCGTATCCTGCGACATGATGTTTGTTTAAATAATCAACCAAATATAGTTTTTTGAACGAGTTATAGAGCTAGTTTTTGTTTAAAAAGACGGATGACTCGGGTAATATTGATTACTAATTTGAAGCATCTTAACTTATCCATTACGCGTTCTAAGCAATCTTTTAGTTATAATATTCGGATCAAGGCATTTAATACATTGATCATATTGTGACCTGTTACTGGGTAAACAAGATTGCCTGAAAATTTCCGTAACAACCCCACACTTAACGAAGATATCAGCGTGAGGTAGATGATGGTTATGATATCAAATTTAAGTTGATGATCTTCCGTTAACACAATACCATGTGCAACACTGAATAGCAGGGTCACGATAATAAATCCCCAGCCAAATGAGATGCCTTTGATATTCCATTGGGGCTGAAATGTTTGGTCAAGAAGCCAAAAGCAAATGCCTCTAAAGGCCAATTCTTCGGTTAAGCCTGGCATGGTCGCCTGAAAAGCAAAAGTTTCTAAATCAAAATTAGCTCCTTTAGGAAATAAGATAAATTTGAAAATCAAATCAAAAAGTAAGAATCCAAGGAATATGAATATACCGAATTTCACCTGTTTCTTTGCGTTACTTTTCGAGGTGAAGCCGATCTGCTCACGATGAGTGTTATTTACCGAGAAAATGATGATCAGCGATAACAATAAACTTAAGATTTTACCAATCCATGAAAATTTTAGTCCAATCGCATCAAGACTAAAATATTGTCTGCTAAAATGTTGAATGTAGCAGTCTGCTAAAAAATAAACGATGAAAAAGATTAAAAATTTTGAGTTTACTTTTTTCGATTTTGCATATGCAATAGTGATTAAAGGTAGCATGAATGAGATCCAAATGAGAGGTGTTAATAGTGACATATCTTTTAATTTTTCTTTAAAAGTATGTGAATGCAGCATTTGATGAAATTTCTACCGATGAAAAGGTGGAATCAGCCGATGGAATGTGTTTTTTTATCGATCAAGAAATTGGATATAGCAGCTACGAACACTTTAAAAAAGACAATCAGAAGGTTTTGTGATAAGTAAAATCACTTCATAGTATCATGAAGTGATTTTAAAAATAAGCGAATTAGCCTTCAAAAACTGAAAGTAAAATCCACAGAATAAGCGTTTAAAGGGATTGAGCAATCCTTTAATTGCTATCATTTTAATTGATCAAAGAAGGAATGGATAGGTACAGAGATATCTTAAGACTAAATTTTCAATCTTAGACGGTATGGAATCTCGGTAGGTAAGGTTAATGAATTTGTAAATCTGATTTATACTCAAATATTTCAATAATCTGCTGCGCTACATCTTTTCCAAGGATATCCGTTACCATATATAGCGCTGCATCTATACCTGCCGTGATTCCTGCAGTTGTTACTAAATTCCCTTCATCAATGTAACGAGGTCCTGTCACAACTTTACTGTTCGGATTTAGTTCCTGTAGAAGATCTGTTATCATAAAGTGACTGGTAATCGCTTTTGTATCTAAAAGCGTGGTATTCGAAAGTAAAAGCGCACCTGTACAGATACTGACAATTATGGTACCAGATTGTGCTTGAGTTGTGATCCATGCTGTTAATCGGGATTCAAACTGTTCGTCTTTGAATAATTTGATAACTGTTTCAGGAAATGCTCCTGGTACAATGATCAAATCAGCTTGTGGACAATTGTCGATCGTGTACTTTGGAATAATTTGCATCGTATTGGATTCTGAAAATACAGGTGCAGTATCCAAGGCAACAGTGTAACAGTTAAAACTATTCGGCACAATAATATTTGCTTTAACGAATACATCTAATGGACCGTTTAGATCCAATACTTCTACCTGGTCAAAAACAAAAAATGCAATGTTTTTAGTTATTTTATCTTTGTTAATCTTCATGCTGTGAAAAAGTTATATATGAATTAATGTTGAAATGTTATTCGATACTGCAGGGCACTAATTTTATAGTATTTATAGAACAGTTTGTTTAAGGAGCTGATCTGATGGTAGCCACATTGAACACTGATGATTGTTAAGGTGTCAGCAGTATAAGCGAGTAACTGCTTTGCTTTTTCCAGACGTATTTTTTCAATAAATTGTCCCGGGGGTAAAGACGATTCTTTCTTAAAGACACGGGAGAAATTGCGTGGGCTCATGTTTACTGCGAATGCTAGTTGTTCAAGATTTAATGTTTCTTCAATATGTGCATTAGCATAGTGATAAACTTTTTGAACAAGTTCACTCATATCTTCAACCGCAGGTAATTCTTCAGAAAAGAGTGATTGATCCGAGAGTCTGTACACTCCAAACACCAGATGTTTGGCAACCTGTATGGTTATGTCCCGCCCCAGATCTTCTTCGACTAATTGCAATGCCAGATTAATTCCAGAAGTGATCCCGCCAGAACTATAGATATTGCCATCCTTTAAAAAAATAGATCTGGCGTCAACATGAATTTCAGGATACATACTTTTAAGCATGCCTGCATATCTCCAGTGTGTGGTCACTGTTTTATTTTTCAGTAGACCACTTTTGGCCATTAGAAATGTGCCGACACAGATCGAAGCTAGACGATTTACCTGTGGATATATCTGGTTGAGCCATGTATAGACCGTTTTATCAAGATTTTCAAATAAATTGGGGTGCGTGCCAGCAATGATCAAGGTATCGATAGGTGTTGTCATATTGAAAATGCTTGAATCGCATTGGAGCTTTATACCTGAGTTTGATATAACAGTTTCAGTTTTTAATGCCGAGAGGTAATGAAGCTGATAGGGTGCGTCATATCCTGCTTTTTTTACAATTTCATTGGCCGTATGAAAGACATCAGTGGGGCCCGCTACATCCAATAATTGTACATCTGGTAATATTAAAATGGCAATATTTTTCTTATCCATGTCTCTACGTAATTTGCATATCGATTAAGACAAAGGTACTCGATCATAACAGGATCCTCAATGACAATATGATTTGTTATCTTGCCATTTTTTTGATTCAAGTACAACTTTATTGCTGTACTTGAATGACATTTTCATTATTTTATCTATTCAGATTGTAAAATAAAAAAAGTAACGAATAATATTATTTAAATTTTACGATTAAAGAAATAATTTCAGATGGAAGATAAAAAAGTAAAATGGTGTGTGCTTAGACTACCATTTTATTTTTAACTATTCTTCTCTATTTTATAAATGTATTGGAAAAGGATCTTCAAATCTAACATTATTCTCAAAGAGATAGAACTCATCATCTTGGAGTAGACACTTTTCCAAATCCATTACTATTTTTTTTTCGTTTATGTCTTGTCCGATAAAGACCAGCTCATTTATTCGATCTCCCCATTGCTTACTCCAACGGCCTTCAATATAGTCTTTGTTAGCTACATAACTTTCAAATTGTATTCGTTCGAAGTAGGACATACTGATCCACCAGACGCCAGTTGTCTCTAGGCGCGAAGAGCCGCCTGCCTGAGAAAAATTTAATGCTTCATCGCGACGAGAAGCTAGCCAGAAAAGACCTTTGGCACGAATAATACCGGAGGGATAGTGATGGTTTAAATAATTCCAGAACCGTCCAGGATGAAACGGTTTTTGATTTCTGAATACAAAAGAGCTAATCCCATACTCTTCTGTTTCGGGAATATGGTGTTCAGATTCCAACTCCTTTTGCCATCCTGCCGAAGTTTGAGCTTCATCAAAATTGAAAAGTTTGGTATTTAATATAGCTTTGGGACTCACTTTACCAAAAATAGAAGGTATAATTTTAGCTCCTGGATTTAATTTTTGTATCGCAGCTTTTAAAAGATTAACTGTTCTGGTTTCTACTAGATCTGTTTTATTCAAGATGATGACATTAGCAAATTCGATCTGATCGGTTAGCAGATTAACAATAGTTCGCTCGTCACCTTGCATATCCGTTAGATTTCTATCCTTTAGCAATTCATTGGTTCCAAAATCTTTGAAAAAGTTAAAGCAATCCACCACTGTCACCATCGTATCGATGTAGCTGAAACGAGATAGGTCTATGCCATGCTCTTCATCAACATAGGAAAAAGTCTGCGCTACTGGAATAGGTTCGCTGATACCCGTGCTCTCAATCAATAGATAATCAAATCGTCCTTCATTGGCAAGTTTTTCGACCTCAATCATGAGATCTTCACGTAAAGTACAGCAGATACATCCGTTGCTCATTTCAACTAATTTTTCTTCAGTGCGAGATAATGTGTGTTCATTTTCAACCAGGCGCGCGTCCACATTCACCTCGCTCATATCGTTGACGATCACCGCAACCTTCAATCCCTCCTTATTATTCAAAATATGGTTAAGTAAGGTCGTCTTTCCGGCTCCAAGAAAACCGCTTAATACGGTAACAGGAAGTTTCTTGCTGATGTTCACATCAGGGGATGATAAGGATGTTTCTGTGTGCATGTCTTTAATTCTTTAATGTTTGATATAAAAATCGTACGGATAATAACTATTTAAGGAAGTAGCGTACCAAGGGCATTCGTGATCTCAAGCTATATCGACCCATCAACTATTTTTGTGAACCAGCTGATGATATTTTGATGGTGGTGATGGCCATATAGACGGATGAATTTTTTTGTTTCCGACTTATCTAGGTTTTGGTACACCGCAAGTCTAGTTCTTGCAAATTCTTTCGTTAGAGGTATCTTGCAATCATTCACCAAACAGGTTTTCCATTGTTCAAATGTTTGAGGTATCATATATGATCTGTTTTCTTAATGTAATACGAAAGCAAATATATAAAACAAATACATCAAATGCAATGTAGTTGCATTTAGTTTGTGATTGAAAGTAAAAAAATAAATGAGAGACTTACCTGGAAATTATTGACAAATTAAACTTCAATTCAAATAATCTATTGTTTAATTAAGTGTTCAGATTTTTTAGATCTATCATATGATCAAAGGTTGAGGCTAGTAGATGACAGGTTGTAATGTTGATGATAAATTTGACATGATTTGGTTATTTATAATTAATGCTCTGTTAATATGCGTTCTATTTCTTTGTAAAGAATAGTTAACCGTATTATCTTAAATTTATGCCTCTTATAAAACGTCACGACCTGAAAGAACACTGGACTACATTTGTTGTAGAAGAATGTGAAGAAGCATTTTATCAAATTTACGAATATTACCATCATTATCTCAGCTATGTGGGTACCAAACGTGGTTTTGCTATGGATGTTATCCAAGATACCATTAACGATGTGTTTCTTTATTTATGGGAAAACCGGATAAAAAATAGTACGATAAAGAATCAGCACAATTACATTATTACCATTTTTTTACGTCAACTATTCCGTGGTGATGCAAAGAAATACGAATTGATTCCTACTATGGCCACTTTATTAGAAAACTGTGAAATACCTTCTGTCGAAGATGGTTATATACAACGTTATACGGAAGATGAGGTGGGGCGCTTTGTCAAAGAAAAGGTAGCTGAACTGGGTGAGAAACAACGGCTATTGATCTATCAGAAATTTTACCTTGGATTGTCCTATCATGAAATTGCTGTTGCAAATGACATTTCGATCAATACCGTCTACAATACTATTTATAAGTCTGTTGATAAATTACGAAATCTTTTGACTGCGGAACAAGAAACCTTTCTTAAAATAGCCATTGGTGCACTTTCAACATTTTTTTTATTTTTTTTAGAAAATCAGTAGTGAAAAAAGCATAGTCCATGCTCTATTGATCAAATGAAGAAAAATAAGACATGGAAGAACTGAATCTGAAAGCGTTGTTAGCAGATGAGAGCTTCATTAACTATTGTAAAGGATACCCGGCTCAGGATGTTGCTAAGTGGGAACAGTGGCTTCAAGACCACCCACAGTACCGTAAAAAAGTAGAAGAACAGAGAAGGCTAGTGCAGCCTATGGCTCATCATGTCGCCGTAACTACCGCTGAAGATAATTATCTTCGCCTTAAAGAGCGGATCGCTAAAAAAAATAAGAAACCGGATAAAGGTTTTCGCATTTCGCCGTGGTTAAAGATTGCAGCTTCACTATTGCTGATCTGTTCCATATCTTACCTGATTTTACGCCAATCATTGTTGCCTAAATCTGACCACAACAAGCAAAGCATTGTGATACCCGGAGAAGATAAAGCTTTATTGACATTGGCAGATGGATCTACGATCTCACTAGATGAGGTTGCAGTGGGGACCTTGGCTTTAGAAGGTGGTGTCCGCGTGGAGAAAACAAAAAATGGACAGCTGATTTACAGTGCTTCCGGATCGGAAACCCAAAATCAAACGGCCTCAAATACTATCTCTACACCTAAAGGAGGACAATATAGACTAATCTTACCCGACGGCTCAAAGGCTTGGTTGAATGCTTCGTCATCGCTACATTACCCAATACATTTTGAAAATAATGAACGGAGGGTAAAAATGACTGGTGAAGTATATTTTGAAATCGCCAAGCTGGAAAAGCGTCTGCATGGACGTACGGAGCGCATACCTTTTTATGTTGAAACAGCAGATCAGGAGATACAGGTTTTGGGCACGCATTTTAATGTGAATTCATATCCCGATGAACCGGGAATAGTTACAACACTTCTTGAGGGAAGTGTGCGCGTAACGTCTTCTTTAAACGGCGAAACGGTTCTGTTGCGTCCTGGACAGCAGTCATTCTTAGATAAACACCTTGTTGTGAGTGCGGCAGATGTAGAGCAACAGGTGGCGTGGACAGCGGGAGATTTTATTTTTAAAAGTGAATCATTAGCAAGTATACTACGCAAAGTTTCGCGTTGGTACGATGTCGATATCGTATGTCCACCACATTTGGGAAAGCTCAAATTTGATGGAATTGTATCTCGTTCTCAGCCTTTAACCTCCATAATGGATATGGTTGAAATAACAGGAAAAGCAAAAGTGAAATTGACGGAAAGGAGGATTATCGTGACGGACTAATACCACTCTAATACTGGATCCGCTTGAACAAAAAAGGCCAAAGGTGCTCGTAACACCTCTGGCAAGTAGTTAAGCTGATCGATAACGTTGTGCGAACAAAATCATCAATTAATATTAACGACAACAAATATATAAAATATTCATTTACATTGGGTAAACACCTGTTATGAATCTGCTATATAGTCTTGTTAAAGGACAATAAATACATATGAATTTTTATCAATGCATGCGTGTTATGAAAATCACCATGATGTTAATGACTTGCTTGTTGGTTCAGGTCAGTGCGTCTACTTTCGGACAGCGCATTACACTGAATAAACAAAATAGCAACATACCATCCATTTTGCAGGAGTTCAGAAAACAAAGTCAGTATGACTTTTTTTATGATACTGAATTATTTAAGAAAACTAAACCTATCAGTATTAATCTAAAGGATGCTTCGATTGAACAAGCGTTATTGGCCTGTTTTTCTGAACTGCCTTTTCGCTTTGTCATTAAAAATAAGTTAGTGGTTGTTACCGAAGCAACTGAAAGCGCAGGGATCAAATCCACACTAGAAGAACAGCAATTAACGATCACCGGACGGGTCCAAGATGTAAATAGTAAAGCTGCGCTTGCTGGTGTAACCATTCGGATAAAAGGCCTTTCTTTGGGTGCTACTACAGATGCTTCTGGTAATTTTACTATTGCGGTTCCAAAAAGTATAAATGTATTTGTATTCACCTTATTGGGGTATCAATCACGTGAACTATCTATTCATGTTGCTGAACGTAATCTTATTGTTCAGTTGCGCTCAGCTTCAACAGCATTAGACGAAGTTGAAGTTCGGGTACAGGCACGAAGAAAAGCGAATACTGAAGTTGCTGTTCTAGAAGAGCGGAAACGTGCTTCTATTGTTCAAGATGCTATTTCAGCGGAATTAATAGAACGTACAGGAAGTATTACAACTACTCAGGCTTTGCAACGGGTTACTGGAGTTACGGTTACGGATGATAAGTACGTTGCTGTGCGTGGTCTTGGTGACCGATCGGTCATTGGACAGCTGAACGGGGTACGTTTGGCCTCATCCGATCCTGATCGCAGTTCTATCCCTCTAGATTTAGTGCCAGCTTCCTTACTGGATAATATCACTATTTATAAAACGGTCACTCCTGATAAACCAGCAGATGCGGCCTCCGGAATTGTAGAATTGAAAACAAAGTCCGTGCCCGATAGGATGACTTTTGAGGTGATTGCTCAGACAGGTTTAAATTCTAATATCGGAATGGGCGGGAAGTACAACAGTTTCTGGAATAGTGACATGGGATTTTTGGGCACAAAAATCAATAATAAAAATCTGTCAACTGATTTCTTAAATCTTGCTAAAGAATATCCGGCAGGCTTATCATCAATCCACAATATGATTGCCAACAGTAATTATAGCAACAATGCATATCAAGAAGTGGGAAGAATTAATGGCATTATGCAGGGATTTGATCCTGTGATGACCAGTACCTATAAAAAGGCTCCATTGAACCAACTGTATTCGGCCACCTTTGGAAATAGTTATGATCTGTTTAATAAAAAGCATAAGCTGGGAGTTATATTAGGTGGTAATTATTATAAAAGAACGACCGATATAAGTGGAGGTGACTTGACACAATATAGTATTTATCAAGGGGTAGTGACCGGTAACCCGGATGTGTACAGTGTTCGCAATATTCCAAATTATATTACACCTAATAGTTTGTATATGGGTAAATATCAAACTTATAAGGAAAATACAGGGACAGAAACATTGAATTATGGAACGCTGGCAGGATTAACATATCGGTTTAATCCTCAGCATGAAATCAGTATGCAATATCTTGGGAGCTGGGGTGGTGAAACCAAATCAACCCAGCTCGCTGGACGATATGAGTATACAGGCTTACCTGGAGAGGTGAGAAGTACCACATACTCGCTAAAACAAACTTTCAGAAATTTAAATACCTTCAATTTACAAGGCGAGCATAAATTCTTAAAAGGAGATCTTTCTCCTCGTTTAAGTTACAATGTGGCGAGTTCAAGATCCAAACAGAATGATCCCGATTTTCGATTTGCGAGCTTAGCTGATTATATACCACGTGATGGCGGTTATTATAAACGGCCAGTTGTCGGTGCTACTAATGGTGGTCTTGAATATGTCTATAGTAAACATTTGTATGCCCTAACTTCTGGTTATGTAAATGGATTTGGTACTTATGGTATCATGCAGGCGGAACCGAATGGAAGGAGATGGCGAAATCTAACAGAACAGAATTACAATTATAAAGCTGATATCAGCATTCCTTTCCGCTTATTAGGTCAGAAGCAAGAGTTTAAATCGGGTGTAAACTATCTATTTCGGGATCGGGATTTTACAGAAAACCAGCTGTTTTTGCCAGGATCGAATTTTACCGCTAATAAAGCATTACCGCTCTATGATGTAGAAGGTAATCTGAACCGTCTGGTCAGTAATGAGATCATTGGGGTGAAAATACCAAAAGCAGAGCAGGGTGAAGGAATGATGCCTATTGGTGGATTTTTGTATAACAGTCAGAAATCACCCAATAATTATACAGGTTATTTTGAAACGAATGCCCTCTACGGTATGCTTGATCTAAAATTAACGGATCGGTTCCGAATGGCAGGCGGTATACGATTTGAGATGACCAATATTGGTTCTACGGTAGATACAGCTGACGTCTTTCTGGATCCTTCATTGACCACGGGCGCTAATGGAGAAGCTCCAATACCGTTAAATCCGATTGATCCCAATTCAGTATATAAAACAGGTTATAAACCTTTTTACTCGTTGAATGCGACGTTTACATTAAACGATAATATGAATTTTAGAGGCGCTGTCAATACTACCTTGGCTAGACCAGAGCTTCGGGAAATAACAAACGTGTTCGAATTCGATGCTTTTCAGATGGGATTAGTCGTTGGAAACCCAAATCTAAAAAATCAATATACACAAAATGCAGATTTTAGATGGGAATGGTTTCCGGCAAAGGGTGAGGTTATTGCCGTTTCTGCTTTTGGTAAGCGTATTGAAAATCAGCTGGTCAAGGTGTTTAACCTTGAAACTCAAGGATTGGCAGCTACTTATCCGGAATTTCCGACCATACAGTTCCAGAATGATGTTAATGTCGGTAAAGTCTGGGGGGTGGAGTTTGAAGTGGTTAAAAATTTAGGAACATTAACGGATCCTTTACGTAATTTCTTTTTAGGTTCTAACCTGATGCTTGCGCAGAGCGAGATCCAGAAATCAGCAGCACGTTATGAAGCCAATCGCTCCCTAGATCGGCATTCACCCAGAAACAGCCCTTTATTTGAACAAGCTCCCTATTCGATCAATGCCTGGTTAAATTATGATAACGATAAATCAGGAACAGATTTAACCATGACTTTTAATATGGTCGGAGAACGATTGGTTCAAATCAATCTAACAGGTGAACCAGACCTTTATACGCAACCAGTTCCTTATTTGGACTTCGTATTTAGTCAACGTATTAATAGAAGAATTCTTTTTAAGGGCTATGCCAAAAATATCATGAACCCAGCCATTAAAACTGTTTATGCTAATCCGCAAACAGGAGGTAAATGGTACGGTAATGAGTACATCAACCGAAGTTATAAACGCGGTGCTGAAATCATGGTAGGCTTTACTTATAATTTATTGTAGTCATGCGATATCAAAAATTAGACTTTAAACAGGACAAACGCGATCATGCGATGCGCGCTTATTGGTTGTGCTTCGTCGGTAACCTCCGCACTTATGGGGCAATTTTTTTAATTTCTTTAATGTTTATGGCCTGTAAGAAAGAAAAAATAGAAATAGGGGATGATAATCGGGCAGTTACGGAAAACCGCGAACTATCAAATGTACGTATTATAAACATTGCAGGATATAACCAAGTTATTTCAGGTAAAGATAGTTTAACAAATTTCATAGTACGTCGTCCAGATGCTCCAGATAGCGATCAGTATCCCGGCACATCTTATTTTCCAATAGATGGGCGCTTAGGTAAAAGCTGGATTATCCCGCAGGATCTTTTTAATCAACAAGATCAGGTAAAGCTTACGCTGGCTGCGCGTAACTATCAAATGACTTTATATCCGGATATCACTTTTCAGGCAGCCAATGATTATAACAAACCGATGGATTATTTCCTGATGCCTTCCATTTTTATGGATGGCCAGCCGGATATTGTCTCCGTGCCACGTGGCGTCTCGTCTCCCTCAAAACCGGATCATTTCAAAATTCGAATTGTGAATTTGGGCGGTAATATTAAGCATCAGACAATGGGTTTATTGGGAATGCAGGAAAATCTTACAGGTGCGGTATCGCTGGCTTATGCAGACGGTACTCTAGTTCATACGCAAACAAATAATGTAAACACGAGTACAGTAAGTTCTCCTTATATTGAACTGCCATATGGCACTTATCAGTTTAGGTTATTGCTACAGGATGGGAGACAACTTCCAGCTGTAGGAGCAGATACTTATGAATACACTGTCCTTCATCCAGTAACATCAACAATCGCTATCAATCACTCGAGCAATAGCAATTTGCATTATGCTCCTGTCAAGACCTATCAACCAGGTGGTGTGTATACAATAATCGTTGCTCCCAGAGAATTTAATTACCATGTAGACGAAATCGATAACACTTCATCTTATTATCAAAATGCTTTTCAGGTGCTTAACGATGTAACAGCTCCAGCTAATCGGACTTATTTCCGTATTCAAGCAGCTAATGCGCTAACAGGACAGTCAGTTCGTTTTCGTATTGATGGGAAACCGCTAGCCGATCCTTTGACTTTTGGTCAGGCCAGTAATTATCTCAGTCTGATTCAAGGAACGCATGTTATTGAAGCCTTGGATGCATCAGGTAAGGTATTGGCGTCTTTAGATCAAGCGTTGCAACCTGCACAAAATTACACCATTTGGCTTTATCCCGAACAAGATGGTCAGGCAAAATTGCTACTTGTTGCTAATGATTTAAGTGGCTCAGTGTATACAGGAGCTCAGGATGATGCAAGTTTAGCCCATTTACAATATCAATTTTATTTTCCCAAACGCTTCTTAAACTTATCTGTAGGAAACCCATATGTGACTTTTACAGCGGGCAACGGACAGTCTCCTGCGATGACTTTCGATAATCGTGATGCGGTAGAAAATCTTCAACCGGGAATTGCGAAGTTGGACAGACCTTATATTGGATATCGGACGATCTATAATCCTTTTGAATTTATGGTCTATCGTTCTACGCCAGACGTCGTTCCTGGCACCTGGGCAAACGATATTGATGTACTGACACATGAAGCTTTTATCGCCAATAAAAAACTTTATGAGAAACCAGGACGACCCGCACCGGTACAAGAAGCTGGCGTGTATACGGTTGCGCTTATTGGCAAGAGTTCAAAGAATGTGAGTGCGAAAGATAAAGCAAGAATGATTTTAGTTAAACATACCCGATAATGGAAGGTAAAGACCTTCTTTACTGACCATTATTTTAAATAATATTTATATGAAAAATCAACGATTAACGATTTACTTAGCGCTGTTGTTGCTGTGTGTTTCGCTATTTACAGGTTGTGCCAAGGTGGATTATACAGCCATTACAGAACCTGCCTATCTACGGGTGTTCAATAACCTCAATTATGTGCAAACTTTAGGAAGTAAAGATGATAAAGTTCCTTATTTCTGCATGTTGATCAATCCTACGTTTGGTGCAGAGGGAGCAATAACCGGCGCCGAGATTGTTGGTGACTTTCTAGATAAAAGGGCAGCATATGCTCCACCTTATCCATCACATATTGGAAATAGCACAACAGTTGATAACCCAGAATATCCGGGAAAAGAAAATGTATTGGTAGGTCCTGTTTTAAATGGATTTGATTTAAGTAGTTGGGCTCAAGTTCCGTCTGGAGAACTACACATAATTTTCGCTTATAGGCCAAAGAACAGCATTCCATTTTTTGAATTAGAAAGCCAGCTTAAAACTGATATTTTAATCGATACGGTCATTAATCTGGCAAGTAAAGAGGTGTATACGCTGCATTTACTACAAAAAGATTTTATATCCAAAGAACATGGAATACTCTTACGTCAAGAGAATTTTCATAAGTTACCACTTTCTGATTCTTTGGTTTATGTCAATTTTTATAATATGAGTGCCAAGGGGTTTGTTGATGCAGATCTCAGTTTGAAGGATGATGATTATTTGCTGCGAAGTTTTAAGAATGGCATTAAAGACGAGACGAATATTTTTCTTTCATTGTATGAAAGCCAAGATAATCCGTTTGTTCAGGCGCCAACCGTATCTGGTTATAAGGGTAAATTTTTAACACGATTGACGCGTAATAATACAAACGCTACGGTAAGCCCTTACTTGAGTTTTCCGCTTTGGGCGAGTAGTAAAAGCAACGGTATTCAGACAGATATATGGCAACGGTTTGATTTCTTTGCACCAGGAATGGATATCACCAATAATCCGTTTTTTTCTGGTGAAATTGCTACTGGAGGAAATTGGGCATCGGTGAATTGTCTGAAGAATGGAAAAGTATTCTTGGGGGGATCTGACAACGGCACACAATTGCCCAATCTATTAGTCAACGTACATTCTGGCACCCATAATCCGCAGACATTTGCAACAGTAAACACATTAGAGGTAGTAAATGGCCGAATTTATTTGACCACTATTCAACGAAAATATGCCCCACCAATTTACTAACAGTTAGATAGGAGATTTTAAATATGAGCTATAAGATAATCGATAAACGGTGTAATAAGGTACAGCAGTATGTTCTGTTAATACTTTCATTTTTCCTTTTTTCTTGTGAACATCCTGATTTAACGGTGGTAGTACCCAATGAGAACTTACGTCCGGCCTCGGATTTTATTAAGAATAATTATGAAATGACCTTATTCAGTGCTGCACTGGAAAAAGTGGGATTGACGGGAACGTTAAATGAAAAGGGACCCTATACTGTTTTGGTTCCTACTGATAAAGCATTTAATGAATTAGGGATATTTAGACCTTCAGATTTTGATAAGATTGATCTGGACAGTTTAAAAAAAGTGATTCAATATCATATCCTTCCGCGCCGTATGTTGCTGCGTGATATTCCCTCAAATGGAGTTGATGTACGCTATGCTACACTAGCTGGAACTTCTTTATATACTTCGCTTGGTTCGGTAGGACCAAATGGTGGTACACCTATGAATGAACTTTTTTTTAGCGGAGCAAAAGCAACCCGTAAAGATGTAGTTTTAGCGAACGGTGTTCTGTATGTTTTAGATAAAATGATGAAACCGCATTTTGATACACATATTCAAGCTTGGTTAGCAGCTCGATCCGAATACAGTGTATTTGTAAGCGGACTTAAAAAGTTTGGATTATGGGATCAACTCGCAACTGATGGTCCTTTCACAATCTTTGCACCTACCAATGAGGCCTTAGCAGAAGTAGGGATTACATCGGAATCATTACAGGGGTTAAGTCCGGAAAATTACCGTGCAGATGTTCTTTTTGGAGCTTACATCTTATATGATAAGCACTTTTTTGTGTCCGATTCCAAAGTTTTATCTGTCATCAATTCAAGCGGAATTTATACCTATAACTTAAAAAATAATCTACATGAGATGAGCTTTTCTGGAGGGGAAGCATATCCAAGTTTTATATTGAGTTATTTTCTTCGCTTACGTGCAGATCATAGTGTTATGGCACCGATCATTGCGGAAGTGTCTTATGGGATCAGTGCTAAGATGGATTACCTCTGTCGCAATGGAGTGGTGCACCACCTGAATCGGGGGTTGGTAAGACCAGATCAAGCAATTAAATAATATGACAAATTATGCTGATGAAAACGCAACAAATGAATACAATATATAAGCTGGCATTGATAGGAATGCTGATGATGCTGTTATTTTCCGCCTGTAAAAAAACGGAGTTTATGCCTGCAACGGAAGGCGAGCAGATACCCTATAAACCTGAGGCGAACGAGACTGTTACTGAATTGTTAGGTGAAAATCCGGATGCGACATTGTTTTATACGGCTTGGAAAAGGAGCAGTATGGACGAAAAAATCAAGGAAAAAGGGGTGAATACAACCTATACTTTGTTGGTTCCCGACAATGCTGCGATGACTGCCGCAGGTTTGACCGAGTCGAAGCTAGCACTGATGCCGAAGGCGGATGTAGATAGTATGATGCTATTTTATACCGTGTTGGGCATGATAGCGAGAGATGAACTCCGAGAAAATAGTTTACCTGTAAAAAGTATGCTGATGAATCCAGCTTTAAGGGTTCCTTTTTATGAAGGTGGAGTCGGATCTGGTCTCGGTCAAAGGTATGATCCATACTATTACAAACATTACCTGGCTTTACGTGATGAACAGTTGTTGATCAATGGAAAAAAGGCGGGAAAAGTGAAGTATCAACCGGCACGCAATGGTGCAATTTATTTTTTAGAACAAACCGTTAACAAACCAACAAAAACGGTATTGGAAGCATTGGAACAGGATGGGCGTTTTACGATGTTTCTTGAATTGCAACGACTTTCCGACGATACATTTGCGGAAACGATGGTGACTCAAATGGAGCCTTTATTTGGATATAAAATGTCACATGAAGAATTTTGGCAGAATTTTCCTGATGCACGTGAGCCTTATACAAAAAAATGGCGCATTGGGCCAACTCCAAATCCCGATTATGCTGATCCTAATATCACCATTTCGACTTGGTTTGTGCCTACAGATGCGGCCTTTAAGCAAGCAGGATTTAAATCTGTAACCGAGATGCTTCAATTCAATGAAATTCGTGGCAATGTGCATTTTGATGAGTGGGAGTTTCAACCGATCGGTGGTTATCCACTAGATAGTATTGTGAATTATCATCGTGATTGGGGACGTTTTTATGCCATCAAGGATCCTGGTTATGGACTCCCATACTCCAATAGTACGGTGTTTTTTAGTAATGATTTGACTGCAGACTTCTTACAAGATTATAATGTCAATATTGGTGGAACTGCACCTGTGGAATATGCATATAAGAATCCTTTTGCGTTTACCACTTCCAAAGGATTGTTATTCATGACGATAAAAGAAAGTGGTCGGGATCCTGTACAGATTATCGAAACAGATATCAATACCCTAAATGGGCCGATTCATGTAGTGAACAATTTATTGTTACCAAAGGGATTCAAATTAAAATAGCCCCTTGGAAGAGTTTAAGGTACTACAAAATAACAGAAACCAAGATATTTCATGTGTACGCTGAATAACTAAACGAGCTAGTAAGCTCATGATTAAAAAATGATAGATGAAACTACAGCTAAGATATTATAAGCAATTAGGGATACTGCTTTTCGCAATTTTATTGATTACCTCTTGTAAAAAGGACGAGGTAGCTACAGGTCATGATAATAATAGGGTCAATTTGGTTATAGCCGATAATTTTAATTTGTCCAGTTTTAGTGCAGTTCTGCGTAAAAGTGGATTGGATAAAGTAGTACAGAACGGGGAAGGACCATATACCTTATTGGCACCTTCTGATGCCGCTTTTTCAACAGCTGGTTATAGCGATGCTGTAGCTGTTTTAGCCGGAAATACTAAATTGATTTCCAGAATTGCCAATTACCATACACTGGATGGAAAATACGAGTTAAATAAACTTCCTTTTCTGTTTAATCAGGAATTGCAGACACGAGGTGGAAAAATCTATGCAACCCATTGGATTAAAGGGCCTGATACGGTGTTAACGCTCAATGGTTCGCGCGTATTGGCCCAGAACATTGCCGCGTCCAATGGACTGATTCAGGTTTTAGATCGGGTGCTTACACCCTATGTACACGATTTGGTAGGTAATGCAATTGCAGCAGATCCCAGTATTACTTTGTTTGCGCAAGCATTGAAAACCTCTGGTGTTTTACAGACTATAAGTGATGCTGGTCCATATACTGTGTTTGCTCCAAATAATGCAGCGATGCAGGCTTTGGGGTACAGTACGGTTCAACAGATTCAGTTGGCAGATCCTGCGAAGCTTCGAAGTTTTTTGCTTTATCATATTGTAAAGGATAGACGATTCGTATACGATTATATTCTCAGTACGGGTGTTTCAAATATGGCACAACAGGGCATGATGGATGGTAATAGTGTCACCATAAAGCTGGTGCCTAATTCAAACTCGACAACATCATTCCAGAGTATCAGCTTACGCGGAATAGGAAATACTTCAGATATCAAATTGCTGAAACAGGATATGTTAAGTGGAAATGGTGTATTACATGTGATCGATGCTGGTTTGCGGATTACTCAATAATCAAATTAAGATTAGCTAAAAGAAATTAAAAATGAATAGTTATATCAATATGAAGCCAAGGGTAGGTCCATTTTTAGGAAAAAATATACTTTGGTGGATGAAAATAAAGGTGGCCTTAATGTGCTTCCTTTTTTTAACGGATACCTCTGTTTTCGCACAGGAAACATCAGGTGCTTTAACAGGTCGTGTTCAGAATGTTGACGGGAATGCTGTCGCTGGAGCTTCGATTCTGGCTATACATACTCCGTCGGGGACGCGTTATTCACTTGCTACAGATAAAGACGGTCGCTATACGCTAAACAATCTCCGTATTGGTGGACCATATACGGTAATGGTGAGCATGGTCGGGATGCAAAGTGATACACGATCGGATATTCAAGTGCGTCTAGGTGCTGCGCAGGAACTCAATCTACAATTGCTAGCAGGTACTCAAGCTTTGGCCGAAGTTGCTGTAATTGGTCGTTTACAGCGACAACGTGTGGATACGTATGGCGCAGGACGCAATATCAGTGCTGAACAGGTCCGTAATATGCCTACGGTAAGTCGTTCTATTACAGATGTAACCCGATTGACTCCTCAGGGGAGTAGAGACAATAGTTTTGGAGGAACCAATTTTAGGTATAATAACGTCACTGTCGATGGGGCAGTCAATAATGATGCAATCGGCTTTTCGCCTTCTTTAGGTGGACAGACAGGGACTTCAGGCATGGCTGGAAGCAGTACGCGTACCAATCCGATTTCTATTGATGCCATACAAGACATGCAAGTGTATTTAGCACCATATGATGTTAAAATCGGTAATTTCACTGGAGGTTCGGTCAATGCTGTAACACGTAGTGGTACCAATAAGATCGAAGGATCAGTCTATGGATATGGCCGTAATGCTATGTTGACAGGAAAGGATAGGGTTGGTGGTTTAGGTAAGATGGATCATGATTTTTATGACTATCAGTCCGGATTTAGGATAGGTTTTCCAATTATAAAAGACAAGCTTTTCTTCTTTAGTAATGAAGAGATCACCCGTCGTCAAGATCCTACACAACTGTATGTAGGTATTGTCGAGACCGCTCATATTTTGAGTGAGGATGATGTCAAATCTATTGCTACAGCAGTAGGTAGTCGCTACGGTGATGTATTTGATGCAGGGACAGCAGGAAAATATACAAATTGGTCAAAATCGACAAAGTTTTTTAATCGTATCGACTGGAATATAAATGATCAACATCAATTAGCTATTCGTAATAACACTATTTTTAGTAGCGCTAGTCATATGGATCGGGATCAACAGGATTTCCGCTTTTCAAGTATGGCTTTTAAGCAAACGAATAATCAGAGTAGTACAGTAGCAGAATTGAAAAGCCGCTTTAGTAATAATCTTTCTGGTAATGCGGTATTGGGTTTTACAGTAGTAAACGACAGACGAGATCCGTTGAGTGACCCCACTCTTCCTCAAGTACAGATTCAGGGACGTACCCCAGGTTCGACAATTTATCTAGGAACTGACCGTGAAGCTAGTATTTTTGATATGCAGCAGCGGACATGGGAACTGACCGCGAATCTGAACTGGAACTTAGGTCGGCATAAACTTCTTTTTGGTACGCATAACGAGCTTTACCGTATCCGCTACGGTTTTGTTAATGCCTGGAATGGAAGGGTAGATTATAATAGTATTGATGATTTTTTAAATAATAATCCTTATCGCGTACGTGGTAGTTACAACTACAAGAACAATACGCGGGATTATATTCTAGATAATCCTGCCGCAGATTTTGGAATCAATATGTACAGTTTTTATGTACAGGATGAGATCAGGGTAAGTGATAATTTTCGAATTACACCCGGCTTGCGCGCTGATTTTACACAGTTGCCCGACATGCCTGTTTTAAGTGATAAAGTTCGACATATACAGTCCGATCCGTACTTTGGTACAACTTATAATTATACACCTTTGTCACGAATTTCAAATGATTTCCTTAATCGCGTACAGCTGTCGCCACGTGTAGGGTTCCGATGGGAGGTGTTGGAAGATAAAAGTTTAGTATTACGTGGTGGGGCAGGACTTTTTACAGGACGTATTCCTTTTGCATGGCTGGCTTACGCTTATTACAATACAGGTGATAGTTATGGGGCTTTTGACCAACGTGCAGATCAGAAGCCTTTTGCTCCAGGCAGTGATGCAATTAAACCTAGTCCAAATGGATTGGCCGATTTTATAGCAGCAAATGGCGCTGTGGTAAATGATCCGAAGAGCGGTAAGACACAAGTCGATCTGGTAGATAATGGTTTTACATTACCTCAGGTATTGCGTGGTAGTCTAGGTATTGATTATGAAACCGCTGATAACTGGAAGTTTGCGTTCGAAGGTATGTATACAAAAAATATCAGCGATGTGCTCTTTCAGCAGTTGAATGTCCATGATAACCCGCTCTATTTTGGTTTTGATGCTTATAAGCAACAACCGGTATATAAGGGGGCAGTTGACGATCGTTTCTCTAATATTTATTTGTTAAGCAATACCGATCAGGGGTACCGTTATAGCATTACTGGAACAATCGGTAAGCGCATGAAAAATTTTAGCGGAACGGCGAGTTATACTTATGGAGAATCTAAAGATCTGAGTAACGGAGTCAGAAACTCAATGGAATCAAATTGGCAATTGAATCAATCACTTATACCGAATAATCCAAAACTTGCTTATAGTAATTTTGATATTCGTCACCGTATTGTATCGAGTATTAGTTATGACCAAAACTGGCGAACTGCTGGTAAAACAAACATCACCTTGTTTTTCAGTGCGCAATCGGGATCTCCATTTACTTACGGTATTGTAAACAATAGTATTCAGGGATTACCACAACAGGTCAGTTTAGTGTATGTGCCAAATCCGGAGGAAGCGATCCGTTATTTTAAAGATATTCCTAGTGGCAACACTGCAGTACAGCAAGCTGAAGCATTTAACAAATACATTGATGGCAATGCCTACCTCAGAAGTAGAAGGGGAGAATTTACGGAACGTAATATGGGCCGTACGCCCTGGAATGTGCAAGCGGATCTTCGAATCGCACACGATGTTCCAGTGAACAACAAAAAAGGTCAATTTATTACAATTTCTGCCGATGTGGTCAATGTGACAAACCTGCTGTATAAAAAGTGGGGAGTACAGTATTTTTCTCCTAATACATTCAATTCGACTAGTAGTGTGGGCTTGACTCCAAGCTTGTTCCCGCCACAGCAGAATGATGGAAGTTGGCCGGTATTTACTTTCAATGAACCTGGGGAAACTTATAGTATTGATTATTTTAATTCAAGAGCACAGGTTCAATTAGGAGTTCGATACACATTTTAAACGATAGCAGTAACTTTCATGAGTGATTTAACAGTTGATAAGTGCAATGAAATTATGGTTAAAGTCAGAAAGAAAGATATCATCTTTTACTCATGCGAACGCAAAAAAATAGCATATGGATATACCATATGGATAAATAAAAAATTAAAGTCATGAAAACATGGACAAAATATAGCCTCAGTATCATCTTTTTTATTTTGATACTTGCAGGTATTGCAGGTTGTGAAAAGAAAGAAGATCTGCTTCCTGAGACTGCAATGAAAATAATGGACTATTATCCAAATTCAGGAAAAGAGGGTACGCTTGTTACTATTCAGGGTGAAGGTTTTGGTACTGGTATCGATGCTTACAAAGCAACGGTGAACGGTAAAGATGCTACGGTGATCAGTGCGACAGCCAATGCGATTGTTATTCGTATACCTGTAGGGGGAAGTACAGGAAAACTGGTATTGAGCTATAAGAGTAAGTTGATGGATGTTGGTACCTATACTTATCAAGATTTAAGTGTACGTCAGGTGTTTCCAGCAAATGGTCCTGCGGGCTCGCAAATACGTATTGGAGGTACTGGATTTGGAAGTATTAGCACTCCGGCGGAAGTTTTTATTAATGAAAAAAAGGCCTTGGTTGTCAGTATTAGTGATACGCTTATCGTAGCAGAAGTGCCTAATGAAGCTGGTTCTGGGTCGGTATTGGTTAAAGTGGATGGAATGGATGCGAAAGGTCAAAATTTCACTTATCAAGCAATAAAAAGTATAAAGCCTTTAAGCGGGGGGAAAGATACGCGTGTAGTGATTACGGGTGAAGGTTTTGAGGAATTGACAGCCAATAATATCGTAGAATTTAATGGTAAGAAAGCTCTTGTTCTTGAATCTACCCAAGATCGTTTGATCGTAAAAGCTCCCGAAGGAGTAACTTCAGGACCCTTATCGGTAAATATCAATAATCAGAAAACCACAGGTCCTTCCTTCACAGTTGTAGATAAACCTGTCATCCAAACAGTGACTCCATTAAGCGGCCCAAAGGGGGCACAAATGACGATCAGCGGCTCTTTATTCAGTAAAGAAATGGATGAAAATTTAGTATACATCAATAATGTATTGATACCACTGAGTTCAGCTAATGAAACGGAGCTGAAACTAACAGTTCCAGGAGGTACCGGATCAGGCGTTATTCGCGTTGTGGTAAATGATCAAGTGAGTAATGGCCCGCAGTTTAAAGATCAAAATCTGGGGATTATTGCAATGACACCAGACAACGGTCTGACCGGTACGAGTGTGACGATTAAAGGTACGGGGTTTAGTACTACTGCATCTGAAAATAAAGTATATTTTAATGGCGTATTAGCGATGGTAAAAACAGCAACGGAGAATAGTTTAGTACTCGAAGCACCTTTGGGATTAAGTACCGGAAATGTTAAAGTTGTTGTCGGTGCACAGGAAGCGCTTGCCCCGCAATTGTTTAAAAGAGCGGGTGTGATGACTTTGGCTGGAGGACCAAGCAGTAATACCTTTGCTGGATATATGTCTGCGATTGCGACCGATCAGCAAGGTAATATTTATGTAACCGATACGAATAATAAACAAGTGAAAAAGATTACATCTTCCGGTACTGTTTCCATTTTGCAGGTTAACGGAGCAGATGCGGTTTTTGTTAAACCTTACGGTATCGTAATCGATAAGCAGAATACTATTTATGTGAGCGATCAAGGGACGGATCAGGTAATCAAGATTACATCGGCTGGTCAACGTTCAGTCCATACATCGGGCTTTGCGCCAGGACATATGAGTATTGACGATGCTGGAAATCTGTATGTCAATATCAATGGATTTGCCGCGGGGGTCAATAAGGTTAATCCAACCGGAAATTATACTAAAATTAATGGTCCAGGTTGGGTGACAACCAGAACAGTTGCGGATGCTCTAGGAAACTACTACTATCCAGATCAGAATGCAATAAGCGGTAATGGTTTGATGCGAAGAGGTGTTGATGGTATAATTATGAATGCATGGGTCGGATTTTCAGACGCAGGTTATGTTGATGGTATTGGAAGTGCAGCACGTTTTCAAGGAATAAGTAGCGTTGTCCTTTTTGAAGGTAACACCATGTTTGCAACAGATAATTTTAATTATGGTTTAAGAGAGATTGATATGGCGACTAGAAGGGTATCTACAATTTTCAAAGCGAATAATCGTGGATATATAAATGGAACATTACTCGAGTCTCGCTTTGGTGCCATGGCCGATTTGGCAATCGACAAGGAAGGTAATATTTATATCTTGGATCCGGACAATAAGGCAATCCGTAAGGTTTTCTTAAAATAGGAGTGAAATTATAATTAATATTAAAAGGTAATACAATCTAAGAAAGTGAACGTACGTTCACTTTCTTAGATTGTATTTTTGTTCTATAACCATTACTTGATATTCAGTCATATATTGAAATTACTTTATCGATGGTTTTATTAACTCCGCTACCCCAAACTCTACCCTGAGATAGAAAGTTGGCTCAGTTCCACCCCGCACACTAGCTTGAGACTCCACTAGATCGAACCCGATCGATCCCTTTTTCGAATCTAGCCGAAATAAAAAAAGCTTCACATTTCTGTGAAGCTTTTTGTGATCCCGCTGGGATTCGAACCCAGGACCCATACATTAAAAGTGTATTGCTCTACCAGCTGAGCTACGGAATCTTACTCTTTTTTGAAGTTTCCTTCGTTGTTTGGAGTGATGCAAAGGTAGAAAAATCCCTGAGATATGCCAAGTATATCTTGCGAATATTCTTTAAATCCTTTATTTTGAGGGAGAATATTTTTTTTTATCTAAGATTTTTGTTGCTTTCTGGAAGCATATTTCATTAAAATATGCTTCTGATTATCCATATTAATATTTTTTAAACACACATAAAATTGTGTTATTTCTAAAAAAGGATATCCCAAATACCTGCGGATTGTTCCAATATGACGAGAGCATGGGCATTATTAAAAAGTATTTCATAATAATTTTGCTGAACTTCAATATAGGTTCTCTGTGCATGGAGTACTTCAAGTAAACTAGAATCACCTCGTTTGTAGCCGTAGAGTTTCCCCGTTAAGATAGCTTTAGCATCGTCAAGAATACCACTGTTGAACTGCTGGAGTTGCTTTTGAGTCGCTTCATAGTTATAAAATGCTTGCTTAACTTCTGTTTGCACCTGTAGTTCAATCTCTTGATGTTGTAATCCAGCTTGTTGGGCAGTATAAAATGCCTCCTTAAGTTCTCCTTTCCGATGATTTGAAAATTTCAAAGGAATTCTTATTCCAAAATTTGATGAAGTGAAAGCTGGACTGGGAGCTAACTCATTGCGGGCTTCTGCATTGTGCGTAATACCTGTCGTTATTCCTAAATCTAGTACCCGATTTACTTTTGTAAGACGGATCATTTTTTCTGACACATCTTTATTTTGTAATGCATACAGTAGATCTGCACGGTTTGATAGTGCATGGACTATAAGGTCATCAAGATAAAAAGACCGGTCAAATGTAGAAAAATTCACCAATGCCATCTGTGTAAGTACAGCATGTTTACTCCCCATCAGTAAATTGAGGCTACTCAACGATCCTTTCCAATTTCCGATGGACTGAATTGCTTCATTCCATATGGATTTAGCCTCAAGTTTACTTTGTTTGGCATCAATAGCAGTAATTGTACCTAATTTGGCACGTAAACTGTCCGATTTTGCAAGTTCATCCATCGTTTCATAGGAATTGAACTTTAATTTCATCAGTTGCTCATGATGGATTGCGGTTAAATATTGTACAGTAGCATCGGCTCGGAGATTCCTGAAGTAATCCTGCAATATATATTTGCTAAGTTCAGATTCACTTTTTGCCAGATCAACGCGTGCTTTCCGTTTTCCGCCAAGTTCGAGGGTCCAGTCCAGTCCGATATTGTATCCGTACCCCATCTTCATCTTATGCTGGTCGTTATTAAATACATCAGCGGTAAATTCTGGATCAGGAATTATTTTGGATTTTTCAATATTTGCTTCAGCAATATTGATATTTAACTTTTCTGCCGCATAAGCTATGTTATTTTGAGCAACAGCTTTTATAAAATCGGGATAAGCAATCTCTTTTTGAATATCTGCGTCAATCTGAGCCTGAGTAATTACACTTAAGACTAAAGTAAAATATAATAGTAGAAAGTGTTTTTTATGGATGTTTTTAAGACGTAACATGTGATGGTATTTTTGAGATGAAAACTAATTATGTTTTTTGTCTGCATTTATTTTCTCTAATAGATAATATAATGATGGCAATGCATAGAGGGTTATCACGGTAGCGAAGAATAATCCGTAAACAATGACAGTTGCTAATGGTCTTTGAACATCAGATCCAATACCTGTGGCCAATGAAGCAGGAAGAAGCCCCAAGATGGCTACAGTGGCAGTCATGATTACTGGTCTGAAACGATGTTGAGCGCCTTCTATTACGGCTTCTTTTAAAGCATACCCTTTTTTTCTTAATGCATTGAACTGTGTGATCATCAGTACACCATTTTGAATTGCAACACCAAAGAGTGCTATAAATCCGACTGCTGAAGATACATTGAGGGTCATAGCGCGAATATTTAATGCAAGCATACCTCCAAATATGGCAAGCGGTACAACACTCATTAATAACCCGGCTTGTGAGAAGCTTCCAAAAGCGCCGTATAGTAGTATAAACATTAATGCTAGTGCCATAGGAACAATAATAGCCAAATGCTGATATGCGCGATTTTGATTTTCAAATTGACCGCCCCATTTTATTTTTATGTCGTTGTGGTCATATTTGATATCTTTTTCAATTTTAGCTTGTGCTTCTTTGAGAAAGGAAGTAAGATCATTTCCGCGTAGATTTAACCGCACTGTCAAATGTCTCTTATTCATCTCACGAGCGATCGTGCTTTCTCCGGTATTGAGTTTTATTGTCGCTACTTGTGATAGGGGAATTTTGGCTCCGGATTCATTTGTCAACATTAAATTTCCTATTTTTTCAGGAGTATTGCGACTTGCTTCATGATAACGGCAGATAATATCGTATACCTTTCCCTCTTGAAATATTTGGGAAACCGCTTTTCCGCCGATAGCTGTTTCAATAAGGTCGGAGACATCGGCGACATTTAAACCATATTGTGCTATTTTATAACGGTCTGCTTTTATCTGTAGTTGCGGCAATGGAGGTTCTTGATCGATCGCTAAATCGACAGCACCTTTTACTTTTCGCAACGTAATCAAGACCTCATCTGCTATTCTTCGGATTTCCTTAAAGTCTTCTCCATATATCTTAACGACGAGCTCACTATGCGCCCCCGCAATTTTATCCATCACCCCATCAATCATTGGTTGTGAAAAAGCAACATCATATCCGGGCATCTGTTTGTATTCAGCAGCCAATTCCTCAATTAGATCAGCTTTGGTTTTCCCATTTTTCCACTGTTTGTAAGGAAGTAAGCCAATACTGCATTCAAAATGAGAGGGAGTCCATGCATCTGTACCATCATCATTGCGACCTGCTTGGACCATCACATATGTTACCTCATCATATTGAAGTGTTCGCGCACGCAGTGAGTCACTCATTTCCTTTGATTTTTCAACTGTAATCCCAGGAGGTAGTGATACTTGCAACCAGATGGATCCTTCATCTAAGGGCGGCAGAAAATCTTTACCAACAGTACATGTTAATACGATTGCACCTGCAAAAATGATGATTAAAGGTGTGAATACTCTCTTTGGACGCTTTAATAAATGCTGGATTTGTCTGTGATATCCTACAGTTAATTTTTCTAACCATTTGTTGTAATATACTTTTTGAGGTTTCCGATAAACAACATAAGCGAGTCCAGGTATTAGAAATAGAGCAACTAATAACGCACCCAACAATGCGTAACCTACTGTAAAAGCCATAGGAGTAAATAACTTTTTTTCTACACGTTCAAATGCAAATAGGGGAATATAAGCCGTGATTATAATGATTGTTGCAAAAAATATGGGTTTAGCCATTTGCTTTACAATAGAAGCAATACCTAATTCTGTGAGTTCTTCATCTTCATTCTTTTCTCTTTTTTTCAAGATGGCTTCCATCATGACAATGGCCCCATCGACTATAATACCAAAATCGATGGCACCTAATGACAACAAGTTAGCCGGAACATGCGTAAAGTGCATCAGGATAAAAGCTGTCAACAGAGCGATAGGTATGGTAATAGCAACTAAAAGCGCTCCACGCCAGCTACCAAGGAATATGATGAGTACAATAATCACCAAACCCATTCCTTCTAATAAGGTATGGGAAACGGTAGTTAAGGTTGTTTCTACAAGTTGAGTACGATCCATGAACGGATGAATCTGTACTCCCGCAGGTAATGTGGTATTGTTTAATTCATCAATAGCTTGATTGACGCCCTCTAAAACGACAGAAGGGTTTTGGCCTTTAAGTAATAGCACAATTCCCTCAATATTGTCGGAATAGTTTGCTCCACGTTTATCAGAATAGCCTAAAGCACCTTTTCTTTCAAGATTTCCATATCTGATCTGACCGATATCTTTCATGAAAATAGCTGTTCCTTGCTGGGATTTAACAACTATATTTCCGATGTCTTCCAATGTCCTGAGAAGTCCGATTCCTCTAATGACGTAAGATTGGTCCCCTCTATTCATGACACTTCCACCTGCACTGGTGTTGTTTGTTTCAATTTTGTTCACCACCTCGCTTAGGGCTAGACCATATTGTTCCATTTTAATGGGATCAATCTCAACTTGAAATTGTGTCGTAATCCCTCCAAAATTTGTAACATCAACTACGCCAGATACTTGTTTGATACGGGGTATAATGACAAATGTCTGCAGATCGGTGAGTTCACGTAGATCATGTGATTTACTTTCGATGATGTACCGAAATATTTCTCCTGTTGGAGAAGTTAAAGGGTCAAGATTTGCTGTTGCGTTATAAGGCAGTTCCAGATCCGTCAACCGTTCTTGAATACGGGTGCGTGCGAAATAATCGTCTGTTCCATCTTGAAAAACAATTGTAACCATAGACAGTCCAAAAGTACTTTTACTCCGCATAACGTGCATACCTGGTAAACCATTGATAGCTCTTTCTATCGGAATAGTAATTTGCTGCTCTACTTCTTCTGCAGCAAGTCCAGGTACTTGTGTCACAATCTGAGAACTTACATCGCCTATATCAGGATACGCTTCAATGGAAAGCTGTGTCCAAGAATAATATCCAAAAAGTGTTAATAGAATAAAAAGAGTCAAGACCAACCAACGTTTGGCTATAGTATTGTCGAATATATTTTTCATTAGAATAGAGTTGATTAAAGTTGCGATGCACCAATCAGGAAGGCATTAATTTATCTTAGTTTTTCAGCGCTGTTTTTATAGCTATACTTATTTCAATAGATCCCCAAATGCAATTCACAGCGTAATTGGTTTCATTGGAATAATATACTTGAGAATGTACAGCAGTTTTTATGTGAATAAACTTTCTTCGAAATACTATTTATTTTGCATTTAATAGATAAAATGCACCCTCACTGATAATATTGTCTCCTGCTTGCAGACCTGATAAAATTTGTACCTGATCTTTATCTGTGATACCAGTTTCGACGTAGCGTCTGAGATATTTATCTTTCCCAATTGCTAAGAACACATAGCTTTGATCATTATATTGTAGTAATGATTTTGCAGGAATGAACACAGCATCAGAAGCTTTTTTAGTAAAGTTGACATTCACATACATGCCTGGTTTTAATAAACGATCGGGATTGCTGCATTCAATAAGTATTGGGACACTTCGGGTATCTTCATTTACAATTTCATCGATGTGGTAAATGGTTCCCCTTATCTTATCATCAGGAAAGGCTATTGTAGCAATTTCGGCTAAATCTAATTTATTAATAAGGTTTAGATTTTGTTCTTTAACCATTCCAACTACCCAGACAGTGTTCAGTTCGGCTACTTTAGCAAGGGGTAAATCATCCGATTTAATGTATTGTCCCAGAACAATGTCATTGCTGATAACTTCACCAACAATAGGCGATCGGATAATAAGTGGCTGTCCTAAAACTAGTTTTTCAGTATCTACATTGAAGAATCTAAGCGAAGCAGACGTATTTTGATATTCTTTCTCTGTAATTTCGTACTGGGCCCTGGCCTCTTCGACATCTTTATCAGTTCCTACACCATGTTGTTTAAGATCTTGTTGTCGCTTTAGAATCAATCTAGCATTTTGATAAGCTGTTTTTGCCTGAAAGTATAGCTTTTGAGTATCAATAAATTCCGGAGATATCAGTTCATAAAGGGGAGTTCCGGACTTTGTTTTCATTCCTAATTTGAGATGTACTGCTGAAACACGTCCTGAAAATGGAGAACCGATTTCAGCATAGAGATTTGGAATAGCTTTCACTGTCCCGGCTGTAATGAGCTCCAGTTGATGAGCTTGTTTGAGAACAGTATATGTCTTTAATTGTGATTTTACCTTTCCTTGGACTTGAATGGTATCACCTTTTTGTGTGAAATCTTCAGTGATTTCTTCATCAACTTTTGTATGACATCCCATTAGACTAAGAGAAAGTATAGAAATGATGAGAATCCGGATTAAGTGACTATGTTTTTTTGTAATTGTGGTTTTCATCGCTAAGAATTTTAAATTAACATTTATTAGTGCCTAAGTGATATTTCTCCATGAGGAGCATCTTTATCGCTGTTTTTGAACATTGCAAAGGTGCTTAGGTTGTAGGAGTATAGCAGTTAGAATACGAATAGAAAATTATTAGAAAATTATTAGAATGATTTTCCGGAGTGTTAATAAAGAAGATGAAATTATAAATATTTTGCTTTAAGATCAGATTTGATCTTTGCCAAGCAACAGAACCTTCACCGTAGTGTTAGGCTTTTCTGTCCGGTTTATTGCGGTGTTATTTTATCTAAGATTTAAGTATAGCGAGTCGTTGATATCTTTTGAATATAGATTACAAAATTATAGCATCAGCAATGTGGTAAGGTTAAGATGAAAGTTGTTCCTTCGTTCTCTTTTGAAATGACCGAGATATTGCCATTATGCAGTGCAACAATTTTTTGTGTCAACGCAAGTCCAATGCCGTGTCCATAGGTATAGTCTTTGTTTTTACCACGATAAAATGGACTAAAAACCTGTGATAGATCTTCGGTTGCAATTCCAATTCCTAAATCAACAAATTTTAGCACTATATTTTGGCTATCAAACAGAACAGAAACAGTACAGCGAGGTGGGGTAGAGAATTTACAACCATTTTCGAAGAGATTGCTACAGGCTACTTTTAACAAGTATTCATTGCCATTTATGGAGATTTGATTATCGTTTTCAAAATCGTCGTTAAAGTGTATGTCAATTTTGTACTGGGGGTTGGTTTTTTGAACCTGTTGTCTGGCATCTAACAAAAGTTCGTCTACTCGTATGGGCTTAAATGCAATTTCGGTAGGATCATAACTAGCTTTTGCTAGATCAAGGAGGCTATTGCACAAACGGGCCAATTTGTTTGAGTCATTTAATGCATGATTAATTGCGTTCTTATAATCGTCTATCCCTCGATTTTTACTCATTGATAATTCCAGTTCCGTAATAATAGCAGCAAGTGGTGTGCGCAATTCATGAGAGATGTTCGATACAAAATGTTTCTGTGCGTCAAATGAGTTTTCTAAGCGATCCAACATATCGTTGAAGGTATCGGCAAGCTCAGATAGTTCATCTTTATTGTCATTATTTGATAAACGGAGATCAAGATTGGTAGCAGAAATATTTCGTGCTTTTTCACTCATAGCACGAACTGGTTCAAATGCTTTCTTAGAGAAAAAAATACCTGCTATGAGAATAAACAAAATTGAAATAATAAAAACAATAATGCTATTATTTAATAGATTATGGAGTTTACTATAACCATATTGGTCATAAGCGGCCGCAGTAACAATATATCTTTTACCTTGATAAACATACTGAAGACCTATAACTTGCCAGTCCTGCTGATAAAATTTGATTTCACCTTTTTGGTAAATTTCATCAAACATAGGTTTTGTTTCTTTGACAAAATCGATATCCACAGCGTCATGATAGATTAAATCAAATTTGGTATCATAAATAGCAACCTCAACCTCATTCAATATTTTTCTATTATTATGGTAGATATCTTGCAAAATCTTTTTGTCTACATGAGCATTTAGAAAAAGATTGGCTTTGGTGATCGCTTCTTTTTGTAGTAGATTGTAAAATTCTATCTGTCTGTTTTCCTTTGCAGATAGATAGATTACAGTAGCAAACAAACTAAGAATAATTGCTGTAATGACGGTAAATAGAAAAACTAGACGTGTTCTTATTTTCATAGTTCTTTTTTCAAAATGAAACCCATTCCGGATTTTGTATGGATGAGTTTCTTGTCAAAATTACGGTCTATTTTTTTTCTGAGGTAGTTGATGTATACATCGATGAAGTTCGTGCCGGTATCAAAATGGGTTTCCCACACTTTATCTGCAATTTCGACCCGAGACAATACTCTGTTGGGATTTTGCATCAGGTATTCCAGCAGTTTAAACTCTTTAGGTGTTAAATTAATCTCTTGCTGACTACGTTTTACAATTTTGGTATGTAGATTCATTTCGAGATCTTCAAAGTGTAAAACAAAATTGAGATTGCCAGTTGTTTTTTGACGACGCTTTAATAATGCTCTAATACGGACTAAAAGTTCGCGCATTTCAAATGGCTTTACTAAATAATCGTCAGCTCCGGCATCGAACCCTTCTATTTTATCATCTGTAGTTCCTAGTGCTGTCAGCATAATGATTGGAAGATCTGGATTTATTTGTCTGATTTGCTTACAAAGGTCTAAACCATCCAGCTTGGGTAAGATGATATCCGTAATGATTAAGTCAAAATGATCTTGGGAAAAAAGCTTTTTACCTGATAATCCATCATAAGCTAATACGGTTTCAAAATCCTGTTCATCCAGTCCTCTCTTTATGAGTTCTGCTACGCGCTGATCATCTTCTATAATTAATATTTTCATGGAGCATACGTTATTTATCAGTTGAAACCATCATCGATATTTAATTCATAAACTGTTTTTTACTATGGCGCGATAAACACATGATGGTTTAATAAATACAAACTTACCATTTAAGATGTTATTATCGTAAAATACCATAAGCAGGTAACCTTGGTATCTTATCTATATGGAGATTATATTAGTTCATGTATATTCTAAATCCGAGTTGAATTGAAAAGTTGTTTTGGACTTGATTTTAATAAAATTATTATTCAGAAGAAAGTGTTATGTAACACATAGTTATCTTAAATTAACTTTTAAGGTGTTTTTGATGATCTATATGGAAATTTCATATATGATTTCAGTAACTTTGATTTGTTGCAACAAAGTAATTTCAAAATGTCGAATGAATAAAATTATGACTTCGAAACTCCTTTATCGCAAAATGCATTATTGATATAATCTAATGAAATTTGAATTTGAAAAAGATACAAAAAAACAATTAAATTGAGTTTATTTCAAAAAATAATATTTAAGGGCCTACCAAATTTATATTCTAATTACGCTATACAATTTTAGGTTTTTAATGATTTAGAATTCAATAAAATAGTTCATTTTTAATATTTTTATATATAGTGAACAGCTTTTGATTATATTGATTATTTTTGAATCTTAATCGAATAATTAACTGTCCATGGCACTAATATTTAAAGAGGGACGTCCTGTGGTCAGGTTAAGAGCGTTTCGTGCAATCGATGATCCTAAAACTTGCGAACGTTTTATAGAGGGACATGCACATGTTTTAACGGCCATAGGTGTGAAAAAAGTTACATCATCCAAAAATGATTGGATGTATAACCCTGCTGCTTTCGTTTTGATTGTAGAATCTCTGGATGGAGAAAATGTTTACGGAGGTGCAAGGATACATGTTTCAGGAGGATCCCAGCCTCTTCCTATCGAGGAGGCGACAGGAAACATGGACGCTAAAATCTTTGATTTGGTATGGGACTATGCACAAGAAGGTACAGGCGAGGGCTGTGGGCTATGGAATTCAAGGGAAATTGCGGGCTATGGTATTGGAAGTATTTTTTTAACTAGAGCAGCAATTGCAATTGCACCACAAATAGGTATAAAATCATTATTTGCTTTATGTGCTCCATACACGATTAATTTAACAAAGTGTGTGGGCTATCGTTTGGAAAGTGGGGTTGGAAATAACGGCACATTTTATTATCCTAAGCTGGATCTTCTTGCAACAACGATGATTTTAGATGACGTTAATAATCTTGAATTAGCTTCTGAAGAAGATAGAAAGGCTATTTTAGAATTACGTAACCGTGGAAATGTGGTTAGAATTGAGGAATTGCGCTCCAAGGAGATTGAGATACATTATATGTTGCAACTGGATAACATGGACCGATGGAACTTGAGTGAAGTCATCAAGCAGATGAGCAAACAGAAAATTAACAATGATTTTTTTGATGAGAATAATCTCAATATACTTTGATAATATAAAATGTACGAAAAGCATTATAATCTAGACTATTTAACTGAGACACTGAAAATATTGAGTGGAGTTAAACAAAAATCTTATACCTATTTTAATGATATCCCCGAGGGAGGAACGATTGTTGATTTAGGTTGCGGTTCTGGACAGGATGTCCTTAATATGAGCCGTATGTTTAATACTAATAAATTTGAATTTATTGGTATAGATCACGATTCGGAAATGATCAGTGCGGGCCAAGCTGCTATACAAGATGAATCAAATGTTAAATTTTTAGTATCAAATGTACTTGAAGTACCTTTAGCGGAAACGTCTGTTCATGGTGTTCGGATGGAACGTTTAGTTCAACATATTGGAGAACCATTAAATCTTTTCAAAGAAACACACCGTATATTAAAGGATAAAGGTATTGTTGTGGTGGTGGAATCTGATTGGAATAGTCTTTCATTTTATAATGGCGATAGTGCGATTGCTGATAAATTAAACTGTTATTTAACCCAACAAAAAGTCCATAATGGTAGAGCTGCACAATCCTTGACCACTTATCTAAATAAAATGGGCTTTTCGGAGATAACTATTGAAGTTTTCCCCTTTGTACTAAGAAATTATGATGATGCCTGTAAATATCTATGGATTGATAAAATGATTGATGAAATGTTTTCATTAAATATTATTGAAGCAACTGAAAGAGATCGTTTTATTGAATCTCAAAAACATGCTGATCAATTAGGTTATTTTTCTTGTTCTATGAATATTGTAATTGCTTCGGCTGTAAAATAGTATGAATTTATTTCGACTGATATTATTTTTTATAGTAATACCTATCCCTTTATTTAGTCAAATTCAATTAACTGATAATTTTGAATTTTTTGAACCTGGTTCTGATTTACACATTTTAAAATTAGATAGAGAGGTGACTCCGCAAGAGGTCCCTACATTATTAAAGAAATTTAAACCAGGTGAAAGCCCTAATCCTAATCTAGGGCTTAGTAAATTCAGTGTGTGGGTTGCATTTAAAATTGAAAATCTCAGTCAACGTACCCATTACCTTTTGGATATTGCATATCCACTTTTAGATGAAGTGGAACTGTATGATTTGGATAAGGAAGGTAATTTTAGATCATTGGCACATTTTGGGAGTTTTAAAAATTTTAAAGAAAGAACTTATCAAAGCCCAAACTATATTTTTGATCTCTATTTAAAACCAACAGAAAGCAAACAGTATTTTTTAAGAGTGAAAAGCTCCGAACAAATTATACTCCCGATAGCTGTGGGGAAACCTGATGTAGTTTGGGAAAATTTATGGAAAGAGAATATTTTATTAGGGCTGTTTTTAGGAGTGGTGTTGATAATGGCAATTTACAATTTTTTCCTATTTCTTTCTGTAAGAGATTTGGCGTATTTGTATTATGTGCTTTATATCTCATTTTTAGGGCTTACACAGCTAGGAATAGTCGGTTTTAATTTTCAATTTTTATGGCCAACTATGCCTGGGTGGGAATCTGTCAGCATCGTTATTTTTGCATGCTCAAGTAGTATAGCCGTTTTATTCTTTTCGAATCAATTTCTAAATCTTAAGAAAAATGCGCCAACTATTCGCAAGATGCTCTTTGCACTTCTTGTTTTATTTTTAGCAAGCTTTTTGTTATTGATTTTTGGCTATCACCAGTTCGCATTTGAATTAATGCAGACTGCAACATCATTGGAAACAATAATATTATTTATAGCTTCTTTATATGTATTGAAAAAACAGTATCAACCGGCGAGATATTTCTTTATAGCATGGTTTATATTGTTAACAGGAGCTTTGATATTTCTTCTAAAGGATTATGGAATATTGCCCTATAATCTATTTACGAGTAATTCCTTTAGATTAGCATCAATAGTTGAAATGGCATTACTTTCTTTTGCACTAGCTTCAAGAATTAATATATTGAAAAAGGAAAAAGAAATATCTCAAGCTAAAGAGTTAGCAACTTCCCTTGAAAATGAACTTCTTATTCGTGAGCAGAATGTGGTTTTAGAACAAAAAGTGGAAGAAAGAACGAGCGAATTAATGGAGACGAATGAGTCGCTGCAAGCGACTTTGAAACATTTAAAAGAGACGCAATCACAACTGGTAGAGGCCGAGAAAATGGCTTCTTTAGGGCAATTGACTGCTGGTGTAGCACATGAAATCAATAATCCGATTAATTTCGTCACCTCAAGTGTTGCGCCTTTGAAACGGGATATTAATATGATTTGGGAAACTTTAGATGAAGTGGAGAGTGTTGCCCTTGATGATGAACTGACCTTAAGTGAAAAACAATCTCGTATTATAGCTTATAAAGAAGAAATTGATCTGGAATACCTCAGAACTGAAGTAGATTTCTTATTGAAAGGAATGAGTGAGGGAGCCAATCGAACCGCTGAGATCGTTAAAAGTCTTCGAATCTTTTCACGTGTCGATGAGGACACACTTAAATTTGCTGATATTAATGAGGGGTTGGAATCTACGATGGTTATTCTAAACAGTTTAATACAGCAAGGGATTGAAGTTGATAAAAATTACGGTGAATTACCAGCGATAGAATGTTATGCAGGAAAACTTAATCAAGTTTTTTTAAATATATTGACTAATGCGATCTATGCGATCAATAAGAAATTTCAAAATAATCCGGGTGGAATTTTAAAATTAAAAACAGGATTAACTGAAGATGAGTCATTTATGTATATTAGTATTGCTGATAATGGCATTGGGATTCCTTCAGAAATTAGAGAGAAAATTTTTGAACCATTCTTTACCACTAAAGATGTTGGTGAGGGCACAGGTTTAGGTATGTCAATTGCTTATAATACTATAGCCAAGCATAATGGAAAAATTGTGGTTGATTCTATAGTCGGAGAAGGGACCGTTTTTAAATTAATTATTCCGATTCGACAAATTATTTAAATGGAACCTTATCTTTAAAGTAAGGATATTCTTATTTTTGTAGGTGCGGCATTTACTGCTATATGATTAGATTATGATAAAAGATATAGAAATACTATATATTGATGATGAATTAAATAACTTATTTGGTTTTAAAGCCAATTTTAGATATAGCTATGTTATACATACCGCTTCTTCAACAGTTGAAGCTCAAGAAATATTGATTAAAAATCCTAAAATTAGAATCATATTCTGTGATCAGCGCATGCCAAATGAGTTAGGAATTGATTTCTTTGATCGTATAAAAAAGGATTTTCCAAGACCTATCCGTATCTTATTGACTGCTTATGCAGATATGGAGACTGTAATTGATGCTGTTAATAAAGGAAATATATTTCGTTTTGTCCGTAAACCATGGATAGAAGAGGAGATGATTTCCTGTATCGAAGAGGCTGATAAATTTTATACAGCCAATTCTATGCTCGATATAAAAAATGAGGAACTAGAAAAAGCTTATCATGAGCTTGATAAATTTGCTTACAGTGTAAGTCATGATCTTCGCGATCCACTTACTGGAGTTCTATCAGCTGTTAAACTTGGGTTGAAATTTGATCAGGTCGATCAAATTCATGAGTTATTAGGATTAATGGATGGTTCGTTGACAAGACTGGATTTATATATCGATAGCTTACGTGATTATTATTTATTGAGGCGTGGCGAATTAATGCTATCTACAATCAATTTCAGAGAACTTTTTAATGATATTCAAGCATTCTATAATATGTCTGTTCGGAATAATGATGTAGAATTTATAATCAGTGTTGATCAAAGAGAAGAATTTATTTGCGATAAAACTGTCTTGGAATTAATCTTACATAATCTGCTTTCTAATTCTTTTAAATATCAAAGAAAGGATTGTGAAAATAAATTTGTCAAATTATCTGTTGATGTTTTTGATGGAAATGCAACGCTGAAAGTAAGTGATTGCGGGATCGGAATCTCTTCAGAATATATCAATGATATTTTCAAATTGTTTTTTAGAGCAAGTGACCAAGCTGAGGGTATGGGATTTGGTCTTTATAATGTGAAAAGTGCGCTACTTAAATTACAGGGTACAGTTGATGTTCAATCTGAAGTTGGAGTTGGAACAACTTTTACAATTGTTGTTCCAAGCAAAAAAACTTATTGAATTTCGGTTAAGTATAACCTATGAAAGCAATTTTTGACGAAGTAAAAATTCTAATTGTTCATTTGATACTTCCAATTTCGAATATGTTTCTAATAGATTTTTTCGTTCAGAATAGATATCATAGGCCCTATTTATTGTTTCGTCTAATTCTTCCTCACTCCAAGGTTTATTTAGATAATGGAAAATTTTCCCTTTGTTTACAGCATCTATAACCGCAGCCATATCGGTATAACCGGTAAGTAAAATGCGCATAGGTTCTGGATTAATCTTGATGATTTCTTCTAAAAATTGTACACCCGTCATGCCTGGCATCCGTTGATCTGTAACTATAATGTCGACGTGATTCTTTTTTACAATTTCGATAGCTTCAGAACCACTAATGGCGGTAAGTACTTTATACTTGAAACGGAAAGTTGCTTTGAAAGAAACGAGATTGTTCTCCTCGTCGTCAACATATAATACAGTGATTTTGGTTTTTTTATTTTCCATGTTATTTGTTGTAAAAAGTTAGAAAACCTAATAAAAGTGTCGCGCAACGAATGGATGTTGTTTTTCTTACTAACAACATTCGCATCAATTGGTTTGTGTTCAAATGTTTTAATATATAAATTAACAACTTACACATTAAAAAGGTAGATTTTCTATCGAAACAAACATGACTTACCCTAGAATTCAAATAGGGGGTTTTCATTACGTACAAAGTTAAGAATTATTTGAATCTAATTTCAATACAAAGAAGAATCATATAGAACATAAGATTACAAATAGATAGCAATTAAATGAAGACGTATCTTTTGAAAAAAATAAATGATAAAAGGTCGCAAAATCACTTTCGGAGTAATGTACCTTTGCAATAAATTAAATGCTTACCAGCAAATCTTTTAAATGAGAAATGGACAAATAATTATCGGTTATGAAAATAGCCATTTTATAGATTTCGTAATTGACAGTAAATACCGCTGGATACGGCATGTTTTGTTAATAGCAGCAATCATAGGAATTCATTTTTTACCAAATAATGCGCCTGCAGAAGTTGATGAAAAAATGAAGGTGTGGAATCTACTGGTAAAATGTATTTCAATTATTATTCTCTTGGCTTTATTTTATATTAATCACTATGTTTTGATACCTGTGTTTATGTTGAGAAGTAAGTTTTTAGCTTATGGAGGTACTTTGTTCGCATTTTATACCATTATTTTCTTAAGTATGTTGATCTTAGAAAGTCAGGAATTGCGGTTTATTAAGAAGCCAGATCAATCTTTATTAGATGGAAAAGATTTTGTGATATTAATCATACTTTTTACAATTTTTATTGCAGCTGTAAGTAGTGTTAAGCTGTTTAAAATATGGATTATCAATTTAATACGATTTAAGGAATTTGAAAATAATACCTTACTGAGTCAATTGGAACAATTGAAAAGTCAGATTAATCCCCATTATTTATTTAACACACTCAATAATATCAATTTTCTCATTTATGAAAATCCTAAATTGGCATCAAAAGTATTATTGAAGCTTAGTGATATTCTTAGAAATCAGCTTTATTTATCAAAAGGGGATACGATAGAACTGGGAAAAGAAATTGAGGTACTTCAAAATATTATCTTTTTAGAGGAAATTCGAAGAGATAAATTTAGTGTGAATTTTGACGTGGATGCAGGTATGGAGGCGATTAATATTCCACCATTTCTATTTATTCCATTTATTGAAAATGTTGTGAAGCATGGTGCGCATCAGGCTATGGACGGAGATTTGCATGTCAAAATTAATTTTACTGTAGCCAATGAGCAGATTTGTTTTACATGTGTAAATGCGAAAAAAAAGAAAGTATCTGTCAAAGAATACGGAGGTTTAGGATTGAGTAATATTCGAAAGCGGTTAGATATTTTATATCCGAATAGTTATAATTTGGCAATAGATGATAGAGAAGATATTTTTAAAGTATTTTTAAGTATTCCAATAGATGGATCGAATGAATATAGAACAGCTAAGCATTAAGTATATTGTTATTGAGGATGAGCCTTTTGCAAGAAGGGGATTGGTGCAATTACTAAAAAATTATAACTTCTTAGATTGTATGGGTATGTATAGTAATACTGACGATGCCCGCATGATTATGGAAACGCAAGATCTTGATTTGATTTTTTTAGATATTCATTTAGCAGAGGAGAGTGGATTGGAGTTTGCAAAACAAATTCCACCGTCAATTCAAGTCATATTTACAACAGCCTATCCTAATTATGCTTTAGAAAGCTATGATCTGAATGCCTTAGATTATTTATTAAAACCTATAGCTGAAGATCGGTTAAAAAAAGCTTTGGATAAGGCTATCAGCTATTTTCAAAATAAAGCTTATGATAAACAGGCTTTACAACCAACGGATCATATTTTTGTTAAGTCTGACCGAAAATTATTTCGTCTTGCACTAGACGAGATCCAGTACATCGAGGCAATGAAAGATTATGTTATGATACATAGTAAAGACAAAAAATTAATGGTTGCTATGAATATAAAAACAATCTTAAATAAGTTGCCAAGTATGGATTTTGTACGTGTGAATAAATCATTTGTAGTAAATCTTAAAAAGATTGAAAGTGTGGATAATCATTGGGTAACTGTTGCTGGGTTCGAAATGCCTTTGGGTGCTAGTTTTAAAGAGAACCTATTAATGCGTATTGACAAGCAGACAATTAATAGGTGATGGATAAAAGGTTATTAACAGGATGAAATAATGCAAAAGGAACCATATGTTTTCAACGATATGGTTCCTTTGTAATGATGGAGTTGACATTAATTAACAACTATACTTTTGCTTGATATAGTTTGGGCGCTGAAGTAGCCAAATACACTTGGACTTATATTAGTTGGTGGGTTACTGGGGGCAATGCCACCTCCTGAAGACTGTTGCATGAGGCTATACCAATAATTATAGATCGATTTATCAATGCAAAGCATTTCAACACGAATTTGATCTCCTGGATATATCTCCTCATCATCACTTGGTCTTAATGTGATACTAACCGGATTACCGTTGTTAAAATCGTCATTTAGGGCATATACATCTTTAATCTGTTTATTGTTAACAAATAGAATAAAACGATATTGGTTAGCGTCATCTTTAGGATCGCGGTAAAATACTTTTATATTGCGGGTATCTTTGTCTCCAAGTTTTGGCTTTTCAGCGATAATAGAATCTAGCAGAACCACTTGAGGCATTTTAGATTTTGCAGTAAATTTACTCTCATTTACTTGAATATCCATGCTATAGCTTCTTCCGGATTGTCCAGTAAAATCTTTTGCTACATAAGTTCCCGATATAGTTTCTTGAAATACATATTCTTTTTCTTCATCATCATAGACGATTACTTTAGCGCCTTTTACTGAAGGGTAATCATTGCCTACGGAAAAAGATACGTTGCGACTCAGCTTTATTTCTTGCTGTGAACTTGTATTGTTAATACTTGCTTCAATAACAAGCTTTCCTATTTCGTCATTTACTTGAATATCAATTACTTTTTCGCATGACTGTGCTAAGATAAATAGCACTAGCAACAGGATGTAAAATATAGTTTTTTTCATGTTTTGTTATTTTCAGATTAAAATTTAAAATTCCAGGTAATGGAAGGAATCGGTACTCCAAATATGCTGGTTTGAACTGCTTCAGTTGCATTAGGAATTTTTTTACTATCTCTAAACGCTATTCGATATGGATCTTTGTTGGCGTACACATTATAAATACCAAAGGTCCAGCTGGACTGAAAATATTTACCAGGTGCTCCCTCGAAAGTCGCCGCTAAATCTAAACGATGGGTGGCTGGCTGGCGATAAGCATTTCTTTGTGAATAAGAGAAAGTTGTGTTACCTCCAATATTATATTTGCCAGTAGGATAGGTTACAGCTTTACCTGTTCCATAAACGAAATTGCTCGAAAATGTCCATTTTTCGTTGTATTTGTAAATAGCAACTAGAGATAAATCGTGTGTGCGGTCGTGTGTTGCTGGGTAATATTTTCCGTCATTTATCCCTTCAAATTTACGTTCCGTTTTAGATAGGGTATAGCCAAGCCATCCGTTAAATTTTCCATATCTTTTCTTGAGGAATAACTCAGTACCATAGGCCCTGCCAACACCGTAAAGGAGTTGTGATTCAACATCCTGATTGACTAGTAATTGTGCTGCATCTTTGTAATCGATCTGATTTTGTAAATTTTTATAATATAGCTCAACTGATAATTCGTATGTATTGTCTTTGAAATTTCTAAAATATCCAGTAGAAATCTGATCTGCGATTTCTGGTTTGATATTTTTGCTGCTCATGACATATAAATCTGTAGGACTAGCGCTCGTTGAGTTTGTTAAAAGGTGAATGTTTTGTGTATTTCTATTATATGAGGCCTTGATTGATTGCTGATCGTCTAACATATAGCTTACGCTAAATCGAGGTTCTAAATTTAAATAATTTTGAACAACTTCGCCTGTCTTATACTTTTCTGATATTAACGTATTGCCTAACATATCATATTTGCTGAATGTTCCAGGACCGACGAGTAGCATTGAACTTAGACGTAGACCGTATATCATGCTTAATTTGTCGTTAACCTTCCACTCATCGCTTAGGTACGCTGCCATTTCATAACCATACCGATGTTCAACATGCTTGTCATTAAAACTTGAACTCGCTGTGGTAGTAATATCTCCAGGCGAGATATCGTGTCTTGTTGCTTGGATTCCAAATCTTAACGTATGATTGTAACTTGCATAATAATTGAAATCTTGTTTAAAATTTAAGTCGGTAATTTTTGAAGTCGCTTTAAAGCCATCAGCTCGATCGAGTCCTTCAATGACATAGTTGTATTTGCTGTAGATGAATGAAGTGTTTGAAAATAATTTACTATTGAAAACGTGATTAAATCTTACTGTACCTGTTGCATTTCCCCAATTAGTGCCAAAAATGTCCTGAAGACCCAATACATCCTTGCCAAAATAGCCTGAAAGGTAAATTGCGCTATTATCGTTGAATCTGTAGTTTGCTTTTGCGTTAACGTCATAAAAAAATAAAGTACTTTTATTTATTGTGGTATCTGATGAAGCTTTCAGGAACAGGTCCGCATAAGTACGACGGGCAGAAATCATAAACGAACCTTTATCCTTCACGATAGGTCCTTCAATTTTAATGCGGGAGGCAATCATCCCTATACCCCCTTGAACAGTTATTTTTTTATTATTCCCTTCATTCATTTTTATGTCTAAGACAGACGATAATCTTCCGCCATATTCAGCAGGCATACCACCTTTGTAGATACTCACATCTTTGATCGCATCTGAATTGAATGTTGAAAAGAAACCTAATAGATGAGAAGCGTTGTAAACAGTAGCTTCATCTAATAGAATTAAATTTTGATCCGAACCTCCACCCCGTACATAAAAACCAGTATTTCCTTCTCCGGAACTTTTTATTCCCGGCATGAGTGTGATGCTTTTTAACACATCTTGTTCACCTAGAACGACAGGTAGTTGATTAATTTGCTTCATATTGAGCTTTTCAATACCCATTTGCGGAGAAGAAATATTTTTGTTGTTTTTTCTGCTTGTAGATATGACTACCTCTTCAAGCATTGCTTGTGATTGCAATGCGATATTTATAACAAAATTTTTATCCACGGTGATGGTATCTGTGTAGGTCTTATAGCCAATGTAAGAACTTATCATTACATAACGTCCTTCCGTCGCACCAATTGAGTAAAAACCATATGAATTACTTAAACTCCCAGACTGTGGTAATTCCTGAAGTTTAACCGAAGCACCAATTAGTGTTTCGCCGGTTGATATATCTGTTATAGTTCCTGATATGTTGTATCGCTTTTGAGCAATACCTATATGGGCGATTGATACTAAAATTAATAGAAAAGATAGTGGTTTTAACATATTTCAAATTTTCTACGAAAGTAGAGCTTTGGGACAATGAAATATTTACTATTATAGGAACGCTGGTAGATATTATAGGAACATGCGATTTTGAGTGCTTTTTTAGAATATCGTATTGATATGATCGGTGTCTTGATCCCGCTGGGATTAATACATCGGATAATCATCTAGCGCATGTACGCAATGAAAAGCAGCAACCATCCCAACGCTTCTATTCGGATCCAGGAAAAATAAAAAAAGCCTCACATTTGTGAAGCTTTTTTGTGATCCCGCTGGGATTCGAACCCAGGACCCATACATTAAAAGTGTATTGCTCTACCAGCTGAGCTACGGAATCCTTTCTTAATTGGAAGTGTATCCCTTTTTGAAAGTGATGCAAAGATAGAGTTTCTATTACTATACTCCAAATAAAATTTATACTTTACTTCTAAGTCCCTAGTACACCGATATATTTATTTATGTAATGCTCTTTTTCTCGTGATTTATATTGTTGGATGTAGCGTGGGTGATCTAGAATCGTTAAATTCTCGAACAAATGTTCCTCTTTATTTATTTTTTCAATAAATGTTGCATTCTTTTTTCCCAATACAAATACGTTAGTTGTTTCCAGGCCTAAGCTTATGTGTTTTTTTAGAGATTCGATCATAAATGGCTTAACCATTGCAAACAAGTTTCGATCATCATAATAGTTTGCATTGATCCATTTGTTTTCCTTTGTTCTGCGGACAATGGCTAATGGGAACGGTGAATTGATGTAAAATTGTCGATAAAAAGTTTGTGTACCACCAAATTCCTTAATCATGTCATAAAGAAAAACGGAAGATATTTCATGAGTATGTGCAGATTTCATGGGGATACCACAGATGTGTTCTAACCTTTTGGTGTCTGTAAATGGTACGCCTGTGACCCCTGCGCCGTGACGGCTAGGATTGATTCCTATAATGAATTTTCTAGGAGCAGTGTCGTCGTAATACTTGTTGTAAAACTTTTCCATAACGATTAAGGTCTCCGGGTTTTCAAAGTAAGGATTTAATACCCGAAAGTCATCTGGAAGATTTCCTGAGTAATGTAATTGTTTATTAAACTCAATTATTTGTGTTGCTATAGTCTTGGCGTTGTCCATACCTTGATTTTAATATTCTATTTATTTACAAATTAATTATTTTCTGAGATATGACGTATACAAATACTGACCTATCACTATTTAATAACAACAAAAGCCAATCGAAAGATTGGCTTTTGTGTTTTCTGGTAAATGCAATTATGTAAAATGTCTACTGCTCTAATTATATTTGAACATTATTTAAGTAGATAATGATCTATTTAAATATCGTTAGTACATGCAGTTTGCATTAAAAATTGATTTTCGATCCTACAGCAAGTTTGTTATTTTTTGCAAATACGCCACATAAATGAAATAGAAGTCTAGCACCTACGTTACCATCCCAGTCGTCTTCTCCGGGAGCAACTTCAACTAAATCAATACCAATAATGTTTTTATCGCTATTAGCCAATCGACTTAACAAGTAAGTTGCTTGTTCATAAGACAGTCCCCCAGGTACCGGAGTTCCGGTGTTTGGACAGTACCAACGCTGTAAAGCATCAATATCAAAACTGACCGCTACATTTTCCGGTAATTGTGCTAGAATTTCATCACATTGATCTTTCCAGATTTTTCCTTCAAAGCTATTTGCTTTTAGATCTGTGTCAGTAAATACTTTTACTTTGTTTGAAGTTTGGACTGCTTCCAATTCTCCTTCACTAAAATCGCGAATACCAACCTGAACGATTTTTTCCAATTGTGGAAGTTTGATCGCGTTGAACATAATTGATGCGTGAGAGTAGGTAAAACCTTCATAAGCATTACGTAAATCCATGTGTGCATCGAAATGTAAAATTCCAAATGAATCATGGTTTTCAGCTAAAGCTTCATAATATCCCAAAGGTGTAGAATGGTCTCCGCCTAAAAGAATTACTTTCTTACCTTTATTCATCCAATACAATGAGCGTTCTTTTACTTCGTCATTGAACTGTTTGGAAGCTTTGTTTATTTCTTCTAAATACCCTCTTAGTGTAGCGTCATTTTCAATATCTTCACCATTTTCTAGCGCTTCTATAATAGGTTGCGCTAAACTTTTATATTTTTCACTGTTTTCCGACCAGTGCGCAGGAGTTTCATCCATGAAAATTCCTAATTTCCATAAATCCGGAAATTCCTGGTGCAGTAAATCAACCTGAAATGAGGCATTTAAAATAGCATCAGGACCATTACTGGCACCGCTTCCATAACTTACAGTTACTTCCCAAGGTGCGGGTACAACAATAATATCACTTTCTTCAGCTGTAAAGGGAAGCCCGTATATGCTGGAATCTGGTAAGCCAGGTTGTGATGGATCGAAATTTTCAATTTTTGTTTGCTTTGTCGACATGTTATGAATCACTAGTTGAACTGCAAATATAAAAAAACTTACCTGCGTTAAAAAGGATATCTTGAGCCATGGTAGGGAGGGTAAATGAACAAATAAAGGTTCGGGAATTTAGGCTATCTTTACAGTCTACTAAAAGTATAAGAAATAAAATGGCAGAACAACGTATCCATATTTGGACAGGGACATCAAATAAAACGGAAGAACAATTTTATAAATATTTTGACCAAAGCAAATTTATTAAGGATTATAATCGATTTAAAACGGATGAAACCTATGCGAGAAATGCACCTGACTTTAATCTCCGTTCACAGTTTAGCAAAGCAATTGACAAACAGTATGATTATGATGTAGATTGGATCACTGTTTACTTTAGTCGCAAAAAAATGAGTATTCAAGCAGCTATAGAAGAACTGCCTATATGGAATGATCAAACAGAAGTAGCAATCTATCAGGCATGTGTTGATAAAGGAATTTCAAATGTGAATGCCATATTATGTTATGCTGATGCCGAATTGATCATAGACAAACCAATTGGAAATTACAACGATATGATCTATATAGGTTGTTTTAATATTCCGGCTTAGTATATCCTAACAAATCAGTACGTAATTAAGGTGATGCTTCGTTCGAATTCTCATATCGATTCCATAAAAGGAGCTAATGTAACATGTGCTCCTTTTATGGAATCGGCAGCGAACGAATTTAAGTTCTTTTTGAAAGAATCCAATAATTATAACCAATGGAAAGACAGTGTCTATTTATTTGTCTGACCAGCATGTTATAGATTATTCATGAAATCTATATATTGGGTAACACTTTTTTCAATCCATTCCTCTGAACTGTCTTGTTCTAGGCCATAATAAGCAAAGAATGGTTGATAATCGGCTTTTATATATTCAAAAGTTAATTCAAAATTTCGGGTCAGTTCCTTTATTGTGTATTTATACTTTCCGTTAGCAGCGTACTCTTCCTCATCTATGCCGATCGACATTGCTAGAGCAATCTTTTTTCCTGAGACTTTGTAGCCACTTTTGCTTCCGTATGCCCATCCATAAGTAAAAACCTCATCTAGCCATTTTTTTAATAACGGAGGGCAATTAAACCAATAAAACGGAAATTGAAATACAATTTTATCATACTGCTCTATCAATTTCTGTTCTGCTACAACATCAATCTTTTCATCTGGATAGATGGCATGTAATTGATGGATGTGATATTGCTCAGGATGCTTGTTTAATTCCTCCATCCATCTTTTATTGATTATGGAATTTTCTGCATCGGGATGAATAACAATTACTAATGTTTTCATATGTCTTTTAATTTTAAAATTCTCATACAAAAGTAATGGATGAAGCATAAATTTTGTAGGTTAGATGCTAATTGTGGGATACTATAAAAAAAGTAAGTAATGACAAAAATAAAAGAAACTTCAACAAACTTTGCAAATAAGCAGGCTTTAGCCAATGAATGTTTGGAGGTTTATGCTTCTAACATAATTGGCGGTCAGTGGTCGCTGGCGATCTGCTGCTATCTAATTAACGGAAAACACCGATTTGGAGAATTGAAAAAATGTTTACCAAACATTACCGAGCGTATGCTGACCTTACAACTACGTAAGTTGGAGGAAAATAAAATTGTGAAACGAACGGTATACGCTGAAGTCCCTCCGCGCGTTGAATATGAATTAACTTCAATCGGAAATGAATTGAAACTTATTATTGAGGAACTTGGAAAGTGGGGTGAAAAACATAAAGCTGAGGCAATACAGGACTGAATATTTTAGGTACAGTATAATGTGGGGTTTTATCTAGGGAAAAGTTGTTGGTAATTTGTTGTAAATTCTCAATGGTAGAAATGCAATTGGAGCAGTTTTACAATTATCGTATAATATCTTTAACATCCAGTACATGGTATCGATCCGAATGGTGCTATTGAAATCCAGTAATAACAAAAAAGCTTCACATTTCTGTGAAGCTTTTGGTGATCCCGCTGGGATTCGAACCCAGGACCCATACATTAAAAGTGTATTGCTCTACCAGCTGAGCTACGGAATCCTTTCTTTTTTGAAGAAATTTCGTTTTTGAAAGTGATGCAAAGGTAGAAAAAAAGACGATATGTGCCAACTTTTAAGTTAAATATTCTTAAATTATTTTGTTACTATTTGGTAATGAAATGATTAAATTTTTATCACCTTATTTTTTAGCATGTATCATCCTTGGATTTTGTTGCATATCATGATGTAATATCACTGTTTTAAACCCCTTTTTTTGTAACATATCGACTGTTTCATCCCCATAATACTGATTAATTTCAAAATATAAGTCACCTTCAGCTGTTAAATGCTTCAGCGCAAAAGAAGCTATAGTCTCATAAAATAATAAAGGAGCAGTTTCTTCCACAAAAAGAGCTAAATGCGGCTCGAATTCTAATACATTTGGATGCATTTCCTCTTTTTCTTTTGGTGTAATATAGGGAGGATTACTGACGATAATATCATATTGCTGGGATTGAAAGATATATTCCCATTCTAGGATATCTGCATTCACAAAATTTATTGGCGCATCTAAACGGAGTGCGTTGCGTCTGGCTGTGGCAATAGCTTCTTTAGAAATATCCAATGCTGAAATATGGGCTTCCGGCAAATGCTTTTTAAGTGAAATCGGTATGCAACCGGATCCGGTTCCAATATCGATAATACGTAACGGTAGCTGATCCCGATGATTGCGGATGATCAGATCAACTAATTCCTCTGTCTCTGACCGCGGAATTAGAACAAAAGGATTGACTTCAAAAACTTCTCCAAAAAAATCAGCTTTTTTTAAGATGTGTTGTATAGGTTTCTGTTTCAGCAGATCTTTTAAAATATTTGAAATCCGACTGCTTTGTTCTTCTGATAATGCCAGTTCTTTGTTCACACTGTACTGCATCTTGGAAAGTCCTAAAACATCTTCAATAACTATATAGAAGATGTTTTTGATTTCTTCTGCGTCATAAAATTTAGCTAGATCTTTTTGGAATAAGCTGTCGTAGGTTTGTAATTTTTCCATTGGTCAAACTTAGATAAATTTGTTTTATTTACAATTATTATTGCCTCAGATATTAAACAATTTATTTGTTGAAGTCATTTTTATTGGAACTTACCTTGTTAAATAAGATGAATCTCTCCTCTAGTATTCAAAACTATTGGATAGTCTAAATTTACAATATTGCTCGTATTTTAAGTTATAGTATTGTTTTGATACTTTTGTATATGAATATGCAAGAAAGCTACATGCGTAGATGCCTGGAACTGGCCGCTTTGGGAGCAGGTACTACAAGTCCTAATCCAATGGTGGGTGCCGTTATTGTTTGTGATGATCAAATTATTGGAGAAGGATTTACATCACCTTATGGTGGAGCTCATGCCGAAGTTAATGCTATTCAGCAGGTATTGGACCATTTTGGGGATGATGCCGCAGCTAAATTAAGACAGTCAATTTTTTATGTTAGTCTTGAACCTTGTGCACATTATGGTAAGACACCACCATGTGCAAATCTTATTGCGAGATACAAGCCTAAAAAAGTATATATAGCATGTTTAGATCCATTTGCAAAAGTGAACGGTAAGGGTGCAGAGATTTTAAAAAATGCAGGAATAGCTATTGAGATCGGACTATTAGAACAGGAGGCTTTGTGGTTAAATCGCAGATTTTTGACACGTGTTCAAAAAAATCGCCCTTATGTTATTCTCAAATGGGCAGAAAGTGCAGACGGATATCTTGGAAAAGAAGGGGAGCAAGTGTGGATTAGTAATGGGGCGAGTAAGCAGTTGGTTCATAAATGGCGAGCTGAGGAAGATGCAATTTTAGTGGGCGCTAAAACTGCATTGGTTGATAATCCTAGCTTGACCGTACGCGAGTGGAATGGAAAAAATCCGAAACGTATATTGATAGATAAATTACTTTCTGTTCCCGCTGAAGCTGCTATTTTTAACGATGAAGCTGAAACCATTATTTTTAATGCTGTGAAGACGGAATGGTCTGGTCATAATAAGTATATCGAATTGGAAAATTATGATTGGTATCTTCCTCAAAATATTTTGTATCAATTGTATTTAATGGATGTGCAATCTATTATTATTGAGGGTGGAGCAAAGACATTGTCCCTATTTATTGAAGCTAATTTGTGGGATGAGGCTAGGGTTTTTAAAAGTAAACGTACTTTGGATGGCGAGATAAAAGCCCCGCAGGTAAAAGGTGAATTGAAAGAAATTATGAAAATTTCGGATGATCAATTGGAAATTATCGTAAATATATAAACTTTAAATTATTTGATTATCTTTAGGTTATGGCTATTCCTGAAGATCTTTTGCAATTCATATGGAGGTTGCGTCTGTATCACACAGATCAATTAAAATCCGTTAATGGCGAATCCATCCAAGTTTTACATGTAGGTGAACATAATGACAATGCGGGACCAGATTTCTTGTTTTCAAAAATCCGTATCGGAAGTGAGTTGTGGACAGGTAATGTGGAGATTCATGTCAGATCATCTGATTGGTTTCTACATGGACATCAAAAAGATGCAAAATATGCAAATGTAATTTTACATGTTGTGTGGGATCATGATCAAGAAGTGATTCATGAAGATGGCTCCCTTGTGCCAACACTCAGACTGTCGGATTATGTTTCTGAAGAATTACTGAAGCAATATCAGCGTTTAATGGATGGGCAACGTTGGATTCCATGTGAAAGTCAGATACTTCATTTAGATAGTTTTAAAGTGGAGAGCTGGGTAGAGCGTATGGCAGTAGAAAGAATGGAAGATAAGTCAAGATTGATACTTGAATTACTACAAAAATTTGATGGAGATTGGGAGAAAATATTTTTTATATGGCTGTTTCGAAGTTTCGGATTTAAAGTAAATGCAGACGCTTTTCAGGCTTTAGGCGAGCAATTGTCAAATTTATTATTGCTGAAATATAGGACAGATATCAGTAAATTGGAAGCTATGATTTTTGGTCAGGCGGGTTTTTTAAATTCTACTTTTGACGAAGCATATCCTCTACAATTACAAAAGGAATATCTTTATCTTAAAAAAGCCTATTCCTTAAAAGAAACTCATTTTCCACTGCTTTTTTCACGGATGCGACCTCACAATTTTCCCACTATTCGAATAGCTCAATTAGCCAGTTTGTTACAAAATGAAAGTGTTCGTCTACAAGGAATTTTAGCGATTGAAAATTTAAGTGAATTTAGATCGCTACTTAGTAATATACGGGTTACTCATTACTGGAAGACTCATTTTAGTTTTGCGAAGCAATCCATAGCGACTAGTGATCATAGTTTAAGTGAAATGAGTCAAAATAGCTTGATTATTAATGCATTTATTGCATTAACATTTTCTTATGGGGCTTACTTTAAGCTGGAGGATTTAAAAGAAAAGGCAATGCGATGGCTAGAAGAATTACCAACTGAAAGAAATAATATTATTCAAAAATTTGAAGATATAGGGGTTAATGCGTGGCATGCGTCACATTCACAAGGTTTGTTGCATATAAAAAGGAAGTATTGCGATTCAAAACAATGCTTACGTTGTGGGATTGGCTTAGAATTGCTTCGGCGTTAGTTTACATATCCTTAAGTATTGTTGCAATATCACTGTAGCCTTTTGAGGCAGCGAGATCTGATGCTGTTTTGTTATTGGAGTTCTTTAATTCAATAATAGCTCCATGTTCAAGGAGTAAAACGATAATTTCAATATTTCCTTGTTGTGCTGCTAAATGCAATGGGGTAAGACCTGTTTGCTGTCTGTTGTTAACATTTGCTCCAGCTTCAATAAGTAGCTTTGTAATTGCCGTGTTTTTATTTAGAAGAGCAATGTGAAGCGGGTAGAGATGTTCCTCATTTTGGGTAGGGATATCAGGATTGGCTTTATGTGCAAGTAATAGACGAACAACATCTTCTTTATTAAAATGGGTCGCTAAAGCGAGGGCAGAATAACCATGTGTGGAGACCTCATTAACCACTGAAGGTAACTGTTTAATCATCGCTTCAATATAATTATCCAAGCCGGCAGCCACTGCTTCATGAATATTTAAGCCTTGATTGTGCTGAAGAAGAACGCGGATGATTTGAGGTTTATGAAAATAGCAAGCTAGTAATAAAGGCGAAATGCCGTGACTTGTTTCTTCTAAGATTAAGGCTGGGTTGCTTGTTAAAAGCAAATCTAAATCTCTACTATTTCCAGATTCGATGTATTGTTCTAATATACTTAAACTCATTTTCTAGTATTATACGATCTTAACGGTAACTAAAATAGAAAAAAAATGTGATGAAAATCTGAATTTATAAAAGAAATGTACAGATTATTTTTTATTAATAATCATTGGTTGTGCATGTAGATAACCTAGTTAAGTCTTAATTTATCAGGCTTTTAGGTAATAAATAAGGTGTTTTTAACTATTTTTAGGAATATAGTTGTAACAATTATTCTTTTTTTTAAAAAATCCTTTAAAATATTCACACTTATGGTATATTTGTATACGCCCCTCCCAAGGGTTTGTTTTTCATAGGTAGATGTAGGGTCGAATATTCCTTATTCGACCCTTTTTTATAGCTTTGTTTATTAAAAGGAAATTATGTCTAGAAAAATTGTAGTAGCAATAACAGGAGCAAGTGGTTCCATCTATGCTAAGGTTCTGCTAAATCGACTGATGGAATTAAAAGATCAGATCAGTGAAGTGGGAGTAGTAATGTCAGACAATGCCAAAGTTGTGTGGCAGGAGGAGTTGCAAAATAAAGATTATGAACAATTCCCTTTCCAGTTTTACAGTAAAAATGATTTTTTTGCGCCATTTGCTTCGGGATCTGCAAGATTTGACACGATGATTATCTGTCCTTGTTCAATGGGGACTTTAGCACGTATCGCGCATGGTATCTCTTCTGATTTAACAACAAGGGCAGCTGATGTCATATTGAAAGAACGTAGAAAATTAATTTTAGTAACTAGAGAAACACCTTTAAGTCATATTCATATTCAAAATATGAAAGTTGTTAATGATGCAGGTGGTATTATCTGCCCGGCATCACCGTCGTTTTACAGTTTGCCAAAAACTTTTGATGAATTGGCAGGTACAGTCGTGGATCGGGTGTTGAGTCTGGCTGGTTTTAATTTTAATCATTATCAGTGGGGAACAGAATAGCGATAGCTACGTGAATATTTTCTAAAATTCAATGGAGAATCGATAGTATTTTGTAACTTTGTTTTTTGAAATGAAGCAGTCTAAAGCTACACGTATTAAAAATAATCCTTCCTCTAATTTTCAAAGAGAAAACTCGCTATTTTTATTGAATTCTACTAAGGAAAGAGTATTAGTGTGCTTTAAAACTGCGCGTACTTACTATTCAAATCCAATAAATTTCAACTTCTTAAGCATATGAAAAGCGTATTAATTACTTCTGTCAAAGTGGTTTTGCCGGGAAATGAATTTGATCAACAGGTGGTTGATGTATTCATTGAAAAAGGAAAGATTTCCAAAATTGCAAATTCCATTGAAGTCGCTGATAAAAATATAGAAATATTCGATGGTTCAGGAAATATCCTTTCTATAGGTTTCTTTGACCTAAATGCTAATTTTGGTGAGCCAGGTTTGGAAACCAAAGAAGATATTACTTCTGGATCGGCAGCTGCCGCCGCTGGAGGGTACACTGCTGTTGCTGTGATGCCCAATACGCAACCGGCAATCCAAAGCAGGGCTGAAGTTGCTTTAATTGTCAATATTGCAAAAGGTAATTTGGTAGATATTTTACCGATCGGAGCAGTGAGTAAAAATCGCGAAGGCCATGAAATGGCTGAGTTGTATGATATGAAACAGACTGGTGCCATTGCTTTTAGTGATGGCAATAAAAGTATGCAGCATGCTGGTTTAATGAGCCGTGCATTATTATATGCGCGCGGATTTGGAGGCTTAATCATTGCTCATCCAGAAGATGCTTCAATGGCGGGAGGTAATAAAATGAACGAAGGGGTGATGAGTACTTATTTAGGTATGAAAGGTATTCCTAATCTTGCAGAGTCTTTGATGGTTTCTCGTGACCTTTATCTAGCTGAATATGCCGAGTCACCTATTCACTTTACTACGATAAGTACAGCCGAAGCGGTAGATTTGATAAAAAAGGCAAAAGCAAAAGGAATTCAGGTTACCTGTGATGTTGCCGCACATCAATTGGTTTTTACTGATGATGAAATTGTTGATTTTGATAGTAATTATAAAGTAAGTCCCCCGTTGCGTACCAAATCCGATGCAAAAGCGTTAATAAAAGGATTGAAGGATGGTGTTATTGATGCTGTTGTTTCACAACATACTCCGCATGAAATTGAATTTAAAAATGTTGAATTTCATATCGCAAAAAATGGTATAATTGGTTTACAGACTGTTTTACCTCTTTTAATCAAAGCAGGATTAAACGAACAACAGATAGTTGAAAAATTAGCTGTAAATTCACGACGGATAGTTGGATTAACTTTGCCTGAGATAAAAGAGGGTGAAGTGGCCAATTTGGTGTTATTCAGTATGAATGAAAATTGGATTTTTGATCAAGAATCAAACAGATCCAAATCTAGAAATAGTCCTTTGTTCGGTAAAGAGTTAAAAGGGAAAGTTAAATTAGTGATCAATAATGGTCAAATCATAAAAAATGCTTAATAATGGAAGCGAATATTAAAGCGGCTGTTGCTGCAGGGATTAATACCTACGGTAGAGTAGATAACATCGAAACAAAATCAGAATTTTTAACAAAAGTTGAGCATGTTTTTGATACCGATGGAAAATATATCGATAAATTGGCTTTATTGGATGAAGCTTTTGATGACTATCCACTATTTGATGAGTTAAGAGAAGTATATGTCGATCTGTTATTGATGAACTTTTTTTCTATTGATATTCAAAAATTAGAAGAAGATTATTTGGAGTCTGAAGAATGGGAGAAAATCGAAGATGAAACAATAGATCGCGGTACAGAACTATTGAATATATTTTTATACTTACGTGAATGTAAAGATGATGAGATTGATCCTGATTTAGATGATTACTTGAAGGAGTTTTTATTGGTTGATGAAGATGAGTTTCAAGATGAGCATGAGATTTATGAAGATATCATTGCCAATCAAATTTTAGTAGAAAGTACATATGCAGAAATTGCAAAAACTGCAAAAACAATCAATCCATCAAGTGAGGTTTATGAGCTATTTTATGCAATCATAAGTTTCTTCAGTGAGATTAACCCTAAAGATGCGCAGTTTGAAGAGTATGAATCTCACAGTGAAAACAAAGCTTTCGATGCAGCTCTTTATCAAATTATTACTAACTTTTACAAGGGCTAATGGAAGTTGGTGTTGACAAAAATAGTAAGATTACAAGTATCCTATATGGTGTTGGCTTAGGGGTGATTTCATTTTTCTTAGGATTATGTTCCATTTATGTAGTAAAGCCTTTAGAAGGATCAGCCTTATTGCAGTACAGCAATCCATTTTTTAATTTTATTTTATTTTTAGGTGTGACGGTTTTAATAACCTTTGCGCTACGAAAAAAAATGGGAGGTATCTGGGACTTTAGTAAGGCGTTGAAATGTATTTACATCATGCTTGTAATTAATCATTTAGTCGCTTCAGTAAGTACCTTTACTTATTTAAAATATGTAGAACCAACTCTTCAGGAAGAAAATTTTCATGTAATGATGAATGCTCGGATTGAAAGTATGGAAAGAAGTACAGGTTTTGCCAGTGAAGAAGAAAAGCAAAAAACAATAGATGTAAGCATTGAACAAATGGAGAAAGATAATGAATCGGTTGCAAATATGACTTTGGGCGCTCGTGCAAAAGGTTTTATTATCACCTTACTTCCTTATTTTTTGTTTGCCCTAATGTTAGCCGCTTTGACAAAAAATGGTCAAAAAGCTAGCAGTAATCCTGCTGTTTAAAAGAATAAATTTAAAAAAATCATTACGTTAAGGTGTTGTCAGAATGACGATACCTTAACTTGTTTATAAAGCAAATATATTGACAATGATCAACGTACATATGGATATTTCAGTTGTTGTTCCCCTTCTTAATGAAGAAGAATCTTTACCAGAGCTAACCTCATGGATAGACCGTGTGATGGCTAAACACCAGTTTTCTTATGAAATTATTTTAGTTGATGACGGAAGCAAGGATAAATCATGGGCTATAATTGAAGAATTAAAAAAGAGCAATAACAATATTTCAGCAATAAAATTTAGACGTAACTACGGTAAATCTGCTGCTTTAAATGTTGGCTTTGCAGCAGCTCAAGGTGATGTGGTAATTACAATGGATGCCGATTTACAGGATAGTCCTGACGAAATTCCGGAATTGTATGATCGTATAATGAATAAAGGGGCAGATCTAGTTTCTGGATGGAAACAGAAACGCTATGATCCACTTACAAAGACATTACCTACTAAACTGTTCAATGCTGTGACAAGAGGTATGTCGGGAATTAATAATTTGCATGATTTTAATTGTGGATTGAAAGCATATCGTAAAGATGTTGTTAAAAACATTGAAGTGTATGGAGAAATGCATCGTTACATTCCTGTTATAGCGAAATGGGCAGGTTTTACCAATATTCAAGAACAGGTTGTACAGCATTATCCAAGAAAATACGGTACAACCAAATTTGGTGCAGGTCGTTTTGTAAAGGGTTTTCTTGATTTATTATCCATATTTTTTGTTGGAAAATTTGCTAAACGTCCTATGCACTTCTTTGGTGTAATGGGTGTAGTGAGTTTTTTAGTAGGTCTTATTATTACTTTATACTTGATATGTCACAAATTGATGAGTATCGCCGCTGGGACACCATTTAGAGATGTCACAGATCAGCCGATGTTTTTTTTATCACTGACAGCGATTATCATTGGTTCACAATTGTTTCTAACCGGTTTTTTGGCAGAATTGGTTTCGAGAAACAGTACAGATCGTAATAATTATCAGATCGAGAAAGTAATATAATTAATAGAAATGCGCATTGTTATCTTAGGATCTGCATATCCATTAAGAGGAGGGGGGATAGCTTCATTTAATGAACGATTGGCCGAGCATTATCAGCAAATGGGGCATGAGGTGGATATTTATTCTTTTTCACTCCAGTACCCCAATTTTTTATTTCCTGGTAAATCGCAATTTTCAGATGAGTCCGCACCAAATGGATTACGAATTTTTTCAAAGGTGAATTCTGTCAATCCTTTTAACTGGATCAAAATAGGACTGGAACTAAAGAAAGCAAATTATGATCTCTTAATCGTGCGCTTCTGGATGCCTTTCTTTGGGCCCTGCCTTGGAACGATTCAGAGAATTGTACGTCAAAACAAACACACAAAAGTAGTATGTATTGCTGATAATATCATTCCACATGAACATCGGATTGGAGATCAAATATTAGCGAAATACTTCTTAAATGCTGTTGATGGTTGTGTGACGATGAGTAGAAGTGTTTTGGATGATTTAAAAGAGATCAATTCTAAGATACCTGCAACTTATACACCACATCCTTTATACGATAACTATGGTCCTAGCATTAGTCTAGAACAAGCAAGAGCAGCGCTGAAGATACCAGTGGAAGACAAAGTTGTCTTGTTCTTTGGTTTTATACGCCAGTATAAAGGATTGGATATGCTTTTGGAAGCATTAGGAAAAGTAGAACTTCAGGAGTTAAATGTAAAATTATTGCTAGCTGGAGAGTTTTATGGAGATGAGGATCTTTACCAGTCACTAATTCATAAATACGGTTTGCAAGACCGTATTTATCTCTGTACTTCCTTTATTCCGAATGATGAAGTTGGTAAATATTTCTGTGCAGCCGATGTTGTCGTATTACCCTATAGAACTGCGACACAAAGCGGTATTACCCAAGTAGCCTATCACTTTGATCTTCCTATGATCGTTACTCGAGTAGGCGGACTGCCAGAATTGGTGCACGATGGACTCGTTGGTACCGTTGTCGAACCTAATGTAGCGGAAATTGTAAAAGCAATAGCATCTTTTTATGATCAAAATAAAGGAAGTGTCTTTCGTGAAAATATGAAAGAGGAAAAGAAAAAATATAGCTGGGATATCTTTGGTGAAGAAATAATTCGATTGGCGAAATAATCTTTAAAATTTAATGTATAAAGCTTTTCATATACAATTATTTAGGGACTGATTGCTATTTATTTCCAGCCAGGTTTATCAGAAAAATCAGAATTTTATAGGTTATCAACAATGATAAAAGTGCATTGCAACCTGTACAATTCCTGTTCAAATAGAGGTAATTGTATTGCAAATCTGAGCAAATTTATCTAAGTTTGAATATAGGCACAAGCATAAATAAGGGAAAAATTGGTAGCATATACACAAGGAAGTTTAGATAAGATCGAAGAACTTTTTAAGGATCAGGGATATAGGGTGAGGTACGAGAAAGGGACTTTTAAGACAGGAGCGTGTGTGTTACAGAGTTCACTTGTAGTTGTCGTGAATAAGTTTTCTAATTTAGAGATGAAAATTCAGTCTTTGATGGCTATTTTAACTGAAATCGACATCGATCAATCACGCGTTAATGAGAAGCACCTTACTATTTATACACAAATTACTAAACTAAAATCAAAACGTTGATAGTCAAATTTTTAGGAACTGGAACTTCGCAGGGTGTACCTGTTATCGCTTGTCAATGTGCTGTTTGTTTATCAAATAGTCATTTTGATAAACGTCTTCGTTCCTCTATTTTGATTAGTTATGACGATAGAAACATTGTCATAGATACGGGGCCAGATTTTAGATATCAAATGCTACGGGAGCATGTGATGCATATGGATGCGGTATTAATGACACATTCACATAAAGATCATATCGCAGGTCTTGATGATGTTAGAGCATTTAATTTTAAGCAACAGTCTTCCATAGATATTTATGGTACAGATGTTCTTCATGATGCGTTAAGAAGAGAATTTTACTATGCTTTTTCTGGAGTAAAATACCCTGGGATACCGCGTTTAGAATTAGTGGAAATTGAAGCATTAAAACCATTTCATTTGTTTGGAAAGGAAATTCTTCCTTTGGAAGTGATGCATTATCAAATGCCTGTCTTAGGTTTCAGAATAGACGATTTTGCTTATATTACAGATGCAAAGACCGTATCCCATTTAACAAAAGAAAAACTTCAGGGATTGAAAGTTTTAGTTATAAATGCTTTACAAAAAGAAAGCCATGTTTCGCATATGACTTTGGATGAAGCTGTAGCTTTTGCTCAAGAAATAGGAGCTGAACAAACTTATCTAACACATATTGGTCATCGCATGGGGCTACATAAAGATGTTGTAAAGGAACTTCCTGCAAATATTACTTTAGCTTACGATCAACTTGAGATCAGGGTGTAATTATACACTTCTATACTTTTGAGTAGATCTGTGCAATTTCTAAATCCTCAGGATAAGTTATCTTAATGTTTTTATAATCACCAATCACAATATGAATAGGTATACCTAATCTTTCCACAACGGAAGCATCATCTGTAAAAGTCGCCTCTTCATCCTGTTCATAAGCAGTTTCTAGTAAACCTCCTTCAAAAATCTGAGGCGTCTGTACAAGCCAAATATGATTACGATCAATTGCATAGTTGGTATCTGCTGTCGTCATACGAACAGAATCAGTACACGAACGAGCAACGATTACCGCTTTAGAAACCTCCACTTGTTCAAAAGCAAGATCAATTGTATTGGTGGCTATTAAAGGTCTCGCCGCGTCATGCACAGCGATAGCAATTTCCTGTAAATTTAGTTGCTTTTTTTTGATAAATGCAATTCCATTTTTGACCGTCTGAAATCTTGTTTCTCCTCCATAAGTAATATCATGAGGAATAGTAAACTTGTATTCTTGACAAAGAGATTTCCAAAAATACTCCATTGCTGGATCAATCGCTATGATGATATGGGGTTGTTTTGTACTTGTATAGAACTTCTCTATCGTATGCATCAAGACTGGTTTCCCGTTCATCAATAGATATTGTTTCGGTAAATCTGACTGCATACGACTACCTTTGCCAGCCGCAACTATTAAAACAAAGCTTTGATCGATCATGAGTTATGAAGAATATAAAAGGATTGAAAACAAAAAACGTGGATAAATATACTATTTATCCACGTCTGTATTTTTTAATTGTCGATTAGATAATCAACATGGCATCGCCATAGCTGTAAAATCTGTATTTTTCTTTAACCGCTTGTTCATAAGCATTCATAACGTGTTCGTAACCACCAAAAGCAGCAATCATTACTAATAAAGTAGATTCTGGAGTATGGAAATTCGTAATCATTGAGTTTGCAATACTGAAATCGTATGGCGGATAAATAAATTTACTCGTCCAATCGTTCGCTGGTTTTAAGTGACGATCAGCAGAAACAGCTGATTCGATTGCGCGCATTGAAGTCGTTCCTACGGCACAAACTCTTCTTTTTAAGTCAATAGCTTTATTTACTGTTTTAGCAGCTTCTTCCGTGATGATAAACTGCTCAGAATCCATTTTGTGTTTTGTTAAATCTTCAACTTCAACCGTTCTGAAAGTTCCCAATCCAACATGTAAAGTTACTTCAGCAAAATCAACACCTTTTAGTTCCAAACGTTTCATCAACTCGCGAGAGAAGTGAAGACCTGCAGTTGGTGCTGCAACTGCTCCTTCATTTTTTGCATAAATTGTTTGATAACGAAATTTATCCTCAGGTGTTGCTTTACGAGTAATATATTTTGGAAGTGGAGTTTCACCCAAAATCTCAATATTACGACGAAATTCTTCATCAGTTCCATCAAATAAGAAACGGATTGTACGTCCACGTGAAGTCGTGTTGTCAACAACTTCAGCAACTAATAAATCATCATCTCCAAAGTAAAGTTTATTTCCTACACGGATTTTTCGAGCTGGATCAACCAATACATCCCATAAACGAAGTTCTTTGTTTAATTCACGTAACAAGAAAACTTCGATTGTAGCACCAGTTTTTTCTTTATTGCCATATAGACGCGCCGGAAAAACTTTTGTATTATTTAAAATCATGACATCTTTGTCATCAAAATAATCTAATACATCTTTAAAAATTTTATGCTCAATTTTACCAGTATCACGGTGTAAAACCATTAAGCGTGATTCGTCACGATTTTCAGTTGGTTCAGACGCCAAAAGAGACTCTGGTAAGTTGAATTTAAATTGAGATAACTTCATCTTTAATATTGATATTTTAAATGATTGCCTTTTATATGTATTTAAGTTCCTTATAACAGACTTATTGGAACATAAATAAGCATACAAAGGTAGTCAATTTTTTAGTTAAAAGGGAGTTTCTTTCTGGATTAAATTGATTAATGAATTGATTTTGACATAAAATCAAAACTTAATTGTAATTTAGAACCTGAATATGCTAGCAATAGGTCTCATTAAGGAAAGTGCAAAATTCGCACTGTCGGCTCTAAAAGATAACCGTACGCGTACTTTATTGTCCTTATTAGGGGTAACAATAGGTATTTTAACGATTATTGGTGTCTTTTCAGCTGTTGATACATTACGAAATAATATAGAAGATTCTGTTAAGAAGATAGGATCAAATACATTATACGTTCAGAAATGGCCGTGGACTGGAGGGCCCGATTTCCCTTGGTGGAAATATCTCAATAGACCAGAACCTAAATATGAGGATTATTTAATGCTGAAAGAACGTATAACAACGGCAGATAAGATTGCCTATATGATTGATATCGGTAATTCTACGATTAAATATAAAAATAATAATGCCTCTGGGGTGTCTATTTCAGCAGGAACACAGGATCAGTACAGTATTCAGAATTTGAATGTTGAAAAAGGTAGATATTTTGTCGAAAGCGAAACCCGTGCAGGGTCATTAGTGACTGTTTTAGGTGCTGTCATCGCAGAGGGACTTTTCCCAAATAGTGATCCTCTGGGAAAATATGTCAACATGCTGGGACGGAAGGTACAGGTAATTGGTGTATTAAAGAAGGAAGGGGAAGGAGTTCTGATCAATACTTCTCCTGATAATAGTGCATTTATTCCCTTTGAGCTTGCTCGAAATCTAGTTAATTACGATAATTTTTCACCCAGTATTGCTGTTCGAGTGATGTCAAAGTATTCTTTAGCAGAAGCTGAAAGTGAAATTAAAGTTTTAATGCGTTCAATTCACCGTATTTCTCCACAACGAGAGGACGATTTTTCAATTAATCAAACAACCATGATAACTTCCCAACTGGATAAAATGTTTGGCATTGTAAATCTAGCCGGTTTCTGTATTGGAATTTTCTCCATATTGGTAGGCGGATTCGGTATAGCCAATATTATGTTTGTGAGTGTCAAAGAACGTACACATATTATTGGTATTCAAAAGGCATTAGGAGCTAAAAACTTTTTTATATTGTCTCAATTTTTGATCGAATCAATCGTGCTCTGTCTATTAGGCGGTGCTATTGGCTTATCTATCGTGTTTCTGATCACATTATTGGTTAAAATTGGTACTGGGTTAGCAATTGTCGTGAGTATAAAGATGGTACTCTTAACAGTCTTTATTTCGACGTTAATTGGTTTGATATCAGGTATTGTTCCGGCTTTGATGGCTTCTAGATTAGATCCAGTGGAAGCAATCCGTAGCAAATAAGCTATAAAATAAAATTAAGTTTATTCTTTACTTCATGATGTAGCGAGTTTTTGTATTATTTATCGTAATTTAAGTTCAGCTTAAACTGATTAAATTATTTAAAGATAAATACTATGGGAGACTCGATAAAAAAAGAGGAAATTGCAAATGATCTGTTAGATGCAAACTCGTCTGAAGATAATGTACATCATGTTAATAATCCTGTATTAGACCTTCCTACTATAGAGAAAAAATACCTGGCTAGAGTAAGAGCATGCTCTAAGGATCGGAATACATTTTATTTTACAGATGGTATTGCTAAAGTGGAAATTCGAATAGTTTCTGATGAAATTATTCGCGTTCGTTTGGCTCCTCAAGGATCTTTTTTAGATGACTTTTCTTATGCTGTTATCGATACAGATCAGCACGCAGTATCGTTTTCTGTAGATGAAGATGAAACAAGTTATTACGTGAAAACAAATAAAGTGATCTGCGCTATCCGTAAAACAGATTTTTTGGTTTCATTTCAAGATCTTTCAGGTAAAGTATTCAATACCGATGACAAACCAATGCATTGGGAGGAAAATCCAGACTTCGGCGGTTATTATGTCTATTGCAGCAAAAAGGCACATGAAGATGAAGCTTTCTTCGGCTTGGGAGACAAAGCAACAAATTTAAATCTTAGAGGTAAACGATTTAAAAACTGGAATTCGGATACCTATGGCTATGCTTTTAATCAAGATCCCCTTTATAAAACAATTCCTTTTTATATCGGAGTGACTGGTGGAGAAGCCTACGGTATTTTCTTTGATAATACATTCAGAACATTCTTCGATTTTGCTTCAGAAAATAAACAACGTACAAGCTTTTGGTCAGAAGGCGGTGAGATGCAATATTATTATATTCATGGCCCAAATATGATCGATGTGATAAAACGTTATCATAGTATCACTGGAACACATTATATGCCTCCATTATGGGGGATTGGTTACCATCAATGTCGATGGAGTTATTATCCTGAGCAGAATGTAAGAGAGATAACAGCAGAATTTAGAAAAAGAGAAATCCCTTGCGATGCTATTTACCTTGATATCGATTATATGGATGGCTATCGCTGTTTCACCTGGGACAAAAAATATTTTCCGGATCCTAAAAAAATGATATCAGATTTAGCTGCCAATGGCTTTAAAACAGTGGTTATGATAGATCCTGGTATTAAGGTTGATGAAAATTATTGGGTGTTCAAGGAAGGACAGCAAAATAGGTATTTCTGTCGTCGAGGTGATGATTATTTTATGGAAGGTTTTGTGTGGCCTGGAAGATGTCAGTTTCCCGATTTTACAAATCCAACCGTAAGGGAATGGTGGGGTACTTTATACAAAGGCTTGGTTGATGACGGAGTTGCTGGATTTTGGAACGATATGAATGAACCTGCTGTTTTTGGAAGAGGTACATTTCCGGATGACGTAAGACATAACTATGATGGCTATCGAGGTTCCCACAGGAAAGCGCATAATATATATGGCATGCAGATGGTACGTGCTACATATGATGGTTTAAAAAAGCTATATAAAAATAAAAGACCTTTTACTATCACGAGAGCAGCGTATTCGGGTACACAGCGTTTTTCTTCGGTATGGACCGGAGATAATATTGCAACATGGGAACATCTTCGTATTGGTCTTTTGCAATTGCAAAGATTATCCGTTTCGGGACTTTCTTTTTGCGGAACCGATATCGGAGGATTTACAGGAGAACCGGATGGAGAATTGTTTACACGTTGGATGCAATTTGGCGTCTTTTCTCCATTCATGCGTGTACATTCCGCAGGTGATACCCGCGACCGTGAACCATGGAGTTTTGGCCCTGAATGGGAAGCAATATGTAAGAAATTTATTGAAATGAGGTATAAATTACTACCTTATATCTATACCATTTTTTGGCAACAACATCGTTATGGAGAACCTATTTTAAGACCGATTTCCTTGGTGGAACAACATATCCCTAAAAATTTAATACGAGAGGAAGAGTTTTGTTTCGGAGATAAAATTTTAGTCTCACCTGTTCTTAATCCTGGACAAAAGAATAAAGTGGTTTATCTTCCAGAAGGAGAATGGTATTATTATTTCAATTTACAGAAATATGTAGGTTTACAGGAACATACTATTGATACTCCCCTAGATGAAATGCCGATTTTTGTAAAAGGAGGAAGTATAATTCCTGAATATCCCGTGATGCAATATACATTTCAGCAAAAAATTGATGCCTTGAAATTGAATGTTTATTTCAGTAGAGGTAAGTTTGACTCTTATACCTATGCTGATCATGGCGATACCTTTGCTTATGAACAAAGTGTCTATGCTGAAAAACACTTCCTTTTAGAAGGGACAGATAATAGCTTAGTGATACTGCAACAAGTGGAAGGACTTTACAATGAAAGATTTGATGATTACAAAATTTATCTGATCGGCATTCCATTTGAAGTAAGAACAGTTAAGGCAGATGGTGTTGAACTCAACTTGTTAAAAGATGAATCAGGCAATGATTACATCCAAGTGGAAAAAGATTTCAGAAACTTAATTATAACATAATTTACGATTATTAAACCTAACACCTAATCTGATCATGGGTCAACCAGTAGAAGTATTTTCGTTACTTACAGCATTCGACATATCATTATTTAGAGCTGGAAGACATTACAAATTATATGAGAAATTTGGATCTCATGTTGTTGAGTATAGCGGTCAATCAGGAGTTTATTTTGCCGTGTGGGCACCTTATGCAAGTCAAGTTTCCGTCATTGGAAATTTCAATGGCTGGAATCCTTATACACACCTATTGCATGTGCGTTGGGACGGTAGTGGTATCTGGGAAGGATTTATTCCAAATATTGGAATAGGAGAAGTATATAAATACCATATTAATTCGATGGCAGGAGAGCAATTGGAAAAAGCGGATCCTTTTGCGTTGATTAGTGAGTTACCACCACAAACTGCGTCAATCGTCGGTACAACTTGGTATGAGTGGGACGACAAAAACTGGATGTCACAAAGAGCTCAGTTTAATAGTTTGGATAAACCTATGTCGGTGTATGAAATGCACTTGGGTTCCTGGCAACGTGATCCTTCAGATCCCGATCGTTTGCTTTCCTATCGCGAAATTGCAGATCGATTAGTTCCCTATATAATAGAAACAGGATTTACACATGTCGAGTTTCTTCCTGTTATGGAACACCCCTTTTATCCATCTTGGGGTTATCAGATTGCGGGTTATTTTGCTGCATCTTCACGCTATGGGGGACCACAAGATTTAATGTATTTGATCGAATCTTTACATAAGCATAATATCGGTGTAATTTTAGATTGGGTACCTTCACATTATCCTGGTGACGCTCATGGATTATATCGTTTCGATGGTAGTTTCCTTTACGAGCACGAAGATATAAGAAAGGGCTTTCATCCAGATTGGAAATCATATATCTTTAATTATGGTCGAAACGAAGTGCGATCATTCCTCATTAGTAATGCGCTCTTTTGGTTGGACCGGTATCATGTGGATGGTTTGCGTGTGGATGCCGTTGCTTCCATGCTTTATCTTGATTATTCGCGTAATGAAGGCGAGTGGGAACCCAATAAATTTGGAGGAAGAGAAAATTTGGAAGCTGTAGAGTTTTTAAAAGAATTTAACGAAGCTGTTTATCATCATTTCCCAGATGTTCACACCATCGCAGAGGAATCAACATCTTGGCCTGGTGTAAGTAAGCCAACATCTGTAGGAGGATTAGGTTTTGGTATGAAATGGATGATGGGTTGGATGCATGATACGTTAGATTATTTCAAAGAAGATCCTATTAATCGCCGATATCACCATCATAAATTGACTTTTGCAACTGTATATGCATATCATGAAAATTTTATGTTGCCCTTATCTCATGACGAAGTTGTGCATGGAAAAAAATCTCTTTTGTATAAGATGCCGGGTGATGAATGGCAGAAATTCGCAAATTTAAGAGCACTTTATTTGTATATGTTTACATTAACCGGGACGAAACTGTTATTTATGGGTGATGAATTTGCGCAAACAGCAGAGTGGAATGAAAACAAATCTTTGGATTGGCACTTACTGGATTATTCGCCACATAAAAGTATGCTTAGGTTTGTTACCGCCTTAAATCGTGTGTACAAAAGTCAACCTGCACTTTATCAGAAAGCTTTTGTAAGCGATGGGTTTCAATGGGTAGAACAAGGAGATTATACCAATAGCGTGTACGCGTATTTACGCAAGGGATATGAAGAAAAAGACAACTTATTAGTTATATTAAATCTAACCCCAGTTGTTAGAAAAGAATTTAGGATAGGTGTACCAAAAAATGGCGTATGGGAGGAAATTTTGAATTCAGATCAATTAGAATTTAATGGGAGTGGACTGATCGGCGAAGCTTACAATTCAACACATGTTCACTGGATGGGTTTTGAGCAATCGATAACGATAACTTTACCACCTTTAGGAGGTATAATATTAAAACGAAAAGCATAATGAAAGTAATACATTTAAGTGTTGAATGTTTTCCGGTAGCAAAGGTCGGCGGACTGGCAGACGTATTGGGAGCTTTACCTAAATATCAGCGTAAACTTGGTGTTGACGCATCCGTTGTTATGCCTTGGTACAATCGGAAATTTACACAAGAAAATAAGTTTGATCATATTGCCTCCGGAGCTTTCTATCAAGGATCGGAATTATTGCATTATGAAATTTTGAAGGAAGCAGATGATCTGCTTGGATTTCCATTATATCTCATTCGCATACCCGGTAAATTAGATCGTGAGGAAGTATACTGTTACCCAGATGAATCTGAGCAATGGCTGTCATTTCAACATGCTTTTTTACATTGGTTAAAAGCAGATGGCATCCAACCCGATTTGATCAATTGTCATGATCATCATGTTGGATTGGTTCCTTTTTTATTGAAATACAGTTATGAATTTCAACAGTTTTCGCATGTTAAAACACTTTTTACAGTTCACAATGGACAGTATCAAGGCTGGATGAATTGGAGTAAAGGTATTTTATTGCCAAGTTTCGATACTTGGCGATGGGGATTGCTTGATTGGGATGGTGTAATAAATCCCATGGCAGCAGCGGTTAAATGTTGCGATGCATTTTCTACGGTTTCAGAAGGATATCTAAAAGAATTATTTATCGAAGCAAATGGTCTACAATCTTTGTTTGCATCCGAATCGCAAAAAGGATACGGCATTGTTAACGGGATCGATACAGATTATTGGAATCCGCAGTTAGATACTTTAATTGATTCGAATTATAATCTTAATACAGTTGAAAAAGGTAAATCACAAAATAAAAAAAGCTTATGTGATCAGTATAAATTAGATCCTTCTTTACCATTAATGTCGTTTATAGGCCGATTTGCGATAGAAAAAGGAGCAGATTTATTAGCTGAAATAATTGATCAACTTTTGGGAAATATTAAATCCAAAATGAGTATATTTATTTTAGGCTCAGGAGATCAAGATATTCAGGTTGCTTTGCAACAGGTTTTAGAAAAATATCCAAAACAGCTTGCAGTTTATTTTGGGTATAATGAATCACTTGCACATAAAGTATATGCAGCAACAGATCTGTTATTGATGCCCTCAAGAGTGGAGCCTTGTGGATTAAACCAATTATATGCCCTACAATATGGGACAATTCCAGTCGTAAGAGGTATTGGCGGGCTCAAAGATACAGTTATTGATGTGAAAGATACAGGTGGATACGGTATCGTATTTCCCGAAGCACATGTTGAAGATGCAGTACAGGGTGTGATAAGGACTTTAGAAATAGTTAACCAGGCCGATTTGTTGTCAGAAATTAGACAAAGGGAAATGCATTTGGATTTTTCATGGAATAAGTCAGCTCAAAAATATTTGGATTTGTACACTAAATTATTGAAATAATATGTCACACAAAGTAGTCTCTATTGTTTTGGGGGGTGGACGAGGTACTCGTTTGTATCCCTTGACCGAACAGCGCTCAAAACCAGCTGTACCAATTGCTGGTAAATACCGTTTGGTGGATATTCCGATTTCGAATTGCTTAAATTCCGGATATAATAAAATCTTTGTTCTGACACAGTATAATTCGGCATCTTTAAATAAGCACATTAAAAACGCTTATAATTTCAGTATTTTTAGTAAAGGATTTGTAGATATATTAGCTGCAGATCAAAATAATGAAGGCGATCGTTGGTTCGAAGGGACAGCCGATGCCGTGAGGAGAACACAGAAAAATCTGCTGAATGTCGATTATGACTATGTACTTATTCTGTCAGGTGATCAATTGTATCAAATGGATTATGCTGCATTAGTTGACTTTCATGTTAAAAACAAAGGAGATGTCACCATTGCAACTATTCCTGTCACTGGTAAAGATGCAACAGGATTTGGAATTTTAAAATCGGATGAAAATAATGTTATTACCTCTTTTATAGAAAAGCCTAATAAAGAAGAACTGTTAAACTGGGGGTCCGAAGTATCAGAAGAGATGGATAAGCGTGGTAGACATTATTTAGCTTCTATGGGGATTTATGTTTTTTCAAAAGGAGTATTAGCCTCCTTACTCAAAGAAAATCCAGGTATGGATTTTGGGAAAGAAATCATTCCTGAAAGTATTGATTCCAAAAATGTGCTGAGTTATCAATTTGATGGGTACTGGACCGACATTGGTACAATTAGTTCTTTTTTTGAAGCAAATATTGGTTTAACCGATGATATCCCTGATTTTAATTTGTTTAATGAAACAGTTTATACAAGAGCACGGATGTTGCCTCCTTCTAAAATATCAGGAACTACATTAAACAATACAATTGTTGCAGATGGATGTATTCTTAATGGCGATAAAATTCAGCGTTCCATCATTGGTATTCGCTCCCGTATAGGACATGGTACAGTGATTAAAAACACCTATATGATGGGGAGTGATTATTATGAACAACTGGAGGAAGTTTTGGAATTAGGAAGTACGCAGGCACCTCCGCCAGTAGGCGTCGGTGAACGATGTTATATTGAAAATGCAATCCTAGATAAAAACTGTCGTATTGGTAATAATGTTCGTATAAAAGGAGGGAAGCATCTTAAAGATGGAGATTATGAGACCTATGCTGTTTGTGATGGTATCGTGGTCGTAAAGAAAGAAGCGGTTATTGTGAACGGCATTACCATTGGCTGTTAAGTGAAATTTTGAAAATTAAGGTAATTTTTTAAATTACCTTAATTAAATCAAATTGGAAGAGATGACTTTGGGTTGGAAAAAAATCATAGGTAATTTAATACTATTATTACTGTTTGGATATAGCTGTATTCTAATGGCAGAAATTATTTGGCAATATCGAAATTTTGAATTAGATACTTCTTTTTTACAGATTAAACAAACTGAAATAACAGAGATCTTCTGGTACAGATTTATGTTTTATGCCCATGTTACTTTTGCAATTTTAGCGCTTCCAGCTGGATTTACACAATTTAATACCACCATTTTAAGAACATACCCACGTTTACATAGAGCATTTGGTTATGTATATGCTGGTGCTATTTTAATTGTTGCAGCACCCTCTGGTTTTTTAATCGCAATGCAAGCTAACGGTGGACCAGTTGCTCAGATTGCCTTTACATTACTTGCAATATTTTGGTTTTACGTTACACTTCAAGCTGTTCTAAAAGCAAAAACGGGAGATTTTAAAGCGCATAAAAATTTTATGATCAGAAGTTTTGCATTGACATGTTCGGCATTAACTTTGCGCTATTGGAAACTTGTATTAGTTTATTTCTTTCATCCCTATCCCATGGACCTATACCAATTGGTGGCCTGGTTAGGCTGGATTCCAAATCTACTAATTGCAGAATGGATAATTAACCGTAATAAATAATATGAAAAGACTTTTCTATATGGCACTGGCATTCGCCATGCTAACTTCTTGTAATAGTAAAACAGATAAAAAATCTTCAGACCAATCAGTTTCGGGAGCTATGGTCGAAAATGAGATTCATCCAGAATTATATGGAAATTGGGTAGGCGATTTTACTGTAGATGAAAAAGTTTCGGAAGAAATTCTTGAAAAGCAAGGCGAGTTTCCTGCGGAATTCGATTATAGTCCTAAAATTAATTTGACAATTAAAAGAATTACAGCCGATACAGTCATTGCGCAAAATGTGGTAAAAGGAAATTTAAGACCTTTGGTAGGGAAAATAGAAGAAAATGGAAATTTGATCACCTTTATCTTGGATGAGCCCGGAGATAAAAAATCTGACGGAAGATTTGAGTTCAAATTGAATAAAGATACTTTAGAGGGGGCTTGGATAGCATTTGATCAAAGTGTAAATGTGAAAAAAAGGAATTTCAAATTAATAAAAAAACAGTTCGTTTATAATGCTAATCTCATGTTACCTAATGATGAAAATAGCGAACCATTAATTGATTGGTATGCGTCAAAAAAGGAAACAAAGACGATGGCAGACGGAGATTCAACTTACACCTTTATTAATGATTTATATCGTGCAGCATCGCCTGTTGTATATACGCTCAATGCGTCAAAAACAAAGCTCACAGAAGCCGATTTAAAAAATTTGAAGAAGTTGGATTTAGAGATTATTCGAAATACTATTTTTGCACGTCATGGATATGCTTTTACTAAAATTAATGTGCGTCAATTCTTTGATCCGGTGGATTGGTATGTGCCGGTTTCCAATGATGTAACAAAAGAGCTAACGCAATTGGAACGTGATAATATCGCCCTATTAACACGTTTTGAAAAGTTTGCAACTGATAACTATGATCATTTTGGTCGTTAGGTACAAGTTGTATCTGATATACATAATAAGTTTCGCCTAAAATTTACTTAAGTTTGATATCTAAAATTTAATCATTGAGCACTATCCTAATCATCGACGACGAAGAAAAGATTCGTACACTACTTGCTAGAATTATTACCCTAGAAGGCTTTGAGGTATTTCAAGCTTCAGATTTAAAGAAAGGATTGAAACGCTTGGAAGAGCAAGATATTGATGTTGTAATCTGTGATGTTAAATTACCCGACGGAAGTGGTGTAGATAGCACAAAAGTAATAAAAGAGAAGTACCCGTTAATTGAAATTATCTTGTTGACAGCATATGGAAATATTCCTGATGGCGTACAGGCAATTAAAAATGGAGCTTTTGATTACATTACCAAAGGAGACGATAACAATAAGATTATTCCATTAGTAAATAATGCAAGCGAAAAGGTAGCATTGGCAAAAAGAGTTCAAAAACTCGAAAAACAGCTAGGAGACCGCTATTCCTTTGACAAGATTGTCGGAAAATCGAAACCAATATTAAATGCAATTGATTTAGCAAAAAGAGTTGCTGTTACTGATACAACAGTGTTATTAACAGGTGATACAGGAACTGGAAAAGAAGTGTTTGCACAAGCGATACATCAGGCAAGTAATCGTAGTAAGTTTAATTTTGTCGCCATTAATTGTGCTGCTTTTAGTAAAGAACTATTGGAAGGTGAATTATTTGGACATAAGGCCGGTTCTTTTACCGGTGCAATGAAAGATCAAAGAGGACTTTTTGAAGAGGCAAATAAAGGCACTATTTTTCTTGATGAAATCGGCGAAATGCCAGTGGAATTGCAAGCCAAAATTTTAAGGGTATTAGAAACTGGCGAATTTTTAAAAATTGGAGAAACAAAAGTAACACGTGTAGATGTTCGTATTATTGCAGCTACGAATCGCAATTTGGAAGAAGAAATAGCAAATGAACATTTCAGAAGTGACTTATTTTATCGTCTTTCGGTATTCAGTATTTATTTGCCAGCACTGCGTGAACGTAAGCAAGATATTCATTTATTGGCAAATCATTTTACACAAATCTTTTCTTTGCGTGCTAAGAGAAAAGAATTACAAATCTCGCCTGAATATATTACTGCATTGGAAAACCATCAATGGAGAGGAAATATTCGTGAACTTAAAAATTGCATAGAACGTAGTGTGATTTTATCAGATAATGATGTATTGTGTGTTGACACGCTTCCTTTTGCTAGTATAGCCGTTGATTCAGGTGTAAAAATGTTATCTGCCTTCTCCATGGCAAGTGTAGAAAAAGTGCATATTCAAAAAGTACTACACCATACTCACGGAAACAAAGCAGAGGCTGCTCGTCTTTTGGAAATTGGTATTGCAACACTCTATCGTAAGATTGAAGAGTATAAATTAATATCATGAGCTAGAGGTCTCTGGTCTTACGGAGGCCTTACATATTGTTATCTTCCTCTCGGATGATTGTTTAATAATTACTTTGTTAAGTATATTTCAAACTTGTATTGAACTGATTTTGGAAGCAATAGACTATTCCTCAGAGAACTTAGAAGTTTATAGTTTAAGATAAAAAAATCCAATTGTTGTTATAGGGATGTCAATTGGATCTCGTTAATACCAATTTATCTGTATATCGGCCTTATATTCATTATACGGCCATTTTTATATTACTTTCATTATAATGCCACTATTCTTGGCTCTTTCAGACATGTTGTTCCTTACAACTTTCGAGCAGTGTAATAATTCTCTGTAAAAATTCCTTTTAACCTTATATCACTCTGCATCATACCTCTTAAAATTCCTTCTATTATGATAATGAGCCTATCATTTTGATAGGTTTTTCTGTTTTTAATTATTTGCGATATTGCCTTAAGTTGCTCTTATTAAGTGTTTTATTTTCCTGTTATTAGACTTGGAATAAAATTGGCATCCAGCACTTCCAAAATGAATACTCATGTTAAATTCAAAATGGAAAAAAATCAGGCAGTACGACAGGTACTGGAAATCCGGCATAACGTCCGGACTATTGAAAATTGCCTTTGTTGCAATTGTGACTTTTGCGCTTGTAAAATTTGTAGATATTCTCAGCACATAAATTAATAAAGATGATAGCCATAATATTGACACTTGTCGGTGTAATTTGTTTTGCACTGTTTTTTAAATCAATTGACTTTTTTGATCAGATTTAAGGTGAAGCCAAGAAGTAGATAATCTTGATATATAGCAGCTATTATGTACTACTCGAGCAGTCATCAACAAATGAAAAAATAATAGAATGAAAACAAAAATGATAAGTACCCTGGAAGAATGGATACCAGAGTCCAGTAATTGGATTTCAGATAAAGAATTAGGCGATCATACCGTAGCTGATTATATCGTATTAGGGAAATTAGCCGAACAATGCTTAAAAAAGATGAACTCAGGTAATGAATATGAGTATGCAGACGCCGAAGAAATTGCAAAAGTGGTGAATTTGATATATCAGGGAGGAAACCAATATACACGTAATGCGATCGAAAATGAATTTCTGACTAAGCTGTCCATAGAAGAAAGTCCAGCAAGTTTAAAAAAGCATCTGGCCATATTGCCAAAAGAATTGAGGAAGGAATACCTCAAAACGATAATGGAAAATTAAAATTATAGCAAACGATGATAGCATTACTCATAGTAGCAGTAGGCGTGTTTGCATACATCGTGTATGTATTACTAAAGCCCGAGCAGTTTTAACAATCAAACTGTGAATGAAATAATATTTAAAATTTAATTATGAATACAGAAATAATAGCCATAATCGTCATGTTTCTTGGTACGATCGCTTTAGCAATTCCTTTAGGGAAATATATTGCGAAAGTATTTGCTGGAAATAAGACAATCTTTGATCCCGTTTTCAATCCGATTGAAAGATTATTTTATAAACTAACAGGTATAAACCCAAAAGTTGAAATGAGTTGGAAGCAGCATATGGTTGCGATGCTCACCATCAATATGATTTGGTTTCTGGTGGGAATGCTGGTACTGATGACGCAAGGAAGATTACCTTTAAATCCAGATCAAAATCCAAGCATGACAGCAGATTTGGCATTCAACACGGTAATCTCTTTTGTTGTGAACTGTAATTTACAACATTACTCTGGTGAAACTGGGGTGAGTTATTTGGGACAATATTGGTTGATGTTTTTACAGTTTGTCAGTGCAGGTACTGGTATGGCTGCGGTAGTAACTCTTTTTAGAGCTTTTAGAGATAAAACAGCTACAGATTTAGGTAATTTTTATGAATATTTTATAAAATCCTGTACACGAATTCTGCTTCCATTATCCTTTATTGTAGCTATTATACTTGCTTTTCAAGGAACACCCATGACGTTTGAGGGTAAGGATACGATTGTAAGTCTGCAAGGTGATACCGTTGAAGTATCGCGAGGACCTGCCGCAGCGTTTGTTGCAATCAAACATATTGGAACAAATGGTGGTGGTTTTTTTGGAACCAATTCAGCTCACCCTTTTGAAAATCCGACCTATTTAAGCAATATGATCGAAATGGCCGCGCAGATGATCGTACCATTTGCCATGATATTTGCTTTCGGCTATTTTATTAAGAGGAGAAAATTGTCCTGGATGATGTTTGCCGTGATGACTGTAGGATTTTTGATGTTGGCAATTCCCAATATCAAGATGGAAATGGATGGTAACCCTGCTTTAACGAGTTTGGGAATTGATCAGTCATTAGGTGCAATGGAAGGAAAAGAAATCCGAATTGGAGCAGCAACATCTGGGTTCTGGAGTATTGTGACAACAGTGATTTCAACTGGATCTGTCAATTCCATGCACGATAGTTCAATGCCACTTTCCGGAATGAATGAATTATTAGCAATGATGATAAATAGTTTTTATGGAGGTGCAGGAGTTGGTATCCTTAACTTTTTCATTTTCATTATTCTTGCTGTATTTATCAGTGGCCTGATGGTGGGGCGCACACCCGAGTTTTTAGGAAAAAAAATAGAAGCTAGAGAAATGAAGATTGCGATGATTATTGCATTGATTCACCCATTTCTAATCTTAATCAGTGCAGGTTTAGCAACCGCATTTCCCGGACAAGGTGCATCAACACTAAACAATCCTGGTTTTCATGGTTTCAGTGAGATCTTATATGAATATACATCTTCATCGGCAAATAATGGAAGTGGATTCGAAGGTTTAGGTGATAATACACCTTGGTGGAATATCAGCACTGGTATCGTTTTGATCTTATCACGCTTCTTGCCGATTATTGGACCAATAGCAATTGCAGGTTTGTTGGCTAAGAAAAAATTCATTCCTGAGGGCGAGGGAACTTTACAGACAGATACAGCAACTTTTGGGATTTTGGTATTTACAGTAATCATTATTGTAGCTGCATTATCATTTTTCCCAGCATTAGCGTTAGGTCCTATTGCTGAATATTTTTCTATGCGTTAATCTCATTTGAATAGTAACGGATCGCTGGGTAATGTATACAGACACGATCATTTACTTCATCAATATAAATAATTAAAAATGAATAAGAATCAATCATTATTTCAGAGTGATATGTTATTGCAGGCTTGCAAACAGTCTTTCGTGAAATTGAACCCCAAACTGATGTTTCGTAATCCCGTGATGTTTACGGTAGAAATCGGAACTTTCGTGATGCTCCTAGTCAGTTTATGGATATTGTTAGGTGAATCATCACAAGGTAGTTTTGGTTACAATTTTACCATATTTTTGATTTTATTGCTTACACTGTTATTTGCCAATTTTGCAGAAGCTATTGCAGAAGCTAGAGGAAAAGCACAGGCAGACAGTTTACGTAAAACACGAGAAGAAACTCCAGCCAAATTGGCAAATGGAAGTATGATTTCTTCATCACAACTTGTAAAAGGAGATATCTTTATATGTGAGGCAGGTGATATCATTCCTTCTGATGGAGAGATTGTTGCGGGATTGGCAACGATAGACGAAAGCGCAATTACTGGAGAGTCAGCTCCTGTGATTCGTGAAGCAGGAGGAGATAAGAGCAGTGTAACAGGCGGAACAAAAGTATTGTCCGATAAGATACAGGTAAAAGTAACAACGGAACCAGGGGAAAGCTTTTTAGATAAAATGATCGCTTTGGTAGAAGGAGCCAGTCGTCAAAAAACACCAAATGAAATTGCACTGACTATTCTTTTGGCAGGATTTACGTTGGTATTCATTATTGTGACTGTAACTTTAAAACCATTTGCAGATTATGCCAATGCGCCCATCACAATTGCAGCTTTCATTTCATTATTTATCTGCTTAATACCAACTACGATTGGTGGATTATTATCCGCGATTGGTATCGCAGGAATGGATAGAGCGTTGCGGGCAAATGTCATTACTAAAAGCGGAAAAGCAGTAGAGACGGCTGGAGATATTGATGTCCTATTATTGGATAAAACTGGTACCATTACCATTGGTAACCGTAAAGCAACACATTTTTACCCAACGAAGGGCATCGCCGAAGAGCAACTGATTAAAGCTGCTGTATTAAGTTCAATGAGTGATGAAACTCCTGAAGGAAAATCAATCATTGAGTTGGCTGGTGTTAATCCGTTGGCCTATCCAATCAATGCACCCGTTTTTATCAAATTTACTGCAGAGACAAGAAGTTCGGGGATCGATTTTGATCAGACTCGTATTCGTAAAGGTGCCACTGATGCGATCCGTAATATCGTTACGCAGGCCGGAAATGTATTTCCAGTAGATATAACCGATCAGGTTACTAAAATTTCTCAAAATGGAGGTACGCCCTTAGTCGTTTGTGAAAACGAAATTGCTTTAGGCGTCATTGAATTGCAGGACGTTATTAAACCAGGGATTCAAGAGCGGTTCGAACGTTTACGGAAAATGGGTATCAAAACAGTTATGGTAACCGGCGATAATCCATTGACGGCAAAATATATTGCCGAAAAGGCCGGAGTCGATGATTTTATTGCTGAAGCTAAGCCAGAGGATAAGATGAACTACATCAAAATGGAACAAGCTAATGGCCGTCTGGTTGCCATGATGGGAGATGGTACAAATGATGCTCCTGCACTGGCTCAGGCAGATGTTGGTGTTGCAATGAATAGTGGGACGCAAGCTGCTAAGGAAGCAGGCAACATGGTTGATTTGGATAATGATCCGACGAAATTGATCGAAGTTGTGGAAATCGGTAAACAATTATTGATGACTCGTGGCACACTTACTACTTTTAGTATTGCAAACGATGTGGCGAAATATTTTGCGATTATTCCTGCTTTATTCATTACGGCTATTCCAGCTTTGCAAGGATTAAATATTATGCAATTACATAGTCCAGAGAGTGCCATCTTATCTGCCGTGATATTCAATGCCCTAATTATTCCATTTTTAATTCCATTGGCTTTGAAAGGGGTGGCCTATAAACCGATAGGTGCAAGTGCACTGTTACGGCGTAATCTGCTCATTTTTGGAGTAGGGGGTATTTTGGTGCCATTTGTAGGCATCAAATTGATTGATCTTATTGTATCCTTATTTATTTAAAAAAACGAAATCATGAAAAAGCATATTTTACCAGCTATAAAGCTGACTTTTATACTAATTGTTTTTTTTGCAGTCATCTATCCTTTTGCTGTATGGGCCATTGCTCAAGCAGCTCCAAATGAAGGTAAAGGTGAAATCATTACTTTTAAAGGTAGGACTTATTACAGCAATATTGGTCAGGCCTTTACAAATGATCACTATTTCTGGTCCCGTCCTTCTGCGGCTGGCTATAATGCAGCAGGATCTGCGGGAAGTAACAAAGGCCCTTCAAACCCTTCATATCTGGCAGAGGTAAAAGGTCGGATAGATACATTTTTGGTGCATAATCCCGCTATTACAAAAGCACAAATACCTGCTGATCTTATTACTGCAAGTGCGAGTGGCTTAGATCCTCACTTTTCAGTACAGGCAGCTCAGGTTCAGGTGAAACGTATTGCTAAGATCCGAAATATTGAAGAAGCAGACTTAATGACATTAATTCATGAGCATACCGAAAAACCATTAATAGGACTATTTGGTCCTGCGAAAATAAATGTATTAAAGTTGAATATTGCATTACATCAATTATCTGCAAAATAATTTAATATGAAATATCCATGTCATACACATTCGAATAAATGTAATTCTGTGAAGAGTGATGTGTATGCAGTCTGGATATTTCATATCATCCTTATACATCAATTAACAAATGTGAAATCAAGGTGTAAAATCATCTGCTGCGGATGTTAAGCATGATTTACACGAATGCTCTATCAACAAAATGATAAAATTATGATGAATAAATATATCATCAGTTCCCTATTGTTATTAGGAACTATCCATATTTTGCAAGCACAAGAAAACGTTGAGATCAAAAATCCGTTAACGATCAGTGGTTATGTTGAAGTGTACAGTCAGTACGATTTTTCCAACCCTAAAAATAATTCCCGACCAGGATATGTATACAGTCATCATCGTAATAATGAGGTTAATTTAAATCTTGGATTGATTAAATTAAATTATGAATCTGATCGAATCAGGACTAACCTGGCATTGGCAGCTGGTACTTATATGAATGCAAATTATGCTGCTGAACCAGTAACGTTGAAAAATATCTACGAAGCAAATGTCGGTATTAAGATTTCAGAAAAGTATAATTTATGGATTGATGCTGGTGTCTTGCCATCTCATATTGGATTTGAAAGCGCCATTAGTAAGGATTGCTATACCCTGACACGTAGTATAGGAGCGGATAACTCTCCTTATTTTGAAACAGGAGCTAAGGTATCGTATACGACCGATGACGGTAAATGGATGATGAGTGGATTAGTTTTAAATGGCTGGCAAAGAATTCAGCGGATTGACGGAAACAGTACCCCCGCTTTTGGGCATCAGTTAACGTATAGGCCGACGGATAAAATAACTTTAAACAGCAGTTCGTTTTTTGGTAGTGATAAAGCTGATTCTGTTCGTCAGATGCGGTATTTTCATAATTTTTATGGACAGTTCCAACTGCATGATAAATTTACGGTTATAACAGGGTTTGATATTGGTGCTGAACAAAAGGAAAAAGGAAGCAGTCATTACAACACATGGTTTACTCCAGTTTTGATCGCTTCCTATAAACCTCATGATGATTTTGCTATAGCTTTACGAGGTGAATATTATCAAGATAAGAAAGGGATAATTATTAATACCGGAACTGCAAATGGTTTTCAAATATTTGGTTATTCCTTTTCAGTAGATTATGTGGTTTTCTCAAATTTAGTCTGGCGAACAGAGTTAAAGAGACTACAGAGTAAAGATGCTATTTTTGCTGATCGAAATGATTCTTTGGAAAAAGATAATATGATTGGAATTACTTCTTTGGCATTACGTTTTTAATCGAATTATTATTTCTCTTGTTGTTTTATACTGGTTTATAAAATAACAAGAGAGCTAATAACATGATCTATTCTTATATGGAAGAAAGAAAAGATGCGGAACATTTCTTAGGGCTGATAAAAAAATCTAGGAAAGGAAAATTTAAACTGTATATCGGTATGAGCGCTGGTGTAGGGAAGACTTATCGTATGCTACAAGAGGCACATATGCTTCTACATAGTAGGGTAGATATTAAAATAGGTTATATTGAAACTCATAATAGAAAAGAAACACATGCATTGTTGGATGGTATTCCTTTGATCCCCAGACGTAAACTTTTTTATAAGGGAAAAGAGCTTGAAGAATTGGATGTTCAGGCGGTTATTAACATACATCCTGAAATTGTCATAATTGATGAACTTGCTCATAGTAATATTGAAGGAAGTGTCAATGCTAAACGTTGGCAGGATGTTATCGATATATTGGATGCGGGTATCAGTGTGATCAGCGCAGTCAATATTCAGCACATTGAAAGTCTGCATGATGAGATTAAGAATATAACAGGTGTTGATGTACAGGAACGTATACCCGATAGTGTGCTTGGATTGGCCGATGAGGTCGTTAATATTGATTTAACAGCTGAAGAGTTGATAAATAGATTGAAAGATGGTAAAATTTATGATGCTGCTAAGATAGAAATGGCATTAGCAAATTTTTTTAATAGTGATCATATTTTGCAATTACGTGAACTGGCTTTAAAAGAAGTTGCTTCACAGGTGCAAAGGAAAGTTGAGACGGAGGTTATTCATCATAAATATATGAAGAAGGAGCAATTTCTAGCTTGTGTAAGTTCAAATGAGAAGACTGCTACGATCGTAATTCGTAAGACCGCAAGGTTAGCAAACTATTATAATAGTAAATGGTTTGTTCTCTATGTGCAAACGCCTAAAGAAAGTGTTTCTAAAATAGCTCTGGATAAACAGCGACATTTGATTAATAATTTTAAATTAGCAACAGAATTGGGCGCCGAGATTATAAAGGTTAATCATAGCAAGATTGCTACAGCCATTATTGAGCAATGTGAAGCAAAACAGATAACGACAGTTTGTATAGGTAAGCCACATTTGGGATTAATCAAAATCATTTGGGCAACAAATACTTTTAATAAACTTCTGACGAAGCTTTCAAACGAAAAAATTGATCTTATAATTCTTTCATAATGCGTATAAAGACAAAATTAACTTTTGGTGTTGGGTCACTTTTTCTGATGATTGTACTATTGGTTGTGGTAAGTGGCTGGTATGTCAATCAGTTGAAAAGGGATACCAATAATATTCTCGTTGCCAATTATAACACTTTGCAATATGCCCGCAATATGCTGTTGGCATTGGAAGAGTATGCTGTTGATCCAGTTGCGTTACATGATTTTAAGGAAAATCTAGAGAAACAAAAGCATAATGTTACTGAAATCGGAGAGGTGCAGGCTACAAAGATGGTCGAAAAACATTTCTATCAGTTTACCGAAAATAAAGCGGATGTTACGTTGCTTTCCAAAATAAGAAAAGACATTACTGAATTGATGCGTCTCAATATGGAAGCCATAGAACGTAAAAGTGATATTGCTTCTGTAACTGCAGAAAAAGCCATTGCTGTCATTTCTATTACCGGAACATTGTGTTTTCTGATTGCTTTTGTTCTGATCGTTAACCTGCCATCAAATATTGCGAATCCTATTAAAGAATTGACAGAAAGCATTAAGCAGATTGCAAATGAAAACTATAAAAAACGAATACATTATGATAAACGTAATGAATTTGGAGAGCTTGCAAATTCTTTTAATACAATGGCTGAAAAACTAGAAGAATATGCCGAAAGTAAATTGGATAAAATATTAAAAGGTAAAAAACGAATAGATACTCTTATTAATAACATGCATGATCCTGTAATTGGGATTGATGAACAGAAGGTGGTATTATTCGCGAATGAAGAAGCTTTGAAAATTTCTGGTTTACAAAATGAACAGCTAATTGGAAAGCAAATACAAGATGTAGCGGTGACAAATGATCTGATACGAGATTTTATCAAAGATATTTTTCAGGATCAGAAACAACGAGAAGCTACTCTTCTTAAGATTTATGCAAATGGTAAAGAAAGTTATTTTGAGAAGGAAATTGTCGATATCAATATTGTACCGACGGGAGAATTAGATTCTCAATTTATAGGACAGGTCATCATGTTGCGTAATATTACCCAGTTTAAAGAAATGGATTTCGCTAAAACGAATTTTATAGCAACCATATCGCATGAACTTAAAACACCGATTGCCTCCATAAAGATGGGGTTACAACTTTTAGAAAATAAACAAATTGGTGTACTCAATGAAGATCAAAATAATCTTGTTCAAAGTATCCGCGAGGATACCGGGAGGTTGTTGAAAATTACAGGTGAGCTTTTGAATATGACGCAGGTTGAAAGTGGGACCATTCAGTTAAATGTAGCACCGACCAATGTGAGCGAACTTATCGAATATGCTATACGCGCAACAAAAGCGATGGCAGAACAAAAACATATAGAATTGCAATTGCAAATGGAAAATAACCTACCAGATGTGCTCGCGGATAATGAAAAAACAGCCTGGGTATTGACCAACTTACTTTCAAATGCAGTACGTTATTCCTATGAAAATGCTATCATTGGGATCTCTATTGGATCTAGTGAGGATAAAGTGAAATTTGCAATTAAAGATGCTGGACAAGGTATAGAAGATCAGTATAAGGATAAAATATTTGAACGGTATTTTCGAATTCCGGGAACAAAAAAAGAAGGTACAGGTTTGGGTTTAAGTATCAGTAAAGAGTTTATAGAAGCACAGGGGGGGACTATAACTGTTGACAGTGAATATGGTTCAGGAAGTACTTTTTCTTTTACATTGAATCGTATTGATACCAATAATTAAAAAAAACTAGTGTCTGTAGCAACACTTGAGATTGAGATAGAGAAAAATCTAATATGTTTTTCATTCCATAATTTTCGCTTTGAGATTTGGAGTGGCCACAATAGGGTAAAGGACCCTGTGTGCTTGGCAGTTCTAACAAGTGGTGTTGCGCATTCATTTTGCTTAAAGGTATGATAGCAATGCGCGATGGCTCATTGATTTATCACTCTGGTCAGTGTATATACCAACTTAGCCGTTTGTCTTCGCGTTTTTGGTAAACCATTTTGCGTTGCAGCGGTGTAGTAATTCGCCATGTCCAATTGATTCATCACGCTGGCCAATGTATATTGAAATTTGGCCGTCTGTTTTTATTCTTACGGTAGTTCATTTTACGCTATTGCTTATTATTAACTCTGCATGGCTTATAGGTATTGCTACGTAACATGCTTTTAGGGAAATATTATTTTACTATTAAGTTAGTTGAGTTTACTGGCGAGTAAAATTCTGATATTGTTTAGCCTCTTGTTTAAATTAAAAGAGCTTCTCGTAAAGAATAGATGCACTTAGGGAAAGTCTGATTTTTAGTTGAATTTATTGAACATCATATGGGGGAGCTTATTTTGTATTCGGAATTGACGTAAAACCCATACGACAGCTTTGATATGCCGTATGCCGAAATAAAATTAGCAGAAGGATTTATGAATACGCCATACCGCGGCAGGATAAATCATATCCGTTCCCTTGCCATGTTACGTAGCAAATTGGGCTAATCTGAGTATATAACAAAAGAAGAGACTATCTTTAAAGACAGCCTCTTCTTTTGTTATGGGTTATAAAAGTTTATGCTAATTTGCCTAATGCTTCTTTGATACGTCTTAAAGCTTCTACTAAGCTTTCATCAGATGCAGCATATGACAGACGGATGTATTTGTCATTTCCAAATGAATCACCACCAACTGTTGCGACATGACCTACATTCAATAGGTATAGAGCTAAGTCAGATGAATTGTTGATTACATTTCCATTCTCATCTTTTTTTCCAAAGAAAGAACTGATTTCTGGGAAGAAATAGAAAGCGCCTTCAGGTAAGTTTGTTTTAACTCCTGGAATTGCGGATAATAGATCATAAACCAGTTGACGACGACGAGCAAATGCCTCTTTCATTTTATTCACTGATGCTAATCCTTGCTCATAAGCAACGATTCCTGCACGTTGTGATATCGAACATGTTCCCGATGTCGTTTGTCCTTGTAATTTGTCATTTGCGGCAGCGATCTCTTTATTACAAGCAATATAACCTAATCTCCATCCGGTCATTGCAAATGCTTTGGAGAAACCGTTAATGATAATCACACGGTCTTTAATGCTATCAAATTGAGCGATAGATTCATGTTTGTCTACAAAATTGATATGTTCATAGATTTCATCTGATAAGATAAATACCTGTGGATGTTTTTCAAATACTTTTGCCAAAGCAGCTAACTCATCTTTACTATACACCGTACCTGTAGGGTTATTTGGTGATGAGAACATGAACAATTTAGTTTTAGGCGTGATAGCAGCCTCAAGTTGCTCAGGAGTTATTTTAAAGTTATTATCGATTTCAGTATTGATAAAAACCGATTTTCCTTCAGCTAAAACAACCATTTCTGAATAAGAAACCCAGTATGGGGTGGGTATTACAACTTCATCACCAGGATTAACAAGTGTTAAAATAACATTTGATAAAGACTGTTTTGCACCTGTAGAAACTACGATTTGAGAGATGTCATAATCAAGATTATTTTCAATCTTCAATTTATTCACAATAGCCTGACGTAATTCTGGGTATCCCGGAACTGGCGAGTAACGTGTCCAATTTTCGTCTAAAGCTATCTTAGCAGCTTCTTTAACGTGGTCAGGAGTATTGAAATCTGGTTCGCCAACACTTAAGCTGATAACATTAACGCCTTTTGAGGCTAATTCGCGACCAAGCTTAGTCATTTTAAGCGTAGCCGACTCGGATAAGTTGTTTATCCTATCTGATAAATATGATTGTGTGCTCATGGTAAGACAAAGATATTATTTAGAATGCAAATAATACTTTAATTTCTTGAAAAAAGACAAACGATTGCTTCTTTTTTACTGAAAATATGTAAAATTATTAAGATTTTGATTGCTTTAGAATAACATCTATTCTAATTTTTCAGCACGTATATTACCGATGTTACGATGTTAGAAATATACGATAAATTTTATAATGATATTTCTGCTTAGCATTAATCACCATTTCATTTATCAGATTGCATTGATGTAAAAGAGTATGCTAAAAGATTAGTAGTTTCAAACTAAAAAGGAAATCGTAGCGTTATATGACTACCTTTGTCGCGAAAATAAAGTATTATTATGTCTAAGCAAAAAAGATTAGTTCTGCTATCCCTTTTGACAGGGCTAGGATTGATGATCATCAAATTTGTCGCGTATTTCCTTACTGCTTCCAATGCTATTTTCACCGATGCTGCGGAAAGTATTGTCAATGTCATTGCCTCAAGTTTTGCTTTCTATAGTATTTATTTAGCCGCTCAACCTAAAGATAATAATCATCCTTATGGTCATGGCAAAGTGGAATTCTTTTCTGTTTTCTTGGAAGGGGGACTTATTTTTATAGCCGGATCAATCATACTGGTAAAGGGATTTTACAATATCTTTTTCCCATCTACATTATCAAATTTGGAAGAAGGGATCGGTTTAGTTTCTGTTACGGCCCTGATTAATTTTGTAATTGGATTCTACATCATGAAAAGAGGGCGAGCATTGGGTTCTCTTACATTGGAAGCCGACGGTAAACATCTACAAGTTGATGCCTATAGTACAATAGGCCTAGTAGTCGGTCTTATTCTTATGAAATTAACAGGCTTAAAGTGGATCGATATTGCAATTTCTTTTGCTTTGGGCAGTTTTATTTTATATAATGGCTATAAATTGTTAAGGCAGTCAGTGGGTGGACTTATGGATGAGTCCGATGTAGATCTAGTAAAAGAAGTCGTTCAAGTTTTGCAAGAAAACCGTCATACAGATTGGATTGATATACACAATCTGCGTGTGCAACGATATGGCAATGAACAGCATGTTGATTGTCACTTGACACTTCCAAATTATTATTCCTTAACTAAAGTACACGATGAAATCTCGATTTTAGATAAAATCGTTAATACCAAAATGTCGATTGAAACCGAGTTTTTTATTCATGCAGATCCATGCCTTCCCGAATGCTGCAGCTATTGTCAAGTAAAAGACTGTCCAATACGATCGAAAGAGTTTACAGTTGAGATTGAATGGCAAGTAGAAAACGTCACAGCAAATCGAAAACATTTTTTATCTTAATCGATAAATCATGAAATTATGTGCATAAATAGGGGACAGCTTAGCTTAAATGTCTGTCAAAAAAAGTATCTTTGCTTTTTAGAAACGATTTTTAAAAATCCTATATGAAGCAAATACGTAATTTCTGTATCATCGCACACATTGATCACGGTAAAAGTACATTAGCCGATCGATTATTGGAGTATACCAACACCATTACACAACGTGAAGCGCAGGCACAATTACTAGATAATATGGATTTGGAACGTGAACGTGGTATTACCATTAAGAGTCACGCTATCCAAATGAACTATATACAAGACGGAGTGGAGTATATCTTAAATTTAATTGATACTCCCGGACACGTCGATTTTTCTTACGAAGTATCACGTTCAATTGCTGCCTGCGAAGGAGCTTTGTTAATTGTAGATGCTTCTCAAGGTATACAAGCACAAACAATCTCCAATCTTTATTTAGCATTGGAGCATGATTTAGAGATTATTCCAATATTGAATAAGATGGATCTTCCGGGTGCTATGCCAGAGGAAGTGAAAGACCAGATTATTGATTTAATTGGTGGTAACCGAGAAGATATTATTCCAGCATCTGGTAAAACAGGACTTGGGATTCCTGATATTTTAAAAGCAATTGTAGCACGAGTTCCAGCACCAGTGGGGGATCCCAATGCGCCATTGCAAGCCTTAATCTTCGATTCAGTTTATAACTCTTTTCGTGGTATCATGGCCTATTTTAAAGTTGAAAATGGTGAGATCCGTAAAGGTGATAAAGTGAAATTTGTTGCTACAGGAAAAGAATATTCTGCAGATGAGATTGGAACTTTGAAATTAAATCAAGTTGCTAAAGATGTCGTTAGAACAGGTGATGTTGGATACATCATCTCAGGGATTAAGGAAGCTCGTGAAGTAAAAGTTGGTGATACGATCACTCATAAGGAAAGACCTTGTGAAGGTGCTATTCAAGGATTTGAAGAAGTAAAACCAATGGTTTTTGCCGGAATATATCCTGTTGATACAGAAGATTACGAAGAGTTACGCGAATCGATGCACCGTTTGCAATTGAATGATGCATCTTTAGTGTTTGAACCAGAGTCTTCAGCAGCGCTAGGTTTTGGATTCCGCTGTGGATTCTTAGGAATGCTTCATATGGAGATTATCCAGGAACGTCTTGAGCGTGAGTTTGATATGACTGTTATCACAACTGTTCCCAACGTATCTTACAAAGCGTATTTAACAAAAGATAATGAAGAAGTTCAGGTTCATAACCCATCCGATTTACCAGATCCGAGTAAATTAGATGCTATTGAGGAACCTTATATTAAAGCAAATATCATTACTAAATCTGATTTCGTAGGACCGATTATGTCTTTATGTATCCAAAAACGTGGTGCAATCATTAATCAGTCATATTTAACTTCAGACCGTGTTGAATTGGTATTTGAGATGCCAATGGGGGAAATTGTATTTGATTTTTATGATAAGTTAAAAACGATTTCCAAGGGCTATGCTTCTTTTGATTATACACAGATAGGTTACCGTCAATCCGATTTGGTCCGTTTGGATATCCGTTTAAATGATGAACCTGTAGATGCATTGTCATCTCTGATTCACAGAAGTAATGCATATGACTTTGGTAAGAAAATTTGTGAAAAATTAAAAGAATTATTGCCTCGCCAACAGTTTGAAATTCGTATTCAAGCATCTATTGGAATGAAAATCATTGCCCGTGAGACAATTTCTGCTTTACGTAAAGATGTAACAGCAAAATGTTATGGCGGTGATATTTCTCGTAAGCGTAAGCTTTTAGAAAAGCAGAAAAAAGGTAAAAAACGAATGCGTCAAGTAGGTAACGTTGAAATACCGCAATCGGCATTTATGGCGGTACTGAAATTAGATTAGAAACTTAAAAAATCCTATTCCTATAAAAATGAATTTATTAGACGGTAAACTCGTATCAGCTAAAATTAAAGAAGATATCAAAAAAGATACAGCTGATTTTACAGCGCAAGCTGGACGTAAACCTCATTTAGTGGCTATCCTAGTTGGAAACGACGGTGGTAGTGAAACTTATGTGGCGAGTAAAATGCGTAATTGTGAATTGGTAGGTTTTGAATCTACTAATATTCGTTACGATGTTGATGTGACTGAAGAACAATTGATCGCTAAAATTCAAGAAATAAATGCGGATGCAAATATTGACGGTTTGATCGTGCAGTTGCCACTTCCAAAGCATATCGATCCCGATAAAATAACTGAAGCAATAGATTACCGAAAAGATGTAGATGGTTTTCATCCCATCAATTTGGGCAGAATGCAACGAAATCTTCCTTGCTTTATTCCAGCAACACCTTATGGTATTATGTTGATGCTGGATCATTATAAAATTGAAACTGCAGGTAAACATGCAGTGGTGGTAGGTAGAAGTAATATCGTTGGTTCACCAATGAGTATTCTTTTAGCACGAAATTCTAATCCGGGGAACTGTACAGTTACCTTAACACATAGTCGTACCAAAGACCTTAAAACAGAAGTTTTACGCGCGGATATTATTGTTGCTGCAATTGGGAAGAAAAACTTTGTTACTGCAGATATGGTGAAGGATGGCGCAGTTGTAATTGATGTAGGAATTAATAGAGAAGACTCAACAGAAACAAAGTCTGGCTTTAAATTATATGGAGATGTAGATTTTGAGGAAGTCGCTCCTAAAGCTTCCTGGATAACTCCTGTACCTGGAGGAGTGGGCTTGATGACAATTGTTGGATTACTTAAGAATACACTAGAAGCGGCAAAAGGCACGATTTATCCTAAAGCATAATTGGCATAAATATTGTTTGGTTAAATCTGTTAACCAAAAAAATATACGAAATGAAAAAAGTTGCATTTTTAGCATTATTCGCAGGAGTTTCATTAACTTTTGCGGCTTGTAATAATACGCCAAAAGAAGATAAAAATAGTGATGGAGAAGTCACAGTCGGAGAAAAATTAGATAATTCTCTAGATAGTTTAGATAAACATGCAGACATTGCTGCTGCTGAAGCGAAAGCTAAATATGAGCAAGCTCAAAAAGATCTAGATGCTGCAATAGCAAAAGGAGATAAGAAAGCTGAAGAAGCTGCACGTAAAACTGTAGACGAGACAAAAACTGCTTGGGAAAAAATTACGGCAGGTACTGCTAAAGTCGCGGGTGATGTTGAAGAAGGTGTGAAGGATGCCGCTCATGCAACTGGTCATGCTATCGATAAAGCTGCTGACGCAACAGCTAAAGCTGGAAAATCTGCCGTTGAAGGTACTAAAGATGCTGCTAAAGCTGTAGGTGAAGGAACCAAAGATGCAGCTAAAGCTGTAGGTGACAAAGCTAAAAAAGTTGGTGAAGCATTGAAAAACTAATTCGAAATAAGATTTTAATAAAAAAGCCTTTCAGATTTTCTGAAAGGCTTTTCTTTTGATTTGAAATTATTAATTTTCTTTTCGAATGGTAACAGCATTCTTATGTGCATGAAGTCCCTCTAATTCTGCTAAGATCTCCACAGTAGAACCAATATTAAGTAGTCCTTCCTGACTTATATGCTGGAAAGTAATCTTTTTTACAAATGAATCTACGGATACACCCGAATAAGATCTTGCATATCCTGATGTAGGTAAAGTATGGTTTGTTCCGGAAGCATAATCTCCAGCACTTTCAGGCGTTAAGTGTCCTAAAAAGACGGAACCTGCATTTAAAATAAGACGGACAAGACGTTCCCATTGATCAGTTTCTAGGATCAGATGTTCTGGAGCATAATAATTACTAAACGCAAGCGCCTCATTTAAATCAGTTGCTAACACCGCATAGGAGTTCTCGATTGCTTTGCTTGCTAATTCAAAACGGGGTAAAATAGCAAGTTGCTTTTCTAATTCAAGATTTACAGCTTCAATAATATCTTTGGAAGTTGCTACGAGTACAGCCTGACTGTCAGTACCATGTTCAGCTTGAGCTAATAGATCTGCAGCTACATAAGCAGGTGTGGCAGTTTCATCAGCAATTACTAAAACTTCAGATGGACCAGCAGGCATGTCGATACTTACATTTGCCATACCTTGAACAATGCTTTTTGCTTTTGTCACAAATTGATTGCCAGGTCCAAATATTTTATCAACTTTAGGGATCGTTTCCGATCCAAAAGCCATTGCCGCTATAGCTTGAGCACCACCGACAAGGTAAATGTGTTCAATTTTTAATAATTTGAGACAATAGGCTACGAAACCGTTTATTTTTCCACTTTTTTGGGGAGGAGAACAAACAATGATTTCTTTACATCCCGCAATTCGTGCCGGTACACCTAACATTAATAGTGTACTTGGTAGAACAGCGGAGCCTCCCGGTATATAAAGACCCACTTTTTCAATAGGGCGGATCTCCCGCCAGCATTTTACACCTGTTGTAGTCTCTACAACTCGCTCACGCTTTACTTGTGAAGAGTGGAATTTATGAATATTCTGGAACGCAATTTCTAAAGCCCTTTGTTGTTCGCGATTAATCGTTGATGCCAATACATCAATATCGTTAGCATCAAGGTAAAGTTTTTCTAATTCAACTTTGTCAAATTGTTGTGCATAGCTAATCAAAGCTTTATCACCATTTTGACGAACTTCTTGTATAATATCTAAGACAGTATCTTGGATAGCATGCGAAGGATCAGTATTACGCGTTGTTAATTCCTGTAATTCAATGGAATTTAACTTAGCATATTCAAAAGTTTTAAGCATCATGAATTTTATTTTAAGCGTAACCGCTTATTAACTACATAATAATTTTTTCGATCGGCATGACCACAATTCCTTGGGCACCTGCAGACTTTAGCTTGTTGATCTTACCCCAGAAATCATCTTCTGAAATAACAGTATGAACGGCAACCCAACCTTCTTCTGCTAATGGAACAACAGTAGGCGACTTTACCCCATGTAGAAGACCTGTTATAGTTGGTAAATTAACTTTCTCAACATTCAGAACAACGTACTTGGTTTCTTTTGCCATTAACACCGACTGGATTCGCTGTAAAAGTTCAGCTAAGATTTCGTTATCCTCCAACCCTGGGCGACCGATAAGAATTGCTTCAGATTTGCGGACATCAGCAAACTGTTTTAAACCATTATTTTTAAGGGTACCACCTGTAGAGACGATATCACATATAGCGTCACTCAAACCTAAGCCAGGTGCAATTTCAACAGATCCTGATATCATCTGAATATCTGCATCGATGCGGTATTCGTCTAAAAATTTCTTTAATATAACAGGATAAGATGTTGCAATAGATTTTCCATTAAGATCTCTTAAATCTTTAATATCACTATCTTTCTGAACCGCTAGTTTTAAAGTACATTTTCCAAAACCTAGACGTTGTAGATAATTAACTTCAGATTCAGTTTCATCAATGACATTTTCACCAACTATTCCTAGATCAGCAATTCCTTGCTCTACATATCCTGGAATATCATCATCACGAAGGAAAAGAATTTCAAGAGGGAAATTGGAAACGGTTGTTATTAAAGAACTTTTATAATTTTCGAAGTCTAGACCACAGTTTTTAAGTAATTGAACTGATTTTTCGTTTAATCTACCCGATTTTTGGATAGCAATTTTAAGATTTTTCAAAGCTTTATAATGTTAGCTGTAAATTATTAATAAATAGAAATCAAACACAAGGGAAAAAATGCTTCACGTAGAAACACACTTATTACATATCGCCGCAATGGCGATGATGCATATGAAAGTGATGTCCGTGAGCAAAAATCATGTTTGTATTAATAATGTGTCAAAAATAGTATTTTGTTAATAGAAATCAAATTTAAATAGCTATTAATTGAGAAAAATAAAATAGAGATAGCGTAAATATGACATTTCTGCATTGAAATTAAACATTTTTTACCTTACTAAAATATTTAATAAGCGATAGAAATTACGTTAGAGTGTGCTTCAAGCTTCTTTTAACGTGATGTCGTTATGATGCACAACATTATTACATTTGGAAGCTATTTATACTTTTTTAGTATAAAATTTAATATTAATTTTAAATTCTCGCTATCTGTAAGAAGAATAGGGACTTGTACAATCGAAAATAATAAGCTAAAATATGAATTTAGAAAATCTAAATCGCCGTTCTTTTCTAAAGAAAACAAATACCGTAGTTCTGGGGACTGCTCTGGCTACATCAAGCCTTAATTTGTATGCAAACAGTGCACCAAAGAAAATTAAGATCGGACTTGTAGGCTGTGGCGGTAGGGGGACAGGGGCCGCTTCTCAAGCATTGCGCGCAGATCCAAATGTCGTCATTACCGCTGTTGCAGATATCTTCCAAGATCAAGTAGACCTATGTTTAGATTCATTGAGACAGATATCAAATGATCAAGTAAAGGTCGATAGCAAAAACATCTTTTTAGGATTTTTAGGATTTCAAAAATTGATGAATACCGATGTGGATGTGGTTTTACTTTGTTCTCCACCAAACTTTAGACCAGATCATTTGGAAGAGGCCGTCAAAAAAGGAAAGCACATCTTTTGTGAAAAACCTGTTGCAGTAGATATTCCAAACTTGAAAAGAGTATTTGAAAGCGTAAAGATTGCTAAAGAAAAGAATCTCTGTTTGGTAAGTGGTTTCTGTTTTAGGTATGCAACACCAAACCGTGAAATCTTTCAAAAGATAAAACAAGGTGATATTGGTGATATACAATCTGTTTCTACTTTTAGATTTGGAGGAGAATTAAGTCATAAGGAAAGACAGGCCGGTTGGTCAGATTTAGAGTATCAGTTACGTAATTGGTTCTATTTCCAAAGATATTCTGGCGATCTTATTGTCGAGCAAGCTATACATAGTGTTGATATGATGTCTTGGGCATTAGGAGATATTGTTCCTAAGACTATTATTGCAACTGGAGGAAGACAGTCCCGAGAGTTGGATAAATTCGGCAACGTTTATGATCATATGTCTATTGAATTTGATTATGGAAATGGATTAAAGGCCTTTCATTCTTGTCGTCAACAAAATGGAACTGATTCCCGAAATTCAGTGGACGTCATAGGAAAGAACGGTCGTGCAAACTTAAATATTCCTTCAAATTTCGAGATTTATGGTGACAAAGCGTGGAAGTTTACTGGACGGAACAATAATATGTATCAAACCCAGCATGACGAACTTTTCGCAGCCATCCGTGATAAAAAAGCGATTAACGATGGACCACACCTTGCGAATAGTACCCTACTTGCAATTTGGTCTCGAACGGCCGCTTATACGGGGAAAGCGATTACGTATGATCAGATTATGCAATCGACAGAAGTTTTAGGCCCTACTTCATTAGAATATGATTGGAAAATGCAAGCTGATAATCGCGGGATTCCTCAGCCGGGAAAAACACCATTTGTTTAGGTATGGACGTAGGAATTAAGATATTAGTAGTCGGGTGTGGTAACATGGGAGCATCTCATGCCCGCGCCTATCATGACTTACCGGGTTTTGAAATTGTTGGGCTGGTATCCAGGGGAGAAAGTAAAAGTAGATTGAATAAATCTCTTCAGGCAGCTTATCCTGAATTTGATGATTTTGAAGAGGCACTGCTACAAACAAAACCAGATGCAGTCTGTATTTCAACCTATCCCGATACGCATGAAAATTATGCAATCAGATCTTTTGAGGCAGGAGCACATGTTTTTCTTGAAAAACCTTTAGCAGATACGGTATTAGGGGCTCAAAATGTTATCGATGCCGCAATAAAGTATAATAAAAAATTGGTTGTAGGATATATTTTACGATATCACCCTTCATGGAAAAAGTTTATCGCAATTAGCCGTAAGATGGGAACACCTTTGGTCATGCGTATGAATCTCAATCAGCAGAGTCATGGCTATATGTGGGATGTACACCGTAATTTAATGAATAGCTTGAGTCCAATAGTAGATTGTGGCGTTCATTATATTGATGTAATGTGTCAGATGACAGACGCTAAGCCTGTTCAAGTTTCCGCTATCGGAGCACGATTGACAAATGATATACCCGAAACGAATTATAATTATGGACAGCTTCAGTTACATTTTGATGATGGTTCTGTAGGATGGTATGAAGCAGGATGGGGGCCTATGGTTAGTCAAACTGCTTTTTTTGTTAAAGATGTGTTTGGCCCTAAAGGGGCGGTATCTATTGTGCCAAATCATGCTGTCAGAGAAGGGGTTTCAGATTCGGTGGAAGCACACACCAAAACAGAATCAATTCGTGTACATCATGCTGATATTGATGTGAATAATGAATTTTTAAATGCGGATGAATGGATTCATTTAGAAGACGAACCTACTCATCAAGATCTTTGTAACAGAGAACAGTTATTTTTTCAAAAAGCAATTGTAGAGGATTTGGATTTAAAGAAGCAATCGGAAGATGCTTTGAATAGTTTACGTATTGCTTTTGCATGTGACCAAGCTGTGAAAACCAAAAGCATAATAACGTTGTAAAGAACTTTTAATAAAGAAATAATGGTGTTAGGTATGTTATTTTGTGATGATGCAATTAGCAGAACAGAATATGTAAACCATGGTTCACTATTGTATTTAAAACAATAAAATTTGAAGAAATAAAGTAAATTAATTTTAATTGTGAAAGATAGATCGTTTTGGTCTATCTTTTGTTGTTTAGGAGCTATATTTGTAATGTATGAAAAAATTGGTTCATGTTGTATTTCTTACTATACTGTTATCCCATTCTGCTGCAGCTCAGGATAACTTATGGCAGATGAAATTGAGTTTTAAAGGGCAGATCGCTGTGGAAGAATTAGAAAAGTCTGTGCCTGAATTTGCGTTAGATTTCTATGAGCCATTTTTAAAAGGAGGAACCACTGCTCAAGAGGTTACGATTTTTACCTCACCTTCAAAGATTAAATCAGTTGATAATCTAGGGCACGTTCTGATTGCAGATCGAGCTAAAAAACAGGAATATTCATTTACAAAAGGTGATGATCTACTTTCACAGGATGTGCTTTCTTCAGATTATCCCTTATTGAAGAATCCGACTGATCCAAAAGATGCTTATCTTATCTTGGAGAACGGGTCCGAAAAAGAAACCATCAACGGTGTTTCCTGTATAAAAGCATTGTTGAAAGTTGTGGACCCTTATTTAGGTGAAGTTGCAATGACAATTTGGTATGCTCCGGATCTACCGAGTTATTATCTAAGTAGTTTGCCCTTTTTGATTAATGTACCAGGAGCAGTTCTGAAATTAAATGATCAGGTGCATAATTCTTTAGGTTTTGAAGTCTCAGCTTTGACTAAACTAAGTGACTTAAAAGAATTTGAATTACCTCATGAGGTTAAAATTGTTAAGCTTTCAGAAAATGAAGGTAGTAACTTGGATGATGCAAGTGTTTTTCAAGATGCATTTGAACTCAAAGCACCTTTAAAATGGTTTTCACAGCAGAATGCCGCATATGGTGATGAACATTTGTTTGGGGTTAAAAAAACGGATGGAACAATAGTGGAGCCTGCAAATTTTTATTCAATAGATGTATTGAATAAACAAAGAGCAATAGTTTCTGATAGTAGTAGTTTGTTTTGGATTATTGATGATGAGGCAAAAAAAATAAATCATGTAGGTTTTGAAGTACTTTATGCTGTTAATGATGAGAACATGGTGTATGCAATAGAAGATCGATATGGTATCATTAATGCCTCAGGAGTGTCACTTATTGGAGGGTTAAGCAATATCAGCAACTTTGTAGGATCATATTTGCTATTTTCTGAAAACAATAAGCAAGGTTTATTGGATTTTAATGGGAAGATTGTTCTGAAACCTACTTTAGATTTTATTGATACTGATGAGCAAGGTAATATTCTGGTTAAGGATTTGAAGATTAGTTCCGAAGTACAACAATATTCACTTCCAGATTTTCAGGAGAAGTACTTGAAATAGAGTCGAAAAAATATTCATTCAAAAATAAAGGCGATCATTGATCGCCTTTATGATTTATTATTAATCCCAAATTTAGATTAAGGGATGTTCAAATATTTATGTGTCTGAAGTGAGATATTCCATTTAGGATTATCTTTGACATGATCAATGATCAGTGGGGTCATTTCAGGATATTTGGACCATTCAGGTTGCAAATATAATTTACAGTCGTTGTTTACTAATTTAGAATGTTCTTCAGCCCATTCAAAATCACTTTTATTAAAAACAATGACTTTTAATTCACCGGCAGCTTCTAAAACATCTTTTCTTGGAGCTTTAAATTTCTTTGGAGAAAGACAGATCCAATCCCATTCGCCACTTAGTGGATAGGCACCAGATGTCTCTATAAAAGTTTGGATTCCAGCTGCGTGAAGACCTTTTGTTAAGTAATCCAAATTGTAGATTAAAGGTTCTCCTCCCGTGATGACAACTGTTTTTGCTGGATATTTTTTTGCATTTTCAATAATCTGATCAGCAGAAGTTAGCGGGTGTAAAGCGGCATCCCAGCTTTCTTTAACATCGCACCAGTGACACCCCACATCACATCCTCCCAATCGAATAAAATATGCAGCTTTTCCTGTGTGAAATCCCTCTCCCTGAATTGTATAGAACTCTTCCATCAACGGAAGTAAAGTGCCGTCTTCTGGAACTTGATGTGACATAGTAATGAATTTAAGATTGCAAAAATAATAAAAAAGATTGTGATATCGGGATTGTTTTCAATTCATTACTTTTAGATTAGATAGTCAAATCACTTGACGATCTTATTTGGCGCAGACAGGATTCTATTTATCTCCATATTTATCATTAACGAATTTTTATCATAAACTGTTAGTTCAGCATTTCTATAATGAATATTCCTATGCTACATTTGCATTATGATGTGCCCTCTTCCAAGTGAGGGGGAGAACTAAAAATGTGTCGATCAATGATGGGAGTGCAATAAAGACTTAAAAGTACAATTATGGATTATTTTCAGTATATTTGATGGATAATAGATCTAGGAATAGATTTAATTTATTAAGCCTTATAGATAATTAACAATTTAGTATGTTGTGTGTCTGTAAGGTGTTGTTTTATAAATAATTACTAAAAATAATCATATTTGTTGATGATTAAAATTACATTACCTGACGGTTCCGTTCGTGAGTACGAAAAAGGAACATCAGCTGCTCAAGTAGCATTGTCAATCTCGGAAGGTTTAGCTAGAAATGTGTTAGCCGCCGAAGTGAATGGAGAGATTTGGGACTCATCTCGTCCTATTGAAGAAGATTCTGCAGTAAAGTTGTTGACCTGGAATGATACAAATGGTAAATCTACCTTTTGGCATTCTTCTGCGCATCTATTGGCAGAGGCATTAGAAGATCTTTACCCAGGTATCAAGTTTGGTATAGGTCCCGCGATCGAGACGGGTTTCTATTATGACGTTGATTTTGGAGATCGTGAATTCTCATCTGATGATTTTAAGCAAATTGAAGATAAGATGTTAGAATTAGCAAAACGTAAAGAAATTTTCGAACGTAAAGCTGTTTCTAAAGCTGATGCTATTGCATATTTTACTGAAAAAGGAGACGAGTATAAATTAGATCTGATTAAAGATCTGGAAGATGGAAAGATTACATTCTATACACAGGGAGAATTTACCGATTTATGTCGTGGACCACATATTCCTAATACGGGATTTATCAAAGCGATCAAATTAACAAATGTTGCCGGTGCATACTGGAGAGGTGATGAGTCTCGTAAACAATTGACTCGTATCTATGGGGTAACGTTTCCAAAAGCTTCGGAATTAACAGAATATTTAAAGTTCATTGAAGAAGCAAAAAAGCGTGATCATCGTAAATTAGGTAAGGAATTAGAGTTGTTTGCTTTTTCAGAGAAAGTAGGAGCAGGATTACCATTGTGGTTGCCAAAAGGAGCAGCTTTGCGTCAAAAATTACAAGATTTTTTACAAAGAGCTCAGTTAAAATCAGGTTATGAACCTGTGATGACACCTCATATCGGTAATAAACAATTGTACGTAACATCTGGGCACTATGATAAATATGGCGAAGATTCATTCCAGCCGATAAGAACTCCAGTTGAAGACGAAGAGTTTTTCTTGAAGCCGATGAACTGCCCGCATCACTGTGAGATTTATAAAACAAAGCCACGCTCTTATAAAGATCTTCCTGTACGTTTTGCAGAATTTGGGACGGTTTACCGTTACGAGCAATCTGGAGAATTACATGGTTTGACACGTGTAAGAGGGTTTACACAAGATGATGCACATTTATTCTGTCGCCCAGATCAGGTGAAGGAAGAATTTAAAAAAGTGATTGACTTGGTATTGTATGTTTTCAAAGCATTGGGTTTTGAAGAGTATACTGCACAGATTTCGTTAAGAGATCCAGAAAATCGCACCAAATATATTGGTACAGATGAAAATTGGGCTCTTGCAGAAAGTGCAATTATCGAGGCCGCTGCAGAAAAAGAATTATCGACTGTCGTGGAATATGGCGAGGCAGCTTTCTATGGACCTAAACTGGATTTCATGGTGAAGGATGCTTTGGGACGTAGATGGCAGCTAGGTACTATTCAAGTGGATTATAATTTACCTGAGCGCTTCGAACTGGAGTATACAGGTTCTGATAATGCAAAGCATAGACCAGTGATGATTCATAGAGCACCATTTGGTTCTATGGAGCGTTTTATTGCTGTATTGATCGAACATTGTGCTGGAGAATTTCCATTATGGCTTGCCCCAGAACAATTTATCGTCTTGCCAGTGTCAGAAAAATATGAAGAATATGCGAAAAACCTTTTAGAATCGCTAAATAATTCCGATATTCGCGGACTGATAGACTTGCGTGATGAAAAAGTGGGTCGCAAAATCAGAGATGCAGAGGTGAAAAAACTGCCTTATATGTTGATTGTAGGGGAGAAAGAGGCTGAGAGTGGCACGATTTCTGTGCGTAAACATGGTTCAGTAGACATGGGATCCATGACTGCTGACGAATTTAGAGAAGTATTAATTAAAGAAATAACCGTTTAAATATTTAAACATTTGGCATTAAAAAGACCAGGTGGTCCTAGACCACCAATGAGGAAGAAAGAACCAGATCACCGCATTAATGAACTAATCCGTGTGCCTGAGGTACGTTTGGTAGGTGACAATGTGGAAACAGGAGTATATCCTACACGTAAAGCTTTAGAGCTTGCAGATGAATTGGAACTTGATTTAGTTGAGATTTCGCCAAATGCTGTTCCGCCGGTTTGTAAAATTATCGACTACAGTAAATTTGTTTACGAGCAAAAGAAGAAACAAAAAGAAATCAAAGCTAATGCAAAACAAACTGTTATTAAGGAAATCCGTTTCGGACCTAATACCAGTGAACATGATTTTGACTTCAAATTGAAACATGCGATCAAATTTCTTGAAAGCGGTGAAAAAGTTCGTGCTTACGTACACTTTAAAGGCCGTGCAATTGTACACAAAGAACAAGGGGAGATCCTGTTATTGCGTTTTGCACAAGCGTTAGAAGAAGTAGGTAAAGTTGAATTATTACCGAAATTAGAAGGAAAACGTATGTTTTTAACTTTGGCGCCTAAATTGGTAGCTAAAAAATAATAAAAAAATTCTAACAGATTGATATAAAATTTAAAGTATTATGCCAAAAGTAAAAACCAATTCCAGCGCTAAAAAACGTTTTAAGCTTACTGGAACAGGTAAAATCGCAAGAAAAAACGCTTTCAAAAGCCACATCTTGACAAAAAAGAGCACAAAACGTAAACGTAACTTAACAACAACAAGTTATGTATCTGATGGCGATATGGGCAACGTTAAACGTATGCTTGCTATCGGTAAATAAGTTTTATTCGATTTAATTAATAATAATTTTTTAACCGGGTACAGGGTTGTAAGATCATTGAGAAACATGACGCCTTTTACCAAATAATTTTAAAAATATGCCACGTTCGGTTAACGCAGTTGCTTCGAGAAGAAGACGTAAAAAAATCCTTAAATTAGCGAAAGGCTATTATGGATCACGTAGCAAAGTTTATACTATTGCTAAAAATACAGTAGAAAAAGGTTTACAGTACGCTTACCGCGACCGTAAAACCAAAAAACGCGAGTTTAGAGCTTTATGGATTCAACGTATTAACGCTGGAGCCCGTCAACAAGGATTATCTTATTCAGTGTTGATTGGTAAATTAAACGCTAAAAATATTGGTTTAAACCGTAAGGTTTTAGCTGATTTAGCTTTAAACAACCCAGATGCTTTCAAAGCAGTTATTGACGCAGTAAAATAGAGTTTTAACCCTGAGTCAATTTGTTAGATATTGGAAAGGAACCCATCAGGGTTCCTTTTTTGTTGTTACAGACTTTCGATTATTTATCGTTTTAATAATGAGCTCTTTTAAGCTTTATTTTTTTTAACTTTTTTGAAGTTTGGAATATATTTTTATTTTTATATAAAAGAGCCGTAGTTTATGAAGTTTCAAGATTTAGTTAATTTGTATGAGGAAGGAAGATATGAGGATTGTTTGTCCGAATTAGAAGTTTTTCTGGTACTGAACCCTCAAGATATCCCCACTCTAATTTTAAAAGCTACCGTACTTAAAGAACTTGATTTTCAAAATTCAGAAGAAGATAGTAAGGAATTATTATTAGAAGATTTTCAGGAAGTTATTACAATTTATAAATCTATTCTTGAAATAGAGCCCAATAATGAGGCCGCTCTTTTTGGTTTGTTGGAAACAACACGATTCTTTTATAAAGATCTAGATTACGATGAGTATGCATCGTATATAGATAGGTTGAGTATTCATGAAGATGAACTGGAGAACGTATGCCGTTTTAAAGCTGATTTAAATTATTTGCATGAAAAGTTTAATGAATCTATAGGTAATATCAATGAATTATTATCTATTTATGAAGTGCTATACGCTCATGATCGTATTAGTAAATGTGCTTTGCTAACAGAGAGTTTACTCTTTAAAGCAATGATACTCCGTGAAAATTTAGATCAACATCAACAAGCCTTAGCTGAATTTAAAAAATACAAACATGATATTCTTTCCAATAATGTATTGCTTTACCTAGATATAGGACAGCTTGCAATGGATTATCATGATTATGACATGATCGGTTGGGCCGGTACTAAGGCTGTGTTATATGGAAATGAAGATCCTGAACTTGATGCAGAGATATTTAAGTTTTATGAACAGGTAATAGATCTATTAAATGGTGGCTTAGAAAACAAGCAATGTATTTACTTTGCAATTATGGTCCAACGTAATTTTCGTGAAGAACTGGGATTGGACTTATCCGATCCTCTCATCGAAGCAAAACGTTATATAGATCTTAATCCAGATTGGTTTGTACCCTATCACTTTGCGGGAACTTATATTCTTGAAGGTGGTAACTATGAAGAAGCTTTACCCTATCTGGTAAAAGCTGTCGAATTAGGTGGTTTTTCAGTTACTATATACCGTTATATACTCACTTATTACGAAGTTCATAAACAATTGCCCGTCGTATTAAATTGGCCGGAAGATGGACCTATTGACTATTTTAATTCCGGTTGCGAATTTTCGGAATTCGAAAATTCAATTGGCTCACCAATACTCGATATGGCCTTATTGAATTATCGCTTACAGTTTTTTGAAAGAGCATACCTCGCATTTAAAGCTTATTTCCACGAAAATAAATTTGAAGCGAATTACTTCATTAACCATCAGCTCATGTCCATGTGCTGTAATAATTATGCATTAGCGCTGAGCAGTAAACGAAAATACGATGAAGTGATTGAGATCTGTAAAGAAGGACTGACGTATAGTAGATTCTGGGAGCTGTATAATACCATGGCAGATGCCTATTTTGAAAAAAATGAATTTGAAGATGCACTAATCAATTATCATGAATTATTGGATGATAGTTTTAAAGAATTTGATTTACCAAACTACCTTCGAATTTCAGCTTATGTAACGAAATGCGAATTTAAGCTCGGGTATATTAAGGAAGCTGAAGAGCGTTTAAAAACAATTTCTCGGGAATATGATGAATTGATTCAATCTTCAGAATATGCTGAATACGATGAGGAAGATTTATTTGTTACGCGTCAGGCCTATATGGAAATTCAAAATGCTCGTTTTGATTTAATCAATCATCGTGGAGATTCTGAAACGTTAAAGGATTGGCAGAAAGAGCTGGAAAGTAAACCTGATGATGCTTCAAATTGGTACATGTTAATGCAAAACTATTTCCAATTGGAACAATATGAACAATGTATTGCTTGTGCTAATAACTATGAAGCGACAAAACCCATACAGGAGATGGCATTAATAGATTATCGCAAGTTACATTATCTCAGAGGGAAGTCATACTTTTTAACTGCAAACTATACAGCAGCATTGCAGGATTTATTGGTGGCGTATAGCTCTACAAAAGCAACTTTGGAAGAAGAGGAATCACATGGTGATTTTCATTTAATACTGCTTCATTTAATCCGTACTTATTTTCATTTAAATGACTGGAACAATGTCATTCGAATTGCTCAAGAGTCTGACGAAATGTATAAAAGTCAGAATTGGGAAGAAGATGATGATTGGTGCGAAATGTTGTTGATGTCTGCCGAAGCATCATTTGAATTGAATGATACAGAAAGCGGTAAACAAAAAATACAAAATATTCTAAAGTTTTTTCCGAAGCATGAAAAGGCATTAGAGAAAAAGAAAGAATGGAGCTCCGGTTGGTTTAGCTGGTTGAAAAAATAAAGATTTTATATACTGAATAATTAATTTGATCATTGCTAATGTATGGTATGGATCAGCCAAAATGCACCTGTTTAATTAGCATCGTTTATAGGTATAATATGAAAGGATTGATTATTTATATTGGTCTTTTTTGTATTGGTCCTTTTTGTTTTATGAATGTATAAGATAAAAAAAACACGCTTTAAGCGTGCGACAAATTGTTTATAAATGTAGGTTAATCTTCACCCGATAATAAATCATCTCCATCAAATGTAAATTCGATTACATCCGTGTAGCTTTCTAATGTTTGTACTTCAAAATCTTTAATCATCTTTCTGTTTTTTATTTATTATAAAGATAAGTATCGTTTTTAATCTCTGCGTAAAATGTATGTGAAGTTTTTGTTAAGTGTTTTGTGTATTTGATTTTGTTAACATTGGAGGTTTTTTTTCATTCTAAAACCATGATTATTGAGGCAAAAAAACCTGTTATTATAAAAGAAAAACTTATCTTAGTAGAATTACATAGTTAAAGTTCCGCAGTCATTTTGGAGCTTGTATATTTCCTTATTGATCACTAAATGAAACAGTCTTCATGTCAAAATTAATTAATCTAAAAATTTTCAAGCAGTTTTTACAGTCTAGTAATATTGGCGGTATTCTGTTATTTATCTGTGTTATTCTTTCTTTAATAGTAGCCAATAGTCCCTTAGCAGATTCATTCAGTAAGCTATTAAATACAACTCTAGGTTTTGAAACAGATCATATTCAGTTAAACTATTCGGTACTGCTTTGGATTAACGATGGTTTGATGGCAATATTTTTTCTTTTGGTAGGTTTAGAGATCAAGCGTGAATTGGTAGAGGGTGAATTATCTTCTCCAAAGAAAGCATTACTCCCCATATTAGCTGCTGTGGGTGGAGCTATTTTACCAGCCCTTATTTATTTGTTTATTAATAAAGGATTACCAACTGAGCATGGTTGGGGTATCCCTATGGCTACAGATATCGCTTTCGCCTTGGCTGTGATCACTTTATTGGGTAATCGGGTTCCGGCAAGTCTAAAAATCTTTTTAGCGGCTTTAGCAATCGTTGATGATTTGTTGGCTATTTTAGTTATTGCATTGTTTTATAGCGGCGATCTGCATTATAATTATTTATTTATTGCATTAGGAATTTTTGCTTTCTTATTGTTGCTTAATTTTTTTGGAGTAAAAAAAATATGGGCCTATTTGATACCAGGAGTATTTATCTGGTATTTTATTCATCATTCAGGGATACATGCCACCATTGCGGGGGTATTGGTAGCACTATCATTACCAACAAATGCAACAGACGATGAATCACCGTTAGAAAAATTGGAACATATACTCACTTCTCCAGTCAATTTTATCATTATCCCTTTATTTGCAATCGCAAATACCAATATTACTATACAAAGTGAAATGGTGCACGGATTGACCACTGCTTTGGGTATTGGTATAATAGGCGGTTTATTGGTTGGAAAATCTGTTGGGATATTAGGGATATCTTTCATTGCTACGAAATTAAAATTATGTACGTTGCCTGAAGGTGCAAATTGGAAACATATTTTTGGAGTAGGTTTACTAGGCGGTATAGGGTTTACGATGTCTATCTTTGTATCTATATTAGCTTTTACTGATCCCATGCTTATTGAAGAAGCAAAATTTGCAGTACTCATCGGATCTTTATTTTCAGGAGCAATCGGCTATTTATTCTTAGCAAGTATTGGTAAAAAGACAGCATAGCTAAATAAAAACTAAACATAAAAAGGCAGTCCTAATATTAGGACTGCCTTTTTATGTTTTGAACATATCTATGATTTCTGTCATTAAAACTTAAAAATAAATCGAATTAAATAGATTCTGATTATTTTTTTTTTCGAGGTAAATCATTTTTGTTAAGAATTAATCTAGAGTGGATCTTGATCATTTAAATTCATTCTTTAAACTAATGGATATTAAGTTAAATTGTCTTTTTTTTGTTACATGATGTACTTGTTACAATAAGGCTTTATAATTTTAATCGTTAATTATCAATATGTTATGGTAATGTTAAAAACATTTTTTCGGAATAATTATGAAAAATCAATCGATTGCGTACATTAGGTAACAACTAAACATATGGTGCTAGGGGAGATTCTTTCAATAGGGTTTAGCACTGATTAAATTACCAAATTAAACCTTTTTCACATTATGAGAAAACTATTACAGTTTCTTAACGAGGATTTTATTGAGCATAAAAAATCGATAAAATACTCCCTTTGGGCGTCCACAGCGCTCGTGTTAATTAGCCATCAGTCATTAGGTAATCCGATGTCAAAATTTGCTGATGTGTCAAGTTATGTAGTCAACACACAGATTACGCAAAACCCTGTTCGAGGAAAAGTTCAGGATGCCGCCACTAAAGAACCCATCGCTGGAGCAACAATTAGAGTCGTGGGAAAGACTTTAGCGACCTCTTCCGATGCGGAGGGTAATTTTCAGATTGATGCAGCCTTAAATGATGTACTGGAAATTACCTATGTCGGCTTTTCAAAGCAATCTGTGAATGTAACATCAACATCGCTACCACTAATTGTTGGGATGCAAGGACAAACTGGTGATTTGGATGAGGTAGTAGTGACCGGATACAGCACACAACGTAAAAAAGATCTGACCGGATCTGTTTCAGTTGTAAATGTTAATCAGTTAAAAAGTACACCAGCTGCAAGTGCTGTAGAATCTTTACAAGGACGTGCAACAGGGGTGCAGGTGGTAACAGATGGTGCTCCAGGTGCAACTCCTCAGATAAAAATTCGTGGTTATAGTACAATCAATAATAATGAACCATTATACGTTATTGATGGTGTACCTTATGAAGGAAAATTAAGTTGGTTGAATCAAAATGACATTGAAAGCCTGCAAGTCCTAAAAGATGCATCCGCAGCTTCTATATATGGTTCTCGCGCCAATAATGGGGTTATTATTGTAACCACCAAAGCTGGGAAAATGGGGAAACCTCAAATTAATTTTGACAGCTATTACGGTATTCAATCGCCAAATAAGAGCCGTTTTCCAAAAATGTTGAGTCCGCAACAGATTTTGGATATCAACAATGGTTTAAGTGGAAAGAAAGATGTTCTACCAGACTATTTACTTGCCGGAAGTGCCGTTGGAAGTTTGATCAAACCGAGTGATTATGATATGTCCAAATACAATTATGCGGACAATAAAGAAGAGTTTTATCAAATTACCAAAGCAAATAAGGCTGGGACTAATTGGTTTGATGCATTATCGAGAAATGCACCTACACAATCCTATCAATTAAGCGCGACTGGTGGAGGTGAAAATGCTACATATGCAGTTTCGGGAGGTTATTTGGGACAAGAAGGTACTATTATCCATACCGGATTTGAACGTTTTAATGTTCGCTCTAATACCAACTTTTCCGCTTTTAATAAAAAGCTAAGATTTGGCGAAAACATGCAATATAGTATGACCAAAGGACATGGTATAGGAGTAAACACAAATACAGCAGGTGATTATATCGGTGAAGGAAGTGCGTTGGGTTTTGCTTATCGGATTAAAAATATTATCCCTGTTTATGATGAAGGAGGCAATTTTGCGGGATCAAAAGGCGGTTGGGGAAATGGAGAAAGCCCAGTTGCTATCGCTTATCGTGCAAAAGATGATGTTTCAAAAAGTAATTTGTTTTTCGGAAATGCATTTGGGGAATACGATATCATCAAAGGTTTGACGTTTAAAACAAGCTTTGGTATTAAATACGAAAACTATTATACAACAGATTACACTTACCCAAATTTAGAATTTACAGAAGGAAGTGCTAATAATGGTGTTACAGAAACTTCTGGCTATAATACGGAATGGACCTGGACCAATACGTTAAATTACAAAGCTATCTTTAATGATGTTCATAACCTGAATGTTTTATTAGGAACGGAGGCTATTGATAATTCGTATCGTCAGGTACAAGGGAGAGGAAATGATTATTTTATTAGTAATAATACCGATTTCTTCTATGTAAGTGCAGGAGCTAAAAAATCTGGGGAAAGTGAAGGTGCGTTCGGATCATTATTTTCCATTTTTGGAAAAGTAGATTATTCGTTTATGGATCGCTATATTTTTAGTGCAACACTTAGACGTGATGGATCTTCCAATTTCGGACCTAACAATAAATATGGTACTTTTCCAGGTGTAAGTGGAGCTTGGCGTCTATCCGAGGAAGAATTTATGAAAAGTGCAAGTTGGCTTGATGATTTAAAGATTAGAGCAGGTTATGGTATTACTGGAAATCAACGCATACCATCTTTTCAATATCTAAAAAGATATCAGCTTTCGCAAAATTCTTCATCTTATCCAATAAACAGCGCATTAGTAAGCGGGATGTGGATCAGTGATTATCAAAATGAAAATGTGAAATGGGAGCAGGCCAAATCGCTGAATATTGGTTTGGACTTTTCAATCTTAGGTGGAAAATTTGATGGATCATTTGATTGGTATAATAAAAAGACAACAGATATGCTCTTTGCATTGCCGCTTCCAGCATATGCCGCGGGTAGAGGCGCATCACCATATTTGAATATTGGTGAAATGCAAAATAAGGGTATCGAAGTTTCTGTAAATTACCATCAGCAACAGAAAGATCCAGATAAATTTAATTTTGATTTAGGCGTGAATTTTTCTAAAAATAAAAATGAAATCTTGTCTTTAGCTCCTGGAGTTAATGAAGTAATCTATGGTGCATTTAGAAGTATGGAAACTTCGATCATGAAAACGGGTCAACCATTTGGTGCATTTTACGGATATCAAGTAGCAGGAATTTATCAAAATGAAAGCGAATTAGCTAATTTGCCATCTTACGATAAAGCACGCGTTGGTGGCTTTAGATATGAAGATTTAAATGATGATGGTAAAATCGATGCTAATGATAGAACAATTATCGGAAGTCCACATCCTGATTTTACCTATTCGATTAATTTTAATGCCAATTATAAGAATTTTGATATGATGATGTATTTCTACGGATCTCAGGGGAATCAAAATTATGAAGCGACACGTTATTTTACCGATTTGGGAGTATTTGATGGACAAAAAAGTGTTCGCGTATTGGATGCATGGTCAGAAACAAATACTTCAGGTACAGTCCCTAAACAAGAGTTACCTGGATATAACTATGTGGATATAGAATCTGCATCATCAACGTATTATATTCAAGATGCAAGTTTTTTCAAGTTGAAAAACCTGCAAGTTGGTTATAACTTCCAAACGGAGAAATTATTTGGAGCAAATACCGGAATCAAAAAATTACGTGCTTATTTAGGAGTGACTAATTTATTTACTATAACTAAATATGAGGGGTTAGATCCGGAGATTACAGCAACACCTTCGAAATATCCAGCATTAGGTGTAGATTTTGGGGTTTATCCGCAATCAAGACAATATATGTTAGGTGTAAGTTTGGGATTTTAATTTAATTTTTTAATGTGAGCAAAATGAAAAATATAAAGATATTAATAGGTATGGCAGGATTAGCAGTTGTTGGTTTAGGCAGCTGTGGTAAGGGGTTTTTAGAGAAAAACCCACAAGGTCAGCTTATCGAAGAACAGGTTTCTATCAAGAAAGGTGTTGAGTCTGCGTTGATAGGTGCCTATGCAATACTAAATGGAAATGTGAATGGTACCTGGGGAAACTATGCATCGGCCCCTAGTCAATGGGTTTTTGGAGAAATGATATCTGATAATGCCCATAAGGGATCTACACCAACCGATCAGCCTAACATGAATAGTTTAGTGAACTTCGCACCATTCTCTTCAAATGATAATTTGAGTACGATGTGGCAGGTATATTACGAAGGGGTACTTAGAGCAAATAGTACCTTAAGATTGCTTGCTCAAGATCAGGCGAAGGGAAAAACTGTTGGAGCCGAGCGTGCTAAACAAATTGAAGGAGAAGCGAAGATGTTACGTGCACATTATTATTTTCTACTATGGCGGGTTTTCAAAAATATACCTGTGATAGATGAAAATGTATCAATGGAGGATTCAAAAACAATTAAAAATGATCAAGATATTTTACCTTTAATTGAAAGCGACCTTAAAACAGCAGTTGCAAATTTACCAACATCTAAAATTAATGGCGAAGGTGGGCGTATGGATCAATTTGCAGCAAAATCTTATTTAGGAAAGTTTTATCTGTATCAGAAAAAATATAAAGAAGCTCTTGATCTATTTAAAGCTGTTTTGTCAGGAAAAGACATCACTGCTATGCCGTTCCAAGATAACTATGATGTATTGAAGGAAAATGGTCCAGAAGCGATTATGGTGTCTAAGCATGTCATTAATCCAGATGGTTCAGGAGACAATGCTAATGTTGGAGATATGTTAGGTGGATTAAACGGCGGACCTATTGGATGTTGTGGATTTTATCAACCGAGTATTGATTTAGTCAATGCTTATAAAGTAGATGCCAATGGTCTACCTTTATTGGATGGTTCTTATCGTAATAATCCATATACTTCAGATATTACATTGACAGGTGCAGCTCTTAATGATTATAAAGTAAATACTTCACTGAGATTTGATCCGCGTTTGGATTATACAGCAGGCAGAAGAGGAGTTAGTTTTTTGGATTACGGAGTTTTTCCAGGAGACACTTGGTTAAGATATGATGATGGATCTCGACCACATGCTGGACCATTTTCAGGAATGAAAACCATGATTCCTAAAGCTTTGTTTTCTGGTCATACTTCAAATGATGGAACTTATGTTACTGATTTAGATGTTAATATTATTCGCCTGGCAGACGTTATTTTAATGGCAGCAGAATGTGAAGTTGAGTTAAACAATTTGTCTGAAGCATTAAAGTATGTTAATTTCATCCGTGTAAGAGCAGCAAAATTACCCGGCAAGAAGGTCGCTGATGGCTCTCCAGCAGCAATATACGATGTAAAGCCTTATCCTACTTTTGCTTCGCAAGATTATGCACGTACTGCTGTTCGTTTTGAACGTCGCTTAGAATTAGCAATGGAAGGACACCGTTTTTATGATTTAGTAAGATGGGGTACTGCGAAACAAGTAATTGAAAGCTATTCTGCATTTGAAGGAGCTATTTTACCAACATTTAAGGGCATTACATTTACGCCTAATAAGAATGAAATTTTCCCAATTCCTCAGGTTGAAATTAATGCAAGTATGGGGAACCTGAAACAAAATGCAGGTTTTTAATAGTACTAAAAACAAATAAACAGTAAAGGGTTCTTCATTATATGAAGAACCCTTTTTTATTCTCGATTATTAAGTTAGAGAAATATAGTATTTGATTCTTAGCATTTAAGAAAGATGGTGATTCTACGAAATGCTTTTAATGCAATTAAAGTCGCTTTAGATCATTAATAAATGCATCGACATATTGTTCGTCTGTTGCCCATGATGTTATTAATCTAATGGCAGCATTGTCGTCATCTATTTCTTTCCAGACAAAGAACAAATAATTTTCGTGGAGTTTTGCAATCATATCTTTGGGTAAAATAGGAAAGATCTGATTTGTAGTTGAATTTGTTAAGAAAGAAAAACCTTTGGATTTTACAGTTTTTGCTATTTTCATGGCCATTTTGTTAGCATGATCTGCCAATTCGAAATATAGGTCTTCCTTGAATAATTCAAGAAATTGTATCGCAAGTACACGTCCTTTCGCTAACATTGCACCTCTTTGTTTCAGTACATAATCAAAATCTTCTGCCAGATGCGGATCTTTAAAAATAACAGCTTCGCCTAATAATGCACCATTTTTCGTTCCACCGATATAGAATACATCTGTTAATTTTGCAACATCAGCGAGTGTTAAATCATTATCTTGAGCCATTAAAGCGTGTCCCAATCGAGCACCATCAAGAAATAACAATAAATTATGCGAAAGACAACATGCTGCCAGATCTTCTAATTCTTTCTTAAGATAGATCGTGCCGATCTCAGTTGAATTGGAAATATAAACCATCCTAGGTTTTACTACATGCGGTTTTAGTGCATATTCTTGCAATGCTCTTTCAATAGCAACTGGATTAAGTTTGCCATCAGCGGTTTCTACAGTAATTACTTTATGGCCGGTTGCCTCAATAGCTCCTGTTTCATTAGCCGAAATATGTCCGGTTTTAGCACTGATCACCGCTTCATGGGGGCGCAAAAGAAAAGAAATAACAATTAGGTTGGTCTGCGTGCCTCCGGAAAGAAAATGTATGGTAGCTTGTGGGTTATTGATCTTATTTTTTAAAATATCTTTTGCTTGGATAGCATATTCATCTTCTCCATAACCAAATTGTTGAACAAGATTTGTTTCTATTAATTTATTGAGAATATTTGGGTGTGTACCCTCAGAATAGTCATTTTTGAAATTGTACATTTTTTTATTTTAATATAACCAAGATAGAAGAGGCATAGTGGTAAATAGCTTCCTTCATTATTTATAACTTACAGCGCCACTCAATAGACCTGTAAAGATAAAATATAATTAATGATTTTATAACAGGTTAAATTTCATTGAATCGTCACAAGTTCACAATTAAAAAGGCTAAACCATATCGGGATGATCTATATTAAGCCAAAAAACAAAAAATCACGGAGTGATAGTTCCGTGATTTTTAGATTTTATATGAAGGACGATATTTAACCCTTTTTCTTCTTCATGGTCATCTTAGCTTTTTTGCCGGCACCATAATTATATGTTTTACTATTACTTTCTTTCTTTTGATGGAAAGCTGCACCACGTGTTCCATCATTATCATCATCAATTAATGAGGTATTTCCCTTTTTTGCACTGTAAATTGATAATTTTTCTGGTAAATCAAGAACTTCCATTTTTTGACCTACTGTATGCTCAATTTTTTTGATTTCAGGCAACTCCAAATCTGTTGCAAAAGTAAATGACAGTTGCTCTTCTGTATTTGATTTAATGATTCGTTGTATAAGCGTATCGTTATTCTCGGGGATTTCAAAATGAAAAATATACGGTATTCCCGACAGATCTAATACTTCAGTTCCTTCATTGGCAACGATTAAGATCCGATGAGCATCCTCTTGTTTAAATAATTCGATGTCAGAAATGCTTTTATCTTCAAAAAATAAAGGGTTAAATATAACGATCTCATCGTTATATTTACGGTGTAAGCTTTTCCCTAATTTTTGTGCAGTAAGTTTACTATTAACAAAAATGATCACTTTATCAAAAACTTCGTTGTCCAGCATTAAGCTGTTGAGAAGATTGATTTTTGTTGTGAAATTTGGAACCTGATATAGGAACATATCATGTACATTAAGTTTTTCCGCAGCAAGTTCTTCTACTTCGATAAGGGCTGGTGAAACCATAAAACCATCAATCATCTGGTGCAATTTTTCATGCTCCACTGTACTAAAAACAAGATGCTGACACTTTTTAGCACTTTGAACAAGTTCTTTCACCGGAGTAATCATACCATTTTTAATTACCTCTTCTGCATCATCGATAATTATGGTATGTATTAAATTAAGATTTAAGCCCAATTTAAGGTAAACAGCTCTTGCTCTATTGGGAGTAGAAACAACGATTTCAACACCAGCGACAAGTTTTTCAATTTCTTGCTCCATACTACCTCCAGCACGTAATCCAATAATACTAAGGTCTTTATTTTTACTGATCAAATAAAATTGATCAACAATAGCCTGAACACATTCTTGATCAGGAGCTAAAATCAAAACTTTTGGAGCATCAGGAACGTTGAATTTAAGTCCAGAAAGTACACTTAGGATATAAGTTGTTGTTTTACCTGAACCGTCAGGACCTATAGCGATAATATCTTGGCCTCCTAATATCCGAGACATTGATTTCACTTGCATTTCCTTGGGTGTTAAATAACCCAAACTTTCCATGGATTTTTGTAACCGCTTGCTTAATTTTAATTTATCGAAAGACACCTTATTGTCGTATTTAATGAATAATGGACAAAGTTACTTAAAAAATAATTGCAAATAGATGCTTATGGTTCTTTATGGAATATAACTAAATTCACAGATTTAAAAGCGAAATTATAGCAGCACCAGTAAAGGTAAAACTACTTTATTTATGACATCATGATAGTTTTCTTCAATTTAGCCTTAAACCGTTCTCAAAATAAGCCATTACGTTTTTCTTATTACCTTATTATGGTTATCTTTAAAAGGAGTCAAAATCATTAGAGAAAGGAATGGAAATGGTCACAGAATTAGAAAAATATTCATTGGTATTTCAACCCTGTGAAAAGGGTATTCAGATGGTAAGGTCAATCAAAGAAAGTTTAAAGAACAAGATTGGATGGTTTTCCAGTTGTCACTCATTGGCACATATTACAATTTGTGAGTATCTCGCGGATGGTGTGACTTTATCAAAGATAAAAAAACAAGTCACAGAGATTCTTAAATATGAAAATTCACAATATGTCTATTTCGATGAATATAGCGCCTTTCCAAAAAATGGTGCTTTTTTCATTGCTCCAGCATTAAAATCTAAACAGTTCTTGAAAAATAAAATGCAGGCCATAACCAGTATCGATTTTGATACGGAAATGTTTAAAAGTACTGAACCTCATTTGACAGTTGGGCGTAAGTTGGATCAGGAAAAGCTTACAGTAGCTTTTGAAAATTTCAAAGCAATAGATTTAGATTTTTTTTGTTCTAGTATTTTCTTGCGAAGATTTAATCCCATTAGAAAACAATATGATACAATAGAAGAATTTAAATTTGGCAACCTCCCCAAACCTGCTAAAGAGGAGGGACAGTTGTCTTTTGATTTCTAATAAAAGGATAAAAATGTAGTTTTTCATTTTAGGATTTATATCTTTATTTCCGCAAGATAGATGGCATATTAACGACATAGCAATCCTAATGAGTAAAGATCCTTACCAGCATGAAAAATCTCTTTCAGATGTGCACGAAAGTGTTGAAATCAGTAAGGGCAAATCAAAAATAAAAAAAATCCTCAGTTTTTTTGGACCGGCCTATTTAATTAGTGTAGGTTATATGGATCCTGGGAATTGGGCTACAGATTTAGCCGGGGGAAGTCAGTTTGGCTATGCCCTATTATGGGTTTTGTTGATGAGTAACATCATGGCTTTACTCTTGCAGAGCCTTTGTACCCGTTTAGGAATAGTGAGACGAAAAGATCTCGCACAGTGTAATCGGGAGACATACCCAAAGCGCATGAATTTTGTGCTTTATATCTTGGCAGAAATAGCAATCGCGGCCTGTGATCTCGCTGAAGTATTGGGAATGGCGATCGGATTAAACTTACTTTTTGGAATAGATATCCTTTGGGGCGTATTAATCAGTTTTGCAGATACATTTTTGATTATGTATCTACAGAAGTTAGGTATGCGAAAGATGGAACTTTTCATTATTGGTCTAATTACGATGATTGGTCTGTGCTTTATGGTAGAGATGTTTTTAGTTCAACCTGATTTCGGTGAAGTAATGACCGGCTTTATTCCAAGCTTACCCAATAGCGCCGCACTTTATATTGCAATAGGCATTATCGGAGCTACTGTAATGCCACATAATTTGTATTTACATTCAGCCTTGGTACAAACGCGAAAAATAGACAGAGATGACCATTCCATAAGAAAAGCACTCAAATATAATTTTTTTGATAGTGCAATTGCTTTAAATCTAGCCTTTCTGGTCAATGCCGCTATTCTCATCCTCGCATCAGCCGCTTTTCATAAAAACGGAATGCATGATGTAGCAGATCTGGAAGATGCTTATCACTTATTGGGGAAAACATTAGGAACAGATCTCGCTCCTAAATTATTTGCAGTAGCGTTGATATTGGCAGGTCAAAGTTCTACCGTAACTGGAACCCTTGCAGGACAGATTGTAATGGAAGGATATTTGAGATTACGGATCAGTCCCACCCTCCGAAGAATTATTACTAGATTATTAGCAATTATACCAGCAGTATTGGTCATATTAATTGCTGGAGAATCTCAAGTTGGCTCTTTATTAATTTTTAGCCAGGTTATATTAAGTATGCAGTTGGCATTTGCAGTTATTCCATTAATTCATTTTGTAAGTGATAAGGAAAAGATGGGAAATTTCGTTATAAAGCCTTATATGCAAATATTGGCCTGGCTTATAGCTATTATCATCGCCGTACTTAATATCAAACTGGTATATGAGGAAATCTCAACATGGATTATTAAATATGATGTACTCTGGTTAACTATTTTATTAATTCTTGGGGCCGCAGGTATGATCGTTTTGTTGATTATGACCTTTATTTATCCTATACTTCATAAAAATAGAGCAATTGTACTGGATGTCCACCCCCCATTTGAAGATTTAAAGTTTGATGAACCCATATCGTTCAATAAAGTTGTACTTGCTTTGGACTACTCAACTTCAGATACAAAAGCAGTACAGTATGCCCTTTCTATAGCTAATACGAATTCTCATTTTATCTTGGTGCATATTGTTGAAAGTGCAGGCGTGAAATATACGGGAGAAAGTACGGATGACTTAGAGTCTAGACAAGATCTGGAAAGATTAGAGAAATATGCACATTTCTTTTCCGATAGAGCTTATCAAGTTAATTTTGAACTGGGTTATAATAATCGGGTTGCTTCTATTGCGAAGATATGTGAACAATATGAGGCTGACCTATTAATTGTTGGGAGCCATGGACATACGGGAGTTAAGGATTTTGTTTTCGGAGAAACTGTAAATAAATTACGACATGCAGTGAAAATACCCGTTTTTATTGCGCAATAACCTGAAATGATAATTATTTAAGATAAAAGATACTTAAACTGTTAACGATCTTTTTTATATTAGAGAATAAGATAAAATGCGAATGGATAATATGAAACAGGTTTATATAGAAAGAGATGTAGCAGAATTTCTAAATCTTTCTATGTATCAAAATCAGATTACTTTTTTGAGCAATTTGATGCTCTCTTCTAAGAGCGATCAAATTTTAGAAAAAATCCGAATTGAAATTGATTCTGAGGGAGCGTGGATAGAACCTTTTTCTTATGAATTAGCCTATCTACCCGTCGGATTATCTGTTAAGATACCCACGGATAAAATTATTGTCAATCCAATTTATTTCCTTCAATTAAGTGAGGTCGAACGAAGTACTTTTCAAATTAGAGTCTATCAGGACGAAAATTTATTAATAGAAGAAGTAGTGTCTATAGCATTGCAACCCTTATCATTTTTTGGAGGTTTTAATACTCTTCCAGAATTATTAGCATCTTATATTACACCTAATCATCCTTACATTTATGCTGTTAAAAGTAAGGCGATTGCCTATCTAGAACAACAAAATTTACCTGTTAAATTTGAGGGGTACCAGGCTACAGATCCATCGCGGATTCTTGAAATGATGCGGGCGATATACCATGCTTTGCAAGCGCAAGAAATAGTATACAGCGCATTACCGCCTAGTTTTGAAGAGAATGGACAACGACTGAGGATGGTTGATGTTATTGCAAAAAAACGTTTTGGTAATTGTATTGATATTAGCTTACTCTACGCAGCATGTTTGGAGGCCATTGATTTGAATCCAATAATAATAGTTACTAAAGGACATGCTTTCGTAGGATGTTGGCTTCATCAAGATCGATTTGCGCAGATTATTAACGAAGATAAAACCGCTATTACTAAACGTTTTGCTAAAGGAATAAGTGAAATTGTTGTTGTTGAGTCAACAAGTGTTTGTAAAGGAGCTAGTATTAACTTTAATCAGGCAATTGATCTTGCGGAAGCGAGCCTGATAGAAAGGAATGATTTCTTACTTTCCATCGACATAAAGCGTGCGCGTGCCAGCGGTATCAAACCGCTGCCATTAAAGATAGATGATTCTTTCGATCTTGAGCATGAGTTTATACGAAATCAAGTAGATTTGAAGATGCAAGAAGAAACGATTGAGGTAGGAAAAATTTATAAAGAATTTGAGGGAAATGATAATAAATCCATCAGTAAGCAGAAAGTCTGGGAAAGAAAGCTGTTAGACCTGTCATTGCGCAACAATCTTCTTAATTTGCGTATGACAAAAAATATGTTGCAGATTATGGATGTAAATATTCATGACCTGGAAGACCTGTTAGTTGATGGTAAAAGTTTTTCGATCAGTGCTAGTGCTGATGCTCCCATACTGAAGCAGTACAATATCTTGAATCCTTCATTACATCCTTCATCGCCAGCCTATCAATTGGCAAAAGAAGAATTAGCACATAACCGTTTATTATCTTATTATCATGCTGATGATTTAGATACAATTCTGACTCATATATCTCGCAATGCCAAATTATCGATCGAAGAGAACGGCTCCAGTACTTTATTCTTAGCTATAGGACTGTTACAGTGGCGGGATAAAAAAACGCTTGCCCAAGTTCGATCTGCTCCAATTATATTAATTCCGGTTGAGCTGACGCGACGTTCTATCAACAGTAAATTTGTCCTCAGAAGCCGCGAAGAAGAGGCGATGATCAATATTACCTTATTAGAGTTTCTTCGTCAAGAACACGGTTTGGATCTCCGGGATCTCGAAGAGCTTCCTAAAGATGGAAAAGGAATCGATGTTGCACAATTGATCGCACAGATGCGAAGAGCAATCATGGGGCTTAAGGGATGGGATATTGTAGATCAGGTGATTTTGGGTAATTTCTCTTTTAACAAATTAATTCTTTGGAATGATATTGCACATCAATCTGAAGAAATTGCAAAAAGTAGCATTGTTCGTAGCCTTATCGATGGCCAGTTGCGATTAGATATTGAAAAAGAGGAAGTTCCATTAGATTTTGATAATATAAACCCATCTGCTTTAGCGTTGCCTATAGCAACAGATGTATCCCAATTAGAAGCAATTTTCACTTCTAATCAGAATCAAAGTTTTGTTTTACATGGTCCTCCTGGGACAGGTAAATCCCAGACGATTACTAACATTATTGCAAATGCACTTTATCAGGGCAAAAAAGTATTGTTTGTTGCTGCGAAGAAAGCCGCATTAGATGTTGTATATAAGCGATTGGCAGCAATAGGTCTATCCAATTTCTGTTTGGAACTCCACTCCAATAAAGCAAAAAAATCAGATGTACTTTCACAGCTTGCAGAAACTTTGGAACAGCCACAGTTGAAGGGTAATTTTAATTTTCAAGATGAGGCCAATCATTTAATAAATGCTAAAAAAGAGTTACAGATTTATATTAGCCAATTGCATAAACAGCAACCTATTGGCTGGAGTTTGTACGATAGTATTACAGCATTAACAACTTTAGAATCTTATCAGTTCGCTAAAATCGATCTCCCTCAAACATTTTTTGATTCTTTGACAAATGAGAAATGGCGAACATGGAAAGATTTGGTAATCGATTTAAATTCTGTTTCAAAGATTATCGCTAATCCTAGTCAGAATCCGTTCAAAGGTATTGCTCTTGTGCAATACTCAAGTGCTATCCAACAGGAAGTTGTATCTTCTGCTGTAGAATTAAATCATACTCTGTTGGAGTATGGGCAATTGCTACGTCAGTTCATATCAAATTTTGATATGCCGATTCAGAACTTATCTTGGTCAGATTTGTATTTATTCGATCAGCTTATTAAGTCCTTAACGGAACTTCCTGAGACGGATTTATCGCTTTGGAAGATGCTATTAAGCAAATCGCAAGAAGAGCGATTACAGAAATGGATCTCAGATTTTGAAATATATCAGAGCAGACGTCAGGTTTTATTAAATCATGCCCACAAAAGCGTGCTCGATGCTAATTTGACAGCATTAGAGTCTTTATGGAATGAGGCAAAACAGACCTGGTTTTTACCAAAATGGTTTAAAAAAAGAAAAGTAAAGAAAGGTTTGTCAGCTTTTAGTACCATACCTTTACATGAAGATGCAACCTTCGATCAATTTTTTGCTTATGTCAATGCCTTTCAACAAATAAGGACAGTAGTTGAGTCTAAAGAGTATGAGGCAATCCATCAAGGCTTAGGCAGCTCTTACCTGCAAGAAGATACTAATTTAAAACTTGTGCAGGAGCAAATTGAGACACTGAAAATAATTAATGGACAATTATTAGCATTAAGTAATGCTACAGTAACTGATATTGTACAAAAGTGGATTGAAAAGTCGAAAACAAAAACAACCCAATTGATCCCAAATCAAGAATATACTTTACAAAGTTTAACAAAGGTATGGGGTAAACTACTTATTAAGAGTAATGATTTTCAAACTTTAACGCAATTAGATATTCGGTCTTATCCTGTTCAGGTCGATTGGCTGACTGAAATCGAAGGTAAAATGTCTGGTATTATTGATCAAATTGATTATTTAAAGAATTGGACAAATTATTCGAAAACAAAAGAAAAGGCTATATCATTAGATTTAAACTGGTTTATTGAATTGTATGAAAAAGATGATCTTAAACAAGAACATCTTTTGGAACATTTTGATTATATCATTCATTACAATCTGGCCAATAAAGTGATCGCTTCGCATGAAGCACTTAATATGTTTAATGTCCGATTATTTGAAGATAAGATCGAAAAGTATAAACAAATTGCAAATTCTTTCACTGAATTGACTAAAAAGGAATTATTGTTACGACTAAATGAACGGTTGCCAAATAATACTATTGAAGCTCTTCAAGGATCTGAAATAGCAATTTTACAGCGTGCCATTAAAAATCGGGGACGTGGTGTAAGCATTCGAAAGCTATTTGATCAAATTCCAGCGCTACTACCTCGTTTAGCTCCGTGTATGCTTATGAGTCCAATTTCAGTGGCTCAATATTTTGAGGTAAATCCGGACCAGTTTGATTTATTAATTTTCGATGAAGCTTCTCAATTACCCACTTGTGAAGCTGTCAGTTCTTTAGCTCGATCTAAACATGCGGTTATAGTAGGTGACCCAAAACAAATGCCTCCAACATCATTCTTCATGACGAATAAAGTAGATGAGGAAAATATGGAAATTGAGGACCTTGAAAGTATTTTAGATGACTGTCTTTCTTTATCATTCCCTTCAAAATATTTGTTACGTCATTATCGAAGTAAACACGAAAGTCTTATTGCTTTTAGTAATGCACATTATTATGACAATAAATTATTAACATTTCCATCAGCAGATGATCTAAATAGTCGTGTCACTTACCAGCATGTATCAGGTCATTATGACAAGGGTAAAACCCGACAGAATAAATTCGAAGCACAGGCCATTGTTGAAGATGTCGCAAGACGGTTTCAGAATGCAAAAACTCGAAAACAAAGCGTCGGTATTGTCACCTTTAGTCAAGTACAACAGAATCTTATAGAAGATAAGCTAAACGAGTTGTATCGACTTGATTCGGAGCTGGAAGCATGGGCTACGGAAAGTGATGAACCTATTTTTATTAAAAACCTAGAAAATGTTCAAGGTGATGAACGAGATGTAATTTTGTTTTCAATTGGATATGGACCAGATGAAAATGGTCAAGTGAGTATGAACTTCGGACCGTTGAACAGGGAAGGTGGTTGGAGAAGACTGAATGTTGCGGTAACTCGGGCTCGAGAGGAAATGAAAGTTTTTGCAACACTTAGATCTGATCAGATAAACTTAAATCGTACCGCTTCAGAAGGAGTCGCGGGTTTGAAAAATTTTCTGACTTTTGCCGAAAAAGGACACCTTGTACTAGATGCTAGCCAAATAACCACGACAGATAATCATGCTAATTTAACCCAAAATATCGCAAATAGATTACGTGCCGAAGGATTAATCGTCAATGTCAATATAGGAACATCTGACTATAGAGTTGATTTAGGTATTGTTCATCCCGAACATCCCAAACGCTATATTTTATCGATTTTATTAGATGGACTTAATTATTTTCAAGCGGAAACTACCAACGACCGTGAACTGGTATTACCAAAAATGTTGGAAAGTTTAGGTTGGAATATTTTTAGAATCTGGACATTGGATTGGATTGAGAATGCGGACCTTATAGTGGAATCCATTTTGGAAAAAGTTAATGCATTGCTATTAAAAACAGAAGAGCATGACCATATTTTAGCTAACGTCACAGAAAGTATTCATCAGAATGGATATCATATTGAAGAAATTGATTATTCTCCTATAATTTCTAAACAGATCCCTTATGAGAGCACTCATTTGCCAAAAGCATTTGCTATCGGAGCAGAGGGTTTAGAAGATCTTGGAAATAGGGCATTGATCCATAGACAGATGGAGTTGCTTATTCATCATGAATCACCCATAAGTAAATCTTTTTTATATAAGCGTATTATGGAACATTGGGAAGCGAAACCTAGTGTTAAAATCGAGCGAATTCTATCTGAAATAATAGTAGATGTTCCTTCGCATGTAACCAAACACCGTCAGCCATTTTATTGGAAGGAACAAAGTGTGGTTGATATCAACTATTATCGGTCAAATGCTGGAATAGGAAGAAATTCAGAAGATATAGCCCCAGAGGAAATTATAGTAGCATTGCAAGAAGCCGTCGAACAGAATTTAAGTATCGTTGAAGATGATTTAGTCCGATACTTGGCTCGTCAATTTGATTTTCAGAAAATGGGTAAGCAAATTGAATTTTCGATGCGTTATGCGATTGGCATAGCTGTCGAAAAACAACTTGTAACACAGGAAGAAGGCCGTATAAAGATGATCGATAATAAATAGTTTTTTTAATCATTGTTAAATTGTAATGATAAGTTTTACAAAAAAACGAGCGTTATTCTTTAGGATAACGCTCGTGATTTGAAAATTATTTTGATTAAAATTTGTAGCCCACCATGATACCTACCGTTCTGTTTTTAGCACCAAGAGTTTTATCAATACTGCTAAATCCATGACTATAATAAGCATCTAATGTCAATTTGCTAATATCAAGGCCTAATCCAATTCGACCATCAAAAGAAAACTTTTTATAATCAGTAGTTGCTGTTGATTTAACGGTTTTAATGTCATAATTCAATTGTGGTCCCAACATAGCACGTAAATTAAAATCGCCATCATTGATCAACTTATATCCTATCTGAAGCGGTAAATTTATCTGATAGAATTTTGGCGTTTTCTCATTCTTGTCAAAAGTATATTCTTTACGTAACAAGCTTACTCCTAAACCCGGTTGAAAGAATAATTCATTTCCAATACGGGCAAACCCAGCGACAGAAACACCCACTTTTCCATTATTATCTTTGACGGATTTGTTACCAAAAGATGTCATGTTATAATTGCTTCCAACTTGAAGTCCATAAGTAACTTCTTGTGCTTTTGCTGCGGCGGACAATCCTAATAATGTCAATCCCATAAGGGCAGTTTTTAATGTTGTTTTCATTTTTCTAAACGTATTTGTATTGATTAATTATTCGTCTTTCCTTTATGACAACATAAAATCATGATACCCTTGAAAAAAATTAAATTATTATCGTTTTATATATTTTAGATTTGAATCAATAAAAAGAAATGAAATTAGTATAAGGGTATAGGCCAGTTCAGTTGTCATAAATAAAAGTAGATTGTTTCATGAATCCGGAAAATTCAATCAATGTCAGAAAATAAAGAAAAGAAATTTGAGCAACTGTTTCGTTTGTACTATAAGGAATTGCACCGTTCTGCATTTCGTTATTTGAGAGATAGTGAGAGCGCTGAAGAGATCGTACAACAAGTATTCTTGCGTCTATGGGAGAAAAATTGGGAGGAAGAAGTACATACATCTTTAAAAGCTTACTTATATCGTGCTGTCTATAATGAAAGTATGAATTTTTTAAAAAAAGAGCAGAGAAAGATGAAATATCAGTCTTATCAGCAAAGTAGGCAAGAATTTGTTCCTGCTGTCGATCAAAGTGCAAAAGATCTTGATCAAAAACTACAAGTAGCACTAGCTAAGCTACCTGAAAAGAGTCGTACTGTTTTTGAGCTGAGCCGTTTTCAAGAGATGAAATATAAAGATATTGCTCAGACATTAGATCTTTCCATTAAAACTGTTGAAGGACATATGACCAAAGCGTTGCGACACTTACGTCTTGAGCTGATGGATTATTTAACTGTAATTATTTTTTATATCATTTATATATTATGAATAAGGAATTGCTAGAAAAATACATCATTGGAGAAACCAATGAAGAAGAAAATATTAGAATCAAAAACTGGTTAGAACAAGATATTAGGAATAGATCTGAATATTTAAAAATAAAAGATATGTGGGACCGTTTACCTAAACCACTTGAAGCACCAGAGGTAGATGTCGATCAAGCTTGGGAAAATTTTAAATTCGCTAGAGAAAATAGAGTTGCTGGAGTAATAGAAGTTGCTGAGAATAAAACCGTAATGATGAAATGGAACTGGTGGGCAGCGGCTGGATTGCTAGTCATCTGTTCATTAGGGTTTTATTTATTTAATAATAGTTATAAGCAAGAAAAAAATCTTTTTAGTGCTACCGCTGTTCTTTCAGATTCACTGCCAGATGGTTCTCAGGTTACACTTAATAAGAACTCAGAAATTGTTTATTCCCGAACATGGATGAGTAAATGGAGAAATGTAAAATTAGAGAAAGGAGAGGTATTTTTTGATGTGTTTAAAGACAAAGAGCATCCTTTTGTGATTAAATCAGGTAAGAGCCAGATTACTGTTGTGGGCACGAGTTTTAATGTGCGTCGTCATGAAGGAGCTACCGAAGTAATTGTAGCAACAGGTTTGGTTAAAGTTTCATACAGCAATAAAGAGGTTTACTTGCATCCTAAAGAAATGATTACGATCCAAGATGGTGATACCACTAAAGTATCAGTCAAAAAGATGCCAGACTTGTTTTATAAATACTATGTAGATCGTGAGTTTGTCTTCGAAAATACCAAGTTGGAGCGTGTCGTAGAACTATTAATTAAGGCGTATGATCAAAAAATTGTTATTGATCGCGAAGCAGACAAAAAGCTTTTGTTAACGGCAACATTTAAACAAAATAGTCTAAATCAAATTTTACAGGTCATATCGGACACATTTAAATGTAAGGTTATTATTAAAGATTCAATTATTCATATAACTAGATAATCATGTTTTTGGTAAAATTTATCAATCATATCACTACGAAGCCACTTTTAAAAAAGTTTAGTTACCTATTCATATTTTTAGTTTTGTTTAGCTTTTCAAAAGCGGATGCACAGCAACAGTTAGCGACCCAGATTCAAATACCTGCTTATTCGAATATGACAGTAGGTCAAATTTTTCAGGTGCTGAATGAAAAGCATGGTACTTTGTTTTCTTTTAATAGCAATATACTGCAGACTGATAGTGTGATTCAAGTATCGGCATATAAGGGATCATTATATGGCTTTTTGGATCATACGTTAGGAAAGGAATATAGTTTTAAGGAAATTGGCAAGCATATTATTATACAATTTACACCGCAACGTATGACAGTAGACGTTGAAGTGCAGTCGCAGGATAAAAATAAAGTTGTTATCACGGGCTATATCAAAAATATCCGAACCAACACACCTATTTCTGACGCTAGTATTTTTGATCGCGATGCACTACTTTCCACTTTAACCGATAAAAACGGTTATTTCGAACTCGATGTTAAGAAAAAAATTAGTTTGATTGCTGTTAATGTAAGTAAAGCAATGTTTCGTGATACAAGTGTTTTAGTAATTTTTCCCATCGATACAGAAGTTGGCAGTAAAAAAAGAAAGTTTGGTTACTTTACTGAATATGAGCAAGACAATGGTTTTTATCGATCTTTTTTTGGACGAGTATTTTTATCACCGGCTCAAAGTATTCAAAATATGAATCTTGGCGGACTTTTTCTATATAGTCCATATCAGATATCGATGACTCCGGGATTAAGTTCGCATGGTTTTATTCGCTCACAGATTGTTAATAAATTTTCAATAAATATCCTAGGAGGTTCTACTGCGGGGGTAAAAGGTTTAGAAATTGGTGGAGTTTTTAATCTCAATCAATACGATATGAAAGGGTTACAGTTAGTAGGAGGGTTCAATGTCGTGGGAGGCGATGTAAATGGTGTTCAGGTAGCAGGAATATCGAATCAAGTATTTGGTGATGTCAAAGGAGTGCAATTAACAGGAGGACTAAATATGGCCGATACGGTGAAAGGAGTTCAAATTTCTGGAATAGGCAATATGATGAAAGAAAGTGCAGGAGCGACACAACTAGCAGGTGGATTTAATCACAGTAAAGGGACTGTCAGCAATCAAGTTGCAGGTATAGCCAACATTGGCAATAAAGTAAAAGGTATTCAGCTTGCTGGGTTAGTTAATATTGCAGATAGCAGCGACTATCCGATTGGCTTATTAAATTTAATTAAAAATGGTGAGAAGAGTATTTCTATTGCCATTGATCAAGATGCATATTTAGGTGTGCAATTCCGATCTGGTGGTCGTGTTCTCTATAGCATTTTAGGAGCACATGCATCATTAAAAGATGATAACACTGCCCGTTATGCTTTTGAAGCAGGTTTAGGAGCGGTTTTTTTACATGGGAACAGGTTTATGCTACGTGCTGAGATATCCAGCCGGAATCAGTTTACAGACAAATTTAAATTATTATCCAATAACCATTCTAGTTTTAGATTAATTCCGGAGCTACGTCTAAATAAAAAACTATCCGTATTCGTAGCCCCTAGCTTTAATTACGTGAGTAAAGAAGATGATGCAGTTACACAGGCGGGGAAAACCCTATGGAAAGTATGGGGACGAGATAAAAACAGAAATTCATTGTTTGGTGGTGGAGCAGTAAGTCTTATGTTAAAATTGTAATCCTGATATTATGAATTTTATAGCCGAGCTTTGTGTATGTACTCATTTTATTGAAATCCTTCTGTATAGATTTCATCATATGGATGAATGAAAAAAGAGCGGTATTATAAACTAACATAGCAATTTCATATTGAACTGAAATATGGAAAACTAATCTAGGAATATGCATAATATAAAAGAGGGTAATCATAAATAATATGATTACCCTCTTTTATTCCAGTAGATAGACAGACTGCTTTAATATAAGCGCGATCTACGTCATAAAAAAAGGAGATAACCAAAATTATCTCCTTTTCTATATGTTAAACTGAATAAGAATTACTCAGCAATTACTTCGAAAGGAACTTGAACTTTCACTTCTTTGTGTAAGTTTAAGTTTGCTAAGTATTCACCAATTTCTTTAGGTTCTACTTCGAAAGTAATACGACGACGGTCAACATCAAAACCTTTAGCTTTCAAAGCATCAGCAATTTGAATGCTGTTTACTTTACCGAAGATTTTACCAGTTTCACCAGCTTTAGCACCGATTGATAACTTAATAGTTTCCAACTTAGTAGCTAATTCAGTAGCGTCTTTCTTAATTTTATCTTGTTTGAACTGAGCTTGTTTAATGTTTTCAGCTAAAACTTTCTTTGCTGATACAGTCGCTTGAATAGCAAATCCTTGAGGGATTAAATAATTACGACCGTAACCTGGCTTTACATTTACGATATCATTTTGCTCACCTAAGCCTTTGATATCTTGTTTTAAAATAACTTCCATGTTCTCTAGTCCTCCTTATTTTAATGAATCAGCTAAGTAAGGTAACAAGCCGATGTGACGAGCACGTTTAACCGCTTGAGCTACTTTACGTTGGAATTTCAATGACGTACCAGTTAAACGACGAGGTAAAATTTTACCTTGATCATTCACAAATTTCATCAAGAAGTTAGCATCTTTATAATCGATGTATTTGATACCATTCTTTTTGAAACGGCAATACTTTTTACGATTGTCCTCTACTTTAGGGGCAGTTACGTATTGGATATTTTCGTTAGCCATTAGTTTGATCCCTCCTCAGTTTTAGTTTCCGCTTTTTTGTTGAATGCACCGCTACGTTTTTTCTCGCTATAAGCTTTAGCATGTTTGTCTAAAGCAATAGTTAAGAAACGCATTACACGCTCATCACGTTTGTATTCAACCTCTAATTTATTGATTAATTCTCCTGGAGCCTTGAATTCAGTTAAGTGATAAAACCCAGTTGTTTTTTTCTGGATTGGATACGCTAATTTTTTCAAACCCCAATTGTCTTCAGCGACAATTTCGGCTCCGCCTTCTGCTAAGATGTTTTTGAATTTTGCGATTACTTCTTTCGCAGCATCTTCAGAAAGCAACGGGGTAAGAACGATTACAGATTCGTACTGTTGCATTTTGTTAAATAATTATGTTTATTAATTTTTTCTCCGTACTTACGGAAGTGCAAAGATAATTAATAGATTTTAAATATACAATGATTATAGTATGGTATTTTATTTTAGTTTTTGCATTTCTGCTTTAATAGCAGTCTGAATGTTTGCTGATACCGGTATTAAAGGTAGGCGTACATAATCTTGACCGATACCCTTTTCTTGTAGGATATATTTAACCCCACAAGGATTTCCTTCAACAAAACAAAGATCTGTTATTTCAAGCAACGCATTGTGGATCGTCCTAGCTTCAGTAAAACTACCTGCAGTACATAAAGCAGCTAATTTTGAAACTTGAGCTGGATATGCATTTCCAACAACAGAAATGATTCCCACTGCACCTAAAGCCATCATAGGTAAGGTTGCAGGATCGTCACCCGAAATCAGTAAGAAATCAGCTGGTTTATCTCTTAAGATCTCGTTAAACTGAGCAAAGTTGCCAGAAGCTTCTTTTGTTGCAACGATATTCTTAAAATCTTTTGCTAAGCGTATTGTCGTGGCAGGAGTCATGTTGCTTCCTGTACGTCCTGGTACATTATATAAAATAATAGGTAGGGGAGAAGCCTCAGCTATTGCTTTATAGTGCTGATATATTCCTTCCTGTACGGGTTTATTATAATAAGGAGATACGGATAGTATAGCACAGAATCCTGTAGGATCAAAATTTTTGATCTGCTCTACAATCTCTGCCGTATTATTTCCTCCGATACCCGCAACCAATGGTACGCGAGCATTCACCTGTTTGACAGTGAAATCCCAGATACGCTTTCGTTCGTCTTTCGTTAATGTTGCTACTTCACCAGTAGTACCTAAAGAGACTAAATAATTCATACCTGAGTCAATTTGATAGTCAATTAGCTGTGCTAAAGAATCAAAATCAACTGTTCCATCTGCGTTGAAAGGTGTAACTAATGCTACACCAGCTCCATGAAGCTCGTTCATTGTGTTGTTTGTAAAGATTAATATTTAATTTATATACTTGTTGTATCTGCGATCAAAGCTAATAATTCATCTTCAGTGATCATCTTGATGTTTAGTTTTTCTGCTTTTGCTAATTTTGAAGGCCCCATTTTATCTCCCGCTACCAGGTAGCTTAATTTCGCTGAAATACTGGAAACCATTTTACCCCCATTACTTTCAATAAGTGCAGTTAATTCTTCTCTCGAATAATTTGTAAATACACCCGATATCAGAAATGTTTGGCCAGTTAATGCATTACTGTCCAAAATTACTTCTTTCTCTTCAATTTCAAACTGTAAACCGTAAGATTTTAGTTTTGCTATTAAATCTTCGTGGGCCGGTACATGTAAGTATTCATGTATACTTTCCGCAATGCGGATCCCGATATCTTGCACAGTAGCTATTTCTTCAACAGAAGCAGCCTTAATCGCATCGATTGTTTTGAAATGTTGTGCTAGTTTTTTAGCAATTGTTTCGCCAACATGTCGAATTCCTAATGCAAAGAGTAATTTTTCAAATGGCTTTTCTTTGGACTTCTCAATTCCCTTCAACATATTGTCGATAGATTTTTGTCCAAAACGCTCCAATTGCTGTAATTGGTCCTGATGATCTTTTAAGCCATAGATATCAACAACATTCTTAAGAATCCCTTTCCTATAGAAAGTTTCTATAGTTTCATCGCCTAATCCTTCTATATCCATCATTTTACGGCCAATGAAGTGTTGCATTTTTCCTATAATCTGAGGCGGGCATCCATCTTCATTTGGACAATAATGAACGGCTTCGCCTTCCTGACGAATCAGTTCGGTATTGCATTCAGGGCAATGTGTCGGATATGCATAAGGTTTGGCAGATGACAATCTTTTATCTACATTAACTGCAAGTATTTTCGGAATGATTTCACCACCTTTTTCTACGAAAACAGTATCTCCCTCATGAAGGTCAAGTCTTGCGATTTCATTCGCATTGTGTAAAGAAGCTCTTTTTACAGTTGTCCCTGCTAAACTAACAGGTTTTAAATTGGCAACAGGAGTAACTGCTCCAGTACGTCCGACTTGGTAACTGATGGATTCGAGTTGGGTTTCAACACGTTCAGCCTTGAATTTATAAGAAATAGCCCAACGTGGATTCTTTGCTGTAAATCCCAGTTCCTCTTGTGCGCCATAATCATTTACTTTAATGACAATACCGTCAATTTCATAACTCAGGTCATGTCTTTTATCATCCCAGTAATCGATGAAGGAGAAAACATCATCTAGCGTCTGGCATTTTTGAGTGTGTTCACAAACGTGAAATCCCCATTCTTTGACAGCTTCGAGGCTTTCCCAATGATTATGGAATAGTTTATTTCTATTTTCACAGTATAAAAAGTACAAGAAACAATCCAAAGGCCTTTTGGCGACTTCGGCAGAGTCCTGTAGCTTGATCGTTCCTGCAGCAAAATTACGCGGATTAGCATAAGTTTGTTCCTCGTTCTCTTCCCGCTCTGCATTTAGACGTAGAAACGCACTTTTATGCATAAAGATTTCACCTCTTATTTCAAACTCTTCGGGATAATTTCCCTTTTTTAGATGAATAGGAATGCTCCTTATTGTTTTGATATTATTGGTCACCACATCGCCCTGTGTTCCATCTCCGCGCGTGACCGCTTTTACCAGTTTACCATTCTGGTAAGTAAGGCTGATGGACAGACCATCAAATTTTAATTCACAGATGTATTCAAAGTTATCGCCGATTATTTTACGTACCCGTTGATCAAAATCACGAAGATCATCTTGATTATAAGTATTACCTAATGATAACATTGGCCAGCGATGTCTAACGGTCTCAAATTTTGTCGTTACATCACCACCAACACGTTGTGTAGGCGAGTTGGGATCTGCGAATTCAGGGTATTGTGCTTCTAAGGCTTCCAATTCTTTCATTTTCAGATCAAAATCATAATCTGAAATAAGGCTTTGAGCTAACACATAATATTGATAATTATAATGGTTTAGCTCTTGCGTTAGTGAAGTTATTTTTTGTTCAATATCCATGGATGACATGTTGCGAATTTACAAATAAAAAGTACGTTTGATCAATTTGTAAACATAAATTAATGAAAAATGCAGCTATTGATGAGAGCTGCATTTTTATGCGTTTTTACATCTTCTTAGTAAAACGTTTAAAAAAAGTTCTCTTGATCCAGATCAGAAAACTTTTGCTTCTTATCTAGGTAGAAATCACTAATTATTGATTTCTTATATTGTCCAGTCTTATTTTCTGTTGGTATATGGTTTTTTCTCTTTTTAGCGTTTTTGAAAATATGCAGGAAGAAAGCCTGATGTGCTCTGCTAACAGCCCAAGCATCTTTAAACTTGCGATCAAGGATAAATTTCAATAAGGCTGCAAAATCAAACCAGAAACGAATAAATATAACTGTAAATAACTGCCCTATAGGAAGATTTTTTTGCAACATAAACAAATTGTTCCTAAAGTTTAAATAAGTCTTTTGTGGGTTACTGGCATTTAATGTTCCGCCTCCTACATGATAAACAGTAGAGTCGGGGCAATAACCGATACGATATCCCATTTTTTTTAAGCGCCAGCAAAGATCTATTTCTTCCATATGGGCGAAAAAATCTTCATCTAATCCCTGTGCTTCTTTCCAAGCCCAGCTTTTGATAAATAGTGAGGCTCCTGAAGCCCAAAATATTTCTTTTTCATCATCATATTGGCCAAGATCATACTCTACCTTGTCCATAATACGTCCACAGCAGAATGGGAAGCCATACCGATCGAGGTATCCACCTGCGGCGCCGGCATGTTCAAATTTTGCTTTATTATGGAAAGCAAGTATCTTCGGTTGTGCAGCAACAAGATGTCTATCCCTTTCTAACATTTCGATGACAGGTTCTATCCAGTTTGGCGTAACCTCGACATCAGAATTAAGCAATACAAAATAGTCTGCTTCCACACGCGAAAGGATATGATTATAACCACCCGCAAAACCGTAGTTTTCGGTGTTCTCTAAGATGGTAATTTTAGGATATGAAGCACTTACAAATGATAAAGAGTCATCTGTAGAAGCATTGTCTCCAATTACAAATTCTATATTAGGGTAACTGCTGTTGTATACAGAAGGTAAAAATTTTTCTAAGAAAAATCTCCCGTTCCAATTTAAAATAACAACTGCTACTTTAGGATAATTTTTCATTTTCTACGTTTTCTTTTCCATCTTCTGTGTGTCCAAAGCCAATATTGTGGCTCTTCACGGATTATTTTTTCCGTAAAAGCATTATGGATATGGGTGATTTCCTTGTCGCTGTAAGAAGATGGATCTTCAATTAATGTTGTAAATTTACAAAAATAATATCCTCTTTTTTCTTTTCTTCCGATGTGGCAAAAAACAACAGGACCATTTGTCATTTTAGAAATTCGTTCAACACCGGTATAAACAAGCGTTTCCTGATTTAGGAACTGCAAAAAATAGTCAGCATCAGAATATAATGGAGCCTGATCTGCTACAAAAACGCTGACACTCGGTTTTCCTCTTAATTTGGCCAGATGTCGCACGATTTGCTTCATAGGAACCATGATTGCCCCAAATCGAGAGCGAATCTGGTTGTAAACATTATCTATGGTTTTATTATTAAGTGGCTTGTATACAATGAGCGTAGGAGCTTCAGTAATGGCACCTAAACGGTGAATACCATACTCCCAATTGCCATAATGCGCAGTGACAGCAATAACTGTTCTATTTTGATCGAGGTGTCGAGTTAGTTCATGTTCATTAACGAGTGTGATTCTTTTTTTTACTTCGATAAGACTGATGTTTTTGAATTTTAGACATTCTAAAATCATATCAGGGAAAAAACGATAAAATTTCTTCGCTATTTTAATGATCTCTTCGTCACTTTTTTCAGGAAAAGAATTTCTAAGGTTATCGAATACGACATTTTTGCGATATCTTATGATATAATAGAAAACATAGTACAACACATCAGATATCATATAGATGAACCAAAATGGCATCAAAGCGAAAAGGTATAAAAGTGCTGCTAATGCTTTTTGTTTCATGTAAACGTTGTAACTATTGTAAATCTTACCTGCAAATATCCCTAATTTAAGTTATTTTTGCAGTAGATAAAGTAAAATTCAACGTTTTTTTATGTCAACTCATTTATTATTAACGACTTGCTACCTTCCGCCGGTTTCTTATTTTCATTGTATCCAACAAAATGCATTACCTGTATTGATTGAGAAGTATGATAATTTTCAAAAACAAACTTATCGTTCTAGAACACGGATTGCAACAGCAAATGGTATACAGGAATTAATTGTGCCTATACAGCATAGTAAAAAGGAACGTTCACCAATGTCGGAAAAACGTATTTCTTATGAGTTTGATTGGCAACGATTACATTGGTTGAGTCTTCAAGCAGCATACCGCAATTCTGCTTATTTTGAATATTATGAAGATGATTTTGCACAGTTTTATAATAAGAAGTTCGATTTTCTCTTTGATTTTAATATTGCACAGCTTGAGCTTTTATTAAAATCATTGAAATTAAAGCGTGAATTGTCGTTTACAGATGAATATTTTAAATCTGTTCCAGATGCGTTAGATTTTAGAGACCGTATACATCCCAAGAAAGAAAGTCTCTTATTAAACCCGAAACCTTATTATCAGGTGTTTGAAGAGAAAAATGGATTTTATCCAGATTTGAGCATTGTGGATTTATTGTTTAGTCAGGGACCGCAGTCAAAAAATTATTTTTAATATAATTGATCATATCTAAAACTTTTAGAGTCTATTATTGTAATACAATAATAGATTCGTTTTTTATGAAGAGTATTTTAACAACTGTATTTTGTTTGTTCTTGTGTTGCTCTGTTTTTGCCCAGTCGGGTGTAGATACACTTCATTACCGCAAAGTGTATTATTTTGGTGGAACAGGAATGGGCTTTCCGTTAGGTAAGACAAAAGATGTTCTGTCTCCAAAGTTTTCAGGAAGTTTAGGTTTGGATATTTCATTGAAAAATCCAAAGTATTATCTATATCCAGCTTTGTATACATTATCGTTTGATTACAAGCAAAAGATTCAGGACAATCAGTATCCTTATAAGATAGAGGATGCTAATGCTAATTTTTACATGTTCTCCCTAGCTGGGGGTATTCGTAAACAGCTAAAGAAATTAAATGCCTATGCTTATGCAGGTCCTGGTGTTGGATTCTTGACAGAACCAAGAGTGAAGGTCGATGCTGTCAACAGTATCGCTAAAATTGAAAATCAGAAGAAATTCTCTTTTTCGGGAAAACTCGGGGTTGGTGCTGATTATCGATTTAATGGTTTTTTCCTTGGTTTAGAAGTTGGTTATTTGCATTCTTTTAATAAAATACAGGAAACTCCAATCAATATTATGACTGTTATGGTTGGGCTTAAGTCAGATATAACAAGATTAGGTGATAAAGTAATTAAAGTAATAGGAGTAGATGGTTCAATTAGCGGAAAAGAGACGAAGTAGCGTACTCTTTTCCGATTACGCCTTTAATTATGGATTTTAACAAAATCTTCTGTTTTTTCTCTCTTTTGATTTGCAATCTGATTAATGATGATTTTGAACGCTTCAAGACGGGCTTTTTTCTTGTTATCCGTTTCAATTTCTATCCAAGGTGATAATTTGGTGCCGGTAGTTTTAAATAATGTCTTGATGTAACTGGTATAATCACTCCATTTTTCTTGTGCCTGTTGGTCAAGAGGGCCAATTTTCCATTGTTTTAAAACGTCTGTTCTTCTTTCTTCCAGTCGCTTCGCCTGCTCTTCTTTAGATATACTTAAAAAGAATTTAATGACGATAACTCCATCCTGTATTAAAAGTTCTTCTACTTCATTAACTTGTTTTAAAAATAGCATATGTTGTTCCGGAGTACAGAAACCAAAAACTGGTTCAACAACGGCCCGGTTATACCAGCTTCTGTCAAAGAACACAATTTCCCCTGCATTGGGCAGCTGTTTGAAATAGCGTTGAAAATACCACTGAGTAGATTCTTCTGCAGTCGGTTTAGGGAGGCTGACTACCCTTAATTTTTTGGGATTTAAATATTCTACCAATCTTTCTATAGCGCCACCTTTACCAGCGGCATCTCTACCTTCAAAAATAATCAAAACACGTTTATTGTCTGCAATGACTTTATTTTGAATCGCCGTTAGCTCAATTTGCAGCTCATGTAATTCCTTCTCGTATTCATATGTCTCTAAAAACTTTTTTTCCTTGATTACTTTCTTATCAATCAAGTACTGAAAAACCTCTTTATTGTTTAAAATATTTACAAAGTCTTCTAAATTGAAATCTGCCATATCGATTGTGTTTTAATTGAATTACTCTTGTACAACAATAAATATACCTTAGAAGTTTAATATTCAGTGGAATTTGCATTATTTTTTTTGAGACATAATAAAAACATCCATGCTGTCGTTATAAATACATCAACTTTAATAATGGTATATTTAGGGAGGATAGAAGTTATTAACAAATATTAATTTTGATAATAATTATAAAAAAAAATAAAACGAAGCACAATAATTTAATAAGTCAGTCGTTTTAATTACAAATACTTTTCATAAAATAGGTTAATATATGGCTAACGATAAGCTTGAGGTTCCCCACTTCAAGCTTTTCTATTTTTTAGCTAGGCTTAAACAAGTATAGGTGGTTATATGTAAATAAGACGTCAATTTTTTTTAAAACAGAAGAGTTTTCATTTTGAGAACCTATTTTTGCTTTCAAATCATAAGATATGGAATACATCAATAATGTTAATGCCTTCATTGCTGCCGAGCGAAATCAATTACTTGCACACCCCCTTTATTATAAAATAAAAACTATTGAAGATCTTCAAGTGTTTATGCAAGGGCATATATATGCTGTGTGGGATTTTATGTCGTTATTGAAAGCATTACAGCAGAAATTAACCTGTACAACAACGCCATGGTATCCTTCAAAATTTCCGAATACAAGATATTTAATTAATGAAATTGTTGTTGCCGAGGAATCCGATGAATATATAGACGGTCGTAGATTGAGCCATTTTGAAATGTATCTGGATGCTTTAGATACACTAGGGGGGGACAGTAGTGAAGTTAATAATTTTCTACAGGATGTTTATGAAGGCGGTGATATTTTAAATGTTATTGCCCAAAGCGCTTTGCATCCGAATATTAAAGAATTCTTAGCATTTACTTTTGATGTTATTGAAAATGGATCAGCTCATGAAATCGCCGCTGCGTTCACTTTTGGAAGAGAAGATTTGATACCGGATATGTTTTCTTCTATTTTAAAAGAGATCCAACTTAATTTCCCAAATTCAAATTTGGAAAAACTGCTCTATTATTTTGAAAGACATATTGAATTGGATGCAGATGAACATGGACCCTTAGCAATGAAAATGATCATGGAGCTATGTGAGGCTGATCCTGTAAAATGGAAGCAAGTGGAAGAGGTTTCAAAAATTGCTCTACAAAAACGTATTAAATTATGGGATGCTATTGACCAGATGCTGTAAACAAAAATGATTTAATGAAGTTTAATCGTAGGGTTATTGTAATTTAATATGGGCGTTCTATATTTGTCATTGAAAATAGACTAGTTGTAAGCATATATGTTTTTTCAATATCTACATGAGTTATGGAAATCTTTGATAAGAAGGAAAGTCCGTGTTTTTATCCATGAACAAGAATATGAATTGTCCGATGATAGATCGGGCAATTTTTCTATTATAACGTATAATATTGCAGGTTTACCTCAAGTTATTTCTGCAGCCAAAACAAATCGGTCAACTAGTATCGCGACTATAGGTGTGCTATGTAATGAATTTGACATTGTGCATATTCAAGAAGATTTTAATTACAATACCTTCTTATACGAAGGCGGTAATTCTCATCCTTACCGTACCATCAGTATGGGGTTAGCTATTTTTGGGGATGGCCTGGATAGTTTGTCCCGATATCCGATAACCGATTTTAAGCGAATCGAATGGCAGAATAGGACGGGGTCAGATCGTTTAACACCAAAAGGCTTTAGTCATTGTACTGTGCATTTAGGCTTAGGTGTTGAGGTCGATTTTTATAATATTCATGCTAACTCTCAAGATCATCCGCGTGCAGCAAAGGCTAGGCGGGCTAATTATTTGCAATTGGCTACTTACATCAATAAGTTTTCGGTAGGAAAGGCAATCGTAGTTGCCGGTGATTTTAATTCTCACTTCTCATTCTCTGAAGATAACTTGGTGGAGTTTATGGATAAGACAAAGCTGGAAGATTGCTGGATCATGTTGCAACGTGATCACGTGATTCCAATTATTGACCCCCTGTTTTTATGTGTTGATATTATGGATATTAATAATGAATCAGAATCAATTGATAAAGTCATGTTCAGAAGTAATGATAAGCTGACGTTAATCCCAAAAGTTTATGAAGTAGAGAAAGAAAAGTTTGTCGATCAGTATGGCGAACCTTTGTCTGACCATTGGCCTATTTCAGTTGTTTTCGACTGGAAATTGAATGATGAGGTATAGATTGATATTTTTCCTAAGTAAAATAATTCCTTACAACAGATAAGAAATCAATAATTTTGTTTCGCATGAGATGCATTTATTATTATAGATAAAACAAAATTATCTATGTTTGAAAGAAAAAAATATGGCTAACGCGACAGGATATTTAAAAAAGTTACGCTTAGAGGCAAAAAGAAATTTGGTAGAAGGTGAAGTATTTCTTAAAGAAAATGCATTGCGTGATACTGTGGTCAGCCTGCCTTCTGGTTTGCAGTATGAGATCGTAGAAGAGGGCAATGGTAAGAGTCCTAAACTAACCGATAGTGTGAAATGTTTTTATGAAGGACGCCTTATCAATGGAACTGTTTTTGACTCAACCGCCAAGAAGAAGAAACCTGTATCTTTTCCAGTGAATGAAGTGATAGCTGGATGGACAGAAGCACTGCAGCTCATGAAAGAAGGTAGTAAATGGCGTTTGTTTATTCCATCTGCGCTCGGATATGGAGAATTAAGTGTTTCGAAAGAAATTGGTGGAAATGCTGCACTAATTTTTGAAGTAGAGCTTGTATCTGTTCATTAAATTTTTCGGTCTCAATAAAAGAATAAAGCCTCATATGTCATTTGCGCATGCAGGTTTGTTAAGAAAAATGTAAGTTTACTAGGGAGGGAGTTTGTGAGTCGATATGAGTTTTAAAAATTCGTCATTCTAAATTATGTATCCCCTGCTGGATGATAGTCTGCATAATTAGACTTTCTGCATGACAGGAAATTGAACTCATATTCTGTTTTATTCAGAATAAAAATATAGGTTTGTAGTATGAAGATAGTACAAACCGTTTTTTTGGAAGATGTTCGCGTATTTGCTCCAATTGGATTTTATGTAGAAGAGCAACTATTAGGTAATGAATTTCTGGTAAACGTTTCTGTAAAGTTTGATGCAGGTATTGATGACCACGAGAATTTAGATAAGACCGTGAATTATGAGATTTTATATCAGATCATCCATCGGGTCATGAAGCCCAAAAGGAAGTTATTAGAATCTGCTGCTCATGAAATATTAAAGGCTATACATGATCATTTTTCATTTGCAAAAACAATAGATGTTTCTATAAAAAAAATGAATCCTCCCTTTGGTGGAGATGCTGCGCATTCTAAAGTTGCTGTTCAATACTCTTGCATTTTGTAGTAAGCGAGATTGATACAAATTGATAGTTTGAGCTCTCTGTTTCATCGGTATATAAACTAATTTATATACCATTAAATAAATAATCAGGATTATCATTATTATAATATCTAAGACAAAGTCACCAAGGCTTTGTCTTTTTTCTGAAATTTTTAAGGCGAATCCAATTGTCTCCCTTTGCTTTGCTTCAAATTTTATGTATACAGCAATGACCAAATTCTTCCTTAGAATAAAATAAATTTTTAATACCTTTTCTATTTGTTTTAAAAAATCTCCAATTCTTTTATTGATCATCGTTTATCTGAGAAAAGTTGTAGCTGGATTAGACTAGTGATGTATTCGTTCGGAAATAGAAAGACCAGTTAATTTTCCTGCCTTGAAAGGATAGGGGGGAGGTTGGGAAATAGATCGAGACTGTTTAAAATACAATATATCTTAAGTAATTAGTATTGATTTGGATAAATTGTTTGTTTAAATAGTGGTAGTAAAATATTCTTATATATTCTTTTATATGTTTTTTGAATGAAAATAATATCCTTACGCTGTTCCCTAATGTAATATATTATGTGTAGCACTGTCAGGATGTTAAGTGTGATTTAATATGAGGTGTTTTGTTAAAAAGCTCACTTAACAACCATGTTCTTGAGCCTTGGTTTGTAATTGGAATAATGAAATGCGAAAGGCATTTAATAATATTGGTTTTACATTTTGAATTTAAGGTGTAAATGAAGCTTTTTGAAGCTGCTTTAAGCTCTTTTTAGTATTGATCCAGCTGAGGCGCAGATATGGTGTTACGTGGCTTTAAATTGAGTTGGTTAAAAGTTATTGAAGTCATTAATAATGTAAAGAATGTCTTTAATGATTTTTTTAAGCTTCATTGATGCTGTATGTAAATACTATACAAGTTGTCATTTACAGCATGTTTTATAATAAAATATGATAGCATTAAAAATTAAAATAGTGTAAATAGTTTGTTTTAATTTATGTATTTAATATGCTGATTATTAATATTTTATTGCATTTTTTTATCGTGTTAATGTCGTCTAACAAAGTTTTAAATGAGTTTTTATGATTCATGTTTATCAACAGGAATTAAGCACCGGGCAATCTTAGTTAAACATTTTGCTATCTGAAACTAATCAATTCCTGTTTTATGGTTTGATTATAACACTTCGCTTTTATAAAAGAATATTTGTCATGCTCATTCTTATAGGGGATGTAAAATATTGAGATGCTATTATTTTTAGTTTTTATGTTATTTAGAGCAAATGAATCTACTGTTTAAACCTTGTATGTCTAATTGAAGTATTAATGATTAATAATATGATTGCAAATTTCGCAATGTTAAATCAAATCATATTATTTTTCAATTATATAGTATTATTTAGTTAAATTAATTCTTTATATCATTTCATGTTTATATTAACTACTTCGTTTACAGTATATACCTGATGTCTTGATGGTAAAATGTATATTTTTGAATCCAAATGTTCATTAAATTTCCCTTATTTGTGATTGTTCGGTAGCTAGCTTTTGATAAAATGATCGAATCAGTTATAAAGTTGGACATCATTTTGGGGCATTGTTGTCTAGTCAAAGTTCAAATTATTATATCTATTCATGTTTTTTTGAACAATTATAACTTCTGCTTTACTATTTATTAAAAAATGAATTACCTTCATTTAAATTTTAGCATATGAAAAATATCATCCTTTCTCTTTTATGTTTATTTTTTGCAACGGTTGCCAAAAGTCAGACGCACCAGCTGCTCTTTAAGACAGCGTATGGCAATATTAAAGTTGTCTTATATGACTATACACCAGCTCACCGGGATTTAATTTTAAATGCAATCAAGACTCAAGTGTACAAAGACGCTTTATTCAATCGTATAATTTCAGATTTTGTAGTGCAGGGGGGAGAGCATGATATTGATATTGAGAAGCGTGAATCTGCGGATCCGGCCAAAGAAAAGCCTCGTCTAGCGGCTGAGTTTGATCCAAGAGCATTTCATAAAGTTGGAGCATTGGGAGCAGGAAGGGACGGAAATGCGGAGAAGGCCTCTTTCCTTAATCAGATCTATTTTGTCGTAGGAAAAAAAATAACAGCAAAAGAGCTTGATGATCTGGAAGTGAAGAAAAAAATAAAATATACTCCTGAGCAAAGAGCAACATATTTAAAAATTGGAGGACAGCCCCGTTTAGATCATGACTTTACCGTCTTTGGAGAAATATATGAAGGATTGGATGTCATTCTAAAGATCAGTAAAGTAAAAACAGACAGTCAGGATTACCCAGTACAGCCCGTTCATTTTGAGCTGTCAGAGATTAAGAATTAAACTATTAAATGTTGAAGAAAAGAGTGATACATCCTTTCTTGTTTAACGGCTGTTTATTCAGATAGTAGAAATTCCGCATAAAAATCAGGTATACCACTAGCTTTTATTTCATGAGCTACCGCAATAATATCAAATGGAACCTGTATGATTTCGGTATGTATTCGGTCTTCATGAAGTTCGACTAAAAGATAAGTTGCATCTTTGCACATCCTTTTTGATCTTCCCACGGAACCTGTGTTGATTGCCCATTTTTTGTCAATATCTTTGATGAAAGGGAGATGTGTATGACCCATAACTATTATATCAGCATGAGTTTTAAAGAAGATATCTTCAAAAGTACTGTTGGGTTCTGATGCATAAAGATATGCTTCATTGCTTTCCAGACTTCCGTGAATCAATTGAATCTTCCAGTGCTTATGTTTGACCTTAAAGTCCAATTGCATTAAGTAAGGGAGCTGCCCCAAGAATAATTTATTTTCATGTGTGATAGTTTCCTTACTGTGTTTAATGGCAATTATGCGGTTCTCAGTTTCTTCAGCATCATGTTTTTCTAATGGGATAATGGGTAGATCGAAAGCTATACGTTCATCGTGATTCCCCATTAAGCAGGGGATTTTTTCGTTTTTGATCAGTTCGATCACTTCATTACCCCAGGGAGCAAAGTCCACAAGATCACCTAAGCAATATTTATAATAAATGTTTTTTGATTGAATATCTGCTAGTACTGCATTCAGTGCAGGAAGGTTTCCGTGTATATCACTAAAAATGGCAATCTGAATCATGATCTAATTTTAAAACAAATTTAGATTATTATCAAGGCTACATATGGTGTTTTTTACCGATTTAATAGTGTTTTTGAATTGGTTTTCAATGACATCCAAATAAAAACAATATAAAATGTACAAAATTATGCGTAGATTTTTCTTATCCTACATCAATTAATTTGAGGCTTTCTTCCGCTAACTTTGTGGTATACAAAAGGAAAAAATATGAAAAATGTAGAAATTATTGCAAAACCGCAAGCAGCTCACTTTGTTGGAGATGGATTTCGAGTACATAATTTAATACCAAGTATTGCTTCTGCTAGTAGGATGAGTCCATTCATTATGCTGGATTATAACTCAACTTACCATTTTCCGCCAAGCGAAATTCCAAAAGGAGTAGGAGTACATCCACATCGTGGATTTGAAACCGTGACTATTGCTTACAAAGGTCGTGTAGAGCACGGAGATAGTTCTGGCGGCGGCGGAGTTATTAAAGAAGGTGATGTTCAATGGATGACTGCTGCATCTGGTATATTGCATAAGGAATTTCATGAAACAGAATGGAGTAAAACCGGAGGAGACTTTCAGATGGTACAGTTGTGGGTCAATTTACCTGCAAAAGATAAGATGAGTACGCCAAAATATCAAGCTATTGCAAATAACGAGCAAACTAAAGTGAAACTTGATCAAGGAGAGATTGAAGTGATTGCAGGAGAGTATCAGGGAAATAAAGGGCCTGCTTCAACTTTTACACCCATGCATGTTATGAATGCTAAGTTGGAAGCTGGAGGAAAAGCATCCTTTTCTTTCCCGGCACATTATAATACTGCCATGATTGTCATTGAAGGAAATATACTAATAAATGGTAAAGATAAGGCTCCAACAGACCATTTTGTTATGTTCGGAAATGAAGGAGAGGAATTTAATGTTCAGGCGTTAGATGAGGCGGTAGTATTGATTATGAGCGGAGAGCCTATTTTAGAACCTATTGTAAGTCACGGACCATTTGTGATGAATACTAGAGCAGAAATCAATCGGGCATTTGAGGATTTTCAAACAGGTAAGTTCGGATATCTGGCTGATTAAGCTAAAAAAGACGTGCAGAAATGTAAAGCAAGCTCCAAAAGTTAAATACTTTTGGGGCTTTTGGTAAAAAGTAATGACCCTATTCTTTAAAATGGCATAGTGCGATTAATTTTTAAGTGGTACTACTGCGAATTTCTTATCTTCAAAATATAGTTGTAACTGTTGTTAGCTTCATCCGCATTGTTTCTATATTTAAAATGCAGTGCTAGGTCTTTTTGCAAGTCTTTAAAAAGAGTCATCATCTGTACTAATGCTAACCAATTATTATCAGTAGACGCATCCGCATATGTTTGCAATATGCTTTGGTACAATTTCGGATCAAGGTGTTTTTTAGCAAATCTTCCCGATTTACCAAATGAAACCTGAAATTGTTTTTCAACCCCGATATGCCAAGCTATTAGATGCATGAACATTGGACGGATTACTGTTTCCATCGTATCTTTGGCATATAGAATTTCCCGGCGGGCAAGTCCTTTGGCAACATATGTGCAGACCCACCAAAACTCATTGCACGTCTCTATGAACATTCTTTCACTAGGTTTAGTGATGTGATAATCATGATCATTAGCAGGAGCGATCTTAGGAAAAAGTAAATCTTTATCTACCCAAACTTCCGTTAAACTATCACTTTTGAAATGTGAGTGGAACTTATCGATAGGGAATAAAGTTAGATCTACACGATTTTCATCTTCAAAAATCATTAAGTAAGCAAAAGTTATCCGATCTTGATCAGGATCATTTCCTACCAACATCTGATCGGGAAGTTGCTGTATCAAGACTTTACCAATAAAAGAGGTCCAATCTTTGTCAGCAATAAAAGATTCGATATCGGTTACAATAAATAATAGATCAAAATCTTGGTATTGATCGGGCTTAATTCTAGGATTTGCACGCGAACCATTCAATAAAACTGCGCGCACCCGATCATCTCTTTTCGCAAAAAAGAGAATTTTATTTTTTATGTTTCTATCGTTCATGATATGAAGGCATGATAAATAATGCTGTAAATTGGTGAAAAAAAAGCAATTAATAAATTATTAGATCTAGTAATACCAGATGTCTTTTTATTTTAAAATAAAAAATGGGAAATATAAAATCATTTTATATTTTGCCGTACTAAATATTTAATACATATGGCTTCAGGTATATTTGCAATATTGGATGATATTGCTGCTTTAATGGATGATGTTGCGGTTACTAGTAAGATAGCAGCAAGTAAAACCGCAGGAATTCTAGGCGACGATTTGGCTGTAAATGCTGAGAAAGCCACAGGATTTCTATCTTCTCGTGAAATTCCTGTACTATGGGCTATTACAAAAGGTTCATTTATTAATAAAATTATAATTGTTCCGATTGCACTGTTATTGAATGTTTTCTTTCCTATTGCCATCAAGTTTATTTTAATCATCGGAGGTATCTATTTAGCCTACGAAGGGGTTGAAAAAATTATAGAGTACCTTTTTCATCGCCAGAAAACAGGCCATGAAGTGGTTGTGGAAAGTGAAGAAAATAATAGTGAAACTGAGAAAATAAAAGTGAAATCAGCGATTACCACGGATTTTATTTTATCTGTAGAAATTGTGATTATTGCTTTGGGAACTGTATTAAATGAGAGTCTGACAATTCAGATTTTAACAGTAGCGGTAGTTGCTTTATTTGCGACTGTTGGTGTTTATGGAATTGTCGCATTGATTGTACGTATGGACGATGCAGGGTATAAGCTGATCAAGAGATCTAATGATGAGGGTGCTGTTTCTAAGCTGGGACATTTATTGGTTAATTCCTTACCTGTTGTTATCAAAGTCTTGGCAGTAGTTGGAACAATTGCATTGATTTTAGTCTCTGGTGGTATTTTTGAGCATAATATTGATTATTTGCATCATTTTTTACCTCAGGTTCCTTCATTATTAAAGCAAATAGCTTATGGTGCAGTTGCCGGTTTGGCCGCAGTTTTGCTTATGACAGGGGGAAAGAAGATTTTTGCCAAAAGTTAGTAGAAAATTAGAAGTGTTAAAAAAGGCATCCATCGGATGCCTTTTTTGTACAAATATTGTTTCATTAAGATTCTGTAAATAATATAAAAAGAGGAATTGTATAGTATACTGATGTTATTTTAGGGGATTTAACGATTAAACTTTATGACAAATAGGGAAATAGATTTTTTAAGCCATAACGAATCAGCCTGGAATAAACAGGCATTGGATCAAAATGAATGGTCTCAGCCGGTGAGCTCAGCTTTAATTAATGCTGCTAAACAAGGTGTATGGGATGTACATCTTACCCCAGAGCCTTTACCAAAACAATGGTTAGGTGATATTAGGGATAAAAAGATACTTTGTCTTGCTTCAGCTGGCGGTCAGCAGGCTCCCATATTGGCAGCAGCAGGTGCCAATGTTGTTGTTTTTGATCTTTCAGAAGAACAGCTGAGACAAGATTCAATCGTTGCACAGCGAGATGGACTTTCTCTGGAAACGATTCAGGGAAATATGAAAGATCTGAGAATATTTGATGATCACTCATTTGATATTGTCTTTCATCCGATATCAAATCATTATGTCGAAGATGTAAATCCAGTATGGAAGGAGACTTATCGTGTGCTAAAAAAAGATGGATTTTTACTGGCTAGTTTTTTTAATCCAGTTGTATTTATTGGGGATAGAAATCCCCAGGAAATTACCGACGGTATAATTAGGCCCAAATTCAAGTTGCCATATGCAGATCTGAAAGATTTGGATGCTGACGATATTGAGAGAAAGATTGAACGACAGGAAGCATTGGTTTTTGGTCATACTTTAGCGGATCTTATCGGTGGACAATTGCGAGCGGGATTTATGATTGCTGATTTTATAGAAGATTCGCAGCCTCGACCACGATTCTTAATAGATCAGTATCTCCCCACTTTTATTGCAACGAAGGCTGTTAAGCTATAATTTGATGTGAAAATGAGAACTCCCAGATCAAGATCTTAAAAAAAGTATTGCAACGACATGGTAGTCGGGTTCTTTTAAGTAGTTTATCATGTTCAAAAACCTGGATTCAATATGGAGAATTTAAGTAAATTAAAAGGTAGTGCCGAATTTAAAAATCGAATACTTTCGAAAGATGATATTAAGCAGATCACACAGTCTAAAGGACTTTTAGGGATTTCCTTTATAAATTGTCCTGTTCAGGACGACGATATTTTGGAAATTTCTAAACTTAGCAAATTGGTCAATGTTACGCTTGAAAATACCCGTATAACAGATCGTTCGCTTGAATATTTAGCAGAATTGCCAAATTTAAATTACTTGTTCATTACGCAGGCGAATGTATCTGGGCAGGGATTTGAATATTTTATCGGACATAAAAAGTTGAATTGTGTTTGGGCCTGTCATACGAACTTAAATGATGAAACGTTGAAGATTGTTGCGCAGTTGCCTAAACTTAGTATATTGAGAATTGATGCTACGGCTGTTACATTTGAAGGTTTAATGTCAATTGCAGGTAATCCAAAGATTGAGATTGTTGCGAATGATCTATTTAGTAAGGAGCAACTAGAGCAGTTTGAGCAACAACAAAGAACCTTGGCCAAGAAAAAGAAGTCGGTTAATTCACAAGATATTACTGATGCTTCCCAAAAACTACTGCTGTTTTTTAATGCGATGACTGAATGGGAGATATATGCCGCTGTACATGGCTTTACAAATGAAACAAGTTTAAGATGTAAGTTACTTTTTCAGGAACATTGTACTTATAAACCTCGTAAAGGTTATCGACCAGATGGTTTATATTATTCCAACGCACCTAACCATACGTATTCGACGCACAAGATTGTGGATAGTGAGCAGTCAACAAAAAATAAGATCTATCTTTTTACCAAAGACCATATTGATTTTCAGTATCGTTTTATCTTGGTTCGGAATGATGATGAGTGGATGGTAGATGATGCACAAAGATTAGATAGAGGTTGGAAGAAAGTCGGATTGTAATGCAAGTTGGATTAATTTATAAATGTTAATAGTTTTAATGAAAGTACTACGGATATAAGATAGGAAGGGCGAATTTAAATTAAATAAAAAGAGAACTGTTGAATTTGGTTATTATTGTTGACTACATATTAAGCGGACTATACAAAGGAATTAATTAACATGGATCCTACAAAAAACAAGCTCCAAATCGGTAAATTGTTATTGATAGCAATTCCATCTGTTTTTATCTTTTTATTGTTCTGGATTGCAACAGTATATATTGGTAATACCTATTTTGGTTCCAAATCGAGTTCTGGACAATTTTTACTCTGGATATTAAGTGGTATCATCAGTTTTATCTTTTATCCAATTGCCTCAAAACAAATTTCTAACCTCGTAGCTTTAAATAAGAATAAGATAAAGTATCCAGTTTTTGAAAGACAAAAATTTGATAAATCTGATTGTTTCTTTTTTATTTTCCTTCATAGTATTACAGCACTACTATTATTCTGGATCTTTTCTGATTTAGAACACCATGTGCAGATCTATAATTTTTTTGTAGATACCTTTGGGAGGAATTATAAAGGAGCTCCAAATTTTCCAGTTCTATTAATATTTATTTTCGGAACGTTTTTCCTATTGGCCATAGTTTACGTCCTATTTCTTAGGATTAGATATGGTACTTTTAATGAACCTAAGAGTCTTTCAAGTATTGAAGAGAAGAATTTCAAACAAAAGCAGGAAATTTATTTTTCATATGTAGCATCAACGACACTGACGGTAATGATGCTTTATCTGTTGAAGATGGTATTACTTGTGTAATGTATGGTAAAGATTTTTACTTTTAAATCTCCGTATTAGTAGTTATTTATTATGTTCAAAACATCCGTTTATTGTGTATCATTTAAGAGAAGAACATAAGTTTGGGACCAAGAGATGTAGTAGTATGATTATATTATTATTTTACAGCTTTGTTATTATTGTTATGGATTTAAATGCTGTTTGTATATACGGTATGTGCTTGTTTTTTGTTTCATATCCGAAACTGTTACTTGAACTTCATTTTTAGAAATGTTTGTGTAAACGATCTGTTTTGGGTAATCGTGATTCGGGTTTTCGAAAGTATATCCTTCTTTCTTTTCCACAAAATTAAAGGGTATATCTTTTCCTTTATTCTGATTAAGGACTGAGGCAATAAAGATTATTCCTTTTTTATCTTGAGTAAGTTCCAGATATTCAGAAACGATTATCTGCCCATGCTTCATCTGGTAAGAAAAGCCTTTCATAGTGGACTCATTTAATTGATCCCAGTGTTCATAGTGCTCTGTGCTATTGATTTTCCATGTTCCTACTAAAAAAAGGGGAAGTTTTGACTGTCCGTAAGAAGCAATGCTTGCTAACCACATGATGCAAAGTAAGGCGGATTTCATATGAGTATTATTAGTTGAACTTACTTTTTGGCCGTATGAGATAATTCTTTCTGTTTTCTATATCATTCAGAAGCAGATAGTCACCGCCGATCGGTTTATAGATGAAATAATTGAATCTCTCTCTTAGTGTTCCATCTTCGTCTATTGTAACAAACTGTTTAAAGTATATGTTTTTTTTAGGCATTGTAATTTGGAAATAACTCGTGCCGTCCCAGCCATTTCCAGAAGATCCATTCCCTGTGCCCCATGTCAGGTGTTTAGATATATTCCAAAAGGAACTTTCTTTCCAATGTTCTTTATGAACAAATGTTCGTTTGAATAGCGTTGAACTATCGTAAGGCGTCACTGTATATTTTACTTCTTTATCATTCTGGTTGTAAGTTGAAGAATGATAAAAAAGAGCATCAGTAATCAGGTAATGCCAGGTATTATTTTTTAAAAAGAAGAGTTTGTGAGTATTTTTATCCTCACCGGAAATCCTGTCCGTGAAGCTCACTGAAAGATATTTTTGCTGAGAAAGTAAATTTTCTACTTCATTTTGAGTAAATCTCCTATCGTCAGCGATATTTTTAATAGGAATCGCGTTGCTGTCGTTATTTATGATCCATGTCCTGTAGGTATTCTGGTCTGTATCAAGGATATAATCATTAAAAGTATCAAAATGGTGGTTTTCATTCTGACGAAACTTAAGTTTAAGGGAATCAGTTAATTGCCCTTTTAGATTAAATTTGTACCAGTTATTTTCAATAAATACGTTGCTAGCTTTCTCTGTACGGCCTCCAGTGATTATGATTATAGTGCTGTCGTTAGCTTGTAAAACTGGTTCGATAAACTCACTATCGGTCCTTATTATTTCGTAATAGTCGTCGATTACACTATCAAGTTCTGTATAGCCTTTGTATGGTTCGGGAAGTGCTTCAGTTCGTAATTTAAATTGTTGCCAGTACATCGAGGCATCTGGTAACACTATAATAACAGCGAAAGCAGCAGTCCATATTGCCAGTTTTTTATATTTTGCTTTCTTATTGGGTATTTTCATTGATATAAGGTCTATAGCTATATGCTTTGGACAAACCACTTTTGCTCTTTTTCTTGGGTAAAATTAGTGATTTTTTTGAGGAAGACAATATTTGCGTAATACAGTAAGTTTGTTGAAAAATTAAGGCTACCTGGTGTGAAAGTAGCCTTAATCTTGTAGTCAGATTTTACGGAAACAGTTTTTTGATTTTATCGATTTCAAAATTCTTCTGAGGGTTGAATGACACAGAATTCATATAATGCAATATTGATTTTTTCATTTGTATTACCTCTAATCTTTTGTTTCGATTTTGGAGTAGATCTGCGGATGAAATTATTATTTTACCTTTTCCAATTTTTCCTTCGATGATTAGTCCTAACGATTGGTTTGTAAACCAGTCATCTATAATACGTACAATGGGTTCAACGTTTTCGCCGAGCTCTTTCAGTTTCAAAGCATTGGCATTGGTAACCAGTCCCCACCATTGGAAATCAGAATAGTAGTCTGTCGGAAATAGCTGTAAAGCAGGGTGATTGGGATTTACCAGTACCCCCATTACATGTGGTGGTTGTTTATTTGTCCAAGCTGTGTTCCAAAAGATAGGGGAGTATCCCATCACAATCTCTCCGCCATTTCCTTTTTTAATACTTCCTGCTCTGGGCGAAAATAAAACTTTTCCGCCCTTTTCAAGAATGGTATACGCTTGCTGATCTAAGGTGTCGGTGATGTGTACATCGCCTTCATAAGAGGGTGACGTAGCAGGATAGACCCAGATATTCCAACTGTTACGATTTGATCCTACCTGTACAGTAAGTTTCAGTTGCATAGGCACAAGGATTTCTCGAAGGGGATATTTGATATGACCCAAAATATGCGCATTGCCTAAAGGGATCGTCTGTGTATCGAGATTTCCGCTCGCTATAATACGACCGTCAACTTGTGTGAGATTCCAAGTTGGAACAATATCCTTGATATTATCTTTTCCGAAATGGGCAATTTCTATAGATGCATCTAAACTTTCATCATTATTGTAAACCATTTTAGGAAGCCTGATCAGAGGTACGGTAGGTCCAGAGAATGTCTTAAATTCTTCAGGTGATATGTATCCTTTTTCTTCCCAAAAAGCATCGAGTACACCTACCAATGCAGTACCTTGACCAGGAAAATCACTTAGTCCAAGGAGTTGGAAGCCTGCAAATCCAGGAGTGCGCAAAGCAGCTTCGATATCAGCTTTGTAGGTCATTGCCTGATGTTTACCTGAAGCAAGCAAAAAGCTATCAGCTAAATGTTCTAATTTGTTTTCCTGAAGCGTTTCTTGAAAAACTTCAAAATTATGTGCTTTTAACACCCCTGTGTATTTATCTATTTCTTTAAAATTAGGGTATGCGCACCATTGTCCCACTTCATGAGAAATATAAGGAACTTTATATTTTCCTGTGATATTCAACCAATCAAAATCTGTGGAAGGCGGATTGGCATTGTTGTAGCTTTCGAGACCATCCCCCCATACATAAAGTCTCGGATACATGGCATTATAAAACTCATTCTCTTTAATATCGGGCCATCCTGCTCCCGATGTATAAAGGTGTCTGTTGTCATGTTTCTTTAAATGATTGACAAGTTTGCCTAAGAAATCTCCTTGGTTTTTTCCATCAGGTTCGTTTCCATAAGTATACAGTATAAATGAAGGATGATTCCCGTATGTATCCAATATACGGTCGGATTCTTCATATATCCATTTGTCAAAACCGTTTCCTCCCCCCACTAATGTCCACCCACCACCTTCTACCTGTATATAGATACCTAGTTCATCTGCTGCTTCAAAAGCAGCTTTTGGAGGACACCAAGAGTGAAACCGGACGTGATTTAATCCATGACTTTTGACTACATTGTATATGCGTTTCCATTCGGTTATTTCAGTAGGAGGGTAGCCAGTTAGTGGAAATACAGCACAGTCTAAAGTGCCCCTGAGGAATGTCAATCGATCATTAATTTTAAATTGTGTTCCCGATATCTCTAGTTTTCGCATTCCAAACGAGGTCTGGTATTCTTTCATATTGTGTTCATCTTGCATTTTTACAGAAAGTTGGTACAAAAATGGAGTAAATTCATCCCATTTGTAAAAATCATTCCCCATTGGATAGACCATCTCCGTTTTATTTTTCCCCGGAGCTATTACCTCCCGAATCTCAATACTTGGTGGTTGGTGGACTTTTGGCGTGAATTTGGAAGATGCCTGTAATATAAAGTTTGTATTTTTAGAAGATTGAGATTTATTATCTGTTTGAAGTACGATACGTACTTCTTTCTTTTCTATATCAGGATATACTGCTATTTGCTTAACTGTAATTTTAGGAATAGCACGTATGTGCAATTGTCCCACAATACCGTTCCAGTTTGTTTGGGTATGATCGGAAATACTGTGGGCGTTCATACCGACATCAATGTTTTTAATGCGATTGTCAACCCGTATGCTAATGTGATGATTCCCTGTTTTGAGTTTCCCCAAATTATATTCATGGGGTACTCCCAGTGCATTTTGCATACCGATTTGTTTGCCATCGATCCACAATGTGGTTTCCCAATGAACACGCTCCAGATGCAATACAAGTTCCTGATCGCTCATAGCTTTGGAAATCGTAAAAGCACGGTTATACCATGCTGGACCTACATAGTTTTTATTGGGCTGTAACCAAAATATGGTTTTATAATTATCTTTTTCACGGAATTTTGCATAACGATCTGATTTAAACCAGGTGGAATCAATAATGCGTCCCGTCCATTTTGTATCCTTATCTATTGTATAACCTTGATTATTGGAAGCTAAGGTACCGGGTAAGGTTAGTGTTTCTGTGAAGTCTGTTAACTGCCATTTTTTTGTTACACCCACATCTTCAGGGTCTAGTTTGAATTTCCAGACTCCTTTTAAGTCGATTTGCTGACCACAAACAATTGTTACATAAAAGAGTAATGTAAATAGAAATGCTATTTTTTTCATTTCAATATTTTTAAAGTTTATAATTTGTGTTTGCACTTAATGCGTGTGATAATTGCAAAAGTTGGTGATCATATCAGTATGATTTATGTACAAACATTACAACTTGCTCCATAAGGGCAAGACATTCCAGTAACAAATTTAACACGTGATATTTTTAGAAGAATGTACTATTTAATCAAAAACATACATTTTTTATTCATTATTGAATGTCTTAAGCACTATTTGATAAGTTTTTTTTAGATTTATTTAATTTCGTTATTCTGAAGCAGTAGAATTATTAAAAAGGTATCACTAAATTTATAGTAATAATTTAAAATATAGAAATTATCATAAAATATGTTCGGTTTTCTTTTTTTAGGACTGGCGTTTCTTTTCATTGTTATTTTTTATTTTGCAATTGGGCGAAATAGGCCGATGTTGATCCTGAATGGGATCTTGACAACGATCATTGGTAGCCTGTCTTTTTTAGGTATTTTTAGGGCTTATCCACCATTATTTATAATGGCTTTAATCGGTAGCATTTTGTTGAATGTTGCTATATATCGGAAAGTGAAGAGCGCTCGGGTAAACGTCACGTTATTATTGATAATTCAGTCGCTTAGGATCGTCATTGAGTATTATCTTTATCAGTTATATCTCGAAAAATTAATTCCTCAGATTATGACATTTAAAGGTTTTAATTTTGATATTATAATAGGGATATTCAGTGTTGTGTTTCTGGTTATTTCCTTATTCAGGAAATCTATCTTGAATAATTGGATATTTGCACTGTGGAATTATGCTGGTATTGTTTCGCTGATTTCTATTGTCCTTATAGGGATATTTTCCTCCCCGGTACCGATACAGCAATTTAGTTTTGATCAGCCCAATGTTGCCGTTCTTTGTTTTCCCTATGCATTACTGCCAACAATTATTGTTCCTATAGCACTATTGTCACATATATTACTGCTAAGAGATAGAAAGCGGTAGAATAATTTTTTATAATTATAATGAGAATTTAAACAGGTAGAAGCTGTTGAAAGTGCGGAAGTAATATTACTATTTAAGTACAAAGTCTGTCTCGTATCTTGAGAGACAGACTTTGTATAGCAGTATTACTTATTATTGATATTATTGGGTTATCAAATAAGCAGACACTAAATATTTACTTTCTGTTTTCTCAAATTCCGCATCTGGTATAGCTATCTTTATGCTATGCTTGCCTTTTTTTAGTGGTCCTAAATTGATAACACGAGTAGGAACTGGTCCTCCTGGGCACCAAGAACGACGTTCTTTACTGATGTTTCCGAAATATATGCCATTTGGTTGCGTATTATAGATTTCGTAAGGTGTACAGTCCTGGTTCATATCTATACGGATATATTCTTTAGCATCCACATCAATAATGTGCTGTCTCCAATTGTATTCTTCTCCACCTTCAGCTGCACCATGGCCAGATGAAATAAGATAAAGAACAGTCGTCTTGGTGTCTTCAGGTAATTCAAATTCTACCTCTTTACTATTTTTTCCAGCTGTTTTGTCCTTTCCATCTAAACTGTAGTAGCTTAATAGGGAAATTGCTTTTTCCGAAGATAAGGTTGTTTTTTTGTCGCTTATTAAATCAACAGATACGTTGAACGTTAATAATGAACCATCGCATCCGATTACTTCTCTTTGGCCTGCTCCGGTAGTTCCAAATACTTCTGTTACGATATACATTTCTTTATCGGTTTGTTTGATCGTACTGATCATCTGATCTATTTGAGCTTCGTAAGGTATATGGTCTGGATGACGACTTCTGTACATGAACGGTGTCATAATACGTAATATTTCAAACTGTTCACCCTTTTCCTTGTCAAATTTCTCACCTTTTGGCATAACGACTAAAGTCACTCGGCCAATTCTATCGTAATTATCACAGCCCGCTTTGATTGTAACTTTAACCTTAAGGTTATTGCCGATTTGCTTTATTTCGCTCGGATTTAGCTGGTATAGGTATTCGGAATTAGTGATGCGCGTTACACCTCTAGGAACAGAATTGGTAACAGTTTGGGCATAGCCATCAAAAAAATCAACATTCTTTAAAATATTGATGGTTACGATCTTTTGTTTTAGTTTTCTTAAACTGGCTGTTATATCCTTACCTAATACAGTTATTTTTTGTTTCTTAGGTAGCTGATCGAAAAATAGCTGTGCTTTATCGATGTCAAAAGTAGACCCATCAGTGCTTACATACATTTGCAATGCTTCAGCCGCATATGGTTTGGTAATATCTGCTGATAAAAACTCTGAAAGCTGTGCAAGCTTGTGGTTTTTTACACTGTCAATTTTTGCATCAACAATTTTACTTTGATTCGTATCTTCTGGTTTTACTCTTCTCTTCTCCCATCCTAGTAATCTTAAAGCAGTGTCTATCTTTAGATAAGGTTTTTTGAAAACCATATAATCATCGTTGGTGGTTGAACCTGTAATTATTGCCTTTCTTAGGTAGCCTTTTGCATTAATATTTACGATGCTTTGTGAAAGATATAAGTATAAGGAATTAGGATCTGCTAAAGCATTGGGTGAGGTATTGGGCTTTGTAAATTGTAATGTAGCACGAACATCTACATCGGCAGTACTTTTAAAATGAAATTTGTTGTTTTTAATAACTGTACTGTCTAATACTGCCTGTCCTTTACTTTGATAAGTCAAATAAATCATTCGGTTGGTAGAATCATAAGTTGGTATGTTGACTATTCCCTGTAATTGAAAGGAAACATCTGTGTTCTTTTGCGCCATCACGTTTGCAAATAATAGGACAGTAAACAAAAGCAATAAATACTTTTTCATATTTGAAATTTCGGTTTAAATTGTATTTGTAATTCTTTCTGTAATAAGTTTTATTCAATTTAAGGTACGAATAGGTCCTTAATGCCGTAAATATCTGTAAAATTTGAAACAAAGCTTCATTTTTATTAAAATACAGTTTCATTTCTATTTGTGTGCACTAGTGCTTTAAAAGACGGTCGCAAGCTCAGTTACTTGGATTTACTTAAAGAAGCATTTTACGTAGTAGTGAATGATAGTTACTTCCGGATATTTAATTTTTATTATATATAAAGTGGATTTAAGATAACCTTTGCTGAACATTGTTTTTTAAATTTATATGCAATTTCTTTTTAATCAAAAAAATTATTTTTAAATTGCAGTAATGAGTCATTTTAATGACGACGCTGTCATATATATTTTTCTTTAATAGTCTAAGAACTAAACATTTTTATCTTAATAAAATAAGTAGTCATGAAAACATGTATCAAACAAATTGGAAGCGCTTTGATTTTAACCGCAACTTTAATCGCTTCATCAATAGAAGCAGAAGCTTGTACAAGAGTGGTTTATAAAGGTCCAAACAACACAATTATTACAGCGAGAAGTATGGATTTTTCCATTCCTATTCCTTCTAACTTATGGCTATTCCCAAGAGGAATCGAGCGCGATGGAAGTACTGGAAAAAATACAATCAAATGGACTTCAAAATACGGGAGCATGACGACTAGTTCGTGGGATATTGCAATATCGGATGGTATGAATGAAAAAGGACTGGTTGCTAATATGCTTTGGTTAGTAAGCTCTAAATATCCCGAATTTTCCAAAGATATTGCCGGGAAAAATGGATTGGCTGTTTCACTATGGGCTCAATATGCTCTAGATAACTTTGCGACAGTAGCTGAAGCTGTCGCACATTTTAAGAAAGAAGAATTTGTTGTTGTAACAGACTTTATCCCAGGAACAGATAAGTTTACTACTGTCCATCTTTCTATGTCAGATGCCAGTGGGGACAATGCTATTCTTGAATACATTAACGGAAAATTAGTCATCCACCATGATCCTGCTTATACTGTAATGACTAATGATCCGATTTTTGAAGAACAACTTGCAATAAATGAATATTGGAAAGGTATTCCTGGAAGTATATTTCTTCCTGGAACAAACCGCGCTGCCGATCGCTATGTAAGAGCGTCATACTATATTAAAGCTGTTCCGCAAACTGATGATACTAGAATTGCAGTAGCGAGTGCATTTAGCGTTATTAGACAGTGCTCAGTACCTTACGGTATTTCTACTGAGGGCTTTCCTAATTTATCAACAACCCGATGGAGAACAGTTTCAGATCAAAAAAATCTCGTTTATTATTTTGAAGATGCATTAAGTCCTAATGCGATCTGGGTAGATTTGAAAAAATTGGATTTTAGTAAGAATGGAAAAATTAAGAAACTTGCATTGGATAAAAATCAAATCTATGCAGGAGAGACATCAGACAAATTTTTAGATACTAAGCCTTTTGTATTTCAGGGAATATAAAACAAAAAATAACAGCCTTACTAAAATTAATTACTGCTACCGTGACTGTTATAACTTTGTTTAAGTTTTAATCTTCTTCAAGAAAGAAATGCCCAACACTGATGAGCTTTTCTTTTTTGAACCGAGGCTACAATATGGCATACATTTAAACGATTTGTCGAAATGATATAACGAAACCATATATTTTATCGGTTATCAATTATTGAATTGTATTAAAATTTCTATTTAGTTCCTGAGCTGACATATATGGTCCGACGAGCGTGAATTTAAATAATTAACTAACCTGATCCATCAAGCGAGTTCTACGGGTAATATTAATATAAGATTGGGATTGGTCATTCTTTTATGATGGGAGGCATTGTATGATTTAATAAAATTTGGAGGTAAAGCAGAGCTCCAAAGAAATCTTTGCTATATATTAAAAGATTGTAATTTATGGATTATTAAAATGTTATTTTTGATTTACAGTACTTTTAAACTGTTGTTTTTAACTGGATAAACTGCTATATTTAGATAAAAGTAATTCAGCTTTCCCAATATTCCAATAATATGAGACAGTTAGCAGTTAAAATATTACAGTTGGTAAGAGAAGACAAAGATCTTCAGCCCTTGATGGTAAATGAATCTTTTCAAGATGAATTGGCAATTTTAGAAAGGACTGGTTTTATTAGAAGTTTTAAGCCAGAAATTGGGCAAAGTCCTTATGAATGCTATGATATTACAAGAAAAGGTATTGAACGCCTTATTGAATTAGAGGCATCAAATTATAAAAGAGTAGGCTAATTACCTACTCTTTTTTATTTATGTACCTTTTTAAGGTAATGATTGCGCCTAATTGAAATAAGGTATGTGCATTATGCTTACGCTTAAGATCATTTAGTGTTTTTTCAATTGATGATAAACTGTAAGGATTATGCCCCTTTTCTTTGAGTTCGCGCGCAATTTCAGGCTGTGTTTTGCCTTGCAGTAAGGAGTCAATTAGAAGTTTTTCAAATTCGGTTTGCATTTAATAAAGATAATAAATTCGTACAACTTACGTCTATGTGCTTCTATAAACATGGATATTAGACTACTTTTTAGTTTACACTTTTATCCTAAAATAGCGTCCATTTTATGTAAATAGCCCACAATTCTACTATAGTAAGCTTTGGTTTATTTCGTAACCATTCTCATTAATGAATTTTGTTAAGATCCCTACGTAGGCATTTTTTGGAATATTTTCTCCTAAAATAATACAACCGCATTCAGGTCAACTGAATGCGGTTGTATTTGTGGAGCCGGAGAGATTCGAACTCTCGTCCAGTCATGGTACTGTGTACGCTTTCTACATGCTTAGCTTCTCTTTAATTGTCGAGCGAGGGAAGGTGAGTTGCTGACCTATACCGTACGCCGTATTTGCTGAGTCTTACAAGTGATTAGCAAAATCACACCTGCCAGTTCTATTGTTCGATGCCCCGAATGTTAAACCAAAGAACAGGATCTAACGGGACAAATAGCTATGTTAAGTCTAACTTAAGCAGCTAAGGCGTAGTTTTCTTCGCCAGTTGTAATTGTGAAAGTTCCGATTAAAGTGCTCTACTAACAACGCACTGCATGCTTACATAACCGTCTCCATCCTGTCAATTCCGGTCGACCCCAATTATGTAGAATACAAAAATACAAATATTATTTCAATTATGAAGGAATATACACGCTTGGAATACAATATATTTTGTATCTTACATATATTGATATACAAACAATTGTTAATCAGAATTGTTATAAGTGTGAAATATTCATTGAATCAAAAAATAAATCTACATGGCTAAGGAAATAAAATCTAAAAATTCGAAAAAGACAAATAAAAAAACGTCTACTCCAGTTGCTAAAAAGAAGTTCGCAGCTGATGTAAGCAATGTAAAAACAATTGCAGAAAAATCGAAAACACCGCGCAAATTAAAGAAATCATCTAAAAAAGAGACTTCAAAAGAGGAATCTAAATTAGTAAAGGCATATAAAAAGCTGAATAAAAAAGTGAAAGAAACACTTTCGGAAATTCAGGAAAAATTGCCCTTTTTTCATGTAGATGAAACGATCAAACGAGTCACTTCTAATAAGAATGATGATGCAATTAAATCTGATAAGAATAAAAAGAAGAAATCAAAGGATAGTAAGTCTTTAAAAAAAGATGCAGTTTCTAAAAGTAAGAAAAAGGATAGTAAAACTGTCGCAGAAAAAAAGATCGAAGTAAAAAAAGAAGCTGATAAGCCAAAAGTTACTGAAGGACCTAAACCAGTAACCGCAATTAAACCTGTAGCAACAGAATCAAAACCAGTCGCTAAACCTGCTGCCGCGAAAGTAGCACCAAAGGTTGTTGAAGCTTCTAAGTCCACAACTGTAAGTAAGCCTGTAGCAACAGCATCAAAGCCTGCAGCAAAACCTGCTCCTGCGAAAGCAGCTCCAAAGGTAGCGGAAGCTCCGAAAGCCACCACTGCAAGTAAGCCTGCAGCAACAGCATCAAAGCCAGTGGCTAAATCTGCTCCTGCGAAAGTAGCTCCAAAGGTAGCGGAAGCTCCGAAAGCCACTACTGCAAGTAAACCTGCAGCAACAGCATCGAAGCCGGCAGCAAAACCAGCTCCTGCGAAAGTAGCTCCAAAGGTAGCGGAATCTCCGAAAACCACCGCTGCAAGTAAACCTGCAGCAACAGCATCGAAGCCTGCAGCAAAACCAGCTCCTGCGAAAGTAGCTCCAAAGGTAGCGGAAGCTCCGAAAGACACAAATACAAGTAAATCTACAACAATAGCATCAAAGTCAACGCCTAAAACTGCTCCTGCGAAGGCAACGGCAAAGGTCGCGGAAGCCCCGAAAGTCGCAATTGCAACTAAGCCTGCTACAACAGCGTCAAAACCAGCTCCGGCAAAAGCAACTAATATTTCGAAACCAGCATCAGCATCAAAGCCAGTAGCTAAAGCTGCTGCTACAAAGGTAGCACCAAAGGCTACTGATAGCACAAAATCAGTGGAAGCAGCTAAACCTGTTGCATCACCTTCTGAAGTTAAAGAAAGTCCGGTAACACACCCAAGCCTTGCTCCCGATAATAATACAAAAACGGTAACTGCTACAAAAGATAACACCGATAAAAATACGGTAGCTGACGAAAAAGCTGAGGCTACAAAATAGGGACTATTAAAAAAAAGAATAATAAAAAAGGATGCCTTACGATCATAAAGCATCCTTTTTTATGCATTGACAAATATTTACTTCATTAAACCAGCACGTTTCAATAAAGCTTCTACCGTCGGTTCCTGGCCTCTAAATTGTTTGTACAAACTCATTGGATGTTCAGTGCCACCTTTGGATAAAACTGTATTTTTAAACTTAGTTGCAATCTCTTTGTTAAAAATGCCATTTTGTTTAAAGTAATCAAACGCATCTGCATCTAACACCTCAGCCCATTTGTAACTGTAATAACCGGAAGAATAACCGCCATTAAATATATGGGAAAAAGATGTACTCATCGCATTATCAGTAACATCAGGATAGAGTTGTGTCGATGCAAATTGATCATTTTCAAACTTTTTGAGGTTATCGATCGTAGTCGGATCTTGACCATGCCAGCCCATATCTAATTTTCCAAAGCTGAGTTGGCGAAGTGTAGCCATACCTTCTAAAAAGGAAGCACTTTCTCGAATTTTTTCAACGAGATCCATTGGGATCGGTTCTCCAGTTTCATAATGCTTAGCAAATAGCGCCAATGCTTCTTGTTCATAACACCAGTTTTCCATGATCTGACTAGGCAATTCAACAAAATCCCAAAACACCGCAGTCCCTGAAAGCGTAGGATAAACGGTATCTGCTAGCATACCATGTAAAGCATGACCAAATTCATGAAATAAAGTTGTTACCTCATTAAATGTTAAAAGCGAAGGTTTGGTTTCAGTAGCAGGAGTGAAATTACACACGATTGAAACATGTGGACGTTCATTTTTACCATCTTTTTTATATTGTGGCTTAAATGAAGTCATCCAGGCACCATTGCGTTTACCTTTTCTTGGAAAAAAGTCTGCATAGAAAACAGCGATGAAATTATCTTCATCATCTTTTACTTCAAATGTTTGTACATCTTTATGATACTTGTCAATAGTTTGCACTTCACTGAAGCGTAAGCCAAATAATTTTCCTGCTATTTCAAAAGCTCCCTGCAGTACATTTTCTAATTTGAAATAAGGTTTTAACTGTTCATCATCAAGCTGAAACTTCTTTTGTTTTAATTTTTCAGCATAATAAGCACCGTCCCATTTTTCTAAAATAGTAATACCATCAGTTTCACTGGCAAAAGAGCGTAATTCCTGAAATTCATCTTTCGCTGCTGGTTTTGCTTTGGTCAATAAATCGTCTAAGAATGCGTTTACCTTATCTGGATTCTGTGCCATACGTTCTTCTAAAACAAAGTGGGCGTGCGTTTCATAACCAAGCAGTTGTGCGCGTTGAAAACGAAGTTTCGCAATTTTTAATACAATTTCTTCGTTATTATTTTCATTATCCTGATATGCTTTTTTACCGGCGGCAATACTGATTATTTTACGCAATTCACGATTTTCGGCGTAGGTGACAAATGGGATATAACTTGGATAGTCTAGGGTAAAGATCCAACCTGTTTTTTCCTGAGATCTCGCTAATCCGGCTGCAGCTTCTTTAACTCCGTCCGGTAAACCAGCGAGCTCAGCTTCATCTGTAAGATGAAGTTCATAAGCATTGGTGTCGGCCAATACATGTTCTCCGTACTTTAATTTTAGTAGCGAGAGTTCAGTATCAATAGCACGAAGCTGCTCTTTTTTATCATCAGAGAGAAGCGCCCCATTGCGAACAAAATCTTTGTAGTTTTTCTCTAATAAAGTTGTTTGCTCTAATGTCAGATCCAACTTTTCTTTATGGTCATAAACCTGCTTAATTCTTTTAAAAAGATCAAAATTAAACGTGATATCATTACCAAGTGCTGCAAGTTTTGGAGCAACGTCTTGAGCGATCTGTTCTAATTCATCGTTGGTTTCCGCTGAATGTAGATTGAAAAATATAGATGATAAACGATCTAAAGACATTCCCGAAAATGCTAATGCAACAATCGTATTGTCGAAAGTAGCAGGTTCAACGGTATTTGCTATGGCATCAATTTCAGTTCTAGTGCTAGCAATAGCTTGATCAAATGCAGGTATATAGTCTTCGTTATTTATTTTAGAAAATGGTGCGGTATTATGCACCGTCTCAAAATGTTGTGTTAAGATACTCATAAAGTAAATTTAGTAGAATATTTTGAACCTATGTAGAAAAATCAAAATTACGACAGCGAGATGATATTCAAAATTCGCTCTATTCATGATTTAGCTTTTAGTTTAAGGTGTATAAGGTTTTTTTGGTTCAAAATAATTCCATAATAAATGTGAGATCTTTCTGGTGAGTTCCTCAGCTTCATTATTTTTAGTCCAGCTTTGATCTTTAATGTTGTTTGTCAATACACAAAATACATAATTACCACTAGGGGCATTTACAAATACAACTTCACCTCGGGCTTCATCAACAGAGCCTGTTTTGGATGCGGTATTTACATATGGCGGTATTTGAGAAAGGGATCGTTCGTTGTAAAAGATATTTCCTAAATAACGGTACATTTTATCTGATGCTTTTGTGCTGACAACTTTACCCTGAAAAATCTGCGTTACTAAGGTTGCCATTTCTCTGGGGGTAGTCTGTCCCCAACCATATTTTTTCCAGATTTCATTGCGACCTTCAGTACGGGAATTAACTTTTGTATTGACTAAGCCTAAGTGATCCATGAGTTGGTTTATGGTCGAACCTCCACCTGCTAGTTGCTGATTCCAAATAGACGTGACATTGTCACTATAAGAAATCATCAGACCTATCAAAGTCGCGAGATCTGTTTCACTACTATCTTTAAAAAATTGCATCAGACCTGAACCACCATATTGCTGTGATGACCGGTAAGTGAATTTTTGATCCAGTGTCAGTTCTCCTTTTTCTATTTTATCAAAAATACCTACCAGTATAGGTACTTTAACAATACTAGCTGTGGGGAAAATGGAGTCAGCCTCAATAAGCACTTCTTTTTGAGTGTTAAGATTTTTTACATAAATACCAATATCTCCACGAAAGTCCTGTGTTAATGCTCTTAATTTACGGTCTAATTTTCTATCAATTTTCTGAGCACTGATGCCGTAAGGAAATAGAATGCCGGTGATTAGAAGAAGGAATAATTTTTTTGCTCTCATTAGATTTTAATTGTACCTTATAAAAGTAATGATAATAAAAGTATAATTTATCGAAGGAAATATATGAATCTTTTTATGTTATTGTTAGGGTGTAAGCCATCAGGGAGACATGTTGAACAGCATGATATCTATTTTGGTATTGCGGAACGGTTGGGAGAACTGGTTCCATCTATAGAAGCCTATTGGCCCGAGGCAAAAGGGGAGATTCATGTTGATGCTTGGCGAGCAGTGACAAAAGTCGGATCTTATCAAATTTCAATCTCGGAAGAGCCTGTAAACAATGGAAGCTTGAAACTCTATTTTGTTAATATGGGAGGGTATAAACCCAATGATATGGAAGAGTATCATTATAAGGAAATGGTTGTTGCTTATAACTTGGAGGAAGCAAAGGAAGTCGCAAAAGAAACGGTTTTCTTTAAACATCATATTTCTCCGCATATTGATGATAAATATGGTATCGATGTCGATGATGTATATGAAATTGAAGAGCTTTTACCGGCATTATTTAAAGGGAAATATTATGTTAAGATTCGTGAAGAGCAACATGATTTCTTAAAGGAAGATGATATTACTAATGGTTACTTTACAATGGAAATCTTACGAGATCAATTGGAATAAATCAGACAAGTATTGTTATAAAACGTACCTCTATTTTGATTTAGTTTACTTGTAATTTTATAACAAAAAAAGAAAGTGAATAATTTGAACCATTTATCCCGTAAACAATTCATACAAAATGCCGCTATAGCTGTTGCTGGCGCATCTCTTCCGTTAAGCACATTGAGCGCTAAATCTATCAATCCAATGCATACAGAAATAAAAAGTAAAATGCTGAAATTTAAGAATGTACGTTTGGAAATTGGTTTTATTTATGATGAGGCTGATGTAATTGGTACTAAGACGGATTTATTTTATATTGAAGTTGAAAATGGTAAAATATCAAAAATCGGTTCCAATCAAGCCAACGCAGATGCTATTGATGCAAAAGGATTACTAATGTTGCCTTCTTTCAGAGATATGCACATCCATTTGGATAAAACTTTCTATGGTGACAAGTGGCAGGCAATAAGACGTGGAGCTGGCGGTGTGAAGGGCATGATTGCTTTAGAACAAAAAATACTTCCCGATTTATTGAAGAATTCAACTTTCAAAGCAGAGAAACTGATCGAATTATTACAGTCGAAAGGTACAGGATTTGCACGCAGTCATGTTAATATTGAACCTACTTCGAAGTTGCAGTCGCTAAAAAATCTACAAAAAGCACTTGAGAACAAACATAAAAGTTTTAGTGCTGAGATCGTCGCTTTTCCGCAACATGGCGTATATTATACAGATAGTGTTCCTTATTTAAAGGAAGCAGCACAAATGGATATTGATTTTATCGGTGGGGTAGATCCATATTCTATTGATGGACAAATTGAAAAAACAATAGATTTTACAGTTCAGCTGGCATTGGATAACCAAAAAGGAATAGATATTCATTTGCATGAGTCTGGAGAATCGGGATTGAAAACAGTGGAGTACCTGATTGATAAAGTTAATGAGAACCCTACATTGAAGGGTAAAACCTTTTTAAGTCATTGTTTTGTATTAGGCAAGATTGATAAACTAAAACAAGAAGAGATTGCTGAAAAATTAGGAACTGCTCAAATCGGTATTGTTTCTACTATTCCTTTCGGTGGTTTAATTATGCCGATCCCCACTTTATATAAGTATAACGTTACGGTTATGACCGGAAATGACAGTATTGTGGATCATTGGAACACATTTGGAACGGGAAGTGTTCTACAAAAGGCTAATTTGATGGCACAGTTGTACGGATATTCGTCTGAGTTTTTATTGTCAAGAAGTTTAAAGATAGCTACGGGAGGCACTTTACCTCTAAATGATAAGGGTGTAAAACAATGGCCAAATGTTGGAGATCAGGCCGATTTTGTGTTGATCAAGGCGAGTTGTTCTGCAGAGGCAGTATCACGGATCTCTGATGTGGAGACTTTGGTACATAAAGGCGAGTTGGTGTAGATATCTCTAGATTAAAAAAATGGTTGATTATAATCCATTCTCCTCTGTTTTTAGTAAATTGAATTACTAAATTTGAGGAGAAATGGATAACCAGCACGATTATTTTCCGGTTTTAAATATTCAAGAATTTACTGAGGCACCCTCAGGATTTACAAATTTATTGTTTCATGAGATCAGAGGTTCTCGTCACATTGTTGAACCGCATAAGCATGATTTTTTAATTATTCTGCTATTTGAGAAAGGGAGTGGTACTCATACCATTGACTTTAAAAATTATGTTATCGAACCTCAGCAGGTTCATTTTTTATTTCCGGGACAGGTTCATCAATGGCAATTTCATGAAGAAACAGTCTGTTATCAATTGATGATCAGTCGTGAATGGTTTGAAAGTTTTCTTCCCGATCTTCGGTTTTCTTCGCTTTACTATCAGCAACATCCTGTTTTTCAGATTTCTCTATCGCTGTATGCAACTTTACTTTATGAATTTCGAGCTATAGAACAGGAATTGCAGGAAACAAATATTCTTTGGGAAATTATTCAGACACGTAGCAAATTGATCGGTTTGTTATTGCGCAAGTCTTTTGAGGTTACATTCCATGATTTTGAGAAATATCATTCAAATCCGATTATTTCAAAATTTGTACAGCTCATCGATCTTCATTTTAAATCAAATCGGTCGGTAGCTTTTTATGCAGAAAAATTACATATCTCCGCTAATTACCTCAATATAGTTAGTAAAAAAGTGATTAATACCGCCGCATCGACATTGATTCATGACCGTATTTTATTAGAAGCAAAACGTTTGCTTAAAATATCGGAAATGAGTGTTAAGGATATTGTATATGATTTGGGGTTTTATGATCACGCCAGTTTTTCGAAATTTTTTAAAAGTCATACCGGAATGACACCATCTCAATTTAAAGAACAAGGATAATTTTGACAACAGTTGGCATAATCTGTACCTAATCGATCAGTAGTTGATTTTTATATTTGTTATATAATCATTGATCTTATGTTGCCATCTCATAAATTAATTGCCAAGGGGCATTACACACTAAAAAATGTTCGTTTAGAGACCGGATTCGAATATGAAAACCAGGAGGTGATAGGTACTCTTACTGATCTCTTCTGTATTGAAATTGCAAACGGAAAGATAATAGCTATAAAAGCTAATAATGCAGCTGAAGAAGCTGTTGACATGAAAGGAAGGCTGATGTTGCCTGCTTTTAAAGACATGCATATTCATATCGATAAAACTTTATTTGGTTTACCATGGCAAGCGCTATCTCCAAAAAGAAAAACGGTTGCAGATATGATTGCTTATGAGCAAGAGATCATTCCCAGATTATTGACAACCTCCACAGCACGTGCCGAGCAACTCATTGCTTTATTGCAGGGATATGGTACAACTTATGCGAGAACCCATTTTAATGTAGATCCGACCTCTGGGCTTCAATCTTTTGAAAATCTTTTGCTAGCGCTCGAACATCAAAAAGATTCCTTTCAAGCGGAGCTTGTTGCTTTTCCGCAACACGGGCTTTATTATACAGATTCTGCTCCTATTATGAAAGAAGTAGCGAAGTCTGATCGGGTTGATTTTATAGGCGGACTTGACCCACTCAGTATTGATGGAAGCATAGAGAAACCTATGGAATTTACTGTACAGTTGGCATTGGATAATAATAAAGGAATAGATATTCATCTTCATGAAGCAGGTCCTTCGGGAATGAAAACAATTCAATATCTTATCGATAAAGCAGTTGAAAATCCTCAGTTACAGGGGAAAACATTTATCAGCCATGCCTTTGCTTTAGCACAACTGAATGCAAAGGAGGTAGAAGAGATTGCTGAGAAATTGGCTTTTGCAAAAGTGGGTATTGCTTCTTCTGTGCCATTTAAAGGACGTCCCATGCCTATTCCGGCATTAAAAAAGCATGGAGTAAATGTGCTGATCGGAAATGATAATGTACAGGATTATTGGAGCACATTTGGTACAGGTAATATGCTGCAAAAAGCAAACCTTATAGCAGAGCTATACGGATATGCGACCGAATTGCAGCTTTCACGTACGCTACGCTTTGCAACACAGCAACTCTTGCCTTTAGACGATGAAGGAAAACAACAATGGCCAAAAGCGAATGATGATGCTAACCTTGTTTTTGTAGATGCGACCTGCTCAGCTGAAGCAGTCTCTAGAATGTCTTATGTAAATGCATTTATGCACAACGGAAATCTTTTTGTGACAGATTAAGCTCGTTATGAGCTCATAGGAGCGGTGATTATAATCTTGAGTTTTCGGCAGTATTGCTAAGTTAAATACATAATTTATGTATGTAAAATATGAAATTACAAAAAATTAACATACAATTGTTCATTCTAAAATATAATTGACGTATTTTTGCAAATCCTAAAATCAATATGGTTTGGTTGGAATAGGGAAAAATAAATATTATGAAAAGAATAGGTGAATCCAAAAAGATTTTTGGTATTACAAAAAATGAAGATTTAGCGACGTTAAAAAAGATATATCGTGACTTAATCAAAGCTTGGCATCCGGATAAATTTCAAGATGAAGTACAAAAAGAGGAAGCTGAGTTAAAAAGTACAGAAATTATTGAGGCTTACCACTTCTTAGTTAGTATTTCTCCTGAGACACATGAAGCAAATTTAGAAGAGTATAACAATACGATCAATAACTTTTTTATTGAAGATTTTGAATTTAAGGGTCAGACATTACGCGTTACATTTCAGGATAAAAGTACTTATGAGTATTTTGGTGTTCCAAAAACAGTGTACACGAAATTCATTAATGCTGAGTCTCGTCCAAGATTTGGTAGAAGACAAATTTTCAACTCATATACATTCCGCAAAAGTGCGAATGCAATGGGAGCATAGTTTAATTGCTTATCATAAAAAAAGCCTTATTGTTATTAACAATAAGGCTTTTTTTATACAATTTTATTTAATTATGCTTCAGATATTGCATTGATAATATCATACTGTGTGATGATATTAATTTTTCCGAATTCATCTTCTACCAGTACAGCTTGTGTATCTTTATTGATCAAAGCCGATATTTTATCAATCGATGTATTTAAGTCAACAAAGGGAAAGGGTTTTGTCATAACTTCTTGTACTGACGAGGATTTCAGAGCTGGATTTTCTAAAAGAGCATTCAAAATATCAGACTCTGTTATTTTCCCGACCACCATTCCCTGCTGTGTCACAGGTATTTGAGAAATATTAAGTGTTTTCATGAAGTTGAACGCTTCAAAAACAGTTTGTTCAACATCTGCTGTTACAATTGCTTGCTCACCTCTTCTTTTTAAGATACTTTTTGCGTTGAGTTTCTCATCTTCTAAAAATCCACGTTCTCTTAACCAATCTTCATTATACATTTTTCCCATATAGCGCGAACCGTGGTCATGGAAAATAACGACAACAATATCACCTTCTTTTAAGCGATCTTTTAATTGAATAAGACCTGCTAATGCTGATCCAGCTGAGTTTCCGGCAAAAATTCCTTCCTTACGAGCCAGTTCTCTAGTCATTAATGCAGCATCTTTATCCGTAACTTTTTCAAAGAGATCAATTAAACTAAAATCAACATTTTGCGGTAAAAAATCTTCACCGATACCTTCTGTTATGTAAGGGTATATTTCATTTTTATCGAAAATACCGGTTTCCTTATATTTCTTAAATACAGATCCGTAAGTGTCTATTCCCCATACCTTTATATTCGGGTTTTGCTCTCTCAAATATTTAGCTGTACCTGAAATGGTACCACCAGTACCGACCCCGACGACAAGGTGGGTGATTTTTCCTTCAGTCTGTTCCCATATTTCAGGACCAGTTTGTTCATAATGTGCCAGTGCATTTGAAGGATTGTCGTATTGATTGGCTTTCCAGCTATTGGGAACTTCGCGTTCCAGACGGCTCGATACTGAATAATAGGAGCGTGGATCTTCAGGATCCACATTTGTGGGACAAACGATCACTTCTGCTCCAAAGGCACGTAAAGCATCGACTTTCTCTTTGGATTGTTTATCTGTTGTGGTAAAAATACATTTATAGCCCTTGACAACAGCAGCCATGGCTAATCCCATACCTGTATTTCCAGAAGTTCCTTCAATGATTGTTCCTCCTGGTTTTAATAAGCCAGCTTGCTCTGCATCTTCAATCATTTTAAGTGCCATTCTGTCCTTAATCGAGTTGCCAGGGTTACTGGTCTCGATCTTCGCTAGGATGGTTCCTTTTAAATCTTTGGTGATTTTGTTTAGCTTAACAAGAGGGGTATTTCCTATTGTTTCTAAAATGTTATTATACCACATAAATTTACTGTTTGTTTATGCAAAAATACCAAAAAATGTCTGTTTCCTAGAATTTCAAATGTTTCACAGTCAACCCATTATTTTTAAGTTGCTTAAGCGCATCAATACCAATACTGATATGAGCATCTACATATTTCGCTGTTACACTAACATCACTATTAGCAGTCTTTACGCCTTCTGGAATCATAGGTTGGTCCGAAACAAGTAATAAAGCACCCGTTGGAATTTTGTTTGCAAACCCGACACTGAAAATAGTGGCTGTCTCCATATCAACAGCCATAGCACGTATCGTTTTTAAATATTTTTTAAAATCTTTATCGTGTTCCCATACCCGTCTGTTGGTTGTATAGACTGTTCCGGTCCAGTAGTCTCTGGAGTGGTCGCGAATAGTAGTTGATATTGCTTTTTGCAATGCAAATGAAGGTAATGAAGGTACTTCAGCGGGGAAATAATCATTGGATGTACCTTCTCCTCTGATGGCTGCAATTGGTAAGATGAGTTCTCCCACACCAATTTTTTTCTTCAATCCCCCTGTTTTTCCTAAAAACAGGACTGCTTTCGGAGCAATAGCAGACAATAGATCCATGACGGTTGCGGCCATTGGGCTACCCATACCAAAATTGATAATAGTGATACCGCCTGCAGTAACACTTTGCATGGGTTTATCTTCACCATAAATAGGTGCATTATCATGCATTTCAGAAAAAATAGTGACGTATTTTGAGAAGTTTGTTAATAAAATATAATTACCAAACTCTTCTAAAGGTCTTCCTGTATAACGTGGTAACCAGTTGTGAACAATCTCTTCTTTTGATTTTAAACCTGGTGTGATAGGGCTATCTACGTTTTTTTTACTTTTTGCCATAATTCTTCAATTTAATAATTTAACCTATTTGAAGGAGGGCCTATGGGAAGAAATTTGTGCGGTTAAAAAAAATCCCCCGCGGTATGCGAGGGATTTCTTATTTAAGCGACTTGCAATTTTTTGATGTCCGACTTTTCAAATTTTTTCGTCGCATATTCTAACGTAATATGCAGTTCTTTTTGATTCGTCTTTTCCTTTGACGTAGGAATTTCAAACATTGCGTCGAGCATAATAGCCTCACAAATACTTCTTAAACCACGAGCTCCAAGTTTAAATTCATCAGCCTTGTCTACGATAAAGTTGTAGACTTCGGTATCAAATTTTAATTCAATTCCTTCGTATTCAAATAATTTTCTATACTGTTTTATTAACGCATTCTTAGGTTCTGTCAAGATACTTAATAGTGTCTCTTTGTCCAATGGGTTCAAATACGTTAATACAGGTAATCTTCCGATCAATTCCGGTATTAAACCAAAACTTTTTAAATCCTGAGGTGTGATGTATTTATAAAGATTTTTTAAATCAATTTCTGCATCATCCTCATTCATTCTGTAACCTACTGTCTGTGTACGAAGACGATTGGCAATTTTCTTTTGAATGCCATCGAATGCGCCACCACAGATGAATAAAATGTTGCTTGTATTAACAGCAATCATTTTTTGATCAGGGTGCTTACGGCCACCTTGAGGTGGTACGTTAACAACTGTTCCTTCTAAGATTTTCAACAATGCTTGTTGAACACCTTCTCCAGATACATCTCTGGTAATGGAAGGGTTATCACTTTTACGTGCTACTTTATCAATTTCATCGATATAGATGATACCGCGTTCGGCTGCCGCAACATCGTAATCTGCCGCCTGTAATAAACGAGTTAATATACTTTCAACGTCTTCACCGACATAACCGGCCTCCGTTAATACTGTAGCATCTACAATACTGAAAGGTACATTTAAAATCTTTGCTACCGTTTTGGCCAGTAAAGTTTTACCGGTACCGGTTTCACCTACAACAATTAAATTTGACTTCTCAATTTCAATTTCATCTTGATCAACTTTTTGATTTAGACGTTTGTAATGATTGTATACAGCAACAGAGATCACTTTTTTTGCGTCATCCTGCCCGATAACATACTGATCTAAGTGTTCTTTTATCTCTAAGGGACGAATGAGTTTTAACGCAGTTTGTAATGTTTTACTCTTACGTTGTTTCAATTCTTCCGCTAGAATTTCGCCTGCTTGATTGATACAGCGGTCACAGATGTGAGCTCCATCTCCAGCGATAAGCATTTGGGCATCATTTTTACTCATTCCGCAGAATGAGCAATGAACGCCACTATTATTATTTTTAGCCATTATTATTTAATAATCTCCTTTTTAGGAAGTAAAATCTCGTCAATCATTCCAAAGTCTTTTGCTTCGGAAGCCTTCATCCAGTAATCACGGTCAGAAGATTTTTCTACCCATTCGTAAGTTTGTCCTGAGTGGTCAGCAATAATAGTGTAAAGTTCCTCTTTCAATTTCATCATCTCACGAAGATTGATTTCCATATCTGAAGCAACACCTTGAGCACCGCCGGAAGGTTGGTGGATCATGACACGTGAATGTCTCAATGCAGCACGTTTACCTTTTGCTCCAGCAACCAATAATACAGCACCCATAGAAGCTGCGATACCTGTACAGATTGTAGCAACATCTGGTGCGATATATTGCATCGTGTCATAAATACCTAATCCTGCATAAACACTACCACCTGGTGAATTGATGTAGATTTGAATATCTCTTTGGGAATCTGTTGATTGTAAAAACAACAATTGTGCCTGAATGATATTTGCTACCTGATCGTTGATACCATCACCTAAGAAAATAATACGATCCATCATTAAACGTGAAAATACATCCATTTGAGCAACGTTTAATTGACGCTCTTCTACGATGTATGGAGTCAAGTTCGTAGGTGTGTTTACTTGCGCACGTGCAATAAATCCATCAACATGTTGACTTCCAATTCTGTGATGCTTGATTGCATATTTTCTGAATTCGTTTTTATCTATATTCATATTCTTTGTGATTCAAATTTATAAGACTAATATAAAACTATATTTTAAATAATAAATACTATACGCCATTTGTTTTACACATGAGTTACAATTCTCTTAAAGTTGATCATAACTCGGTAGCTCTTTTATAAAGGCAAATGATTTGTTTTCAAAATCAATTTTACAGTAGTAATGCTGTAATCCATTGCTTACTAAGAGTAACGGAATTTTATGAATAGAATTGTAATTAGCGATCTGTTCGAAGGTCGCCTGTGTAATTTTTATATGTGGTGCCTTAAATTCAGCTAGTACTATTTTTTCTCCTTGATTATTATATATGAGTAAATCACTTCGTTTTTGAAGGTCATTTAGTCGTAAGCCACCTTCTATCTTCATTAAGGATTTAGGATACTTTTTGTTGATATGGAGAAAGTGTACCCAATGTTGGCGAACCCATTCTTCCGGAGTTAAAACAAGTTTCTTCTTTCGTAAATCGTCAAAAATGAAAATGGTTTCATTCTCTTTTGTCAATTTCGCTGGATATGGCGGTAAATTTAACGGAATTGGGTTAAACATAGGACAAAGATACTAATTTTTGAATTATTCAAAATAGAAGAGATGTAGGATTCCGTTATTCAAATTTTACGGTTCGTCATTTTAGTTGTAATTTAGTGGCATCATGAATATCAGTCCTATTTTAACAGACATTAAAAAACGTAAATTTCAACCGGTCTATTTGTTGCACGGTGAGGAAAGCTATTTTATAGATGTCATAAGTGATGCATTAGAGCATACGGTTCTTAATGATGCTCAGAAAGGTTTTGATCAAACTGTACTTTACGGAAAGGATACTGATTTCTCGACAATTGTGAATGCTGCCAAGCGTTATCCAATGATGAGTGATCACCAACTGATTATTATTAAAGAGGCTCAGGATTTGAAATGGAAGGATGACGAATTGATTATCAAATATGTAGAGCAATGTACAGTGAGTACGGTTTTGGTGTTTGATTATAAATATGGCAAGTTTGACAAGCGTAAAAAATTATACAAAGCCATTGAAAAAAAAGGCCTTGTCGTAGAATCAAACAAACTTTATGACGATAAAGTAGCCGCATGGGTTATTTCTTATATTAAAGAACAGGGATGGAATATACATCCTCAAGCAGCTGCCCTACTGTCAGAATATTTAGGTACAGAACTTTCTAAAATTGTCAATGAGCTGAATAAACTGATGCTCAATGTACCAAAGGAAAGAGAAATTGTTGTGGCAGATATTGAACAAAATATTGGTATTTCAAAAGATTTTAATGTTTTTGAACTGAATACTGCTTTAGCGAAGCGTAACGCATCTAAAGCATATCAGATTATAGATTATTTTGCCGCAAATCCAAAAAGTAATCCTTTAGTGTTAGTTCTAGGTACTATAGCTGGATATTTCACCAAGGTTTTAAAATATCATTATATCATTGATAAAAGCACAGCAGCTAAAGAGCTGGGTGTTCATCCTTTTTTTATGAAAGAATATGAACTTGCAGCACGTAACTACAATAGAAGAAAAACATTTACGATCATCGAAGCATTAAAAGATGCAGATTTAAAATCAAAAGGAATGAATGTAGGAGGTAATACGAGTACTAAAGATATCCTGACAGAATTGATTTTTACAATACTTAATTAGCAATTTTACAAGAAATAACGATTAAAATATTCTCAATATTTTTATAAAAAAAACCTTTCTCATTTGTTTGAGTGAGGTTTTTTTTTATGAAAAACCTAATGTAAATCAATGTTATTTATCTTATTTACAATGATATCGAATTAATGTTATCTTTTTGTAAATTTTAATTTAAACGCTTGTTTAAATTAAACGCTTGTTTAAATTTGCACACGGTTTTTAAAATCACAATAATGGAATTCAGTGAAAAACAATTAGAAATATTGCATGTCGCAGAAAAGCTTTTTGCTACAAGTGGATTTGATGGTACATCTGTACGTGATATAGCACATGAAGCCCAGGTCAATGTCGCTATGATCAATTATTATTTTGGTTCTAAAGATAAATTGTTAGATGATCTTTTTACCTACAGGGTTGAAAAATTCAAGATGGATGAGAGTATTTTACAATTGACTATTCCTGTGATGGATATCCTTGACGAGATGGTAAAATCTTATATTAAATATATGAATTCTAGTCTGGCGATCTATCATATTTTGGCAATAGAAGCCGGAGTGAAAAAAAGGTTGATGCTTTCCGATTCCTATAAAAATTTAAAAAAGCACAATTTAAATGTCATTTCAAGTATTCTTCAAAAAGGAGTAGATGCAGGCGAGTTTCGATCAGGTAATGATCCAATCTTGATACATGCCACAATGATGGGGACGTTCATGAATTTTCAGATGAACAGATCTTTTCTAAAATCAGAATTAAATCTTACTACTGATGAGGAGTATAGTCAATATATGGAGTCAACTTTAGTAACCCACTTACAAAGAACGATTAAAGCTTTATTAACATATGAATATTAAAATAGGGAAGTTGGCACTCTTACTTTTCTGTCTACAGGGGGTTGCATTTGCGCAACAGGGTGATCTCCTCACTTTGCAAGAAGTAATCCGTCTTGCTCAGACACAAAGTTTGGAAGCAAAAGCTTCAGAAACAAAAATTAAAGGAAGAAAATTGGAGTTGGATGCTTCAAAGAATAGTTTACTTCCTGACGCTAAGTTGAGCGGACAATATTTAGCAATGACTTCTCCGGATGTTAAACTTCGGATACCTGTATCATCATCTTCAGATCCGATGGATATTAAAACTAATCAGTTAATGCTAGGACAGGCTTCTGTAAGTATGCCCATCTATACAGGTGGAAAAATTAAAAACAGTATCGCAGCAGCTGGCAATGCTGTGAAGATGGAGGAGTTCTCAGCTTTAGCGTTAAAAGATCAATTGGCTGAACAAGGTATTAGCTTGTATATCAATTTGTATAAAGCGCAACAGACTGCACTTTTAATGGAAGAAAATATTAAAAGATCTGAGCAACGTGTGACAGATTTTAAAGCTATGGAGGCGAATGGGATCATTCCACGAAATGATCTTTTAAAAGCTGAATTGCAATTGTCTAATTATAAGGTTTCTCTTCAGGAAGCAAAAAAAAATGCTAATGTTTTAAATTACCAGTTGGTTAATTTTTTAAAATTAGATGAGGCTACTCAAGTTTCTGCGATCAATCTGGATGAGGCACCTATAGCAGGAGATTTCTCTGATGTTCAAACCGCGTTGGCCAATAGGAATGAATTGAAGGCCTTACAGGCACAACATGATATTGCTTTGAATAAGGTCAATATTGAGAAATCTAATGCATTGCCAAAAATAGCATTAACGGGTGGTTATGCTGCACTGGACGTACATAATTTGGTAACAGTGAAAAATGCCGTGAATGTTGGTGTAGGAGTTTCTTATGATATTGGATCACTTTATAAAAATAAGAAGAATGTCAATATCGCCCGTAATCAAGTAAGCCAAGTGGATGAAAATGTGGTTATGATGAACGACAAAATTAAAGTTCAGGTACAACAGGCGAATGAAAATTATCACTTGACGATTTCTCAAAATCAATTGTATACAGAGGCAGTAAATCAGGCGAATGAAAATTATCGTATTGTAAAGGATAAATATGATAATGGTGTGGCGGATACAGATGATTTATTAGAAGCTGATGTACAACAGCTGCAATCAAAAATTAACTTAGCGATTTCTAAAGCTAATACTGTAGAGAAATATTATGATTTACTTTTAGTAAATGGTCAATTAACAACAAAATAATTATAAATATCAATGGAAAATCAAGAAGAAAAGAAACCATCAAATAAGAAATTTGTCTTCATTCTTATTGCTCTTATCTTAGTTGGAGGAGGGTATGGTGGTTATAAATACATCCACAGTCAGTCGCATGAAACAACAGATGATGCACAGGTTGATAAAAATATGAACCCGATCATTCCTAAAGTAGGTGGTTATATTGCACAAGTGTATGTAAAGGATAATGATATTGTTAAAAAGGGAGATACATTATTTACGATTGATACACAGGATTATCTGATAAAGGTAAAAGAAGCTGAAGCTGCTTTGTTGGGCGCAGAGGGATCTTTTGAAGTATCGAAAGCTGATGTGAATGCCACTTCTGCTAATGTAGCAATTTCTGATGCGACGGTTCGTTCTAATATTGGAAGTATTGATGTTGCGCAAATTCGTGCAGAACAAGCTCAAAATGATTTCAATCGTTATTCGAATCTTTATAATAACCATTCAATTACGAAACAGCAATATGAACAAGCTTTAACAACTAAGTTAGAGGCAGAGAAACAAGTTGAGATTCTAAAACAACAACGAAATGCATCAAATTCACAACGTCAGGCTGTGCTGAGTAAAACAAATGTTGCAAGTAAACAAACCGCAGTAGCACAAGCTAACATTGAACGTGCTAAAGCAGCTGTTGACGCTGCTAAATTGAATCTTTCGTATACAGTAGTTACTGCTTCTGCAGACGGTCAGATTTCTAATGTAAAAATAAGACCTGGACAGATGGTTAATCCTGGAGCAGCATTATTTTACATTGTTGATAATCATGAGACTTGGGTTGTTGCTAATTTCAAAGAAACACAGATGAATGATATTCGAATTGGACAAAAGGTAGCAGTTACTGTTGATGCGTATCCAAATATCGAATTTGAAGGTGAAGTGAATTCATTTTCACCGGCAACAGGTTCTAAATTTTCTTTACTTCCTCCGGATAATGCTACTGGTAACTTTGTGAAAACAGTACAGCGTCTTCCTGTGAAGATATTATTAACGAAAGCTAACACAGCTGATCATATTGCTTTATTGCGTCCAGGAATGAACGCTGACGTTGACGTTCACTTAAAATAAGATTATGACAGCTACACTTGATCAGGATAGTCTCATTGAATATGGGTATCGGCGTGTCATCATCACCATTATAGCAGTTCTTTGTGCTTTATTGGAGATTGTGGATACCACCATCGTCAATGTTGCTCTCAATGATATGAAAGGAACATTGGGTGCGACGTTAACGGATATCGCTTGGGTCATTACAGCATATGCAATCGCAAATGTGATCGTGATCCCCATGACAAGTTGGCTATCGCAACAGTTTGGGCGCAGAAATTATTTTGCAGCCTCTATTATTATTTTTACGGTTGCTTCGTTTTTATGTGGCAATTCAACCAATATTTGGGAACTGGTATTTTTTAGATTTATACAGGGAATGGGTGGTGGAGCATTATTAGTTACTGCTCAAACTATTATTACCGAAAGTTATCCTCCGGCAAAGAGAAGTATGGCGCAGGCCATCTACGGAATGGGGGTTATTGTTGGGCCAACGCTAGGTCCTCCTCTAGGTGGTTATATCGTAGATCATTTCTCTTGGCCTTATATTTTTTATATCAATGTTCCTTTAGGTATTATTGCTGTTCTTTTGACGCTTACATTTGTTAAGAGTCCTAAATATGGTGAAAAACAGGCTGCTAAAGATGTGGATTGGTGGGGTGTGGTTTTCTTGATTATGTTTATTGGTTCTTTACAGTTTGTACTGGAACATGGACAGCAGGATGATTGGTTCTCCAATAGTACAATTGTTATCCTATCGGTTACATCAGTTTTAGGATTACTGTTTTTCGTCTGGAGAGAGCTGACCTATGATCGGCCGATTGTTAATTTGCGGGTTTTAAAGGATAAAAATCTACAGGTTGGTGTCGTGATGAGCTTTATACTCGGTTTCGGCTTGTTCGGTTCGACATTTGTTATTCCGATTTACACCCAGTCTATTTTGGGATGGACAGCAACAGATGCAGGTTTACTGCTTATTCCGAGTTCTCTGATGACTGGTTTCATGATGCCTTTTATTGGTAAGATGATTCAGAATGGGGTTCCTCAGAAATATATGGTCGCGATAGGTTTATGTGTATTCTTTGGTTTTTCATTTGTGATGTACAGCCGTCTGACAAATGATACGGGAGCGGAACACATGTTTTGGCCTTTAATATTTAGAGGTGTGGGTTTAGGTCTATTGTTCGTGCCAGTAATGACTTTATCATTGTCGACCTTATCGGGTAAAAGTATTGGTGAAGGGGCGGCTTTTACGGGAATGATGCGTCAATTGGGTGGTTCATTTGGTATTGCTTTGATTACGACATTTATTTCTCGCTTTAGTCAAAGCCATCGGGTTAATTTATTAGCTAATTTAGATCCAACTGATTTTGAGGTACAGCAACGTATCAATCAGATGCAGGCTAGTTTTATAGCTAAAGGATTTACCCCTAATGAAGCCTTAGGAAAAGCTTATCAATTATTAGAAGGTTCAGTCATGAAGCAGGCTACTGTTTTATCTTATATGGATGTGTTTTTATACATCGGAATATTATTCATAGCCTGTGTACCATTCGTGCTGATGATCAAACAAGGTAAGAACAAAGTGGATACATCAAGCTTACACTAAATAAGCTAAAAACTTAAAAGAATAGAAACAGCCGTAAATATACATACGGCTGTTTTTTTTGTGCCTGATTTCGGATTAATGTAAAAAGCAGGTAAAAGTTTATCTGAAAAATAGTGCTAATGAAAAGAACTGAATCTACCAGATCATTTTGATTGTAACAAATCGTTAATTTATTTGTTTCTCAAGTGATGCACTTGTAAACTTAAAACAAGATTTAGATTAGGACAAACTAATGATCGACTTATGAAATTATTACTTATTCTTTTTACAGCTTTTTTTCTTGCCCTGATAGGCACAAAATTAGTCTACGGTTTTTGGGATTTTTTATTTGCAGGTAATCTTGGTATGACTGTTTTTATCATTTTCACTGGTTTGTCGCATTTTAGATTTCAAAAAGGTATGGTGATGATGATGCCAGATTTTATTCCTGCAAAATTATTTTTAGTATACTTAACGGGAGTACTCGAAATTGCCGCTGGAATCGGATTAATGATACCTTCATTAAGAGCAACCACTGCAATATTGCTCATTATCTTTTTTGTTGTCGTTTTCATTGCAAATGTTAATTCTTCGAGAAAGATGATCAATATTTTTAAAGCCGATTATACGGGGCCGGGGATGAATTATTTATATGCACAAAGACTTCCGATGCAGCTTATTTTAATAGCATGGGTATGGTATTTTGGGCTTTATTTAAAATAAAGTTTAAAAAAATCCTCCGTCATCGAGAAATGAGGAGGATTAAACCAATTATAATAGAAGGGGGGAGGGAATATTATTTCGTTAAGATGTTATCAAAAGTGATAGCCATATAGTATAAAGCGCCAAGTGTCGGTCCACCTGCATATTGTATATAATGATTGTTTAATATATTACTTCCACCAAGTTTAATAGTTGTTTTAGGCATCTTGTAACTAACCTGTGCATCAATATTATTATAAGCGGAGACACGGGCATTCACAAGCGGGCTTTCCCAGTCAAATGCATCCTGCCATTTCCAAACAAGATTAAAACCTACATTTGGCAGAATCTGTCTATTTCCGAAAGATAGATTAGATGCCCACTTAGGAGTATTGAATCCGGTAACAAATAAATCAGATTCTTTATTTTTAGTAATATCACTGTAGTTAATATTGCCGGATACTGTATAGTTACCACTGAAGTTATAAGTAATGCCAAGAGAACTTCCATAATTGTTATAACTGTTTTTGGCATTCGTATAAACACGGTAACGGGTTTGTTTGGATCTATTACTAGCTAACATATCAATAACAGATGCATCTGTTGTGATCTTATCTGTAGATGGGACGGCGACTTCTACCTGACCTAAAAATCCATTATAGACATTGCTGTAAAGATCCCAGTCAATAGCTAATTTGTTTTGAAACAATACCGCTTTATAGCCAATTTCGAAAGACTTGATACTTTCTGGCTCTGTTGCCTTTAAATTTGTAACAGCTAAAAGTTCCCGGTTTTTAAGTGCCGCATCATTAGCTGTCAATCCAGTTGCGACATCCTTGTTTACCGCTGCATTAAAACTATTTACGGATTGAAGGGTATATGAATTATCTAAGTATCCAAGTCCTTCATTGATATAGGACAAGCCTCCTACGCGACGTACATTTCCGTTATTGACAAATGATAGTGCTTCAAATAGAGCAGGAAAGCGATATCCATTTTGAAAAGATGCTCTAAGGTTATGTTTTTCTTTTAGGGTATATACTGCTGCAATCCTAGGATTAATTTTAGCTGAGAATTCAGGATTATAATCAACCCGTAATGATCCAAAAAGTTTTAATTTCTCATCCAGAAGAGATTTTGTAATCTGTCCAAAACCCCCAACTTTTTTGTAATAGACATTTTCACCAAAAGAACCATTTGACAAAGGCTGACTCCTGTCTGCTATAGGTCTTTTAAAATCCACAAAGTTGTTTCCGTCAGGAACTACTTCATAAATGGTCGCATCACCCCCTATTAATAAGTTGAAAATATTGATGTGTCGGCTTAAATCCCATTGTGCATTAACGTGGTAAGTTCTGCTCATTTGTTTCAATTGAGCACCACCTGTTGCAGTACCGGTTTTAACGCCTGCATTCAAATGATCCCAATTATTGATTTTAGTAATGGTATTCTTTAGTTCATCAAAATCTTTTGTACCAGGTTCTACACGACCTTTGTCAGCTACTATTCTAGCATTTTTTAAAGCATCTGTTAAAGATATTCCTTCATTTAACTGTGTTTGCAATGAGTTTTTATAAAGATCTCGCCATGCATTATTAGATAAATGAGTCAGGTCTAAATTGTCTGCCAAAGGTTTAATATTGTAGGAGTCACCCGTGTTTTCAGTAGAAAGGTAGGTTTTTATAGAATAGTCATTTCCTTTTAATTCTAATTTATGATTTTGAACCTTTACATTATCCAATTGAATTTTATTTCCTCTTTGAAAGACGCCATCCATTTGACCAAATCGGTAGCTATAAGATAATTCCGCATTTTCAGTAAGGCGATAATGTAATGCGGCATCAAATTTTAAATTTTCAACTGTAGGCTTTGAAAGATCTTCCTCTTTGTAACCTGTACGTCTCACAATTAGAGATTGGTTTGCTTTACCATTAATGTTCAAACCCGAAAGGGTCACAGCATTATTATTTTCGTCACCATAAATATTCCAGCCATCGTAGGCTGGGTTGTTACTACCCGAAAGTTCTGGGAAGCCAGGGTTTGCTGTGTTTAATGTGTTTGGATTTTGATCCTGATAAGAATTAGACAACCAGTCAGTTCCTCTTAAATAGCTCAGATTGACTTTGAATGCAAATTTATTATTGAAAGATTTGGCAAAACGGACGGCATTCTCTGTCAAATTACTCAATTCTCGACCAGTACCGCCGGTATGATTTAGCCCATTTTTGGAGTAAACGCTTAATCCTTCGTATAAAAACGGATTTTTTGTCAATAGATTAGCCATCCCATTAATGGCATTCATACCATAAAGAGCTGAAGAAGCGCCAGGAGTTATTTCTATACTTGCAATATCCAATTCTGTGGGACCTATGGCATTACCTAATGGAACACCTAATGTCGCCGCTTGCATATCTACACCATCAGCCAACTGAACAAATCTAAAGTTATTAGGAATATTGAAACCTCTGGTATTAGGAATTTTGAAAGTAATGCTTGAAGTGGTCATTTGAACACCCTTAACATTTTCAAGTGCATCATAAAAACTAGGGGCAGGAGATTCTCTAATAGCTCTGATATCTAATTTTTCAATTGAAACAGGAGATTTTAAGATACTTTCCTGTGTACGTGATGCCGTGACTACCACTTCTTTTCCGAGAATTGTTTGCGTCAATAATGCTAAATTTAAATTGGATTCTGGACCTGTTACTTCGTAAGTTTTTGTTTCAAAACCAACTCCGGACACTTTTAATGTAAAAGGATATTTTGCCTTTGTGTTGAGTTTAAAATCACCTTTGTTATTCGTTGATGTTCCGTTTACAGTTCCTTGAATTGTAATGGTAATTCCGGGCAAAGGTTCTTTTGTGTTCTGGTCAATAATATGACCGGTGAGTTCAATAATATTGGACCCTTGAGCAAAAGATGGAGTAGTTTTGGCCACCCCAATAATCGCGATGATAATAAAATTTAGTAATGTTCTTTTCATATTTAATATTAAATCTATCGATTTGGTAGACAAATATATTTTTTAGTTTTCATATTACAGCATTTATTTTAAAATAATAGTAATTATTATTTTTTAACTATCTGTAATTGAGTGCTTATAATTTAATATGAATGTTGTTTTAAGTTACGTTTAGAAAGGTTTTAAAAAAAAAACGATATAAAATAGTCAATCTTGATCTGTTAAAAATTGATGATTTTTTTTCGTATACAAGCTACCTGCAGTAATTATTTTCGTTTGATTACATCATTAATATCTTTCCGCTGTATAAGAAAGATAAAAAGAATCACAATAATTTTTTTGGATGTAAGTAGGAGGGGAGAATAAATAAAATCGAGCTATTAATGATTCAGGTTTTGAACACCCCTACTAGAAATTTAAATCTATTCTGTGTTTACTTGCCTAAATGAATTATAAGCTACACTCACTATAAGAAAAATCAGTTTTATGACCTCATCACTGATCAATGTGCTTGTAATTTTTCTTTAATAGTAATTAATATTTTGGTTGTGAAATAGTTTTCACTATGCTTTTGTTACAAATAGTTTTGTTGATTGCGAAAAACAATCGTTTGCGTTAAGTAAAATATTATATTTTTTAAATAATTTTTTTTAAAATGATTTGTCTTTTATAAATTCGGTTAACACCATTATAACATAAAATATGAAGAATAAATCTTTTTACTTACTCTGTAGTATAGTGCTACTTACTGTATTCTCTTGTAAAGACATTACACAGGATATGAGTAATTATGACAAGGATGAATCCGGTCTAGGCAAAAAGCAAGCGCTTAATCTGACTAATGAATGGCGCAACAATCCCTACAAATTAAATGTTGTTTACTTTGTGCCGAATGATTTGGATTCTATACCAAATTTCAGAAAGCGCCTGAGTAAGATATTACTCGATGCGCAGGAAATGTTTGCTTCGAATATGGACCGCGAAGGTTTTGGTCGTAAATCTTTTGGTTTGGATCTGATCAACGATTCTTTAATTAACATTATCTACATTCCAGGTAATTTTGGAAAAGCAACTTATCCTTATGAGGGGGGGAGTGGCGCAGTGAAATCGGAAGTGGATGCTTACTATGCTTTAAATCCTTCTGCAAAGAAAAGCGAGCATAATCTGATTGTCATTCCTACTTACAATAGTGATCCGGCGAATCCAGGAGGTCCGCCATTTTATGGAACGGGTACCACATGTTATGCGCTGGACTATGTGAATTTAGACGCTAAAAATTTAGGAATAGGTGGCGATATCGGGTGGAAAGCAACAGTATGGATTGGAGGAATGATTCATGAGCTAGGTCATGGTCTTAACGCTAGCCATAACCGCATGAATAAAACATTGGCTCCTACCTTAGGTACGGCATTGATGGGAAGTGGTAATTCGACTTATGGCATCTCTACAACTTCGCTGACACAAGCTACTACAGCAACATTTAATAATAGTCAAGTATTCAGTACAGTAACACGTACAGATTGGTACCAAGCAGCCTCTGTAGATATTACATCATTATCAGCTTCTGTAGCGAGCAATAAAATTATTGTTTCAGGTAAGTTTACAGCGACTAAGCCGGTGAAAGATGTCGTGATTTGGCATGATAGAAGTCCATATGGTGGTAATCAGGATTATGATGCTGTGCAATGGTCGACTAAAGTAATTGGCGTTGACAGCTTTAGATTTGAGTGCCCATTGGCAGATTTTTACGATTTAACTGGAGACTATCAGCTTCGTATTGGTTTTATGCATGAGAACGGTAGCCGGTCGACTTATAGTTACTTATATAGTTTTGTCAATAATCTTCCTGATTTGTCTAAAGTTATTGTTCATAACTTGTTACCGACAACAGGCTGGTCAATCATAGCAGCTGATAGTCAAGAAAATGGTGCGCCTGCAAGCAACGTTTTAGATAAAAATAGAAGTACAATATGGCATACGCCTTGGTCGTCAGCTCAAACGCCACAGCCCCATTATTTTTCTGTGAATATGGGGGCTTTGAGATCTGTAAAAGGAGTCGCTTTTAGAAATCGGGATAACCTAAACGGGGCGATGAAGGATATTAATATTTACTCAAGTACAAATGGTACTAGCTGGTCGTTGGTAAAAACAGCTCAATTGATACAAGTGTCAGGAAGTTGGATCAATGTAGATTTTACATCGGTACTAAATACACAGTATCTAAAAATAGAGTCAACAAGTTCGTGGGGTAATTTCTTCTATTCACATTTAGCGGATTTTGGAGTTTATTCAAATTAATATAGATTATGAAAAAAGAGAGGCCTTGATTGTTATAATCAAGGCCTCTCTTTTTTATAGATAATAATTCTTATTTATACATTTCAGCACGCTGTGCTTGTACAACTTCACTATTAATATACTCATCGTAAGTCATCAACTTGTCGATGATACCTTTTGGCGTTAATTCAATAATACGGTTTGCTACCGTTTCAGTTAATTCGTGGTCACGAGAAGTGAATAACATGGAACCTTTAAAATCTACCATACCGTTGTTCAAAGCAGTAATGGATTCTAAGTCCAAGTGATTCGTTGGCTCATCAAAGATTAAGAAGTTTGCACCTTGAAGCATCATTCTGGAGAACATACAGCGCATCTTCTCACCTCCGGAAAGTACTGAACATTTTTTCAAGACTTCTTCTCCAGAGAACAACATCTTACCTAAGAAACCGCGAATAAATTGCTCATCAGCATCAGGGTTTGTTGTGTAATCTCTTAGCCAATCAACCAGATTTTCTGTTCTACCTTCGAAGAAAGGTGAATTATCCATTGGCATATCTGCAGGAGTGATCGTAATACCCCATTTAATATCTCCTTTAAAATCTTTGTCACGTCCTGTAAGGATATCATAGAATGCAGAAGTAATCAATGAATTGGCTCCTAAGACAGCAATTTTATCACCTTTGTTAATCATGAAGGTGATGTCTTTGAAGAAAACTTCTCCGTTAACTGTTTTGCTCAATCCTTCTACCTGTAAAGTTTGATCTCCTGGTTCTCTGTTCATGGTATTAAACATGATCGCAGGATATTTACGGTTAGAAGGCTTAATTTCATCAATGTTGATCTTATCTAAAGCTTTCTTACGTGAGGTTGCTTGTTTTGATTTTGATGCATTGGCAGAGAAGCGACGAATAAATTCCTGCAATTCTTTAACCTTATCTTCAGTTTTCTTATTCTGATCAGTACGTTGTTTCAACGCTAATTGAGAAGATTCGTACCAGAAAGAGTAGTTACCGGTATAGATCGTCATTTTACCAAAATCAATATCTACTGTATGCGTACATACAGCATCTAAGAAGTGACGATCATGGGATACAACTAATACGATAGCTTCATAAGAAGCTAAGAAATCTTCTAACCATGCAATTGTATTAATATCAAGATCGTTGGTAGGCTCATCGAGAATCAAAATATCTGGTTTACCAAATAAAGCCTGCGCCAATAAGACACGTACTTTTTGATTACCGTCAATTTCTGAAACTAATTTATAATGGAATTCTTCTTTAATACCTAAACTACTTAAGAGTGTTGCGGCATTTGATTCAGCATTCCAGCCGTCCATTTCAGCAAATAAGCTTTCTAATTCACCAGCGCGTTCACCGTCAGCATCAGAGAAATCTTCTTTCATATAGATCGCATCTTTCTCTTTCATGATTTTGTATAGCTCATGATTACCCATCATTACGGTTTCCAAAACTGTAAATTCGTCAAAAGCATAGTGATCTTGGCTTAATACCGACATTCTATCGCCAGGTGTAAAAGCAACAGAACCTGTAGAAGGATCAATTTCTCCAGAAACAATTTTCAAGAAAGTCGATTTTCCAGCTCCATTGGCACCAATAATACCGTAACAGTTACCAGGCGTGAATTTTAGATTGACATCTTCGAACAATACGCGTTTACCGTAGCGAAGAGAAAGATTGGATACATTAATCATGTTGCAAAGATATGCTTTATTTCTCTCTTTTTTTAGAACATTTTTAAAGGTATTGTAAAGTAAAAGACATGTTATTCTTGAAATTTTGGTAACGATATAAAAATATCAATGACACTAAATGCAGCGGATAACTGCTATTTTTATATCAAAATGAAATATCCTGTTAAATAATGTGAAATGTCGGACATCGTTGCTAGAACACAACCTTAATTTCAGTAAATTGCTATTTAATTAATTGAAAAATTAGAAATAGAAAAATATGAAATGTCCAAATTGCAACGAAACTTTATTGATGACAGAGCGTCATCAGGTTGAAATTGATTATTGCCCTATTTGTAGAGGTGTCTGGTTGGATAAAGGAGAACTTGATAAGCTGATGTCTTATGCCGCTGAGCAAAACAAAGTATCTTCAAATACTTATGAAGATCGATCGCTCCGTACAGAGCATAGCAATAGGGAAAGATCCGATTATCGTGAACATTACCGTGAGGGTCACCGTGATGACCATAATAAACATCAACAATATCCTAAAAAGAAGAAATCATTTCTTTCAGATTTCTTTGATTTTGATTAAAATCTGTTCTTAAATTATAACTGTTTTATTATAGCCAGCCAAGGAATAAGTTAGGTTTTTACGGTTGGGTCTGGCTAAAAAATATATGATACCATAGGGAAAAGGTCTGCTGAATACATTACCGTTATTCAGTAGACCTTTTTTACGTCATATGGGCTTTATATTAGAAAAAAAGACAATATGACTTGTAAATATATTTCTATTATAGAATTTAATTTTCATTAAAAGAATTATTATGTTTTTATAACGTGTCTTAATTGAGTTGTTTGGTGTATCATTTATTTGATTTTGTCTTTTATGCATAATATATTGGCAATTGTGAAGAAATTATTTATCCAAATAGTCTCTATGTTTGCAACGCAAAATTTTTATAAAAACGAAAGTGATATTTATTACCAGCATGGTAAAGCGGGGGCTAACAATTGGGTTGTTGTTATCTGCTATTTCAGAAGTACAGGCTTCTGATACGTTACGAACATCTTTAGAAGATATAATCAGTAAGGCATTGCTGAATTCCAAGCAAATAGAAACGTCCTATTTGCAGATTGAAGAAAGTAAATTGGCGATCCAGCAACAGCGAATGGAATTACTCCCCGAAATTTCGTTACACGGTGCTGCCAGTTATGCGACCAATATGCCAGTTTATGATCATGGACTATTGAACAAACCAAGTCAACACGATGTCATTCATTATTTATATGATACGGGAATTGACTTTTATCTAAATCTTTACAATGGGCATAAAGATTTAATGAAAATCGAATCCCGAAAACTGGAACAGGAGCTTGCTTCTATTGCTTGGGTAAATGATAAAGCACGTATTAAATTGGATGTCTGTAATCTCTTTTTAGATCTAGAAAGATCTTATATGGATAAAACCCTAACTGAATCAGATATTGTCGATCAGAAAGCACAGTTAAAAGAGATAAAAAATTTATATACTTCGGGTGTTTTACTCCACAGTGATGTATTGCGTATGGAACTGGAACTTTCTAAACGCGAACTGTTGCTGGTTCAAATTGACCATGATATTCAAGCATTCAATCAGAGATTAAATTTCATTATTGGTGGCGATGCCACAATCGTTCCAGTGCCACATGATTTTATAGTAAAGGTTGATAGTTATGATGAATCCTGGGCTTTTGCTAAACACCATGCTTTTGTGTTGCAGCAGTCTGAGCAGGAAGTAAAAATTAAACAGTTGGCAATTAAACAATCTAAAGCAAATTATCTACCTGAACTTGGTTTTGCCGGTAATTTTACCTTTGCCAATCCACAGATATTTCTATACCCATATAATGATAGTTGGTATAATTTAGGAATTGTCGGTCTCAAATTGAAGATCCCAATTTCAGCTGTTTATCGGAATAAAAATCTCGTAAGAATTGCGAAAGTTGCATTGGATAGAGAAGAAGTAAAGCACCATCTAGAAGAAGAGAATATGCAACATCAACTTTTACAAGCACATCTGGATTATAAATTAGCTTGCGTACAACGAGATGTTTGCCTGAAGAATGCAGGTCTTGCCAAAGAAAATGCGCGTATTATCAAAAACCGTTATTTTAAATCATCAGCTCTTGTCACAGATCTGTTAGACGCAGACATGGAGCACCTAAAAACATTATTTGAACTCGAAACTGCTAAAATAGCAATACAAAAACACTATTATTTTATTGAATTCTTAAAAGGTACTATTTAATGAAACCTAAATCTCGTTGGTCATTGACCGATGCTAAGTTGACAAAATTAACAAACTGGATCGCAGCTCTTGTCCTATGTGCATTATTGTTCTGGGGAGGACGCACATTATGGATTCGGTTAAACTATGCTTACACAAATGATGCCCAGGTATCGCGATATATCAATCCTATTATCTCCCGAGTGGGAGGGTATATTGTCTCTGTGCATTACCACGATCATCAATTTGTAAAACGTGGTGATACGTTGCTGATTATTGATCAACGTGAATATAAATACGAGGCCGATCAAGCTAATGCTTCTGTATATAAAGAGCATGCTGAAATGAACGTATTGAGCAGTCAAAAGCAGATCTTAATGGAGGAGCACGAATCTTTAAGGAAATCTATTGCCGCCAATGAGGCTAGGGTAACGAAGCAACAGCTCGAGTATGACCGATATAAATTTCTTTACGAAGAAAAATCTGCCACAGCCCAGCAAATGGAAGATGTCAAAGCGACTTTAGACGTTTATAAAAGTGAATTGGCTGCACTTCAGCATAAATTGGAAGCTTCGCAAGAGCGGGTGAGAGATGTCGAAGTACAAAAAACAGTAGTCAGTGCAGAAAAGAATAGACTATCTGCGGCTGCTGGGAGAAAACATCTGGATGTAGGATACACAGTGGTTCGTGCTCCTTATGACGGTATGATCGGTAAACGAAGTATTGAAGAGGGGCAGATGGTCAATGCTGGTGAAGTATTGGGATTTATTGTTAATGCTGAGACACCGACTTGGGTGACTGCAAATTTTAAAGAAACCCAATTGCGCTATCTGCGTATTCAAGATTCGGTAGAGGTGATCGCTGATGCTTATCCCGATCAAGTCTTTAAAGGGAAAATTATTTCAATTTCCCCTGCCACAGGCTCTTCTTTTTCTTTATTACCTCCGGATAATGCAACTGGAAACTTTGTTAAAATAGTCCAACGTGTTCCAGTGCGAATTGAATTGGAAAAGAAGCAGGGTGAACAAATTTTGCGTTCCGGCATGAACGTAAATGTATCTGTTGCTAAAAATAAAAAGTAGTGAGAGAGATATTTAAGGAATGGGTTCCGGAATGGTTGATTAAGCTAATATTATTCAGCTGCTTAATGCCGAGTATGGTATTATTCTTTTTGCCCGGAGCCAATATTCAAGTTACTGCAGGTTATTATGGCAGTCAGCCCAGTGATGTTCAGTTTTTGATAATTCTATTCTATGCCGGATTTGTTGGCTTTTATATCTTAGAAAGACGTTTCTTCCTCTTTTTTCCAGTAAAGCAGTATTATGTTATATTCAATTTATTACAGATACTGAATTGTTTTCTGATGTATCGAATTACGGATATTACCTGGGTCTATGGATTGCGCTTTCTGCAGGGAATGTTATTTGCCAGTGCGGTAAACCTATCCATATCGATGATTTTTTCAAGGTTAAATAGTGAACGAGCTAAGGAGGTAAGTTATTCTATCTTTTTCGGAATGTTGCTCTGCAGCTCCCCCTTCAATAGTTTTGTAACTGCAGAGTTTATTGATTCCTTTAATTTCGATGTATTATACCTGTATGCTGCATTAGCCTTTATGCCGGGCTTATTAATGATACTGCTTTCGATGAAATCAATACGTCATATTAGGCCTTATCCTTTGTTTTCACTAGACTGGCCAAGTAGTATCTATTTTAGTGGTGTCATCATTGCCTTTGGTTATATGATGGTGTATGGACAAGAAGTGTATTGGTTTACAGATCAGCATATGCAGGTTGCATTGTTGTTGGGAATCGCTTTGTTGATTTGCTTTATCATCCGTCAGTTGATTTTAAAACGCGTGTATGTTGATATTTCCATTTTTAAAAATCGACGCTTACTTTTAGGGTTATTGATCCTTTTTATGATGTATATCGAACGATTTTCGCTTTCCGTGTCCAATCAATATTTTTCTCAGGTTTTAAAACTAGATCCGATCCATTTATCCTATGTGCAATGGTTTAATATTTTAGGAATTATTATGGGGGTGTTATTTTCCATGTACTGGATTATTGCCCATAAAGCAGTCAAGTGGATCTGGATATTAGGTTATTGTTTTTTATTGAGTTTCCATCAGGTGATGTTTTTTTCTTTTGAAAGCGAAGGGAATGATTATTATTTCTGGATTCCTTTATGGCTCCACGGATTTGGGGTTGGATTGATCATGGTCCCTACTATTTTATTTACAATAGCGAGTGTGAAGTCACATTTGGCCGTTTCTGCGGCGGCGGTTTGTCTGGCTATACGGTATTTGGGCTACACCAGTAGTATCGGTTTACAAAATTTCTTCAAATTATTTGACACCAATCAACATCAGATGGTTTTTCAAGACTATCTGCAGCAGAATAATATCATATTACAGCGTTACTTTGAAAAAGAAAGTGCAACGTTGCTGAAAAATGGTCTTCAGTTTCATGAACATGCAACAGCAGTCAAATTGGTGACAGAACGTGTCAAAAATCAGGCTTTTGTACGTTTTGCAATGGATTATTATGAATTGATGTCACTCATCAGCATTATTATTTTGATTGTTATTTTTTTATCTCCGTCGCTTAAAAGTATGTATAAAAAACTTAAGCGGAATATGGTATCTCCCGCTTAGCTTTTCTTAAATATACAAAGCATCCATGTGCCATTATATGAACATGGATGCTTTGTATATTTACTACATGAAGTGATAAAGGAATATAACATCACCTACATATGCAGGTTTAGCATTATCTTTAATCAATAATGTAGCTTCGATAATAACTTTTATAACACCCCTTAAATTGTTCACAGATTTTACTTTTGCTTGCAACTGAACTTCGCTATCAACTAAAACAGCTTGACCAAATTTTAGATTTTCAATACCGTAATTAATCTCCATTTTTACATTTCTAACCTCAGCAATCTGCTTCCAAAGGTAAGGAATGAGTGAAAGCGTTAAGTATCCATGAGCAATAGTAGATTTGAAAGGTCCTTCGGATTCCGCTTTTTCTTTATCGACATGAATCCATTGATGGTCTAGAGTAGCATCAGCAAAACTGTTGATCTGTTGCTGATCAATTTTGTGCCATTCTGATAATCCCAAAAGCTTTCCTTCATAGGATTTATAATCTTCGTAATTGTTTATTGTAAGCATATTTGTTTGATATGTTAGTTGTAAGCTGATTATTTTTGATCATGTATCAGTTTGTTTAAATGAATATAGCGATTATATATTAAAATAAGATTAACATTTTAAGGAATATAGCAAAGGGTTATCTTTTGTTTTATTAATCTTTTGATTGTGAGGGTAGTATTTAGTTAGGCCTATCATAAAAGTTGATAAAAAATTCTATTTTTGAGATTGGACTACAGGTGATGTTATGCGAGTTTGTAAAAAAAATATAGGATGGTTAATTTCGGTGATCGGATTATTCTGTTTCTCCTTTATTGTTTCCATCAATATAAAAGATTATTCAGCAAGATTGCAGCAAGATTATGATGTTTTATTTGAAAATAGTGATGGTGAAGATATCAATTTAAGCAATCTGAAAGGCAAGGTTGTTGTGATCAACTATTGGGCAAAATGGTGTATACCCTGTTTAGCTGAGATGCCGGGACTGAATCAACTTTATCTCGACATGAGGGAAAATAGCAATATCATTTTCATGGCAGTAGATATGGACGGCAATGCAGTTAAAGGAGGAAATTTTATGAAAAAAAGAAAGTATAGTATTCCAGTATACCGAATTAAAACAGAGCTACCATTGGATCTGCAAACGAAATCTATACCGACAACAATTATTCTGGATAGAAAAGGGGTACTGGTAAATAAACATGTGGGGGGAATGAACTTTAAGTCAACTAAATTTAAAGAAGCACTACAGCAGTTGAGTGAGGAGTAAAATTATAAAAGCCATTTTACTAAGATAAATGGCTTTTATAAAATATCATTTAGGAAGTTTTGGATTGGCCAAAAAATCATGAAATAGTTTCGTGTTTTGAGCGACTAAATATTCGTAAATTTTTGCACCATGGCTCAGTCTTTTCACACCTAGTTCTGCTAATACAGCGGGTTTTGCGAGTTTATCCGTTAGAAATAAATTAAGCGGTAAACGTGTTGAATTAACAATTTTTTCAATATCTGTTTTACTTTCTGCTAGTGGTACAAATAAACCATCGGCACCTGCCTCTTCATAAATTTTAGCTCTTTTAATGGTTTCTTCGAGCGCATTTTCATGCTTAGTGGTAAAGGTATCAATTCTAGCATTGATAAATATATTTTTAGTGCTCGATTTAATGGCTTCAATTTTTTCTGTTAAAATACCTGTTTTACCGAGCTTGCGTCCAGACTTAACTACCTTTCCGTCCTCCAAATTGATTCCTACAACGCCCATTTCAGAAAGCTGTGTTACATATTTGGCAACTTCAAATGGGTTGTCTGAATAACCAGATTCAAAATCGACAGAAACAGGTATTTTTACGGATTTCACTATTCTTTCGACGACAAATAATAACTCATTCACAGGTATTTGCTCTCCATCGGCATAGCCAAGTGAATTAGCAATTGCATGACTGGAGGTACCTAAGGCCTGAAATCCGGCAGATGCCGCTATTTTAGCACTGTGTGCATCCCAGACATTTCCTAAAATCAGCAAGTTACTCTGCTGATGCAGTTTTGTGAATTTTGTATATGACATAATTTCGATCTTTTTATTGTAAAACACATCATCCTACATATTTGTTTTTGTAAAGAGCATATATTGAAGACTTATTTTTCTGTCAGGCCGAAAATAGCAACGTGTTTATTTTTAATATACAGATTAAACGTCTGCTCCGCTATATCGTAATGAAGTTCCCTATTTTCAAGGACTTGATATAAGTCAGATTCAATATTATCACCCATACATGCCCGCATTGTGGTTCCTATATTTGGAAATTCAATCGTATTACTAGTTATGATAAATGGTCCAAAGAAATTATTACAGCTCGAGTTTCCTGATATCCGGCCCTTATCAGCATCAAAAAGTAGGTGAGCATTATATTTAGCTACATCTTTTCCATTTAAACTAATCAATTTCCACTTATGTCTTGATAAGAATACTGCTGCTGTTGGTAAAGATCTTTTGTTTTTACTTGCTGTTTTCGTCACAATTTTTACAAGATTATACTGATAAGCTGAAGCATCTTGTGGCGGATTTTCGATTTTGGTACGCTTCACTATTAATTTATAAATATAACCTTCTTCGTAATCAAATCCGTTTATATGACTGTGAAAATATTCCCAATCATCTTTGGGAGTAGACCTCACCTGTAGGCACTTCATTTGCCCTACACCCTGGCAGTCTACCCATTTATCATTGATTTCTAAGATTATTTTCTCCGAGTTTACCTGAGATTTTTGTACTGTATTCAGGAGAGTATAACGATAACTAGGCTTATTAGGAACTGAATTTGCTACTTTTGTTCTTCTAATTCGCAGTTCATAACTATAATTGGGATCGTAGGAGAAAGATTCTATTTTAGCATAAAAAGGTTCCCAATCTGCACTATTATAATATTTTACCTGCAATGCCTGCTCTTTCTGGATACCACTTTTCATTTTAATTGTAAAATCATTTGTTTGCGCCAAAGATGTTAAACTAAATGCTGTAAGAGGTAAACAGAGTAGAGTTGAAAATTTGATCATATGCTTCATTTGTAAATAGAAAACGTTGTTTGATTAAAAAATATTGTATTTTTAACGCATGAACCTATTAAACAAAGTTATTGTTTTTTCCTTTTTGTTTTTACAATTTCATATTGCATTTACCCAAACCAGTAAACCTCTTTTTAAATCGCAGGTAGCGTTAGGTGAGATTTCTGATAAGAAATTAAATGAATTGTCCGGAATTATCAGTGCGAAACAATCATCCTGTTTTTGGGTGCACAATGATAGTGGAGATGAGGCGCGGGTTTATTTGATCGATAAGAAATGTAGGTTGTTATGTACATATGAACTGGAATCCGTTGCTGTAAAGGACTGTGAAGATATCGCGCGTGTGATCATCAATGGAAATTCATTTTTAATTTTGGCAGATATTGGTGATAATAAGGCTGAACGTGAAAATATTAAACTTCACATATTTCCTGAACCAACATATCAGCAAGGAGATACGCTAATTCATATTCCGAAGAAAACAATCCGTACCGTTACGTTGCGATATAAGAATGGACCTCGAGATGCAGAAGCTTTATTTGTTGATCCCGTAGATCATCAGCTTTATGTGATTTCGAAAAGAGATTTTCAATCAACAGTTTATAGGGCTTCAATATTTAATAATGTGAAAAAGAATTTCAGCCTATTGACACCGGTTCAAACATTGCCATTTACTTTTACAACTTCCGCAAATATCAGTCCTACAGGTAGTGCGATAATAATTAAAAACTTAACGCAAATATTTTATTGGACTAGAAATCGGACTGAGTCAATTGAACTGGTTTTGTCTAGGAAACCCACATTAATTCCTTATCAGATTGAACCGCAAGGGGAAGCTATTACTTTTGGATTAAACGGAGAAGGATTTTATACCATCAGTGAACGTCCGTTTGGACTTAAATCATCACTTTATTTTTTTGAAAAATTATAATACAATGAACATGAAACTCAAATATTTGTTAGTGGCACTATTTTTTTTATTTCTTTTTAAAGGTCATGCCGCAATTGTAGATACATTAACGATCAATAGTAAAAGTATGCTAAAGGGAATAAAGGCTGTCGTAGTCCTTCCTGAAAAATATGAGAAGAAAAATCAATATCCCGTGCTTTATCTACTTCATGGTTTTGGTGGCCGTTATGATAATTGGGTAAATAATGTTCCTGCTGTAAAAAAGCTTGTTGATAACTATCAATACATAGTTGTCTGTCCTGATGGAGGATTTGATAGCTGGTATTGGGACGTAAAAGGTGATCAAAATTATCAGTATGATACTTTTGTTAGTCAAGAATTAATAACTCACATTGATGCTAATTATTCAACAAAGAAAGATCGATCAGGACGAGCAATAACAGGATTGAGCATGGGAGGACATGGAGCCATGACATTAGCGCTTAATCATCAGGATATATACGGTGCCGCCGGAAGTACCTCTGGTGGATTGGATATTCGTCCTTTTCCTATGAATTGGAATATCAAAAGTAGAATCGGGACCTATGTGACTCATCCTGTTGAATGGGAAAACAAATCAGTTATCAATCTGGTTCATTTGCTTGAACCCAATAAACTGGATCTGATCATAGATTGTGGTAAGGAAGATTTTTTCTATAAAGTAAATCTGGCAATTCATGATAAATTAGATTACAACAATATTCCACATACATTTATTACCCGGTCAGGTGCCCATAACTGGGATTATTGGTCTAAATCAATCATTTATCAGATGGCATTTTTCAATGAGTTCTTTATAAAAAAAGATACTTTTGTAAAAAATTAATAAATAATTGGCTATTATGAATAAATGATTTATTTTTGTTATCCAAAATCTTTATTAATTAATTATAAACTTATGACACAAAGCCTTGCTAACCACAAGGCTTTTTTTATCTTTGGTAAACACTAAATCAAAATAATGTTACGATCTCTTAGACCTGCCTTCTTCGTCTTATTCTTTTTATTTTTTTCTCAAATTTTTGCTCAAGGCAAATTTCAATATTCTGGATACATTAAGAATGCCGCAAATGGCGAAACTCTTATTGGAGCTGTGATTCGAGATTTGAATTCTAGTCAAATTGCTAGAACAAATAATTATGGTTTCTACTCCATTCAGTTGCCGGCTGGAAGTCAGACTATTGCAGTATCCTATGTTGGCTTTGATGAAAAAATTTTTAATCTGCAGATTGAGCGGGATAGTGTACTCAATATTGATATGACCCCTGAAGGAAGAAAGCTGGAAGAAGTTGTGGTATCAGGAAGACGTAAGATCGGTAATGTATCTGGTGTGCAAACCGGTTTGGTCAAATTAGAAATAAAAGATATTAAAAATATTCCCGTTGTTTTTGGAGAGCAGGACGTTTTAAAAACAATTCAATTGCTACCAGGAGTGACAAGTGGAGGAGAGGGTAGCAGTTCTTTTTATGTGCGTGGCGGTGGAGGTGATCAGAACTTAATACTACTGGATGAAGCAGCGGTATATAATGCGTCACATTTATTTGGTTTTTTCTCTACATTTAATTCTGATGCGATTAAAGATGTAAATTTCTATAAAGGTGGTATGCCGGCACATTTTGGAGGTAAGGTTTCCTCCGTTATGGACATCAGTATGATTGATGGAAATAACAAAGAGTTTGGTGTAGAAGGAGGTGTGGGCTTAATCGCATCTAGACTTAAAGTGGAAGGACCTATAGTAAAAGACAAAGGGTCTTTTATGATTAGTGGGCGTCGAACTTATGCCGATTTATTTCTTAAATTATCGAAGGATGAAGATGTAAACAAAAGCAAATTGTTTTTCTATGACCTGAATGCTAAAGTAAATTATCGTTTTGATAATAAGAATTCCTTGTTTCTATCTGGTTACTTTGGAAAAGATGCAATGGCTTATAGTGATTTGTTTGATTTTAATTGGGGTAATGCGACTGGTACGATACGCTGGAATCACGTTTGGACTAATAAGCTCTTTAGTAACACGACATTTATCTATAGCGATTTTAATTACAACGTGAATATTGAAGATAATTCAAACTTCAAAATCACTTCAAAGATTGAAAATTTAAATTTTAAACAAGATTTTCAATATTATCCTAATAATAATCATCAGATCCGGTTTGGAGTTCAAGCATCTGTTCAGACAATTCGTCCTGCCAGTCTTTTTGGGGGAGAGGGATCCGCAGTAAACACAATTGAGATCGAACCAAGAAAAGGGTTGGAGACGGCTGTTTACGTGTCAGATGAATGGTCTATATCAGATAAATTTAAAGCATTGTACGGTATACGTGTTAATAATTATAGTATGTTAGGGCCAGGTACAATCTATAGTTTTGATGCCGATGGAAATGCCACAGAGAAAACTATTTATGAGAAAAATCAGATAATTCAAAATTACCTCACTGTAGAACCACGATTGTCATTAAATTATATGTTCAATGACAATCAAAGTATAAAGGCATCCTTAAATCGTAATTCTCAAAACTTGCATCAGCTGACGAATACGACATCAAGCCTTCCAACAGATCAATTTGTTTTAAGTTCCAATAACATCAAACCACAGTTAGCAAATCAAGTATCACTAGGTTATTTTCAGAATTTTGAAAATGCAAAATATGAAGCTTCGGTAGAAGCCTATTACAAAGATCTGCAAAATCAGATTGATTTTAAGAATGGTGCTGACTTACAGGCAAACGAAATGTTGGATGGAGAATTATTATTCGGTAAAGGAAGAGCTTATGGCGTAGAATGGTTTGTGAAAAAAAATAAAGGAAAATTAACAGGATGGTTGAGCTATACGCTATCGAAAAGTGAGCGTCAATTTGATCAGATTAATAATGGAGCATGGTTCAATGCCAGACAAGATAAAACTCATAATGTCGCTTTAGTAGCAATGTATAAGCTGACAGATAAATGGACTTTGGGCTCTACATTTGTTTACTACACAGGTGATGCGGTTACTTTTCCTTCTGGAAAATATCAGGTAGACGGTAAAACCTTGTTTTATTATACAGATCGCAATAGTTATCGGATGCCTAATTATCACCGTCTTGATGTATCTGCAACTTACGATCCAGGTGTCAAGCTTAATAAAAGGTATTCCTCATCGTGGTCTTTTGGGCTATATAATGCATACAACAGAAAAAACGCGTACTTAATTGATTTTAGAGAGAATGAGGATAATGCTAATATTACGGAGGCTTATCGAATCGCTTTATTCGGTATAATTCCTTCTGTGACCTGGAATTTTAAATTTTAATGATTTTAAAAGTAAGATACTGATAGGTACTCAAGAAGTTAAATCATCAAAACAAGCATTAGCGTGCTGATCTATAAAAACTGATTATTAATGAATAAATAAATTATTGTGATGAATATAAAAACTGTTTTTAATTGTATCGTGTTGGTAACGGCCGTATTTTTAAGTTCATGTGAAGATAAAATAGATTTAGAGTTAGATGCTGTAGTCGGTAAATATGTTATTGTCGGAGATCTGCATAATGCAAATGTATCACAAATCATCTCCATTAATCGTGTTGTCGACTTTTCGAATACATCACCTAACGATCCGGTGCTAGGGGCGCATGTGCAGGTAACAAATATGAGCAGTGGCCGTTCTTATCAATTTGCTGATAGGAATAATGGTAGCTATATCATTGATAGAATGACTCTCAAAGAAGGTGATCGATATGCCTTATCAGTTACAATGTCTGATGGAAGCCATTTTGAGTCAACCTGTATTATGCCTAAATATGTAGCTGTAGATTCCATCGGTTTAGTTCGTAAAAAAAGATTTAATGATGAATATATATATGCTTCATTTGGTTTTAATGATCCGGCTAATCAAGAAAACTATTACAAGTATAAGTTGAAATTGAATGATGAGGAGTTCAAATTTAGCGATGTATTTAGTGATAAATTTAATGATGGATTATTTGTTGAGCATGAAATAAGTAATGAAGATGAAGACATAAAAGTTGGAGACGAAATTCAAGTTTTGAGACAATGTATCGCCAAGGATGTATACACATATTGGTCCAATATTAAAGGGTTAAACCCAGGTTCTGCAGCTCCCTCGAATCCGATATCTAATATATCTAATGGTGCACTTGGATATTTTAGTGTTAGTAGTGCACAATACTATGAACTAAAAGTACTGGAAAAAGCAAATCATAACACTTCGAATCGGTAGTTTTTTTCTAATAGATAAGCTATAGTTTTAGGAAGTGCATATTCTACACGAGGTATTGCTTTTATGTTGTCGTGAAAAACGATAATTGATCCATTTTCGGTATTTTTAATTGCATTTTTTAAACACTGTTCGGGCGAAAGTGAGAGGTCAAAATCACCAGTTAGAACATCCCACATGATAATTTCATATGCAGAATGGAGTTCTTTTAATTGAGATTTTTTAGCTCTTCCATATGGAGGGCGAAATAGCTTACTTTTGGTAAGCTCTTGACACTGTCGGATGTTTTCGAGATACTTAGCATCGTCAGTTTTCCAGCCTTTTAAATGATTGTAAGTATGATTTCCTACTTGATGGCCTTCAGACAAAATTCTTTCGAATAAATGTGGATTTTTTTTAATATTTTCACCTACGCAAAAAAAAGTCGCTTTGATGTTGTACTGTTTTAAAGTATCTAAAACAAATGGAGTTAATTCCGGAATAGGACCATCATCAAAAGTGAGGTAAATTTTGTTTTCTTTCCTTGATTTATTCCAGATTGATTTTGGATATAATAATTTAAGAAAGAAAGGTGCTTTAACGAGATACATACATTTTTATTTTAGCAAAAATATTAAAACTATTAGGTTCTTACTATGGACGATAGAAAAAATTATAAGAAAATGGCTTTTATGACCATCATGTTTTCCTTGATGGGGTATGCGGGGTTTGGACAAGGACAAATAACCGTAGAGGAAGCTATTCGAATTACTTTAGAAAGAAACCTGCAGGTCAAGCAGGCTAGTTTAAATAAAGATTTAGCGGCGCAGGACGTCTATCAGGCAAAATCCAATTTGTATCCCGATTTGAGCATAGGTGTGAATCAGCGATTTAATAATGGATTTGCATTTGACCAAGTATCGGGAACTGTGATCACAGGAAATGAATGGACGAGGACATCTAGCGCTTCTGTGAGTTCTAATGTAACCATTTTTCAAGGTTTTCAGAAGATCAACCAAATCAAAGCTAATAAATTACTATTAGAGTCGTCCGCTACGCAAATTGAAAAGATAAAATATGATTTGATGTTATCTGTATTGGTTAATTATTTGGAAGCAATCACAAACAGTGAATTGACGATTGCGAGCCAACAGCAGATTCTTTTATCCAAAGAGCAGGTGAAAAATGATTCCATCCAATTTCAAGTAGGTAATAAAACTTTGGCAGATCTTTCTCAATCTAAAAATCAAGTTGCCACGGATGAGCTTAATTTGGTAAATGCTAGAAATGCCTATGAATCTTCTTTATTGACATTGAAACAATTGATGGAGATGTCTCCACAAGCAGAGTTGAAATTGGTTAAACCAGAAGTAGAAGCGGTGGACTATGTGCTAGGTCAATATTCGGCAGTTAATGTCTTTGAAAAAGCTAAAAGTTTCAATCCAGAGGTAAAGAAGGCTCAATTAGATAAGGAAGTAGCATTAAAACAAATTGATATTGCCAAAGGAGGCTATTATCCTTCTCTTTCATTAGGAGTGAGTTATGGTACCAATTATTCTTCCAAAGGAAGAAATTTAATTACCGGAGATTATCTTCCTTTTGGTGACCAGTTTAATCAAAATAAATCATTTGGGGCAGGACTGACTTTGTCGGTACCAATTTTTGACAATAATAAAAACCGAATAAATGTATCAAAAGCTAAGATTAATCTAGAATTGGCAGAAACCAGTCAACAGCTTTTAGAAACAAATTTAAATAAAACCGTTAATCAGGCTGTTTTAGACCTTTCTGCCGCAGCACAGCGTTATCAATCTAGTTTAGCTGCTTTTAGTAGTGCGACAGATGCATTTCAAGTGATCAAAGAACGCTATGATATAGGTATGGCGAATGGTATTGAACTGTTTACCGCACAAACAAATAGAAATAAAGCTGAATTTGATTTAATCCAAGCAAAGTATAATATGATCTTTAAAGATAAAATAATTGATTATTATGTTGGAAATCCAATTAAATTTGATATTAAATAACCCCTTAATGAAAATCTGAAATGGCTAAAAAGAAAAATAAATTACCAAAAATCATATTAATAAGTGCAGTTGTTCTATTAATATTGGTTTTAGTTGGCAGCAAATTGGGATGGTTCGGAAAAGGGGATATCGTTAAAGTTGCTGTAGATCCTGTAAAGGAAATGAATATCAATGAGCTGGTTTCTGCAAGTGGTAAAATTCAACCAGAATTTGAAGTTAAGTTGAGCTCTGAGGTATCTGGCGAAGTTGTGGAACTGAATATTAAAGAAGGTGATTTAGTGAAAAAGGGACAAGTTCTCTGTCGTATAAAACCTGATATTTTGCAATCAGGTTATGAAAGATCTATTGCGACTTTGAATTCTCAGAAAGCAAATCTGGCAGCTGCACAACAACAATTAAAACAGCAACAAGCTAATTTTAGTAATGTTGAAGCAACTTACAAGAGAAATCTTGAACTGTTTAATAAAAGAGTGATCTCAGCAGCTGAAATGGACAAAAGCTCGGCAGAATATTACTCAACTTTAGCAGCTATTGAAGCACAAAGACAGACTGTATTATCTACGAAATTTGGTATAGACCAATCTCAGGCAACTGTCAAAGAAGCAAAAGATAATTTAGATCGTACAACAATTTATTCGCCAAGTGACGGTGTCGTATCATTATTATCTATTGAGTTAGGCGAGCGTGTGGTTGGAACGGCACAGATGGCGGGTACAGAAATCATGCGTATAGCTAATATGGACGCTATGGAGGTGAATGTAGATGTGAATGAAAATGATATTAATCGCGTCCGTGTAGGAAACGAAGCAGAGATTGAAGTTGATGCTTATCAAGATCGTAAATTTAAAGGTATTGTTACTGAGATTGCTTCTTCATCTAAAAATATTGCTACAGTGACTGCTGGTTCATCAACCGAGCAGGTTACAAACTTTAATGTCAAAGTGCGTATACAATTGAGCTCTTATGAGGATTTAATTAAGGAGAATAGTGCCTCTCCTTTTAAACCAGGTCTATCTGCAACAGTACAGATCTTTACTAAACATCAGAAGGGGTTGGCTATTCCAATACAATCTGTTACCATCAGAAATGGTACAGGAGCAGATAGTTTAAGCACAGACAGTTTGAAAGAATATGTATTTGTCTTTAACAATGGATTGGTTAAACAAACCGTCGTGAAAACAGGCATTCAGGACGATAAAAATATTATAATTTTATCGGGTCTGAAAAAAGGTGATGAGGTTGTCTCAAGGCCATTTGATGCTATTTCTAAAACTTTAAAGAACGATAGTAAAGTAGAAAAAGTAGATAAAAATAGTTTATAAGGTATTTTGATGTAGTATTTATCTGGTTTTCAGATTATTTAGTTTTGTTTTATTTAAATTTTATGTATTTTAAATGAAAACTAAATTATTGTGCTACGTCAGTTTTTTAAATACTTCAAGTTCTCAAGAACTGAACAGAATGGATTCTTTGTACTGAGTATATTGATGCTATTCCTGTTCAGTTTTCCTTTTATAGCCAATTTTTTTAGTAAATCCGACTTAAATTTAGAAAGTTACAATATTCAGGCTTTTACATCTGTTGAAAATGATACAACAGATGTTGGTCAATCGAATGAATATTGGTCTTTAGTGGAGCAAAAGGATAAAGATCCTTATGATAAAAAGGTTGAAGGTATTTTATTTCGATTTGATCCTAATCGTTTGGATCAAGCAGGTTGGCTAAAACTGGGACTTAAAGAGAAGCAGGTTCAAGTTATACTCAATTATAGAGAAAAAGGAGGCCGGTTTTATAAAAAGGAAGATCTAGCTAAGATCTATTCAATCTCTCCGGCCAGATTTAAACGATTGAAAGATTATATTGAAATTGAACCAACGACAGTTAAAAATCAGGTTCAAAGTATAGAAAAAAATAGTGCAGGTTGGTTTACAAATAATGCTGAAAATAAATTAAAACCTTTAGAGGTTGACATAAACAATGCAGATACTACTACTTTCATAGCGCTAAGAGGTATCGGTTCAACTTTTGCCAAAAGGATTGTGAAATATAGAGAGTCTCTGGGGGGATTTGTATCTGTTGATCAGATTAAAGAGATTTATGGGCTACCTGTTGAAACATTTGAGGCTATACTTCCTTTTTTAAAGATTAGTTCTCATCATGCAGTTTCAAAATTAACAATTAATGAGCTGGATGTGAAGTCTTTGTCTAAACATCCTTATATTAGTTTTAAGCAAAGTACTGCAATCGTCAATTACAGAAATCAACATGGTCATTTTCGTAATTTGGAAGATTTAAAAAAGGTCATCTTATTAGATGATGATTTTTTGCGTAAACTTGCTCCGTATTTAATCTTTTAAAGATGCTTGAAGAAAAATTAAAACATATCATTCGGGATGTATATGATTTCCCTAAACCTGGAATTGTTTTTAAAGATATCACACCGCTATTGCAAAATGCACAGCTGTGTGAAGAGATGGTCGATGCTTTTGTAGAACAGGTAAAGGATTGTAAACTTGATGCTGTTGCTGGTATTGAGAGCAGAGGTTTTCTGTTTGGAATGATGTTGGCCAATCGCTTGAAGATTCCTTTTGTTCCCATCCGTAAGCAGGGGAAATTACCCTTTCATACAATTTCAGAGTCTTATGCTCTTGAGTATGGACAGGCGACTATAGAAATGCATGAAGATGCCTTTCCAAAAGGAAGTAGAATTCTCATCCATGATGACTTGCTGGCTACAGGTGGCACTGTGGTGGCCGCAAGTAAATTGATTGAAAAATTGGGTGGTGAAATCGCTGGATATTGTTTTGTCATCAGCCTAGATTTTTTGAATAGCCAGGGAAGATTAACCCGTTTTAGTCCCCATGTTTTTTCATTAGCACATTATAAATAATTTAATTTATAAAAACCCCCAACATATTTTATGGAATGGATCTCAGACCCACAGATTTGGATTTCACTACTGACATTGACAGTACTGGAAGTCGTGCTCGGAATAGATAATATTGTTTTTATCTCTATTCTTAGCGGTAAACTCCCTGCCGAACAGCAAAAAAAGGCCCGTCAGTTAGGTTTGATGTTGGCATTAGTAACTCGTGTGCTTCTGTTATTTTCAATTAAATGGATCATGTCTTTGACAGAACCATTTATTAATCTTGCAACTACTTTTGGTATTGACAATCCGGATTGGTCTCGTTATCTGGAATTATCAGGTAGGGATCTGATTTTATTTATTGGAGGTCTATTTTTAATTTATAAAAGTACGACCGAGATACATCATAAAATGGACGGGCACACTGAAGAACATAAAGTCAATAAAAAGGGTGTAACTTTTTTAAGTACAATTTTTCAGATATTAATCTTAGATATTGTTTTTTCATTAGACTCTGTGATCACTGCGGTTGGTATGGTTGATCAAATAGGTGTGATGGTTGCGGCAGTAATTATTGCTGTTGTTATTATGTTACTATCCTCCGAGCAGATCAGTAAGTTTGTCAATAATTATCCTTCCGTGAAAATGCTAGCTTTGTCTTTCCTTCTTTTGATCGGGGTGTCGCTGACAGCAGAAGCATTTGATCAGCATATTCCAAAAGGATATATTTATTTTGCAATGGCTTTCTCTGTTTTAGTCGAATTTTTAAATATTAAAAGCGAGAAAAAACAGATGCATAAACAGCATGATAAATAGATGAAGATTTAAAATAAAAAAGCGGGGGTAATCATTTTTGATTACCCCCGCTTTTTTTGCTTATTATAAGCTTAATTCCGCAGCCTGTGCGATTTTCTTAGGAATATCCGTGTTTTCCATTTTGTGAGTAAACAGTTCAGAGCCAGCTCCGATTGCATAAACAGGAACGTAACCTGCAGAGTGATTACCAGAAGCCCATGAAATATTAGCGACTTCGTTTAATGTTTTGACAGCTTCAGCTACTAGTTTTTCATCATTGGCATACAGGCTTTTTTCTGTTGCGTTTACATGTTTGATAAAACTATTCTCATATGCCTGGAACATAGCTTTTTCTTGACGTTCATTGACTTTAATTTTTGTCCATAAACCAAGATTTTCTGCTAGTATATTTTTGATTTGCTCCCAAGTTGTCTTAGGTTGTTCTATACGTATTTTAGTAATTATTTTAGAAAGTTCTCCCTGAGAAACTTTTTGGTTTACGAGGGCTTTGAAGTTTAAATTGCTACTTCCATCTCCTAAGGTCATACCGCCTGTTTCGTGATCGGCAGTAATAATGATTAATGTTTCTTCCGGATGTTTTAAGTAAAAATCATAAGCAACCTGTACGGAGTTATTGAAATCGACTACTTCATGCAGTGTAGTTGCCGCATCATTGCTGTGGCTAGACCAATCAATCTTTCCTCCCTCGACCATTAAGAAAAAACCTTTATCATTATTTTTTGTCAGTGACTCAATTGCTACTTCCGTAATTTCTTTAAGATTGAGATCTCCATCTTTTTGATCGATTGCAAATTTTAAGGATTCTGGATCAGTATCTTTATTGTTAATCAAGATCATCTTATCTGCTTTTGATTTCAATCGATGATAATCCGATTTTCCAAAAGCTAATGTATAACCTGATTTTTCAAATAATGTGAAAATTGGCGTTACAGATTCTTTGGCAGCATTCGTATTAGGCTTTAAGAAACCAGATCCTCCAAAAAAATCAAAGTTTGATTTAGGAATATCTGTTGCTATTTCATAATATTTATTTCTACTAGTTTGATTTGCATAGAATGAAGCAGGAGTAGCATGATCAATGCTGACACTGGTTGTGATGCCGACTTTTAACCCTTTTTCTTTAGCCGCATAAGCGATGCTCTTTAAAGGTTTTGTTTGTGTTGAGTCCATTCCAATAACACCATTTTTTGTTTTTGATCCTACAGCAAGTGCTGTTCCACCAGCAGCAGAATCGGTAATGCCATTGGATAGGGAGTATGTGGAAGCAAAAGAAGCGACAGGAAAAAGCGAAAATACTAAAGGTTTCAAACCGATTCTATTTTCAAGGTCTGCTAAATAGACTTCTGTAGAATTGACCTGATTTAGTCCCATACCATCACCGATCATATAGAATATATATTTAGGTTTATTTTGAGCAAATAAAATAGATAGAGATGCTAAATAGAAAAATGTCGTTGCGAGTGTGCGTTTAATCATGTTTAATAATATATTGATGTTCGTGTTTAAAGTATTAAATGGCTAATATAGTAAACCCATATTTTATTAATGTTAAGTTTTAAAATTCAGCATTATATATTGTGTTAAAACAATTCTTGGTATGTAATTGTTACAACAAGGTGAAATTGCAGCATAGCACTTGATCGTGCAGTGTAACTTAAAGTAACAGATAAACTAAAATTTGAACATTATGGAAATTAACCTTTTAAATTCTGCTAAAGAATTTTTTAATGATGAAGTCTTATCTAAGCTCGGTAATTCCGTAGGGGAAGATAAAGAAAAAGTGAAATCAGCTATTGGAGCAATTGTTCCTACTGTTTTCTTGGGGTTGCAAAAAGAGTCAGGAACTGGTTTAACAGCAATTGTAGAGAAAGCTAAACAATATTATGGAGATTTTAATTTTGGGGATTTTTTAAAAACCAATACTGAAACTGGACGTATCAATGGATTGGTAGATGCAGAGCCTATTGAACCGCATCACAATGATCTGTTGAAATCTATTTTTGGAGACAAATTTAATTCGGTTATTTCGACATTAGGAGGCCTTGTTGGAGGAAATGAATCCACTGTTGAAAAATTGTTAAGTGTCTCATTGCCCGCTGTATTTTCGGGTTTGACACAAAATGGAACAAATTGGGATGTAAGTACAATCAGTCGTTTATTAAATGAAAATAAGGATAATTTTGCAGCCGCACTGCCTTCAGGATTAGGATTAGCGGCATTTGGAACTACTTTTGCTCAAGCAGATCAAATTAGATCCTCTTCTACTGATAGTGAATTACACGATAGCAGTATTACGGAAAAGCCTGTAGAAGCAATATTGGTATCAGTTCCAGTTACAAAAGAGGAGCCTAAAGTTACTCACCCAGAAGAGGTCACAAATGAATCTGTTTCTAAAGAGGAAGAGTTGACTGTTGTAACACCACCTATTGTTCCACCGACACCTGTAAATCATGATAATCCAGTCACTGCAGCACCTCCGGTTGTGCCTCCTATTGATCATGTTCCTATTATTCCACCTCCGCCTTCCGGCCCCATTGTTGATCCATTACATACAGAAACCCCGTCTTCTGGCGGTGGAGGAATTTGGAAAATTTTAATACCCATCGTAATTATTGCTGTTCTTTGGTTCTTATTCGGGAAAGGCTGTAAAGGTGATAAAGATCAGGTAGTTGTTACCGATAGCATGAATACAACAGCTGTAGACACAAGTTTGACTGTTGTTGCTGTTACTCCGGTCGTTCGCGAAAGTTTAGAGGTGATTTTGCCGGATGGTGTAAAGTTAAAAGCCTATAAAGGTGGTATTGAAGATCAGTTGGTGCAGTTTCTAAAAACAGACTACAAAGCGCTAAGCGAGGATGAACTGAAAGATAAGTGGTTTAATTTTGATAATTTAAATTTTGAAACAGGTACGGCTAAAGTGCTTCCTGAAAGTCAAGTTCAATTAGAAAACATAGCGGCAATTCTAAAAGCTTTCCCTGCAGCAACTGTAAAGATTGGTGGGTATACAGATAAAACTGGAAATGAGGATTTTAATAAGAAATTATCTACAGATCGCGCTGAGGTAGTTAAAGTATATTTGATTGGAAAAGGACCTAGTAGTCAGGTCATTGGCGCTGAAGGTTATGGTTCTGAGTTTGCAAAAGCAGCAGCTGATGCACCTGAAGCGGAACGCGTATTGGATCGTATCGTTGCTATAAGCGTACGATAGGTCCAATTGGAACAGAAAAAGGAGGTGAACGAAGTTTATCTCCTTTTTTTTATTTCACTATAATATTGCATTTTTGCGGATATGGAAAACAAGCTAAAGGAAATTTTGAAATCTGACTTTGAAAAATATATGCGTTTTGCAGTAAAGTCGGGCACAGGATTTGGATTTGACATTTTCGGTGAATATGCAGTATCAGTATTAAATTTTTATGTGGGAAGTGCAATTTTAACCTATGAAAACAAGCTTCAGGCTTCCTTGTATTTGCTTGAATTATACAATAAGGGACTTGGTGGGATTATCACGGAGGAAGATCGTGAAGAGCTGGCTCGAGCTTTTGCTCAAGACCCAACTCTTGACTATGGTGTATTAAAACCTATTTTTGGCTAATCTTGTTTGGTCCAAACCAGGTTTTCGATGGCATAACCAGATTTACGCGCAAATTCCAAATAGGCTACTTTAATATCTTCAGGTATTGTCTTTTCTCTGGATAATATCCACATATAATCCAAATTGTCTCCAAAAATGAGTGCATATTGATAATCTTGATCAATTTTCACTACATGATAACCACTGTAAAATGGACCGAAAAAGGATACCTTTAAAGCTGCTTTTTTTGATGAATCAATAGGCTTTGCTTTACCGATTGACTGTTTCCATTTATTTTTTTGGTCATGAAATCCCTGATTATTTACCGCAATGCTACCATCATTATTTTTGTTATAAGTAGCAGTAACCTGTGACAGACCTTTTTCCCATTTAAAATCTAGCCTTGCTATTTCATACCACTTGCCTAAGTAACGATCTATGTCAAAAGGTTCGATGACTTTGACTTTGGATTTTACTGGTTTTAACGCATTGTAAGCGAACGTGACGGCAGCGGTAGCGGCGAGTATGAGAAGTGATTTTTTCTTATCCATAATAATTATGATTTGTTCATAAATCTGTGAGCTGTTCCTATGGGTACATGCAATAAAAACGCCAAAGTGGAGACGAATGTTTAGTCATTTATGAAAATAAAAGTAGTAATTTCGTCATTTTAAAATTAAGTACCATGTATTCAAGAGAAGAAGTAAAACAGTTGAAGGAGACTTTTTGGACCCGATTTGGACAGTATATGGCTTTAAATAACTCTGCTGATGGAGAGAAAATTAATTGGGTAAACTACAGAACCGGTATTAAAAATCTACGCTTTAAGATGGAGGCAGATAAACGCCTTTCTTTAATAGCAATTGAGTGGAGTCATCGTGACCTATCAATGCGTAAACTTATGATGGAGCAGTTTGAAGAGTACAAAACCATTCTAACAGCTATACTAGGAGAGGAATGGACCTGGGATCTGGAGGTGGAAGATGAACAAGGGAAATCTGTAAGTATGATCTATATGACTATGGAGGGAAAAAGTATTTTTAAACAAGATGATTGGCCCGATCTGATATCATTTTTCAAACCAAGATTAATTGCTCTAGATGAGTTTTGGTGTGATGCTCAATATGGGTTTGAAATTTTCAAAAGTTAAATTATTACGTCAATAGGGTTTTATTTGAGGATGTAATTTTTACCTTTGCGCTAAAATTGTATTGTTTATGAAAAATATACTAAAAAGTCTAATTGTACTCGCAATGACTTTGCAGATTTCTTCCGTATTCGCATGGGGATCTACTGGACATCGTGTCGTTGCTGAGGTCGCAGAACGTCATCTGACAAAAAAAGCAAAAAAGAATATTCAAAAAATAATTGGAAAACAGAAACTAGCTTATTGGGCAAATTGGGGTGATTTTATTAAATCTGATCCGCATGATGAATTTAAAAAATTGGGGAATTCTCATTTTATAAATACTAATCCGCATCTACCTTGGGCTGATTTTCAGTTAGCAATGGAAAATTCCAATGAAGAAAATTTATACAAAACGGTTTTGCGATTGGAAAAATCATTTTCAGAAAAAGATTTACCGCTTGAAAAAAAGAAACAAAATTTATACATGCTGATCCATTTAATCGGTGACGCTCATCAGCCGATGCACGTAAGTAGAGCCGAAGATCAAGGTGGAAATAAAATTGAAGTGAGCTGGTTCGGAAAAAAATCTAATATACACCGTGTATGGGATTCAGATTTGATCGATGGTGAAAAATATAGCTATACTGAATATGCAACAGTGTTGGATATTTTAAGTAAAAATGAAGTTAAGCAGGTGCAAGGTGGTACATTAGCGAGCTGGTTGTATGAGTCAAATCAGCTTTCAGATAAAATCTATGCAGATGTTGAGCTCAACGCAAACTTATCTTATAACTACATTTATAACAATATTTATAAAGCAGAAAATTGTATGCTTAGAGGTGGTTTACGTTTGGCAAAAATCTTGAATGATGTTTTTGGTTAATCATTAATCTTATAAAATAAAAAAGGGAAATGAATGTATTCATTTCCCTTTTTTATTTTCGGTATTATTGTTGTTGTCAGATTAATACAACGAATTTTCTTGTCGTTTTTATTTTTACGCCTTAATTTATGACCATATCACTACTGTTCAAGAAGATAACACCATTTGCCAAGCCCTATAAAAACCTCATCTTTTATACCTTAGTTTTAACCTTGGTCGGATCTTTTGCCGCGCAGATTAATGCCTTCATCTTGAAATATACGGTAGATACTATCAGTGACTTGATGGTCGCTAAAGAACCGCTGTCTAGAGGTATGCATTTGATCGGGATTATCTCTGCAGTTCTTTTGGTAAAAGAGATTGTCTATTCCTTTATTCAGTTTGGACAGAAATTCTACGGTGAAAAACTACGTATATTTATTGCAAGAGATTTTTCACAACAGATTGTAGAAAAAATATTGACGTATAAAATGGCTTTTTATACGTCAGAAGAAAATGAAAGCGGAAAATTGCAGACACGGATTGATTCGGGAATTAGCTCGCTGACACGTTTAGTTCAGAATTTCTTTATCGATATCCTTCCTTTATTTGCGAATGCCATCGTGGCGCTCGTATGTATGTTTATGGCTAATGTGTACGTCGGATTGGTTGGGCTCGCAGTTATACCAATTTATTTCTACATCAGTCAAACACAAGCTGGAAAACTCAGTGGATTTAGACGGCAGATGCGAAAATATAGAGAATCCAAGAATAATAGAATCATTAATTTAATTGACTCTATATTGGTCATAAAATCTTTTGTACGCGAACCTGAAGAAGCAGACCGTCATGAGAAGATTCAATTTGAAATGACGGAAAATCAGATGCAAACACGAAAAACGAGTTTCATTTTTGATAGTCTAAAGAATTTTATTGAGCAGATAGCAGTTGTTGCAATTATTGTTTTAACTGCTTTTCTGGTGCTGGACAATCAGATTACAATTGGAGCGATTATGTTTCATATTATGTTATTTTCAAATGTTTCAGCTCCGATTCGTCAACTGCATCGTATCTATGATGAGGTAAATGATGCTTTAATTTACTCGGAATCATTTTTCGAAATATTGGAGTCTGATGATTTGATTGAGGGAAGCGGTACTTTTATACCAGATAAGATCAAAGGCCATATTGTGATTGAAGACGTATCATTTGAATATCCTAACGGAACCCATGCACTAAGAGATATTTCTTTTCAAATCAAACCAAATCAGATCACAGCACTTGTTGGATTAAGCGGTGCAGGGAAAAGTACAGTTATAAATCTTTTAGATAAATTTTATGAACCTACAGCTGGTCGGATTTTATTAGATGGAGTTGATCTTAAAAACTATGATACTAAATTTTTAAGAAAAAATATCGGTATGGTTCTTCAGCGCAACCATATTTTTAAAGGTTCTATTTTTGAAAATATTGAATATGGAAAGATAGGGAGTAGTAAAGAAGAAATTGTTAAGGCAGCTAAAGAAGCTTACATTCACGAACAGATTATGGAGTTGCCTCAAGGTTACGATTCTGGAGCTCATTTGCTTTCAGGGGGGCAACAGCAACGAATAGCAATTGCCCGCTTGTTTTTGAAAAATCCTCCGATTATCTTTCTAGACGAACCTACTGCGAATTTGGATGCCATTGCTACCGAACAAATAAAAAATAGTTTGGATGCTATAAAAAAGGATCGTACGGTTATTATTGTGTCTCATAGTATTTCCCAAATTATAGACTCCAATGAAATAGTGGTGATGGAAAAGGGTAGGGTAGTCGAGAAGGGCATTCATGAAGATTTATACGATCATCGTGGCACTTATTATAAGATCTTTTCTGCTATGGCTAATAGTCTCAATTTGGATAAAATTAGTAAAACATTAAATCATTAATGGTTTTTGCTGTGCAGGTACATACCTATCACTACAAGTAAAATACCGCTGATAGCCAAGTTGTTTGGGAAAGCAGTTTGCAATATGATAATTTCCCCTATTAATGTGAAAATCACTTCCATAGCCTGTGTCGCCTCAACGGCGGCAAGTCCTTTATGGTCATGTTGTACTAATTCTGTCCCTTTAAAAAAAAGTAGCGTTGCGATAACACCAGAAAATAAGGCTATCAATAAGGTCTGTAACAATTGACTTTCATCGGGAAGTCCATGCTCCTGAAAGCCAAAGAACATCAGAATAATCCAGAATGGCATGCTTGCGAGCGTCATACCCAATGTACGCTGGTACGTGTCCAATGAGCCTTTTGTTAAGGCCATCATTTTACGGTTACCAACAGGATAAGCAATTGCGGCTATTAGTACAGGAATAGTTCCGAGCAATATTGTTGACAACGGAGTAGATTTAGCCTCAGAAATTTGCATGACTAGGATACCCAAAAAGATGATACAGGAAAAAAATAAGGTCGCTTTAGAAAATGGCTGTCGATTTTCTTTACGTTGCATGAAATGACCTATAAACATACCGGCAATAATGGTAAATTCAAAGGTTCCTGCAACTAACCAGGAAGGACCATAGCTTGCCCCAAATGTCAACAAAGCATAGAAAATTCCAAATCCAAGTGTACTCCAGAGCAACCATTGCCCTAGATTTCTCTTCATTTCAATCAATAATTGTTTTAAATTTCCACGTATAATAACGATAAGTAACAATATCGGTAGCATCCATACAAAACGTAAGGCTGAAGACCACTGCCATCCACCTCCAGAAACTGCCATGATGCGGTTGAGGACAAAAGTGCTAGCAAAAAATAATGAGGCTAATATACCAAATGAAAGTGCTTTTGATTTAGTGGTAAGGAGCATGTTTATATAAGAATCAGGATTTGTAACTTCTAAAGTAATTAATGAATAGGACAATGTCAAGACCGATTATATGATATGTCTTGAAAAGATATTCTTTATTTATGCATCAATTGTTACTAAAATTTGTTTATTTTGCATCCTTAATAAAACATGAGTAAGAAAATTAATCATTATGATTATACAACCAAGAACTAGAGGATTTATTTGTTTAACCTCGCATCCAGAAGGAACTGCGAAAAACATTAAAAACCAGATTGAATACGTAAAATCTAAAGGTGAAATTGCTAATGGCCCTAAGAAAGTATTGGTCATTGGTGCATCAACAGGATTCGGTATTGCATCTCGTATTTCAGCAGCATTCGGTTCTGGAGCAGCAACAATTGGCGTATTTTTTGAAAAACCGGCAGCTGAAGGGAAACCTGGTACAGCTGGTTGGTACAATACTGCTGCTTTTGAAAAAGAAGCACATGAGGCTGGTCTTTATGCAAAAAGTATCAATGGTGATGCTTTTTCTGATGAAATCAAAAAACAAACTATAGCATTAATCAAGCAGGATTTAGGTCAAGTTGATTTGATAATCTATAGTTTAGCTTCTCCGAGACGGACACATCCAAAAACAGGTGTTTCATATGCTTCTGTTTTGAAACCGATTGATGTTCCTTTTACAAATAAAACAGTAGATTTTCATACTGGTGTGATTTCTGATATCACGATTAATCCGATTGATAATGAAGAAGATATTGCGAATACAGTAGCAGTAATGGGGGGAGAAGATTGGAAATTTTGGATTGAAGATTTAAAAGAAGCTGGTGTATTAGCAGATGGTGTTAAAACAGTGGCTTATTCGTATATCGGTCCTGAGTTAACATTCCCGATTTACCGTAACGGTACAATTGGCCGTGCGAAGGATGATTTAGAAGGTACTGTACCTGCTTTAAACGATTTATTGAAAGATATTAACGGTGTTTCTTATGTTTCGGTTAACAAAGCTTTGGTAACGCAATCAAGTTCCGCAATTCCTGTTGTTCCTTTATATATTTCTTTACTATACAAAGTGATGAAAGAAAAAGGTATTCACGAAGGTACAATTGAGCAGATGCAACGTTTATTTGCAGAGCGTCTTTACACAGCTGACGGTAAAGTTCAATTGGATGAAAAAGGTCGTATCCGTGTAGATGATTTGGAAATGAGAGCTGATGTTCAAGCAGAAGTAGCGGCACTTTGGGAAAAAGCCTGTACAGAGAATCTATCAGAAATTTCTGACATTCAAGGTTACCGTGACGAATTCTTTAACCTGTTTGGTTTTAATTTTGATGGTATCGACTATAATGCAGATACAAATGAATTGGTAAACGTACCAAGCATTTAAGCTGTTACTATTATATAATAAATAAAGGCGACCATTGGTCGCCTTTATTTATTATATGCTATTTTATGACACTTTTAAAGATTGTCGAAAATTGCTTTGTTCTGCAGATTGACTTTATTTATAAAAAAAAGAGACTGTCTCCATATTAGGTAACAGTCTCCTCTATTGTATATGATTCAATCGGAAGATTAGTGTTTGAAATGACGCACTCCTGTCGTCACCATTGCTAATCCTTTTTCATTACACATGTCGATTGATAATTGATCTTTGATTGAGCCTCCTGGTTGAAGAACTGCTGCAATACCCGCTTCAGCTGCAATTTCAACACAGTCAGGGAAAGGAAAGAAAGCATCAGAAGCCATTGAACATCCTTTTAAGTCAAATCCGAAAGCATTTGCTTTTTCAATAGCTTGTTTTAATGAGTCAACTCGTGATGTCTGACCAACACCTGAAGTGATCAATGTGCCATTTTTAGCAAAAACAATTGTATTTGATTTGGTATGTTTAACAATTTTGTTTGCGAAAAATAAATCTTCTAATTGAGCCGCTGTTGGGACAACTGTAGTAACAGCAGTCATTTGCTCAGGTCCTTCAACGGTATTGTCTTTATCTTGTTGTATAACACCATTTAACAATGTTTTGAATTGTTGTGATGGTAATTCAACCTCCTTACGAACTAGAATAATACGATTTTTCTTTGCGGTAAGAATTGCAATTGCTTCTTCTGAGTAAGCAGGTGCAATAAGAACCTCGAAAAATAAATTATTGATTTCAGTAGCAGTTTCAGCATCTACTTCACCATTAGTGATTAAAACACCACCGAACGCAGAAACAGGGTCACATGCTAAAGCATCCACCCATGCTTGTTTGATTGTAGGACGTGAAGCTACACCACATGCATTTGTATGTTTTAAAATTGCAAATGTAGGCTCCGTAAATTCATCAATGATAGCAACTGCCGCATCTACATCTACCAAGTTGTTGTAGGATAATTCTTTGCCGTTCAGTTTTGTAAACATAGCATCTAAATCACCATAGAAAACACCTTTTTGATGTGGATTTTCACCGTAACGTAATACTTGAGCTTTTTGTTCCGATTGTTTGAATACATCAAGCGTATTTTCTTTATTGAAATAATTGAAAATAGCAGTATCGTAATGTGAAGAAGTATTGAAAGCAAGCTTAGCAAATTCTTTACGTTGCTCCAATGTAGTTGTACCTTCTTGGTTTGCTAACATTTCCTCTAAAGCTGTATAATCATTTTTAGAAGATAGGATAACAACATCATTGAAGTTTTTAGCCGCCGCACGAATCAATGAAATGCCACCGATATCAATTTTTTCAATAATGTCCTCTTCAGAAGCTCCAGAAGCGACTGTTTCCTCAAATGGATATAAATCAACAATGACTAAATCGATTTCCGGAATTTCGTATTGTGCTAATTGCTGTTGATCGCTTTCTAAAGGTCTTCTCGCTAATATACCACCAAATACTTTTGGGTGCAATGTTTTTACACGACCTCCTAAAATGGAAGGATAGCTCGTTAAGTCTTCTACAGGAACTACATCAATACCTAAATCTTTGATGAAAGCTTCTGTGCCACCTGTAGAATAGAAGGTAACACCGTATTTGTTTAATAATTGAATTAATGGTGCTAAGTTGTCTTTATAATATACAGACACTAAAGCATTTTTAATCTTTACAGAATGGCTCATTAGTATAATTTGTTTGCTGGCGCAAAGATAGGTAAATAATAAGTATACACAAACCCTTTAGGAACGAATGAAAATAAAAAAGACTGTTCTACACAGTCTTTTTATTGTTATTTGTAAATTTTATCTTTTAAATCCGCGCAGATATCATCTGTGATCTTCCAGATCGGTTCAGGATCGTCCGTATTATTAATTATTACCTGATCACAACTATTTTTGTAGGGCAATAAGTATTCATTGTAAGACGGTAAAACATGGTTTACCCACTTATAACGAACATCATCTTCAAAATAACCACGCTCTATTAAATCTCGTCGTAATCTGCGTTCCAATGCGATATCTTGGTTTGCATCTAAAAATATCCGATGATCGATTAACTTATTTACTTCTGTATAATGATATATAAACAGTCCTTCAATAATCAAAATAGGTGCTGGTTTAATTTCCAGCATCTTTGGTTTTATAGCAGGGTTATTGAAGGTGTATTCTTCTTTATAAATTGTTTTCCCGTCAAATAGATCACTAATGTCTTTATAAAAAGCATTTCGGTCAATCGAAGTTGGAAGATCAAAATTATACAATTTATTTTCTTCCTGCGTCTTTGTATTTGCTGGTATGTAATAGTCGTCTTGTGAAATAAGCGTCACTTCGTCGGGACTAAAGTGTTTCAAAAAACAGTTTAGAAAAAATGTTTTACCAGAACCGCTACTACCTGCGATTCCAATGACATATGGTTTTTTATTCATTTAATATATAATATTCGAAAAGAATCGATCAGCACTAATCCTCTAAAGGAACTCCGTAAGTAATTTCGACTTGAAAGCGCTTATCTAAAGCGCCTATGTAAGCGGCCGCAGATTTTGATAAAACAACAATGGCGTTATGTGTATCTGCATTTTCATTAAATTTACCAACCACTTTGGCGTAGGTCACGCTTCTTGTCATCGGATTGGTAATTTTAAGCACGGTACCTACTGCTGCAGTTTTATGTAATGCTAAATTACTGGTCCCATTTTCATTCAGCCCATCTATCCAAACGCCAATTCCACGTTCCGTTTTCTCGCGAATACCATATTTGTTAGCTGCAATAACGGGTTCTTCTATAGCAGTGGTATCTGGACCGATGAATAGCGTGTCTGGTTTTTGAGGTATATTTATGTTGCTGTTATTAGGGATTTTTAATATTTGGCCTCCGCTGATACTGTTTGACCGCAGATTATTTGCCCTCTTTATTTCTTCAACAGTTACGTCAAATTTACGTGAAATAGCATAGAGAGTCTCTTGGTCACCAACTTTATAATCGATCAGTTCTTTTTGGGAGCCTTTAACCGTCGAATTCTTTGAATTGTTTGGAGTTACATAAAACATGCGACCAGTCGGGATTTTGACAATCTGGCCAAGAGCTAAAGTTTTGTTCCCATTTAATTCCGTTATTTTACCTACGGTAGTTTTATATTTTTTGCTTAACTGGTAATAGTTGTCGCCTTTTTCAATTTTGAAAAGAACATATTCTTGTCCATCAATTTTTTCAACTCCGATGGAGTCTGGTGCTGCTGCCATCGTAAATGTGCTCGCTGACACATTGTTATGATTTATCGCTAACATTGCTAATGATAAGAATGCTAGTGTTTTATATGTGGTAGATTTTGATAGAATGTTCATCATGTTTTACAATTATACTAAATACGATACAAATTCTTGTTTATTGTGTGTTAAAAGAAAAATCTGACACCCAATTTGAAAATAGATTTGCACCAGTTTTAAATCCAGATCGCTAATAATTAACGTTTCATCTAGAACTTGTTTTTTATCAGAAAGCAACAATCTGATGGTATATTTTTTGTCCCGTTTTTCATGATAAGACCATAGAAAATGATCATTGCATTTACTGATCCATAGATCTTCATTATTTTTAATATGCTTCAAAAATGAAGGTTTTTGTGCATTAAATTCCAAAGGAAAGACTATATCATTTTCAAAAGGTTTAATTTCTGAAGGTATTGTCGTTAAAATTTCTTTTGAAAGAAATGAGAAATACTGTTCGAAACCTGCAGTGATATGTTGTGGACGAACATGTACATAACCATTGAGTATCCCAAGATATTGGTATTGATGGTATAAATAAGTCGTATCTGGTTTCTGATGAAATAGCATCCAAACACCTGGAGATACAGGACTATTTTCAGAAACTTTCCTTAACACGACAACTTGATCTTGGATAGCCGCTAAAGTCCATTCCTTTTCTGGTAGTCTAAAATGATCTAAATACACTGTACCTTTAAAATCCAGAACTGTGATGTAAGGAATAGTATTTTCAGGATCGCGGCACTCAATAGCAATTAATCTGCTTATTTCATCTATTTCTATTTTCCAGACCGGAAATCTGAAGGTTTGAGAAAATGCGTTAGAAATAGTATATTTAGACATAGCAAATGTATTAATCGCTTGTTTATTTTTTTAATAATCTTATTTATGGAAGGCAAAATTAGTAAATCATTTTTAATAACAGTCTTTTTAAGCTTGGTATTATTCACATCAAGTTTTGCCCAAAAGGTGTATGTGTTTGAATTAAAGGATGATATAGGGCCAAGTGCCTGGCGTACAGTAAAACAAGTTTACGACAGCGCACAGAGTAAAAAGGTGGATTATGTGTTAATGGAATTGAATACATATGGAGGAGCCCTAAATTTTGCAGACTCTATCCGGACAAAATTGCTTGACTCAAAGATTAAGACGATTGTTTATATTAATAATAATGCAGCTTCTGCAGGAGCGCTGATATCCTTGGCTAGTGACTATATTTATATCCATCCGGGGGGAAGTATAGGTGCCGCAAGTGTTGTCAATGCTAATGGAGAAGTGCTTCCTGAGAAGTACCAATCTTATATGCGAGGACTGATGCGCGCAACGGCAGAGGTAAAACATCGTGATCCGAAATTGGCAGAAGCTTTTGTTGATCCTAATGTATCATTGCCGTCGATAAAGCAAGATGGACAATTGTTGACTCTAACGAGCAGTGAGGCTGTTAAGTTTGGACTGGCAAAGGGGGAAGTTAGCAATCGTAATATGATCTATAAAGACTTAAATATAGTCAATGTACAAGAAACTGTCTATCGTAAGGGTACAATTGATCATATAATCAGTTTTTTAATAAATCCAGCTGTAAGTGGTATACTGATTTTGTTAATAATAGGTGGTATTTATGCCGAAATGCAAGCCCCTGGTTTAGGATTTGCTATTGCTGTTGCGATTGTAGCGGCATTACTGTTCTTTGCACCACTCTATATTCAAGGTTTAGCTGCAAATTGGGAAATAGCTGTCTTTATAGTAGGACTTGTATTAATTCTTTTAGAAGTTTTTGTTATTCCCGGTTTTGGAATTGCCGGTATATTAGGAATAATTTTCGTTATTTGCGGTCTGACTTTTAGTCTTGTTGCCAATGATTTTTTAGATTTTAAACTCGCTTATCCAGGTATGTTATTTAATTCATTTTTATTAGTTGTAGGAGCCATGATACTGTCGATCATATTGATGGTCATCTTTGGAAAAAATCTGTTAAAGGCTCCAGTTTTTAGACGACTTGTTTTAAAGGAAGAGCAAAAATCGGAAGAAGGATATACCTCCTCTATTTTAAAGTCCAATTTATTGAATAAGGAAGGAGTAGCAAAGACTGTATTGCGCCCATCTGGTAAGATTGAAATAGAGGGAGTCTGGTATGATGCTGTGGCTTTGGATGGATTTATTGAGGAAGGGGAGGAGATTTATGTAGATAAGCATGAGAACTACAACTTATTTGTAAGACGAAAAGCAGAAAAGGCTTAAAGGTAACTTATACTAAAAAAGGCCTATTTCGTATGAAATAGGCCTTTTTTAGTACAATAGGATCTAGAATTTTGATCCTATCGTTAACATTACATTTGTTCTGCTATTCTTAACGTCAACACTTGGACTAACCGTATTCCAGTCGCCTTCATAAGTGATTCTATAAGGATTTTCTTTATAGTTGTTGGCATTATAAACACCTGTCAGATCAAGATATACACCACGGCCTAATTTAGCACCTAGACCAGCTGAAATGCCATAAGTTTTATACTCAGCATCTTTGTACGGATTACCATTATAATTGAAACCAGCTCTTCCGCTTAATATCTGATTAAATAATACCTCGCCACCTACGCGTACATTGAAGGCTGCCTGGTATGTATTTTTAATATTAGCATTCATCTGCTGCTCGTTTGAATTATTATTATAAACATCTCTATAGCGCATACTTGCATAATCGACAAATTCAACTTCCGCAGTTAATAGACCGGCAGAAAAATATTGTGTAAGACCAGCTGAAAGCTTATAGGGAGTTTGTAAGTTATAATCGTAAGAGGTGTCGTAATACTTAGATGCGAAATTATGGAATGACTTATCGGCATTTGGCTTAAAGTAGTTAATGTCTGTATAAGAGGTCGATTCATCTGTAATTGACATAAATGTAGGCGTTTTAGCCGTAAATCCTAAACTTAAAGAAGGTGTGGCTTTATAGATCATACCTAATTTAAAATCAAAACCAGATCCTTGAGTCACTTGGCCGTAATGGTCAAATAGTTCGTAGTCCACATCAACAAACTTTGCCTCTTCTCTATCTGCCTTAAGATAGTTTGATTCAGGATTCAACGCTTTAATACCAGCCGCATCTTTCGTTATGCCGTATTCTGTAAAAACAGCAGATTTTTCATAACGGAAGTCTGTTAGGCTGAAAGTTGCTCCGATATAAAATTTATTGCTATAATTAGAGCCAAAAGATAATGCTGTTTCAGATTTTCCACCTTTGGTCCATACTGAATTCAATTGTTCGCTCCCTTTATCTTCAGCTATTGGAAAATAAAATTTACCAACTTTATCAAATGCTTGATCAAACATAAAGGATGATTTCATGTCATTTGACCATTCTTTTCCATCTTCATCAATCATTCGATCTGCATACGCATGTGTGATCGAATTGTCACTATTCACGCCACTATAGTCTAATTTATTGTTAAAAAGATTCGTACGATTGTAAGCAATACCAACATTAAAATTTAACCAGCCTTTAGTTAAGTCTCCGCCGTAACGAGTGGTTGGTAAATGAAATACAACACCACCATTATCCAGGTTAAAATTGTCTGTTTTGCTATTGCTTTTGTTACCGAAATAATCCATCTTATTTTTCCCATATTGGTAACGTAAAGTTGCAGAAGCATCAGATTGGTTATAAAAACCTAAACCTGCAGGGTTTCCTGTTATAGCGCTAATATCACCACCTAATGCAGTTGAAGCACCTCCCATAGCCTTGAAACGAGCTGTTCCTCCATTGTCTCCTTGAGAAAACAAAAGTACATCTTCCGTCATCGACTGGGCCTTTGCGGTGCCAACCATACCTATAGCTAGTACACTCCCAAAAAGTATTTTTTTAATAGTCATATAGTTTTATATATAGTAGTAATGAAAGAGTGATTGAATTTTCATCAACCACTCTTCTTATGAATCATATTTATCTTGTACGGCCTCCACCACTGCGTGTAGCACCACCGCCTCCGCCACCACCTGATGAACGAGTGGCACCACCGCCACTGTTAAAGCTTCCGCTCGATTGTGATCGCATCGTTGGTTGCGATGAACGAACCGGTTCGCTAGAACGTGTTCGTGAAGGTTGATAAGTATCTCTACTTGTACTTCTTGTCGCTGGGTTTGATTGTTGTACTCTCGTTGAACTTGTAGAACGTGTTCTGCCTACATTACCATTTGAGTTGTTGTAATTATCGGAACGTGTTGAACGTGTTCTGCCAACACCATTATTATAATCACCTCTGTTGGTATTGCTTGAACCGATACGTGTTCTTCCTGCTCTGGTATCATTTGGATTATTGCTTGATGCAGAAGAACGTGTTCTTCCAACACTGCTAATTCTACCGTTCGCATCTCTAGAGACGACAGCATTCGAACGTGTACGTCCAGTAGTTCTTCCACCATCGCTGTAACGCGTACCTGATCTCGAACGTGTGTTGTAGTTATCACGGTAAGGTGAACGTGCTGCTAAGTCACGTGATCTGTGGTTACCCCAGTATCCGCCACCATAGCCACCACCCCAGTAGCCGCCGCCCCAATATCCATTACCCCAATATCCACCGTAGCCGCCGCCCCAGCCCCATCCTGGGTACCATGGATTGTAACCCCAGCCAGAACCATAGCCGAAACCAAAACCTAGGCCAATGGACCATCTGCCACCTCCAAAACCATTACCATATCCGAAACCAAATGAAGGACCATAAAAGCCTCCGTATCCCATTCCCATACCATACCAAGGATCAAAGAATGGATCAAAGTAGGTCATACCTGGTGAAGAATAATAAAATCGATTAATTCGATTCGCATATTCCAAGTCTTCGTATTTTCCTTCTTCATATTCTGCATCAGAATATTCATCACTATAATATCCGTTATCTTGGACTTGATCAGCTTCACTTTCATCCGCATAGTAGTAATCCGGACTTTGATAAGCTGGTCTTGCCTGGGCATTATTATTATAGACATCATCACTATGAGTGATTGGTCTGCTAGTAGTACAAGATCCCAGCGTAAGGGCTCCTGAAATCACAATAGCGCCGAGTAAAAAACTATTTTTTTTCATAATATACTAAGTCGTTATGTTCGACAATACAGTCTAATTTACTATCTTAGACCCAAATTTCAGATAAGGGTTTAATCGTGTTCTCAAAAATAATAAATATTTATTTTTAAAACTTATATTCCTTTATTAGACGGAATTCTTAATCACAATGTTACAATAATTTTTGAATTAATAATATGGGTAAAGGTATAACAAGTCGTGAAGAAGACTATTCGCAATGGTATAATGACCTTGTGATCAAGGCTGACTTGGCAGAATACGCTGCTGTGAGAGGTTGTATGGTTATAAAGCCATATGGATATGCTATTTGGGAGCGTATGCAAGCGGTTTTGGATAAAAAGTTTAAAGATACTGGTCACAGTAATGCTTATTTTCCTTTGTTCATCCCCAAGTCATTTTTCTCGAAAGAAGCATCACACGTAGAAGGTTTTGCAACAGAGTGTGCAGTAGTGACACATTACCGTTTAAAAAATGATGGTAACGGAAATATTATTGTTGATGAAGATGCTAAATTGGAAGAAGAGTTAATCGTTAGACCAACATCTGAAACGATTATTTGGAATACTTACCGTGGCTGGATTGAATCTTACCGGGATCTGCCAATTTTAGTGAACCAGTGGGCTAACGTTGTTCGTTGGGAAATGCGTACCAGATTATTTTTGCGTACCACTGAATTCTTGTGGCAAGAAGGCCATACCGCGCATGCAACTCAGGAAGAAGCAATTGAAGAGACCGAAAAGATGCTTCATGTATATGGTGACTTTGTTGAAAAATATTTGGGCGTGCCGGTTATACGCGGTCGTAAGACTGAAAACGAGCGTTTTGCGGGAGCGATAGACACGTATTGTATTGAAGCATTGATGCAGGACGGTAAAGCTCTGCAGGCAGGTACTTCACATTTTCTTGGTCAAAATTTTGCTAAAGCTTTTGATGTGAAATTTACTTCTAAAGAAGGTAAATTAGAGCATGTATGGGCAACATCATGGGGTGTTTCGACGCGTTTGATGGGAGCTCTGGTTATGGCACACTCGGACGATCAAGGTCTGGTATTGCCTCCAATGTTGGCGCCAATCCAAGTTGTTGTTGTTCCAATCTTTAAAACAGCAGAAGAGAAGCAAGCAATTGATACTTTTATCGATGCTTTGTCTGGCGAATTGAAAAGTAAAAATATTTCAGTGAAATATGACGATCGTGATACGCAAAGACCAGGATTCAAGTTTGCAGAATGGGAATTAAAAGGTGTACCATTGCGCTTAGCTATTGGAGCACGTGATATGCAAAATGGAACTGCTGAATTAGCAAGACGTGATACACAGACCAAAGAGACTGTTGAACAAGCTGGATTAGCAGATAGAATCGAAGGTTTATTGACTGAAATTCAGGAAAACATTTTTAAAAAGGCTTTGGATTACAGAGATTCTCATATTACTGAAGTAAATTCATATGATGAGTTTAAAGAAGTTTTGGAAACGAAAGCTGGTTTTATATCTTGTCACTGGGATGGCACTGTGGAGACAGAAAAACTAGTGAAAGAAGAAACAAAAGCGACTATTCGTTGCGTGCCTTTAGACGCGAAAGAGGAAGCTGGTATTTGTATTTTTACAGGTAAGCCTTCGACAAAACGTGTTTTATTCGCAAAAGCGTATTAATCTATAATCAATCACTCATGCGTTATCTCATATTAGGTTGTGGATGGGTAGGAGAGTTTGTCGCTAATTTATGGTTGAAAGAAGGACATGAAGTCTGGGCATCTACCACTACAGCAGAAAAATACCATCGGTTAATAACCGATGGTATTTTTGCATTTAAGCAAAATTTCGACGAACCACTAACTCCTGCTATTAATTTGCCAAAAGACTTTGATTATATCTTGGTGAGTGTTCCTGCAACAAATAAATCAACAATAGAAGACCTGACTAAAAGGTTTCTTCGAGTAAGTAACTTTCTATCCAGTTTACACTATAGTAAAATAATATTTTTAAGCTCAATTGGAATATATCCCGATGTTTCGAAAGAAATAGATGAGGATAGTTTTGAAGAAGATGAACTGCAGTCCAAATTACTGCTTGCTGAAAAATCTATTGGTGTATTCCCAAATACACATATTTATCGTTTAGGAGGCCTATTTGGTCAAAATCGCATTTTTGCTAAATATTTTCAGCAGAAAGAATGCACTACGGGTGGACAGCCTGCCAATTTTATTCATTTGGAAGATGTTGCGTCGCTGATAAGTGAGGGTTTTGTAAAGCCTTTAAACAATAAAATCTACAACGTGGTATGTCCTCATCATCCATTAAAGCAAGATGTTGTCGAAGCATCAGCACAGAAATACGGTTTTGATTTACCAACTGCTTTTAATAATAGTGATTCATTTCAGAAAATAGTAAAGTCAAATCGTTTGCAAAATGACTTGAATTATACTTTTAAATATGAATCTCCGTTAGATTTTTAATAAATTTACTTTTTCAGAATTAATATAAATATTAAATAATATGGCATATAAATTTGCAACTAAAGCGATTCATGCTGGTCAACAGTCGGACCCTACAACGGGTGCAGTGATGACTCCTATATATCAGACTTCTACTTATCAACAAGCTTCTCCAGGCGAGCATAAAGGTTACGAATATTCAAGAGGAACAAACCCTACACGGAAAGCTTTAGAAGACTGTTTAGCTGCTTTAGAGAATGGTCAGCATGGTTTAGCCTTTTCAAGCGGTATGGCCGCTACGGATTGTGTTTTGCGTCTATTGAAACCAGGAGACGAAGTCGTTACGGGAGACGATTTATATGGTGGTTCCTACCGTATTTTTACTAAAGTTTATGAAGCCTATGGAATCACTTTTAAATTTGTAAATACTTCAGATGCTGATGCTGTACGGGAAGCGATAACGGACAAAACGAAGTTAATCTGGGTAGAAACTCCGACTAATCCGACATTGAAGATTGCGGATGTTGCGGCTATTGGCCAGGTTGCTAAGGAAAAGAAAGTGCTTTACGTAGTTGATAATACTTTTGCTTCTCCATACCTACAAAATCCTTTGGACCTTGGTGCTGATATTGTTATGCACTCAGCTACCAAATATATTAATGGTCACTCGGATGTGGTTATGGGGGCACTAGTTATGAATTCAGACGAGTTATACAAACAATTATTCTTTTTTTATAATGCCGTAGGCGGAACTCCTGGACCACAGGACTCATTTTTAGCGCTTCGTGGCATCAAGACATTACATTTACGTATGGAGGCACATTGTGCTAATGGACGTAAAGTTGCTGAATATCTTAGAAGTCATCCAAAAGTGGAAAAAATTTATTGGCCAGGATTTGAAGATCATCCTGGACATGATATTGCTAAAAAGCAAATGCGTGATTTCGGAGGTATGATATCTATTGTTTTAAAAGGTGCTGATCTAAACGAAACATTTCGCATTTCTTCGCAATTTAAAGTGTTTACACTTGCTGAGTCACTAGGAGGAGTGGAGTCTCTGATTAATCATCCAGCAACAATGACCCACGGATCTATTCCAAAAGAAATACGTGAGAAAGTAGGTGTGGTCGATAATTTGATCCGAATCTCAGTTGGGATCGAGGATGCTGATGATTTGATTGCTGATCTGGAACAAGCGTTAGTTTAATAATAGATTAAAAAGTTTTAGCCGTCAGTTCCTCCTGATAATTTTATCGGGAGGAACTGATGGTTTTTATTTAAAAAGATGGCAGATTTTAATATTAAGGATTTTTTGGATAAAAAAGTCGAACAGTATAATCAACCCAATTTCATTCCGAATGATCCGATTTGTATTCCACATCGTTTTCAAAAGAAAGAGGATGTGGAAATCATGGGGTTTATAGCGGCAATATTAGCTTGGGGGCAACGGAAGACCATCATTAATAAATGCACAGAGTTGATAGAACGTATGGATGGAAGTCCACATGATTTCATCATGAATCATCAGGAGGTTGATTTAAAGCAGTTGCTCGGATTTAAGCATCGTACTTTTAACGATACCGATCTTCTGTATTTTATTCAGTTTTTTCGTTATCATTATAATCATTTTTCCTCTTTGGAAGATGCATTTTTAATTGGACAGGAAAATACGGGTACAGTTGTACTAGAAAAGTCTTTAGATGAGTTTAAAAATTACTTTTTTTCTCTTCCTGATTATCCATTAAGAACGAGAAAGCACATTAGTTCTCCAATACAGAAATCTACTGTTAAAAGGATCAATATGTTTCTGCGGTGGATGGTACGTCATGATGATAAAGGAGTAGATTTTGGAATTTGGAGCCGTTTAAATCAGAAGGATCTTATTTGTCCCTGTGATCTTCATGTCGAACGTGTCGCTCGTAAATTTGGATTAATAACTTTGGATCAGGTAAACTGGAAAACAGCGATGCAGCTTACTGAAAATTTGAGAAAGTTAGATCCATTGGATCCGGTTAAATATGATTTTGCTTTATTTGGCCTAGGAGTAGAACGTGAGTTGTAAAAAAGATCAGATGTTTCTTTGATCAACTGATCTGTTTTATAATTCCGAGCTTATAGCTATACGTTAAGCGGTATAATATTTTTTAATTAATGTAATAAACTGCTGTAAAACGGGATGTTGACTTTTGTTGTCATAAGCTAATATCACCTCTGTCTGAATATCCTGTTCTTTTAAAGCATGAAATTCTAATGGCAATTCGGTATTCTGTTTTGCAACCGAAGTTGGAACAAATGCGATACCTAATCCATTCGCTACCAATTCTAATATGGAATGCATAGTGTTACATTCGTGTACAATTTGTGGATGGAAACCGATCCGGTTTGCACAGGCTATGATCTGATTGTGGTAATCATCAGCATAACTTGAATTGTACGAAATAAAATCTTCTTGCATTAAAGTAAGTGCATGAATGTCCTTACCCCACTTTTTAGGCGTTGCTAAACAAAAGGAATCTTTAAACAAAGAATACACCTGAAGATTAGTTGTAAAGATAGGTGCTCGTAGTATTCCTAAATCAAGTTTTCCATTTTCTAATGCCATTTTTTGTTTCTGAGAAGAGGTCTCATACAGATAGACATGCAAGTAGGGGAAATCATTTTTGATTTGTTTCAATATCTTAGCCAGCATTTTCTTTGGGGTCGAACTAATGTAACCGAGTCTGAAATCTCCTGAAATAGCCTGATGTAATTGTTTGGTCATGAGCTTAGCCTTTTCCAGCTGCTGCATCAGTTGATCACATTCCTGTAAAAAATAGCGTCCTGCATTTGTTAATTCAACACGTTTATTATTTCGGTAAAATAAAATGACCCCTAATTCTTTTTCCAGATCTTTAATCTGACGGGTTAAGGGCGGTTGAGAGATATGCAATTTTTCTGCCGCACGACCGAAGTGTAACTCCGTTGCCACTGCTTTAAAATAGTGTAAATGTCTTAATTCCATCGATACTTGAAAGGTATTATTAATTGCCTAAAATAGTATTTTTAAAGTATTATTCAATGTTTTAGATTTGAAAATATTAAAAATTAGAAAGATGGAATATAAATCAACGCTAAAAGAAATTGAAGAACGGTTTGACCAGGATGTAGCACGGTTTTCAAATCTTGACACAGGACAGCAGACGACTTTAGATGCCTTGTTTAATATGGAACTGATTACTGATGGTATTGCCGCTGTGTATCCGGAATTAAATCACGTGCTAGATATTGGTTGTGGCGCTGGTAATTACCCTGTTAAATTAGCGCAAAAGATGTCCGATTTTGAGTGTACTTTGGTTGACTTAAGTCAGCCGATGTTGGAAAAAGCACAAGAACGTGTACAAGAAGTCATATCTGGACAGGTTCAGATATTAAAAGGTGACTTTAGAACTGCCGAGCTAAAAGAAAATCATTATGACGTTATTATTGCAACGGCGGTTTTGCATCATCTCCGTGATGACCAAGATTGGGAGCATGCATTTAAAAAACTGTATAGCTTACTCAACGAGGGCGGGAGTATCTGGATTTTTGATCTGGTGATTCATGATCATAATGCCATTCAAAAATTGATTTATGATAATTACTATGGTAGATACCTTACGGGTTTGAAAGACGAAACTTATCGTGACCATGTTTTTGCTTATATCGAGCATGAAGATACACCGCGGAGTTTAACTTATCAGCTTGATTTGCTTAAAAAAGTAGGATTCAATTCTGTTGATGTACTCCATAAAAAATTGAATTTTGCCTCTTTTGTAGCTTTTAAATCTCGAACTACAGCATCTTAAGAAGCATAGTTGATTCATTTTAAAAGACGATAAATTTTAGTTTGCAAATATCACCTTAGTAAGCTGCTGTTTAATAGGAAATATACTTATTATATACCTTATACTAAGGTACTATTTTTTAGAGATATTCTAAAGGGATAATAGAGGGTTTCTAGAGGTAAAACACTATAAACCCTCTATTAAAGCTCAGTTAAATCCGATGAAAATCTTACTGCATATTGAACGAGTATTAGCTGAAGTGCAAATCAGTCTTTTACATATTCATAAGAGGATGCAGATTTTGTTAAAAAATTATTATTTGTGACGATGACTGCCTATCCGCCAAATGATTTTCGTACTTTTATAAGCTATTTTAAATAACATATAATATTAGGAGAAAGCTTTGGATTTTTTAGCAGGATTGAACCCTTCTCAAAGAGGAGCTGTAGAACAAACTGATGGACCAGTAATGATAGTTGCTGGGGCTGGATCAGGAAAAACACGTGTTATTACTTATCGCGTTGCCCATTTAATACAAAAAGGAGTAGATCCTTTCAATATATTAGTTTTAACTTTTACTAATAAAGCCGCAAAAGAAATGCGTAATCGTATTATGTCGGTGGTTGGTGCTGAGGCTAAAAATATTTGGATGGGAACATTTCACTCCGTATTTGCCAAGATTTTGCGTGTAGAAGCTGAATTGATCGGATACCCGCGTAATTTTACGATTTACGATACGGATGATACGAAAAGTTTACTACGTTCCATTTTGAAAGAAATGAACTTAGATGACAAACTTTATAATGTCAATCATGTGTATGGGCGTATTTCTCAAGCGAAAAATAATCTCATATCGCCACAGGAGTATAATAAAAATGAAGCACTAAAAGCGGAAGATATTTCTAACGGGAGAGGTCAGTTAGGAGAAATCTATATGACCTATGCGCAACGTTGTTATCGTGCAGGGGCTATGGATTTTGATGATTTGTTGTTCAAAACCAACGTTTTGTTGAATAAGCATCCTGAAGTGTTGCATAAATACCAGCATCAGTTTAAATACTTGATGGTTGATGAGTATCAAGATACCAACTTTTCACAGTACTTAATCGTTAAGCGATTAGCTGCTGTTAATGAGAATATTTGTGTAGTTGGTGATGATGCACAGAGTATTTATGCTTTCCGTGGTGCAAATATTCAGAATATCTTGAATTTCCAAAAGGATTATCCTACAGTAAAGGTTTTTAAATTAGAGCAAAATTACCGTTCAACTCAAATGATTGTTAACGCCGCGAATTCGGTTATTGCTAACAATCAAAATCAGTTGGAAAAGAATGTCTTTTCTGATAATGAAGAAGGAGAGAAGATAAAAGTTTCCCGTGCATTTTCAGATAATGAGGAGGGCAAAATTGTTGCAGAGTTAATTTCGCAAGAAAAGTCTTTAAAATCTTATAATTATAAAGATTTTGCTATTCTTTATCGCACCAATGCGCAATCTAGAGCAATGGAGGAAGCTTTAAGAAAAATAAATATCCCTTATAAAATATATGGTGGTACTTCTTTTTATCAACGAAAAGAAATTAAAGATTTAATTGCATATTTTAGACTTACTTTTAATCCAAACGATGAAGAGGCGTTGAAACGTGTGATCAATTATCCTCGTCGTGGTATTGGTGATACCACGGTTGAGAAAATCGTGATCGCCGCAGATCAACATCAATACCGTCTTTGGGATATTGTAGCGAATGCTCAAATGTTTATGGACGGACGTAGTGCCGCTTCTGTTGGAGGATTTGGTCAAATGATCTTGAGTTTTCAAGCGCTGGCAAAAACTAATAGTGCTTTTGATACGGCAATGCATATAGCACAGCATTCAGGTATATTAAAGGAACTATATGAAGATAAGTCTGTTGAGGGATTGACACGGTACGAACATATACAGGAATTGCTCAATGGTATTAAAGAGTTTTCCGAACGCGAGGATATTGAGGAACGTGGGTTAGACATTTATATGCAGGATATTGCTTTGCTGACCAATGATGACAACGATAAAGATCCAAATGCGGATACGGTTTCAATGATGACGATACACTCGTCTAAAGGTTTAGAATTTCCTGTCGTATTCATCGTTGGCTTAGAGGAAAATTTATTTCCATCTCAGTTGGCACTTAATTCAAGGACTGAACTGGAGGAAGAAAGAAGATTATTTTACGTTGCAGTTACCAGAGCTGAAAAAAAATTATTACTTTCGTACGCAACTTCTAGATATCGATGGGGAACACTTAATAACTGTGAACCAAGCAGATTCTTGGATGAACTGAATCCATCTTGTTTGGATCTGGATTTTAAACCAAGACAAAGTTCTTCTGCAGAATCTGGAAGTTTCCAAGGTGAGCGTATTGCCTGGCAGCAAAAAGAGACGGATAGTTTTTCGAAACCTAAGCCGAAACCTTTTAAAACTACCTCGATATTACCCAAAGCGCATACACCTTCCGCTGGTTTTACTCCATCCGACACAAATAGTTTGCAGGTTGGCATGGAAGTAGAACACGAAAGATTTGGTTTCGGAAAGGTTGTTAACCTCGAAGGATCAAAGGGAGAAGTAAAAGCAACTATTTTCTTTAAAGACTTGGGACAGAAACAATTGTTGCTTAAATTTGCAAAACTGAGAATTATTCAATAATTTAATACCAAAGTACAGAATACAACGTTGTATTGGTACTGAAATTCACTATATGAACTTTGACTACAACAGCACAAGACCGAAGCTAATCCTAGCTGAATACGGTAGGAATGTGCAAAATATGGTAAACTATATTTGTGATTTACCTACAAAAGAAGAAAGAAATAAGTATGCTCAAGTTGTCATTGATATGATGGGGGTGTTAAATCCTCATTTACGCGACGTGGCAGATTTTAAGCATAAATTGTGGGATCACTTGCAAATTATTTCTGATTTCCAGATTGACGTGGATTCTCCATATCCTAAAGCAACTCCAGAATTGGTGAAGCATGAGCCAGAATTGTTATCCTATCCGCAGCATAATATCAAGTACAAGCATTATGGTTTTACAGTGGAGAAAATGATTAATAAGGCAATTTCCATTACGGATGAAGAAAAACGTCAAAAAATGGCGCTTTCAATTGCCAATTTCATGAAGATGGCGTATACAACATGGAATAAAGATGCGGTAGCAGACGAATTTATTATTCAAGATTTAGCAGAATTGTCAAGTAAGGTATTGCAATTGCCAGAAGGTACAGTTTTGACCAAACAAGATTTCAAAAGTGCGCCTCCGGGAAATAGAGTTAAAGGAAATAATCCGACACAAACTACTAATAACAATTCCGGGCATTCTAATAATAACCATAGTCGGAGCAACAACAATAATAACTCAAATAACAGAAGACCTTCGGGAACAAATTCGTTCCAAAAACGAAGCAATTCAGGTGGCGGAAGTAGTAACAATAACAATAGACGTCCTTACCAAAATAATAATAACAGCAACAATAATAATAGCAATAGTAACAGCGGTTATAAGAGAGGATAATTGTTAATACTTTAAGTATGATATAAGGCAATTGTGAAGTGATTTATATTTCTTTTCAATTGCTTTTTTTCTTATAACATCAAAGGAAATATAAAAAGATATAGGTGTACGCATGAATGCATTTGAAATCAATGGCGGGAAGCCATTAAAAGGAGAGATTATTCCTCAGGGAGCGAAAAATGAAGCATTACAGATTTTGTCTGCAGTATTGTTGACTGAAGAACCCATCACAATTAGTAATGTTCCAAACATTAAGGATGTCAATAAATTAATAGATCTCTTAATAGCATTAGGTGTACGTGTCAATCGTATTGATGAGGATACTTATGTTTTTGAAGCTAAGGATATCAATATAGATTATTTCCAATCGTCAGAATTTAAAGAAAAAGGAGGGAGCTTAAGAGGTTCTATTATGATTGTAGGACCCTTATTAGCACGTTTCGGGAAGGCAGCTATTCCAAAACCCGGAGGCGATAAAATTGGTCGTCGTCGCTTGGATACTCACTTTTTGGGTTTTGAAAAATTGGGAGCCAAGTTTATCTACGATTCGGAAAATCATTTCTTTAATGTCGATGCTACTCAATTAAAGGGAGCTTACATCTTGTTAGATGAAGCATCTGTTACAGGTACTGCTAATATTGTTATGGCGGCAGTATTGGCTAAAGGTAAAACTGAAATCTATAATGCAGCTTGTGAGCCTTATTTGCAACAGTTATGCAAAATGTTGAATCGTATGGGAGCTAATATCTCCGGTATTGGTTCAAATTTGCTCACGATAGAAGGTGTGGAGCGTTTGGGTGGAACAACACACCGTATGTTGCCAGATATGATTGAAATTGGCTCTTTCATCGGATTAGCAGCTATGACTGGTTCTGAAATTACCATTAAGGATGTCTGTTACAAAGAATTGGGGATTATTCCTACCGTATTCCAACGTTTAGGAATTAAAATGGAGTTGCGTGGTGATGATCTTTTTATTCCAGCGCAGGATTCATACGAAATAGATACATTTATTGATGGTTCAATTTTAACAATATCAGATTCACCTTGGCCAGGATTTACACCAGATTTATTAAGTATTGTTTTGGTTGTGGCAACACAAGCAAAGGGAAATGTATTGATACACCAAAAAATGTTTGAAAGCCGTCTTTTCTTTGTTGATAAACTGATTGATATGGGGGCTCAGATCATACTTTGTGATCCACACCGTGCAACTGTAATCGGATTGAATAAAATGTATCCTTTACGTGGAATTGAAATGACTTCACCTGATATCCGTGCAGGCGTATCTTTATTGATCGCAGCATTATCTGCAAAAGGTACTTCAACTATTCATAATATCGAGCAAATAGAGCGTGGTTACCAGAATATCGAAGAGCGATTAAAGAAATTAGGCGCTGATATTCGTCGCGTTGATGTTGCTCCTAAAGGACACTAAAACATGTTATTGTCATAATTTGATATTGTATAGTATTTTAGTAGATTTTATTTAGATCTTATAATATCTTTGGTTAATCAAGTGTTTAAACATATAAAATAGATTAAGTTAGTTATGAAAAAATTATTAGTATTACCTGCTATCGCAGCTGTTATTATGTCTTCTTGTGCTGGAAATCCAGAAGGAAAAAAAGCGGAAGTGCAAGATTCTGTTGCGACAGAACAAATTGCTACTCCAGCTGGAGAGGTGTTTAATGTAGATGCAACACAGTCAAAAGTTGTATGGACCGGAACGAAAGTGACAGGTGCACATACAGGTACGATTGCGATTAAATCAGGTTCATTAAATGTGAATAATGGTGTGTTAACCGGTGGTACGTTCACATTGGATTTGAATACAATTAGTTCTACAGATCTTGAAGGAGAGTACAAAGAGAAATTAGATGGCCATTTAAAAGCTGCGGATTTCTTTGATGTTGCTAAATTTCCTGAAGCTACATTTGTTGTGACTAAAGCTGAAGCTGGTGCTACAGCACAAGATGTGAAAATTTCTGGTAATTTAACAATCAAAGGTATTACTAAAAATATCTCATTTGATGCTAAGGTAATTGAATCAAATGCTACAACAATCAAAACAGAAGCTGATTTTAACATCGTTCGTGCTGATTGGGGTGTAAGTTATGAAGGTAAAAAAGATGATTTAATTTCTGCTGAGATAAACTTTAAGGTTTCTCTAGTAGCGACTAAATAAGCTCATTAGAATAATTATAAAAAAGGGAGTGATACACATCGTATCACTCCCTTTTTTATAATAGCAAATCTAGTAAGTAATAAGATCTGTTATTTCTTAAGCGACATCTCGTAAGTCAACTGCAACAACACGTGATACACCTTGTTCTACCATGGTAACTCCATAGATGATGTCTGTGCTCGCAATTGTTTTTTTGTTGTGAGAAACTACTATAAATTGTGAGTTCTTAGAAAAATCACGAATGATATTATTGAATTTATCAATGTTAGTATCATCTAATGGTGCATCTACCTCATCAAAAATACAGAATGGTGCAGGCTTCGAAAGATACAGTGAGAATAGAAGTGCTGTTGAGGTGAGTGTTTTCTCTCCTCCTGATAGTTGATTGATCGACAATGGTCTTTTTCCTTTAGGACGCGCAATAATATCAATATCCGAATCTAACGGTTTAGATGGGTCTGTAAGGATTAAATCACAGCTATCTTCTTCGTTAAATAGGGAGCGGAAAACTTTGATGAAATTATCACGAACACTATTGAACGTGAACATAAATTGTACCTCTGCAGTATCATCAATCTCTTTAATGGTTGCCATTAAAGATTCTTTTGCCTCCAATAGATCTGATTTTTCTTTATTGATGAAGTTATAACGTTCATTCATCTCATCGAAAGCCTCTTTGGCCATAAGATTGATTGAACCGTACTCATTCAATTGTTTTTTGAGTTTCGTACACTTGGCGACAAGTACATCTTGATCTTCTGTGATTGTTGGCGTTTCTTCTTGTTCTAATAGATCTTTTAATTCAATATTAAACTCTGCAGAAAGGCGTTCTTTTAAAGTATTAAGATCAATCTGAAGTGCTGTTTTCTTATCTTTTATTTCAGAAATTAGGAGATCATCTTGTTCTTTTGATCGACGGTATTGTATAATTTGCTCTTCTAACTCATTTATTTGTTTACGAACACCATAGTAGCTCTTTTCTAATTCTTCTAAACCTTTTTCCAGTGCATCCTTCTGCGTATACATTTCCACCAGATCTTGGTCTTCTTCATCTACAAATTGGGCTGTATTTTTTAAAGATAACTGTACTTCTTCGAGATCTTTTGTATTACGTTCGATACGAGATTGAAAATCCTCCTGCTGCGTTTCGCGGAATTCGAGATCTTTATTGATGTTTGAAACTTTATTCTGTTGCTGATGGTATCCGAGATTTCCTTGATTGTAACTTGCGGATTTTTCAGTTAAAATCTCTGAAATTTCATTAAATCTGTCCTGAAATTCTTGAAGATCACCTACCTGCTGCTCACGTTCGTTTTTGAAATCTTGAATTTGAGGTTCGACAATCAGTAAATCATTTTCAATAGCTATTATTTTATCTTGAATATCCTTCTTGCGGTTTAGTGCATTAGTAATGAAGGTTTGATATTGTTCTTGTTTTGTTTTGACAGATATCAATTCATTATTTAGACGGTTTAGTTGAAAACGAAGCTCATCAATCATTTCCTTTTGGGAATTAGACTGTAATGCTGCTAAACGTCCGGATTCATCGGCTATTTGATCCTGTAGCTTATTGATGTTTTCATTAAGAGCTTTGATTTCCTTTGCTAAGATTTCGATGTTTTTAGCGCGTCCGATTCGTTTACCTTCAAATAATCCCACAGAACCACCTGATAGACCTAACCTGTTTTTCGAAAATTTACCATTTTTCTGCAAAATAACAATATCTCCCTCGGGCAATGGTAATTCAAGTTCATGGTCGCGTTCTCGTTGCAAAATATAGACATTTTGTAATAAAACTTCGCAAAGAGGTTTGAATTTGTCATCAACAGTAATAACATTCAAAGCTGGAGTTAAGATATCATCATTAATCGATGAAGATGTCTTTATGGATGGGATGGCATCCAATATGAAGAAATTTGCACGACCACGTGCAGCATCGCTTAAAAGATTAATCGCCTGTACCGCATCTTGCTGTGTTTCCACGACATAGTGATTCATGATCGATTCCAGGTAATTTTCAATAGCTACGCGGTAGTCTTCCTCGCAAAAAAGAACATCTGAAAATAATGGCGGTTGTTTTTTCCAACCTGCATTCTTCTTTAAAAATCGGATTGAATCAGGAAAGCCTTCTAAATTATCAATTAAGGATTTAGTTAAGTTATATTCATTCTGTTTCGCATCTGCTAACCTTGACTCTTTATTTAATTCGTCCTTAAGGGTATTTATATTTGCTGTATGATTTTGAATTTGCGATTGCAATTCTTCTTCCATCTGTATGGCAGTCTCATACTGTTGTTGCTGCGTTTCTACACGGCCCTCTAATTCAGCTACAGTAATATTAAATTGATTTAACTCGGCTTCTTTGGATTCAGTATCTGTTACCGTTCGGATGGATTCTTGTAATAAAGCTTCTTTTTGAATATTTAAAACAGCAATATCTTTTTCAAGCTTATAGATATTGTCCTGTAAAGTTGTAGTGGCCTTGTTATAACTGTCTAATTTTCCTTTGGCAGTTTGTTGCTGACCTCTTAGCTCTTCGACTTCAAATTTATCTTTTTCTAGGTTTGTTTGGAAATTATCCAATTGCTGTTGCTCATGAAATAACTCTTCATTTAACCTTTTGATCGTATAAAGAACATGATTGAGTTGTTGATTGTCATTGTTGATTTCAAAATTCAATCTGCTTTCTTTATCCTGAAGATTCTTAAGCTGTTCGTTTTTAACTTTTTTTTCCGACTCGTAATTTCGGATTTTATTAATAAATTCCTGGGTGGCTTTCTGTTGTATGGAAACATTTTTTTCCTGCTCCAGATTGTCTTCTCGGATTTGCTTTAGTGCATTTTCAGCTTTATTAATATGTTCTTGTGCGTCGGTACTCTGCTTGTTTAATTTGGATTCCTGACCTTGGAGACGTTCCAGTTCACTGCTAAAATCGGCAATGCGGTAATAGGCTAAATTGATACTACTCTGGCGGTATTCATCTTTTAAAAGCGTATATTTTTCTGCTTTTTTAGCTTGTCCTTCTAATGATCTTAGATTTTTGGTAATCTCAAACATTAAATCATCTACGCGACTCAAGTCAAGTTCAGTATCTCTTAGCTTATTTAGCGTTTGTTTTTTACGGACTTTATATTTGGATATTCCAGATGCTTCTTCAAATAGATTTCGACGGGAGTTTTCTTTATTATTGATGATTTCATCAATCATTCTCAGTTCGATGATCGAATAAGAATCTGCTCCAACTCCTGTATCTAAAAACAAGTCTGTAATATCTTTTAAGCGACATTTTACATCGTTCAATCGGTATTCACTATCACCGTTTCTAAACAGCTTACGTGTCACAGTGACTGTTGTAAATGCTGTTGGTAGTACGTTTTTATTATTGTCAAAAGTGAGTGAAACTTCTGCCAGGTTTGCCGCTTTACGATTTTTCGTCCCATTGAAAATGATGTTTTCCATTTTTTCTGAACGGAGCATACGTGTACTCTGCTCTCCCAAAACCCAACGTATCGCATCGACGACATTTGATTTGCCACAACCATTTGGGCCCACAATTGCGGTGACGCCTTCATTAAAATTGATTGTAATCTTATCGCCGAAGCTTTTGAATCCTTTTATTTCTAGTTTAGTTAACTGCATTTATACTACAATTTTTCTGCATTAAATAGGAAACGAAATTAAGAAATAAGTTCAACTTATTTGCACGATTTTGGGATTCGGGAGCAGAAGTTTAGCTAACTCTTTGGTTATGTCTGACAATCAAAATTGCTAATAGTAAACTATTAGCAATTTCCGGTTTCACTGTCGCAGCTAGGTCCTTCATTATCATTCATGATAATAACTGTTTTAGCATCTTCATATGCTTGACGGAGTGTCTGTTCAAACATTTCTAAAGGTTGTGCTCCAGCAATACCAAACTTTTGATTAAATACGAAAAATGGAACGCCACGTAAACCTAGATTTACACCTTCTTGAATATCCTGAGTGACTTCGTAAGTAAAACGATCAGAAAGCAGCATTTCTTGGACTTCTTTTTTGTCCATCCCCACTTCCGCAGCAAGGTTTACTAATATATTGGTATCATTAACGTCTACTCCTTCACTGAAATGGGCTTTTAGTAGGCGTTCTTTTAAAATATTACCAAGACCATGCTCTTGTGCAAAATGTATAAGACGATGTCCATTGAGGGTATTGACAATTAGTGATTTTTCGAAATCAAAATCAATCTCTAGAGATTTTCCTATGGACTGAACCTGTTGCATCATACCTAAAGTTTCTTCCTTAGTTAGACCTTTTGCATTTTTAATGTACTCTACTGCGGGAATACCAGCTGCACCTTGTGGGAATTGCGGGTGTAGTTGATAAGATTTCCAAATAATCTCAACTTCATCACGATGAGGAAATGCAGCTAATGCTTGTTCCAATCTTTTTTTACCAATATAACAAAATGGACAAACGATGTCCGACCAAATTTCTATTTTCATAATGTATGTTTAAGAATCGGGAACTCCTAATAATTGAGTTCCCAAAATATGTTTTAGTTGAATTTAATAATGAAATCTTCGTGGCTTGGTCTTACTTTCTTTAAGTTAACTAACCAATCGTTTGCTTCATCGCGGTAACCCAGGGCTAAGATTGTAACCGATTTAAGGCCTAATTTGTCTAACTCAAGTAAGGCATCTAACTGTTGGTTGTTAAAACCCTCCATAGGAGTTGCATCAATTTTTTGTTCTGCCGCCGCGGCTACGGCTAATCCAAAACCAATATAAGCCTGACGTGCCGCATGGTTAAATTGCTGTTCTTGGGACAACGCTGATAATTGTGTATAAAGATTGTTTTTATAATCATCTGCAAATCCTGATGGCAATCCTCTTTCTTCCGCCTGTTGCGCAAATGGTGCTTCTACACGTTCTTTAGTATAGGAATCGTAAGCTGCGAATATTAAAATATGTGAACTGTCTACGATTTGGGATTGACCGTAAGCGATAGGTTGAATTTTTGCTTTCAATTCGCGATTTGATATTTCAATTACTCTATAAGGGTGTAGCCCAGAAGAGGTAGGAGCCAAACGAGCAGCTTCTAAAATGTAATCAACTTTTTCTTGTGCTACTGGAGTGCCATTCATCTTTTTTGTGGCATATCTCCATTTTAAATCTTCTAATAAACTCATGTTATTTATTGTGGTGTTTTAATGATATAATAAATCCCTCAATAGCATCTGTTAGGATAGGGGATACTACTTCTGGATCTGTTGCTGTATTTGATATGAATTCGATGGTAATAATACCATGTAAAATAGACCAAAAGGTTTTGAATTTTAAAAATAGATCAATTTGTTCGACTTGATTCTCTTCAATACATTTGGAAATACAATTTAACATGACATCTGATGCGACTTTCATCTCTTTGATACTGTTCACAACTTCGCATTGGGGAATACCCAAACCGAACATAATTTCATAGTATTTCTTATTTTCGAATGCGAATTTCCAGTAAGATGTCGCTAGATGATACAAGTTCAGGTCTGCGGTTCTGCTTGAATCTACAGCAGATGCAAGTTGTGTTGCCAGCAAAGAAAAACCGACTTTTGTAAAATAGGCTACAATAGCATCTTTGTTTTCAAAATGCTTATAGATAACAGGAACACTATATTCAATGGCATCTGCTATTTTTCTAATGGATAGTGCTTGCCAACCTTCCTCCTGTACAATAAGCCAGGATTGTTCAATTATTTGTAACCTAATTTTTTCTAAATCTCGCAATTTTCGCTCTGATACACCCATCTTTAAAACTTTAGTTAACAGTGTTAGCAAAAGTAACAATGATTTTTTTTAAATTAAATAGCCTGTAAAATTTAGTACATTTTTATGACAGATTATAATTATTCAAGATTATAATTATTCAATCGTAGAGTTTGTCTAAAAAAGCAATTTGTTATTATTAAAATTTGGCTGCAGTACTGGAAGTAATTAGAGGTCATTTTTTTATTTGCTCTTATTTTATAGCTGTTTACAAAATCAAGTAACTCGTTCTTTAGCTAAAATTTTCCGCGTAGCATTTGTTTTTGTCTAAAAAAATTAGTACATTTGAAGTTGATGTAAAATTAATTACTACAAGTTTTTTAATTTTTGTCAGTTTTTAAATATAAATCAGTGCTAAAACTTACCGGTTTTACCTTCTCCATACACTATTGATTTTTTTAAAAATTGACCTGATATTTTGATTTATCAATATATTGGTTCTTCTCCACCAGTTAGTTTTCTGATCATTTATATTTTTCAGTAGGCTAGCCATTTCAAGATACGGCATCACAGGTTTTATTCAGACGTCTGGCGGTAGAGTCAGCGTATTATTCAGTCACTTTAAATTATACGAAATGTTAGGATTTATTATGAAATTTTTATTAACGGTTATTGTTTCAACTTGGTTAATTATGCAGGGTACTACGGGTAGCTTCTTGAGCATACCTGTTCTTTTTGCAATATTGGTGTTTGCTTTGTTTATATGGGATTCCATTATTTCTTACCGTAAATCGGAGGAAAGAAAAGAAAACTTACAACATTTGAATGATTTCTTTAAATATAAACAAAGTAAATACCGTGGTTTATAAGAAATGTTTTCTTTTGGTACATCCAATTTAATGCAGTGTTGATTTTTATCCACTGCATTTTTTTATGTCTGTAACTAGAGCGAGTTTAAGAAGGAGTTGACCTCTCCACTGAATTTTTCGGGCTCTTCCAAATTAGGTAAATGACCTGATTCCGTAAATTCAATAAATTTAACGTGGGCAATATTGTCAAGTAAGGTTTTGGTCTGTAGATCTGTGATTAACTTATCTTCTTTCCCTTTGATGACCAATGTGGGCACTGTTATAGTGTTTAACATAGCTGTTGTATCTGTACGGGCCGCTAATGCTAATTGTGTCGCACAAATGTTTTGCAGATCGTTTCGCCGAATGGCACTCTTTATTGTTTCAATCGCTTCTGGGTTTTCAGTTAATGTCTTTTTTGAAAATACTGTTTCAATAAAACCTAATGAAAATGGACGTTTTCCATATTTTAGTAAAGCTTGGATTGAATCAAAACGTTTTTGTTTTGCCATATTGTTATCGGCAAAAGAATGGGTGTCACTTAAAATGAGTCCTTGAAGTGTACTTCCTATTAATTCGTAAGTGCGCAGTGCAATGTAGCCTCCCATCGAAACACCACAAAGTACAACGTTATTTAAATTTAAATGTGTGATGAATTGGATTAAATCCTTTGCAAAAACATCCACACTAAAAAAGCCATGACCTCGCGTGCTGTGTCCGTGTCCTCTAATATCGATTGCTATTCCGATAAATTGTTCGTCTAATTGTTGCATCTGTGCACGCCACATATTTTTATTGAAAGGGAAACCATGTAAAAAGATAACTGTTTTTTCAGCTTTATCTGTCTTACTAGGTCTTATCATATATGAAATGCTGATGTCGTCAATACGTATTTTGCTGAGTTTCGTTTCTTTTTTGGACATAAGTACGTCTTTGTGAAAAAAAATATTAAAAAAATAACCTTTGTAAATGTAATACTATCAATAAGATAATAAAAATATTACTTTTTTTGTCTAAAAAAGTTTAAAAATAGTTTGCAGAATTGAAAAAAGTCCCGATATTTGTATCACCAAACAAAAGGGTATGACTTTAAATAAAAGTCGCTCAAAATGCACTCATGGCTCAATTGGATAGAGCACCTGACTACGGATCAGGAGGTTAGGGGTTCGACTCCCTTTGAGTGCACTACTAGAAAGCTTAGTCCATTACGACTAAGCTTTTTTTGTTCCATTCCAAATTATAAATAGAAGGTTTCATCATATAGTTTAATTGGGGTTAATAGGAATATGACACTCCGTTTAAACTCTTTATTTAACTATCCGCTATTTTTGTTGCTATATTTAAATTTCGCCAAAATGAATTATAAAAGTATTTGTCTGCTTTTTTTACTTTTCACTTTCAAAATAATATCTGCCCAGCAAGCTCATTATCCTGATAAGCCTAATATTCATGGAATGTTATTGATGGGGATGGAGACTATATATGCTGAACATTTACCTATGTTTCATCAGCCACACGACTATCAGATTATTCTGGAGCTTGAATTTTCTAAGGCCGATCTAGAGCAATATCGCACTAGCCGTTTAGCATTTCCTGAAGAATTTGTTTATACGATTGAACCAGAAGTTTTTGTTTTGCCAGAAATGGTTAATAAGACCAAAGTATTTAAGGCAAATGTATATAGAGGTCATTTTGAAAGGGGAGGATTTAAGCTTTTAGATTCGATTTCTCTTAAAATCAAGCAGGTTGTCTATTATAAACAGTTTGATAAAGATAATCCAAGGCCTGTAGATTTGCAGTACATCTTATTCGGAAATATGAAAGAACAATTTCTGAGCCATTTGATCAGTAGAAAACCTGATTTTCATGAGGTTTTGTCTGTTAAGTTGTCGGATGTTAAGCAGATGAAAACAGATAAGTCTTATCAGCTGCTCGTTTTGAAGGAAAGGGAGAATCGTGTTCCTTTTTCTTGGAGTAAGTCGAAGGCAATGATTCTGGGAACTAAACGACCGGTTAGTTTTATAAACCACAAACAGCTGTATGTTGAATTTGGTGATTTGGAATAAAGAATATTCCATATTCCTTTTATACGAGTCTTCCTGGTTAAAAGGTCTTTATTTTCTTCTATTTTTAAAATAAGATCTAGTTTATGCGTTGACAGAGGTACAGGTAAAGTATTTCAAATGCAATCAGCATTTTATATAGTAACTGAAAAAATTGCTTTAGAGTTTTGGGAAACTTTTTTTAATTATTTTAAGATAATCCTTTCAAAGATGAAATAACTTGAATACGTATAATGGGTGATTTAGGGATTAAAAATTCTTCTTTGGTGGTTATATATATCGAATTTCGCCGTGTGCGAGCTCTTTATATCTGTTGATTATGATTAAGCATAATTGTATTTGATTGATGATTTTTTATTTTGTTTCATTATCAGTCTATTAGATAAAAATTGAAAAAAAAATTTGGAGGCAGTGCTATTTTGCCTATATTTGCATCACCAAAACGGAAGAACAGCAATGAAGATGACGTAATGGTTGACGCGCTCATGGCTCAATTGGATAGAGCACCTGACTACGGATCAGGAGGTTAGGGGTTCGACTCCCTTTGAGCGCACTATTTGAAAAGCCTAATCAATATAGCGATTAGGCTTTTATTTTTTTACTCTATTACTCTAAATACTACTATGCTAAACCTTGTAATATTTGGCCCTCCGGGGGCAGGAAAGGGAACACAATCGCAGAAGCTTATCGATAAATATCAGTTAGTTCATGTTTCAACAGGTGATATCTTTAGAGCTCATATTCAAAACCAGACAGCTCTAGGTCAACAAGTCAGTCAGATTATTGCTGACGGAAACTTAGTGCCTGATTCGGTTACGATTGCGATGTTGGAAGAGGAGGTGAAGAAAAATCCGGACGCAAAAGGATTTATTTTTGATGGCTTTCCACGTACTGTGGCACAAGCAGAGGCGTTGGACGCATTTTTAACTGGTATTAATTCTTCTATCTCTGTAGTTATAGCTTTAGATGTAAATGAAGATGAATTAAAAACACGCATTGCTAAACGTCAGGAGATTTCTGGCCGTGCGGATGATGCTGCTGATAAATTGGTAAAACGTATTGATGAATATTTTACAAAAACTATTCATGTGTTACCATATTATGAAGCACAAGGTAAATTGTCCAAAGTAAACGGTATTGGTGATATCGATTTTATTTTTGGAGAATTGACTGCTATTATTGACAATTATTAAATAATAAAGCGGAGACGTTTTAATAACAAATATATTTTATTTCTATGGCGCAAGGTTCTAATTTTGTCGATTATGTGAAGGTGTGTTGTCGATCGGGACACGGAGGATCAGGCTCAGCGCACTTACATCGAGATAAAACAACCATGAAGGGTGGACCCGATGGAGGTGATGGTGGTCGTGGAGGTCATATTATCCTTAAAGGGAATACACAATTATGGACTTTATTGCACCTAAAATATAGGAAGCATATCATTGCTTCCAGTGGTGAATCAGGTAGTTCCGCTACAAGTACGGGTGCCTCAGGGAAGGATGAAATTTTAGAGGTTCCTGTAGGAACAGTGGCTAAAGATGCTGAAACGGGAGAGGTTTTATTTGAAATCACTGAGGATGGAGAGATGCAAATTTTAACTCCCGGTGGTAAAGGTGGGTTAGGTAACTGGCACTTTAAATCTTCAACTCAGCAAACGCCACGTTTTGCGCAGCCGGGTCTACCTGGACAAGAGCGTTGGATTATTCTAGAATTGAAAGTATTAGCCGACGTAGGATTGGTTGGTTTTCCAAATGCGGGAAAATCTACATTATTATCTGTTGTTTCAGCGGCGAAACCTGAAATTGCGAACTATCCTTTTACTACCTTAGTTCCTAATCTTGGTATCGTGAGTTATCGTGATGGGAAATCTTTTGTAATGGCAGATATTCCTGGTATTATTGAGGGTGCCTCTAAAGGTAAGGGTTTAGGGTATCGATTCTTAAGGCACATTGAACGAAACTCTGTCTTATTATTTATGGTGCCTGCAGATACGGAGCGCACGATAAAGCAGGAATATGATATTCTATTAAATGAGCTTTCAGTTTATAATCCAGAACTTCGTGATAAACCAAAATTATTGGCGATTACTAAGGCTGATATGTTGGATGATGAATTGGAGAGAGAAATGGAAAAAGAAGTTCCGGAAGGATTACCGTATATCTTTATATCATCTGTTGCAGGAAAAAATATTTTGCAATTGAAGGATATGATCTGGAAAGCAATCAATTTGTAATTGATTATTTTTTGGTAAAAAAGCGATTACATACGATGTAATCGCTTTTTTTATTTTTTAGCTCCTGTATTGAACGGTAGTTTGTAACTTTAGTGTCTAAACTAATTATATTATGAATCAAGCAGCACAAAAATATTGTGTAGAATGCGGAGCTATTATTAATGCGAAGGCAGAAATATGTCCATCATGTGGTGTTCGTCAACCGATGTATTATACCCAGCAATCTAATAATCAAAATAGAGATGAGAGGTGGTTAGCCTGTTTATTACTTTGTATTTTTTTAGGACCGTTTGGTGTTCACCGTTTTTATGTAGGTAAGATCGGTACTGGGATTATTCAATTATTGACCTTTGGCGGATGTGGTATCTGGTATATTATTGATCTTGTTATGATTGTCATTGGAAATTTTCGCGATGCATCGGGCAATGTAATTGAAAGTGATTAATAAACACTTCATTATCTTATTAAGATTGGTGATTTTAACGTTATATTTTGGGAATATCACAATATTATAAAAAAAGTCTTTTTACTTTGATGATTTTGTTATACCTTTGTCTCCTGTGAAAATTGAAGTAAATGCTTTCGCAAATGTTGTAAAAAACGATAATTTCGTTATCGTTGAATCAATTGTTAATTGATTATTTAGCCCATTTAGGGCTTTTTTTATACACCAAAACTTCGATAAAGCAAGGAATTAGGAAAAACAATTTTATATTTAATAAATAATGACCAACTACAGCAAATTGCCTGCAATTTTAGTTTTAGAAGACGGAACGGTTTATCACGGAAAAGCAGCGGGAAAAATTGGAACGACTACTGGCGAAATTTGTTTCAATACCGGAACTACAGGTTACCAAGAGATTTTTACCGATCCCTCATATTTCGGACAAATTATGGTAACAACCAATGCCCATATTGGTAACTATGGAATTGATGAAGATGATACTGAATCTAGTAAGATTCAAATCGCAGGATTAGTTTGTAAAAATTATAATATTAACTATAGTCGTAAAATGGCCGACGAATCTATTCAGAGCTATTTTGAAGAGGGAAATTTAGTTGGTATTTCAGATATTGATACGCGATCTTTGGTGCGTCATATCCGTAATAAAGGTGCAATGAATGCTATTATTTCATCTGAAAACTTAGATGTTGAAGCATTAAAAGCTACTTTAGCTACTGTTCCTTCCATGGATGGACTTGAATTATCATCTCAGGTTTCTACTACAGAACCTTATTTTTATGGTAATGAAGATGCTCCTGTACGTGTGGCAGTATTAGATTTAGGTATTAAAAAGAATATTCTTCGCAATTTCTCTCAAAGAGAAGTGTATGCAAAAGTATTCCCTGCTAAAACTACTTTTGCAGAAATGCAAGAATGGAATCCTGCAGGATATTTCATCTCTAATGGTCCTGGTGATCCATCAGCAATGAGTTACGCAATTCAAACGGTAAAAGATATCTTAGCGGCAGACCAACCGATGTTTGGAATCTGTCTTGGACACCAGATATTGGCTTTGGCAAATGATATCCGTACGAAAAAAATGCACAACGGTCACCGTGGTATCAACCATCCGGTTAAGAATATTATTGCTAACCGTTGTGAGATTACCTCTCAGAATCATGGCTTTGGTGTTGTTGCAGAAGATATTGAACAGTCAGATAAAGTTGAAGTTACGCACATCAATTTAAATGACCAATCGATTGAAGGTATCCGTGTAATTGGAAAAAATGCGTTCTCGGTACAATATCATCCAGAGTCGTCACCTGGTCCACATGATTCACGTTATTTATTTGATGATTTCATTGAGTTGATTAAAAAATAATTGATCAGTATAAAGATAGGGGTTAGCAATTTGCTAACCTCTTTTTTTGCACTTTATATATTCATTCTTGCCATAAAATTGTGGTTTACGTTTTTTAATAAGCTCAATTTTATTTATATTTGATTATTAAATCAGAATATAATTTTTTAGTGTAAAAATTACACTAAGTATTGTATAAAATACTATATAAAAAGTTTAAACCAATATTACAATGAGTTTAATTATTGATGTACATGCGCGTCAGATTTTGGATTCGCGCGGAAATCCTACTATCGAAGTAGATGTAACGACACAAAATGGTTTCGTTGGACGTGCTGCAGTGCCTTCTGGTGCTTCTACAGGTGTTCACGAAGCAGTAGAGTTGCGTGATGGTGATAAATCAAAATACTTAGGTAAAGGTGTTTTGAAAGCAGTAGAAAATGTAAACACTAAAATTGCTGAGGCTTTAGCAGGTGTTGATGTTTTTGAGCAAAATGCAATCGACAAAATCATGATTGATTTGGACGGTACTGAAAATAAAGGAAACTTAGGCGCTAATGCTATTTTAGGTGTTTCTTTAGCTGTTGCAAAAGCTGCTGCCCAAGAGTCTCGTCAACCATTATACCGTTATATTGGTGGTGTTAATGCTAATACATTGCCTATTCCAATGATGAACATCATTAATGGTGGCTCTCACTCTGATGCTCCTATTGCTTTCCAAGAATTTATGATTATGCCAGTAGGCGCTCCTTCATTCTCTGAAGCTTTACGTTGGGGAACGGAAGTATTCCATAACTTGAAAAAGATTTTACATGACCGCGGTCTATCTACTGCAGTAGGTGATGAAGGTGGCTTTGCTCCGACTTTTGATGGTACTGAAGATGCTATTGAAACTGTATTAAAAGCAATTGAAGCAGCTGGTTACAAACCAGGTTCTGATATTTGTCTAGCTTTAGATTGTGCTGCTTCAGAATTTTATGTAAACGGTAAATACGATTATACTAAATTTGAAGGTGATAAAGGTGCTATCCGTACTTCCGAAGAACAAGTTGCTTATTTAGCAGAATTGACTGAAAAATATCCAATTATATCTATCGAAGATGGTATGCAGGAAGATGATTGGTCAGGTTGGAAATTGTTAACAGAAAAAATTGGCGCTACTATTCAATTGGTTGGTGATGATTTATTTGTTACAAATACAAAACGCTTGCAACAAGGTGTCGATACAGATACTGCAAATTCAATCTTAGTAAAAGTTAATCAAATTGGTTCTTTAACGGAAACAATTAATGCTGTTACTTTGGCACAGAATTCAAACTACACTTCGGTTATGTCTCACCGTTCTGGTGAAACTGAAGATTCAACAATCGCTGATTTAGCTGTTGCTTTGAACTGTGGTCAAATTAAAACTGGGTCGGCTTCACGTTCTGATCGTATGGCTAAATACAATCAATTGTTACGCATTGAAGAAGAATTAGGTGCAAATGCTCGTTTTATTGGAAAGAACTTCCGTTTTGCGAAAAAATAATTTGCAATAAATATCAAAAAGAGGCATCCTTAAATAAAGGATGCCTCTTTTTTTACATGATATTCTAAATTAGATTTACAATTTACATCATGCACTGCTAAGTGATAATTTTAAAATAATTTATCACTACCTGGAATATGTAAATCAAGTTTTAATTCCTTATTCAGCTTTTTGATGAAATAATTTGCTAAAAGTGGTGATTCCAGTTCGATGTTTTGATGAATGAAAAAATATAGTCTCTGTAGACCTGCTTCCCGCCATTGTTTAATGACCATAACCCAGTCGTCCAATCTGGTGTAATCAGACGGATCATTGGCTCCGACATAGCGAATGAATGCCGATGGAGTAGTTAAATGCATATGTAAGAGGTCGCGCCTTCCTGCTGTGTCAACTAAGACATTTGTAATGTCAAATTCCTCAAGTAACTTGTAAAATGCAGTTGCTGTTTCAGCTTTGGAAAACCATTCCTGATTACGAACTTCTACTGCAAGTGCTAGTCCTTTCGGAAATTTAGAGAGAAACTCACGGAGGCGTTCCATATCTTTTGGTTTATAGTTATCATGCATTTGTAAGAAGATCATTCCTAACTTTTCTTCAAAGAGAGCGATGTTATCTGTAAATTCCTTTACTTTTTCATCAGTGTTTAATAAACGGCTATAATGACTTATTGATTGCGGTATTTTAGGGAAAAATTTAAAGTCTGTGGGAGTCTTTTTTTTCCAAGTCTCAACTTGCTCTTTTGATGGTGCATTATAAAAAGTTGCATTGAGTTCAATACTGTTAAACTGGCTACTGTAGTAGGGAAGTTCATCTTTCGTTCCTTTCGGATAAAAGCCCTTTAAGTCCGATTTATTCCACTTAGCACATCCGACATAGATGGCAAATGCTTCCTTGTTTTTATTCTTTTTTAATAATTTTAGCGTATCCGGAGAAGTAGGGGGTAACGTAAAATCTATTTCTTGTGGATTTGATACCTGTCCAAATTTCATGTTGTTCCGTTTTATATTGTTTATAAAAAGTAAAGCGAAGCTGCGGCTTTAAATAATGTAAACTGATTTTATTTTTATCTTACATCACATGATCTTTTTTGAAGTTGAGCTTACCATTGTGCGCTCGCGATTCTTAATATATCACATTGAAAGAAGGATAAAATAAGCAGTATATTTTAATGCAGTTCATCCCAAAGTTCTTGAAATTGTTGTTTCAATTGTGCTAATTCTTGTTCTAATGTTTCAATTCTTTTATGAAGGAGTACCGTATTTTCGGATAGGGGATGTATTTGCTCAAATTGTTCCAAATCGATATCACCGAGTAAATGTATATATCGCACTTCCTTATGTCCTGGTTGTTTTTCTAATGCTTTTACAAATCCTTCTGATGCTAATTTTTCAAGATGTTCTGTAATGTCTTCCAAGGCTTCAAAATCATACAGACGACCTGAATTTGAATTTATTTCTCCGGCTGTTAATGGTCCGCGAAGTAGTAGAAGACAGATGATTGCTAGTTCTGATGGAACTAATGGAAATTGTATGGCAAAATTATGTTTATACTTTGTCACACGGCTACCTCCACCTACAACATGCGCGATAAGACCCTTTTTTTTCAGTATGGCTAAGGTATTGATAATGGTCTCATCGGAATATTGTACCACAGGTCTTCGAGCCGTTTTTTGGTTGCAGGCACTTTGGAGACCGTTCAGTGACATCGGGTAATATTCTGGGGTGACCTTTGACTTCTCGATCAAAGAGCCTAATACACGTTGCTCTTCGGCTGATAATTGCGGTTTGGTGCTAAGTTCCATAAATTTAATTAGTTGAAATCAAATATGCTATTTTTTAGAGGGGGAAACAATTATTTTTAAATATTATCCACAATAAAAACCATTAAATATCCTTTTTATTATCTTAGTGAAGTTTTAAATATACAGCTTTGTTAAAGATCGCGTTCCATCCCGAATATGTTCATCCTGTACGTGCAGGCCATCGATTTCCGATGGAAAAATATGAATTGATTCCATTACAGCTATTACACGAAGGGGTAGTGAAAGCGGAAAATTTTTTTGAACCTCTACTTGTGTCATTTGAAATTGCTTGTTTAGCACATGATCCCGACTATGTGCAGACTTTATTTGATCTGACATTAGATCCTAAGATGGTTCGGAGAATTGGTTTTCCTTTAACAAGGAGTCTAGTTGATCGAGAACGTTATCTGGTAGATGGTACGATAAAGTCCGCACTATATGCGCAACAAAATGGTATTTCGTTTAATATTGCAGGTGGAACGCATCACGCGGGTTATGATTTTGGAGAAGGCTTTTGTTTATTGAATGATCAAGCTGTGGCCGCTCGTTATTTGCTTAAAAATAAGCTGGCAAAAAAAATTTTAATCATCGACCTCGATGTGCATCAGGGCAACGGAACCGCTCATATATTTCAAGACGACCAAGATGTTTTTACTTTTTCGATTCACGGGGATAAAAATTTTCCATTTATCAAAGAAAGTTCTGATTTGGATCTTCCTGTTTCGGATGGTATAACTGATGATGTATATTTGCAGTTGCTTAGCAAGCATCTGCCGAATCTCTTCAACAAAGTCAAACCAGATTTTGTTTTTTACCAGGCCGGAGTTGATATTCTGGCGACAGATAAATTGGGGAAATTGAAACTTTCTCCAGCAGGCTGTCGATTAAGAGATGAGTTTGTTCTGTTAAATTGTTTGCAATATCAGGTTCCGGTTCAAGTTTGTATGGGAGGAGGCTATTCTTTGCATATCAAAGATATTGTTAATGCACATTGCGAAACATTTAAAATCGCTGTCGATTTATATAATTTTTAAAAATAAGATTTAAATAAGAAATATGTTTTTTCATCAAGATGCTACTTTCGATCAACTTTCTATCCATCGCGTAGGCAACAAGTCACAAGAGGAATTTTATATATTATCAGAGCAACCAGTTCCACTTGAGAATGACGATGTACTACCCCCTCTGCTCATGCAATATTTTATGAGTCCTTTTGCAAAGGTAAATGAAGTTTATCGCTTATTTCATCCAAATGGAGAGCTGGCGTTAAATGAAATTTATCACTTTACAAAACAATTCTTTAATGAGCAATTAGCTTTTCATGAATACTCTCAGCAGATAGCAAAACACTTATATGAAGTTTGTATGCACCCGAAGATCAAACCTGGTGAGGTGTATGTGGTTTCATTGAAAAATGTACAGATTGAGGGGGAGAATTATGATGCTGTCGGAATTTTTAAGTCAGAAAATAAGGAAACTTATCTAAAAGTATATCCGAATCAAGGTGGTTTTCAATTGGATTATGAGGAAGAAGCAATTAATATTAATAAATTGGATAAGGGTGTGATCATAGTCAATGTAGAAGAAGAGGAAGGTTATAAGGTGCTGGTTGTCGATCAAACGAATAAAACAGAGGCAGTTTATTGGAAAGATGATTTTCTAAAGATAAAAATTCGTAATGATGATTTTAATCAGACGGGTAACTATTTGAAAGTTTATAAAAACTTTGTAAATGAGAAATTGGATGATATGTTTGAGTTAGAAAAGGCTGATAAGATTGATCTGCTCAATAAATCATTGAATTATTTTAAAGAAAAAGAGACCTTTGATCAAGAGGAATTTGAGGAGGAAGTAATTGGTAATCCTATTGCAGCAACAATGTTTAATGACTTCCGATCTGGATTTGAAGATGAATTTGATTCTCCTTTTCAAAGCAGTTTTGATATCGCCGACAAAGCGGTTAAAAAAATGGAAGCATCTTATAAGACCGTATTAAAGCTGGATAAAAATTTTCATGTTTATTTGCATGGTAAACGAGAATATATTGAAAAGGGATTTGATGAAGATAAGGGGATGAATTATTATAAGCTATATTTTGAAAATGAGAGCTAATATCTAAACAACGTTTATGCTAAAGAAACCACTTATCTGTTTTGCAATACTGTGTTTTATTACCGCAATAATCACTATTCTGGAAGGAAATACTTTTTTTGTTGAGCACTATTATTCAAGAATGTGGTATCCTTTTTTTTCATATTTACCACAAGCTATTTTTGGTTATTTACCTTTTAGTATTGGGGACATATTTTACTTTTTTGCTGTTTGTTGCCTTTTACTACTAATCGTTAAAGTTGTTAAGTACCTATTTAAAAAAAGGTATGTTTATGCCGGTAGACTCCTAGTATATCTTATTAACGTAATTTTGGGCTTATACTTGTTTTTTTACATAAGTTGGGGGATGAACTATTACCGGATACCCATTGTACAAAATATAGGATTAAGCACAGATAGTCTAAAGTTAGCTGATTATCTTGTTGTCCTGGAAACATGTCTCGATTCGACAAATGTTTTGCGTTCCCAAATAAATCCAAAGCAATGGGAGTATCAGGATGAAAAGATAAAAAGAGAGATGATAGCATTAGTACAGTCGGATACGACTTTTCAATCTTTTCTTTCAACGACTTTAGTAGGTGCAAAGGGTCCCCTTAATAGTCATTGGGTCTCCTATTTTGGTGTGTCAGGATATTTTAATCCTTTTACACATGAAGCACATGTGAATACAGCAATGCCTGTTTTTTCAAGTCCTTTTACGTATGTTCATGAATTGGCTCATCAACAGGGTGTGGGTTTTGAAGACGAGGCAAATTTTATCGCCTATGTGCGATTGAAAAATCATCCAGAGCTTTTTTACCGCTATTCCAGCTATTTACAAACAACATCGTATATGCTACAGGAGCTTAGGGGAATAGATGAGGAATTGTTTGCTACTTATAAAAAACGCCTTTCCCAACTTGTAGTAGCTGATCTGAAGGAGGAAGCTACTTTTTGGAGCAATTATACTGGCTGGACTAATAAAATCTCAGGGATCTTCTATAATGGCTATTTGAAGCATAATAATCAAAAGGAGGGAATGGCCCGCTATGATAGAATGACGAGACTTGTCGTAGCTTATGAATTAAAACTTAAAGGATGCCTTTAAAATTATTTTAAATAAGAAAAAGCGAGCATTGCTCGCTTTTTCTTATTTAATCGTTATAATCTCAGTCTTGCCATCTGTACCCGGACTACCGGAATAGATCTGACCTTGAGGAAGTCCTCTCAAGCCAGCGGGAGCTTGTCTCACGCGATCATAAATAGATCTTAAATCGCTGGTTGCATTGACATTTTTACCACCACCTTCATTTGCAATCTGCAAATAATTAGGTTGTTTTTTATTTTCTCTTTGCGGTACAAGGCTATTTTCTGAAAGTGTCAATTTAACATTTCCACCATTACCATTTGGAAATGTTTTTGTTCCATTAAAGGCATTATCTCCCTTCGCTATAATATACAGCGACCCTAATTTTTGAATATTAGCTTGAATATCAAAATTGGAACCGTTATTTTTTCCATCTGTCCCCGAAATAGAAGCATTATTACCTATAATGGCGTGACCAACATTTAAAATGACATTTTTGTTTGCGTAAAACATCAAAGAAGCTTTATCGCCCATGATCAACGTGTCAATATGCAAATTAATCGTCGAGTCAGAGGATTTGGTATTGTAGACTTTTTTAGCCTTTTTCCCAATTTCTAATTTGCTGATGTGCTCAACATTACTTTGTGCATATGACTGAAATCCCAAAAAAGCAAGGGCAAAAATTGTAATTATTTTTTTCATGGCTATTTGTTTTTTATGTTAAACAACATCTGTTTGACGAATAGCGTTTTTGAAGGTTTAATGCGCTACTTCAAATACTGAACAATTAATTTAGCGGTTTTGTTTGATGCTCCTGGTTCTCCTAGTTTTTGGGCCAATGTTTCATAATTTTCCATTACACTTGCCCGGTATTCTGCTTTATTGATCAATTGATCTAGCTCTTGTGCAATATCGTAAGTGGTACAATCGTCTTGAATCAATTCTCTTACAGACAAGAAGTCATTAATTAAATTGACCAGCGAAATGAATTTTACTTTAATGACCTGTTTAGCAATCCATATGGATAGTGCATTGGCTTTATAAACAACGACTTGAGGTACTTTAAGAATGCCAGTCTCCAATGTTGCTGTCCCACTTGTTACGACTGCTGCCTCGGCATGTTTTAATAAATCGTAAGTAGCATTAAATACAATTGGTATATTTTGATCCCCAATGTATTGCTGGTAGTATGATTTATCAAAATTTGGTGCTCCTGCAATTACAAATTGATGCATTGGAAAGAGGTAGGTTAAATTTGCCATAACCGGTAATAACTTTTCTATTTCCATTTTACGGCTACCAGGCAGCAATGCGATGATTGGCCGTTCGCTGAGCTGTTGTTCAGCAATGAAATTAGGATTGAACTTGTAAGATGAAATGGCATCTAGTAATGGATTTCCAACATAGTCAACGGGCATTTTCCATTTTTTATAAAAATCGACTTCAAAGGGAAGAATACAGAACATGTGATCGACGACACGTTTTATTTTAATCACACGTTTTTGATTCCATGCCCATACTTTCGGAGAAATATAGTAACATGTTTTTATACCTTTTTTTTTGGCAAAATCTGCGATTTTTAAGTTAAAGCCGGGGAAATCAATTAAAATGACACAATCAGGCTTTTCTTTAATAATATCTTCTTTTACCTTTTTTAGATTTTTTGAAATGGTACCTAAGTTTTTTAATACTTCGACAAAGCCCATAAAGGCCATTTGCGAAGTGTGTATTAAGGCCTTTTGATCTGCAGCTTCTTCCATCTGTGTGCCGCCTACGATTTTGAAGGTAGCGTTTGGATCTTCGACTTTTAATGCGTTGATCAAGTTTGCACCATGTAAATCTCCGGAAGATTCGCCTGCTATAAGATAATATTTCATTTGCTCGATTCTATTCAATAATAGGGTTAAACTTAGATAATTTTGCTTAGATCCGCAATATTATTGCGCTTATATAAAAGTAATGATATTGGATTTATCGTTTTATGGATACAGTATGGGTGATTCATTTTTTGATGATGATTGCGCATTTCTAATGAAGAAAAGTTACAGGTTCTTTTATAATAGATGATGATCACGCAGTTTTTCCATAATTAATAGGTACATAATTAGACTTTAGCTAATTTTCAGATAAATGTTTTTATATTTAATTGAGATTTAGCATGTATAGATCTTAAATATTACTTTTGTACTATGGATAGATTTTTAGCACTTATTCGAAACAAATATTTTTTAGCTGGTATAGCTTTTACTGTTTGGATGTGTTTTTTTGATCGTAATGATTTTGCAACACAATATAGTTACCAGCATCAAAAAAGTAATTTGGAGAGAGAGAAAGCGTTTTACGAGAAAGAAAATGAGAGTATTATAGAAACCATAACAGACATCCGCTCTGATCAACGTGAAGTGCAGAGGATAGCTCGTGAAAAATATAAAATGAAGAAAGAAAATGAGGATGTTTATATTGTAACCGAGGTAGAACCAAAAGAAGAAAATTAAATCCAAGTTTCCTTTCTTTAGGATATTGAATTATTAGAATAACATAAAAAAGGCTGTTTCGATCTCGAAACAGCCTTTTTTATGTTATTCTTCTGTCTTATGCTCTGCGGCATATTCTTTTCTTATTTTCGAATGTTTTTTACTATAAACAAAGTAGATTATTACACCGATCAACATCCAGATGCCTAGTCGTTCCCAAGATTCAACAGGTAATGATGCCATCATTAATACACAGACTAAAATACCGAGTATGGGAATAAGTGGTACAAATGGTGTTTTAAATGGACGTTCCAGATTTGGTTCAGTCTTGCGTAATACAAGTATCCCTATACACACTAATGTAAATGCAAATAAGGTACCAATACTGACCATGTGGCCTAAATCGGATACGGGTACAAATCCGGCAAAAATACTTACAAATACCATGAAAATTAAATTTGTTTTCCAAGGAGTCTGTCTTTTTGATAGATCTGAAAATATTCGAGGTAATAGACCATCTTTACTCATTGAATAAAATACACGGCTTTGACCTAAAAGCATTACCAAAATTACAGATGTATATCCAGCGATAATCGTTACGATTAAAGCTGTGTTTAAGAAGGTATAACCTGTTTTTGCAAATGCAGTGGCAACAGGTTTGGCATCACCTTTAAACTCAGTGTAAGGTGCCAATCCAGTCAATACATATGAAAACAATACATATAGTAAGGTACAGATAATCAAAGAACCAATAATACCGATTGGCATTCCTTTTTTAGGATTTTTAGCTTCTTGCGCAGCAGTACTAACGGCATCAAAACCGATAAAAGCAAAAAATACTACTCCAGCCGCTCTCAGGATACCGCTAAAACCAAAATGACCAAAATCATCGCTACCCAGAAAACTCCAGAAGCTTAACTGGCCACTTTTCACCATTTCTTCTCCATGATTGACAGGTATAAAAGGTGTGTGATTCGCTGGATCTATGAATCCCCAACCCAATACAATGAAAATTAGAACTACAGCAACTTTTAGAATAACTAAAATGTTATTTACAAAAGAAGATTCTTCTGTACCGCGCATTAAAAGTAGTGATAGTAAACAAACAATGATAATTGCAGGGACATTGACAATACCACCTTCCCAAGGGCCGTGTAGAAATTGAGTTGGAATTTCGACGCCTAATGTTAAGAGAAGTTGATTGAAGTATTGGGACCAACTAACAGATACCGTAGCTGCTGCCAAAGCATATTCTAAGACTAGATCCCATCCAATTATCCACGCCATAAATTCACCCATCGTAGCATATGAATAGGTATAAGCAGATCCAGCAACCGGGATCATCGATGCAAATTCTGCATAACATAAACCTGCAAAACCACAGCCTACAGCCGCAATAATAAAAGAGAGTACTACAGCAGGACCAGCATGGTCGGCCGCCGCTATACCTGTCAGTGAAAATAAGCCTGCACCTATAATGGCACCTACTCCTAATGCAATAAGTCCAGAACTGGAGAGTGTACGTTTTAATGTACCTTGGCCATTTAGCTCTGCTTCTGCGATTAATTTGCTAATCGATTTTTTAAAAAGCATAAATATGTTTTAAGTGGGTTGTTTTTTAATGTTTATTGATTGTCTTTTCAAAGTCAAATATAGTTTATTATATGAAAAAAGAGGAAGTTTTTTTTGTTTCTGTTCTTGATATAATGATAATTAATGTTTATAAAGCTGTTGTAAAGTATTTTTACATAGCCTAACTTATTTAAACTTGTTCAAAATAAAAGAAGGAAATTTTTAAATAAAGTATGGGGAGTTTGAACACAGAATGGTAAAGAAGCTGCGCGATAATGATTCAATGTTCGTATAAAGGCTTTAAAAATGAAAAAGCTTTAAACCTTATATGTGAAATATTTTGGTTTAAAGCTTTTTTGGACTTATAATAAAGTTGAATATACTATTTTCCTTTTTTCGTGTTGTATTTTTTGTAGGCATCTATAATATACAGCTTAACATCTTCTGCTGAGGCTTGCTCAATGAATTTGTAAGTCGGTCTGTATTGCTCTTTGAAAAGTGCCAAATCTGGATTTTTTAGAGGCGTTACGGATTGGATTAAGTCATCTGTGAATTTACGATCGATAGCTCTTTTATGTTGCTCCTCTACTAAAAGTTTGTAGTTTTGACGTGCTCTTTTTCCTTCTTTACTAAATAGTCGAGAAGGAGAGAGACGGATACCGCCACGTTGTTGACCAACATCAGAGTATTTTCCAGCGATTTTTGTTGCATTGATTTCTGCAATTAATCTACTATCTGTCATTCTTTCAATATAGACTTCATTTAGTTCAATTACTGAATTTAATCTATTTAGATAGACTCTTTTAACACCATAATCATAGACAAAAACAGTGTCTTTTTCATATCCGGTAGCCTCTATCGCTAAATAATCATTCAATTGAGCATCAATGATAAAATTGCCTTCTTGATCTGTTTGCACAATTTTATTTGTACGGGTATTTTTGATAGAAACTCCTTCAATTTTTTGACTACTGACCAATTCCATGGCAATTCCTTTTATTTTTTCCTGCGCTTTGAGATTGCTGAAGATACTGGTAATTCCCAGAAGTGTCAATATGCTTAAACTATGTATGAATGCTGTTTTCATTTTTCCTTTTTATATAACCAAAAATACATAAATATAAGTAGTAATGTATTTAAAAGAAATTATTTTAATAAAAAAATCTCATATATGATTGTATATGAGATTTTCTGTTTTTTATTTTGCTGTCCAGATATTGTTTTCCGGAACATGGTCTGGAAAAACTTTATCAGGATCTAATTGAACTGATATTAAAGGTTCTTTTGAATCTATTTTGAAGTCAAAAGATTGGTTTCTTTCCCAAACTTCTACAGGTAATTTTTTTCGAATTTTCTTTCCTGATACTGTTGTGGCTTCAACTACTACAGGCATAGGAAGTTTTTCTAAATTTTGAACCGTAATAACGGAACCTAATTTAGGGTCATTTTTTATGTATGTTACTTTATTGATTGCCTGATCAAGACGCCAGTTGTTTAGAAACCAACCGCGCCAAAACCAATTTAAGTTTTCTCCTGTCCCATTTTCCATTGAACGGAAAAAATCTTCTGGTGTCGGATGTTTATAGGCCCAATCAGAAATGTATTTTTTGAATGCATAATCAAAACGTTCTGCGCCAATAATTTCATTTCTTAATAATTTGAGACCATAAGCAGGTTTATAGTAAAGCAATATACCAATATTGCGTTCATCCATGCTTTGTGGTGTATTCATTATCGCTTCTAAGCGAGGATCTGTAAATCGGACTGCTTGACTGTTTGGATCTCCAACTTGTTTAAAATATTCACCGTTATTGAAACTTTCGGTTGCAATTTCATTTATGAAAGAGTTGAATCCTTCATCCATCCAGCCAAATTCTCTTTCGTTGCTCGATACAATCATGGGAAACCAGTTATGGCCAAATTCATGATTGGTTACTCCCCATAAGGATCCAGCACGTGCTTTATTGCCACAAAAAGATAATGCAGGGTATTCCATGCCTCCAACATTGGAAGCTACGTTGACAGCTACAGGATAGGGATAATCAAACCATTTGTTGGAGTAATGTTCAATGGCCGCTTTGGTATACTCGGTAGAACGTTCCCAGGCATTATTACCATTACTTTCTTCTGGGTAAGCAGAAATAGCAAGTGATTTTTTTCCATTGACCAAATTAATTCTCGCTGCATCCAATATAAAAGAAGAGGAAGAAGCCCATGCAATATCTTGCGCATTATTTAAAATGTATTTCCACGTTAGGCTTTTCTTATTTGGTCTTGAGTTTGCTTGAGCGACCTCTTGTGCAGAACGTATGATGACTGTCTGGTCACTATTTTTGGCATTTTCATAGCGTTTAAACTGTTCTGCCGTAAATACCTCTTGTGGGTTCTGAAGTTCTCCCCCCAAAACTACAATGTGATTCGCGGGAGCCGTTATCTGTACCTGATAATTACCAAATTCACGATAAAATTCGCCAGGCCCCGTATAAGGTATTGTATTCCATCCTCGAATGTTGTCATAAACGCACACTCTAGGGAACCATTGTGCGATGGCAAAAACATTACCTTTGGCGGCTTTTAGTATTCCCGTTCTATCGGCACCATACTCTGGTATTGTGTATGAATATTGTATCTTAAATCCTGTTTTACCACCTTTTGCTGCTAAGGCTTGAGTTAGCCTAATTTGCATGCGGGTATCGGTGATGATATAATCAACCGGTTTACCAGTTAGATCGGTGACAGAAGATATCGTATAGCCACCATCAAAACTTGCGTTAGCATCACCATATCTACTTTTTGTTAATGGAGATATGGCTTGACCTCGACCTTCTTTGGAGAACATATTTTGGTCTAACTGAAGCCATACATAGTCCAGCTGATCTGGACTATTATTGCTATAATTTATTTCAACATTTCCAGCAATTGTATTTTTTCGATCGTCTAATGTTGCTGTAATTTTATAGTCAGCATTGTTTTGCCAGTAAGCTGGTCCTGGTTTTCCACTTGCTGAGCGAAATTCATCACCATTATTATTAAAAAATAAAGGAGCAAATGCTTCAGTATAACTATAATTGCTTTTTTGTTGAGCAAAACTTGGAGTTGATAATGATAAGGACAGAATACTTATTGACAATAAGGGTAATCTTTTCATACTTAATTGTAGGGATTGTTCTGCCTAAATATAGTATGAAAAGATGTATTGTTAAATTTTTTCGAAGAAATAGTCGGATTGTAACGATTATTTTAGAGAGGAAGCGTATTCTAGTTCATCGAAACCGAGCAAAATTTGCTTTCCTCCTTCAATTACAGGTCTTTTAATCATACTTGTGTTTTTGATCAGAACTTGGTTAGCGGTGTGTGCATCTGTAACGGTTGCTTGTTCTTCTACATCAAGTTTTTTCCATGTGGTTCCTTTTTTATTCAGCAGTTTTTCCCAACTGATTTCTTTTTCCCATTGCTCGAGTTTATTTTCAGAGATGCCTTCCTTTTTATAGTCGTGAAATGTATAAGGCAATTGATGTTCTTCTAACCAATTGATCGCTTTTTTCACTGTGTTGCAGTTTTTGATTCCGTATACGTGTAACATATTTGTTCTATATTTTAATTCAAACTTAGAGAAATTGTAATTGATATCCAATATCGTATAGGTGAATATTAAATTATAGATGCTATTGGGTAAACTTCTTTATTTAGTGAGCATGGATCATTATGTTAGTGTAAGAAGTACACTTTATAAATTATGTAGAACAATATTTTTTTTTTAACTTAGTCCATAAATAGTGAGATTATAAATAACAAAAGCAAATTATAATATGAGCCTAAAAGATTTTAAAGGTGTATTGACGGGAGATCAAGTACAAGAATTGTTTGAATTAGCAAAAACGCACAAATTCGCATTACCAGCTGTTAACGTAACTGGTACAAACTCGATTAATGCTGTAATGGAAACTGCAAAAGCGGTTAACTCACCAGTAATTATTCAATTGTCAAATGGTGGAGCACAATTTTATGCTGGTAAAACGTTAAATAATGATGGATTAAAGGCATGTATTCTAGGTGCTGTAGCTGCTGCTCAACACGTTCATTTATTAGCAGAGCACTATGGTGTTGCAGTTATTTTGCATACAGACCATGCTGCTAAGAAATTATTACCTTGGATCGACGGTTTATTAGATGCTGGTGAGAAGTTTTTCGCACAACATGGTAAACCATTATTCTCTTCTCATATGTTAGATTTGTCTGAAGAGCCAATTGAAGAAAATATTGAGATTTCGGCAAAATACTTAGCACGTATGAAGCCGCTTGGAATGACTGTTGAAATCGAATTGGGTGTAACAGGTGGTGAAGAAGATGGTGTCGATAATTCTGATGTTGATAGTTCAAAATTATATACACAACCGGAAGAGGTAGCTTATGCTTATGAAGAATTATCAAAGGTGTCTGATAAATTTACTGTAGCAGCAGCTTTTGGTAATGTACACGGGGTATATAAGCCAGGAAATGTAAAATTACAACCTGTTATTTTACATAACTCACAAGAATTCATTCGCGAGAAATTTAATTTAACTGCTGATAAACCTGTTAATTTTGTTTTCCACGGTGGTTCGGGCTCAACTCCTGAGGAGATTGCAGAAGCAATTTCATATGGTGCAATCAAAATGAACATCGATACAGATATGCAATGGGCTATGTGGGATGGTGTTCGTGAGTATGAAGCTAAAAACCATGATTATTTACAAGGTCAAATCGGTAATCCTGAAGGAGCTGATTCTCCAAATAAAAAATACTACGATCCCCGCGTTTGGTTACGTAAGGGAGAAGAAGCTTTCGTTACACGTTTGAAACAAGCTTTCCAAGAGTTGAATGCAATTGATGTTAATAGCAAGTTATAATATCGATTGAGTCTACATTTAAGTAGTACTAAAAAGCGTATGAGGTAATTTCACTTCGTACGCTTTTTTGTTGGGCTGTGTTTTTTATTTATTTTTGTTAAAATCTGCTAAATTTTATCTTAAAGTCAGGAATGGTGCATATTTTGCAGGATAGTTATACGAATAGAATATATTGATATGAAAAAATTAGGATTAGGTGCTATTTTATTTTTTATTGCGCAATTAGGTATTGCTCAGACAAAGCAGAACGTGGGTACGTTTAATTCGGTAGATGTTACAGATAAAATTCAGGTTGAATTAATTCATGGGAATTCCAATGAGGTAGTGACGGAAGGGGCTAATTCTGAGAATATCCAAGTTATCAACAAAAACGGTGCATTACGTATTAAAATGAATACTTTAAATGCGCTTCAAGGAAATAATATCAGTGTTAAGGTATACTATCAATCTTTGAATAGTTTATCTGCCAAAAAAGGAGCGAAGATCGTTAATAGAGAAAAAGAGAAAATAGTAGCCGATCAATTAAATGTTTCCGCAGCAGAGGGTGGTTTAGTGGTTGTTTATGTGGAGGCTAAAAAGGTAGATGTTAAGCCTACTTCAGGTTCTACAATTTCACTTATTGGAAAAAGTATCACACAAGATGTTGTGTCTAATTTCGGCGGTAAATATGAAGGTAAAGAATTGATAACAGATGTTACCAATGTTACGGTCAATGGCGGTGGTCAAGCAGAGGTATATGCAAAAGATTCTATTGTCGCTAAAACGCGTGCGGGTGGCGTTATTGAAGTTTATGGCAAACCTGCACATAAATCTGAGAAGAAATTGGCTGGCGGAATAATTAATTATAAATAATCTACCATAGTAGATTAAAAAAGCACTTAATTTTTTAAGTGCTTTTTTTTAATGATTTTAACTGGGTTCTTTCTGGAAGTTAATCAGTGTGTTCTTAGCAACACCTAAACCTTCTATTCCATATTCAATTTCATCACCCTCTACTAAAAATCGTTGCGGTACATGTCCTATACCTGTGCCAGCAGGTGAGCCGGTTGAAATAATATCTCCGGGGAATAATCCAAAGAAATCCGAAATATAGGAAATTAATTCTTTAACAGGAGTAATGAAATTTTTTGTATTTCCTTCCTGCATTAATTTACCGTTGAGTTTTAACCAAATTCTTAAATTCCCATCATCTTCAATTTCGTCTTTTGTTACAAAATAGGGGCCTAAAGGAGCAAAAGTATTATAGCCCTTTCCTTTATCCCAGGTACCACCTCTATGTTTCATAAAATGACGCTCTGTTACATCATTCATCATGACATATCCAGCGATATAATCTGTTGATTCCGCTGTCGAAATATGTGTGCCCTTTTTTCCGATTACAACAGCAAGTTCTGTCTCCCAGTCTGTATGGTATGAGTTTTTTGGAATTATAATGTTATCAAAGGGGCCATTTAATGCTGAAATAGCTTTTAAAAATAATATTGGCTCTTGTTCTTGAGCTAATCCAGTTTCTTTTGCATGGTCAGAATAATTAAGTCCTACGCATACAATTTTAGTTGGATTTGCAATCGGTGTTCCGATACGACTTTCGGAAGGAATCGGCTTTAAGCTTGTACGGTTATTTATCACAAACTCTTCTAATCTTTCGAGCCCACCATTAGCGAGAAATTTATTGTCATAATCTTCTCCAAAATCGGAAGTGTCATAGTGAACTTCATTGATTAAAATTCCTGTTTTTTCTTCATTTAGTGGTCCGTAGCGAAATAACTTCATAGCATCTTAAAATATAATCGGCAAATGTAACCGTATAATCCTATTTATTCGTTTTAGTATTGTCAAAATCTGGTAATGAAATTAGGGGCTTTTCTATCATTGTATTCTAAACAGATGATTTTTCATATCATTATATGAAGTTCGAAAACAAAAAAGGTTCCTTTTTTAGAGGAACCTTAATTTTTATAAATCGCTTTGCTTTTTTTTCTTTTTACGAATCTCTGGTTTGGCAGCTTTCTTTAATTCAAACTGTTTTTCGAGATACATGATAATTTCTCCAGCAATATCTTTTTTTGTTGCTTTTTCTATTCCTTCTAATCCAGGAGATGAGTTTACTTCCAGTACGAGAGGGCCTCTGTCTGATGGCATCATATCAACACCACAAACTGTTAACCCCATGGAAGCCGCAGCTGCAATAGCAGTCTCACGTTCATTTTTTGTAAGTCTGATAATTTCTGCTGTTCCCCCACGGTGGATGTTAGATCTAAACTCTCCTTCTTTGGCTGTTCTTTTCATTGCACCGACCACTTTTCCTCCAACAACAAATGCACGAATATCTGTTCCTTTCGCTTCTTTGATATATTCTTGTATTAAGATATTATTTCCTAATCCATAGAAAGCCTCTATAACTGAGGAGGCTGCTTTCTTCGTTTCAGCTAATACTACACCAATTCCTTGAGTTCCTTCGAGTAATTTAATAACTAAAGGTGCACCACCGACCATACTGATCAGGTCGTCAACATCAGATGCAGTACGGGCAAATCCAGTAATGGGAAGACCGATTCCTGCACCAGATAAAATTTGCATACAACGAAGTTTGTCTCGTGATCGTGTTATTGCTTGACTTGGATTGGCTGAAATTACGTCCATTACCTCAAATTGCCTCACAATGGCCGAACCATAGAAAGTAACCGAAGCACCAATTCGAGGAATTATTGCATCAATATCTGAAATATCTTGACCTTTATAGTGGATGCTAGGTTTGCCTTGTTGAATTCCTACATAGCATTTGCTATGATCGATGACAACGCATTCATGTCCACGTTTTTCTGCAGCTTCTACTAATCGACGTGTCGAGTATAAGCTTTTAACTGTTGATAATACAGCGATTTTCACTTTGCTATGATTAGAATGATTTAATTGTAATGTTGGTTCATAAACAATTGTCTATGAATATTCTTTTTATCCAACAGATTTTTGAGATAAGTTAGATCTTGACACGTCCACGATAAACCTTTTTGATAGGAAACTTTTTCCTAGTAACATAGGATATCGCATGGAAGAACGGTTCCTAAAAGATAATTTAATTTCGAAAAACTGATTATATAATTTGGCTTTTGTTAATATGTAATAACGCTTTTCTTTTTGACCGAATGAACTTTTTACAATTTTTTCTCGATAAACAGGAAATTTGAATATGCGAAGTTCTCTTGTTTTAAAATTAACGATAATATGGCAAATAATCCACTTTTGATTTTCAATTATTTTGATTTCATAAGATTCACAATGTAAAACAGATGATCCCGCACCTGTATCTACTTTTGCTTCAATATTAAAAATACCAAGTTCCGGTAAATCTAATGATTCTTTCCAACCCACAATTAGTTTATCTTTCATGGTTATAAGGAGTCATTAGACTTGATAAAATACCAAGTCTAATGACGTTTTAGTTATTCGTAAATAAACTCGCCGTAAGGAGATTTAACTGTTACTTGTTTTGTAGTAGCAGCTTCTACGCGACCAATAATTTGAGCGGGAATACCATAAGATTCGGAGATTGCAATAATTTCTGATGCAATTTCTTCTGGTACATAAAGTTCCATGCGGTGTCCCATGTTGAATACTTTGTACATTTCTTTCCAATCCGTATTTGATTCTTTTTGAATCAAATCAAACAATGGAGGGATAGGGAAGAGGTTGTCTTTGATAACGTGTACTGCATCAACAAAGTGTAATACTTTCGTTTGTGCACCACCTGAACAATGTACCATTCCGTCAATTTGAGAACGGTAAAGATCTAATATTTTTTTGATTACCGGCGCATATGTACGTGTTGGAGAAAGAACTAGTTTTCCTGCTGTAATTTCTTCACCAGTTTCAACTGTGATTTTATCGGTTAAATTTTGACTTCCTGAAAAAACTAAGTCATATGGAACAGCAGGGTCAAAACTTTCCGCATATTTTGCTGCAATATTTTTATTAAAGACATCATGACGTGCGGAAGTTAATCCATTGGATCCCATTCCTCCGTTATATTCTGTCTCATAGTTAGCTTTTCCTGAAGAGGATAAACCAACAATTACATTGCCTGGTTTTATATTGTGATTAGAAATGACGTCTTCACGTTTCATGCGACAAGTTACCGTACTATCTACAATAATAGTACGTACTAAATCGCCCACATCTGCAGTTTCACCACCTGTTGAATAGATACCGATACCCATCTCACGGAGCTCTGCTAGAATTTCTTCTGTTCCATTAATAATTTCTGCAAGAACTTCTCCTGGAATGACATTCTTATTACGACCAATAGTAGATGATAATAAAATATTATCGGTAGCGCCTACACAAAGTAAATCATCAAGATTCATGATGATTGCATCTTGTGCAATACCGCGCCAAACAGATATATCACCTGTTTCTTTCCAGTAAACATAGGCCAAGGAAGATTTCGTACCTGCACCATCAGCGTGCATAATATTACACCACTGTTCATCACCACCTAGAATATCAGGAATGATTTTACAAAAAGCTTTTGGATACAATCCTTTATCGATGTTCTTAATAGCATTGTGTACATCCTCTTTACCTGCGGATACACCTCTTTGGTTATATTTTAAATCTGACATGTTGCTGCAAAAATAATGATTCGTTATGAATTTTAAGCTTTTATTGTAGTAAATATTTGTTAATCTTTTTTAAATATGAGTTGCCATTCAAGAAGTAATTTTTCTAAAGAGTATTGTGCATTTGCAGGACTTGTGCTGGGTAGTGTGTAATACTGGTATTGATCCGCTTTTTTAAAGTGTTTATCAAATACTTTACGTGCTTTTTGTCCATTAAATATGATGGTGTGGAGGTGTGGGTGCTGGGAAAAGAATGTAGTGAGGTCATTTGGAATTTCCTCAAGGATATCGAGATCCATACTGCCTTTTCTTTTTGCTTGTGCGCACACATCCCATAGACCGATCCTATTTTCTAGCAGTATATTTAATTTTTCTGAATAAGAATGAAAGTCAGTTATATTAAAAATCCGTTGGATTAATTTCCAGAATCGATTCTGAGGATGTGCATAATATTCTTGGGCTTGAAGGGACCTGTCTCCGGGTAAAGAACCCAATATTAATACTTCAATATCGTTATTTTGAATGGGTAAGAATGATTGTTTAAACATCTTGATAATAAACATTTATGCCGAATATAAAGAATCCTTTTTGATCTGGCATATTTTATTTTGAAATGAAATCTAAATGCTATATATTTGATATCAAACTAATATCAAAACTTAAAAAAATATGGAAAAATTAATTAAACCTCTTTCTGGTTATTTAGCTCTTTTAATTGCTATTGTTCTTTTTGTACTTGGAATCGTATGTTTCTTTCAAGCAGAAGCTTCTTCCTGGTATATTGCGGTGGGGATTTTATTTATTTTAACCACACTGTTCTTATTAAAGGGTCTGATGATCATTAATCCAAATCATTCACGTGTGTTGAATTTCTTTGGAAGTTATATTGGTACAGTAAAAGAAAATGGGTTATTTTTTGTTAATCCTTTGTACTCTACTTTAAATGTTAGTCTACGATCGGATAATTTACAGGGACAAACTTTAAAAGTAAATGATAAAATGGGTAATCCTATTGAAATAGGCGCTGTTATTGTTTGGCAAGTTGGTGATACTTATAAGGCTACTTATGATGTGACGAATTATACTTCATATGTCCGCACACAAAGCGAAGCGGCTGTGCGGCATTTGGCAGGTAGTTTTCCTTATGATAATTTGGAAATAGATCCTAATAATCAAGCAACAATTACTTTGCGTGAAGGTGGAGATACTGTTAATCATATCTTAGAAAAAGAATTATTAGATCGTTTGGCTCCAGCTGGTATTATTATAAAAGAGGCGCGGATCAGTCATTTAGCGTATGCTTCTGAAATTGCCGGAGCAATGTTACAAAGGCAGCAGGCAACTGCGATTGTTGCCGCTCGTGCTAAAATTGTTGAAGGTGCAGTTGGTATGGTAGAAATGGCTTTGCAAAGATTGTCTGAAAAAGATATAGTTGAGCTTGATAATGATAAAAAGGCAGCAATGGTTAGTAATTTGATGGTTGTACTCTGCGGGGAAAAGGCGGCATCTCCTGTGTTAAATACGGGAACCCTGTATCAATAGTTTTATTCATAAATAATATGGCGGAAAAAAAGAATTTCATGCTCCGGATTGATAGTGATGTATATAAGGCATTGGAAAAATGGTCTGCCGACGAATTTAGGAGTGTGAACGGGCAAATAGAGTTTTTATTGAATAAGGCATTGAAAGAAGAAAAGCGCTTACTTGATAAAAAAATAAAAACAACTTCAGATAAATCAGCAGAGTAGTTTGTGGTTGGTTTAACATCCTTAATTGAGATTTATTGCAGTTGACTTGTGATAGTTGCTAGTGTGAAAGTAAAGGTTTTTAAAATCATTTTCACACTAGCTTTTTTAATGATGAAATAACATAATAAATTTTAAATTTGAATGAATTTTGAGTGGTAAGATAGATAGATATGAATAATAATTTTAGATTGCTTGTTATCAGTACAAGTACGATCCATGGAAGTTCTTTTTTGACCTATATAAAAAATGATTTGGTTGACTTTATTCAGACCGATGAATTGATATTTGTACCTTACGCAAGGCCATCTGGTATTTCTTATGATGAATATACAGCTAATGTTCAGAAAGCTTTAAAAGATAAAGGAATTCGGGTAAAGGGTCTACACACTTTTTCTGATCAAAAGGATGCAATAAAAAAAGCAAAAGCAATTTTTATAGGGGGAGGAAATACTTTTCTTTTGCTCAAGACTTTGTATGAATTGGATCTTGTTAGTGAAATTAAATCGGCTGTTGCTTCTGGTTTACGTTATGTGGGTACTTCAGCTGGATCTAATTTAACGGGCTTGACAATTGGTACAACTAACGATATGCCGATCGTTTATCCTCCAAGTTTTGAAGCATTACAGTTTTTACCTTTTAATCTCAACCCACATTATCTTGATCCAGATCCTAACTCTACACATAAAGGTGAAACGAGAGAGACAAGAATCCAAGAATTTCATCAATTCAACAGTCAGGCTGTGTTGGGTTTACGAGAGGGTAGCTGGTTACATGTTGAGCATGGTCAAATTGAATTGAAAGGTGTACTGTCTGCACGATTATTTCAACAAGGAAAAGATCCCATTGAGCTTAATCCTGGTCAACTTCAATTTTGAGATATTTACAATTTAGCTTCTAGATTTTAGCGGTGATTAAAAAAGTAATTATTTATGAGTAAAAAAATAAAAGTACATCCCGCAGATATTGCTGAAAATCTAAGTAAATTAGACAAAGAGGCTTTGTATGAGCAATTTAATCATTATGATTTTGACTTGCAACTCGAGATATTTTCTTTTTTAGAAAAGGATGTTCAATATCGCCTAGCAAAATCCCTCTCAGAATCGGAACTGACAGAATTACTTAACAACTTAAAGCCTGATATTAGGAATCAGCTATTTTCTGATTTACCTGATGATTTGATTAAGTACTTAATTAATTTGTTAAATGAACGTGAAAAACAGTTAGCGTTGAAGCTGATTGGCTATGATGAAAATAGTATTGCACATCTCATGACCCCGATGTATGTCCAAGTTAGACCATATTTTACTGTTGAACATGTTTTTAAGCATATTAAGCTTTTTGGAAAGAAGGCTGAAACCTTAAATTTTATATATGTTGTCGATGAAAAGAATGTGCTTATTGATGATTTAAAAATAGGTGAGTTGTTATTAGCCGATACAGATACTGAAATTTCAGAACTGATTGATCATAATTTTGTTGCTATCAGAGCCGCAACTCCTATGGAGGAGGCATTTGAGATTTTCCAGAAATACGATCGAAGTGCGCTTCCGATCACGACGGATAATGGTGTATTGGTCGGTATTGTGACATTTGATGATGTATTGGATCAGATAAAAGATCGAGATACGGAAGATATCCAACGTTTTGGCGGGATGGATGAACTTGATGTTGCTTATACAAAAACTCCGCTACTTAAATTGATTCAAAAAAGAGCTGGTTGGTTGATTATTTTGTTTTTAAGTGAAATGCTAACAGCTTCAGCGATGGCTTACTTTGACGGAGAAATTGAAAAGGCTGTAGTTCTTGCTTTATTTGTTCCATTAATTATTTCTAGTGGCGGAAATTCTGGATCGCAAGCTGCATCATTAATTATTCGAGCCATGGCTTTGGGAGAGATAAAACTTAAGGACTGGTGGTATGTCATGAAACGTGAGATTTCATCTGGTCTGATTTTGGGAGGTATATTGGGTACTATTGGTTTTCTTAGAATTTTACTTTGGCAAGAACTGGGGATATATGATTATGGTATTTACTGGGTTTATATTGCACTAAGTGTTTCTTTATCTTTGCTTTTTGTTGTGCTTTGGGGTACATTATCCGGTTCGGTTATCCCATTTGTACTACGCAGATTCGGTTTAGATCCGGCAACTGCTTCAGCACCTTTTGTCGCAACTTTGGTTGATGTATCCGGATTGATTATTTATTTTACCGTTGCGGGCTTATTATTATCGGGTAAGCTATTATAGCCTTTATTAACAGAATATTTTAAAACTGATTCTATTTTTCATTGTTATTTAGTATAGGGGGGTGTTGATTTCCCCTTAACTTAAATAATTTAATATGGCAAAGATTGTAGCAGATCAGTTGGTGGAAATGCTTGTGGAAGCAGGTGTAAAACGTGTTTACGCGGTTACTGGAGATAGTCTTAATTTTTTTAATGAAGCAATACGTAAAGATGGCCGACTTAAATGGATTCATGTGCGTCATGAAGAAGTTGGGGCTTACGCAGCAGCTGCTGAAGCGGAACTGGATGGAATAGCATGTTGCGCAGGTAGTTGCGGGCCTGGTCACGTTCATCTCATAAATGGCATGTATGATGCTCATCGTTCACACGTTCCTATGATTGTAATTGCTTCTACAATCAATACCTCGGAGATGGGGATGGGGTATTTTCAAGAGACAAATACTGTAAAGCTTTTTGATGACTGCAGTTGCTACAACCAATTAATAACTACTGCGGAACAGGCTCCTCGAATTATTCAGACTGCCATACAGCATGCAATAGGACAGAAAGGAGTTGCTGTCATCGGTTTGCCAGGGGATGTATCAGAAATGAAAGCTGAAGATTCTTCGGTGTCTACCCAATTATTTTATGTAAATCCTGTCATTCGGCCTTCTGATAGTGAATTAGACACTCTTGCAAAAGTTATTAACGCGAGTAAATGCGTTACCGTTTTTTGCGGAATTGGAGCATCTGGGGCTCATCCTGAAATTGTACAATTATCTCAAAAGATTTTGGCTCCAGTAGGATATTCTTTTAGAGGTAAAATGGGGATTCAACATGATAATCCTTACGAAATAGGAATGACTGGTCTGCTAGGGCAAGCGGCAGCCTATCAAAGTATGCATGAGTCAGATTTGATTTTATTATTAGGTACGGATTTCCCTTATGATAAGTTTATGCCTACTAATAATAAGATTATTCAAATTGATACTGCTGTTGAACGATTAGGACGACGCGCAAAATTGGAAATGGGATTGTGCGGGGATATCAAGCATACTTTACAGGCACTTCTTCCGCTGCTGGAACAAAAAGAAGATGCAAGTTTCCTTGAAGCTCAGCTGAAGATCTATGAGAAAGTAAAGGACAATATGCATAGTTTTATGCAAGAAAAAGGGGGGGAGGATACAATTCAGCCAGAATATTTGGCACACTGTATTGATGAACTGGCTACGGACAGTGCTATATTTACGGTGGACACGGGGATGACCTGTGTCTGGGGGGCGCGCTTTATTTCAGGGACTGGTAAACGGCAGATGCTCGGTTCTTTCAACCATGGATCTATGGCCAATGCGATGCCAATGGCAATTGGAGCTGCTTTATCTCATCCAGAACGGCAAGTTATAGCATTATGTGGTGATGGTGGATTGTCGATGTTGCTTGGTGATTTGGCTACTATTAATCAATATCAACTGCCTGTAAAAATAATTGTTTTTAATAATCGGGCTCTTGGTATGGTCAAATTAGAGATGGAAGTTGCCGGACTACCTGATAACGAAACCAATATGATAAATCCTGATTTTGCCGCTATAGCGGAAGCGATGGGTTTTAAAGGTATGAATGTACATAAACCTGAAGAGGTTAGGAATGCTGTTGAGTTTGCTTTATCGCATCCTGGTCCAATTTTATTAAATGTTTTTACGAATCCAAATGCGCTAGCTATGCCTCCTAAGGTTGATTTTGATCAAATGGTAGGAATGGCAAAGTCAATGTCTAAATTGATGCTTGGAGGTAAAATGCAGGAAGTTTTGGATACGATTAAATCTAACTACAAACACCTTAAAGAATTGTAGTTGAAAAAGTTCAAGGATGGATTATTGGCGACAAATCCTTGAACTTTTTTATTATAGATTCCTTAATCGTTCGTAGATGTCATTTTGCCTTTTTTTTATGTGGAGATAGAAGTGATGTTTAGGGCCTGTGATGATCTGAGTTGTATAGATTCCTTTTGGTCCAGAAAAGAAATAGGCGACAAAACAGGCAATTGCAAAATAAATACTGGCTTCAAACCCAAATAATTCTACCCCCATCAGTATACAAGCCAGCGGTGTATTGGTTGCTCCTGCAAAAACAGCAATAAAACCCATTGCGGCCAATAATCCCATTGGTAGCGGAATAATTCCAAATAGGACATTACCTAGAGTTGCACCAATAAAAAATAATGGTGTTACTTCTCCACCTTTAAATCCTGCGGAAAGGGTGAAAGTGGTTAGTAATAGTTTGATAATAAAATCATAAGAATTTAATTGACTTTCGAATGAGGCTAATATGGTAGGAATTCCTAAGCCTATATACTGTGTAGTTCCTAGCTGCCATATTAGGAAAATAAGGACAATACCTCCAATAAAAGGACGCAGGGGAGGGTATTGAATTTTTCTGAAAATGTAGCTAAAGATATCTCCAAATGCAGTGAATAGATAAGCTACTAATCCAAAAATTATACCTGCGATGACCGTATAAAGTAGATGTTGCGGATTGAGTGCGGGGATGATTTCTCGAATGTGATAATGGGTATGCGATACATTCCAGAAAGAACAGGCATAGTTGGCAATAAAGGCTGTCATGATACTTGGTATAAGTGCTTTTAATCTTGACTTTCCACCAGTTATAACTTCCAGTCCAAATAATGCACCTGCCCAGGGGGTTCCAAAAACAGAAGCAAATCCCGCACTTATCCCGATAATGATTAAAATCTTTCGATCGTCATGAGTTAACTTGAAAATTCTTGAGTATTGATCGGCGATTGCACCTCCTATTTGTACAGCGGTTCCTTCTCTTCCTGCGGAACCTCCAAAAAGATGTGTAAGCAACGTGCTGAATAAAACCAAAGGTGCCATTCTTAATGGGATGGTCTGTTCGCTTTGGTAATATTCTTTAAGCAGGAGATTATTGCCTTTGCTAGAAGCGCCACCATAGTAATGATAAAGTAATCCAATTATTAAACCTGCTAATGGTAATCCTAGCATGATGACCGGATGAAGATCTCTGTAATTTGTTACCCAGGATAGGCTCGTGAGAAAGAAAGCTGAGATTGATCCTACAATAAACCCAACTGAAATGGCGATCGCTATCCATTTTAAAACACAAAGAGTCTTCTCTTTAAGTGCTATTTTTGATAAAGTGTTACTTTTAGTTGACATGTCTACTTACTTATTGTCATAAACGATTCTAGCGGATACAAAAAGTATCAGCAAAAGTAGACGTCATCAGCTCATTAAAGCGGTTAGTGGCAGACATCATTGCCTTAATATAGGTAAAGTTAAATAAAACGAATGATTAACGCAACCCAGCCAGCGATCATTAACAGTCCCCCTAATGGTGTAATTGGGCCTAAGAATTTTAAATTTTTATTCCAATATTGAGCAAAAGACAGGAGGTAGATACTGATAGAAAATAATAAAGTTCCTGCCGTTATACTATAAAATACAAAACGTTCACTATAAAGGTCGAAATGTAAATTAAACCCTAAGACCAGTAAGGTAATAGCCGAATACATTTGATAACGAACACCTACTTCAAAAGAGGTTAGTTTTTCTTCGCTAATTAGTTTCTTAAAAGCGTGTGCACCAAAGGCACCCAGCATAATGGCTGTAGAACCTAATATTGCGGCAGTAATAATAACAATATGATTCATATTAGTAAGTTTAAGGTTTTATCATGTCAATATGTGGGATTCCATAATCCAGGTATTCATCGGATACTTGTTCAAATCCGAAGCTTTCATAAAATTTCTTTAGATAGGTTTGCGCGCCTATCTGAATCGCTGTGCTACCATACTTTTCAGATATGCAGGTAAGCGATTTATTTATAAGAGCTTTCCCATAATTATTACCTCTAAAGGATGGGTTTGTTACAACTCGGCCAATTGCCGGTTCCGGATAAGATAGACCTGGTGGTACAATTCAGGCATAAACAACAATTTCATTATTGATTTCTGCCCAAATATGGACGCACTGATCATCTTTATTATCCAATTCTGGATAAAAGCATTGTTGCTCATTCACAAAGACATCAACACGTAATTTGAGGATGCGATATAATTCTTCTGTTGTTAATTCAGAGAATGTCTTATATTTCCAAAATAATTCCATAAAAAGAAGAGCTATATTACTATAGCCCTTTTTATATTAAGTATATGTAATTAAGCTAATAAACTTTTTACAAGCTCGGAAATTGTCCTTCCGTCGGCTTTTCCTGCTAATTGTTGGTTAGCAGCACCCATTACTTTGCCCATATCTTTTACTGTAGAAGCTCCAGTTGTGCTGATTATTTCTTTGATTATCGCTTCTACTTCTTCTCTGCTGAGTTGCTTTGGTAAGTATGCTTCAATTACTTCTTGCTCTTCAACTTCGATCGCATACAGATCATCTCTGTTTTGGGTTTTGTAAATTTCCGCGGATTCTTTACGTTGTTTTACTAATTTTTGAAGAACTTTAATTTCTGTTTCTTCTGTCAATTCTTCGCTGTGACCTTTTTCCGTTTTTGCTAATAAAATAGCTGCTTTGACAGCACGTAAGCCACGTAATTTGTTCGCATCTTTTGCGATCATTGCGGTCTTGATATCTTGATTTATTTTTTCTTCTAAAGTCATATTAAACTGAATTTTATTATTTTCTATTTACAATCGTTCCTGTTGCTTGTGCGGTTGGCATAATAATGAGATCGTTGATGTTAACATGCTTGGGTCTGCTAATCACGAAAGATATTGTTTCAGCAATATCTTTTCCCGTTAAAGCGTCAACTCCGTTATACACATTTTTTGCACGCTCGATATCACCTTTAAAACGCACTTCTGAAAACTCTGTTTCTACCATTCCCGGATTTATGCCGGTTACTTTTATTCCTTTCGGAAGTAAGTCAATTCTCATTGCTTTATTAAGTGCATCTACTGCATGTTTACTGGCACAGTAGACATTTCCATTTGGATAGACCTCTTTAGCGGCTATAGATCCTAAATTGACAATATGTGCTCCCTCTTGATTTTCTAATAGCGGTATGACGGTTTTTGTAACATATAATAATCCTTTGACATTTGTGTCGATCATGCGATCCCAATCGCCGATATCGCCATCTTGGATGCTATCTAAACCCTGGCTTAATCCTGCATTATTAATAAGTACATTTATATTTTTCCACTCTGAAGGTAAGTTCTCAATTTTAGATTTTACTTCATCATAATTGCGAACATCAAGTTCAAAGATATGGATCGCAATTTGTGGATATTGTTTATTAAGTCTATCCTTAATTTCCTCTAATCTTTGGAAACGACGCGCACAAAGTAATAAATTATATCCTTCACGCGCTAAGACTTCTGCACAAGCTTCTCCAATACCTGAACTTGCCCCTGTAATGAATACTGTTTTTGACATTGAATTAATTTTAAAATAAAATAAATTGGTTCTCTATTTTGTGGCAATATATATCGTACAAACGCCAAAAGTCTGGGGGCGAATTATTGTGTTTGAAAAACCAACGGCTTTTGTAATTTCCGCAAATTTTTCACCATCAGGAAATCGAGCTACAGATTCAGGTAAATACGAGTATGCACTCGAATCTTTTGAGAAGAGTTTTCCTATTGTTGGGGTTATTCTTTTAAAATAAAAATTATACAATTGTTTAATTGGAAATTTTTTAGGATTAGAAAATTCCAATATTATTGCTTTTCCGCCAGGCTTCAATACACGACAGATATCTGCTAAGCCCTGATTTAGATTTTCAAAATTACGGACGCCAAATGCAACCGTTACAGCATCGAAGGTATTGTCGTCAAATTGCAACTGTTCTGAATCACCAAGTTGTACTTCAAATTGCTCAGATAAACCTTTTTGTTTAATCTTTTGCTGTGCAACATCAAGCATACCTTGCGAAATGTCTACGCCAATTATTTTTTTTGGATTCAATATTTTAATTGATTCCAGCGCGAAATCACCAGTTCCTGTTGCTACATCTAACATATATTGCGGAGCGATGGATTTTAAAGCATTAATTGCTTTTTTACGCCAGATGATATCAATGCCTAAGGATAGAAAATGATTTAAAAAGTCATAAGTTTTGGATATGTTGTTAAACATATCTGCAACTTGCTCTTTTTTACCGTCTTTTGCGTCCTTGTATGGTTTTAATGATGATGCTTCATTTGTCATAGTAGCAAAGATACAATATTCTGATTGAGCTTTAATATGATCGAAAAGGAAAAATCAAAATAGCAAAATTTTCTTGCAAATACTTTATTCAGCGTGACGATTTGAATACATTTTTAATTATTTATTATTTTTTTGATTGCGCTATTGTTGCGATAAATAGCGTAACTTTATTAACATTGGTGGAAGTTGTTAACAGTTGCTTAATGTCTTGTTAATTAGATGCTGTTTTTTATTATCAACATTTTTTTCAACATCAAATGTGGAAAACTTGAGTTGTAAATCAATGTTTATCAAAAGCTTTTGGGGTGATTGTTTTCACAACTAATTTGACTGTGTACAACTCTTGAAAAATGTCTACCTTATTTTTTTTACATTTGCTATCCGCTATCAGTTTTTTAGCGTACATGCACAAGTTTTTGGATATCATATAAGATGAGTAACGATAATAATTTTGAAGATAGTAATACTGGAACTGGTAAGAAGACCAATTTCGGAGAGCGTAGAACCAAACTCAATAATTTAGTCAGTGGATTAGGTAAACTTCCTCCACAGGCTTTAGATTTGGAAGAGGCGGTTTTAGGAGCTCTGATGTTGGAGAAAAATGCCTTAAGTGAAGTTATTGATATTCTTAAGCCAGAATCTTTTTACAAAGACGCTCATCAGAAAATTTTCGAATCTATTTTTAGCTTATTTCAGAAATCATCTCCTATTGACTTATTAACTGTTACTGCTGAGCTTCGAAAAATGGGAGCTCTGGAAATGGTTGGTGGAGCATATTATATAACACAATTAACTGATCGTGTTGTTTCTGCAGCTAATATCGAATTTCATTCGCGTATTATTTCGCAAAAATATATTCAACGTGAATTAATCAAAGTTTCAACAGAGATTATTAATAGTGCCTATGATGAAACTTCGGATATATTTGATCTTTTGGATCATGCAGAGAAGAGTTTATTTGATATTGCCCAGAATAATTTAAGAAGAGATTCTAGGAAAATGGATGATATCATGCGTGAAGCAATATCAAATTTGGAATTGTTGCGTGATCGTACAGATGGATTAACAGGTGTTCCTTCTGGTTTAACAGCATTAGATCGTATGACCTCCGGATGGCAACCTTCAGATTTAGTAATTATTGCGGCTCGTCCTGCGATGGGAAAAACAGCCTTTGTTCTATCTGTAGCACGTAATGCTGCTGTAGATCATAATAAACCTGTAGCCGTTTTCTCTCTTGAGATGTCTTCAGTGCAATTGGTTAATCGTTTGATAGCTGGAGAAACAGAAATTGAACAGGAGAAGTTGAAGAAAGGTAATCTGGCTGATCATGAATGGCAGCAACTGCATTCTAGAATTGGAAGGTTGACTGAAGCACCTTTAATTATTGACGATACACCAGCATTAAACGTATTTGAATTTAGAGCCAAGTGCCGACGTTTAAAAGCGCAGCATGATATCCAGATGGTCATTGTCGATTATTTGCAACTTATGCATGGAAAGGCCGAAGGAAAAGGTGGTGGTAATCGTGAGCAGGAAATCGGTAGTATCTCAAGGGCATTGAAATCTGTTGCAAAAGAGTTAAATGTTCCGGTATTGGCCCTTTCACAATTAAGCCGTGCGGTAGAGTCTCGTCCAGGGAATTCAAAACGTCCTATGCTTTCTGATTTACGTGAATCCGGATCTATTGAGCAAGATGCAGATATGGTATTATTTTTATACCGTCCGGAGTATTATGGTATGACTGAAGATGAAGAAGGTCGATCAACTGCTGGTGTAGGAGAGGTTATTATTGCTAAGCACCGTAATGGTGAAACTGGAATTGTACCACTTCGTTTTGTCGGTAAATATGTGAAATTTGTTGATTTGGAAGATGAATTTACAGGTGTTGGTACGGCAGATGGTTTTAATAATCCAACATCATTCAGTTCTCCAGCAATGAATCCTTCGGCTATGTTTAGTGGTAGTGATATGGGAGGGATGACTGGTGGTATTACAATGCCTTCACGTATGAATGACATGCCGGACGATGCGCCTTTTTAATAACTTTAGAATATACGGTTATAATAAAAGAAGCACTGTTTACAAAACAGTGCTTCTTTTATTTCATACTGATTACTTTATCTACGATATAGACCGTATTTCCTCGCCAAGGTAGTGCTCCATGATATTCCTTATAATGCAGATCAAAGTACTTTCCACTATTTGATTCTAGTTGTTTAAAAACGGTATCGTCTTCAATTGAAAATTCAAATTGATTGCTTGCTACACCACCAGCTTTCATCTGTCCAAAACCCTCTTGAATAAGCTTTCCTTCATACGTTTTGAAAACATTTCCTTTTTTGACAGCATAATTTAAATATCCTGATTTAACACCTTCTCCGAAAACGAAGTAATATTTATAATATGTTATGCTAGCTCCAATTGCTAAAATAACTAAGATGGTGATAAATAAAAATTTTTTAAAACCTCCTTTTCTTTGTTGCGTATCTGTAGAATTAGTCATATCTGAGTTTAATTTTATAATAAACTTAAGTAAAATTGTTTAGATGAACAATAAAGTTTCGTTTATACTTAAATCAATTTTTAGGCCATCTTTTTTTATATCGGTATTTATAATTCCTTAATTAATACTGGTTTTGGTTGTCTAAAAATGTAATTATGTAGTAATGCATTTATTTGCTGGAAGGAGTCGGTTTATTCTGATTATAGTCCATCCTTTATCTGCGTATTTATTTTTTTGCATTTGGTAATGATGAATTCAAAATAGTAAATGTTGAGACTTCTCTGTATAATATTATTTAAATTTGTTTTTTGAAAAACGATGGATGATACAATATTAAATAAGAAGAGGAAAATAATTCATTTAGATATGGATGCATTTTTTGCTTCTGTTGATCAACGCGATTTTGAAGAATTACGGGGTAAGCCTATCGCCGTTGGTGGATCTCCTGATGGACGTGGTGTTGTAGCCACTGCTAGTTATGAGGCGAGAAAATATGGTGTTAAGTCGGCTATGTCATCTATACAAGCTATAAAATTATGTCCCCACTTAATTTTTACTCGTCCTAGATTTGATGTTTACAAACAGGTGTCCGATCATATTCGTTCCATTTTTTATCGTTATACTGATTTGGTTGAACCGCTATCTTTGGATGAGGCGTTTTTAGATGTATCGGATGATAAACAACATATTGGGTCGGCTCTAGAGATTGCTAAGAGAATTAAACGTGAAATAAAAGACGAACTTAATTTGACCGTGTCTGCTGGGGTTTCGGTTAATAAATTCGTGGCAAAGATAGCTTCTGATATGAATAAACCTGATGGTTTAACTTTTATAGGCCCTTCAAAGATTGTAACTTTTATGGAGGAGCTACCTGTTGAAAAATTTTTTGGAGTTGGAAAAGTAACGGCAAATAAAATGCGCTCTTTGGGTATTTTTAAAGGTCTTGATCTAAAAAAGCAATCACATGTAGATTTGATGCGATGGTTTGGTAAATCGGGAGATTTTTTTTATCAAATTGTGAGAGGTATTGACAATCGAGCAGTTGTACCAAATCGTATTCGTAAATCTATTGGTATTGAAGATACTTTTCCTAGTGATATTGGACAGTTAGATGAATTAAAATCAATTTTAGAAGACTTAAATTCACGACTTTATACACGACTTGAAAAAGGTGGTAAATGGGGGAGAACTTTGACTTTAAAAGTAAAATTTGCAGATTTTACGGTGTTGACAAGAAGTATCTCTATCTTGGAGATTTTTAAACATCAAGAAGATATGTATCAAATTGCACTTTCATTACTTCTAAAACTGGAGTTTGATAAAAAGGTCCGGTTAATGGGGATTTCGATTTCAAATTTTAGAGATGAAAGTAATGACCGTTTCGAGGGTTATCAATTGTCTCTGTTTGATGATTAATTAAATTCGAGTTGTCTAATCACCTTGTTACAACTTAAATTTCTTGTAAATAGGGGCAATTTCCTATATTAGTGCTCAAACTTAGATAATCTTCATATTTAAATGAGTAAATTAATTACCGCGCTGAGTCTTACGGCTTTTATTCTGGTATCAGAATCTACAGTTCAGGCGCAACAAAAACGATTGGATTTTGATCAATCTTGGGGAAATCGAAATTCATTAACACAAAATGTCAACTTCTACCCTGGTTGGGCAAACAGTGTCGCTTATCTAGAACGTGATGCGAAAGATGGTAAAACGTATCAAATTGATTTGAAAAGTGGGAAACGTGAATTATATGTCGTTCCTGCCAAATCATCTGTCAAAGTATACGTTTCAAAAAATGATATTTTTATTCAGGACGGTAGTCAAGCAGCTAAGCAACTGACAAATTCTCCTGATGTTGCAGAGCAAAACCCAACACTTTCACCAGATGGTAAACTTGTTGCTTTTACACGTAAAAGTGATTTGTATGCGATTGATTTAACGACAGGCAAGGAAATTCGTTATACTACCGATGGTACAGATGTTATCTACAATGGTTGGTCATCGTGGGTGTATTATGAGGAGATCTTAGGTAGATCAACTAATTATAAAGCTTTTTGGTGGTCGCCAGATAGTAAGAAGTTGGCTTTTATGCGCTTTGATGATACAAAGGTGCCTATGTTTCCAATTTATGTGTCGAAAGGTCAACACGGTTATCTAGAAGAAACGCGTTATCCTAAAGCTGGAGATCCAAATCCAGAAGTTAAGGTCGGTTTTGTAAATGCTACTGGTGGAGAAGTGACCTGGTCTGATTTTAACGAAAAGGATGATCAATATTTTGGCCAACCTTATTGGAGTTTTGATAGTAAAAATATCATGGTTCAATGGATGAATCGTGATCAGAATAATTTGAAATTTTATCAAGTTGATCCTAACTCTGGAGCTAAGAAAGAAATTTATGATGAAAAACAATCTTCATGGATTAATTTAGATCATGAAGAGCGTATCACCTATCTGGCCGATAACAAACACTATATATTAAAATCAGATAAGACAGGCTGGGCTCACTATTATCTTTATACTTTAGATGGTAAGTTATTAAATCCAATTACATCGGGTAATTGGCAGGTGACTTCATTAGAGTATATCGATGAGAAGGCAAAAGTAGTTTACTTCATGGCGCGTAAAGAGAATTCGGCACGTTATGATCTATATCGTGTTGACTTTTCAGGTAAGAATATGAAAAGACTGACATTTGGTGATTATTCGCATGATGTAAAGGTATCTCCTGACGGACATTATTTCATAACTAATTATTCTAACGTAAGCACACCTAATAAGGTAGCACTAGTTGACAATAAGGGTAAAATTGTAAAAGAACTGGCCGATAGTAGAGCATCGGATTTTAATACCTATAAATTTGGTGAGACAAAATACTTTACTATAAAGTCTGATGATGGACAGTATGATTTACCTGTTGTCGTGACTTATCCGACGGATTTTGATGAATCGAAAGAATACCCTGTTATTTTCAGTATATATGGTGGTCCTGACGCAGGTACTGTGAAAGATACATGGAAAGGTACAAGAAGTCAATATTGGGCTAATGAGGGCGTTATTCAAGTGTCGGCTGATCATCGTGCATCTGGACAATTTGGAAAACAGGGCGTAGCACTTATGCATCGTAATCTGGGACACTGGGAAATTATAGATTATTCTACTGTTGCGAAATGGTTTAAAGCAAAACCTTGGGTAGCTAAAAATAAATTTTTGATTACTGGTCATAGTTATGGCGGTTATATGACATGTTTAGCAATGACTAAAGCCGCAGATGTTTTTGATTTTGGGATAGCTGGTGCTCCTGTGACATCATGGGAGTTGTATGATACCCATTACACAGAGCGTTGGATGGATACGCCACAAGATAATGCAGAGGGATATAAAAATGGTTCTGTCTTAACTTATACGGATAATTACAAAGGTGTTTTGAGAATTATGCATGGCGATATGGACGATAATGTTCATTTGCAAAATACCATGCAATTGGTTGATGCTTTGACCGATCGTTCTGTACCTTTCGAGTTGATGATTTATCCGGGTAGTCGTCACGGATTTGAAAGATCTAAAAATGCATATGATTTTAAAGAACGTGTACGTTTTTACTATCAGTATTTATTAGAAAAACCGGTTCCAAAGGACTTTAAATAGAGGTGTACCTATAACTAAAGCCTTCTCAGAATATTATTTGAGAAGGCTTTTTTGTTTTGCTATCTTTTGTGTGTAAAAAAAGATGAAATATTGAGTTGTTAAATTGTTGATAACCAAAAATTATTTCATCTTTGTGTAATTTATTTTTATTTCGATGATTCAGTTTCTCAAGGAGAGCACTTTTGCTGTTAATGAAGTTTTAAGCAGATCAATTCATATACTAAAGGGACATTATTTCTCAATAGGGGGATTGTTATTGTCTATTTTTTTATTGTTTGTTGTTGCTCATGAATTAACTTTTTATTTGGAGACCTCAAGTATACTTCTCAAAATTCCTTTGATGCTGTTATTTGCTGTAACTTTATTAGGCTTACAATTGTTTCTGTTTAAATTTATTTTGAATTTATTGGATCATAAAGAGCATGTGGGTGTTGTTAAAACATGGCCTTCCTGGGCAGAATTAATTAATTTTTTAGGTGGAATTGTCGTTTTTACATTAGCTTCTATATTGATTCTTTTTTTTGCTATGATTGTTTGTTTCCCCCTTATCTATATGGGTATAGATACGGAGGTGGTATCATTTGAGATCGTACCAAATGTAGGAGCAATCTTATCCTTCTTTATATTGCTTCGTATCTCATTCTTTCCTTTTTTTATTATTGATAAAGGAATTAGTGTCATGAAGTCTTTGCGTTGGAGTCTGGCGATTACGAAAGGAAATATAATTCGTTTATTTTTAATTTTATTGAGTTTAGCTTTTGTTAGCGTATTAAATATTTATTGTGTTTATATGGAGTATTCCATTATGGCAATTATATTTAGTTTAATAAATTCATTTTTAATTATCCCGTTAACTTCTGTTGTCTATACAGTTGCTTACCGAGATATGGTTCAAGAATATAAGGGTAGTGAAGATCCGAGTATTTTAAGTAATATATTTTAATAAATAATTTTGATTTTGAATAAAAAAGGAATTGCGGTTTTAGGTTCAACGGGTAGTATAGGTACACAAACCTTAGATGTGGTACGCGCCTTTCCTGATCTTTTTCATGTTGTAGTATTGACCTGCGGTTCAAATGCTACTTTGTTAGTAGCGCAGGCATTAGAATTTTTGCCCGACGCTGTTGTTATTATCAATGAAGAACAAGTTGATTTTGTTAAATCAAAATTAGGACATACTCAAATTGCGGTTTACTCAGGTATGCAGGCTTTAGAAGAAGTGGTACAGTTTGAGTCGGTTGATGTTGTTTTGAATGCCATTGTAGGTGCTGCTGGACTCAGACCTACTGTTAAGGCTATTTCCTGCGGTAAGGATATCGCACTAGCTAACAAAGAAACACTGGTTGTTGCGGGTGAATTGGTGATGAGCTTAGCTTCTCAATATCAAGTTAAGATGTTGCCAGTCGACTCGGAGCATTCAGCGATTTTCCAATGCTTGGTTGGTGAAGAAGCTAATCCGATTGAAAAAATATATATCACTGCCTCTGGAGGGCCTTTTCGTGGGAAGGACCGTTCGATATTGACTTCCGTAACAAAGGAACATGCTTTGAAACATCCGAATTGGGTAATGGGTGCTAAGATTACGATTGACTCGGCTTCATTAATGAATAAAGGACTTGAAGTAATCGAAGCAAAATGGCTTTTTGATCTGAAAGTAGACCAAGTTGATGTAATTGTACATCCTCAGTCCATTGTACATTCGCTTGTACAGTTTCAAGATGGATCTTTAAAAGCACAACTCGGATTGCCAGATATGAAGTTACCGATACAGTATGCCCTGTCTTATCCAAATCGTTTAATGAATACTTTTGAACGGTTTAATTTTATGGATTATCCAGAATTAACTTTCGAAAAGCCAGATTTGGAAACTTTTAAAAATTTGGCATTAGCTTATGATTCTTTACGAAAGGGAGGGAATAGTGCCTGTGTACTCAACGCAGCAAATGAAGTCGTTGTGGATGCATTTTTGAAGGATAAGATTAGTTTTTTAGGAATGAGTGATGTGATCGAGACTGTATTGGAAAAAGTAAATTATCTTGCGAGACCAAGTCTAGATGACTATATTGAGTCCGATTATGCTGCAAGGAGAGTTGCGCAAGAAATAATCAATTAAGTAAATAATTATAGAAGAAGATACATGGGTGTTTTAATTATGGTGGCACAAGTCATATTGGGCTTGTCAATTTTGATCGTATTGCATGAGTTGGGCCATTTTTTAGCGGCACGCGCTTTTGGAATTAAAGTAGAAAAATTTTATTTATTTTTTGATGCATGGGGTGTCAAATTATTTAAATTCAAATATAAAGACTGTGAATATGGAATTGGCTGGTTGCCTTTAGGTGGCTATGTTAAAATTGCTGGTATGATTGACGAATCCATGGATACTGAGCAATTGAGTGGAGAGCCTCAAGAATGGGAGTTTCGTTCAAAACCAGCTTGGCAACGTTTGATCGTGATGCTAGGTGGTATTATTGTTAATGTCATTGTTGGTGTTGTTGTATTTTGGATGTTAACATTTAAAATGGGCACTACGGACATCAAGAATGATCAATTGGTGAATGGTATTGTACCCGGAGAAATTGGGAAGTCAATCGGCTTGCAGGCGGGAGACCGTATTTTGGCTATTGATGGCACTAAGATTGAAAACTATTCAGATTTAATTAGCTCTAAACTATTAATGGGAGGAGTAGATCTGACTGTAAATCGTGCTGGTGCTGATACAAAAATTCATGTTCCAGCGGATATTTTAAATACAATTGCGGATAAAAAAGATGAGAAATTTATAGAACCACGGATGAAAATGACCTCTGTTGCAGCTATTCAACCGGGTTCAGAAGCAGTTAAAATGGGTTTTCTTAAAGGCGATAGTATTGTTGCAGTTGACAATACGCCAATTCAGTTTTTTGATCAGTTTAAGGACCAATTGAAAGCAAAAGTCGGAAAACCAGTTGAATTGAAAATTGTACGCGATGGTCAAGAACAATCTTTAAAAGGTGTTGTGCCTTCTGATGCGATTTTGGGTTTTAATGTTAATCCGGATCAAACCATTAAAACATTTACGATTCATTATAGTTTAATGGAGTCTTTGCCAATGGGGGCAAAGAAAGCATTCACGGTTATTACTGATAATGCAAAAGGATTTGGTAAGATATTTAAGGGAGAGATTCGTGCCGATAAAGCTTTATCAGGTCCTGTAGGTATTGCGCAGTTGTTCGGTACTGAAGTGGACTGGGTACGCTTCTGGTCATTAGTAGGTATGTTGTCTATGGCTCTGGCATTCATGAATTTATTACCGATACCGGCATTAGATGGTGGACACGTGGTATTCTTGTTGATCGAAATGATCCAAGGAAAACCATTAAGTGAAAAATTCTTAGAGAAGGCACAGATGGTAGGTTTCTTTATTTTACTTGCTCTAATGGTCTTTATTTTTGGAAATGACATTTTTAAATTATTCAAGTAAGGGATATTAAGTTTATACAAGGGGGTCTTACTTAATTTGTAAGACCCTTTTTATTTTTAGATATTTGTATTATGGATGGAAAAACAAGAGCAACGATTAAACCTGGTATGTTGGTTAACATTATCTTGAAAAAAGATCAGCGATCAGGAGAACTTACTGAAGGTATTGTTAAGGATCTTCTGACATCTGCACCATTTCACCATAGAGGAATCAAGGTTCGATTGATGGATGGTCAGATCGGTCGAGTTGCAGAGATAATTGAGGATGACTTTTAACCTATTTTAGTTTTATAAAAAAAGCTTCTGACCTAATAGGATAGAAGCTTTTTTTATAAAACATTTTAAGAAATTGCTCTTTCGATCTTCATTATAGACCAGATTTATAACTGGTCTTAGATGATCGGAAATATCTTTTTCTGAATATCTATTTTAAAATTCTTTTGTAGGGAATCAAAAAATAAATGATTGCTTGGATTATTTTGAAAGACTAAATACGGAATCTCTATAATCTCTTTTTGTGTTTTTATTCTAAAGTACCCAAATAATAATCCTTTTGTATTTTGGATTGATTCAATTTGTTGCACTGCCTTAACATCTCGTAACAAATTAAAGTGATAAGGGTCTTTTGTCATAGATTCAATGACTACATCTTCAGTTTGCTTATTATACCAAATTACTTGACTGCTCGTTTTCTTTAAATGATTCTTAAAAAGAAAAAGGTAACCAATCATGTATATTGATATTGGAAATAGGAATAGTAAAATCTTTATTTTGATTATCAGCGCAAGCATAATAATCAATAAAATTGCTCCTATGCCTACATTTTTCATTACCTTTTGAGATGTGTCTGCTATGATAACTTTGGATGTATCTATTTTTTGATAACCATTTTTTACAATAATAGCTGGACTATTGGTTGCGGTAAATGACGCGGACAGCTTTTTACTGATGTAGTACAATAAAAATAAAATAAGTCCAACTATTAATATAACTTTGGTCATGACAGTTTATATGTTAATACTGTTCATTATCATTTGGATAATTAACTGATTTTACATCAGCTACATATTGTCCTACAGCTCCCGTTATTTCTTGATATAATTGTGCATATTGTCTTAAAAACTTAGGTTTAAAGCCTTTAGTCATACCTAGCATATCATTGACAACTAGAACTTGTCCGTCACATTGGTTACCAGCGCCTATACCAATAGTCGGTATCGCTAAACTTGCACTTACTTCGGCAGCAAGTGCTGCTGGTATTTTTTCCAACACGATGGCAAAACAACCTGCTTCTTGCAGTGCTAGCGCATCGGCCTTTAATTTTTCGGCTTCATTATCATCTTTAGCACGAACACCAAAATTTCCAAATTTATTAATTGCTTGTGGTGTTAATCCCAGATGTCCACAAACTGGTATTCCCGCATTTATAATTTTCTTAATGTTGTCAATGATTTCTAGACCACCTTCCAATTTAAGGGCGTGTGCTCCCGACTCTTTCATGACACGTACTGCAGATAAATAGGCTTGATCGATGCTTCCCTGATATTCGCCGAAAGGAAGATCCACTACAACCATTGCTCTAGTTGTACCTCTTACAACAGATGCCGCGTGGTAGATCATCTGGTCTAAGGTGATGGGCAGTGTTGTTTCATAGCCTGCAAATACGTTCGCAGCGGAGTCGCCTACTAAAATGATATCGATGCCACCTTCGTCAAGCGCTTTTGCCATGGTGAAATCATAACCTGTTAACATCGCGATTTTTTCATGACGATGTTTCATTTCCTGTACCTGTACTGTAGTGATACGTTTTATTTCTTTATTTACAGACATTACTGATTTGTTTAAATTAACCAAAATTAGAGAAATTCGTTGAATTAAGGTCATTAATTATTGATTTTAAAATGATAGTTTGGTAATTAGCAGATTAAATTGCTTTGATTTTACTATTTTTGCAGGATGAGAGAAAACGAAACTCGCTTATTTAAATTTCCAAAATTTTCCGATCTAATTGTTTTTGAAGATGATAATTTGATTGTTATCAATAAACCCCCTTTCATTGCTTCGTTAGATGAGCGTGAAGGAGGAGAGATCAATATTTTACGATTAGCAAAAAAATATTACGCAGATGCGCAGATTTGTCACCGGTTAGATAAGGAAACTTCTGGATTATTACTGATTGCTAAAAATCCTGAGACCTACCGTTCTGTTTCTATTGAATTTGAAAGACGTCGTGTCAATAAGGTATATCATGCTATCATTGCAGGCACACATACATTTACGGATTTAAAAGTTGAGTTACCCATTTTAAATCAAGGAAGCAAAAATGTGTCAATAGATCGCGCCAAAGGTAAGGCGGCTACTACAATTTTTAATTCAATACGTTATTTTAACCACTATACTTTAGTCGAATGTAAGCCTATTACAGGCCGTATGCATCAAATTCGTATTCACTTAGCCACACAGAAAGCTGCAATTGTGGGAGATGATATGTATCATGGAAAACCGGTATACTTGTCACAGATTAAAAAACGTGGGTTTTCTTTGGCTAAAAATGAAGAGGAACTACCAATTATGAAGCGCTTTGCTTTGCACTCCCGGTATGTTGACTTTACAATTGATGGAAAGAAGTTTGAGTTTGAAGCCCCATATCCAAAGGATTTTGCGACTTTGCTTAAACAGTTAGAAAAGTTTGATTCTTAAATGCCGATCATGAATCCGAAAACAAAAAAAATAATTGGCAATTCAGTATTTGTCGTTATCATTCTTTTGCTTTTGTGGCCAACAAGTAGAGCTTATTTTCAACAAGGCTTAATGAAAATTGGTTTATTTAAACCAACATTGGAAGAACCTGAAAAAATAGATTCGCAGATTTCTGTTCAGAATAACATTTCTTTTAAAAATGATAAAGGGGAGATCGTGAATATGAACGATCTAAAGGGTAAAGTTGTATTCATTAATTTTTGGGCTACATGGTGTCCTCCTTGCATTGCAGAAATGCCTTCCATTGCTACGTTATATGAACGATTGAAAGGTAATAGTGAAGTTGTTTTTCTGATTGTAGAAATTGAAGGAGAATCTGAGAAGGCAAATAAATTTATGGCGGGTAAACAATTAAATCTACCCGTTTATTATCCAAATTCACAAATTCCTAAAGAATGGTTAGGTGGTTCTATACCAACGACATTGATTATCAATAAACATGGTGAGATTGCTACTAAACATGAAGGTTTAGCAGATTATTCTCGCCAGGAAGTTTCAGATTTTATAATTGAATTAACAAAAAAATAAGTACAGAATAACCGGTATGACTAGAGCAGAACTTATTCAACAGATTAAGATAAAAAAATCATTTCTTTGTGTTGGTTTAGATACAGATATTACAAAAATACCTGAGCATCTACTGGCAGAGGAGGATCCAATTTATACCTTTAATAAAGCCATTATTGATGCTACATCAGATTTGTGTGTCGCATACAAACCGAATATCGCATTTTATGAGAGTTACGGTATTAAAGGCTGGCAGTCTTTGCAAAAAACTTGGGAGGCATTACCTAAAGATTGTTTGAGTATTGCTGATGCTAAACGTGGTGATATCGGAAATACATCAAAAATGTATGCACAGGCATTTTTTGATGAAAAGCAATCGGGATTAGGTTTTGATTCCATAACGATAGCACCATATATGGGAAATGATTCTGTTACTCCCTTTTTAGATTTTGATGGAAAATGGGCGATTGTACTGGCATTGACATCAAATGCAGGAAGCCTGGATTTTCAAAATTTTAAGAATGAATCAGGTTTGCAGTTATTTGAGCAAGTCATTGATAAAGTGAATACATGGGGAACAATTGAAAACCTGATGTATGTAGTAGGCGCGACCCGTGGTGAAGGTTTTATTAAAATTCGTGAGCATGCTCCTGATCATTTCCTTTTAGTTCCGGGTGTTGGAGCGCAGGGAGGTTCTCTTCAAGATGTCTGTCAATATGGAATGAATAAGGATTGTGGCCTTTTAGTAAACAGCACAAGAGGTATTATCTATGCTTCAAAAGGACATGATTTTGCGGAGAAAGCAAGAGAAGAGGCTTTGAAATTACAACAAGAGATGGAAGCCGAATTAATTAAGGCTGGAATTATTAGTTAATTCTTACATATCGGCATATTGAAAAGCTTCAGATCGAAAGGTCTGAAGCTTTTTTGTTGGAGATTTTATTTTATGTATTTAGATGATTGATCGTGATTATTCATAAAGAAGAAATTGTAAATTTAAAATATAAAATAGATAACAATGAATGTAGTGAGTACTCTACTATTAGCATGTATGCTAGGAACTGGCTGTGTGGTTGATGCACAAGAGATCGAAAATATTGTAGAGGGTGAAGTTTTTACTTCAACGAAGTCTAGTGAAGATATGTATCAGTTGGTCTGGAAACTTTACAAATCTAACAAGCACGAAGAAGCTTTAAAACTTATCGATAAGCTTATCGCTCAAGATAAAACAATAAGTGCTTATTACGAATTGAAATGCTACATCTTAATTGCACTGAAAAGAAACGCAACTATTATTGAGACTGCCACGAAGGGTATCGCATTAGATCCTGATAATCATTCGTTTTACGATATAAGAGGTAATACTTATTATTTTGATTTAAAACCCGAATTGGCAAGATCTGATTATCAAAAGGTACTCCAATTGGAAAAAAATAATGCTCGTTATTATAATAATTATTTGAAGTTACTTAATGAAATGCGCAAGGATGATGAATTGATAAATGTATTTAAGCTTTTCGAGAATAGCATGGTAAGTGGAGAAGATATCAAGGAACCTCGATTTATAGCTGATGTTTACTTTTATGGAGCCTTGGCCTATCAACGTCAAAAAGATAATTTAAGAGCTGTTGACCTTCTTGGGAACGCAATTAAAAAATCTCCAGAAGCAGCGATGTATTACAATAATAGAGGTTTGATATTTCAAGATCTAAATAAACTGGAAGCTGCAAAGAAGGATTTGGATAAAGCTATTGAATTGGATCGTGATAATCCTGTTTATTATGAAAATAGATATGCTATCTTTTTTGATTTAAAGAAATATCAAGAGGCGCAAAATGACCTATTAAAAGTAATTAGTCTGGGAAATTCTGATCTAGATATCTATGCTGCATTGGCACTGACCTATGATGTTCTTAATAATTATCCAAAAGCTGCTGAATATTATGATTTGGTTTTACGTAAAAATCCAAATCAAACAATGATTCTAAGTAACTATGCTTATGCTTTATTTGAATTGAATCAATTATCTAAAGCTATTGAAATGTTTGAACGGGCGCTTGTTACTGATTCTGCAGAGGTTGATATTTTGGTAGGTCTAGCAGTCTTATATCATGTTGATGGGAAAGAAAATAAGTCTAAAGATTTATTTCAGGACATTAAAATCAAGACAAAATATGAGGCAAAAAAACAGCTACTCGAAACTTTGGAAAAGGAAGATTATAGATTTTCTTCAAAATTTAAAGCGGCATGGGAAAACTGTTTTAGTGATTAATGTTATTTAAGCCTGATCAAAAGCTGTTATTTTTTTGCAATAAAAATAGGGTGTGTTTTATACAGAATGAGTATTTTGAGAAGATTTAAGTCAAATTTCCTTTCTATAAATTCATATCAAATGCGTAACTTTGCGCCATGCCAGAAAAAATTATAATTCTTGACTTTGGTTCGCAATACACGCAATTAATCGCGCGTCGTGTAAGAGAACTTAATGTGTATTGTGAAATTCACCCATTTAACAAATTACCTGAATTTGACGAGACTGTAAAGGGAGTAATCCTTTCGGGAAGTCCATATTCAGTAAGACAAGAGGAAGCTCCTCAAATTGATTTTAAATCAATTCAAGAGCGTTTTCCTTTATTAGGTGTTTGTTATGGTGCACAATATATCGCTCAAAAATCAGGAGGTGAAGTATTACCTTCGGAAATCCGTGAATATGGACGTGCTAATTTGCAATTTGTGAATGCTGAGAATGAATTATTAGCGGGTGTACCGGTTCAGTCTCAAGTATGGATGTCTCATGGTGATACTATTAAAGAAGTTCCTTCAAACTTTGAAATTATCGCAAGTACAGATAAAGTACGTGTAGCAGCTTATCACATTATCGGTACAAGAACTTTTGGTATTCAATTTCATCCAGAGGTGACCCACAGTACAGATGGTGTAGTTTTATTGAAAAACTTTGTTGTGGAGATCTGTGGATGTGCTCAAGAGTGGACTCCAGATGCTTTTGCTGAAACAAGTGTTGCTTCTCTGAAAGCGGAATTAGGTGACGATCACGTAATTTTGGCATTATCAGGAGGAGTTGATTCTACTGTTGCAGCTGTTTTATTACATCAAGCCATTGGCAAAAATTTGCATTGTATTTTTGTTGATCATGGTTTGTTACGTAAAGGTGAATTTGAACAGGTTTTGGATTCATATAAAAACATGGGACTTAACATTAAAGGTATAAACGCAAAAGAATTATTTTTTGGTCGTTTAGCTGGTGTTTCTGATCCTGAACAAAAACGTAAAATTATCGGTAATTCTTTTATCGATGTATTCGATGAGGCAGCAAAAGAAATTCAAAAGGAATTACCTGAAGGTATTGAGGCAAAATGGTTAGGTCAAGGTACTATTTATCCAGATATCATTGAATCGGTATCGGTTAAGGGGCCTTCTGCGACTATTAAATCGCATCATAATGTTGGCGGTTTACCTGACTACATGAAGCTGAAAGTAGTAGAGCCTCTGAAGACTTTATTTAAAGACGAAGTAAGACGTGTTGGTAAAACATTGGGTGTTGATCCAGCTATTTTAGGCAGACATCCTTTTCCTGGTCCAGGGTTAGCTATTCGTATCTTAGGAGATATCACTGAAGATCGTGTACGTATTGTACAAGAAGCTGATGATATTTACATCCGTAATTTGAAAGAAGCAGGATGGTATGATAAGGTTTGGCAAGCTGGCACGATTTTTCTTCCTGTTCGTTCTGTAGGAGTGATGGGCGATGAGCGTACATATGAGCATGTTGTTAGTTTACGTGCTGTAGGTTCATTGGACGGCATGACTGCAGATTGGATTCACTTACCTTATGATTTGTTGGCAAAGATTTCAAATGAAATTATCAACCACGTCAAAGGCATTAATAGAGTTGTATATGATATCAGTTCAAAACCACCAGCGACGATTGAGTGGGAATAAAATTGCTCTTGCAGTAGCATTGGCTTTAAGTCTTGCAAGCTGTACGACAAAAAAAACAGGCGTACTTCGCTCACCTTCTAGTAAAGGTGAGCAGGGTACTGTTTCTAATAATAGCGGTAAAACTGCTGCTGAACAGGCTGAAGAAGCCAGAAAACTCGAAGCTGCTAAAGCGAGTGAAAACCTTAAAAATCAAAAATCAATTGCTCTTCTCTTACCTTTTCAATTAAACCGTATCGCAGGTATGCGTCCCACGGCTGAAGACGTTAAAAGATCGGCTTTAGCGTTGGATTTTTATCAAGGGTTTCAACTTGGCTTGGAAGAATTGGGTGAAAAAGGAAGTAAATTTAGTTTAAAGGTTATAGATTCTGAAGATGATAATTTTAGAAACACATCTTTAGCTGCTTCAGCGTCTATAAAAAATGCCAATTTAATTGTAGGACCTGTTTATCCAAAAGAGATTAGAGCATTTTCACAAGCCTTTAAAGAAAAAAATATTTTACAAATTTCACCTTTAGCGGCAACTTTGGCTTCCGAGTTTGCGATTCCCAATTTAGTGTCTTTAACACCTTCTATTCGTGCTCACTCTGAAATTATGGCGAAGCATGTAGCAAAGCAATATGCTTATGGCGACGTTGTTTTGGTTTACAATATACAAGATGGCGATAGTAAACAGTTTTTGGATAACTTTGCATCAGAGGCATTGGGTTATAATAAAAGTCTGCAAATAAAAGTTGTGACTTCTATAGCTGAATTAAACGAAAACTTAGTTGTTGCTGGGACTAATCATATTGTCTGTGGTACTACAAATAGAAATCAGATTAGAGCATTATTAGCAAATATGGACGTGCAAAGCAGTGAGTCGGGTTATGCTTTTAAGTTGTATGGTCACCCAAATTGGGCAAAATTATCTTTTGAAGATTACACGAATATTGATCGTTATGAGTTGACCGTGACGACATCAACATTAGTGGATGAAAATGCTGAGCGAACAAGACGATTTAATCAAAAGTATAAGAATAAGTTTCAGGTAATTCCGTCAGATTTTTCTTATAAAGGTTACGATGCCGCTATTTATTTTGGGGGCTTAATTGCTAAGTATGGCGATGATTACGCGCAACACTTGGTTAAGGAAACCTATTCTGGAATAAATAGTGATTTTAGTTTTGATTACTTTCCTGAATGGGGATATGTAAATAGAGGGGTTCGATTTATGGTGTATCGTAATAATAGTTTTGATAGGAAGTAAAGATGAGTGATTTTAGTGAAAAAAGAGTACAGCAGCAAATTCGTAATTTTGAAAGAGCAATGGATGGTTATGAAGGGAATGAGCCGTTTGCTCGTTATCTAACTTCATTTTTTAAAATTAATAAGCAAATGGGATCAAAGGACAGAAAATGGACTTCCCGGTTGTGTTATAATTATTTTCGATTGGGTAAGGGGGCAACGCAGCTTTCTCAACAAAAAAGATTAATCATTGCGGAGTACTTATGTGAAACAGAAAGTCCATTTGTCGCTTTATTTGAACCTGATTGGAATTTAAGCCTATCATTGGAAGAAAAAATAGCTTTTTTAAAAAAACTAGAATTATTGGAGCTAGATACCATTTTTCCTTTTAAAAATTACCTTTCATCTGCGATAGATCAGGTTGATTTTATACAAAATCAATTCTTGCAACCTGACTTATTTATTCGGATTAGAAAAGGTAAGGAAAAGTTTGTGAAAGCTATTTTTGAAGCGGAACAGATCGGCTATAAATTTATAACGGAACAAACTGTTGCTTTAGCAAATGGAACTTCACTACAGCGGTTTAAGGATCTCGATGGTGTAATCGAAGTGCAAGATCTTTCTTCTCAGCGGACCCTTGAATTTATGGATGCTTTGCCGAAAGAAAATTGGTGGGATGCCTGTGCCGCTTCTGGTGGTAAGGCTTTATTGTTCCTAGATAAGCATCCGACTACTAATTTATTGGTTTCAGATGTTCGTATGAGCATTCTGCGTAATTTAGATGAACGTTTTGAAAGGGCTGGAATAAAAGCTTATCGAAAAAAAATAGTTGATTTAACGAAAGATACTACGCCTATTTTGGGAGTTGAGCTTTTTGATGGAGTTATTTTAGATGCTCCATGCACCGGCTCAGGAACTTGGGGTCGTAGCCCTGAAAATATTAGTTATTTTAATGCAAAGAAGATCGATGAGTTTGCCACATTGCAAAAAGAAATTGCTAAAAATGTTTCATTGCATTTGAAAGTGGGTAAACCGTTGGTATACATCACTTGTTCTGTTTTTGAGAAAGAAAATGAGGAGGTGATTGCTTATATTCAAAAAGAACTGGGGTATAGTCTCCATTCTTATAAAGTATTAAAAGGATATTATGAAAAGGCGGATAGTATGTTTGTTGCCCGTTTAATCAAACTTTAATAAAATAAGAAATTTATAATTATAAAAGCCATTTGCATATCGCAAATGGCTTTTATAATTATAGAACTATTAGATTTGAATTAGTTTATTCACATTTACCCGGTACAACGAGCACAGGACATGTTGCTTTTCTAATTACAGCTTCAGAAACGGAGCCCGAGATAAAATGATCAAACCCTGTTCTACCATTTGATCCCATTACGATGAGATCAGCTGACCACTCATGAGAAGTGGCTAGTATTTCTTCTTTTACCGAGCCTATTCTATTGAATAAGAAAACTTCATTAGCGCCTTCGAACTCTTGTCCTAGTTCTTCTAAGTATTTTTGAGCATTCTGCTGCTCTATTTCCGATACTTCGGGTATGATGATTGGTTGTTGACCTAACAGCGGATCTGCACCATAGCTGGCAGGAGAAGTGGGAGAGGTAACCGTCACTAAAGCTACTGAAGCTTCAAATTTTTTAACCATTTCTTTAGCATAGGAAATCGCTTTATGTGAACATGGTTCATCGTCCACAGCAACTAATATTCTCGTTATTTTTACAACATTGGTATCCATGGTTCTGATATTAAAGTTTATATTCGTACATATTAATAACTTGAATATACGGTTTTTTGTTTTAGAAATATGGAATTTGGAATATGTAATTTAACAATTGTACCATTGCGGGCGGAGGAATCACATCGGAGTGAAATGGTTTCACAATTGCTGTTTGGAGAAGCTTTCGAAATACTGACGAAATCAAAGGATTGGACAAAAGTTCGTACTGATATGGACTCTTATGTCGGTTGGATACAGAATGGACAATTTTTAGCAGTAACAGATGATCAGTATGAGGAATACCAGTCGTTAAGTAAGATCAAGATCGGTTTTGATGGGGGGCATCTTATCAATAATGATCTTTGTATCCAGCTTTTACATGGAACGATTGTACGAAAGGATTTTCCTTATATTGGAGTAGATGATTTAGTAGAGCTTAATGCAATTGAACGGCATTTTGAGCAAGAAGACTTCATCGAGCAGGTTGCAATACTCGCAAAGCAATACTGGGAGGTACCCTATCTTTGGGGAGGGCGATCTAAATTTGGAATTGATTGCTCCGGTTTCTCACAATTGATTTATCAATCCTTTGGTATTTCCTTACCAAGGGATGCTTATCAACAGGTTGAATTAGGGCAGACAGTTGACTTTTTGTCAGAGATTCAAGTTGGTGATCTTGCTTTTTTTGATAATGAAGAAGGTAGGATAAATCATGTTGGTATTATGCTGGACTCTGAAACCATTATTCACGCTTCTTCCCGTGTTCGAATAGATAGGATGGATCAAGAGGGAATATTTAATAGGGATTGGAATAAATACACACATAAGCTGCGTATCATCAAGCGCTATGTTTAAAAAAGAAAGGTCCGTCTATATTGAGACGGACCTTTCTTACTTTATTTTCAAATATGATTAGAATTTGAAAGTTAAACCAAATTTAGCTGTATCAAAAAAGTTGTTAAAACTGTTGATGTTAGCATTGAATTCGTTTGAAGATTTACCGCCATCTTCTTTAGCTGTACCAAAAGATAATAAGTCTGTTAAACCAAAGTTGATCGCGATGTTTTCAGTAACGAAGTAATTCATCCCTAAACCAGCGCCAGCACCAAATCCTTTAACTTTAGGAATGTCTGTAGTTGTTGTACCGTTGTTAACTTCTCCAGTTCTTTGTTGATAACCAGCTGCCAATTGCGCATAAGTTTTAAAACGTGATCCTAAATCTAAAAAGTAGTAACGACCATAAGCACCAACTCCAAAGTTGCTTGATTTATTGTACGTATCGTTTGTACCAGAATAGTCTGTTGCTTTTAAATTTCCAAAGTTGAAATCTAAACCAACTGCAACTTTATCAGATACGAAATAACCTACAGAAGGATTGAAGTTGAATGAGTTTTCTTTCTTTTCAGCTGTTTTATTATTTTTTGTATTTGCTGAGAAATTACCTTCTACAATAAAGTCAGTTTTTTTGAAACCAAATTCTTGTGCTTGAGATGCAAAAGTTAGACCAGCTACTGCTGTTAGAGTAAGTAATAATTTTTTCATTTTTTTTAAAGTTTGTTTTTACAATATCCATAGCCAAACCTTTTGACTATTTGATTGATATTATCAATATAGATACCAAATTGATTTTTCAATGTCATAGAAATGTATTGATAAATTGTGTTAATCGTAATTTAAACGTTTTCAGAGGTTTAAAAATTGACATTATGAAAAAATAATTTATAATATATTTTGATATTTATATTGATTTAACTTTTTGTGATAAAATGTCAGTTTTTATTATGACACAAAAAAAGACCATATGTCAGTGCTGACATATGGTCTTATAATTATTTTATTATTTAATATTTCTAGTCGAAATATTCTTTGATCCGTTCGAAAAATGATTTTTCAGATTTACCAGGTTGTGGCTTGAAATTCGGTGATTCTTTCAATTTCTGTAAAATCTCTTTTTCGTCAGATGAGACCGCTTTAGGCGTCCAGATATTCACATAAATCAATTGATCACCTTTGTGGTAAGAATTGACTTCAGGAATACCTTTTCCTTTTAGTCTTAATATCTTGCCGGCCTGGGTTCCTGGTTCAATTTTAATTTTTGCTTTACCATCAATCGTTGGAACTTCAACGCTTGTTCCTAATGTAGCATCTACAAAATTAATATATAGGTCATAAATAATATTTAGACCATCTCTTTTTAATGCTTCATGAGGAATTTCTTCAATGAGGATAATTAGATCACCGGCAACACCTCCGCGAGGAGCTGCGTTCCCTTTTCCACTCATTGAAAGTTGCATACCTTCACTTACACCAGCCGGAATGTTGATCGCAATTGTTTCTTCACCTCTTTCTAATCCTTCACCTCTACATGTAGTACACTTTGCGGTAATTTCTACCCCTTCACCATTACAAGTAGGACAAGTGCTTGTCGTTTGCATCTGGCCTAAGATTGTATTGGTTACGCGACGAACAGATCCTGAGCCGCCACAAGTATTACAAGTGTGGAAAGATGATTTATCTTTTGCACCACTACCATCGCAGGTATGACAGTTTACTTGTTTATTTACTTTTACTTTTTTCTCAACACCTTTAGCAATTTCTTCGAGTGTTAATTTTACTTTAATGCGAAGATTTGTTCCTTTAGCAACACGACGGCCTCCTCTTGAGCCTCCGCCACCGCCACCGAAGAAACTTTCGAAAGGATGACCACCTCCACCAAATATATCTCCAAATTGGCTAAATATGTCATCCATATTCATGCCACCACCATAACCGCCTCCGGAAGCAGAGCTACCCGCATGACCAAATTGATCATAGCGTTGTTTTTTCTGAGGATTGCTTAATACATCATATGCTTCAGCAGCCTCTTTAAATTTTTCTTCAGCTTCATGATCACCAGGGTTTTTATCCGGGTGATACTTTACGGCAAGTTTACGGTAGGCAGATTTAATTTCTTTTTCATCTGCACCACGAGCTACACCTAATATATCGTAATAATCTCTTTTTGACATCTTTTTTATCTTATTGACCTATAATTACCTTAGCATGACGGATTACTTTATCATTTAAATAGTAACCTTTTTCAATAACATCAATAACTTTATTTTTCAAATCTGGAGTAGGAGCTGGAATAGCCGTTATTGCTTCTTGTAAATCAGCATCAAACTCTTTACCTACTACATCCATTTCTTTTAAACCTTGGTGTTCTAAAGTTTGTCTGAATTTATTATTGACGATCTCAATACCAGTTTTTATTGATTCAACATCTGTTGCTGTTTCCATTGCTTTTAAAGCTCTGTCAAAATCATCCACTGTTGATAATAGTTTTGTGATCACATCTTTTCCAGCAGATTGAATTAATTCAACACGTTCTTTACTTGTACGTTTTCTATAATTATCAAATTCTGCTGATAAACGTACATATTTATCTTTTGCCTCTGCTACTTCAGCACTTAATTTCTCTTCAACAGAAAGTTCAATCGTCTCTTCTTGATTTTCCGTTGTATTATCCTCAATAGGATCTTGAATCGTCTCGTTATTATTCTCTTGTTCGCTCATTTCTTCTAAATTCTATGTGGGAAACTAATGTTCTTTCTCTAAAATCTAATTATAGTCAAAGTTGTTGCCAAAATGAAAAAATCCGACAGCTTGTCAGTAACCGGGAGAATGGACTAACAAAATGTCGGATGATCAGGATTTCTGTCAGTATTGACAGTTATATTTCTACTTGATCTAGCAATACCCCATCAGCGGTTTTAATGATGCGTGCAGGCATATTACGGATAATTTGGTAATCATGAGTTGCCATTAAAACTGCTGTTCCAGAAGAAGCGATATCCCGTAAAAGCAATACAATTTCTTCAGAAGTAGCAGGGTCAAGGTTTCCTGTTGGCTCATCGGCCAATATAATTTCCGGATTATTAAGGAGTGCTCGTGCAATAACAATACGTTGCTGTTCTCCTCCTGAAAGTTCATGAGGCATTTTTTTTAATTTCGAGCGAAGTCCTACTTTTTCAAGCACATCAAGCATTCTATGTTCAATTTGCGTTTTATCTTTCCAGCCGGTGGCTCTAAGTGCAAATTCTAAATTTTTCTCTACAGAGCGATCTGATAATAAATGAAAATCTTGGAAAACGATTCCTAACTTACGTCTCAGGTAGGGAACATCATTTTCATGCAGTTTTTTTAAATCAAAACCTGCAATTAGTCCTTCTCCGTTACCAATATATAAATCGCCATAGATTATTTTTAGCAAACTACTTTTTCCACTTCCTGATTGACCAATGAGGTAAAGAAATTCGCCTTTATTGATATTCAAATTCACATTCGATAAGACCAAATGTTTTTGTTGGTAGATATCGACGCTTTTTAATGTGATTACTGTATTTCCAGACATTGAACTATAATTCTAATTTTTTTATTTGTCCAAATGGCAATTCCTTTACCATTTGCATAATGTACGCTGACTTGTCTCCGAGACCAATTTTGTCCAAAGATTTGTCGGGGCGATCAACCCTAAAATATGCTAAAAGAGTGAATGAATCATCTCTTAATTGAACATAGTCAGGGATTTTGGCAACTCCTTTTACTTTGATTATATACATCTATTTACAAAGTTAGTACTTTTTATTTCAAAAAATCCTTCCACGAATATAAGGCTATGCTTACTGGTTTGCAAATAAAAATTCTAGTGTATTGACCCCATCAGCATAATCATCTAAAGCAGGATTTTGTCCGGCACCGAATTTAAAAGCTGGTGTTTTGATCGTTAAAGGTGCTTCTGATGTAACGCATTGTAAGCGGTCTGATAAGGTATTTAAGTGCTGGGAAAGATTGTCTAAGTTATCATACTCTTCAAAATAAACCACAGCTAAGGGGGATGCTATTTTGTCATCTTGTTTTAATAATAAAAACCCATTATCATAATGCTTGTCACCATTTATTAAATAAATGGATTTGTTATAATCGTAATTATTATTGTATTTATAATGCGTGTTCACATCTTTAAAAGATTCAATTCCTTCATAGAAATGACTTATATCATAATTTTTTGGGATAAATATTTTAGATACAGAACGACATCCCAGACCGTAATAATCAAAGATATCATGGCCTAAAGCTTTTAGTTGCTCGTGCGATTCTTCACCTGTAATGATGGCAATGCTGTTTCTGTTTTTTCTAATAATATTTGGTTTTTTTCCAAAGTAATGTTCAAAGTACCGCGAAGAATTGTCCGAACCTGTTGCAATCACTAGATCAAAATCAGTTAATCTATCTACTAATTGCACGCGATCTTTAAATCTTGGTTCAACTTCTATCAATTTTTGAATCACGTAAGTTGTTAGAAGAGCATCGTCTGAAGAAACCTTAATCTGTGCTTTAAAACCAGCGACCAATACGCATAATATATCATGAAGACCTACAAGAGGTATATTGCCCGCTAAGACTAAACCTACAATTTTGTCACTTTCAATATCAGGATATGGCGATAGCCAATTTTCTAATAGCTCAAGGTTTAAATTTGCTTTCCAAGAAGTAAAGGCTTTATTAACGTGTTCTGCGGTATACCATGCATTTTTATGATGAGCAGTTGTAACTAAATGTTGTAGCTCTGCATTATCATTAATGAATAAGTTCGCAAGTTTTGCAAAACCTTCTAATCGTTGTTTCTTTGTCAAAATGTAAAAATTAATAAACGTGTATACACAAATTTGTATTATATTTGTGTTATTAATACAATCAGCGAAACCAAGTTACTCTTAGTATTTAAACGTGTAAAATGATTTGATTGTATAAATGATAGTACAAAAATAGTTTTTTATCATAATTTTGAGGTTATAAATGGCGATTAAAATTACAGACGAGTGTATTAACTGTGGTGCTTGTGAACCGGAGTGCCCAAATAATGCAATATATGACGCTGGAGTGAGTTGGAAATTCTCAGATGGGACGGCATTAGATGGAGTTATTGATTTTGGCGATGGAGTAACGTTAGATGCTGACGATTCTCAAGCTGCTGTATCAGATGAAGTATATTACATTGTTTCGGACAAGTGTACAGAGTGTGTTGGTTTTCATGATGAACCACAATGTGCAGCTGTTTGTCCAGTAGACTGCTGTGTAGATGACGAAGAGGTTCGTGAATCTGAAGAGGAGCTATTAGCAAAGAAAGCCTGGTTACACGCTGAATAAAAGCATCGCTTTTAAAATAAAATTTTGAAAAAGGTAGAATATGTACATATTCTACCTTTTTTTATGTCTTCAAGTATCCAATAAATTTGCTGTTATTATAATCTGCCATATTAATATTTGTGAAAGCCTAGTATTTTTTTATTTTTGTACTTTACCTTATAAAAAGTTTGCCGATGTATAAATCAAAAATGGGGCTAATTACCCTTGTTTCGGTGACAATTGCTGCACTTATTGCGATATGTTACGAATTTAGTTGGGTCAATTTTTCTCCATCATTTTTAATGGCAGTAAGATGGATTGTTGCTACTGTGTTGATTGTTAATGCTCTTGTTCGGAAGAATCTAACAACTTGGATTTTGACCTGTATGATCTTGGGTATTTTTGTAGGTTTAGATTTTCCAAATATTGCCATATCATTGCAACCGCTAAGTAAAGGATTCATTAAGTTGGTGAAGACGATCGTAGGACCGATCTTGTTTGCAACGTTAGTTTATGGTATTGCTGGTCATTCTGATTTGAAACAGGTTGGTCGTATGGCCTGGAAGTCTATGCTGTATTTCTTTTGTGCTACGACTTGCGCTATTTTTATTGGCCTTGGGGCTATAAATCTGACTAAAGCTGGGGTTGGTGTTGATGTTGCACATATGCCTCATGAAGAACTGCCAAAAACGCAAATAAGTAATGACGCACAGATTTTAGAAACTTTACCAGATCATGTTCACCCTGTCTATAAGTTTACGGCATTTTTTAGAGATCTTTTTCCTGAAAATATTGTAAAAGCAGTGTATGACAATCAAGTTCTACAGATAGTGGTGTTTTCAGTTCTTTTTGGTATTGGATTAGCAATGGTTGATGAAAAGAAAAGAAAACCATTGGTTGATTTCACGGAAAGCCTTTCAGAAACAATGTTTAAGTTTACGAACTTAATCATGTATTTTGCTCCAATCGGAGTTGGTGCCGCAATGGCTTTTACAGTTGGTCATTTGGGGGTAGATATTCTGAAAAATCTATTTATGTTGTTAGCAACTTTGTATTTAGCATTATTAGGTTTCCTAACTTTTGTATTGTTGCCTGTTGCACTTTATCTGAAAATCCCTGTATTAAAGTTTATTAATGCGATTAAAGAACCTGTTTCTATTGCATTTGCGACTACAAGTTCTGATGCAGCTTTGCCCAAGGCTATGTCTGCTATGGAAAAATTTGGAGTACCTCGTAAGATTGTGTCTTTTGTTATTCCTACGGGATATAGTTTCAATTTGGACGGAACGTCATTGTATCTATCTTTGGCAGCAATATTTGTTGCTCAGGCGGCTGGAATACATTTGACTTTTGGAGAGCAGTTAATGATCGCATTTACATTAATGATTACTTCTAAAGGGGTTGCCGCAGTTCCCAGAGCCTCATTAATTATATTAATTGCTACTGCTGATCAATTTGGTTTACCAACATTTGTGATTGCGGCTATATTAGGAATTGACGAGTTGATGGATATGGCCAGAACTTCGGTCAATGTGATCGGAAATTGTTTAGCTACAGTTGTTGTTGCTAAATGGGAGGGGGAGTTTGACGAAGAGGCCCCATACAGAGATGATCATGGCCAACCGGAATTAGAGGGATAGTATTAATGTCTTTTAAAAGCCAGAAAAGGGATCTTATAACAAATATAAGATCCCTTTTTTATGAAATAAACTTACCATCGACATAATACCAGATTCCATGCACTTGTTTGAAAGTGGATCTTTCATGATGAATCTGTAAATTTAGCTCCGAATCCAAGTAATGTGCCTCAAATTCGACCGTATTGGAATTACTAAATAAAATGCGGAGCTGCATCCATTTTGATTCCTTTGCCCATCTTGCAATTTCTATTTTGTTTTGCAACTTGCGTGTTTCAGAATGAAAGCTTGTATATAAAAAATCAATATCTTGAACAACAAATGCGCTATATCTTGCACGCATTAATTGTTCTGCAGTTTTAGCTTCTTTTTGGTCTAAATGAATTTTTTTGCAACAATTTTCGTAAGGAAGTGAATTGCCACAATGGCAAATTGTATTTTGTTTTGTCACCATATTAAGATTTAAATATAGGACAAAAGTAAATAATGATTTTTTCTTTTTAAATGAATCGTGTTTATATAAATATTTAGGAATTTCTTAGCTGGACTATAATTGTTAAATTGATATTTTAACATGTTGATATTGAGTTTATTTTAACGTTTTAACAAATATTAACAACCTTTCATTAATCTTATTATAAAATATAGAGTCCTACCTATAAATAATTGAAAAACATAAATAAAGGGAGGAGCAGGTATGAAAAAATTAGTTTACTTGACGGTTTTAGTTGGCGGTTTGTTTTTTGTTAAACCTGCTGCTGCACAAGTTAATGTGAGTATTAACATTGGTAATCAACCTTCTTGGGGCCCAGTGGGGTATGATTACGTAAGGTATTATTATATTCCAGAAATCAATGTATATTATGATGTAATCAATCGTCGTTATACGCATTATCATGGTAGAAGATGGGTAACCAGTAGAAGCTTGCCTAGTCGATACCGTAACTTTAATTTTTATAATACCTATAAAGTCGTTGTCAATGATAGAGATCCCTGGAGACATCACGATCGGTACAGAAGAGATTATGGTCATTATGCTCATCGCAGAAATCAGGTAAGTATAAGAGACCATAGGAGTAATTATGATCGTCCACGTCACAATGACCGTTATGATAATCATCGTGTCGAGCGACATGAAAATCATAGAGATCGATCGGAGCATAGAAAATCGGACAAGAGAAATGATAAAAGAGGCCACGATCGTCACTCAGAAAGAGGTGAGGGACATGGAAGAAGATAGTGAATAGTTTTTTATATGTTAATTGAAAGGGAGGAAGCTGTAGTTTTCTCCCTTTTTTAATTAAAACTATTTTTTTAAATCGGATAAGCTGTTTCACTTTTAGTTTCCGATAGAACAAAATAGGTTTGTACGGTGTTCACATGTGGGAGTACGGCTAAGCGGTACCTTAAAAATTCGTGATAGGCCTGCATATCTTTAGTTGCTATTCGAAGCATAAAATCATAGGATCCAGCCATCTGATAACATTCCATAACTTCCGGAAATTTAGCAACTTCTTTTTCAAATTCATTTAAAACCTCGGCTGTATGTGCTTTTAAGAATACCTGTGAAAAAGATATCAGACCCATGTTTATTTTTTGCCGGTCAAGAATAGCAACAGTTTTTTTAATATAGCCTTGTTGTTTCAGTTTTTTTACACGCTCATGTATAGCGGCGATAGATTTATGCAATCTAAATGCTAGTTCCTTATTGCTAAGTGTAGCGTCATGCTGTAAAATTCTTAATAGTTTAGTGTCGGTTTCATCAAGCATCATTTTGTATTTTTTATTGATATGAATGTAATGAATTGGTTGATTCTGTAATATTTCTTAAATATATCATTATTTAGATAAAATTTATTGATTTAATCTTTATGTAGTGAATATTATTTTGTTTTATGTCAATTTTGCTGATAATATTAGATCTTCGAATGATTGTAGACTGATATTGTTTAAAATAATAAATCATGAATAACGAATTGATGTTTAGTAAATGTTTGTCTCCTGAGCTTGATAGTAGATTTAAACATTTATGGTGTTTAGTGGGAAACACGCCTATGCTGGAGCTGCAATACTCATATAAGGGGAAAGCTGGGAGGATTTATGTGAAATGCGAGAATTATAATCTTACAGGGAGTATCAAAGACCGTATGGCGCTATATATTATGTATAAAGCTTACATGAATTGTCAAATTCAGCCTGACGATGTTATTATAGAAGCTACTAGCGGTAATACAGGTATTTCTTTTTCTGCTATTGGTAAAGCTTTAGGACATCAAGTGAAAATTATTATGCCCAATTGGTTGAGTAAAGAACGCATCGATATTATAAAAAGTATGGGTGCAGATATTCAGTTGGTTAGTAAAGAAGACGGTGGTTTTTTGGGGAGTATTGAATTAAGTGAGAAACTAGCTCAGCAAGGAGGGGTGTTTTTGCCCAGACAGTTTGAAAATAAATTCAATGCCGAAGCTCATGAATTAACGACTGGTCGTGAAATTGGTTTACAGTTAGCCTCGCAAGGTTTAGTTGCAGATGCTTTTGTTGCTGGTGTTGGCACGGGAGGAACCGTTATGGGAGTAGGCCGTCATCTTCGTAGCTTAAATCCTCATGTAAAGATTCATCCTTTGGAACCCGCTGAAAGTCCAACGATGTCTACTGGATATAAGGTTGGCTCGCATCGTATTCAAGGTATTTCAGATGAATTTATTCCGGCTATTGTGAAAATGGACGAGTTGGATGAGATCGTTTCTGCTTCAGATGGTGATTCTATTATAATGGCCCAAAAATTAGCAAAAGAATTGGGCTTAGCTGTAGGAATTTCTTCAGGAGCGAATGTGATTGGAGCAATTAAATTAAAAGAGCAATTAGGGGAAGAAGCTGTTGTTGTCACCTTATTGTGCGACGATAATAAGAAATATTTGAGTACAGATTTAGTAAGAGAACAACCTGTAGCAGCTGGATATATTTCAACAGATCTCTCTTTCACTGGATTTAAACCTATCAGTAGGTTAGCAAAATCTCTTTTTAATACTGAATCGCTATAAAGTTTGTTTCAGCCTAATCGCGTATTAGGCACTATGTTTATATTTAAATAGAATCTATTACAATGGGATTTATCCCATTGTAATTAGATTTAATCAATTTGTAACCTGTCACTCGGCATTATAATTAAAATATTTATGAAAAGATTCATCATTAAATTATTACTTTTAATAGTTCTTCTTCCAGCTTTTGCGCATGCTCAGGAGGCAGATACTTTACTTAAGATGGACGAACTGGAGTTCGTTGATGGTGGTATTTCTGAAGTTTCGACTGATTCTGTAGTTGTTGATACGGCACAGAATCTTAAGAAAACTACGGCTGTAATCACAACAGAAGAGCATGCAAGTAGTGAATCTCTACTTGGAATATTTTTAGCAGGATTATTAGGCGGTTTTACTGCCCTATTAATGCCTTGTATTTTCCCCATGTTACCGCTCACTGTCAGTTTCTTCACAAAGGGAAATCAAAATAAATCGCAATCTTTTATTCGTGCTTTGTTTTATGGAATTTCTATTATAGTTATTTATGTTGTTCTTGGTTTAGCGGTAACGATGATTTTTGGTTCGGATGCCCTTAATGCTTTATCAACGAACGGTGTCTTTAATTTTTTCTTTTTCTTAATGTTGGTTGCTTTTGGAGCTTCTTTTTTGGGGGCATTTGAAATTAATTTACCAAGTTCATGGATAAATAAGATGGATGCAAAATCTGATAAAGGCGGATGGG